>JAABUK010000088.1_pt1 | contig 212851 bp, 207 predicted proteins | sample 5559141 | NCBI WGS metagenome assembly JAABUK01 (sample SAMN10711869, study PRJNA513367) | rock metagenome | isolation source: Antarctica rocks | place: Antarctica: Victoria Land, Pudding Butte nord | collected 2016-01-03 | reverse complement strand
CCCTGCCAAATCGGGACGGCCCTGCGACACCTAAAACACGGTAGCTTACCCACCCCGTCGACCTTTGGTTGCTTGCGTTTGGTGTAGATTTTGGCGGCAATGCCGCACGAGAGGCAGATCCGCGTGGTGTTTGTCTTCTTGGCTTGGGCGTCGGAGAAGAGGTTGGTGTTCTTGACAAGGCCACACGCCGTGCAGATGCAGCATTGGAGGGGCCGGCCTCGGGGGATGGTAGCTTCGATCATGGTGTGCGAGCGGATCGCTCGAGCTTTGTTGCTGGGGGCGGCTAGGTTGGCGGCTGTGGCGAAGGTGTGGAAAGATTTGGAGACGAGCTTGACGGCTAGGTGGGAGGAGGCAGGGACCTTGTGTATGATCTCGAGAACCATTTCCATCGGAAGCGAGGTGATGGGGATGGGGATGTTGCCGGTGGCCGTGGTGGTTGTTTGGTTGCCAGACATGTTGGTGTCGTGGGTGGTGGTTGATGGTGGGGAGATGTGGTTGAGATTGAGGGTTGCTTCTGGTGGTGATGGTGGTGGAGAAGGATGCTGGGTGCTGGTGGTGGATACTGCTGCAGGTAAATGCTGCTGAGAATTGATGGTAGGTAATGATGCTTGCTCGAAAGGATGTGGTTCTGGTGCTGAATTTTGCATGCAGGAGGTAGATGGTACTTTTCCCCGAGCATGAACGCATGGACAGATTATGTATCTTTTGTGGTCAGGAGCCATCCACCCAGTCACCCTCTTTGTCATGACCAGTGCAGCCTCTGTGGCCAATCTTGTTCCCTAAATCACTTGCTCTCTCTTCTCTGTTCACTCTTCCACTCCGGATTCCTAACCCTTACTAAGCAATTCTAGCCTGGATAAGTTTCAAACCGCAGGAAGTTTTAGACGGCGATCGCCCGGTCTGCGTGTATATCGTGTCCTCCGGTATATTTGATCCCAACTCCGTTTAAACTACGTAAATATTGAAGCCAGCAGCACCCCCAACGCAGGACCAATCTCTGTTCACTGACTTGGTGGCGGATTGGATGGGCTGGATCCATGTGCCCCTATCCGTGTTGTTCGGTCTGACGAGTGACGCGTGGTTGCTTTTGCTTGTGCCTACTACACCAGTGGTTCTGGATGCTGTTGAGTGACTGCGGTTGATGCCACAGCTCTTGCTGCGTACGAATGGAAATTGCTGGCACGAATTACGAGTACGCAAAGAGACCCTTGGCCGCGGAGGCAGCGAGATGGTAGAGCAGGCACGCTAGAATTTTGTTACACTGGCATCGAGTGGTGGTGGCCAAAATATATATTTTGGGAACTGCAGTTGGATGAATGCAAGCAAGTGTACTTTTTATGGTGAAACCCCATGAATTACTGAGCCTCGACAAGAAACCAATCTGTATATGTATAGAGTCGAGACATGTGCGACCAACATGTGTCTGGACTTCAGAAGTTTTGATGTAGGCATCATAAGCGGCGCTGAGTCAGAGGGTGTGGAACCACCATCAACGATGGTGACCAGGATGCATATTTGCAAAGTGATTGCGAATACAATCGCGCAGGCGTCATCTCGGATGTTGCTCGACCGGAAAGCAGAGAGACACTTCACTGCTCAGGCAGAAAGGCATGTGCAGCCGCGCCAAGCATCCACATTCACTCTTTCTGGATATCTTAACCAAGCAATGGAGAGGTGACGGAGAAAGCGAGAATATTGCAGGATATTTCCACGTTTAATTGAAGGCAATGTAACATGAGAGGTGACTCTTGGGGGGATCAGTCTTCAGTATATAGGCAACGGATGCAAGGTGCTCCGATCCAACCCTTGAAAAGATAGCGAGGTCACGATGCCTGCGAAAAGTGAATCGCGTTCTCTACGTCTCCAAAAAGTGAACGGGATCGTGATCTAATACCCATGCTTTGCCAGCTCCGCCTCCGTCCACTCCCAAAGTTCGCTAGCTAGCTTTGGATCTTGTGAGTAAGCTGACCCAGCATTCTCCTTTGTGATAGGCTCATAGTACTGGCCACTTTTCGCATCTGCGCTCGTGGCTGCAAACAGCTGCGTCAGCGCACCCTCCTGCGGCGTCTTCAACAAATATTTAACGGGGGCTGCGACGAACGAAAGCCAAGGATGCGCTTCTTGGAAGCTCAGCGAAAGGCCCGTATCGATACCTCCTGGGTGCAGGGCCATGCTCTTGATGTTATCGTATCGCTTTGCAAGTTCGCGCGTGAACAGTACGTTGGCTAGTTTTGACTGGCCGTAGCGAACCCAGGTGTTGTATGCAGACATATCTGAGACGGCATCTTTCCAGACCAATCCACCTTTGGGGGCAAATCTGTGGCCAGCCGAGCTCACGTTCACGATGCGTACGTCTGATCCATTCTGCTCTGCTGCGCGCTGTAGAGTCGGCATGAGGAGCTTGGTGAGCAAGGCGTGGCCAACATGATTGGTGCCAAATTGGATCTCGTAGCCTTCTTTGGTTGTGGATGCGTTGAGAGCCATCACCCCAGCATTATTGATCAGCACATCCAGCTTATCCGACGACGCACTGAAGGCCTCGGCAGCTTTCTTCACAGACGCGAGGGAGGCAAGGTCAAGCTCGAGGAACGTGATGTTCGCCTTGGGGACTTCTTTCTTGATCTCGGCGATGGCGGACTCTGCTTTTGAAGGCGTTCGCGCAGCTAGCCATACGTGGGCGTTGTGTTTGGCAAATTGTCGACAGCTTGCTTCGCCTAGACCATTGTTGCCTGTGGTTTGATCGGCATGAATAGGCGCGTTATCATTCCATGCTCACCTCCAGTGACCAAAATGACCTTGCCTGAAAGATCAGGAATATCCGTTTCAGGATTGAAAGATTTACCACCAAACATCTTCGCTCAAGCTTCCAGTATTTGCGTAGGAAATTGTTTCTCCTGAATCAAAAGCAAGCCGGGAACGACGTGTAGTCAAGGACAATGCCATTGTCCGAGGATTTATCCCTCGTCCTGACGTACTCGGCGCAAAGGATCGTCCACCTCCGGGTACGAGCTCGCCGTGCCTCCAAAGGACATCCCTGGTGTTTCAATTATCTTTAAGAAGATTGAGACAATGACCAAGGCTCTAAGATGTCTTCAGATCCAATTTATACTCCCTCTAAAGTCCAATGCCAACGCGACCATCTCACTCCATGTGCCAAGACAAACATAGTTCTAGGTCTAACTGTACTCGGTAAGATAGCTCGGCCCCACTTTGCTTCCCGACCGACGCACGACTCCAAGATTCACAATCCTTAATCCTCACACTCTTCCACACTATCGCCCTCGGCGTCTGACTCTACTGCTCTCTATTCGTTCATTAAATCCAAGCATACCAATCCTTAGCCCATCATGGCGGACGACGCTCAGGCATGCGATTCCCCCCCACCTCACATTCATTTCCCCGCCAGACCAGCTCACGATCATACTCAAGTACCGATGTGTGACTGGCCACTGCTGACCTCTTTCTCATACAGCATGAGCATACTTTCGAGAGCGCCGATGCTGGCGCCTCGACCACCTACCCTATGCAGTGCTCTGCCCTACGTAAGAATGGCTTTGTCGTCATCAAGAGCCGCCCCTGCAAAATTGTCGAGATGAGCACCTCGAAGACTGGCAAGCACGGTCACGCTAAGGTCCATCTCGTCGCCATTGACATCTTCACCGGCAAGAAGCTCGAAGATCTTTGCCCCTCCACCCACAACATGGATGTGCCCAACGTCATCCGTAAGGAATACCAGCTCGTAAGTGGGATTTGAAACTGCCAATTGAACGGGGACACAGTTGCTGACCAATATTCCAGCTCGACGTGTCTGATGATGGTTTCCTTTCTCTCATGGCCGACGACGGCGAAACCAAGGATGATGTCAAGGTCCCTGACGGCGAAGTTGGTGACAAGATCGAGAAGCTCTTCAAGACTGAAGAAAAAGATACCAGTAATTCAAGGGTTCTCTTAATCCGATAACAGTGACTGATATCAATAGACGTCATCGTGCTCACCTCCATGGGGGAAGAGGTCGCCATTGAGGCCAAGGAGGCTCCCTCCAAGGGTTAGAAGATCGGGTGCGAATCCGATGGGGGTTATATCGAAGACAGTCGCGTGCACTCAAGCGAGGGATCGAGGCTGGCAGCCCAGCTTACTTTGCGAAACTTCGTGATGAATCTGCCACAAAGGCATTTTTGGGTTTCGGAATATACCTTTGCATGTACAAGGCGATGGAGGATGGATACTGCATAAGATGATGACCGGAACGATACCTATGTAGAAAAAGAAATCAAAGATTCATTACCAGGCTGAAAATATTGAAGCTTGAGTGCGCAACCATACTTGGTCTAGTTGCGATTGCAGACCCTCATGTAGATAAAAGCCTGCTAAACCTCTCTTCAAAATCTCACGTGTTAGCCAATTCCAGATTAGGCACCAAAATTTGCGAATCAGGAATGATGAATCACATATACCATGTCTGGCAGAATAGACTGGGAAAGAGGCCCAGTATGCGGCCAGGACAATTGTAAATCGAAGCTGTACTATGAGCAAGACGGATTCAGATATTGCAAGAGAGGGCATCTACAAGAAGTCTGTTCTTACTGAGACTCTCCATTGCCTGTAACAGACAGCTAACAACATACAATCAGGGTATACAAACCCAACAAGACGAAGACACCTTCGGCACCCAAGGCCGCAAAACTCGCATCAGGAAAGAAACCCAAGAAAAAGTCTCCCGAAGTACTTCACCCCCACACAAACCACTGTCACGCATCCTGACTCCGCCCAGTCTACCGTGGCACGACAGCCGTCGAGGTCTACCTTCAAGCCTACCAGCTCATCCTCTGGAAACAATGTCATGCCCTCATCTACCCCATTGGCCTACCAGCCGAGCTCGAGACGGTAGTGAAGGACTTGTGGGCTTTACGACTGCAAATGTTGAAGAGAAAGACTGATTCTACGTCTGATGAGGATACGGTGTTTAGCTCACAGCCTCAGAGCGAGACGGAGCCAGAGAGGGAAGGGGGAGATGGGGGGAGGGAGTATAAGATTAGGGGGAAAGCGATGCCGACGTTGATTGAGACATTGGGGGTACTTTATTTGGGGATGGTGCTTTTGAGGCTGCCTGTCAGTATGGGGGATTTGTATCGGTATAGCAGAGAGCTCTTAACACTACCAGCAATTGATTTGACGTAACATTAGATGGGCCGTTCGAGAAGATATCCCGTTCGTCAGAGCTGTACGCTTCGTACCAGCAATCATGAAGCAGAGACTGCCGGCCGAGTATCTATTGGCTCTTGATACTACGGTAAGATCTGATCTGATACACACTTCAGTTCAAGACCGCTCTGACACAAGTCACAGTCTTCTCTTCAGTCTGATCATTTTCGAAAGTCAATCCACAACCTCTCGCTATTCTATACGCACCACTTCAAGCTCATTTTTCCACCTCTAAACGCGCATCTCCTCCTCTACAAGCACATCCGGAATTTGGCTCTCCCGAGTACGTCGCTCTCAGGCATCCTTTCTTTCAAACGGAGATTAAGACGATCATAGTATCGCTGCACCCGCTAACCCTCGCCCTCGCCTCTCTCCTCTCCATCAATTTCACCTTCCCCACCCCAGGACACCGCCAACGTACCTCCTTCCTCCCCGAACTCCAACTCATCTGCCTGCTCGTAGTAGCCACAAAGCTCCACCATCCCTTTTCCGGCCCTCGTCGACATGCGTGCTCCCTCCCAGACCCAGCCGCTTTGACAATGGACTGGCCTGCCTGGACAGCCGCTCAAAAAGCCCATGATGCAGCCTTCGCCGGTGAAGGCCACCTTCCGCGGGGGTCTGAGATCAACGTCTCGGAAGAAGATGCCATGAAGATGACCGGCCAGCAACTAGATGAGTATATGGACTACTACGAACGCACATTCATTGACCCTGAGCGCGTTGAGCAGAAAAGTCGAGGGCTGCCGAAGCAGCTGCTTGATATGTTCCCCACTAGCCGTCTTGATGGCTCTGAGCCCATTCCTTACTCGTACCAAGAGCAGGCTGAGAAGGAGCAGGTGGCTGCCGAGCAGACGCTCAAACATGTGGTGGGTAATTTGAGGCTCCGTCCTGTGACTTCTGGAGCTGGGGATGGTGAGGAAGGGGTGCATAGGGTTGGTAGCTTCTATAAGCGTTATAGACGTGTTGAGGATTTGGACGGGGTTGCAAGCGTATTTTATGAGAGGGTAGTGGAGAAGGTTGGAGTGAGCCTTGAGACATTAGTGCTGGCAGTGTCGCAGGTTGAAAGGCTATTGATCAAGTGGAGGGAGAAGAAGGTCAAGCAGAAAGCGGACGAGAATGACGAAGAGGATAGAGAGGACATGGACATAGAGATGGAAGACGCACGCAAGGATAGCGACGAGGAATCTTTTAGCAACTAAGATACCCAATTGACATGCCTGAATAGCTTGAATAGTCACAGATGCTACACAGCCTTTGTAGGCAGCACAATATCGAAAAAGCATTTCCAACGAATTATTGTAATAGCATGCACATATCTACATAGTCCGCATAACTTCATCTCAACATCATGCAGAGTCCCACCAATGCAACCGGCTATCCATGCAATCAATCGTACATGCTCAGCTTTTTATTCATTGTAAGCGATTCATAGAAAGTAGCCAACCACCTACACACACCAAGCTAACGAGCTACTCAAGGAATATCAAATAGTCCCTTCAATTTCTTAATCAGCTGCCATTCCTCATTCGATACATCAGACCTATAATATTCCTTCAGCGTATCAATACTCGCCCTTGAGATAAGCGAGTACAGCGTGTCTTTCTCCTCGAGATGTCGACCGTACATAGGTTGATTAGGGCCTTCGATCTTGATGGCGACAGATGGCTGGCCCTTTTTGACCATGGGGATTTGTTTGTGGTCGCGCTCGATTGATGTGCTGTTTCATGTGTCAGAGAAAGAAGTCTTTCATGATGTGATAGAAGGAGGACGGATGCTAGGTGACTTACACTCTGCCCAAGCTGACGATCTCCTTGACATTGGTTACTGGATTGTTCCGCACAGCAGCAATAGGCGTGAGAATTTTGAGATTGCCTTCTGTTACATCGACACCAACGACGATAGGATCTTTCTTGTTAAACACGGCGACCGGCGCCAGTACGCAGGGGAAAACTGCAAGGAGTTTGCTGTCTTCCTTCTTCTGCTCTGCAAGCTGAGCCATATGCTTCGTAAAGTCATCGAAGAGGTGATAAATGATGTCAGCCGTGAAGATCTTAATGCCCTGATCATCAGCATACGCTTGCGCCTCTTTATCGACTTTAACATCAAAGCAGAGCATCACGGCGTATTCTTTTGCTTTCTCAAGCATAATACCTGCGGACATGACATCGCGCTTGTAGACTGGACCGATAGAGATGTTTGCGACGGGAATTTTGGAGACTTTGAGGAATTCAAGTAAAGCTTCCAGGGAGCCAAGGGTTGATGCTTGCACGCTTACGCCACGGCCGGTCTTGGAGACGCGTTGGAGGAGGTTCTCGATGTCGGACATGACTTCTTCTTCGAGGTCTTCCTCGTCGTCTTTAGGGCCTACCACTAGGAGTCGGGATCCGGCGATGGCGTGTTCGAGGTCGTTGGCGGCGATCTTGACACCTAAGGAGGCTTTGCATTCTTGGTTGTGGACGTACTGGGATTTTAGGCGTAGTTCCTTCAGAGGTGCTGGCGTAAGTAGTGCTCTAATGTTGGTTGTGATGGCTCCGTTGAGACCGCAGAGGACTATTCGGTCGCCCTCTCGCAGGACACCGTTCGAGAGAACCACATCGATGGTTGTTCCCAGGCCCTCGATGACCTTGACTTCTAGTACTGTACATTCCACTTCCGAGAGATACATCAGCTTGTTGGTCATTCGCTCTTGGGTCAAACTGACGAGCAGCTTTAGCAAGTCCGGGATGCCCTCGCCAGTGTGTGCAGAGGTTGGTACTAGCGAAACGAACTTTGCCATTGAAGTGTTTTCGGAGTAGAGCTCTGAGTTAAAGCCTTGCTCGGCAAAAGCGACCTTGGTCCTCTCAAGACGGTCCCGAAACTCAGCCTGAACACCCCTATTCTGCGTGGCCATACTATCCAGAAACCCATTGTTGTCTATCTTTTTCCAGCCGTACAGACGATCGATCTTGTTAAGCGCAACAATGAAAGGGGTTTTGCGGTCCCGAAGTAATCGCATAGACTCTAGTGTTTGTGGTTCCAGCCCGTGCATAATATCGACTACAAGCACGGCAATATTGCATAACGACGACCCTCGAGAACGTAAATTCGTAAAAGATTCGTGACCTGGTGTGTCAATGACTAGAAGACCTGGAACTTTGAACTCGAAGGCACCATCCTGGTTGACGACTTCGGTCTTCATTTTAAGTGCATCCACGGGGAAGTATGTTGCTCCAATCTGCTGAGTGATACCACCAGCCTCGCCTTCCTGTACATTAGTCTGTCGAATCTTGTCCAAAATTTTAGTTTTGCCAGTATCGACGTGACCCAGAATACAGCAGATGGGAGAACGTAAATTGTCTTTGGACCGAGCTGCAAGAGCCTCTTCGTGCTGTTGTTTCCTTCTTGCAGCAGCCTCGGTTTTCTTCTGGGCAGCTGCGCGCTGAGTGGCCGTTCCCTTCTCGTCAGCAGAAGAGTCATCTGAATCTGAGTCCGAGTCAGAGTCAGGCTTTGACGTCCTGGCGTCCATCTTCTGCTGCGGTCGTTGAGCTGGTCTTGGAGGCAAATCGACTTGGGCGGCCATGAGCTCCTTTATGCCGTTCGAAATTGGAGGAGCAGCATTCTTGGTTGGTTTTGATGAGGTCTTGGTGTCTTCCTCGTCTCCAGAGCTCGCATCCCAGCTTTCTTTGACATCTGCCTCATCGGCATCCGACACAGCATCCCAGTCCTCCAGCCCATCGCTTTCTGGCTCTGCTGCTGCTGCAGCGGCCTCAGCTTTGGCCTTTTCCTCCTGCAGCCTTACACGTTCGTCAACTTCTGCTTGCCGTCGTGCTCCGGCCTCAGCAGCTTCCTTTTCCTCCTGCGCCTTAACATCGTCGCCAGGCTTCTTCAGCCCCTTCTTCTTCTTGTTGTCGTACACTGGCTTTTTCCTCTCTACGCCTTCCTCCCCCAGGCCAGCCACCACGGCGCCCGATTTAAGCATTTGCTCTCGCTTGAGTTCGTTCCGCCGGTTCGCTTCTCTCTGAGCTGGAGTTAACAGCTTGCCCTCCCTCTTCAACTGCTCTTTCTTCTCTTTCTCCTTTTCCTTCCTCCGTGCACGTGCCTCTTCTTTCTTCTTCTCCTCTTCCGCCTCTCGTCGTTCCTCTTCCTCTATTCGAGCACGCTCTTCAGCATCTGCCTTAGCCTTTTCTTCTTGTTGCCGTTTCAGCTCTTCCTGTTTCTTCTGGAGCGCTGCGAGAGCAGCTGGCACTTTCTTCTTGCCTTTGCTTGCATCGGCAGCTGGTGCGGGTTCTGGAGTGGCCTCCGCGATGGCCTTGACAGCCTCTTCCTTGGGTGCTGGAGCAGGAGTTGATTTCTTCTTTGAAGCAGCCTTGGTCTTTGGTCAGCTCCGATCCAGAGCATAATCGGGCCTGTGAAAGCATTGCGACTCACCTGTTCCTTCTTCCGCTGCTTCTCCCTCTCCTTCTTCTCTTTCTCCTTTTCCTTCTTGCTCTTCACAGTCCCTCCCTCTTCCTCTTCACCCTCGCCATCCTCGTTCGGCTGTAGTGTCCCTTCTTTCTTCCCCTGCTTGCCCTTCCCACCTTTAGCCTTCGTGACCTGCTCGGCAAACAGGTCATCTGTAGTCGCCTCTTCTGGTGCTTTGGCAGCCAGATCTTGGATACCATTGGGCTCTGCATGGCCGTTGAGACCGTTTTCTGCAGGCGGGTCTTCACCATCTACGTAGTCTTCCTCGACATGCTTGCCCTTCTTTTTCTTGTTGCTCTTGTTCTTCTTGAGCGCTGCGAGTAAACCTCCCCCACCTTCTTCGGCCTCCTCTGATTCAGCGGCAACATCGGCCTCCTTGGCTTCTTGAGTAGCCGCAGCTATAGGGTCTGGTGCTTTGCCGAGCTCGGCTTCCCAGCCGTCTTGCTTCTTTCCCTTCTTTTTGGGTGCCATCCCAAATAGTGCTTTGTAGCGGGATGCCTACTTCAGGGTGGGTACAGGTAATTGATGAGGTGTGATGGAAATAGGGATTGGAAACACGTGATATTAGGGCCGAGTGAACTGCCCATGAAGAATTGTGACTGTTTGTGAGGCACAAGTGTGCACAAGTTCTGGAGTTCGCTAGTGCGGGGAGTTTAATAGATGATTCAGGCTGCACAAGAATCAGTTCTAACGGTCGCCCGCAGAATTACAAGATATCGATGGAGAGCATGACAAGGTAGTTTGATGCGCCCAGGAGTCATAGCAAAGAGCAGAATGTGAATCTAAGCCGGCTATATTCCAGGCATGGTGGGTATATAAATAGAGTTAATACAAAGCTACTAAGCAAAGCATCGAAGCCCTTTCAGAAGCCCTTTCAGAGGCCCAAGAGCGACCTGACCATCATTTCTGGCGCTTCATCGTCTCCCTTCGCATCTGGTGCCACTGGACTACCATGTCTAAATACTAACATCAGCAGGAGGCTCCGCTTGGATGTAGAAGGAGTACCTACGCAAAGAAAGTAAGTTTGATAGCGATAGCCAATCCAGCATGCAATACCACCACCGCAATCACCAGTATTCTGCTGACCTTGGCCTCCGTCACGCTAACCACAGGCCACAGATTCCTGACCAGGAAGAATGCGCTGAGCGCAAAGCCAATACTGACGAAAACATAGTTCAGCACCGTAATAGGACTCCAGCTGATCAAAGCCACTGGTATCCATATCACATTCGCATATCCATACAATGCCCAGCACTCCACCAGCGTGGCAGACTCAGCTCCAAACCACCTTAGCAATGCCCACAGTCCCACAGGCACGAAGCCAGTATAGCCGTAGATCAGTCCCGCAGCTCCACTCAGTAATCGGAAGTTGTACTCGAAATGTTTTACACCCTTTTCCCCTAGATATTGGCTAATAGTCGCCGTAAGGAAGAGGATGAAAACAAGGGTTGTAGCGATCCAGAAGGGGCCGTAGAGGTCTGGATTTCCGTCTAAAACATCGAGGAAGGGAGCGCGGGGGTAGAGAGAGGACGTGCAGCGGCGGAGGACTTCTGAAGTATCGACGTCGAAGAATTGGGCGTAGAAGGAAATGGTCCAGAGGAAGCGTTTTGAAGGCGCAGCGTTTTGGCCGGAGGAGAAGGGGGTGGAGGTGTCAGGGGTAATTTTGGAGCGGGAATTTGGTGGTTCATTGAAGTCTACAAACGATGGTCAGCGGGGAATATAAGATGGAGGAGCACGCATACTGGAGGAATGGAATTCGAGGTCCTCTTGGAGGTCAGTGTGGCCTAAGTCTCCCTGGGCTCGAATTAGTACTGCCCTCCTTTGGTGGCATGGCTCGAAGGCTTACCCCTTCATCGACGTCGACGACGACATCGTATCCCCTATTTGCCATTCCTTGGTGCGACCAAAATGCTATGAATTGGTGATTCACGTAATTAATCGTTGCTTGAGATCGCGGAACGTGTCAGCTCGAGGGCTATCACTCAGCTAGACTTAATTAGGACGTCTAGGGTACGATATCTCTTTAATGGACTGATTACATCTCATTTTCATACAAGGTCGTCTATACATGTTGTATTTTGCTATAGATGTTTAAAATCTACTGTGAGGCTCTGACAGCCTCCAAGAACTTTTTGATTCCGAGTCCTGGAAAGCCTTCCAAACCCCTTTTTCCAAGCCAATATGACAGCAGGCCAACAGCTAAAGCCAGTCCAAGCCCGCCAGCAGGACGCCGGTGCTTCCAGATCCTAGCCATGGCTCTTTTGCGTAGCTCTTCTCTGTTCAATTGCAATGCTTGCATCTCGAACAATTCTTCTCCGACGTTTGCTGTCTGAACCTTGCTCGACTCGGCCATGCGTGTGGTTTTCAGGACACTGTATTGCGATATCTTTGACCAGGCTCGCCATGGCAATCTTTCCGGTGGATAGCTTTGAAATATCTTCATCGTCTGTTGGATTAGGCTCTCTAGGTCTAAAGGCTTTGGCAGCTTAGAGAGAACCGAATGCAGCATTTCTGGCTCGTCCGCCGGGATATCAAATAATTCTAATTTTCTTGAAAGAATGATGACGGCGAAGAAGTAGACAGATACCACAGCTGGCTGAGCAATCAAAAAGTCGAACAAGCGAGAGATGTCAGCATATTCTTGGATGTCATGAGCGTACAAGGTTAGCGTGGCTGCAAGGGCAAAGAACGGCTGCGTCTGTGACAGGTGTCGGCAGAGATCTGGCTGCACCGCATAGAGAATGCTTGGTAGCAGATTCAAGTGTGCCAGAGACGGCGATAAGGATGGCAACATGAAGTCTCGAATACGTAATAGCGAGAGATGAGCAACAGCTTGAGCGGCATGCTCAGTACCGAGGACGAGTAAAAAGACCTGAGCGACGTCGTGGTAGCCTTGGAAATAGGAGAGCATTGGATGTTCTCTCAAAACTTGGGTGATGACAGCCGATAGTTCCTGTTTCCGTCTGTCCAGCTGCTTGTCAGACTCATCTAGCTTTAGATCAGCAAACGAATCTGATGATACCTTGATTACATACTTTTAGGGTAGTAGATGAACGACCGATTTACATCAAGCTCAACCTGATCCTCGTCTTTGTGACGGGGCAGATCTCGCCATGAACGTGTTGTGTCAGCGTCTTCTGGCTTTAACACATCATAGCCTAACAGGATTGGCCCTACACATCGTAAGGTGGGAAAGTAGACCTGTTAATCTGCTCGTACTTACAGGCCAAACACCTTGACTGGTCGTTGCAAAGTCCGCCCACAGAAGTAGCTAGGTCTATCAAGAGAGAGACACCGTTGGGGCCATCGCAAGCCGCTTTAATACGTCTGATTTTGGTGTCAGGGTCTTGGGATGGTGCATCTTTTCGTCGAATGTTTTGGTTCAAGCGTTCATCGCGTATGCCATCTGCAGGTCTGACAGTGCCGAAGTTTTCCGACATGCTTTGATTCGCTTTTAGTATCCATTTGATATAACTTGCGATGGATTTAGGACGAAAAGCGAACAGGTTGAAGAAAGCGAAAGCATGCCTTGCGGGACAAGGCGCGATTGGAGGATATGTCTTTTGGGTAGTCCCGGGTAATCTATTTGGCCGTATTTTCATCCGGCGCTAAAAATGTTAGCCGGCCTACAAAACTACTAAAGTATAACACCTTCCTACATTGCCAACAACAGAATTTATCTTGCATTAGATCGATCTGAACCTCTCAGTAAGGACAAGTGCGATCAGGATATCCTGCAGGTCTGGCGTGCCGCTTGTGCCCTCCACTCGACCTAAGCATCGACATTGGGCAAGCTCAACTCCTCAGACCAATAGAGTGTGAGGGAAAGATAGGTGCGGAATTTCTACCACACTTCAGCTTCGTCTCGTTGTCTCGGTCTTAGCTGGACATCTTCCTTATTGGTAGGAGCCTCGGCCCTCTTCGTACGCTACGCCATATTGTACACATCATTAAGGATTGTGCACGCTGCGACTTCTTGTATGATGGGCTTGAAGGCCTCGGAGCTGTACGTGCAAGACTAAATAAAGCTGGGCTAAGCAACGCTCGCTATTACGGTGTGATATCCCTGCATGCAACATTAGGCAATTGGACCAATTGCCATCATTTTCTCAAAACTTAGGCATCAGGCTGTCTTCCTAAGCCTATCACATTTTTCGCGAACAGCCGTCTTTTCTTCGAGGCAAACCGGACTGGATTACACCCCCCCCCCCCCAGCAAAGTAGGCACTGGGCTTTTTGAGTTCGTGCCCACTCAATTTCCAGAAATGTAATTGGACGTGTGAATCTGGGCATACAAGGCTAGCCTCCAAAATGTCACTTCAAACAAACGTCTTTGAGAATGGACGGTGGGTCACAAGAAGCATAGATCCTTACCACATCAGAGCTCAAAACATGGACGCTGGACCCAAAGAGAAAAACACATTGTCTCGCCGAAGCCCAGCGATTGCACCATCTCTCGGGCTTCTCACCAAAACTCTGGTCAGAAGTTCCGTTATCAAATGGATAATTCCTGCAAGAGTGCGGCATCAAAGCAAGAACGATGTGCTGTTCATAACTGCCGATTGTGTCGCTCTCAAGGAATCTTTAGGAAATTACACTTTGAAAGATATATGCATGAAGGCTGACTTTGACTCTCACATAAGATCAGCGAGAACCATTGGCGACCCGAGAAAGCTGGCATGGCATGACGAATACGGGTACGTCGAGAGAAGAAGGAACCAGGTGGACTGGGAGGACCACGAGGCGATTGTCGATCTTGACGCTCACTATGTAAACAAACGCACACTTCCACCGCAAATCGCCATAATGGTATTGGAATCACAAAAGCTCGTATTTCTTTGCGCAGTCAATGGAACACCAGAAGCCCCGGAATGGCTATCGAGCCACAAGGAGCTTGTGGCGGCAGGATCACCCCTGGAAAAGCTTGGTGAGCACATAGCCGTTGACCCAAAGTCAGTAATGGACCGTTATCAGGCTTCTATCTCTTGCTGATCATTTCAGGTCTCGAGTAGTTGCAGTTGCAGCTCAGAAGGGACACGTGTATCTTTACGCCCTAAAGTCAATGGAGCAAATGAGAAATGAGTTCGAAGAGAAGTTCGTGTTTGAGCCAATCAAAGAAGTGAGCAACTCGTTCACACAGTTCGAGACCCGTACTCCAGGCTAAAGTCGCTTACTTGAAAGGAAAGGCTTCTCCCAAATTTTCCAGAAGGGGGCATTATTTTGAAGATGGAATTCCTCCATCCGCCGCTGAACGACCGTGGTCAAATCGTTTTACTCCTTGTGGTATCCATACATAGAAAAAGCAGGATGATCTGGTACGAATGGAACTCAGGAGCGACTTTACGCGAATCCCAACTCAAACCCAAAGCGAGTGCGTTGCAAAATGATGAGCAGCTACCACTGCTCTTGATACCTCTCAAGTTGCACTTCGCGGCCTTCATGATAATTTGTGAGAATTGTATCACGCTGTATAGGGACATTTCGACAGGTAGTCCGAGTCGATATGTGCAGCACCTTGACGACGTGAAAGACCCTGAGGAACCGGGAAGCTCGTTAAGAAGGCCGGCATGGGTTCAATGGGCGAGACCGATGAGGACTCCAAGGCATCAGCGTGATAACAAATTCGATGATGCCATCTTTTTGTGTCGTGAGGATGGCATCGTACAGTATTTGGAGCTTTACAACAGTATTGACCATATGCTCGATAGCACCCATCCCGCAGGTCGACTGGGCATCAATGTCAGCACTGCATTCGCCATCTTGGATGTGGGTCCTACTACAGATGACCTGCTAGCTGCAGGCGGCGACATGAGTGAGGGAGGTCTCTGGCGTGTTCGGGCTCGCGAATATCCCATGCGCTTAGCAACCGTGCCAGATTGGACGCCTCTAAATGACTTTGCGACCACTACCAATCTTGGCGAGATTCCCATATCAATAGGGTCAATTACGAATATAGACAAAGTACTGGGGGGCCCCAGCCGGATATTCGCGTGCACAGGCAGAGGGAAGCACGGTGCAATCTCAGAATTACGCTATGGAATCGCGGCGTCCAAAAAGTTGGACACAGTGAACCTCGATGAGGGAGTAGACAGTGGTGTGTTAGGCATTTGGGCATTTCATGGTTATTATGGAGAATCTGGACAGCAATTTGAACGTTCAGAACAATGGAAAGACGCAACATACATCCTGATCTCCTATCCGACGCGGACCTCACTACTGTTACTACGTGTGCAGTTGAGACAAGACCCGCAACGGGATCGAGATTCGGAGCCACAACGACTCCCAGACCCAGAATTAGTTACTGTAGATCTAGGGATTGATTACGACGCCAGAACGATTACCTCTGCAGTTACACCGTACGGCGTGACGATCCAGGTAACGGAGACTTCAATTAGGACCGCTGCCTTGCCGATTCCCCCAATCCCCAAAGACCAGGCGTTCAAAAGCGAGGGAATGGATGATGATGAGCCAGAAGAAAATGAACTAACAGCCAGGGAGCTGGAAGCGCGTTACTGTTATCAATTCGAATCTTCTCGAGTGCTAACGGCCTCCATCCATATTTTGTATGGTAGAAACAACCACAACGCCCTTTTCAAAGATACCTACATACTCCTTGCTTTGAAAATAGACGAGGCTTATGAATTGCAGTTCGGAAATTTCTGGAAGGAGTACCGGCCGACTGCGAGCTATACATTGCCTTCGCAACCATCGTGCCTCCTTCTGCATGGTGTCTGTGGACACCTGCTGGCCGTTGTTGCGACTCTCGATGGAGGACTTCAGATCTTTGTGGCTTGCGAGAATAATCGGACTTTGCATACGCACTGTGGATTCAAATTCGAGGGTCCTTTCGCTATTTGCGATAGTCTTGCAATCATTTCTTCAAATAGCAAAGACGAGATGCAATCAGATTGTCTTGTGGTTTGTGGACTCCGAGATGGCTTGGTAGTAACGCTTCGTCTGACTTGGGATGCTCCATGTTTGTCACTCCCTTGGCCGCACAGCTAGTGAACCGCTGCTGAACTTTCTAGGGGAGCTATCTGTCCATGAACAGCTCCGAATTGGCCATGTTTCTGTTACAGCAATGGCCGACGTAGCATCACCACATAGAGCGATTTTGCATTGTGGAAATGTCTTCTGTGCCTTGGAGTACCCTAGAGACATGGCAGCCCCTGCTACCGCGAGCAACATATGGATAACAGATGTTGCCCAACCCTTACTGCAAACTGGCTCTCTCTCTACTGTGACGCAAGCTGTTGCTTCTTGGGTACCCGGAAATATTGCAGGGTCCTTGGCCGGATCGTTTTTCTGTGTGGACGGCAAATTGCTCCATATAGTTTCAATCGAACCAAAGTCACATCAACAAATGGTTCCTCGTCGCCTCCCACTTGGTGTTGGCCCGGTCAGAGTCATACACTCGAAGCATCTCCACAAGCTTATCGTCTTGAGCAATAAGATGACTGTCCCCTGCGAACAGCATCGAGACACCCCGGGAACGCGTTCGTTACGTCCCTCGATCGTTTTTCTAGATCCTGACAAGGTCTCAGACATCAAGCCTGATCCCGACGAAATGGACGCCAGGGAGGAAGGCCATGGGGAGGAAAGCCCTGCGGACGAGAACGAAAATCTTATTCTTGCAGAACTTAAGCCTGGTGAAAAGTTCCTGGGTATCACTGAATGGACCCCCAAAGCTGATGGAGACGAATTTCATATGCTGGTTGTGAATACCACACTTTCGCGGGCGGAAAAGCCAATTGGGCGATTGCTATTCTTTGCAATCACTCCTGGTGACAGCAGCTCCCCACGGCTAGTTCTTGTAAAAAAGATCGCGCTTGAGGCCCCTGTTTATTCAGTGGCTAATTATCCCGAAATGTCATTGGTCTACTGCTGTGGGAAGAGTATTTGCATGCAGACTTTTGAGTTGCCAGACCCGTCTGGTTCCTACAATTGGCCGCCACCGATAAAAGCAACAATACGGTCCCCTGGCCGGTTCTTGACCGTAAGAGAACCATTGATCTACGTGTCTAGCACGCAGGAGTCTTTGGCAGTGTTCAAATACGAAGATGATCGACTTATTTACCAATACGGAGATCAGACCGTACGAGATGGTTTGCACCATGTCCACGTACCCGAACACTCCCTCGTTCTGGCATCAGATATGAATGAGCATGTTGTTGGACTGTGGCAGCCTCCCGAGAGACGAATCGACAACATCATGCCTCCAGTCTTCGAAGCAAAACTTTCAGGCTCCATCACCAGACTACGGCGTGTTACTAGACCAGTCTGGTACGGGTCCAAAGAGGGAGATGTAGTGACAGACGCCTTCATCGGCAGTAGTACAGATGGGACTCTTACTCAATTCGCCATCCTCGACAAAGGCTGGCGCCTCCTCCGCTTCATCCAAAATATGGCAGAGCGCAATCCACTCATCTGCCACTACAACAAGCCGCTACGCAACCGACGCCTAGAACCTTCAACAGCGAAGGCTGCGGGTATGCATATCAATGGGGACATTCTTCAGCATTTAGTCGATAGGGGAGGCGAGAGACTGCTGCGCGAGATGCTGGATGCAGAACCTGAAGTGGGGATTGACACGGACTTTAAAAGTGCGCAGGCGAGGTGGGTGAGGTTCAGCGAGCTGGCGGAGGAAGTTGCGGATGATGGTTTTAGGAAGAAGCTGGAGGAGGAGGGTGGTGCGTGGGATGGCGAGTTTGGTGTGTACTGCACGAGGATGACGATGAAGTGGATTAGGAATCAGTTGAGAAGTGCTTTGTAGGAAAGGAAAAATAATGGGGGGGGAAAGGGGGGGGGGGGGCGTTTGCATGCAGTGGAGGAGGGAAAGTCGGTTCATGAGCATATGCGCAACACGATAAATACGGCTTAGATGAGCTTCGCATTCGGTCCTACTGTCGAGTCTAGCATGCAATCACATGTCGTAACACCAGCTTTCTCCACGTGCACCGGATTCACTCTTCAACCCAACCTCTGCCACAACACCGGCACCTACTTCAGCTTCTTCTTCGGCCTCAACTGGTTCGTGTGTCCACACTTCTTCTTGCGGCAATTGGTGGCTCGGGGTGGGAGACGTGCCTGGAAATTCCCCATCAGCCCTGGAAGTTGAATAGAAATACACTAGGAAAGCAGAACTCACGTAGCATTTCCGGCAAATCATCTTATCGCAGTTGTATTTGCTAGCAAGCGCTTTCAAGCTGGGCTCGATGATACCACCACGGAGGCGGAGAACGAGATGGAGGGTGGATTCCTGCATAACACACATCAGCCACCAGCCCCCACGAAGATCCCATACTCGTGCCGTTTTCTGTCTGACACATGACTCTTCCCACACTATCCACTCCTCGTAGGACTTACCTTCTGGATATTATAGTCCGACAATGTGCGCCCATCCTCCAGCTGCTTCCCGGCAAAGATCAATCGCTGCTGATCTGGTGGTATACCTTCCTTGTCTTGGATCTTCGCTTTGACATTGTCGATTGTGTCTGAGGACTCGACTTCGAGGGTGATGGTTTTGCCCGTTAGGGTCTTGACGAAGCTGCGGGGGTGTTAGTGTTAGTGGCCCGAGGATGGGGTTGGGGTTAAGGGGAGGGGGAGGTACATCTGCACTGTAGGAAGAGCACACTTTTAGTGAAATGCTTAAGTATAGAGGGAGAGGATGTGACTTACTGTTTGCGGTTTTCGGGGCGTGTTGTAGAGTCTATGGTGATGAGAGCGACGAGGTACAATTGTGCGGAGCGGATTTGGCTCGCTTGGGGTTTAGCCGAGGTTTACCCACGTTCTCAAAAAATACATTCCCATGCGCGTCACAGAACTTCGTTTTCTTAGCACAACATACAATATGCAGAAACTCTTTGGATCTATGACAATTCGTCCAAGTGAGACTTTCGCGCTCATGCATGCTTTAGCTGCTGACTCAACAACAGGAAGGCGCTCCTTCTGGGCGCTGGCTTTGTCGTCAAGCCCGTCTTGATTTTGCTCAGTGACAAAGGCGTGGAGGTTACTGTGGGTATGACGGCTCGTTAGGCAATAAGATGATATCCATTGACGCAAAATAGCATGCAGGACCTTGGAGAGCGCACAGAAGTTTGCAAAGGCGTGAAAGGAGCGAAGCCGATATCGCTAGACGTCGGCGATGAGGCTGCATTGGACGCTGAAGTTGGGAAGGTCAATCGTGAGCCGCAACGAGGGTTTTGAACAGAGAATCACGCTCGATTTGTTACACAGTCGCTATTTCTCTCATTCCATACACTTACCATGCCCTTGTCATCAAGTCTGCCACAAGAGAGAAGGTCAATGTGGTCACCACAAGCTACATCAGCCCTGTGATGCAAGAGCCTGAAGAGGGTATTAAAGAGGCCGGCATCACAGTCATGAAAATCTAGCCCGGAATCGACCATCTTTACGCAATCAAGACCATTGACGAAGTCCACAAGGCTGGAGGAAAGATCAAGAGCTTCCTGAGTTACTGTGGCGATTTACCAGCTCCAGAAGCCAGCGACAACCCACTCGGATACAAATTCTCCTGGAGTGCTCGCGGTATGCTGTTGGCCCTCGGTAACATCGCCCGCTTCCTCGAAGACTGCAAGACTCGCGAAATTGATAACAAATCCCTCATGGCCTCCGCAAAACCCTACTCAACGGGCTACACCGGCTTCGCCTTCGTCGCGTACCCCAACCGCGACTCGACCAGCTTCGCAGAGATGTACTCCATCCCAGAAGCCAGCACCATCATTCGGGGTACCCTTCGCTACGCCGGCTTCCCCGAATTCATCCGCGCGCTCGTAGACATGGGTTTCCTTTCGCAAACTCGCATGACTTCCTCGCCCCCTCCTCTGATCCTATGACCTGGCAAGGCGCAACGGCAAAGATCCTCAAATCCTGCTCGTCCTCCGAACAAGATCTGACATTGGCCATCTCCTCCAAAACCTCCTTCAAAGACGCCGACGAAAAACACCGCATCCTCGAAGGCCTCCGCTGGATCGGTCTCTTCTCCTCCGAAACAATCACACCCAGAGATACCCCCCTCGACACCCTCTGCGCGACCCTCGAAACAAAAATGGCCTACGAAGACGGTGAGCGCGATCTCGTCTTCCTGCAACACAGATTCGAAATCGAGCACGCGGACTAGCACGCTGGTCGATTACGGCGAACCCAAGGGATACAGTTCGATGGCGCGGACGGTGGGGATTCCGTGTGGGGTGGCTGTTATGCAAGTGCTTGCGGGAAAGCTGCCAAAGGGGTTGTTGGCGCCGAATATGGCTGAGATTTGTGATTCGATTAGGGAGGAGTTGTTGAAGATTTGGCGGATTGGGATATTGGAGAAGACTATTGCGTGAGGATGTGCAGGTTGATGGGAACAGATGACATCAATGTAGAGAAATGCATAATGAGTGAGAACACTGAAGTCCACACGATGGTTTGACGCTGATACTCGAGAACCGTGCTTGCTTGCCCTAATCACAAAGCTTGGAGCATGGATTTAAATGATTTACACGCTATTGTGAGCAGAAATATGACACGATTTCTGCCTTGATGTGTGCGAAGTGTATACGGCTCAACTCGTGCTCTATCTATTTTCGCACATTTCATGCTCCAAGGTTTCGGCGACGCCTCCCAATCTTTGCTTCATACGAGTGACAGCTTGCCCAACTTTCAGCTCCTGAACGAAGCCATATCCCTGAGTTCCAGCTCATAATGGCGCTCAGATTTTGCGCACAGGACTTCACCGAAGCAGCGACTGACAGAATCCTTTTGTAAAATCCCCAAGGTAATCATCCCGTCGTCGTTCTACTCACTCCCCACCTACACCCTCCCTCAACCCCTCAAACCACTCCTTCATCTCCCCCGCCAAGCTACCCCCCGTATCCCCAATGATAGTAAGCACCAAACTATAGTTATTCCCCAAAAACCTCTCCCGCCTCCCCTGCGTCAATCCCTTCGCCGCTTTTGTGAGAAAAGCCTCCACTTCAGTCCTCAGCCGCTCCAAGCTTCGTGCCACAGGCTCACTGTCGCTAGTTTGGGCCGCTTCTCCGGTCCCCAAACCCAATGCGGTGGTTTCATTACTGCTAAGTGCGAGGATGCCTTGCAGGAATTGGCCGAAGCGTTGCGTTAGGTGGTGCGGGGCTGTGGAGCCTCTGCTGTCTGCGCTGGAACCTGTCAAGGAGAGAGTCACGCGTGCGCCGCCGGAGAGAGCGGTAGTGGAGCGCCGGACGGAGTCGACGTGCATATCCATTGCTAGTTGGAAGCGGGGCCAGAGGAGCATGTTTGTGCCGTTGATGTAGCCGTCTGCTACGGGGCATTTTCGTCGTTGGAGCTCGAATGCTAAGTGCTGGTTTAGTCGCACGCAAAGGAGGATGCCGAGGCAGTCGTAGGTGGTGTCAATTAGTTGTTTTGTGAAGGCGATTCCGAGGGCGAAGGTAGGCGAGAAGATGGAATTGAAGTACTGGGAGAGGGTGTGGAAGGATACGTTGGGGAAGAAGGCTGTTAGGAATGAGTATTCAAAAGAGGCGTTGTCGATGAGGGCGGTGTTGAAGGCGTGGAAGGGGGATTCGAGGTAGGTGGGGTTTTTAGATTCTTCGGCGATGTGGGAGGGGAGGGCTGATGATGAAGCCCGCTTGAGGACGTCAATGCGTCGACCCAGGGAAAGGGCGTCATGGGCAGGCTGCGGAGCCTTGGAGGCGGAAAGGAGGTTGCCTGATTTATTAGTCGCTGTTCACATGAGATGTGTCTCGAGGCATACCTTTTTGGCTGGCGTGATCAGCCCCCAAAGCGTCGTGCTTGTCGACAGTATATAGTGGGATTTTCTCCAGAGCCATTCTATAGCGGGTAAAATGGCTAAGGTAATACCAGCGCATGGTATTGATATATGCTTGTCCAATCCCCTCTGCGAGTTGGGGATGGTGCCTCGCAAGGAAGGCGTATAAGTCTTTGTATGCGAGGAAGGCTCTCCGTTGGATTATCTGCGCATTGATACTTGGAGAACGCAAAGACTTGATCTGAGAGACCAGGAAGTCCCGTATCCTCTCTATGGCCTGACGAGAGGGTTAGTCTGGAGTAGACTCGACAGGACGTGAGTGGTCTTACCAGATTCGTAAGATCTTCCAAGAGAGGTTTTAGATCCGATGCGGCCAGCATCTTATCTGGCCCTTTGATTTTGTTCTCTATGGCTTTTGATCTTTTCTCCAATTCTTCGAGAGCCTTGATCCAGGTATGGTCTATAGGCCCCTCAGATATCTTCTTCACCACGGCCGGAGAGATCGATATCTCTTCGACAGCAGGACCCAACAGCTTCTCGACAACTCTTCGATTCTCGAGTTTTGTATTGAGAGCTGTGGAACGTGATTGAAGCGTTTCAATCTCTGCAGATACAGCACCCAAGTCCTTCTGGAAATTCGTTAGGGATGCCTCGACGGATTTGAGGACATCATCGCAAGCCTTTTACGGGTCAGCTCTGCAGGATTTCGTGGACGAGCGTAGCATACTAGGATGGATCGATGCAGGTCCTCCAACTTCTCTTTATCTTTTTCATCTGTAGTAATTTAGCATTAGAACTCAGGCGACATCATAGATCATACATACTCACATTCCTCGGCGATCTGCGTAGCACTATTTCTCGTAGCTACTCCATCAATACCATCATTTTCGTGCTCCAGGAAGTCATGAAGTCGCAGCCCGTGAAAATCAATGTCTTCAACAAGCTCGGCCGGCTTCTCCACAGCTCCATCATCCTGCGACGCACCATCCTGCCCACCAAACTCCCGCAATGGTTTTCCAATAACCTCCTCAAGCACCTTCAATGGATCGACAAAATCCACCGGAGGCGTAACCTGTTGCTTCAACCCGGAGCCATTAGGCAGCCTAGGAGAATTGAGGGATGTGGTAGAAGAGTCGAATTTGGCGGAGACGTTCAGGGAGGACGACCGTGGGCTGAAGCCTGGTCTGCTAGCTGCTCCAGGCCCAAGGTGACTTGGCCGTCGTGGAGCTGGCGAGAAGGATCTGGTTTGGGGCGGCGGAGAGCCCGAAGGGGTGGAATGGCCGGAGAGTCGATCGAGCCACATGTTGACCGGGACGTCCTAGTCGTTGGGGATGGACGCTGTGATCTGACCGTTTGGGTTGGAGTGAATGCTCCCCAATTCTTGCCATCTGTTGCAGCAATGGTGGAAATGCAATGCGTTTCTTTGGGATTGGGAACTTTGCCAAGCAAGGTATCACAAATTGTCCCATTCTCCTATGCCCCCCCTAGCTAGGCTTTATATAGAATGTTTTCACTTCTTGAAGTTTGACTAACTATCTACTGATACTATGGACAAGCGTCGTGTAGACGCTACTCATACACTCTCGGATAGAACGCCTATTGAGGAGGCGAAGTCTGGTCCGCACATCTATGAACGCCATAACATGTTGTACTTCCAACGCCGCCCATCCTGCAATTGCCTTTCCTAGGCATCTAGTATGGACCCATAATCAGCAACGCATCTTCTAAGCGTCTTCTCATGCCCGTCGTAAGCCAAGTTATTCATGCCACAGAATGTTCTTCTCGTCTCTGGTATTGACCCACACGTACTAAAAAAGTTGGTCAGCGTGAGATTTTCGTTGCTGGTGATGCATAAAGATCCAAAGAAAAAATTGGTATCTACCTCGTTGTACTTGGGCGGACCTTGAACAGTTGATCCCAAATTGATCTCATATGCGGTGATTCGCAAGCCAAATGACTCCAATCTCTCCATGAAATCGGTCACCTTATGAAAATTCCAGTTATACGCATCGTCCAAATGCAACTCCATTGACAATTGACCCACAGGAAGGTCCTGATCAGCAAAGTCATCCATGAACTTCGTCATGGAATCAAATTCTGCACCTTCGACATCGACCTTGAGGATATCGATATAATCATGGTCGTGCTTGTCCATGAGCGTCTTCAAGGTATAGAAAGGCGGGTTCTTCGTAGGTTCATTTTTCCCAGAGAGACCGACTTTCATGAAGGTAGACCGATTCTGGTGTACCGCTGATAGTTGGTCACCAAACTACATCACACCAATGTCAGTTCTAGAACTGTGTGGACTCCATTCAAAACATGGGGGACGCACGGAGTCTACACTAAAGTCCACGGCCACGATTTCTGCATTGGTGTCTTTAAGGAGCTCTTCTTCAAACGAGGAGTCATCCCTGACGCCAAAACTATAGACGACGAGTGGTCTCTCTTTGTACTCCATATATTTTGACTGGCCGCAGATCCATTTTCCACCATCGCCAAAGCGTCCGACTCGTTGGTTGTCCCATGGACAGGTATAGGCTGGGATAAAGAAATCCCAGATGGTGTGCCAGGAAGCATCAAAGTTACCACCCTTGGTGCTCCAGCTAGATTGACGAGTTGTCAGCAATGGATTCTTCTTGGTGGAAGTGGTTCGACGAACAAGTCCCAATTGGCACCGGCGGGTAATAAGCCGCGAGCTCGAATTCGATCTGAGACATGTCTCTGCCATGACTTTTCTGATCTTTCCATCCGCTGTTCGACGGTCAAGGGACGGCCTGACTTATGTTTTGAGCCAGATAACGAAGAAACGCCATCGACGGAGGGAACGAGGTTATATTTGGAGAGTGTGAGTATCAGGAAAAGGGCGACTGCTGTGCTGAGAATGATTAGGTGGACTCGCTCGAAACGCATCGCAACCATGATGACGGTAGATTCTGGTGCTGACGATTGGTATTGTTCAACAGAGCGTGCAAGGTGCAGGAGACTGGGTTCAGTCTGAAGAAGAAGGATGCAAGGAATCTCTCATTCTTTCCGCGCCACACCGCAGCACTAGGGATACCATTCTTCAGATTTCTCTTAAAATTCAGCCACGGCGGCACAATGCGGAGTTGGAACACGGAAATACTCCGTACTGCATCTCGTTCATCTTTAGAGTCGATGTTCGATTTGTCTGAAACGTTAGCCTGTCGGCGAAGGGTTCAATTGGTGGGCTAAAATTGAGCATCAGGCCGCTAATGCTATTGTAAGAGGCCTGCCGACTTGCAGTCAGACGGACGCAAAACACGCTGGAGGATTAGCCAGGGGGTGGCGTAACCGTCCTAGCGCCCCTATCGAAGTAGCACTGCGCTCCGCTGCGCTCCGCTGCCAAGTAAAACTCAACCATTCCCTCGGGGCTTGACGAAGTCCATTCTTGCAAGCATATTTACCTTGCATTTCAATAGATACGAGACTCTCGCTCATAAACAAGTTGCTTTCTTCTGATTTATTTCAATCATGGATTTCTATCATGTCAACTTCGCAGGCTTTATGCTCTTTAATGGCTGCTTAGCATACCGAGAATACCGCCAGGCGCGCGATAAGGTCCAGCCAATCGCGGATGAACAAGCAGATACAAAATTATTGCCTGGCTTAGACGAGACGTCTGTCAATCATTTCAAAAAGATCTTTTTCGTAGTCTACGTACTCGTTTTTGGTGCCGACTGGCTACAGGTCTGCCAAAGCCTTCAATGACCAATAAGGAGCTTATCTATTCTGACACTACGAGCAGGGACCTTTCATCTACACTTTGTATAAAGACCAAAAGCAACTTCCAGAGGAAATCGTGGCCGCATTGTTCACCACTGGTTTCTTAGCTGGAGCAATCTCGGCTCTCTTTGTCGGCTCGCTAGCAGACCGATATGGCCGCCGAACAGCTTGCTTAGCATACTGTGTGATTACAGCGCTTTCCTTATTTTCCGTCTTGTCGGATAATGTAAAGGTACTCTTCGCCGGAAGAGTTCTCGGCGGCCTGAGCACGACTTTAATGTACACCGTTTTTGAAGCCTGGATGGTGACCGAGTATCATCAGCGTAACCTCGAACATTCAGGCCTCAAAATCGGCACCATCTTCGGTCGTATGATCACCCTGAGTGGTATCTCTGCCATCGTGGCTGGTGTGGTAGGCGAGTATCTTGTGGAGTTCACGAGGACTAAAACGGCGCCGTTCATGGCTAGCGCCGTCTGTATGGGTGCAGCGTTCACGATTATCTGGAAAGAATGGGTTCGTAGGACACTTCGTGTCTAGTGGACCTGGCTGATAAGATTCGTGACCAGACCGAGAATTTTGGGGATAGTGCTGCTTCGGTTGGTTCCTTCTCGAGTACACTGAGCAATTTCAAACTCATATTCCAAGGTAAAGTGATTTACGCAAACATGCTACGATTTAGCGACTGACACGAGAACAGCGGACAAAAGGGTCTTCACTCTGGCCCTCACATCCTGTTGTTTCGAGGGATCCATGTACCTCTTCGTATTCTTCTGGTCTCCAACCCTAATAGCCGCTCATAAACTCTCCGGCCAGGGAAACATGCTCCCCTTTGGTATCATATTCTCCAGCTTCATGGGCGCAATGATGCTCGGCTCCATGTTCTTCACTGCCGCGACCACAACATACGCTTGGATGACTTCGTCCCAACTCTTACGGCTTGTATGCACAATTGCTAGCATGTGCCTGCTTGCGGCGTCATGGTTCAAGGACGAGTGGATGACTTTTTGGTTCTTCTGTCTGTATGAGACGTGTGTGGGCGTTTACTACCCAAGTATGGCGCATCAGAAGGGTAAGATTATTGACGATGGTGTGAGGGCGAATATTTATGGGATGTTGAGGATTCCCTTGAATATTTTTGTGGTGGTTGCGTTGAGTTTGACGAAGGAAGGTTTGTGTCTAGCTCCTGGAGAAATGCTGATGTTGATGCTGATGGCTCGATAGGTGATGCGTACAGGGAGTCGATATTCATGGTCTGCAGCGGGCTTTTGCTGCTCGTTTCTGCGGCTCTTACAAGGTTCCTTCAGAATTGAACGGCACCTCGTCTCATTTACTGTGCATTCGACGGCGTTGAATGGAGGCTGTTTTAGACCGCTAGACTATACCCTTTGGTTGCTTGATTGGTTACTTTGCATCTACCGAACGTCGGCACCGAAAGTAAAAGTTGGAGCCACAGCCCTGTTGGGAACAAACAACCTAAAATGCAGGGCCTTAGCAATAAGTACTTTGTATGGCCAGATTGCCCGTGACGATCAACAGGAAGAAAACTTTTTGAGGAACACGCCAATGCATGCCTTTCTGATTGGGATTTACCACTTACTGGCTTCGAGCTTTTATACAGTATGAGCCAATAGGCACGTCAACAACCCCTATCTAAAAAGGTATTCACAAATCATTTAGAATCCACTGATCCTAATCGTGCAATCTGCTCAATGCACCTCAAATGCACCATATCGTCTGTGGCCTTTCTCTTTGATCGAACGTGCGAAATTACCATATCCTCGCGTACCAATCGGACGTGAATGCGAGGTTCTATTAGTCTTTGCAGAGCTTTTCAGCTTTGTGGACTATGCATGGTCTCCTATAGTGTAGCGTCGTCGTTAGGAGGAGCATTCGAGCTGACCTCTGGATAAGTGATCTGGCGTTCGTGGTCACCGAGCTTTTCTAGCCCCAGGCTTGTGTGCATATCGTTCAAGCAGCGTTACCGGCCAAAGTAGCAACTTGAGCCATGTACCTTCGTATTTCATGATCTTGTCGATTCGTAGCCCGATTGCATGTAGAGCTCATGTGAGAGAACTAATCTTACTCCAGGCCCAACCATTTCTATCACCTAGTATGCTCGTCAAAGTGTGGACCCAATGGCAGAAAGGCCATCTTGAACAGAAGTGTTAGACCCAGGAACAATTATAAGGCATGATTTAGCATAGATCGAGTCCATGTGCTGTATCGACTCCTTTTTACTTCCGAGACCATCTTGTATAACGCATACCGTTCACCTAGAATTTCAGCCAGAATCCTTCATGATCGGCGGCATCTCATTCTCGAACGCTTTGAGGCCGCCGGCCTCCTCTGATTGGGTAATGTTTACCAGTGTAGTTTCGGAAACATCAGCAACTACTCCCTATACATAGCTCAAAGCTATATATTTGCAAGGTTCGAATGTTTGAATTATTCGTTCTTCATCAACATCGATCAACTGAAGTGTGGCGAAACGGTGTTATAAGAGTAGCCAGGATCTTTGATCTTCGACAGGTGCTTATGCTTGCTTTCACCTATGCTAAGTATCTACTGTGGGCAACGATATATGACGTCCAAGGAATCTTCGCTCGTAAGCATCGCTTGCCATGAATTAGCAAAGTCACAGGCTCAATTCTACTTGGTGGCTCATACGTTAGAATCAATCGTCGGACAAAGCTCTGAGGCTGACTTGTATCAAGACGAAATTATGGTATTTCGTTGAGCCTCCCCACGCTGCACACGATAGAGTCAATCACCTCCTCTGGAATCCAATTTGCGGCACCATCTTCGGCAGCTTGAGATACGAGGCGGCAGAATGGACATTCGACTTTGGCTTTGATGTCAGGCAAACATCTCCGTCGCCGAAGCCGATATAAAGTGTCCGGCTCATCCTTCTTCCCGCCGTATGCTTGGCTCGCGATATTTTTCAGAACTCTTCTTGCGTCCTTTTCTGCTTTTCGGACAGAGCCCAGAGGACCAAATGACCATCCATCTTACAGGAGCCCATTGAAATCATCAACAGATAGCTCTAGCTTCCAGCAGACGGTACGCAAGGTGGCCGATTCTGGGCTTCTCCGGGCTCTCTTGTCTTAAGCTTTAGAGGCTTTTGCTTCACGGCGCTCCACAGGCGAGTAGTACTTTCGGCCAGCCCACAGCGCTATACGCTCTGATTTATTGTTATACAGTAGATTAATTCCTGGCTATTAGATGGCCGTATTGCTCACACTTACGTCGTTTGTGCTGCAACCTTCCAGCAGTACATCGAATTGATCAACATACTCGGCTATGCTCGTCACATGGGCCGACAGACTTGAATGGAGACGTAACCAAGGACCCCCAGGCCAAAGAGTACACATTGAATTCCGACTGTCAAATCATTTAATTGAGAAACAAATGTCAATTGATTGTACTGGTCGTACTGAAAAACAATACTGCAAGCACAGAATGCAAACCTCCATTTTGTCAAGTTAGCTGGTGTAAAATATGAGCCGTCTAATTATCCTATGACCGGCAGAGAGTCATTCATAGGGCTAAGTCGCAGGCCAGACGAATCCTGCAGTCGCCGGTTCATGGTAAGTGCAGCCGTAGCTTTCGCAAGCAAGTCCTTGCCTCCGAGTAGTCTGACAGATTCCCTCTTTGAGTAAACGTAAAGTAGTCCAGCCTGATGGCAGTCGAGATTGGATTTATAGCTGCCGTTCAAGAATTGCCTAAAGCGCGAGTCTAGCGTACTCCACTCTCGGCTAAATAGACGCGTTTTTAGCCCCAAATTCAGGGGACGTCGAGTCTGCTTTGTGGTCGTAGTGGGATGATCCGTGTTAGGAGGTTAGGAGACTTCAAACACGCTGAACCGCGAAATTGCACTCAGCTGCTGAGCCACATTCCCTCTGTAAATAATCATTAATGAGGTAGCATCAGCGGTATCTATAAGGCTAGAACCAGCGGGAACATGAGATCGCGGTACCAGGGCGCGTGTTCTTTTCCAAGTCTGGCCACCCCGCTGCCATCTCATCTCCTTCCGACGTTGACCTCCCTTTCTTTCCGCGTCGTCCGCATCCTCTACAGAAATCCCTCTCATTCAACCTCTCTTTTACAGTTCAAGGCAAATCTGCCGTTTCGCTCCTTTTACTTGGTCAATTGCACCGTTGATCCCATCACACTCCTTTACACCTCGACTGTTTCAGCTTTTACGCCGCACGCTCTTTAACAACAACAGTCCATGCCCACGACTTCGTAATTATACAGCAATAGTGCTTGAAGAAGCGATTCAATCTTTCGCACAAAAGGTCGACTCGCGCCTGGCAAATTCTCGACTCCGACGTCTCGAACACAAGCACTAACAATCGCCCGGTGACTGGAACTTCATAGCACCGCCAAAACATTTGGCTCTATTACTTTGCCAGACTGCACCTGGAAGCTTCCAGCGGCAATCAAAGTCTACATCATGCTGGGTGGAGACGAGGATTTGCCACAATTTTCCTCTACGTGAGCTCTAATAACGTCACTTGAGCACATCTAGAGCGGCGGCCCACACATATGGCATTTTCGACAGCCATGTATATCTCTGGGGATCCCGCCCCGGATCTATCCGATAGAAGCACACGGCTACCACCTCTCCCAACTTCATTCGACAACGAGGCCTATCAGCAGCTCCACCACCCGAGACTAGCCCCCTTCTTTGCAGGGGAGAAGAACAGCCGTCACCGAAGCAAGCATGATCCAATGACCCCAGACTCAACTGCACCGCATTTAAAAAAGCGCACATCCCGATTTGGGTTGTCTAGTCTGTTCAGCAGATCTAAGTCGAGCGAAGCCGAAGGACAGCATGGGAAATTGGGCACACAATTGGAAGAGGAGGAGGACGTGGGAAGCCCCATGAGGAACGATACTAGAGTCTCCTATGCTGCAGGCCGGACCTCGTTTTCTCAGGAGATCAGTGCTCTACCGCCTGTTGAAGGCCCGTCTATACCTCTCAGACACCGAGCTTCAAAGGCCGCGCTACGCTCCAAGTCATCGTTCAGGAGAGACATGTCAGTAAAGACTCCGACGGCATGGAGTCCACCACCCTTATTCCAGGCATATCCTCAGGCTGTCAAGCATGCTATACTACATGTGCCCACCATGTCTGCCGAGGCTATCCTACGCCTCAACATCGCAAAGAAAAAGGCGGAGAGACAGATAAGTGATGCATACACACCGGACTCAAATCCCGCAAAGGTGCAGAAAGAGAAGAAGGTGAAGAGACCAACAACATCGGATTCGATGTCAAAAGGCGACTGGACGGACAAAATATTTGTCTTGGTCACGTCAGGGTACTTCTTGCAATACGCTGGAAATGGAGCATTCGACAGACTGCCTGAGAAGATCATGCCTTTAAGCAAAGACTCGGCGGCTTTTGCCAGCGATGCTATACCTGGGAAACCTTACGTCCTGCAAATTTCTCAAGTCTCTGATGACGAGGGCAAAGTGGACATTGATGCCTCAAGATCCATGTTCAAGAAGCTTGGTCTTCGCAGCGAGATGAGGCACTCGACTTCAAGTCTTCTACTTGTACTCGAGAACTCAAAAGACATGAGTAGATGGCTGGTAACCGTACGGAAGGAGATACAAGCCATGGGTGGAAAGGAATACAATCCAGATGAATTCCAAAGACCGGCGACGGGGGACCGCCCCCAATTGCAACAGCGGCCCAGTCAGCGGTATCTCATCAAGAGAGATCCACACCGGTTCTCTGAAAAGCCATCGGAGCCGCCGTCCCACGTCATCCCCCACAATGACCTAGTAAGGGAAGAAGCGTCAAGAGAAACCGCCGAGACGCCAACCCCAGCTACTGTGCATAGACAGTCTATGGTAACGTCAGCGTCAACGGAATCACGATCTCTGTCGAACACGACAGCGTCCATCGATCAGACCTATCTTGATAGGTTGAGAGAGAGCCCGAGGCAATCGTATGCTTCGACAGATGCGAGGACGGTAGCTACCTCAAGGGACTCATCACCTGCCCCTTCTCCCATGAAAGTCATTTTTGACGCCCAAGATCAGCCAACTGCCGCGAGCAGAGAGACCTTCAAACCGTACAAGACCCAGTCGCCACTGCAGCAATCCGCTGTCTACACCCCACGACTTAGGCGGACATCTTCACCTGCTGCACCCAATTTTAGTGTACCTACTTTCAGCAAGCGATACTCGTCAGCCGCCAGTTCGCCTGCTCCATCGCCTGCTACATGCAAGGCGCAGTCTCCCCCTGTCACCCTTCTCCATGAACCATCTTCGCCACCAACTATCAGCGAAGAAAGCGAAGCCAATGGCAAACGTATTTCAACCCTAGGCGAGCTGCAGTCCCATCGCAAAGCAAGCCGCCGAGTGTCCAAAAACAGTCCCTCTCCGGATGTGCTTCCTATGTTGACACTGCCTGCTCCATCAGCCTCCCACGATCGCCTGTCTGCATCAGAGAGTGAAAATCGATTTTCCCGCCGATTTTCCTCGCTGGAGTACTCACGCGGTGTGTCCCCGCTCCGGCTAGCTCGCTCTTCACCCTCACCGCATCCGCCACCAACGGCAGCTTTGCCCGCGATACCAGGTAGCAAGGCCTCGCACCGCGCTTCCCTTTTGCCACCGCCTACAACGCCGCTCCCAGCCGTACCCACGGCCAAGTCCAAGAGTCGCTACTCCATGATGCCACAGCCTTCAGCAGCCTTCTCCGCTCCACAGGTCAAAAGACCGTCATCGAGCTCTTCTGCTGACCCGCGACGACCAGCTGCTCTGCCTAGCCTGCCGACGAGTAGTGCGCATTCGCACTCGGTTTTCACATCGCCTCCAATGACTGGGTTGTCAGCTGCGACTCAAGTTGACCCATCATTCCAGGTCTCACTGATCCAAAAGCCAACTTCGCATCGTGCCAAAGCCGACTCTAAATCAACTCGTGGGCTGATTGCCCGTCCAACGGGCTCGCAAATGCACAGCAATCCCATCACTGACCCAACCCCTCCGCCTCCACCACCCCCAGAACTCAAGCCCACAAGAACGAACAAGACAGCTTTCGACGCCTCGCGCTTAACACCTCCTCTCACCAGCGCACCTTCCCCCCTAAAACAGACTCGTGCCCCCCCTCCACCCCCACCCCGAAATCCCTCACGACCGCAGCTCGAGTTCCGCACAAGCATCGAAGTCATTCCCCACATAGGCCGCGAACCCCCTCCCGTCGTCTCACCCATCGAAAGACCTCGGAGCAGAGTCTCAATGACGTCTCCTGCTGAAAGCTATTTCGATGCTCCCGCGCCACATCCATTCATTCCCCCAATCAGAGTATCGGATAGGAAATTTAGGGGATCGATGGATGGGCCGTGGAATGCGGGGTATGGGGCACCGCATAGGACGTTTATGGATTTAAGTGCTAGATGAAGTAGTAGCAGGCGTATGATGGTATTCCATCCCTGAGACGTCTGGGACGATTTTTCCTTCTTTAAAATGTTAGAACGAGGAGATGTCCGTTTTTATTGTGACAAAAGTACTTCTCGCCATGCTGGAGCCATGGGGCTTTTACGATGTTATGAGGGTTTTCAGATGGATGCTAGGTCAGGATTATGGGATGAGAGAACAAGATACCCGGAAACACAGCGTTGTTAGAGGTGTGTAGATAGGGTATCTATGTATGCTTTAGTTATTTCAATGCTATGATGAGATAGCTTCGTTCGTATTCCTGTTGATGTACTGTATGAATTCTCCATTGTAAACATTCCCTGTTTACTAAAACGACCGTTAATCTCCTTGGCTCTGCCATTTCCTTTGGGCTCAATGACCTGGAAAGTCGTCAATGCTTTACTCTTGGAAGTCTCTTTACAATAGCTCATCAGACGGAAACACGATATGGCTAGATGCTGTTCATGAAATGATCATTCCTTATTCGATAGAATACATCAATGACTACAAACCGCCGGCATTCTTACACAGAGCCATCCAACATATTTACACATCCACAGCCAGTAGCCCCCTCTGCCAGGCAAAATTGCAACCGACATCCATCCCCAGATCCAGCTTCCTACTTCCGACTCCCAGCCGTACTCCCAAACGCCTCCACCAACCCCTCCGCTTCCTCCGGACTCACCCGTCCCTCCAGCATCTGATGCGCACAATCCACTACGTCATCCTCAATCCCATCCTCGTAATACCCGCCCTCCGAAAACGCCAGCCTGGTCAGCGCGATCAGGAATTTCTTCTCGCCGCCTGGCACGACGCTGAGTTTCGCTTGCATGTTTATGAGATGGGAGTAATTTTGGGTGAGGTGGAAGAGCAGGCGCGTAGCGGAGTTCACGAGAGCGGTGTGGTGGGCGTGGGTGTAGGGGAAGGAGTAGAGGGCGTTTAGGGAGTCGTTCATTAGGCGTACGAGACAGCCGATTGCGAGGCGGTGGGTTGCGAGGGCGGAGGCGGAGTGCATGGTTGTGCACATTGCGTCAAAGAGGTTCAGTACGTCGAGGCGGAGATCGCACAGGTCAGCGGCATCGGGTGGGTCTTCACCGAGCGGTGGACGAGGTGTGTTGATGAGGAGGTGGGAGAGGTTATCGATGATGTGGGCTTCTGAAGCGTCTTGGTTGCCGTTGTTGGGCGGGATGATCATTGCGAAGGTGTCCGTGAGGATACTGGTGTGGAGAAGGGAGAGCATGAGGTGGATTTCCGGGAGGGGGTTGATGAGATTGAGGAGCATCATTATGAAGTCGAAGCGCATTGTGCGCCAGAAACGGTGCGTTTCGAAGGTTTCGATTTGGCAGTCGTAAGCCATCAATTGCATTATTTCAAGGCATGAGGTTGTAGAGATTGAAAAGCGATCGGGGCGAGGGTTTTGCTTTTTGCAGCGAGGGACGAGGATGATGTCGGCGGTTGATTGGACGAGGGACATGAGGTCGTTAGTGAGATCGGGGGCTATTTTTATTGGGTTGTGGATGAGAATGAATTCGACGAGGTCCACAAGGAGGTGGACTGGTTGGTGGTATCCTTCGTCCATGCATTGTGACCACAATGAGATAATTATGAGCCCAATAGCTGCCGGGAAATTCTCGCTCTCTCGCTTGAATGTGAGAGTAGACGTTCTATCCAGAAGTAGAGTAGAGAGTGGCTGGTCTGGCCTCGAAGGGAACGCAAATGTCGCCAAACGTTCAAATGTCCTCGGTTCTTCAGCTTCAAAGCGATGATCGAGCAGTTGTTGGGTAAGCTGAAATCTCCGATCTGGCCGTCTAGGCAATGGAGCACTATGAGTCGGTCCAGCGTGCTTCTGGGCGTGGGAAACTTCTTCAAACGAATCAACTGCTTTAGGCGATTCGAGGTCCAATGGTTTGACCGGGCTTTCTTCTGCAGCTTTTCTTTTCCTCTTCGCTCCTGCTTTCGGCGTGCTTTTCTTGGACCTGATTGCGATCCTCGACGGGGACATAGGCTGAACCTCATCGTCGTCAAAGCCATCTCTGTGAGGCAAAGCCTTGCTCTTCTTTGGAGTCGTGGGTTGGTTCTCTTTACCTGTACCTTTTTCTGGGCCTTTCTTAATTGCTCGCTGAAGGTTTCTGATCTGCTTCGTGCCTTCTGCTAGATCATTTTCGAGGAAGTCTTTCTCTATAGCTATTTTTTGAAGCTCTGCTCGCGCCTTCTCAACTTCGATCTTTTGTCTCGCAGCTTCATCGGCATGCAGCTTCTGCAAAGACTGCGTTCGAGTCTCGAATTCCTTCTCGACTTTCGTGGCATTTGCTCGTACGATGGCAATCTCGCCGGCCTTGGAATAAGCATTGTCATTTGCGTTTCGGATAGCCTGCTGCAGGGCTTCACGTTCGCGTTGTAACTATAAGAAAGTAGATCAGTGATGAACTTGGTGAATATGCGGTGAAGCCAACCTTTTGGACTTGAGCTTGCAGTGACTCTACATCCACGTCCTGTTGAGGAGCTTGGATACTAGTCTCACGGCTTTTGGGAATGATATCTTTTCTTGTTTGAATGTTGCTATTTTGTCCACGAGGTATAACGCCATTGGTGAAAGGGACATTGACAGTTGTTTGCTCTCTGGCGGGCAGTACAGATGCCCCTATATCTGGCTGTAGTCCACCATATCGCTGATGTCTCCAATGCTCCCTCTGTGTACTTTCTCCGGCCTGCATTCCAGCCGCATCCGCATCATGATCCATTTGCAGAGCCGCTTGCTCTCCTCCGTCGAACACTTCCCCATCGAAGACCTCCCCATCAAGGACCTCCCCATCAAGCATCTCATCATCAAAATCTCCGTAGTCGGACGATGGTGGCGGCAGGACACGTCGATCATTTCTCTGGCCTAAGATTCCACCAGCGTTTATTTGCCCAAACTCTGCCGCCAGTTCAACAGGCTCTGGCCTCAATTGCTGCCTCAGAGCAGGAAGCCGGGCATGGGCTGCTGGTTGCTGGGTGGATCGAACGGCGTGCTCTTGCAGCTCATCAAAGGCATGGTCCGGCAAAGCGTCCAGATCGTCATCGGAGTAGCCATAATCTCCTTCGTCCTGGCCGGCCATGACATTCGTCGTACACCTGCATTGAGACTTAACGCATATTGTGTTCCTCTACATGTTGGCGGTGGCAGTAATCATAGAACTGCGGGAGAAGGGTCCACTTAACGTCAAGCTTGCGGCGTGTGCGGGCCGATCCTACGAGTTCGGCTAGGGCTGACGCGAGCTGGGCGAAGTGACGATTTTCAGAGCTTGGTATTCACTCCAATATCAACACAAGCCACACCACTACGCAAAGCTAAGTAATCCTTGGCTGTCCAGCTTACTATCACCTTGCATTCTCCGCCTCTCCGCCGCAAAATCGCGCAAGACTGCGCACTGCCAAGGCCCAGATCTTATTATCACCAGAGTTGAACCGGCGCCCCAAGCATATCGCGCCGTAGCCTGGGAAGGAGTAAACTGAGTTCCTATATGGTGGAAGTGTACCCGAGAAAAGATCGCAGCCGCCTTTCGGACAGCAAGCGCGATGGCCAAGCCACGGAGGAATGTGCAGTTCCAACATAGGGGAAGCAATAACCACAACGGACGGAGACCTAGCATATCAGAAAGTGACGGTGTATCAGAGCCAGGAAGCCCAACCAGAAGCATGAACGGAAAATTGAAGATAAACAAAGAGGAGGTAGGTGTCTCCGCGGTCTGCCAAAGGCCGGCTGCGATCGCCAGCTGTGATCAATGGGTAGATGGAATTCCAGGCTGACATTGCTTGATATCTTTATAGGACGAGACCTCACCTCAGTCAGAGTACGAGAGAAAGAAGCAGACATTCATAACGCGGACTATTTGGACATTCGTCATGATCGGCGGCTTCTTCACAGCGATGTTGTCAGGCCATCTATACCTCATAGCCATCGTCACAGGCCTCCAAATTGTCTCTTTCAAGGAAGTCATCGCTATTGCAAATGTTCCGAGCAGGGCAAAGAGCCTGCGATTCACGAGGTCACTCAATTGGTACTTTTTAGGAACGACAATGTACTTTCTCTATGGAGAAAGCGTAATATACTACTTCAAGCATATCGTGCTGGTGGACAAGGTCTTGTTGCCATTCGCGACACATCATCGCTTCATCAGCTTTATGCTCTATGTAATAGGTAAGGCCTCCTTGACGAATGTTTTGGGAGACTGGGGAATGGAAGATGCTTACTGTTCGCAATACAGGCTTCGTCTTCTTCGTCGGCTCCCTTCAAAAGGGTCACTACCGATTTCAATTTACCCAATTCGCATGGACCCATATGGCGCTCTACTTGATCGTCGTCCAGGCGCATTTCATCATGAACAATATTTTCGAGGGTATGATCTGGTTCTTCCTCCCAGTCTCTCTCGTCATTACCAACGACATCTTCGCCTACATCTGCGGTATTACCTTCGGCCGCACTCAGCTCATCAAGCTTTCGCCTAAGAAGACCGTTGAGGGTTTCGTCGGCGCCTGGATCTGTACAATCATCTTTGGCTTTGTCATGACCAACTTCCTAATGCGCTACAGATACTTCATTTGCCCAGTAAATGTATGTCTCCATTTGACTATCCCGTTTTCGTTCTGAGCTGAGAATAATAGGACCTCGGCGCAAACATCCTCACCGGTCTCTCCTGCACGCCCAACCCTGTCTTTATCGAACAAGCCTACCACGTCCCCTCCCTACTTACCGAGATACCTCTGCCTTTCTCTCTCCACATCCCCTCAACAGTCCACATCGCACCGATGCAATTCCACATCCTCGTCTTCGCAACCTTCGCCTCTCTCATCGCCCCATTCGGCGGTTTTTTCGCCTCTGGCCTCAAACGTACATTTAAAGTCAAGGACTTCGGCGAATCTATTCCTGGGCACGGTGGCATTACTGATCGCATGGACTGCCAATTCATTATGGGCTTCTTTGCTTTCATGTATTACCAGAGCTTCATTGCGGTATACAAGGCCAGTGTGGGTGATGTTATGCAGACAGCAATCCAAGGGCTGGAACCAGAGGAGATGGTGGAGGTCGTGCGCGGTTTGAGCAAGCATTTAGTTAATCAAGGCATCGTCGACGACGGCATCATGGAGTGCTTGGCAGGAGTCGTGGGAAGGCGGAGATGAATATGGATATGAGATACGGTCGCGAAATAATCGCTTTTGGCTTGCAGGATGTATATCTTTCTAATGCGTAAATTGGCACTGATTTCGGCATGGATAAGGATAGGGGGCGTTCTGGAAGCTTGAAATTTTGAGCGTTGTAGATACCAAGATTCAACATATTTTGATCTCAACTCTTGGTTTCAATCGACCGTGCAAATCTGATGGCACCAGATGAATCCTCTTAATCGACCTGGTGAACGGATGCCTTTTCTCGCCCATCTCGCGTTGTCCCTTCTTGCCTAGCCTGCCCCGAGCAAATCATGCCTGCTTTAGAAAACATGCCCCCCTGCTTTGGTGATGCAGATCGCATTTCTTCATTGGTAGGGTCACTCTCAATCCCCATGCGCATCTGCGACCACCTTCGTCTTAGCCTTACGAGCGAGTTGTCTCCTCTTGGGGTAGACACACGGGCCTCGTATCAATATCACGAGTCTTAGATATCAAATAGATTTTTGCGTACTCGATTCTTCTCTCACCGCCTCACGCCCCCAATAACCCCCTCCACCATCCCCACCACCACGCTCCTCTCCCTCTCCGCACTTTCCCTCTCCCGCAACACCCTCCTCAACTCCCCATCCAAGTCCCTAATCCTCCCCTCCTGCACCTCCTGACTCTTTTCCACGCCCGGCAACACGCTGATTAGGTATTCAATCTGTTTCGTTTTCGTAATCAGATCTTGTGCTAATTCGCGCTGAGCTGCGGCGAAGGACGTGGGGGTGTCGGGACGCTGTTCAGAGGGGAGGGAAGAAGGGTCTGGTTGTTCAGGAGCAGGAAGTGGTTGATCGGGTATGTGGTTGCTATTGGCGTTGGCGTTTTGTAAGGGTGGGGGTGCGGGGAGGGCGGAGGCGCTGTGGTGGAGGGATATGTAGCGGATTGAGGCGTAGAATTGGGTTGCTAGCTAGGGAAGGTTAGTTGGGGCGCGGAGAAGGGATGGGAGGGATGTACTTGGTCGTAGCAGTCTTGGAGCTGGGTTAGGCGGTCTGCCATTGTTGAGGGGTTTCGGAAAGAGTGATTAGAGCTGTACGAATACAAAAGACAAGCGAGATTAAGTTTAGGCTAACAGCGGGCCGATTCCATCAGCGTCTTAAAAGTAAAGTATAATTAACTTTAGCGTCCGGGGCGTCTAGCCGAAGAATTGTGGATTCGCTACTACAGCAGAATAATCAATGGTGTTTAGGAGTAGAGCGCACTAGGACCAAGCTTGCTGAAGTCGTTGACATTCAGACAAGGTACCTCCCACTATTCACTATCTGGAGCGGATTTGGCACACTTCCCTGCTCAACTTGGCACAGAGATATAGCTCGGATTTCCCAAGGTGCAAAACCCGTCGATTTTGATACTCGTAGCTTTTGATTAAGCTTAGCGCATATTTTTGATAGATACCTTATTTAGCAGCAAGATAATCTTCGCGCAGTCACGAGGAAGTAACAATGTAGCGAATCCTATGCCGACCTCCTAATTCTTTCCAGGCCACGATGACCGTAATTGGCATACGTTATGCCGGGCCTATCAAACAATTCTTGTGCCAAATCTCTGCCAAATCTGATTATCTCCTGGGGCTGAACCCAAATTCACGCATTGGACAACATTGCTGCCGGAGTCGCCATTTGGATTTTGCCGTAAGAGACACGAAGACTTTAGTTGATAGACTTGGGGACTGCAGGGTGTCTATCAAAGGACACAGGGATATCAGAGACGTGTGACACAAGACCAATGAAGACCAAGACAGTTATAGCGCTCTGAATATGCCGCATGCAAGGCTGTGGCGCTCTAGAAAGGCGGCAACGCAAGTGCAATGTATACAAAGTCAGCCGAAATTCCATGAGCATGTAAATCAGGCACGATTACATCGATGTATGTGGAGATCGAAATATACTTGTCGATGAGCATCCTTCGACAACAGCGTCTTCCTCTGAAGCTGTATCACCTTCCTGGCCTTTTGGTTTTGGTATACCCATACTTCTTTTTTGTCTGCCGGGATATCTTGGGGTCATCGAAACATATCCTTTCAAAATTTCAGAGACGAGGTCAAACTCTAAAAATTAATCCGTGCCACCCGTGTTGTTTTCAAGACCAATTAATAGGGTTGCACGCAGATTGCCTGGCATACGTACACAAGAACGTTGACAAAAGACATTTCTGAAGACGAATGAAAACATGCTCAGAATGTAAGCAATCTCATGCTTGATGTTTCTGAACTAATCTGCCATTTTGGCGATGATCATACACACGAATTCGTCTCTCCAGCATACGAGTCTCGCGCCAATACCAAAACCTATCCTGAAGACCCACCCACTACTGTACTGGCTTTTGAATCGAACGCAAAGCATGCGCCTCCGGATCTGGCCGACTACCGCTGCTTGCTTTCATGCGGGCAAACCCCTTCTTTTGCGGTGACATGAGCGAATCAGGCCCGATGTTGCCGGAGAAACCTTAGTCTTGTTGCTGCCCCTACGGACTCCTTCTACCAACCTGGAGAAGAGAGGCGCTAAGGTAGGTAGGCAGGCGGCGATTAGTATGATGTCGCATTCGACGATACTCCAGCTGAGCAGGCTGACTGAAGTCCCTGTGTGTCTCAGTGGATATTTCGCGAGGATGATCAGGTCGTGCAGGCTGGCTCTTACATGTCGGATCAGTGAAGGCGTCCTTTTTGAAGGAGATGCTCATCCGCACTGCGCTTGCTATCAAACCACTGGGCCCGCGTTCAGATGGCCTGTTCCACGGACTGTGATGGCTTTACTCACATCCCGCCGGTCAAGAAGGATCCTGATAAAGCAACCTTCTGTTTGACTGTCTGCTGCATGTTCCAGATCATATTCAAAGGCATCACGAGCATTGCAAGATCAAACAGAACATTCGGCAGCGACAGCCAACGGTAGAAAGCCTGCAGATTGATGCAGTGGCCATGCTGATTCTTATCCCACCCATACGAAATCGGAGAACATTGAAAGATTGACGTGATCATGACGCCAACTCCCCAGCCAACGATCAGCAGGCCGACAATGTATGTAGCCAGTTCAAAGGTTCTGTTCGAGGTTCTAATGGAGAAGATTCGACGGTAGAAAAGCAAGATGGCGAGCTTTGGCAGAACGATTGCGAAGTCATAGAAGATGATTTGGAAATACAGGCACTGACAGGGTGATCAGTATTCCAGCACACGGTGGAAAGCGAGAGCTGAAACAAACCTGTTCCCACCGAACGAGCACTTCTGGATCAGTATAAGCCTCGACATGCCTACCGACGCCTCCAACTTGCACGACTCCGAAGCATCAGCCAATATTAGCAGTAACAAATTACAATCACTCACAAGCTATACAATTCGCATTAAGCGCCAGACAAGCAATCTACCACCACTCATCAGCCACCTCCCTCTCCCATAAGACACACACAGCCCACCAAAGCAGGAACACAGATCCAATCATCAGGTCCCAGCTCCGAGCTCCTCAAACGACTAGCATAGAAGCGAGCAACGACCGCAGCGATGCTCAGGAAAGAGAAGACGACAGCGACAGTGGTGAGCTGGTAGCCGTTGTTTTGTTGAAGAGCGCCTTGATTCATATCGGGTACGATTAAAATTTGTAGAAGGTCGGCGGGGGGGGGAAGGGGGGGTGGTGGAGGGAGTGAGCTTATGTGGGTACAGAGATGGGGTGAGGAGACGTTGGGAAGGATGGAGTTGTGGGGTGCGTAGGGAAGTCGCAGAGGACCGAAGCTGGAAGGCACGGCCAGTATTGACTAGGAGCCAATTCGGGAAGTTGCGCCCCAGTATTTGCCTTCTACAAGTCAACATCCACAGCTGTAAAAATTCAAATTGGCCTCTGAAGACCAGGAAGCGCACATTTTCAGGATTGAAACATTGACAGGCGCAAAGTCAAAAGGTCCCTTAAGATAAGCAAAAATAGCCAACAAAATTGATTTCGCCATCTCTTGTATTTCACTTCGGAAGCCCTTATACACAGATGATCGAATCAATTTGAAACAACCTAATTGTATAAGCCAATCAAGGGAATTTTGGGAGGACTGAAGGGAGTAATAGGTGCGCCTTGCGTAAAATCCCATGCTGGGACTTGAGCCGTTGGTATCTACACTGAAAGAAATATTTATAAACCAATTCCCTCCCAATGCCTCAATCTGCCCACCCACAAATCGCGCACCAGAAAATGTTATGGACACTGAAGAGCTCGATAGCGAGACTGGTGAAGCACTACTCACTGATGACGTTCCCGATGCCGTTCCAGGTGCTGTTCCAGACACTGTTCCAGACACTGTTCCAGTCGACACAGACGGTTGACCAGAAGATCCTGTCGAGGCTGACTGAGTGCCAGAATTTCTCGCCTGCGTTGCCGAGGCCGAGCTAGGAGAACCTGTAGGACTGCTGTCCGTTGCCGTTTTTCCCGCACTTAACACCTGCTCGAAGAGCACCAATAATGCCCTCAGTTGCAGCAGAAATAGAATTTGGCAACGCACTGTATTCGGCAATGGTCGATGATGCTACATGGCCCGCACTATCCGTAAAGACCGCTCCGATGCAGACTTCCCCAGTAGCACAACCCAAAATGTCCACGTTGGATAGGGTAGAAACTGCAATTGATAAAGCAGTGCCGGCACCAGTTGGAGCTGGCATCAACTCGACAATTTTATTTGTCCCCAGCACCACGGCATCGTATACGGCGGTGTCTGTAAATGTATTTGATGTTTGCGTGACCAGCACGGCATGCAATGTAAGGACATGAGCAAGAACCACAAATGCAACGATGACGGGTGTCATTTTGACACTGGAAACCCGCTAAAGGAGAAAAGTCAGGGTACAATCACAAGCAGCACAATATTCACGAAGCAGCGAAAAGCTGCTCATTTAAGCAGATGCGTGGCGAGGCATTCTTAGTTATCAGGGGCCTTAATACCCTGTTGTACTCTGGCATATTGGACACACAGCCTACGAGGCCGGTCCTTGACAGCCTGCGACGTCTTTGTGTATGACACCGTCAAGTCACGTTGTTGGTCCATCTGAGCTTCGCTAAAGAAATGCCCAAGAGCGTGGAGACATTGCACACACCAACGCTGAGCCAAGCTCGCGGTTCCCTGAACGATATCTATTGTGAGTGCTAACAGCATGGCAGTTTCGCAGGGAGGGAATTGTGAACTTACCTTGTTGGCACTAGCTTCATCTGGCAAGGCGGCTCAGAAAAGGTGAGAATAATCCAAAAGACTTTTGTACCGCGGCGCCGGATATATTAGGTTGAGGCATATTCGAGATCACATTCCTTGACAGGCTCCGGGGGAATGGATAAAGCTGCATTAGGATAGCCGAGGACGCCAATCAGTCTAACCACTCGGAATTGATATTGCCAAGAGGCTCTTTGGTTGTTCTCTGGGGCTCTTTGCTCTGTTTCACCCCAGATGGCCCAACCTGTTGGGACTGCCTTGGCTAATTCGTGCTCTGCGATTTTGTTATCAAAACCTCACAAATCACGTCGGAAACCGAAGTAGCAGACCTTGAAACCAAGGCAGAAAGTGCAACAGTCACCACCTCAGTGGCCACTCTTATTAAAAAAACTCCGCGAGAAACACCTGCAAGTTTCTGCGGAGCGAGAACAATGACATTTCTTGTTCTTGCTGATGGATTTATCCGTGGATGGCAGCTCTGAACAGCTGGAACAAGAATATTGAGGCCTTTCAGAGTTAGTAAGACATTGGACAACGGTATCCAATTGTAGGGCGGGCAGGAAGCACAGATGAAGTAGGGGAAATATTGGAAATGGGGTGCGAAGGCTCTGAAGACGGTCACGATTCGCACCCATGTATGAATTTTTTGGATCATCATTGAGTATTGTGCGTGCATGTGTCGTGAAGAAAGCTGATAGTCCTTAATAGACTAATACAGGCATTGGTAATGAGGAATCGGGAAGATGTTGCATGGCGTTGCCATTGAACGAGGTGCTGCTTGTGGAGATTTGAAGTCAGCTCAGAGCGCATATCGTGTGGAATTAAAGCACATACGCTTCTTGTACTCCTCAACGCCAACGCTGCTGTACTTGTGATTTTCTGCAGTAGCGATTCCAATTGCTGTCCATGAGGAAGGCAGGTTCTGAAAGAGCGCATTGTGGTTGCCCACCTTGGTAATCGTCCATGATCCATTCAACGCCTTCAGACATCGTGATAGGTATTGCGACCTGAGCAATCGCGAAGAAACGTATCCTGTAAAATCCGTGCGCAAGCTTTTCCATCGTTGAACACCGTTATCACACGTCCCATTTTACAAAAACTGGTTCGCACCACGCTTCCGCAGCGAAACCGTCGTAAACCTCTTTTCATGCGACTCAAGGTCTACGCTTCTCCCTCCCATCCTCGACCTTCCTCTCGACCTCGACTTCGACCTCGTACTCTTCCTCTTCGACTTTGAAGAACTCGCCAACAGTCTTTTTTTCCTCGGCAGCGCGTTGAGGATCAAGCATGAAGCGAACCGTGCCTTCCTTCAGACCAGGCTTCGAGGCACCGTTGGTAGTCGGAGAGGTGACATCTTTCATTAGATCATCGCGAGGGCTTGTCGTCGGAGTCGCGTCGTTCTTGGCCTTGTTCTTCCTGCTGAAATGTGTCAATTTATCATCGTGGCCGAGAAGCTCGGCCGTTGTCTTATCACTCAATCTATAGCGAGGAAACTCTTTGGAGGAGGCTTCTTGATTGAGAGCGATACGAATGCTGATGAAAGTCTCAAGAGCATGCACTGGCCCGATCAATGTCGAGCTCTTGTGGTGAGTGTACAGGTCGAGTAGATCAAGCATGGTTTCTGGACTATGTTAGACCGCTCCCTCTGTCAAAGCGTGCGTCTTGGGAATGTAGCTTACCCATGACTTCTTGGCGTGACGTGCTCAATTTCCCGTAGTTCCAATTCCCTTCGATCCCCTGTAGGGGCTGATCAAGAAGGCGTGCGGAGAGCTCCAAGCATGCCATCACCATAGTAGAAGTTATCTGCTTGAGAGGGATATACGTGCGGTACACGTCCAGGGAAATGCTGTAAGCTGTGTTCCCTATTGCCAACCGGTTCCCCATATGGAGTCTCACAAGCTTGATAAGCATTTCCTGTGGATAGCGATTCCTGAAGTCAAAGCCAGCTGCTTCAAGCATGAGACGCTCGAGACCAATGATAGTCTTAGCATGATTCTCAAACAGCTGTCTGCGGTCAGTCATCTCATATAACATCGTAATGAACCTGAGCACTTACAGAATCATCTGCCGTAAGCTGCTCGGCGGGCGATAGCTTCGTGTTGTACGCAGCGCAGAGAATCTCTTTAGACTTCTTCAGCGTGTCATCGATCTTGCACGCAGCGAAAAGAGCTGCCGCTGCAGCATCCTCAAGAAAAGTTAGCCAAGATTATTGGACTGATTGTCGGTACTGACAATGTAGCCATTGCTATCAGGATGCTTCAAACGAAATTTTTGGTAGTAAACACAAGCGGTATCGTATGTTTTTATAGGTCTATAGAAGTTAGTTTCGATTTATTGGAACCTATGGAAGAATAAACCTCACAGTTGCAATGCTTTCCTCACACTGTCAATCCAGGCGACTCCTTGAAGACGGATGGAATCGTCCTTTGCTTCTGACACACCAGCTGCAGACAGGCATTCTTGAATTGTAGCCTGAGAGATGTACGGAATCGCAGTTTCGATATAGGAGGGGTGAGGGCCAACACGGTCAGCATCAATAGTTTCTGGTGCTGAAGCAGGAGCCATGACGAATTCTCCAGCATAGTCTGCCTGTACGATGAACCCGTTGAATCTGGACCTTGCTCCTTCCTCGTCAGACTCGTAAATTAGCTCAGGTACATCTTCATGTAGAGGTGAAGGCGCCCTTGTGTTGTCACTGTCGGCATCAAGGACACGAGGGACATGAGGGTAGTGCCAAACTTCAGGGTAGGGAGTGTAATGTAGTATTTCATCCATTTTGGTTTGGTAGTTCTTCCGGAGTTCATCCAGTAGCGCCGGAATTTACGGTGTTTGCACTTTGAAATAGGTACTAGCTAGCAAGGAAAGCGTTAACGATGGACTACGAACAACCGCAGCAGCCTAAGACTCGATGTTCATGTAACAACAGAAGACAGATTTCACATCAAAGGATTTGGAATACCCTCGGCAGCAATTGAGTGAATGATGGAGGTGACATCATTAGCAATCTACTTCACGCTGATAGCAATAATATCTCTCGTCGCAGCTCTACCGGCACAGCAGCCTCTCGTTCCATCAGAAAGCCCTCCAGCTGCAGCTTCCGCACTGTCGTCAAATCTACCTCTGGTAGTATGGCATGGCTTAGGGGACAAGTAGGCCCTTTATTAGATGCACCTGGAGATAAGATCGCTGACTTGAGAAGCTACAAAGCTGATGGTCTGCGAGCCGTTGGCGAGATACTCAATGAAACCATTGGCGACACCTACACCTATTACATACGCCTTGACGACGATGCGTCCGCTGATCGCTCAGCCACCTTCCTAGGCAATCTGACGTTGCAAGTAGAAAAAGTCTGCGAAGACCTCGCCTCCCACCCCATCCTCTCCAAAGCCCCCGCCATCAACGCCATCGGCTTCTCCCAGGGTGGGCAATTCATGCGAGCATATGTTGAGCGGTGCAACAAGCCTCGAGTCGCCAACCTTGTCACCTTCGGAAGCCAACATAATGGTATAAGCGAATTTCAGCAATGCGGGTCGAGCGATTGGGTCTGCCAGAGCTGGTCAGGACTACTCAAGGGAAACACATGGACTGCGTTGGTGCAAAGCAGACTGGTGCCGGCCCAGTACTTTCGAAACCCTGAGGATCTGGAGAAATATCTTAAAAATAGCAACTTCTTGGCAGATATCAACAACGAAAGGGAGGTGAAGAACAAAACATACCCGCAGAACATGATAAAATTGGATAAGTTCGCGATGTACATGTTCTCGGAGGATACCACTGTCATTCCTAAAGAGACTTCGCATTTTAGTGAAGTCAATACCACCAGCGGAAAGGTCACCAAAATCCAGGACAGAGACATTTACAAGCATGATTGGATCGGTCTACGGTGGCTGGATGAGTTGGGAAGACTCGATTTCCGGATCGCTGAGGGTGGCCATATGCAATTCGCCGACGGAGTCCTGGAAGATTGCTTCACTACGTATTTCAAGTCGACAGCGTGAGGGTGTCAGTACTGCTATGCCTCGTAGTTCACATGTATGATCACCTGCTGTACCCCTTTGATGGCGGTTTGGATGCTTACTTCTTCGTGTCTACGTACACAAACTACTAACTCCATCGGTCTTTGCACAATAGCGCCCACTGTTGTTCTTGTGAATTGCACAAAATCTGTTCGTGAGGCCCTGATAAAGGTCACTGCCAAAGCTTACTAATGGAATTCGAATCTTTTTGAGGCTATACTTGTTTTGGCTTTACAGAGATCCGCTCGCTCGTTGTTCATGTTGTGTGGATCGTGCCCGTTTCATCCGTTGCGGTTCGCATCAATTGTACCGTATAGTGCTAGAGGGATCCTGCGGTTCATTGGACTGACTCTTTTCGAAGCTTGATACTGTATCTCCAATGAAACTCGATATATATGTGTACCAGCTAGTTGCTGCCTGATATACTGGACTATGGTACTGTTCTGTAGGGCTCTGGGTTTCTGCAAAGGCGGTTGGCGATGTTGTGTCCGATGGCGTTTCAAGATCGTACCACTGTTGAACGCAACGGATATGTATTAGCTCGATGGTGTCGATGTATCGCTACTCTCATAATCCTCATCTTTGGGCTCTACACACTCTCCGCAGCGTGCCGGTGGAAGTGTGAGTCTTGAAATTCGAATATCTGTGAAGGCTAATTTTTCAGGGTTATAAGCTCGCACCTTCCCGGTTGAAATGTTCCCGATTTAACAGCTCCAGACATTACTGATATAGATCTAAGCACTTTTAACAGTACTGATTCCAAATATTCCATATATAACAAATGACGCTCTCTAACGAACAGCATACCTTCAACGATTGGTGTCCCAGCTGTCCTAGTGCGCGCTGCCAAAGGGCATATAGCTCTCACCTACTCCCGATGGACCTTTGGTTCATCAAGCCTTCCTTCACCGGACCGCCTCATCTCCTATGCCTCCCATGGCACAATCACTTGTGTTTCCCAGGCGTGACGAGAACGGAGATGCGATCCTCAACCCCGACGCTTGCTCAGGCCCGGTAGATAACGAGGAATTGTTTACAAATGCCCTTACTCAGGGAGACCCGTTTATGGGCTTCAATCCCACTCTAGATTTCGATGGTATAGTGCTAGCTCCAAGTTCTAATCTGGTCGAACGCCCGGCTCGAGATCGCTTGACTCGCTTCGACCGGATGGACTATCTAAATCCGACACTGGGGTCTGCTCGGGTACCTACTCTTTCTCGATTGTCTGCTCTTGCTCAATTGCCGTCTCTCGCTCGAATACATGCTCGTCCTCAAATGCCTGATCGGGCACGAGTGCCTGCAAGGTCGCATATGCAAAGACCTATTCCGGCAGGTTCGTCTTTCTATTACTGAATTCAGTAACTACACAAGGGAAGTTTTGCTCCGCGTCTCAAGAGCCAGTAGGAAGTTCCTGCCTTCTGCCTACTTTCAGTCGATTTTCTTGGCCAATGTGCCTTCTAAATGCTGACCGAGACATGAATAGCGTCTGGGCCTACGCCTACTGCTCCTCTCGCGCCTTCCCCTCGTGCTCGAGGCGCCACAGCTAGTAGGGTACCAAAAGGTTTGTTGTTCCAGTATTCCCCTCTCCTACTACACAACTTATGAGGCATTACAATATTACAATGCACACAACTAGTACTAGAGAGGGCCAATACATTCTTCCAATTCAATATAATCTCTTATGAACCTATCCTCTATCCTCGTTAGTGATTACTAATTTCGAGATACATCACAGTATCTAGCTTTACGTCTGCTCCTCCCGCCCAAGGCACTGCGATTGGCAGGGTGCAGAAACACACTTCCCCCCTCAAACGGAAGAATCCTCCCCCGACCGAATAGACTCAATCGGCCACTCCAGATCTCACATCACCGGATAACGGATGCATCCCTCATCAAGCAGTCTTGACGACTGAGTCATTGATTCCATCGACTACTCCAATTGCGGCCCAACATCTGTGAGAATCCAGCGGGCTATGATCCCTCTCCTCGACCCGGCACCACCGCCGTTCACGAATACAGCTCCGGCTCGGCAATCTCACCGACTGATGGCGATTCAGACTACAGGAGATCCGCCTGTGGCAGGTGTCTCGCAATTGGGGAATGGCAATACCGCTCCGCAAGAATACCAGTCAATGACACATCCGGTTGAGCAAGGGCCCAAGCGAAGCGCATCCTCGTCTTCGATAAATACCCTTTTCGAAGAGCCAAGGTCGGCAATAGCCGAAGACCCTGTTGGTTTCCCCTTCGACGCTCCACCATGACCTGTCATTGATGTGTATCCGCCTCGGGATGAGAATAGGCTAATAGAGTCCCAGGCTTCAACGGGTCCTCATGTCCCCGCTGCAACGCCGGATGGGAATGGGTATTCCGCGCAACAAGGATATCAACCGGTGGCATATTTACCGGGGCAGGCCCCTCAGGGAGTGGCGTCCGCGTCTTCGACGGCTCACCATCACCCAGCCCAAATGCCGACAACCCAGCACGTACCCTCCACTCCAAGACCATCGCAATTCACGAGTGGACATCCTACACAGCAGGGATATGGGGGCCTGCGAGCTCCAGCACCGCCAAGAAATACACATCCTGCTCTCCAAGCATACCATCAAAGCCTGCGGATATATCAGATGCAGCAGATGCAAGCAAGCATCCAAGAAGGGCAGCAGATTCAAGAGCTACAGCAGATGCAAGAGATGCAAGAGATGCAGCAGATGCAACAAGTTCCGCTGATACAACAGATTGAACACATATACCAGATGCCGCAGATGCAACAGCTGCCACAAATGGAGCAAATACACAACCAACAGATGCAGCGTATGCAACCAATGCCAATTGTCAATCCTGCTCAGCAAGTGGCTCACACTGTCCCAGCTCAATACCAGCACGGGATACCGCAATATGCTGCCCAAGTACACGGGGTACCCACGTACGGTAATGAGCAGCAACATGGGCCGCCGAACTATCCCGCTCAGCAAGAAAATCGGGCAATGGCACCTCAGCAGCCACCGACTCCGGCTGACTTAACTCCATACCAATACGCGCCAGCACATTTCGATGAACAGGTATTCAGGCCACCGCCGTATCATGCTCAGCAGTAATATGGGCCGCCGAGCCATCCCGCCCAGCAAGTGCCGCAGCAAGTGCCGCGTCAGGCTTTGATGAATCGCTCTTCACCAGATGTGGTGATTAACCAGCAATTCGGCAATGCCTCTCCCAAGGATTAGGCTTCAATGCTCAAACACCATGCTTAGGATGTTTGGAGAGATGGATTGGGAGTACTCTTTGGTCAGTCGAGAAAGGGAGATTGGATGGTCAGTAATTGCGGATGTTACCTACTGGGATTCTGTTAATAGTCGATAGGAATTTGGAGGAATCAGTTTTTACATGAACAAAATGAGGCCTTGGAACGAAGACAGCAGCTCAGCTCTGTACAAATGAGCCAACTCAACATTGGCTCTTGTTGGAAGATCACTGGATGACTGACTGACTCGGGCGTTCTTATACAAACTTCCTGGAATCGCTCGAAAGTGTTGGGAGAATCACAACTCGACTTCCGTAGAGTCCATCGGGCGAAAGTCTTTTCGTTATTGAAAATCAGACTTAGTATCCTTGACCACACAAAATCCCCCCAGCTTCCAAAGCCTACTGAAAAGCTCTTTATCAAAAATGTACTTGTGCCGGCTGGCAGAGAGAAACAGCCACCAGTACACGTCGTGCCCATGCATTGTTGTCCTGACTTTGCTATGAGCCTTGAGCAAACATCAACGTCTGAGTTATGAGATGATGCAATTGTATTGAATCCCGTTTTGGCTGACTCTCAGGGTCCCTTCCGTGGTTTGACAGTTCATACTCGCCCCGGGGATTACGACAAGAGCTATAGGTGTTTGGATTTGGAGGTGGATGGCATAATCCCAGATACTGATGCCCGAGCGAAAGGGCGGATCGGGCAGAGAAAGTGAACCCTATGGTTATGTCGAAGGGTGTGGGGGAACAGCAAGACTTTTCGGGGAGCATTTGTGGAGGTTAGCATTTCTGGCGTGGAGATTTGGCACCGCTTGGCAGAGTAGGTTTTGACTTCACACCTTGGAGACTCGAAGGGCTTGTGGATATCTAAGCAAAGGGCATCAACTGGCCTTGTTTGACGCTTGGCCGCTTCGGAAAAAGTTTTGATATGAAGGGGGGATGCGATATGCAATCACGACACACGCGAACTCGCCAGAGGATACCCCTTAGCCGCCGCCCAGTCTGCCGAAGAGCTGAGATGTCGGCGAAGTAGGGGTCACTGTAGTCTTTGCAGGACTTGTTGATGCTGCTGAGCTTGACGCTGCTGAGATAGGAAGTCGGGAGAACAATTCTCAGATGATTACAATGGTAATATTCTCTAAGAATTATCGATATTGAACCCATCATATCGTGCAATAGTAACATTAGCCCTCTCAGACGACCTAAACAGCCTTCTTCGATTTCTTCTTCTTCTTGACCGGTTGCTCTGCATCCATAGCGGCATCCACCGATAGTGTCTTCCCCACCTCGGCTTCAATCTGCTCTCTAGCTTCCTTTTTCTGCTGTCTCAGCTTTTCCCTCCTCTTTTTCATCTCCGCACTCAAATCCTCATCAACCAGCTTCTTGGCTTTCTTACTCCTACTTTCACCTTCATCGCCGATCTTAACCTTTCGCTTCTTGCCGCCAACCTCCATCTCGACCTCCTCACCTCCCTGCGAAGGCCCCTCAATCATATCTCTCCTCCTCTTGTGCTTTATCGCCTTCCTTGCCTCAGCCTCCGCAACCTCCTCCTCATCAAACACCATCCCCTCATCCGTCCATAACTCCTTCGCCAACCACACTGGCAACGCCATCGTGTTAGGACCCTTGACATGCACAGCCCTCACGTTCCTCCAGGCGATCAATTTATCTGTTAGACCTGCCATCACGGCTTCGATGTTTGCGGAGACTTGCTCAGACGTAAATGATGCGAGACCGACTTTTATGGATGTGGTGGTGGAGGGGTGGAGGTGTAATTGCGTTGTTGAGAGTGTGCGTTCGATTTCTTTCGCAATGAGAGGGGGAGTGGCGATTGATGTGGGGGCGGAAGGATCCTTGCGTTTTCTCTCGCTAGGAAGAGCGGCATTCTTCTTTTCTTTGGGTTTTGAAGCTTCGAGGCGAACGGGTATGGGTCGCTTCGGCGTAGTTTTGTAGAATGTCTTGCCCAATATTTTAGCAAGATAAGACGCTATTCGATCATCTGCTAGGAAAATGTCGTAGGAATCGCGGAGTTGCCTTTTAGATTCGAAGGAATGGAATTTTGCTTCAAGCTTCTTGACGCTGATCACTTTTGTGATGCGCTTGGAGAGGTCTGGGGGGAAAGAGGGATGAGCGATGGCATCTTTGAAGAGACGTTGGGGCTCGGGCGTTATGAGGCAGATCGATGTATTTGGCGAGATATTGAACGAGTGGGGAAGGGCGATCTTGCGGGGTTTAAGCTGTTGGTGGTCGGTCATGAACTTTTTTGTGGTGAGGACGAGCCATAGTGGTTCAGCATCAGCATCTGGGGCGCCGGAGCCTGGAGAGGTAGGATCGGTAGCGAGGAGGTTCTTGGTGGGTGCTAAGACCTCCTTCTGCAGAGCTTGGCTCTTGATGTGCTTTAAAAGTGCGCTGGATGCTCTAAGCGTCTGTTCTGGTTAGTATCGTATCAAATCTAGATCGGCGACCGTGACATACTTGCGCTATGTCTAGCTGATAGGGCGATCCATGTTCGACCTTCGTGGTCAGTGCCGTAGATTCTGGCGCCATTGTTGAACCCTCTCGATTACATGAAAAGCTGGGAATTTTTCGATGTGATTTTCTTCGGCGAGGCTAGCGAGCTCCGTGATTAGGGCTTTCGGGTGATCGAGCCCTATTATTAGACCCAATGCAGTAAGAGTAGCAAAGCTTTGATCTTCCAAGGCTCTGACAGAATCATCTGCTGAGCCAACCGGTAATACGTTCCACCTAGGCATTAAAATGCAAGCTGATGTTATGAACAGCGACGAATGATCATTTCTCCATGCAGGAGTACCTTAGGCCGGACAAACCAGTCCCCCATTCGGTTATCTCAGGGTAGCTTTCAAGAGTATCAGAGGACATATGATAGACATCTACTTGCACTGTGATTTCTTTTAATTTATCAGTCTGCCAATTTCACATGCCTAGATCGATATTAGTATTATGTACTCACAATACAAGACGTTGATCAAGATCAGTGTGGCAAGAGCTTTGGCCCAAGTCTCTTGTTGACTGGAAGGCTCGCTAGTGATATCATGTATGCAACAGCCTGGGCTACTCCAAGACTTCTATGGGAAGGTGTGAAACTTAGATCGAGTTATGTCAAGCTCTCTCGGTGGCTAAGACGAGAGATTAGTATGACCCCTGATCGGTGGCCTGGTATTAAGCTCCAGAAGAAGGTGGACTTCATCGGAGTAACCTTGAGGCATGTACCCTATTTTTCATCCAATGACCCTTGTCAGATGCCAAGCTATGTGTATTAGTGATTATGCAGCTCAAGTCTAGACCATGAGGATGCAGAATTGGAGGTACGCCAACGCCTTTCCAAACTTATCTATAGAAATTGAGACACCATTTTGCATGGCTGGTTTGTATCAATATGTATGAGTACCGAAGCGAGCCTCCTTTGCAAAGATCCAGGGTTCTGTGCTTTTGGCATTCAGGATCTAGCATCAAAGCGTGCCTGGCTCCATTGACATCCAGACTCAAGAGTCTCAAGATTGTGCCCAACGAGAGGGCTGGAAATTCGTAGCGCCTCGCTAGCGCTTGTACAGCCGAGAGGTTCACTCTGTATCTTGAGCTTTGTCAAGGCTAGAGATGTTACCTACTTAAATAAAACGACTTCTGTTACAGACAATCGGCATCAGGGAAAGATTAAAATTTCTGTTGATTTGAACGGTGAATGTGCTTGTCTTTACTCCAAGGATACAAGCTGACTCCACATAGGGTTATGGACGATCGCTTTCGCTCTGCAACAAGGCCGTGAACGTAATATATACGATGCCTAGGCCGCGCTATCATAGGGCAGCCGCCACGAATCTCGAAAGGAACACGATGGATATCAGTAGGGATCCCGTGTCTGCTTTTTGGGTCAGCCGGCCACCTTCGTAGGGTTAGTATCCACTGGTAACTTGCATTCGCACAACATGAATTTGCTCACAAATGATAGATGTGGCAGTAGATCTGAGGCAGGGTCCATTGCGAGCAAATGGCTCGCCACTTCTGTTACCTATAAAGTAGATCATGCACTTTCTCGGCAATTGCCAATGAGCTCGTCAACCCCGGACTTTCAATGCCCAGGAGATTCACAAAACCCTCATATCCCTCCTCTTTCCTAATCACAAAGTCCAGAAATCCGTCCCCGTTAGCTTTCCAGACTGCGCCTCCCTTACCCAACTTAGGTCTGATACCACTATAGTCTAAATGCACCCTTTCCCTTTGAATTCTCGGAAGATACGTCTCAATTTCGTCAAGCGCAGCCGGGAGCCTGGATTCATTGACTGAGAGGTCAGTAGGGTCATCGACCCATTCGACGTCCGGACCAAATCGGATTGCTCCAGTCATATCCATGGTTAGATGGGTACCGAGACCAGCAGCTCCTGTCGTGGGAGCGGGATATACAAGGGTCTTCGGACGAGGCGTGGGTGCAGAGTAGGAGTAATACGAACCTTTGGCATAATAAGGTGTGACATGCCGCGAAGGTGGGAGGATGCTGTTCGATAGTAGTACAGCAGCCAGACCAGCGCTATTGATAAAAGTGTCTGCTGTGATTGACGTCACCTCTGAAGACGATGGTGATGTGGTCATTATCTTCCAACCCTGGGAGCCAGAATCATAAGGTTCAACGGTCTCCACAGTGGTGTTGCAGGCCAGGTCACCACCTTTTGATTGGAAGTCGGATTCGAGGTAGGACATGTAGGCATGCGAGTCCACAATGCCAGTCGACGGGCTCTCCAGAACAGCCTCCTCCACCCGGACATCTGGCTCGTGAGTGTGGGCTTCCGACAGCGGTATGAAGTGAATGGGCACTCCAATTGACCTCGCGAAGTCATGGGTTCCCACCAGACTTTCGTGCTGCTGGGCGTCCTGCGCAAGAATCCATTTCTTGGCGTTGCGATATGGGATATGTTGCTTCTCACAGAGATCGTACATCAATTCTTTGCCTTTCAAACACAGATGTGTCTTTAGCGAAGTAGGACCATAGTAGATGCCCGCATGTATGACCTGAATTGGCGCGTCAGACAGACAAGCCGGGGAAGCAAGTAACGAGGTCTTACCTCGGAATTGCGACTGCTGGTCTCTGTGCCCACTGAACCATGCCTCTCGATAAGAAGAGTCGAGGTACCATCTCGTTCAGCCAGCTTCCGGGCAATGGCAAGACCAACAGCTCCAGCGCCAACTACCACATGTGTGAAGTCTGCCCTCCGCAAAGAGGACGTCGAGAACGACCTTGGAGCGCATTGCCTAAGTGTTTGGCAATACAATGCTCGCGCAAACATGTCAGGTGCGAGCTATCTTACCATGACTTGGTAAAGACTACGCTTCAGAGCATGGAGCTCTTATTTAATGAGGAAAAGTATGACGTTGTTGTTTTTGTCCGGTTAGTAAGATATAGTCCGGTCCCTATAAGATATTTAGTGTATACCGGACCGCTATGCCTACTTGAGGTCAAAAGTCTTCTAGATCCAACATTGAGTATCTAGCGTCCGGAAGTCTGTTTTGCACGATTTGCTGCTTTGGTAGATAACTGCCTGGACCAAGACTTGAGATCTTAGCAGCCTTCGCAATGGAAGCTCTTCTCTGTACGACTTGTGAGGCCATATCTTCAAAAGCAAATGTCTATTTGGGTCTCTAAAATGCTTTGAACACCAAAGACCAGCTTACAAATTAGAAGCCTTCGCTAAAGATGATTATATCATTTATCTTCGCTTACGGGGAAAGAAAAGTCTCTTAGATTCTCTCACTCGGCGATCAACGACGTAACTCGCTTACGGGAATCATAAATACGCTAATGCTTTTGGCATCGAAGCAGGGCGCTAAAAATCGCAAAGTCTGTGCATATCCAATGTTGAACGATATAAGATTCTATCTTTGTCCGGTCACTAAGATATAGTCCGGTCCCTACAGGATACTTAGTGCGGACCGGACCGCTATACCTACCTAAAGCTACTAGATCTTGTGGATCCAACATTGAGTATCTACGAGTAGGGTCCGGAATCTATTTGGAATCTATCTTCGGATCAGGTAAAATTATGTACACGAATTATACACATCAAGGGTGGCGGGAAGAATTCCAATAATTCAGTCTTATCTTTCAAGCTACACTTGTGGTCTTTGCTAGCTATTGTCAATGCACCCATCCGATTGATATTACATTTTCTCCAGTAATGAGCAAATATCTCTCAAAAATCCCCTGTACTCGTACCCTTTTTTTCTGCAGCAGGGCTCTGAGGCTATTCTGGTGCCTTCACAGGATGAGATACATCGAGCAGTAGCCGTCCGCAAGGATAGTCAATTTCTTTTCTTGATAATCCAGACTGTTGTCAGTTCAAGACGTCTAGCATTTCTTGGATGCTAGCAAATTTCTCCCGCTCCTTGCCTCTCGCTTTGCCCCTCTCCTTCTCCACAGCATCGATCTTTTTCCATTCAGCCCAGTTGACGGTCCTCAAGCCCCTCTTGCCAGCTTCCACTTTTAGCCCATCCCAGCCTTGCCCACCAGCCATGAATGGCTGTTTGGTCTCCCAGTCTTGTGCGATAGCTTCTGCCGTACCAAACGCATCCTCCATAGTATTTGCAATCACACCTGCTGGGCCTCGCTTCACCCATCCTGAGCAATACATGCCAGGTATACCTGTACCATCAGGTGAGAGGCTAGTGATACGTCCGTGAACATCATTGGGAATGATGCCTCGACGCTCATCGAAATCTATCCCCAGATCTTTCATCCCCTCAATCGGTTCGGACTTGTAGCCGATACTTCGAAATGCCAAGGAAGTCGGTATTGATGCTTCGCTATCAGTAGATGAGACCGTGGCCAACGGTGCAAATACGTCCGGGCCACTGAGTTTATTCTTGACGAAGGTCATCGACCTCAGCCTATCTGGCGTCACTTCGGACGGATTGAAAGATGTGGGCGAGAGAAGGAAATCCAGAGACCATGACCTTTGTGCCCCTACAGCGGGGATCGCTGAGCCTTTCGATAATAGCTGGGTCAGACGCTTTGCCGTTCGTGAAAGTTTAGTGACGTTTTGTGGGAATAGAGCAGCGTCTATCGGGTCGAATGAAACGGATGGCAGATTCAGCAGCTCTCGAGTTTCCTTTATGGTAAAAGCAGCCTGAAGAAAATGTCAACGAACATTTCTGATGAGACCTAAAGGATAGGTAGCGCATTACCTGCATTGGACCCCTCCGACCTACTACTCGGACGCGTTTCACCCTGCTTTTTGATAGTGTTGCAAGAGCGTAATCGGTCATGTCTGTTTTGCGCAGGGCACTGACATCAGTCAAGAGCGTACGTGCTACGTCCAACGCCACATTCCCTTGCCCAACAATGATTGCTTCCTCGCCTGATTCGAGGTCTGGGGCCAAACCGGCGTGTGCCGGTAATCCATTGTACCAGCCAACGAAATCGCGTGCTGAGTAGATACCTCTTAAGTCGTCCTCACCTGGAATTCCGAGCTTTCGATCTTTCGTAGCACCGTAGGCGAAAAGTATGGCATTGTAATATTCACTGAGAGATGCTAGAGGTAGATCTTTGCCAATATCGATATTTCCAATGAAGTTGAATTTTGGTGACGAAGCAACCTCTTCAAATTTGTCTTGGCAATGCTGAAATGACATGCATTAGGAACAACATTGCAAGGCGGATCACGGCATGATGATTGCTTAAGAAGATCAACGGAAAAGTACGCTGTATATGTGCAAATCTCACCTTGACTTCTGGGTGATCTGGTGCAACGCCAAATCTTACCAACCCAAATGGGACAGGTAGGTACTCGTACATATCCACGACCGCGTTCTCAATACTCGACATCACTTTGTAAGCTGTATAAAACCCTGCGGGCCCAGAACCAAGGACAGCCATCCGAAAAGGCCGTCCATCTTTGACAACATGGCTGTTGTACCTTTTGAGAATTTGCGAGATCTGGATGGTGGCCCTACGCTTCGACACTGGCTTCACATAGCTTCTGGCGAGACTGACAGCTTGACAAGCGACTCTCATTGGGAAGAATCGAAAGTGAAGGACATTTGGGATTCTTTGACTCGGAGATATTTCCGAAATATCTCGCGAATCATTATCTTAGCGCAGCCGAACACGTTGCTCAGCAACCATGAATTATAAACATTTAGCGATTTTAGCCTCGTCCAACCCAAGCTTTGTACCTTGTATCTTCGTGCTTTTTGCAGTATATACAGTCGCATGGTCTCGCTCTCTACTTTGCTGTATTTCATCGATACTATCTAGCCATGGGTGCCGAACCGCCCTTCCTATACGGTATGTATGGTCGGGGATTCTCCTTCTTTACCCGACGCCTTTCGCACTGGAATGTAAATGGAAGATTACCGCACATCGCGCCATTGCTTGGCTTTGCTCGCAAATTCTAAGACGAAGGCTGACTTTATTGTTCTAAAGATCATCCTTCAAAGTACACCTTCGTCGGACCCTCAGAGAGGGGTTCCAACCCAAAAGCTGCGACGCAAGCAAGCTGGTCTCCACCGAGATCGCCACGGAAACTAGAGGGGCCATCGATCAATTCGAAAGAGTTCAATCGCCATCCCGATTCATATTTTGTCGTACCATATGGCCAAGTGGACTGGAAACCCATGTCGCCTAGAACGAAGTCGAAGGTCAAATGGACGCGATTGACCCAATTGTTCCTCCGCGTATGCGAATTAGTAGGGGCAGTGGGGATGCTGTTTTGTGTGATATGCATAAAGGGAACAGACGCAACGACTGGATGGATCATAAGAGTGCCACCTGGCATTGCAATATTGCACACTGTCTACGGAACATATCACCTTTGTCGGTCACCCAAAGGTCGCACACCAGCGTCTTCGGCAAGCTATATGCTCTTCGCAGCCATCATCGATGTCGGATTGATACCATTCCTCGTCTTTACAATCCTGATTTCGCATACTCAGTCCATTGAACCGAACAATACGCCGGGCCATTGGACGACACTGTTCGGTAACGACGGGGCCACTACCAAGATAGTGTACTCAATCTTCCTGCTGAGCGTGATTACTGGCGTTTTTCACGTCCTCTCGCTCATCATATCGATCTATCTGGGGGTCATTTTCCGGAAAATCGCCCAACTTCCCCCTGACATGAACCCCCTCGAAGACAATCTTACGTCAAGGCACAAGCGCAACAAGTCCTCGCCTCTCGAGAATCGCATGGGCCAAGCCACCACAGCGACGGCAAATAGCCAAAAAGAGGACTCAAAGGCTGATGATCCATTGATCTCCCCTCCCCGTACTGTACCTTTCATGCACACCCGCAACAGCTCGCACGAGAACATTATGAACGTGCCACATCCAAATAACAGTCCCAAAGAGTCGCGTACCGATGTCTCCACACCATTTTACGATCAGCCACCGGCCCATCGGTCTTCTCGAAACAAGATCCAGGGACCATTCTATGAGCAGGCTTCGTATCGCTCTTCCCGCACAAATATCCAGGCTCCATACTATGAGCAGGCACCTTCGCACCGCTCATCGCGCATTAACGTACAAAGCCACATTCACGACCAACCGTTATCACATCACGCTTCTCGCTCGCAATTACACGCAAGTTCCCCCGATCAAGTCCCCACCAAACAAGATTTCTCCATTCCAACTTCCACCAAACAACCATCTGAGCCAGCAATCACCCGCTCACCCACCAAATCGTCCTCCATCTACTCATCAAGCACCATCAGTACGATCGCAACCTCAACTCGTCCCCAGTCCGCAGCACCCTCACTAATGGACAGCAATTGGATAACCCACCCCTCGCCCTCTGCCTCCCCATCACCCTCACCCCCTAGAGAACTAAAACATCTCCGCAATAAGTCCTCATACCAACCACTCTCCCAAACATCGCCGTTCGAGTACACCAACCTAAAAGGAAACTCTTTCCCACGACCATTGCAAATGAACCCACCAACACCCCCCATCCAACAGCAGAAACGAAGCCAAGCGCCCGGGCAACGTGCGCTAACGCCCGTGAATGGGAACGCTGGACAGGGTAGTTGGGATAGGCCAGGAACAATTGGATTTGGTAAAGCGAGGGCGTGGGGGGGTATGGGAAAGTCTGGTGGCGGGATGAACAATGGTGGCATGGGCGGCAATGCCTTGAATGGCAATGGTATGGGTGGCGGTGGCAGGGTGGTTAGCCGCAGCGGCGTCGAGGTCAAGAGTGGTGGTATCCATCCAAGCGGCGGTATTCGCGCTCGAGAAGTATCAGGGAAGGTCATGGAAGAGGGACGAGGGAATGGTGGGTGGATGTGAATGTGGGCATTGACGCAGGATTTGACAAAATTGGGGAAACGAACAATAGCGAGCGCGGAGTAAATATTGGGTACGATGAAAAAAATATTCACGCAGTTGAGCCTGATCACTGTGAAAACTATGAGGGAGACACGATAGTACATTGATTCTCTCAAGTCCAATGAGAGCTTAGAATGCTACACAATCCCTAGACGCAAGATTCATAGAGTACATATAGTCCGCCAAGCATGAGGGTATTAGACTTGCGATTGCACTTTTAGCCGATGCAGGAGACACTGGAAGAGTCGTGATATTGATACATGGTCTCGAAACAAGAGACAAACGGAAGCCGACAGGGCATGGGTATTAGTATTAAGGTGTAAAGAGGCCAGTCAGATGGCCAACGGCGTATTAGTGTAAAAGGTCGTAGTCCTGGTATCGTGGTGAAAAGAACGCCGTGGGAGTTGATCAGCTGACATTGTGCATCGTTTGAAATCTAGGAATGCAGTCCATTCGGGAAGGCTTGTGGTGGCTCTGGATACTCAGGACCGTCAGACAAACGTGTTCGCTTCATTGGTGGTTGTTCACCCCTCAAATCTGCCACCTCACGCTCAAGGTCCTCGACCTGACGCTTCAATTTGTCCTCGCGTTCCAGAGCTTGATCCAGTGATTGGCGGAGCTGGACCTCAGAATCGCGTGGGATCATCTCAGCTTGGGGAGCGTTGTGTCGCTCGTACTGGGCAACAGTCCCTTGATATAGCTCATTTATCATTTCCAACTCCTTGACTCGAGTTCTGAGAGAACTGTTGGTCTGGTGGAGAGCTTCGTATGTTTGGGGAGGCTCGAGGTTGCGGTCGTTGAAAGACGAAGTAGATCCTGGTGAAGGGTGACGGTAGTGAGGTAACGCTGGGGACTGAAAGGCGTGGTCGGCCAGTGTGACACCGTCGAACATGTGCTGCGGAGCGATGTTGGAGGGGTGCATAGCCGGTGTTTCCGTACGCGAGACAGGAGAGTGTGAGCGGTCGGAGCCACCAGAGGAAGTCTTGTGGGATACCCGTCGGTTTTGCAGGTGATTTGGGAGGCGGGTTTCTAATTCCGACTGAGATGCTGGGAGACCATTGCCATCGAAAAGTGACTGTAGCTAGGCATTAGCACTGTTCGCTGCACACCGGTTGGGTAGCTTACCTTTCTCTTTTGCCCTTGTCCTGCAGTTTTGACGCGGTTGCGCGACTTAATAACGTCCGTCTTAAGTGATATGGGCCGAGGTGTGCCGTGGAGTTTCAGGAAGAGACCGCAGGCATTGCACAGCACCGATCCCATTTCGTCGCGCCGCCATAGCGGTGTTGTAGAGGTTTGGCAATTTTGGCATACTGGCTGCATATTTCCAAGCGCCCGGTCAGTCAGTGTTGCTGCCATTTCGAAGGAATCCGGGCAAAGTTGAGCGTGGGTTGCAAAGAAAAGCAGATAAGATAGAGTATCGCGCCCGAGGCGCCAATCTAAGTGGGGCTCGCGCTAAATCGGATTCTGTGTTGTACTTACAGCAACGTTGTTCCCTTGACCACCAGACATCGCTGCGGGCGACAAGGCGGCATACGTCATGCTATGGCCTGCATCATTGTACGGCCTTGGTGCGCAAAAGTGGTCAGCTTCATGTACTCTGATTGGTGTAATTACGCATGTGTTTCAACTTGTCGCAACCCGCCAGAGTCTGCCCAACCAATTCCGAGATTGTGTTTTGCCGATTTAGATGGGTATCATACCTGAGATGCGGCGATGGAGCAGACGCGATTGAAGCCAGCGTGGCTAGAGCTTGGGAGGTAGATATGGAATCTATCTCGTAATGTTGTTGCTGCTCTGGGGTGGCCGAAGACTGGGGGAAGTGATCGAGGGTAGCTGACCCTGAGGACACCCTTATATTGATGGAAGGAGCCGTGTTGGAGGCGGCCAGATCTGCGATCTGAAGCCTGATGTGTAGATTTTTGATGGGCGGCTTCCCGGTGGAACGATATTTTCGTAACGCTGGGGGACGACTGAAGGCGACGTAATTAGGATAAGCAACCCGTACTCTTGTTTATCGGAGGCTCGAGTAACACGGTGGAAGTAACACTTTGAGGGTGTTTGCGACTGTAGCTGTAATGTGTGAACGCTGCGAGCGTGCTCGAGGGACGCGGCAGGGAGGGTTGGAGGAAGGAGCGAGTTGGCAATTAGTGGTAACTATCCAGGTAAATGCGCTGTCATCAAACTTCGCAAAGCAAAATACACGTAAAAGTACAGTGAAAAAGAGTGACGGAAGTTGCAATAGAGGCAGATGGTAGTGAGTAAATCATTAATCTTGGGCGATTCGATAAGGGGATCTTAGCTCCATTCTGCCGCCACCCCTGCTCATTTCAACGGCCCGCTAAGGCTGACGTATCTTAGGCACTGGTGGACATTTGCCCTCTGCACTTGCGCCAATTCTGCTCAACACTGCGAGAAATTACCTACTGCACAGAAGCCTCAATACTCAACTTTGGTGACATGGAAGGCGATACGATCGGTTGTTTGCGCCTGCGAAATGGCGGAAAGGTAGACCCGTGAAACGCACACGAGGGCAGTAGCCTTCGTAGACACGTGCTTCTTCTGATTTTCTCAATAATGGTGTGACATGGCTACCATTAAGGCTCTCGGAGGCCATACTGTCCATCAGATCCAATCAGGGCAAGTCATTGTCGACCTGTGCTCCGTGGTCAAGGAACTCGTGGAAAACAGCTTAGATGCTGGAGCTACGTCCATTGAAGTTCGCTTCAAAAACCATGGTCTTGACTCTATTGAGGTTCAAGACAATGGCGTTGGTATCTCTACAGACAACTACGAAACAATCGCCCTGAAGCACTACACTTCTAAGCTCGCAAGCTATGACGACCTTGCTTCCCTGCAAACATTCGGCTTTCGAGGCGAAGCTCTTTCTTCTCTTTGCGCTCTCTCCAAGTTTCACATAACGACTGCGCAGGCACATGAAGCTCCCAAAGGCACAAGGCTTGACTTCGAGGTTTCTGGCAAATTGAAGTGTACCCAAGTCGTAGCAAGCCAGAAAGGTACCACTGTCGCTGTTGAAGATCTCTTCATAAACCTTCCCGTTCGACGGAGGGAGCTCGAGAAGAATATCAAAAGAGAGTATGGCAAAGTTTTGGGCATTCTTCAGGCCTACGCCTGCGTCTGTACTCAAGCAAAGGTCGCATTCAGCAATGTGATGGCAAAAGGTAAGAAGGTAACCGTCTTTGCCACCAAGTCCAGCCAAAATACTCGAGAAAACATTGCCAATGTATTCGGTGCAAAAGTCCTGCCCGGACTGGTGACTATGGACTTGAGCTTTGAGATGCAACCAACAAAGACCTTTAGCCAATTCTCGGATCCAGAGTAAGCCTGGACTTGTTCCAACTTAAGTTTCATCGTAGCTAATTCATAAGGAACAAGCCAATCCGCGTGGTAGGGCAGGTTTCAAGACCAATATTTGGGGAGGGAAGACATGCGCCTGACCGTCAGATGTTCTTTGTCAACAACAGACCCTGCGGACTGCCTCAAGTTGCTCGAGTATTCAATGAAGTCTACAAGTCCTACAATATCTCGCAGTCACCATTTGTCTTCGCGAATATCATACTCGATACTAGTGCGTCTATTAGTGCTACTATATAGTTGCTTGCTGATACCGCTAGACGCCTATGATGTGAACGTATCGCCAGACAAGAGGACCATCCTGCTGCATGAGCAGAACGCTTTGCTCGATTCGCTCAGAGTTCGTCAAAGCTTTCCCATATTGCAAGCATCAAGTCTGACAGCGATAGGTTTCCTTAGCTGAACTCTTCGAGAGGCAAGACCAGACCGTGCCGCAGACTCAGAGACCCGTTCAAAAATTACCAACCTTCAAACAGCTTACAGTCCATCGAGAGGATTCGAATGCCAGCGAAAACTCAACGCCCGAGAGGGGCACAGTGCCTAAAGCCACAGGAAACAACGAAGCTGAGACTGACGCCGATGAAGACTCAGCAAGCGAGGATGAGACACAGACAAGAGCGAACAGTCTCCCCGGTCTGATTGAGAACTTTGTAGGCCGGGATAGTAGAGAGCGCACCAGCAAAGCTGCATCGGCTCCAGCTGTAGATATCGGGGCTAAGAGCTTGTCGAACGATAAGCAGAAGTTGATCAGAAGGCTTGGCAAAGAGAAAAGCCCGCCAAACCAGACTGACGGTTATGAAGACGCTCGTGATCTTGCGGAACCCGATGCGATGCTAAAGGGGGCTTCGAGACAAGTGGATGACTTCAATCAGAGGATTGAAGAACAGCAGGATCCAACTAGCCGAAGCCATTCAGCACCGCCGCGTTCAGGAAGCGAAACTACCCAAGAGGGAGAGGAGGAAGCTATGCCCGAGGAGAGCAAGCCACAGGTGGTGCCTTCACCCGGGGTGATTCAGGATGCATTCGATCGGATGCGACCGAGGCGCACTTCCCCCGAAAATGCAACTATAACAGTTGGCTCAAAGACAACCACCTCTGTGCTTGGGTCGTCATCTTTGTTTAAATGGCGTAGGGCTGACACACCGCCGTCTACAACCATCAGATCTAAACCTCCTGCAAATGACTCTTCGAGGCAGAAATTTAGCAGCAGTATGAGGTCCTTTGCTGCTCCAGGAAGTCAGCTAATTAAGACTGTTGGCAAGCCACAAAGCAAGTCACGCATATCTGTCGATTATGCCAAAGTTAATAGCGATGACGAAGAATCTGTGAACGAGTCTACTGCTAGCTCAGTGGTGCCGGACACAGAAGAAGCTGAGCAAGAATTGGAGTCTCCAACGCCAGAGATGATGGATGGCGAGAACAGTGATGTCGAAGTGTCACCTTCACCAGATAACGACTCCGAGGAGCAATATCTCAATGAAGAGGACAAGAAATCTAGAGAGGATGCCAAGGTTGCTGAGCTCATTAGACAAGCGGAAGAAAGGTCAGCAATGCCTAGTCAAGTTAACAGGAAGCGTGCACATCAGATGTTGAAAGGGGCTGGCCGAAAAGACTCGACTACGAGTCTGATTCAAGTAATCAATGCTTCAGTCCAACGAATCGACAGGCAGCTCAGCGCAATCAAAACAGCCTTGAACAACTCACTTCTACCAACCAAGAAGCCGCAAATCGAATCCCAGGCACTGACAGAAGAAACCTCGGTCGAAGAGCGCCTCTCCCTTACAGTCTCCAAGTTCGACTTTGCCAATATGCAAATAAGCGGCCAATTCAACCTCGGCTTCATCCTCGCCAACAGATCCAATACAGATCTCTTCATCATCGACCAACACGCCTCAGACGAAAAATACAACTTCGAACGCCTCCAATCCACCACCATTGTCCAGAACCAACGGCTAGTCCAACCACGCACCCTCCACCTCACAGCCATCGAAGAAGAAATCGTCCTCGAAAACAGCGACGCCCTACTCAAAAACGGGTTCCTTGTCGACATGGATACTACTGGTGATTTTCCAGTAGGCCAGAGGTGTAAACTTCTCTCCCTACCCATGAGCAGGGAAGTCAATTTCGACACTAGCGATCTAGAAGAACTACTCACCCTCCTCGCTGACTCACCTACTTTTTCATCTTCAGAGTATCTACCTAGACCAAGCAAAGTCAGGAGAATGTTTGCGATGCGAGCGTGTCGCAGTTCGGTCATGATCGGCAAAACGTTGACGCCCAAGCAAATGGGAGTGTTGGTGAGACATATGGGCGAGATTGATAAGCCGTGGAATTGTCCGCATGGGAGACCGACTATGAGACATGTTTGTGGACTTGAAGGGTGGGAGGGTTGGGAGGAAGGCGATGGGTTGATGGGGATGGAGGAGGAGGGGGTGGAGCTTGGGTGGGGAGCTTGGGTTGAGGAAGTCAGGGAACAGCAAGCGGCAATGGAGGGCGGGGGGGAGGATGAGATAGAAGAGTAGATGGGGAATAATGTTCATCAAAATGGGCTGGTGTCCCATGACGGAACAGAGGAGTGATTACGTCTCAGCTTCGTTATTGGGGATATAGTTCGAACGCTTCGCAGCATTGAGAGAGTACTGTTTCGGTTTGAGAATATAACGTTATTGATTGATGTCAAGTACACCGAGTATACAAAGTTTCTGCCAGGCTTAAAACCCCTGACTCCTTGCGTGATGCGTGATACGTGATGCTTGCGAAAAGCCATCCCTACCCAACGCCTTATTCTTCGTCCACTCAATGCCCAAATCGATCTGGCATAGCCACAGGCGCGACCAAGCTCCAGGTGTAGATGCCGTACGCAACCCACGCACTAACAATCTTCACCCAACTAGCCCAATACGTCCTTCCCACAGCCGCAAAATCGCCCGCACCCTCTAAGTCAATGTTCTGCGTCAATAGCGTTGCTACCCAACATGTAGCCAGTAGGAAGATGACGTGGAAGAGCGAGTAGTTGTACTGGGTGCCGCTTCTCTCATCATCTTTGCCGCCGTGACCGTCGTTGGATTCATCGTCGTCGTCATCTTCGTCGAGAGCGTTAGCGGGGAGCGAGCCAGCTTCGACGGCGGCGCGGAGGGCTTCGGCACGCATTTCGCGGCGGGAGCCGGAGGGTTGCTGGTCTACCATTCCGTGCTCTGAATCCTCCTGTCCGATCTTGCTGTAGCTGTGACTCGCCGAGCTGCCCAGCGCAATGCCCTGAGTTGCAGCACGCGTAGTTGTGTAGGCGATTGTAAGCATGGTAACGATCGCTCCAATGACGATCGACGCTGTACGTGTGCCGCGAGCGCGGATCAAAGGGTTGCACTGGCGGTCGTCGGGTTCCATGCTTACGGCGGACATAGTGAGGTAGGTGCAATAGATGGCTACCATGGCTGATTGAGCCAGCCCAGCTTGTGGGTTGTACTCCTGGATTGTGGGGTGGACAGAGATGGCGGAAATTATGAGGAGGACGAGGAGGTTGACTGTGATGGCAGCTTGGTTCATGGCGCAGCCACTATTGGCGAAGAAGATGTACATGAGGATGGTCATGGCGAATGATAGGGTATACATCCCAAGTGTGGAACCGATCAGGATTGATCTCCATGCTTTTGAATCGTAATTCTCAATCTTCTCGAGACAGAATTCCGCCCATGTGTGCGCGAGATCGACCAGTAGGATGAGGCCTAGAAGGACGAACATCATCGCTCCAGCTAAAGCGAAGTATTTGCCCCAGACCTGGAAAAAAGCCTCAGGGATGAGGAAGGAGATAACGACGAAACCCAACCAGACGATGATCTTAGGTCCCCAGTAGCCATTTTGTAGAGCGGCTCGGCCATCTCGAGAGGATTTGACGCCAAGAAGTAGTATTGCGAGAGCGAAGTGGAAGAGTCCCAGAGCGAAGTTAACTCGTTGGACGGCGACGAAACCATAACATTGTTTTCCTTCGCAAGTGATCGCCATATAGTCTAGAGTCAGGTGTTCGAGTTTCTTCAGTGCCCAGGGAGTGAGCATCAGCCATGATATGATAGAATTAACCAGTAGAACAACAGCGTAGGCGATTCGAGTAGCCATGCTGCATGAACATTAGCTGCCGTCCATCGCATCGCTATGAGTGAGGCCTGCCTGCTCTGGAACTTGCCGCAAGCACTGCATACTGCAGAACAGGTGGCGGCTCCGCAACATGAGGCGCCGAAGGTCATCAGCTACAAGCAAGTCAGTATCTAAATGCGCGCCGATGAAAGCAGCAGAGGAACAGGCAACCCACCGTCCCCACAGATGGGACAGCCAAGAGGGGCAATGATAGTAGAGCACCCATAGCGAAAGCAATTAATAAGCCGGGAGGAAGATTATACCAAGAGTACCTCCTACTCTTCCTTACCCGACGATGAAAGGTGTTGTACGATGAGAAATCCAAGTGATTGTGGTCTTTGGTTTTGCCTGGCTCACGCCTTCGAGGTGGTTTTGTAGGCCCAGGCCGAGGACGTAGACGGCGGCCTTGCCCCATGAGGTCACCTGTGGCTTGGCACTGATAAGTCAGCCAAGACATCATTCTTGCAATTACAAACCCAGTGATTTCACTCACCTTGTAGGACTAATTTTCGGAAACTCTGAAGCTCTGTATACCGGATTGAATAGGTCTGGCCGGTCTTGTGCGCTGCCTCTCGCTTGGTTTCCTTCGTCGCCGGGTTCCTTCATCGCCGCCGCAACACGATGACAACCAGGTAGTGGGCCCCAACGATATCGACATCGCCCAGTAGCCATGTCTGAGCAGAAGCTGAGGACGGCGAGAGTGGTATCAGTAGTTGCTGCCACTGTCATATCGCTGGCATGTGGAACAAACGTGAGACAATCCAATTGAAGAAGTCGTGCTGGCACTGACAATATCCGCAGTATGCCTACTCAGCGTGGGCCCCCGCATTCGCCGAAAAGATGAAGCTCTCTTCCACCCAGAGCAACCTGATAGTGAGAAATATACGCAATTGGAAAGGTTGAGCAGGGATCTAATTGGGGTAGGGTACTTTCGGAAATCTTGGGATGTACATGGCTGGAATACCCGTCGGTCTTATGGTCGATAACAAAGGGCCACGGCCAGGTGCTCTTCTGGGGTCCCTGTCCTTGGGCGCTGGATACTTCTCCATGTACAGAGGTAGGAAGTCTGAACCTGCGCAAGGGCCGTAATCTGACCTCTACAGCCTACGAAGGTGGCCCTGGATCGACAGAGATGCCATGGCTGTGTTTCTTCGCTTTTCTGACTGGCATTGGAGGCTGCGCGGCTTTCGCAGGCTCAATCAAGACATGTAAGACTCGACAGTCCGCCAACCGGATCATTCATTGATTATAGTACAGCCGCATTGAACTGGCCAAATCACCGAGGCAGCGCGACAGCCTTTCCTCTCGCAGCATTCGGCCTGAGCGCCTTTTTCTTTGCCGCTACATCATCTATCGCTTTCCCTGATAATACCTCCGACCTGCTTCTCCTGTTGGCCTGTTCTACATTCGGCATGGTCTTCATAGGAACCCTTTTCCTTCGCGTGGTACCGAACTCGCCAGCGTACTCCCCTGTACCCAACCCTTACGAGAGAAGCGCTTCCGACTCTTCGACGCTTCTGAAACGAACTAAGTCTGGAGACAGCAGATATAGCGCTGAGCGCCTGTCTCATGAACCAGGTACGCAACCTGAAAGTATCTCCTACCATAATGACGCACCCAAGGATCCTGCGGTATCTGAGGACCCCCTCGCCCCTAACCAGGGCGCGGAAGAGACCTCATCGTTGTTGTCCAAGTCTTCTGGGTCGACTCCCGGAGACATCCCTTACCAAGATGCAAAGGCGAAAGCTGCAGACGATCATGACTCACACCATGTAGATATACGAGGACTAGCTTTGCTTTCGAAGATGGAATTCTACCAGTTATGGTTGTTGCTCGGGTTACTGACCGGTATTGGTCTGATGACAATTAAGTACGTCTGCTACACCCTCAATGTTTCAATACGGAGACTAATATCTACCTAGCAATATTGGAGGCGACGTGAGACGCTCATTGCTCGATAGAAAGTGTTTCACTATCTAATATAACATCTAGGCCCGCGCATTATGGCATCACTACGACGACAGCGCTTCTCTCGAATTTATACAAGAACGGCAATTGATGCATGTCGAGGTCCTCTCCATTGGGAGCTTCTGCGGTCGACTCACAAGCGGTAAGGCGGTCTCCCAGCCTGCTCAAACCAGTACTGAAGCGATCATAAGGTATCGGATCCGACCTCATCGTCAAAAAGCTCGGCATGTCCCGCTTCTGGTGCCTCTTCATATCTAGCTCCATCTTCCTCGTCGCCCAAATCTGCGGTGCCCGCATCGAAAATCCACACGTCTTAGGCTTCGTCTCCGGCCTTACTGGTCTAGCTTACGGCTTCCTATTCGGCGTCTACCCTGCCCTAGTCGCCGAAACGTTTGGCGTGGGTGGCCTAAGTCAGAACTGGGGATGTATGACTCTCGCGCCTATTGTCTTTGGCAATATCTTCAACCTCATCTATGGTCACATATACGATCAACATTCGATAATTCTACCAGATGGACAGCGAGACTGTAAAGACGGATTGGACTGCTATCGTAACGCATACTTTGTTACTTTAGCGGCGAGCATAGCAGCGGTGGGCGTGAGTCTTTGGAGTATACACCACGACTGGGTGGGCAAAGCGAAAACACGGAAGGAGAGAGATCGAGGCCGGGAGGCTTGAGGTATGTGATTTGGAACGTACATATCACCATATTTGAGCGTTTTACAATTATAGACCGCCACGAATGTTGGCTACATTGGTCTCCTGAATATTAGACTTCGTCAAAGACAATGTTGGAAGTTGCGTGGGTTCGAAATGCGATGACCGTTGACTCGGTGATGAATCAAATTCGACTACCTGTCAATTCTTCTGCGCGTGTATTGGTTATGTGCACCTGAGCCCCCGTCGATGTTTGTATGGAAATATGTCAAAGCGCTATTGTTCTATACTCCGCTAACGACTTGACTGGCGGAATCTCAATTTTAATCAGCGCAATGAACATCATCGGGCTCAATTGTAACCATTTCGCGTGGTCTCGAGCGTGCGGTACTGGGGGAATGAAGATCACAGTTAGAGACGATTTGACACTATTTTCATGCGGACACGGCGATTCATACGGCGATTCATACAGCATTGGCATTCGTGAGACGCAAATTTCCGAGCTGGTAGAATTCAGGCTCGAGGAGGGCAGTCTAGTAATATTTCGGAAATGGTAAGGCTCTCAATCACTTTGCATTGCGAGTGTCCATGTTGATAAGTGAGCCTAGTGTCTCCGTCAAAATCCACGTGCGACAGTGATCATGGACTTTATCCTATATTTTGTGTTGTGATACAACGCGAAACAGGCAGAACGCCCGCATTCACTCTGCTGTCTATGCTTTAAAAAAAAATCGTGATCTAAAGTTTCGCATATGGGGACTTGGTGTTGTGATACAGTCCTGGATGAGTCTAGCGCCCACACTGAGCGTTGTACGTGGGTTTTTCGAATTTCATCCTCGGACTTACCACAGACGCAGTCCCAATCAAGAATAGCGTCCCACCTTCCACTCCTAAAAATTCAGATGTCTATTGTGATCTTGACTGTGAGTGAGACTTGGTGTTGCGATGTAACCCAGATAAGGCTTAGCGCCCACACTCAATATAATGTTGATTTTTCAAGTTTGTCAATAGACTTAGTGCGTGAGTGCAAGCTCAAATAGATATCCCGTCGCCTGGCGACCTCCGTGCTTGTGTCGGGGGTACCGCTTCAGGCGAATTCCTGGGGGCCTCCAGACGTTGCCAGTCGATGGGATAGCGTCATTCGCTTTCGTCAGATATTGTGTTCTTCCGGAGAACGGTTTGATCAATTTTAATGAGGGTTTTCATTATTGTGTTTGCCGTTTGGCTAGATGGAATTCTGAAAGCGCGTTAGAGTATCACTGTCAACATCGTCGAGACCATGAAATTCAGATGGTCACTACAGCCAGAGGAATCAAGATGAAAGGACTAGGTATCCTGCGATTACTTCGAAAAGGTTTATACTGGTCTTCATTAGGTTTCGTGTATGAAGATGGTAAAACTTTAAACGTTCAAGCCGTGCTCGCGAATGGGGTATCTGATCGAAATCATGTCAACACGAATCAATGCATCAATTCTCTCAGAGGGCTCACAAGGTCTGGCCAGACTCTTCGCCGCCTACCTAGCTCTACCTTCTCATATACACTCAGCCATCCTCACTCTCAGGAAGCCACACCCTCCCCTCCCATATCAAACAGATCTCCTTCTCCATTCCCCTCCCATGGAGCTTCGGCACATACCTAGCCCCCGTCCCCACCTCTTCCCCCACCATCCTCTGCACCCTTCCATTCCATAAGACCTGCTTAATCCCCCCAATGGGCCCACCCCTCCCACCATCCCCCTCCCCATCCCCACCATCCCCACCATCCTCTCCAATATTTGGGTTCTCGACCATAATCCAAACCACCCCCATCCCAGCCCTCCTAACCGCCTCCCTCACCCCCGCCGTAGCCTCCCTCTTTGCACACAAAACCCCAATCGTATCGTCGCCGCGCCAGCCTTCAGGTGCACCAACGATAGCGCCGGCAAGTTCGCGGATTATAGACGGCGTGGGAGTTGCGGCGAGAGCTTTGCATTGGACAATCACGGGGAGGGGCTTGGCTTCCCAGCCGTTGGAGCGGCCATGGGTGGTGGAAGGTGAGTTGGAATGTGAGGAGGGAGGCACCCAGTGGCCTAGGAGATCGATGCCACGATCAGAGCGGCCACCCGTGTGGTGGAGGTGGAAGCCGAGGATGCGGAGGGTGTGGAGGCAGAGGTGTTCGTAGCTGGTGCCTACTTCGACGGTTGAGAGGGTGCTTGGATTTCCATTTTTGTGGTTTGAGAAGCTACGTGTGGAGTGCCGAATACTTCTACGGGGGTAGGTGCGGAGATGTTGGCGGAGTTGGGAGTGGGGAAGACACATGCTGTGACAGACTGTCATGCGGGGAGGGAGGTTGGGGACTTGTCATAATGTTGGTGGTGTATCATTTGTTGAGAATTGCGTTTGTAGAGAAGAGGAACAACGGGAGGTCCTGATGTATACTCTAGCGTCCGTTTTCGTCTCAAATTCGATCGCCTCGATAAGTCATTCGTCAATTGAGAATAAATCAACCTGTCAATCGAATTTATACTACGTCAAAAAAAGCAGCGACCGTTTCGTTCTTCTGGACCTTTCCATCTAAATGCGGATCGCAACCATATGAATAACTTCGTTTATGTTATCATTAAGTGGCATCGTATGAAAAGGAAATTCTCACTAAAATGTCAACGCCTTGCCTTTCCTAACCTACGCTCTGTTTTTACACCAATTCCCCAGCGGCATCGCTGAGCTAGCCTCCCATCATTCAACAACTTTCCTTCCACAAGCCTCAATGAGCCGAACCAGCGAGCTCACTCTCCGCCAACGATATCGGCTCAATCTTCTCATCGAAGTCACTGTTCGTCCCATCCCGACTCATTCGAGGACTGGTGGAAATGACGCTGCTGTTCGACGTGAACTCAGTGAACTCCGCTGGTGTATAGCGAAATCCATCAACCACTCTCGGTTCCTCAAGGCTGCCACCAACATCATCATACCTTGGAGGCTGGCTGCCCCCGCTCTCATACCCCGGGAGGATAGAGACACTCCTCCTGCGCTCCGAGTCTGTTGACTCGTAAATTATGCCACTGCGCCCTTCTTCGGCGGCGGTGATGCTACTCACAACCCTGTGCGCATTTCGGAGAGCGCGGATGTCGTCGGCCATGACATCTTCCAGAATCCCCTCTTGTGTGGCTACGCGTGTTCGTTTCTCGTTGTAGCTGATGGCTTCAGCTGGGGCGAGACCGTATCTGAGACGAAATTCCCAGAACCATTTCTTGACTTTGTATTCCCGCGCAGCACGTCGATAGAGCGTCTTATTACGTCGTTCTTCTTTACGTGCGAGACATTCGGCGCGGCGGCGCGGGTCACGACAGTGGAGGAAAAGCCAAGCAAGACAGGATGAAATTACAAGGACTATACCGAAGAGCTTAAGATGTTGAAGATTGTTATGAGGGTGAGAGATAGGATCGTATGTTGATGGAGATGCAAGTGTAGTTTCAAGAGCGTGTGCGGCTGTGAGTGACCTTGTCGTGGCTGCTGAATGATTAGGCACGGTATTCGTCGTGTCGGAGGGTTCAGCCGTGGGTGTCATTCCATCATATCGGTCCCCGTCATGGAGCCTCGGTGGGGCCTCCAGTAGTTTGTCAGAGGGGACCTTAGGAAGAGATGGAATATCCGGGATTTTAGGGATCTTAGGGATCTTGGGAATCTTGGGAATCTTGGGAATCTTTGGCATGTCAGGCATGTCAGGCATGTCAGGAAAATCCCATCCAAATTTATCGTCCAGCTTCCTCAAGTGTCCTGGCTCTTTGTGACAAACAAAACCAGCAACTTTATTCACGCCGTTCTTGAGCGAATTCTTGAAGGCTTGGAGTTTGGCCCCAAGAATGGCTTGGACACGGCCTAGGGATTCGAATGGAGTTTCCAAATCTCCCTTGTGGGTCTTCGTCAAGACATCTGGGTCAAATTCGATTGAGGGCGTTCGCCATCGGTTGGCAAGCATGGGAAGTGTTGTGAAGTCGATTGGGTTGTATCTTGGGCGGAAGCGGAGGATGGCAGGCGTGTCCAATTGCTTGTATGAGATTGTGAAGCCAGGACGTGCTGGCTCGTCGAAGACTTGGAGGCTAAGGACATGAACGACATCCCCGCCATCGGAGTTGCTTCCATCTGCTGGTACCACATCGTAAAGACAGCTAATGTGCCATTCTGCTTCTTTCCCCTCATAGATGTCGAGGTAGTCGCGGCCATGAGCGGTAGTCCCGTCCCATTCGGTGTCGAGCTTCTGGCCGTTGAGTGAAACCTTGCTAGCCCCACATGCTTTCTCGGTGCCCTCGACGTGGAAGGTGAGGGTCTGTTGGCGGTTAGAACATGATCGCTAGGCCATTGAGGGGTCTACTATACCGGATAGCCTTCCTCTGGTCCAGCTGTATTGATGACAAACTTCAATAGAGCTTCGGAAGGAACTGAGATAGATGAGCAAGGGATTGATTAAAAAGCTTCTCGAGGTAAGCTTACGATACTCAACCACAGCAACAGAAGGCGGGGTGCGCAAGGCAGCAGGATCAGGTATCACAACCGCCGAAGTCAATGTCGTCAATAGCAAAGCTGCCGCCTTGATCAAGCAGCGCATAGCTGGTGGTCTTTATTACGACAGTACGACTCGAAGTCGCCACTGGTCGTTCGAATGGTCGAGTCGTTGTCGTGTTCACATGATGACAAGAGGAGGAAACGTTTGCTGCCTGATTGTTGGATTGCGGATTGCGGATTGCGGCTGAGCACCCACACAACCCTGTCGTCGGACACTCGGCCAGGAGGTCTCCCCGAAAGGCGCGCTATAATGTAGCTAGCGAGAGTGAGCTTCGACATCGAGCATGGGTGAAGTATGCAACCTAATCTCTGCTTTTACTTCCGCAAATTTTGAACACACCTGATCATGGTAAGATGCCCTAGACTACTAACATGAGTCCTTTAAACTGACCATATGTCTCCAGTTGCCACTCGGACTCTTGAACGCCGCCCAAGGGCATCCCATGCTCGTCGAGCTCAAGAATGGCGAAACACTCAATGGTCACTTAGTCAACTGCGACACTTGGATGAACCTTACACTGAAGGAAGTGGTACAAACGAGTCCAGAGGGCGACAAGTTTTTCAGGCTACCAGAGGTCTATGTGAGAGGGAATAATGTTTGCGACCCCACTAACGTAAGGTAATATGTTTTTGCTAATGCCAATTAGATCAAATACCTACGTGTTCCCGATGAGATTATCGATCTGGTAAAAGATCAGCAACAGAACCAGCCCTCGAGTCGTGGTCGGGGTGGGGGAGTGCAGAGGGGTGATCATGGTGGACGAGGAGATAGAGGAAGAGGAGGTAGTAGGGGAGGTGCCCGGGGGAGAGGAAGGGGGAGAGGCTGAAAGCTTGACGTGCGCTATGGTTTCTTACGTATTAAGATCATCATGGACGTGAACGACAGGGAGACAGAACTCGGATATGCCATTCTTTGGCTAATTCTTCGGCTCAAAATATGCTCGCTGGAGGGTTGATGGGATACCCGAGAGTTGAGAGCCCGGCAAACCCATTCTCCAACAACTCGATACAATGAAGGTGGCTCCGTTCTCAAACAAGGCCGTCGCGCCAATCACAACTTTTGGGCTCGGAAAATTTCTATACCCGTGCTCCTGCTGCAATCAAAGGAATCAACAGAGTGACAGCGATTTCCTCTCCTGTCGGCAGGTGTAGATAATATACCTAGGCGTGTCAGTACCCCGAGTTGCAAAGGCGAAGGATCTGCCTACATTATATTTTCCCGTGAAACCTCGTTGTGTTTCCCTCAGCATCTTCTCAGCAAATGCTATGACGAAATCCCATGGAATAGTTCTCGTCGCTGAGTAGAAGTCCAACTGAACATTCTCCCAGCCAATAGTGAAATGATTGACGGGTGGCTGATCCATCCATTTCGACATGACCTGAGTTACCACGTTGTAGTAGAAAGTTGTCAGGTATCCAGCAGCCACTTGGACGGGAAGAAATGATAGTTGTCTCTGGATGCGGCCAACCCAGCCACTGGGGAGTTCATATATCGAATCGAAGTTGGCACGAGGACGTAGAGGGGCATGTTGGAGAGCGTTTTGGCCTGGCGAGGTGGAAACGAAACCTGGGTCGGAAGGACGTGATAGCTTGGTCGAACTTCCCGTCGGATTTGCAAGGCTCTGGGGTGCGATACTGATACGTAGGAGTATGAGTATTGAGAGACAAAAGAGCCGTGGCGGGCGCATCCTCCTCCACAGCGTGGGTTCCAGTCAAGTGTCCGAGTGCAAGGTGCTCTTCCCACCTTTTGGTGGCTGCATTGACAGCGTCTTCAAATATACACCCCCCAGGTCGTTCGGCTATCGCGTGGAGACTAAGATGAAATCAGGGGTGAGCATACCTGCGGGAAAGAAGGGATTCACAGATAAGAGCGGTGTGGGGATGAAAAGATTGGTATAGGAAACCTCCGAAGCCATGGTGTAACATGGGGTTTACTATCTGGGGAGAGCCTCAACGTGTCTTGGCAGGGGCACAGAGGCATGTCTCACGTGCTGAAAGCTTGGACTTACTCTTATTGGTCTAGCTGTCGCCAATATCAAGAGGTTTGATGCAACTAATAAGCAGGCGATATAAGCATAGACAAGAACATAGGTCCTGGCATCGGCTGTTGTGCCATTGTACTTTCAGGTGCGCAGAAGGTACGGTATCTTCATGGGTGAAACAAAGGTTAAACGGTGACTGAGCGATTCCATTATGCTGGAATACAGTATGAACAGAGTGCGTGTACATGATTTGAGGATGGCTCAACTTTGGACGAATAATGTGGTTACCATGTTTCAATCACCTTCGTGAGAGCCACTAGATAATTGGAAAAATAATATTAGCATTGCATACATAACCGAAAAAATGCCTGCGCGAAAATCGCTTGACGTGCTTGACTCTCTAGTCTGTAGCGAAGCGCTAGAGGGTACGGCAAATTGTTTCTCCTCTCCGGCGTAGATTTCAAGAAACCTCGACAGCTTTGGAGACTAGTCAATGCCATCGACGACAATAGTGATAGACGGTCTATGGCGCTGTCTATGCCCCCCTTCGAGCACAACCCCGTTCAGCGGCTTTTTTTCGATCTTGAGACCTGCACCGAGACCACTGGGACAATGTTTGAAAGCTCCGCTACGAGGAAACCATGCACGAAACTTTTCAAAGAAACCTCCAGCAGCTGCAAGATCTCCAGCATGGAAATTGTACGGCAGCGGTCAACAGCAGTTCGCGGAAAAGACCGTTACCTTCAGTGGTACGCAGCAACGCGATCAAGAGCGCATGAGAAAGGTCGACATAGGGACTGCCTATCAAACGTTGCGGCACGCAGCTCTAGGGGGCAATTACGCCCAGACCGGGGCATGCGCTAATATATTGGTCAAAGAAAGGGGCGAGAAGCCCAATCTACGGTTATATGATGCCTTGCTCCTGGCGAATGCGGACCATGATTATGGTTCGGCGTCTGAAGTTACTAGGCTGTTGGAGGAATTGGCAAGTGAGGGCTTGACTCCGGACTCGGGGACATATCATGCTGCTTTGAGAGTAAGAAACACGGCTCTAACATTGTGTGCCTCCACTGGCTCACCTTTTGTAGGCACTTGCTATACACCCAGATTACCTCCTGCGGTACCATATCCTCGAGGAGCTACGCCAAAGATGGTTTCCCCTGAACAAAGATGGATGGCACAGCGTGGTCGCTGGCTTGGTCAGAGATCGCCAACTTGAGATTGCTCTTGATACATTGGGCCGTATGCGCAAAGAGAGAGTGAGGATTGAGCCCTGGCTATACGACATGATGATCTACGCACTTTGCTCCGCCGAAGAATTTGACTCAGCGGTCACTCTGATGGAGTACCGTATGTCTGATGGTGAATTGAACATCTCTGGCTCTCTGTGGCATTATCTACTTGACACCGCCTCCCGCACTCTTCACCATGCTGCCACTCTGTTTGCCTACAAAGCGCGAGTTGAGACATCTTATCTCAACCCCCCCGCAGGAATTTGCATAAACGTGCTCAGCACCGCCGCTCGCAGCGGCGACACCTACCTCGCAACATCTGTGCTCCGTGTCCTCGGCCAACGCTCTGGCAACCCCATCCAACTCCACCACTACGAAGCTTTGCTCGAGACCTACATGGTGTCCAAAGACCTCCGCACAGCTCTAACGCTCTTGACGATCATGACTGCAGCAGGTCATAGACCAACAGAATCCTCCACCCGTCCAATCTTCACCCACTTGTGCCAGTCGGACACACTACCAGCACGAGCATTCGCCATGCTCGCAGACCTTCGCGAACAAGATCGCAAAGTGCCTGTCCAGGCCGTGAATGTGATAATGCAAGCGAATATCGCACACCGCGATCTGGCTGCTGCACTTGAGATTTACAAAACGCTTCATACCATCTCGCCAGGCCTCGGTCCCAACACAGCAACTTTCAACAACCTCTTCCGCGGCTGCGCCCAAGCCGCACGCAAAGATCTCGCTATGTTCCTAGCCAGCGAGATGTTGGCATTGAAAGTCGCCCCAGACGCACTAACCTATGACCGCCTCATACTAGTCTGCTTGAACAGCGAAAGCAATATCTATGACGCATGGCGATACTTCGAAGAGATGAAAGCACTGGATTGGTGGCCACGGGATGGGACTGTTGTGGCATTAGTGAGAAGAGCGTGCGAGGGCGGTGACGCGAGGGTCTGGAGGCTTGTGGATGATTTAAAGCGGAGGGGGCTTTTGGGGACGAGGCTGAGGGGAGTGGTTGGTGAGTATTGGAAGGGCGGGCTTGAAGAGGCTGAGAGGTTACTTGAGGGCAGGATATGAATGATGCTGTTTGTAAAAATTGTGTATCTATATGGACTGCATGAGATACCCCCTGTTTGTATTACAGCATTCTGAAAAACCCTTCGCAAATCCTCTCGTCGACACCTTTCCATGAGTGTTTCTAAAGGCAAGAAAGTCAGGAAAATTTGCTTTTCAATACGTATATAGTATTACTTGACGAGCTTAGCGCAATAATTGGGTCAGCGACTGCCAACGTGCAATAGCCGAGTAAAGGCCAGCGTGAAATGTGGGACTTTGAGGTGATGAGTCCTTCGAATGGCCATTCTGCAATATTTGTGCAGCTCTTAATGGGCGCGATCAACAGAGCTTTAGGTTTAGGGGCCACAAATGAGTCGTCTTCCTTGGACTCGGAGCGCCTTGAATTCTTAGGTTCTTCCCGCCACGAATGTGTAATATTCGTCTCATAGATCGAGGTCTGGGTAAATATAGAGAGTAAGGATGTGAAAATTGACCTCTTGCCTATGAGGAATCTAATGCCATGCTATGCAACACCAATCTTTGTACGGATGCATGTTGTACACCACGATCTCACACTGTCGTTCATGCGGCAATTCTGTACAATTCGAGCCTCTATCGCCTTCTCAGATACCAATTATGCGCCAACATGTTGATCTCCTGCCCGTACGGCGTCGGCACTTCAGCAAGCCCAGGCCTTGCTACTGGATGTCGTATGTACACCGCACTACATATCTTCTGGTGTACCTCCAGGTACCGTGGCACGAAAGCAAATGCGGACATCCACTCTCTTGGCCTCCAGGGCGTAGCATACGGTTTTGAGGCATCAATAGGGTTCTCGCGCGCTTCTTGAAGTGCAGCGCGGAGAGTTATGATCTGGTCATTCGTCAAGGTTGCGGCTTCGGCTTGGAGCTCTGGATCTGAGAGCTTAGGCACGTCGGCTGCTGGCGTAGATAGTGTTTGTGGCTGAGACGATTTAGGGGCCATTTTGGCCGTTATTTCTGCGAGCTGGCTATCGAGCGATGAAGTGGTAAGAGCGTCAGGGCGAGATATGGTGCGTTTTACCGATCTCTGGAAGGCTCGGAGATCTTGTTTACGTTGTGCGGTTAAAGATGCTGAAGGAGACTTGAGGATCGTTTTGGCTTGGGAGAGGAGAGATTGCAGTGTTTCTTTTGGGGTCTTGTCGGGAGTGGTAGGCTCAGGGGGTGGATCGGACTTGGGTGTTTGGGGTTCGGCAGGCTCAGCTTCGTCGGAGGTCTCCTTCTTGGATGCTTTGATGGCTCGGATCTTTCGGCCAGCACGTCGTTCTGTTCGATCTTTTGGTGCACCTGTTGCGAAAAGGACTCTGTCGGGTTCGACCTGAAACATATCTCCCGGGTTCAATAGGTAGCCAGGATATATCATCTATATGGTCTCTCTTTAGCAATTAACCCCAGCAGGCAGTATATCGACATACTAATTTGCCATTAACTTTGACATCCCCATGGACCACAAATTGCCTGGCTTGGCGAGTACTACTCGCAAACAGCGCCCTGAAGATCGCTGTGTCCAGTCTCCTTTCCGTTGGCGCATATGTCATATTCAGATAGGGCGTCTTTGGATATGGCTTGGGCTTCTTGTCGGGAGGTGGTTCAAGACCTGATCCTCTTCCCTCAGCTTGCTCCGATCCATCGTTTTCGGCAAGGTATTTGTGACCCATAGGAATGACGGATCGGATTCCTCGCCGGAACATTCTCGTCCATTGCTTCTCTCGAACGGTCTCGCCATGATACGCTCTTGTCAAAGCTTTTGCCGTCCATTTCTGCTGGAAGAATGTTCGTTCTTGACTTTTGGGGGGCTCGGCACGTGAGAGGTTATAGAGATTGTATTTATTCCATGACTGTCGGAGTTTCTGTGTAGGAGATCAGCAAGTTAATGGCCTATACTTCCTACATGTTTTGAATTAATACACACCAGTCGCTTGAGTCCATGAAACCTTTTGCGCATGGTCAGTAAAGGCCGTCTGGATTGAATGATGCTTCGAGGGAAACGCCAAGGCTTATATAATTTTCGCGTCGGGTATTCTTCGGCAGCAAAAGCTATCCCACACAACTCGATGCATGACTTCTATCTCCTTCACTTACAGTTCGAAACATTCATCACGCGAGCTTCGACTAACTGCACGAGCTTGTGCTGCGATATTTTCCCGAGAGCAATTTTGTAATCGCTTACTCAACACTGCACAACTTCGATTGCAAGCATTTTCCCCCGCACTCAATCGAATCGAAGCTCCTCATTTGGTCGGAGCCTACTCGTTCGTGCCTCATCACTTACTATCTAGAAGGTGAGGCCTCGTATAAAACTTTACCTTGTCTGTGTTACGATCTGCTCAGTGGACTCACACGATTTCGAATATACTCGCCCAAGCAGTCGCAAATGTTGCACCACTTGCGAAGAATTCACGGCCCTTCACTCTCGGTTTGCGAAGAGATTTGAAATCGCAGTACGGCGTCATGCACACATCGTCACTCACGGAAGCCAATAAGACCTTCACCGGACATGCTCTGGCGAATACAATGGCTGATATTTATCCTAGGTCCACAACCAGGAGATAGTTATTGATGGAGGTGGAAAACGCTATGAAGCCCGAGCTTGAGGAAAAAGCTGATGTCCCATCCCTCGATGATGCTCAGGATGCCGTTGGAAAACTCATAGAAGAGTCAAGGCCAGAGGAGCACACCAATTGTACCAAGGAGACAGCGGATAACACGACATCTATAGTAGAGAAAGATGAAAAGGGCAGTGATCAGGAGCCAGAGAAGACTAAAGAAGAAACCTCAAAGAGGGTCAAGGAAGCTCAACGCTACAACAATCGGGATCGAGGTGGCAGAGGACAAGGTCGCGGTCGTAACGATGATCGCGGCTATCGAGACCGACCTAATCGGAAAAATAATATCAAGTCGGACCTTACCTCTCAACAGGAGAGCAGCGACCCCGTAGCAATCCGAAAACAAGTGGGTACAGCCTAACAGGGGACATTTGGTTATTTGGGCTAATGACTCAAGGTCGAATTCTACTTCTCCGACTCCAATCTTCTCCAAGACAAATTCCTCTTCACCAAAATCGAAGGTCACAAAAATGTACCTGTACCTATCAGCGTCATTCACTCATTCAAACGAATGCGCCACTTCCAACCAGTCTCCGCTATCGTCGACGCAATTAAGGAGAGTGCTACCCTCGATGTAGTCGACGACGACACGAGCATTCAGCGAAAAGAGCCACTTCCGGAAGGCTTAGAAGGCAAGCCTATGGTCGAGATTGAGAAAGTCTACGAAGACAAGAGCATGGCACGAAGTGTCTATGCCAAGGGTTTCGGTGAAGAGCAGCCTAGCACTCAATTCGACATCGAGGCTTTCTTTGCACAGTACGGTCCTACTAACTCTGTACGTCTACGGAGATCATACGATGCCACTTTCAAGGGAAGTGTCTTCGTTGAATTCGACTCGGAGCAAACACAGAAGGATTTCTTATCGCTAGATCCCATCCCCAAGTGGCAGGGTAAGGACCTTCAAATCAAGAGCAAAAAGCACTATTGCGATGAGAAAGTCGAGGATATTGCGGCTGGTAAAGTCCGCCCCAATGAAGATGGTTATTCCCACCGTAACAATCGTGATCGAGACGACCGTAAGAGACGTCGTGATAGCCCAGACTATGACCGCGGCAAGAGAGACGAACACGATGACCGTGACTGGAGAGTGCGACGAAACGAAGATGCCAAATCAGGCTTTAAGGATCACCGAAATAGCGGGAAGCACAAGGATTCCCGCGGCTCAGGTCGTGGCAGAGACGGTGGACGTGGAAGAGGTAGGGGAGGACGCGATCGATCTACAAATCGTGATGAGGCGGATCGGCAGAGGAAAGAACAGTGCGTTCCCTAATCCGCTTTCCATTTGACTAATACTTGGTTAACGTACACAAAGCGAGATCCCCAAAGTCAGAACCTCGACCCCTGATGCGGACGATGCCAGCCCAAACGCCGACAAGAAAGTCGATACTCCAGCGAAAGAGTACTCCGAAAAGAAGATCGACACCCCCACCCAAACTCCAGCAAAGGAGAACGTCGAGGAGGACACTGACACTGCCATGGGACCTCCTCCCACCCCAGATGCTGGAAAGGAGTCCTCGTCCAAGAAGAGGGCTCGTGAAGAGGATAACGACGGTGCAGAAGAAAAGGGCGCTGCAAAGAAAATCGACACAAAGAGCGAAGAATCATGATCTGCAGTGGGACGATAGGGCTACTTTGCATCCATACCTAAAATCCGGCGGCTTACTCACAATCTAATGTTGCGATCATGCATGCATGAAAAGGCAGTCTGCTTGGTTTGCTGAAAAGTGCAGAGATACCTCTCATGCTTATACACATGGCTCTTGGCTAAAAGGGCAATCTGGTTACGATCATTATGGCAAGTTTAGATAGAGGAATGGAATCTTACAGAAGCCATCAGACGATAGGCAATTCAACCCTCCCCTCCCCCCCAGGGGCCCATGACTGCCATCTGTATGCGTACAGTTGATCAAACGAGAGTAGACAGCCAGAAGCAAGTGGAGAAGGGCGTTGTCTTTGTCTATATACAAGATATTTGATACAAGCTTAGACGCCGCCCAATGAAGCCTGTTATGCAATCCGCTCTTAGTGCTCCCAGCCCCTATATTGCTGACCTCAAGTGAAGTACACAAGGTATGTTCGTTCACACCCACACCCACCCTTTCTTTCTTAACTTGGCTAGTCATCACACAACCACCTCCCCCCCATCAACAAGGACAGGCTCCCACACCCTCCCCACCTCAGCCTGACTCGGCACCCTAACCTCCAACGGACTATACAAATACCACCCCTTCAACGCCGCGACCGCAGCTCTAATCCTCGCTTCATCCAAACTCGCACCCGCTCCCTCCCCCAGCTTGTCCTTCCCAGCAAACACACCGACCACAAAAACAGGCGTTCTACTCTTCCGCCCCGTCTCACTAAGTATTCGAGCGACGGGCGATTCGAAGCCTTCACGTGCGCAAAGTTTGGAAAGATCGCGCGTCGGTTGCCGGAATTCGAAGAGCTTGGAGATGTCGAGGTGGCGGGAGAGGATGTGTGCTTTGAAGAAGTTGTAAGCGGCTTTTTTGCCCGCGTGCAGGTATACGGCGCCCACCAGCGCTCGAACAAATCCTGTACTAGCTTTCTCAAGCGTGACGCCGCGGTCTGCTTTGCGCTGTGCATCTTCTTGCCGCAGCTCCGGCCGTTCAGCATAGTCGAGTTCGGTACGTTTGATCGTGTCGCCGAAGTAGTCGTCGTAGACGGTGCGACTGCTGACACCGCGACGCCAGCCCCGAAGCGCCATTTGCTCGGGGTTGGGGCGCGTGGCTCCTAGGTCTTCTGCGATTTCTGGGAGCTCTTTGAGTTGTTTGCCTGTTCGCTCAACGGCTGAATTTCCAGCTTCTTGTCGTGTGCATTGTAGATAGCCTGGGTCGACTTCTCCGCCTGGGGCGGCGGCAACTTCGACGCCCCATTCTCGCGTTATGGCTGCTAGGGTTTTGGGGCCGCAGTAGGCCCACATGGCGGCAAACATTACCTCTGTGGGTAGCCGGGGGTGGCGGCAGAGGATGGCTTCGGATGTGTAGAGGCCGAGGAGGTCACCTCCTAAGATGGAGAGGGAGGCGTTGTTAAAATGTGCGTTGACGTCTGCGGAGGGATCGACGAGACATCGTGCTAGAGTCTCAAGGGGTAAGCGGGGCGGAAGCATTAGACGTGCATGGAGGGCGGAGAGGCGTGAGGATTGGTGCGCGCGTGAGGGAGGTGGAGAGGGAAGAGCGCGGAGAATTGATTCGGTTTCAGAGACTGAAGAGGCGTCGAGGAGGGAATTGTCGACTGTTTGCGTTACTTTTTCTGGGTTGAAGAAGTCAGATACATTGTCGGGGTCCTGTTCAGATTCGTCTCTGAATGCTGAGGCGGTTGATTGGAGGCGTAGGTTATTGGAGAGGGCGAATTGATTTCGATATTGATACTGATATAGGAAGCAGCAAGGTCTCGTGCGTGGTGAGAGGACTGAGCCGCTCCATCGCAGCAGACGCAGGGCTTTCATGTAGGCATATGTCAGCAAGTTGGAACCTCTTCAAAGTGCCCGAATCGCTCAATAATCGTCAGTTAGGCTGTATCTGTTGTCACCATTGATGCAACTAGATCTATAAATTTCTCGAGCATTGTCGGCAGGCACTCGGCCCGACCTCTAACCCCATCAGGAATCGGGTAAAAGACGTCGGTGCCTGAGGAACCCTCAACATGCACACTTTGCGTTTCTACCCTTTCAAGGTCGTTTCCTCTCATTTTCCTCGGGAGGCAAAGCTGCGGGCGCTCATGATGGAGAATCCTTCGGGATTCAAAGCTTGGCATCTACATCACCGTGCCTTCGTATGGGCCTTCACGGTAGAATGATGTGCACTCTAGATGACTAGACGACTTGTATCTCTTGATCATATTGCGACCTTTCATCCAACAAATCGAAGCCCAAGTCTCGAGTCATATACATAAGCATAAGGATTTTAATTTCGCTACGATCTCTATCTTCACCGATGCAGGATTTACGATCAGTCCAACGACCGTCCGATATATGAAGCGGCCGTCTCTTACGAACGTTCTCATCCTCGTGTCCACTGGAAGCCATACATCAAGATGTCTGAGCCTGATCTCGGGGTTATTATCATTGTATGCAGGTATGCCCAGTCGTTGATGCGAGAATTTTTCATTAATTGGAAGCTTATGCTCGCAATTTCCTGGAATAAGCGGCCTGGCGTTCGCAAGATTCTATCTACATATTCATCCAGAACACACAGTTACTGTAATCGAGGGAGGGTGCCGCCTTGGTGGTGCTTGGAGCTCCAGCGAGCCAGAAATGTCTTCTGAGTACTTTGCTGGAGCCGTACTTAGTCCTGCTTTATCTCACAGCTCGCTTTAATGATGAGTTCTCGACTCGAAGTGGCCGCAGAATGTTTGGCTTTTCAGATGTGCCTATTACTTTCCCTCTGAATGCCCCTTCGTATTACGGATGTATCGAAGCCAAATATGTCAACAAATACCTCGAGAGTTACATCGACAGTCACGTCTACAACGGAAGCTCTCTACGAAGCAGGGTTACTTTTGGGCACGGGGTTGAGAAGGTGGGAAAGACAGATGGGATGTGGACGGTCAGTACTCGGGATTCTCACAGTGGTCAAAGACAATTCAAGTCTTTCAAAATCGTCGTTGATACAGGCCTCACTTCGCTACCTAGCATACCGACTTCGCTACCACGCCAGGAAGAATTCAATGGCCCTGTTCGCCACTACAAGGAGCTCGAAGAAATTTCGAAGTCACTGCTCAATACCTCCGATTGCAAGTATGTAGTCGTATTTGGCGCCAGAAAGTCTGCCGTAGACAAGGTCTACGAATGTGTGAAGAAGGGCAAAAGCGTAAGCTGGATCATTTGGAAAGATGGAGAAGGTCCAGCTCTCTTTTTTACTGCTGCTGGCGGAGGTCGGTACGAGAACTCAACCGAAAAAGGTGCAACGAGATTGGATGCGTCCTTCAGCCCATCTTTTTTCATGCCGAACTCGTGGTTGGCTAGATTGATCCACGGAACCAACATGGGGCGGGATTATATTACGAGAAAATCGCAAGTAGGCGACCAAAGCTGTCGTGATGCAGCGGCCTATCGAGACAGAAAGAGGGCTTTGCCAAGCTTCAAGCATCTTGAGGCCACCACTCCGTGAGCTCTCGGTTCGTTGTCATTTGATATATATCGTTGACGCATTCAGGTCGTTTTGGTGTACCAGATCAAAAGGTCTGGCACAGCATGATGACTTTTGGGATACTATCGCTCAGAATGTTCACGTTTACCGCGACGATATTTGCTCAGTGAAGCCTCGTAACATCGTTCTTGACGATGGTTTGAAACCTCAGCCGACGTCCTGCTCTGTGGCACGGGCCGGAAGTCCAACTACCACTTCTTCTCCGAGGAGCGAGCCCGTTCGTTAGGCCTTCGTGACTCTCCTGAAGAGGATACGCCAGAAGACGCCGAGCTTTGGAAATCCCTCCTGGAGTCTGCACATCGACGGGTGCTCGCAAAGTTCCCCATTCTCGCGACGCCACCGCCTCACAAGAAGCCTGAAATCCCAACAACGACCGTGAGATTTTACAACTGCATAGCACCATTAGAAGACCCTTCAGTAGTCTTTCTAGGACGAGCGCATCTATCGAACTAATTCCGCACGGCCGAGGCACAAGCGATCTGGGCTACAGCTTACTTCGACGGAAACGTACAGATACCGCCCCCTGAGCAGGCGCAGCGGGAAGTCGCGTATATGAACGCTTTTTCTAGGAGAAGATATCCTTCTCACGGAGCAGCTGAAGACTATCTATTCTTTGAGCTAGTTTGGTATACAGATAAGCTGTTAGGAGAAGTTGGTTTGAAGTCACATCGGACAGGATGCGGCTTGGATGGGGCCGTATTTTGCTACTGATTTCATGGGTGCGAAAGATGAGTACCGGAAGAAATATTGGTTTCAGACTTGAGTCGGATATCGAGTAGACCCATTCAGCTTAGTATGAGGACAAGTAGCAATCGCCAGGATTTCAGAGCCGAGGAATGCCAGCATAAAGGTACCGAGGAGCAAGCATTTGGTCTATCAACGCTTCAATTAGATATCGATTAGGTAATTAAAGTAGCAGCTCTGGCACGAGCTCGGATGCCTAATTTACTACTTTACTCAGATCAACGTTACTTGGCAAACAGTTTTCACTCTCCAGGAACCCATGGGTTCTTAAAGTTTTCGAACCGCGCATAGTAGTATAGTCAAGTATTATATTATCCAACTGAGTTGTTCCAGCAAGGTAAAAGATTAGCGTAGCCTTGCCTTAGTACCAAACGCGCTAAAAGCAGCGTCATCTGCACGCCAAGACTCCGCCCAGCAATCCGCACGCAACTCCACCTCCTCCAATCTCCAGCACCAAAGCCAATTCAAACACCATGGAGGGCGATCACAGCACGAAAACCACTACGGCGAAAGGTGCCTCAATCGCTCACGGCAGTGGAGGAAAGATACCGTACGTGGGAGCTCGGAACGGCCGCAATGGCCCCGCAAAGCGCATTTTCTCGAGCAAGGGCTTATGATTCTACAGGTACCCCAAGCATGTCTGGTCGCCGGCGGGAGGATGGTATGCACAGCCCGCGAACTGGAAAGCAAACACGGCAGTGATGGGGCTGGTGATTGTGGGGATTACGGCTGTTGCATGGAATATCAGTGCGGAGAGGGAATTTAGGCATAAGATGCCGGAGAAGGGGCGGTTCTTTCCGAGTCGATAGTGAGTCATTCATTCCGCTGTGCGAGGGCTGGTGGGTGGAATGCTGATGGCGTTGTGAAGCTGGAGTAGGCAGATTATTGAGCATGAGAAGGCGGAGGCTGCGAAGGAAAAGGCTGCTAGTGGACGGTGAGAGCATACCCAAAGACTACGGTATCACGTACATCATTTCAAGCGTTTGGACGATGGGTATCTAACCATTTTGAGCATCGGTGCTATCATACAAACGTGCATCATCAGAGACGGAACTGTCGGGTATATGCCCACCACTGTATTCTGGTCCTGCTTACAATTCCCCCTTGTGGGAATACCCATCAAGCAAAAAGGGCGACATCTCCCTCAATTTTTCCTGCGGTACCGCTGGGGGCGCCCCAAGTGTTCTGAGAATCCTTCTGCGCATTAGTCTCAGTCGCTCTTGCACGCTCTTTCCGTTCCACAACTCCTCCCCATCTGCACCGTGAGTCAATTGTGGCATCCCCACTTGCTCAATAGCGAAGCTTGCGGCGACAGATCCATAGATGGCACCAACTTCGAATTCAGTGAAGCCTTTCTTGAGGAGCTCGTCCATTGCTAAAAGACCGGCTGCAAACCCTCCCATAAAGGTGTTGCCGCACCCTGTAGCGTCGAAGCTTGGGAGGATAGTCTTAGGTGAGTGCCATGGAGGAATATTCATGAAGCGGTTTATCATGCCAACGAAACAACCATTTTCCCCCAGTCTGACAACAAGAGCGCTTGGTTTATTGCCAAATCCTAGAGCTAAGATTTTGGCGCAGTCCCGTTTGAGCTCTTCGCGGGAGTGAATTCCTTGCTTGGGGTCTTTTGGATCGTGGAAGAGGCTGGCTAGCTCGTGCCCATTAGGAGAGAATACGTCGACGAATTTGAGCGCCTCATAGAAAGACTCTAATTCCTCGGGCCGGCAGGAGCCCTCCATCGGTTCCCATAAAAATATTGGCTTCTCAATTGATGACAAGTATTGAGTGTCCGCAGCGTGTATGACCCTTCGTTTTTCCAAGATACCGTTTACCAATGCAATGCAGCGAGCAGGGGTACAGATGAGATGATAAACTCTGGATCGCAGCATTCTAACGCTAAGGTCGTCTGGGTTGATTTGAATTTTGTTGGTCAGGAATTCAAATTCTGTGAGATCGTAATTTAGCTTGTGAGATTACGTGTGTGTCAAACGTTGCAGCCTGCTTACCTCGGAGACCATCGCAATAGGTGTTCTTCCCTCGAGTGGTAAGCCTCTCCGGGGTTTGAATAAACCGACTTCCTGTTTTCCAACCTTCGATCTGTGATTTGACGTCCCCACCAAAGTCTGAGCCTACATGCACGACGTAGCCGAAGTCATTGGATTTACGTTGCCGGGAGAAACAAAACAGTCGTGCTCCTAGAGTCGCAAACGTGCCAGCACCACCAAGAACATTTAGCAATGAAGCCTGCGGCCCTGGGTGATAGATGTCGTCTGGAAAGTTAGCTGTGAATGAATACAAGGCGGAGGGGTTTCTGGCAAGCTTACCAATGATTAACATGCCCAGGCTGACAAATTGCATGAGGGGACACTCCTGCAGCTGGAGCCGCTCAGTCGGAGTGATTGCTTCCTCCTTCGCTTGAACTGTGTCGCTTGAGGACTGTTGTTGGATCTTGAATGACGCTTCCTTGCTTTCGGCTAAGGCCTCATCGCTTGACACCTTCATTTCGATCCTGGGTGGAAGAGCTCCTAGATTGAGGCCCAAGATTGGCACGGTGATATCCTCGTATGGAATCATTCGTTCGCAACGGTCAAAAAGCCTCTCGGTGAGGTTCTGGAAGTTAGCTAATCCACTTTTTGCGTCGAAGAGTACTCCAGATAGTGCTGTGAATACTGTTGAGCGGTGGCCAAGCTGATGATAAGTGTCTCCATACTGGAGACTTGAGCGACGGTGTAATGGATGAGTGCGTTGACGGACACTTCGTACTTGAGTATCGTCTACTAGTTGTTGGACGCTGAGAGGACCGGTAGACCGCCGTAGAGTGTCGTAACTGAATATCTAAGAAATATTGCGGGAAGTTGATAGGATCAGTAGGTTGCTCTGAAAGTCGTCTTTGAAAATTGAATAATGATTGCTGAACGCTAAAAGGATCGAAAAGTCGCCGTAGATGTCGTGCTTGAGTAAGGTCGAGTCGCGCAATATTGATAAGATCATTTGGCAATCACCGAATTTCTTTGCGTCTGACCCGGGTAAAACGGAGAGCCTCTATCAGCCTTACCCGGTGGATCTTCCGCCATCTGATGCCCTATCTGCCTGTTAGCTTCCAGACAATCGAATGGTCATGCAACTACCAACTGCATGCACCCTTTGACCGTAGAAAATGATGATTCTTGCGAGGTGAAAGAGTTGAAAAAGTGATAGAGTGACTTATTGCGCACGCTAGTCAGCCCTGTGAGGCCGAAGCTCTTCAACGCGTCACAATGTCACAAATGAATTCCCTTACCACGCTTATAAAGCGGTATGTCGCAGCTCTATCTGTTTGCTTTAAGCTGTTGAACATTACATGCATGCTGTCAGACTTTTTGAGCTCTTCTATGACCTTACAAGATGCGCCCAAGGCTTTCCTCTGAAATTGCGCTGACAATAATCGGCAGGCTTGAAGCTGCCACCTCGCGTCTGGAGGATATGGTACCAAATATGGGCGACCCTGCAGCTTCTACGAATGGAAGTCAATCGACTTCAGGACAGGGCTCAACAGCAGCGGGGGGAATGGGTCAGGCCCGGGGGAATGTCCAGTCGCCCAAGCACATGGAAGCTCTGCCTCCAGTGATAGACGACTTCGATGCTACAATCAATGGCGAAGTCAAGACTTTTGTCAATATGAGCGAGGAGATTGGGGGGCTGGTGGCAGAGCAGGTATGCCACTTATACAATGGTCCTAGGAAGAGGCGAGCAAAGGATTCAAGATCTGACACTTTGCCTACAAGTCTGCTGCCGTACTTCGAGCTTTCGCCGCCGAGCGCAAGTTTTTGATAGTCACTACGAAAGCGAAGAAGCCCGATATCCAGTCACCCATATACATGGAGATATTGAAGGAATTACAATCGATGATGGGTGCCGTCGGTGACATTCGAGAAGCCAATCGAGCATCACCGCTTTTCGGCCATTTGACCACTGTATCAGAAGGCATCGCTATGCTTGGCTGGATCACAATTGATCCAAAGCCTATGGATTATGTCAACGAAACTCTAGGCTTTGCTCAATACCCTGGCAACCGTATCATTAGGGAGTACAAGGAGAAGTCAGCGCCTTCCTCATATGATGCGTTAGAAACCTGCTAACGATTTGATAGAGACCGAAAACATGTCGAATGGGTCAACGCTTACTACAACATTTTCAAGTCCTTGATCGCCTATGTAAAACAGCACTACCCAACGGGCGTGACCTGGAACAACCAAAGTGGCATCGACCCCCTGGAAGCCTTGCAACAAGTCCAGTCTGGTCAAACATCTCTATCACCACCCTCATCTTCAGCTGGTGCAGCACCGCCACCTCCATCAGCCCTCCCTCAATTCGCTGGCCCTCCGCCTCCGCCTCCAATGCCACCAAATGGAATCCGTCAGGCCAATTCCTCAGACATGGGAGCAGTCTTTGACCAACTCTCTCGTGGTGAAGCTGTTACTTCTGGTCTACGGAAAGTGGACAAGAGCGAAATGACCCATAAGAATCCCTCTCTTCGCGCTTCTTCAACGATAGCCTCTGCTCCAAGCCGCTCCTCCTCACAAACGTCCTTGCGCGGCAAATCACCCATACCTGGCAAGAAGCCAGAAAGCATGCGCACCAAGAATCCTCCGCGTAAGGAGCTGGAAGGGAACAAATGGCTAATTGAGAATTACGACAATCCTGGCCAGATGCTGGAGATAGACGCTGCAATCAACCACTCTATCCTTATTTCCCGCTGCACCAAAACTACCATCCGAGTCATCGGGAAAGCGAACGCCATATCTATGGACAACTGCATGCAGTGCTCCCTGGTCATTGACTCTCTCGTCAGTGCCGTCGATGTTATCAAGAGCCCCAAATTTGAGATGCAAGTGCTGGGTATGCTGCCAACCATCATGCTTGACCAAGTCGATGGAGCAGTAGTCTATCTCAGCCCCAAGTCGCTCAACACGGAAATCTTGACAAGCAAGAGTACTGGTGTCAACATCAACGTGCCAGGGAGATTCGCGGACGACGACTATGTGGAGCAACCCTTGCCAGAGCAGTTGCGGAGTTTTGTGCGGAATGGGAAGATGGTTACGGAGATTGTAGAGCATGCTGGGTAGAAATTGGTTATTCTTCTTGTAATACAGAAGCTGTGATTGGTGATTGAAAGGGGGATGAGAGGAGTGTAGTATATATGTGCATTGTGAGGTGGCGTCTACAGTCTGGCAGCCAGCTTGGGTCTGAACGGCAAAGCAGGCTCGAACACTCGCTCGAGGTGTAACAATTAAATCACTTACTATGAAAACACGCTCTGTGGGTAAATCGTGCATGTTTGGCAATGCACTTATTACAAAGACTGGGTAGGGGAGTCACCCCTTCCTCGAAGTGATACAAGGTAATGGGATTTTCACACGTGTGTAAATCGATGCTTTCTTGTGGCAATAATGCAGTACAACCTCCTTTGAAGGCCGCTCGCTATGCTCGCACAAACGCTCATATGCAGACATGTTTCGCCTAAAATCCAATATTATTCATCTACACATCTTTCGACTCAGACTCCTCTTTCACAATCTGCCCAGGTATGTGCTCCTGGGACGTAGGGAGGTCCTTCATACCGGTCGCCTGCTTCTTATCCATGACCCCCACGATCTTTCCACGGCCGAACTCGCTAACCATCCCGGGGCTATGAGAAGGACTCTTGACCTTCTCCAATCCCAGGTCGACAGCTGGACCATCCGTCTGCGGGCGCAGCTTACTATGATCCATCGGCGAAGGCTCTGAGATCGAGACCTTCGGCTGCTCAGGATGCTCAAAGTGTTCCTCGCCATCAGGCCCATGCGATCGGATGCCGGCTTCTGAATCATTATCGCTGGCTTTACCAGCCATACCACTAAGATCAGTGGCACTACTTGCTTTACTGACGCTTGCGCTTGCTGGGCTCTCCACCCTCAAGCCCAAATCTTTGCCTAGACTGGCAATGCTGTCTTTGTTGGCATTTTTCCAGTCAGCAGGCATTGATTCGGGGACTGGCTCTCCTCGGGCGGGCTCGGTGATGAGTTTCGTGAGACCGTTATTGGTGTCAGGGCCGGCGCGCCAGACCACTGCGAGCCGGTCTAAGGCGCGTGTTCCTTTGCGTGCGGAGCCTTTAATGCCGTCCATGGCTTCCCAGGTTATTTCGAAGACGCCGCTATCGGGGATGGCGCTGTTGACTGGTGGATCTACCTTCTCTGTAGGCGGATTGGTGAAGTCGTGGGAGGAAGTCGAGGAGTGTTGGGATTCGAAGAATGCGTTGAACCAGACGTGCGCGACGGATGTGACCATAGTGAAGCCGTAGGTGGCTCTGTTACGACGCTCGAAGTCGATGTTGATGTCAGAGGTGGGGAGGACTAGGGTTTGGGAAGGCCGGAAAATGACGGTGCTCGCACCAGGTTCTAATGCTGTGGAGGTTGCCGTGTTCTCGCTTGATCGTGAGGCTGCCTGTGCTTTGGTTTCGTGTAGGGGTAACGTCTTTTCGTGAAGATGGTCTGAGAAATTAGGTCTATCCGGTCCCTTCGGATTTGCGTCCATCGCCATTCTCTCGTGTCCGCTAAAGGTATGGAACGTCTTTATGGTCTTGCCCTCGTCTACGAAGCCCTCGACTGCAACTTTGACTCCATCTCTCAGGCCCCAAACATGGACCTCCAGAACTTCGATCTGTCTTTCCACGTAGATTTTACCGTGCTTGGTCCACCAATCCACATACCCGACCCATCTCAACTGACTCGGTATGCTGACGCCAGCCCCAAAATTACTCCTCATCCTCCTTGCTGTGAACCGCATCAATGCATCGTCCACGGTCCAGCCTTCCTCACTGATCAGGTAGCTACAAGCCACGGTGCCACTTCGCCCCTTCCCTGCCTTACAATGTACAACAAGCACTCGTTCCTTGTGTCCAGGATCTTTCAGCCAATCTCTCGCGCTGGCCATTATGTTGGGTATCAAAGCAAAAGGTGGTGGGTGATGGTCTGGCCAGGGGTAGTGGTGTATCCTATTGTAAACCTCGCTATCTGGGTAGCCTGTTCCTTCGGCGCGGAACTCCCATATCGCCCAATTATCTCCATGTTTGTAGTCGAGAAATTTGACGAGTTGGTCGGTTGGATTGCGGTAGGCGCGTTGGGGGTAGGTTGATGAAGGTCCAGAGGTAGCAATGATGTTGTCTGTGACATAGCAGAGATCGAGGCCTGTTTCAGGATGGCGTGCACGAGGGCCTGCCACTATAGTGCGCAGGAGAGCAGCCATTGTTATTGAGCAGTGGGCTCACGTGCTATGACTGTGGAGTGACACCGTTGATCAGAGGTGATCATTGAGTTGCGAGAGATTTGCTAGGTAGAAAATGATGGTAAGAGTCTGAGGACCAAGTATTTGCCCAGCAAGGGTGGACACTGGTCAAGATATGGCGGAGTTTGGCAGGAAACCAATGTCCTGCTATCCGCAGCCTTCACGAAATCTTGGCGGTGCGTCATTACCCGTAATGCCAATATATCGGCAACAGGGGTAGCTATTAGCTGCAGCTGCAGGCCCCGCCAACGAGACAGAAGCTCAACCTTGCATTGCTCAAAATACCTTAAGAACAGATGAAAATGACTCGGAAATCTCCTTTACCGCTGACATCTCCTAAACCTCTCCCAAATCCTCTCGCAATGTCTGCTGCACCTACGCCCTCACCTTTACCAATACGCCCGTCCTCCCAAAAATCTAAGTCCACGCCGGAGGGGGTAAGCATGGACAACGAGCATGTGATTTGTTCTTCACTTACAAAGAGATTTCACTTACGACAAAGCTAGCATGGAAAGACCGACACAACAAGTCTTCCCCATCCCAAACCCAGCTTTCCAAGTCCAAAGCTTCGACTCATCTGTCAAGACTTGAACCACCCCGGTGCCAATGCTTTCTTCAGTCACAACAACCCCGCCACCTCCCTCTCTCAGTCTGTAGACGCAGTGTTGTCGACTCTGTACCTACCCGCCAAGACCAATAATCACATGCCTCCCACTCGTTCGATTAGTCTGACTCTGCGTTCAATGGATGGCGTGGCATACACCATCGGCTCAGACCTGGATGACGACCACAAGGAGATCCACTTCTCTCTCGAGTACATCAACAAGGTGCCTTGCTCAAGGCAGCGAGACGAAATACAGGGCGTGCTCGTGCACGAGATGGTACACTGTTGGCAGTGGAACGGTCGCGGTACGGCTCCTGTTGGGTTGACCGAGGGAATTGCCGACTTCGTACGTCTGAAGGCTGGACTGAACCCTCCCCATTGGGAGGTAGCAAGAGGGGGGGATTGGGACGCTGGATATCAGCACACAGCGTATTTCTTGGAATGGATTGAAAACAATTGTGGCGATGGGAGTATCAGAAGACTCAACCAGGCGCTGAAGGACAATGAGTACGTAGAAGACGAATTTTGGGAAACACTGTTTGGGAAAAAGGTCAGAGATCTGTGGGAGGAATATTCAGAGACTCTGCCCAAGAAGCCCGAGACGGACAAGGGGCGCCTCAAAAGCCTGCTTGCAGAGGAAGACTGCTGGTAATTGGCATGGTAGAAAAACGGTATGTTCGCATCCATTATTACGTGGTGATCTCTCCTCAGTCGGGCCTTTTTATCAAGTAGTTCGGTTTGCTTTATCCTAGACCATAGGCTTTTGAAGTAGGAAAGGGGAGATAAGCCACATGGCAGGTGACGAAACAGGTCGCAGTCTTGGGTACCAACGCAGTCCGGCTTGCAGCGCATGACAGGCCATGTGTCTGCACTCCTGCACCTGTGGTTCTATGTACTTAGAGCACTAAGATTATCCCAGCTTCGACTTTCTTTGCACAAAGAGATAAAAAGGATCTTCAAGGCTAAGATCCGGCTAAACGCGCCTGTTTCAGCCGGTTCAGAAAGCCAAAATAGATGCGAGCCAAGACTGGTTTTCAAAACAATGGGAACTGAAAAGACACAATCTGTACTGCACAGCTCAAGAATTAAGTCTGCTTTTCGCGCCTCCATGGACACCCTGGCTACCAACACCTTGGCTGCAGTCAAGGGTGGGAAGCCTGTGGAGATCAAGCTCAAGCAGCTTACAGAGCTCAAAGCTGAGATTAAACACCGTCATTGTCCAGAGAATGCCGTGGCACCTCTCTTCGAAGTCATTCGACTATCTATCTCTACACCTCATCTTACCGACGCTGGCTTCTCGATACTGGGCCACTTAATGAAACGATTAGAATTGCAAGACCAGCATGCACACCTTCAATCCCAAGGTCTCAAGACCTACCCCTGTCTCCTCGAGCGTTTGGCCGATCAGAAAGACCGTATCCGGCAGCGGGCCATTCAAGCATTAACAGACTTCCACGGTGTGGATGCGCAAGACGTCGAGGCTTTCGTACGTGACCACGTGTTAATCAGCAGAAGTCCAAAAGCGAAGGAAGCAGGCATGCAATGGGTAGCTGGTGTAAGACCTATTTGTCGCGGCAATGCCAGATCCAGTACTAATGTGTCGCAGACTCGCAAAGAGAAGAATATACAATTTCGTTCGTTTGTACCTGGAATCGTTGACTGCCTGGAAGACGCAGACGGAACCGTCCGAAGGACAGCGCAAGCGACACTCATTGAGCTGTTCCAGTAAGCATCGAATGAGCGCACCGCCTTTCGGTTTTCCCATACTAATCGAAACACAGGAATGCGAGTCCCAGAGGAATGAACGATCTCCAGAAACACTTGCAGCAACGTAACGTCCGGAAGACAATCGTTGAGCACATTCTCGCAGAGCTTGGTATTGCGACTTCGGCTGATATTGATACGTCTACTGCACAAGTACAAGTGCACACAAACGAGCCAGCAAAGCACACACAGAATATGAACGGCAGCATAGCAAGCGATCCACCGGTGAATGCCCCACCAATGTCAATATCAGAGCAGGAAGCTGTGCAGCTGGAACCGTTGTATACCGAGAGCAGCCGAGATCTGGAAGAAACATTCCGCGATATGCACCCGTACTTTGAAGGAAAGGAATCAGAGGGAAATTGGCTGAAGCGAGAAAAGAGCATACTGAAGCTGAGAAAAGTCACAAAAGGCAATGCCCCTCAGGAATTCACTACACCGTTCCTTTCATGCATCAAAAGCCTTCTCGACGGCATACTGAAGACTGTCAACTCTCTACGGACTACTGTCTCGACGCTTGGTTGCCATCTTGTCCAAGACCTCGCTAGAGTCGCTGGACCTGGTCTCGATGGCATGGTTGAGATCCTTCTCCAGAACCTGATCAAGTTGTGTGGAAACACGAAAAAGATCACAGCAGCAAAGGGCAACGATACTGTCAATGCAATTCTATCACATGTGTCTTACCATGCTCGCTTGACCCAACACGTCTATGCGGCCAGTCAGGACAAAAACGTACAGCCAAGGAGTTTTGCATGTGGATGGCTCAAAATCATCATCAACAAACATGGGCATAACAAGAATACCATCGAGCATGCCGGTGGTCTGGATCTGATCGAAAAATGCCTGAAGGCCGGGCTGGTTGATAGGGATCCAAGCGTCCGCGAGAGCATGCGACCTACATATTGGGCATTCGCTCGACGTTGGCCGGACAAGTCAGAAGTGTAAGTTGTCATTTTCACATTTTCAGTTCATCTCGCTAATGCGACCGATAGTATCATGGCGGCACTAGATACTAAGCAACAGCAACAATTGATCAAAGATCCTTCTAACCCGAACCCCGAAAAGGTACCCACTGCTCATACGGCCATCGTAGGTGGTCGACCAGCTTTCTCTCAAAGCACTACCTCTGTTCCTAATAAGCCTTCCATCAGGGAGGTTATGGCTGCACAGAAGAAGGCATCGAGAGAGAAAAATCTTCCTTCTCGGCCTGGCTCCGCTGAACCCTTCTCGTCACCAAAGAAGTCTGCAGGCCAGTCAGGTATGGGCAGACCAGCGACCGCCATGTCAACAGCAGCCTCTCGAAATGTCTCCACTACCTCAATTGGCAATTTATCTTCCGCACCAGTCCGGCCTCGTCGAAGACCAGACATTGCAAGACCAGCTACCGCAGATCCCTATGCTAACAGGAAGCCTGCGAAGACGGAGACACCACCAAGGAGTCCTGCAGTAAGTCCTGCGAAGAGGCCGAAGACGCCTGCTCCCTCCACCAGCTCAGTGAAGCTTGCCCCGAAAAAGGTTGACAGCCCTGCCGGTACCAGCCCTGTCAAGAATGGCTCAACAAATACTTTTGGCTTTCATCAAGGTGCCCGTGTTGCAGACTCCAACAAGAATCACGAACCGCCTGCGCCTAGCCCAACGAGGGCAGCAGAGGAGTTCACCATGGTTATTCCAAACCTCAAACCTTCACGGTCTATTGATCCTGCATCATCCGATCAAGGTCCTGCTGCATTCGGGACCACTCCAACCCCAGGACTGGCGAATTACGGTGATCCGTTCACATATAGAGATCCTAATGGTACGCCGAAGTTGTGGAGCCCAAAGAACCAGTCTGGGCCGAACGGTTCACCACGGCCAAACAGTCATCAGGGTGGTGGCATTCCGCAGCTGAGTCCTACCAAGTTAGCTGGTGACTTCGGTCGCTTGTCAATGAACGACGACAAGGTCCAAAGAATTTCACCCAGTCCAAAAGCGATCGGCTCACGCAAAGAGAAGATTCCAACGCCGAAGAACTCATATATGCAAGACCAGCGACCCCTTCAAGTGTACGAAGACCCCGTACGAGACTCCGCTAACGGAAGCCCCTTCCCCCTGCCCCGAACCCATACTCCAAGAGCTCTAGAGGAGCTCCCCGTGAATGAACCCACGAAACAGAATCGCGGCGTATTCGATCACCAGCTCTTGGCCGAGGAGCCAAACAGCCCTGAATACCACCAGAAGTGGTTAGCAATCGAAGCCGCAGAAAAACGACGGACCAGCGCCCAGGAAAACTTCGACAATCCGCGTCTCGCACGCAAGATCCTGGACAGCGCCATCGAGCGAGTTTGCGCAAGAACATTAGACGTCCATGGCTTCCGAAAGCTCCAAGATCTAATCCGCACCTCAGGGGACTCCATCTGGGAAAATGGCTACAAATTCGACGAGCTGATCCTCCCCCTCCTCGACTATCTTGAGGCACCAAACGACGAATCAATGCCCCGTTCAGGAAAAGCACAAGACCTGAAAACCCAAGTCTTGGTTACAGTACGACTACTAAACCAACACCAACCCGCCTACTTTTGCACCTACTACCCACGCGCTCTGACCGCCGTACTCGCTACCCGTAAACATTACAACAGCACATCCCACATCGTCTGCGGCCTCGAAGAGACGGCCGAGTCCATAGTTCACCAATGCGATCCCCTCCCCTGCGTCGATTCCGTCCTCGACCTGCTCGAAACAGAACGCTCCGGCGGCGCTGACACCGAAAGCAATACCATCTTCATGGGCCTCTACGTCCTCGCCGGGCTGCTCCACCATGGTCAAGAAGAAGGTAGCACGATGCAATTGAGCGAAGAGCAACAGCAACGACTTGGATGCTTGGGAGCGAGGTGTTTGAGTGACACTAATCCAGACATCCGTCGTGCTGTTATGGAGTTCGTGCTTGAGTTGCATGATTCAGTTGATGAAGGGCGGTTCTGGGGGTTGGTGACAGGAAATAAGGACGATCATCGTGCGCTAATTACCTACTATCTAGCGAGGAAGAGGGCTGTGATGCAATAACGAAGCAAGAAAGTGGAGAGAGAGCGGGGAACGAGAAAAGTCGATGCTTGCATGCTTGATGGAAACGTCTGTAATGAGCGTTGGCGTGCGGTGTTCGGTGCTTCTCATGGACGGCGAGGTGTAGGATAGATAATGCTAGGAGCGAGGTAATCAACGCCTTCACTTACTTCACAACATAAACCGCACAGGGGAGGTTTGGTTTATGTAAGAACTTTGCTTGGTGCATCTTGTTGTGAGATGAAAGTCAGACAAGCTGTCGAAAGAATTGACAATTGCGAGGGCTACGGAGCTGGAAACTGCACGTAATGATGTGCAAACGAGTCGGGAATTGGTTCATGATCTCTCGGCCGGAGTCGTCATCGGGTAGCTACCTTAGTCGTAACGTATCTTCAAAAGGTAGGCTTGAAGCCTAAATATGTGCTTCAGTTGACTCCACTGGCAACTCGCAACTTTCAAATATCTTGACAGCCAGCCTGGGATTGTGCCTGCCTCGAGTGTTCCGGAGCGCTGAAGGCCATCATTCTGATCTGGTTGGAGCGAGGGATTTGCATTGTCTGGGGCTAGAAGCCCGGAGTGCTCTGCTGCTTGGTGCGACCGTTGTCGCGGTATTTGAGTGAAATCGTTACTCAAGTTTGAGCAGCGAAGCCCAAGATGTTGTTCATTATTGCTTCTGATGGTCGTCGAAAGGAATGTTGTTTTTTCGTTGGAGCTTCGAATTTGGATGATTCAGTGCTCAAGTTCCCAAGAAGAGTGAATATTTCTTCTCCTCGCATCTATCAAATGCTCTGTCTCCTGGCTTGTTGAGCCTACGGGGCGCATAATCAAGGGGTAAGACCAACAAGGAATTGATCGTTCGGATCCCTTTGGCTCGTCAAATGGTCTGCTATGATTGTATGTGGAGCGCGCTATCTGCGCGAAGTCTGGTAAGATTCCACATAAGTCTAGACTTCCCTCCTCACGGGGGTGATCAGTTGCTCTGTTACTGTTCCCTAAAGGTAATGATCCTGTGAATGCGAGCTAGTTCCTCTAGTAATGGAAGTTTTTCCTGCATCCACAATCCCGGATTCTGAAGTTTTGAGCTCGGCTTCTCTGTCAAAGCTTCAAAACTTGCAACTTGAAACCACGAAATTGGCCTGCTTTTGAGTCTCAATATTGGAATCTGATCACATCTTGTGTCTCCAAGCCTGAATTTCAGGTCTCATCCCAGGCAAGTTGCCGCTCCCAAAAGCCGTAGCCTGGAGATTCTTTCCCTTCTGGCCAGCAGTAGAGCTGAATTCCGGCGTCACGATATGCCGCTTTGATTGCGGGGCCTCGACTACACCCTGTGATCTTTGAACGTGCGGGGTAAAGAGCATAACCCTTTGGATTACCGAAAGCGACTTTCTTCAGAGCTGGCAACGAGGTCTTGTTACCCACAATTTGCTCAAGTCTCGTTACGAATTCCTCGAATTCGAACCACTGCTGGCCGCCGATAAGGCGTGTTGAGAGGTAAGTCGCCATTTCAAGCTGGAGTTCCTCCAATGACGGCGGAAGTGCTTCATGAATTTTGAGCGTAGAGATTGCACCCCCAACTGCGTTCGCGACGTCTTCGTCGGGCTTCGACACAACCAGGTAGTCGATGTGAAGCCGAAGACGTCTGAGGCTTGGAAAGTCTCGGAAGGTAAAAGTTGTAGTCGGCTGGCGGAGATTCTTATGGTCGCTCCAGCTAAGGCATAGTTCACGCACCATCACTTTGAGATCCGGGGAATAGTGCAGGCGCCCCATGAAGCCAAGGAAGTAGAACCCTATTGACACGTTGATTGAAGCTCTTGGAGTCACTGCTTTGCCATGTTTGTTCGGCCTTGCGCCGGACATACCTCCATTGTCGGTGCCAGGGAAGTGGACTGAGTGGTATAGCTTGGGAATTGCGACTTGGTAAAGATGCTTTGAACAGAGTGCTAGAGCCCACAGTGAGGGCTGAGCGTGAGATGCTACCGCAAGTAGCACCTCTGTGGGCATTTCCATTAGAGTCGTTATTTCCGTGGCGTCTGGTGGCATGAAGAGCGAGATGACTAACGCTTGACGTGAGCCGCTCAACAGACCAGTGTGATACCGCTAGATGGCGAAGCCCGTTAGGCGAGGCGGCACAAAAGTGCCAGTCGCGAGGGCTCGTGGAGAGGAGCAAAGAATTGGTCTTTCAGCGCTCAAGGTGAGTCGCGATTTGGCAATTAGTGGCTATAGAATAAGCCTGAATACCCGATTCGCTGCTCAAATCGAATATCGAATGTGGTTCCGGTGGAAGCCGTGGCCCATGGGTTTAGCGTCTGAAAATACTACCACCTATTCAGGCAGCAGGCCTGCAGTAAAGTCGTACTTAGAATTCGTGTTGTTGCCAACCTCAGGCGCGCTTCTAACGCTCGCTCCACCAACGGTAGCCTTGCTATCCGCCTGCAACTGGCTCTAGACGTATCAGGCAACGGTTGCGGCCACGTATGTGTCAAGGTTGGTGATAGGCTACGAGGTTGCTAAATGTTGCAACACTGCCCTCAAAAACCACGTAGATCGAGCGGTTCTCTCCCCTGAGGAGCGGTGGGCAGTAAAGTACAGTGCAAGTAATGAATAGAGTACGGAGTAGACCGTTTCAAGACGTCGAAACTTCCGGCCACTCTTAGGGCCGCTCCCGCCAAACTCGTAGGGTTCTTTTTCAAAGCTGACACACCACGAAGTAGAGTGAGTGATAATTTCAAGGCTTCTAGGCTTGATCAGATACATTCATGCGGTAATAAAGCAAAGTTTTGGAACATCTGAAGCGTTTGTAGAGCTTAGGTTGTGCACTTTCTTGGGGTAGATATTTTTCTTGGATCGGGCAACTTTTATTTACCTACCTTAGGCTCTCCAGGATTGGCCCCCCACCACTCCTAGCTGCTTTCGTGCTGTGGCTTCTCATCCCTGTAAGGGCCCAGGGCAACTTAACCTACATAACGGTCTCAAAAAGGGAAAAGGGCAAAGTAAGGTAAGGTACTTTAAGGAAGCAGGAGTTTCTACATGACGAATGGCAATGCAACCATGAAATGCTTTGCTAGATATCGAACACTAAATTGTGTAGACCGAGAAAATGCGAATACGTTAGGCTGTGCACACACTTGCAATCAAAGTATGTCGTGCATAAGGACACCGACATTTGAACTTGGCTGTTTCACATTTGAAAGTGCTGGTGCGTGTTTCAGCACGCGAACGAGGTGCTCTCGGTGGTGACGAGCAGAAATGTGCGTAGTCAGCGGTTTCATTGTACGAGGTACATCGCCGTCAGGTACTGAGACCATACAATGACTTTGTACCTGGCCTCGTAGACCTGAAATTGGCATGTGCTAGTACTGTAGACTGTATAGTACCTTACCGTACTTTACGGATGGGCTACTTTTGACTCGGCTAGCGCAAATCGATTTCATCTCGACTATGGGGATTGACCTTTGGAAATGTGAACTTCATTCTGATCGCCTTGCACAACAACGCACCTTGCTTGACTCTTGCACCGTGCCCATCATCACTGGAGGAAGCCAACGGGTTGTCATCCTTCCTGTCCAGTTCCTGAAACAGTGCGGAGCCCAGGTTAAGTCACAGCTTCTCCAAGCGACTCCCCAACCTTCAACCTCACCCGCTTACCCTCCCTGCTTTCGTCTTACATATATACGACAGCAATTCTTCGACTGCTCTCTCAGGGCGAAGTGTGGGTGGGCTTCTGCCCGACTGGATGGTATTGGGGGAACCCTGAGGCTTGCAGCTCCACCCTTCTTCGCTATCTGGGTCAGAGCTTAGGCCAACCACTCATTTTCATCCGCTTGTCGCTCGCGGCTCTCGTTATTGTACCTGTCGCACAACACCAATCCGTTCTCTTGGGCGCATCAGATTATCAATCGGCAGCCGATTAAGCTTGCCTTACGGCCGGAATAGCTGGCTGCAATACCGCCCGAAGCCTGCCTGTTCGCAAGGGACACCAATTTGGCGGGTGGATGTGGGCAAGTCTGGCCCTGTTTCCATGAATAGAGGCTAGCGGAAGAGGCTCTCACATCTAATCGATACGCTGGCCCTGACGTCTATCGTCGACAGCCCCAGCAGACTTGGGTTCTGGAAACTCACGACGGTCTATTGGAAATGGATTCGGCCACTTTTCCTGAGTCTCCTATGGAACAGGATGATATTGCATACCCGTGTAAGGGCTGTGGTGAGGTATGTCATACGCCGCTGGATTGCCTTTCAGCTATGCCGCCCCCTGATGCAGGCTGTCATGCTAACAAGGCCACTGCTAGATACTCGAAGAAGGGAAAGCCTTCGAACTTGGTACGTTCTACAATGATGGGAGTCACTTTACGAGATCGATATACTAAGTCTCTACCAGCGGGCAATCGATGGCACATAGACTGCTTCCGTTGCAATACCTGCGGCACCATCCTCGACTCCGATGCCAACCTCCTCCTCCTCGGCGACGGGTCGCTGATATGCAACAACTGTACATACAGCTGTAGCGTATGTGGGAATAAGATCGAGGACCTGGCCATCCTGACTGGTGACCAAGCCTTTTGCGCTACCTGCTTCAAATGCCGGAACTGCAAGAAGAAGATCGAGAACCTAAAATATGCTCGGACGTCACAGGGAATATTCTGCATGGAATGTCACGAGTCCCTGATGCAAAGGCGGCGGAAGAAATCGCAGAGGAATGGGTCAAACCGTCAAAAACACCTTCAGCAGCCCCCCAACAACACTATGCTCTTGCACAAGTCGCTGCCATCTCTACCGCCAAGTGCAGTCAATCAGAGCGTATTCTCTCCTGACAATGAAAGTCCTCCATCCGAAACATACTCCGAGACACCCACAGAGCTACCCCAAAATTCGCAAAAAAGGCCAAGCAATTCAAGATCAAGATCAGAGACTGGAGGTCCTGGCGAAGGATCTCGAGAACCGCCAAAGAGGCCTCCAAACATAAGGTCGCATTCATCGAGAAGCGACAAGCGTGAAAGATCTGCTCACAGTCACGAAGAGGAGGGAAGAGGTACTATTAGGACAGTGTTGTCATTCAAGATTCAGAAACTAATGTCTTCCAGGAAACCTAACGCTACCGTCCTCAACTCACCAGAACAATAGAAACTCGACACAATCACAACGATCGGAAGAATCTGCTAATGGCGAAGGCTGCTTCATTCCTATGGCCCTCGATCCCAACCCTGCACCCGGACCATCTCCTCTCTCAAGGCGGGAAAACAATTCACAGTGGGAAATTAGCAATGCTCAACAAGAAAATGGCAAGCCCAATGCCCGAGACTACTTCAACGCTATAAATGCAGCTTCGCGAAAAGCGCCGATTGAACAAGAGAAGGAGAATATGCCCGTACAATCCGAATCACCTGCAGACTCTCGCCATTCGTCTGTGCCTAACAGTCCTCACATTTCTCAGCAATATCAAGACCGTGGTCGGCAAATATCTGCAGACTTGGCTGATCCGGCTCGTAGGAAGAAGGAACTTAGCAACAAATCTATCAACGCTATCGCATCAGAACCTTCGTGGGACACATCTACCATTGATGCCCGGAATCGTCGTAATGGTGAGACCCAAAATGGCAAATTCACGCTGCAAGAGGCACCGAAGAAGAAGAGAAACTCGAGGACCGATCCTATGAGCCCATCAGTAGACACGATGGTAGCTCAATCGAACTCGGCTCCTGTGTCCGCAAATGCACATGTGAAAGAACAGCAGGTCACTATACCACATGAATCTCCAGTATCCTCGCGCTCCGAGGCGACGTTGAGTGGTTCCCCTCGAGATACACAACGCTCCTTGAGTCAGACTTCAGACTCTCCAAGCTCACACTCATCACCTCTTGGGACCCAATTGAAGACTCTGCCAGAACGAGGTGATTCGCTAGCCAGAGGCAAGCAACCCGTTTCTAGGAAAGAACTGGACGTAGGAGCACTTAGCAAACTGTCAAACATATCAACATCGGAAAGCCACTTTGAGAAACCAGCATCCGCTCCACCGACCACTACTACTATACCTTCGCTTGCAAGTGCGAATTCCAAACAAGGTACTCCAAGAGCTCAAGACTCTCCGTCTATTGGGAAATTCTCAGAAGTGCCACCACCTCCTTTACGTGCTCGTGAACGCCTGACGCATCAAGACGGTTCCTCGAGCGATACCTTTGTGACCCCAAGGGTGCCACCCAACCCGCCGAACACAGCTCATAAGCCGAACAAAGAGTCAACCAGTACGATGAAGTCGGATTCCTCGCGAAATGGAGACTCTCTCTCACCCAACATGGCGCGTCATCCCCATGCAGCAGAATTCACCATGGACGAAGAAAATGGTCGCACTGGAGCTAGTGACTCACCGCAAGAACAGGGTGGCTTCCTACGCCGGGTGTCCCATTCGGTCCGCCATGCTAGAAGTTATAGCGATAGAGGGACCCGGATGTCCAAGGAGCAGAAGTGGCCGAAATCGCCTTTGATTCCATCAGGGTCGCACAGTCCTGCCTTTCCTCATGAGATCAGCAGCCCCATGGCCTCGTCTCCAGAGAACAAGGAGGAGCTCACATGGTTCAAGGATCAACTTCGTAGAGAACGGCAGAAGGGTCTAGAAAAGGAACAGAGGCTTCAAGAGTTGGAGGCAGCACTGGAAGCTAAGAACAGTATTAAGCAGATGAACACGGAGCTGAGAGAAAAGCGGTCCACCATGGTCGTCCTTGACACACAAAAGGAGATTGTGGTTCGAGAATTGGAGGTTCTGACAGAACACATTTCAACAGCGAAGAAGAGCGGAGAACCACTGGATCTCGGCAAGTTGAGCAATACCGTCTTACGAGAGTTCGCGGAGAGCCTGCAGAAGCTGAAGGATTCCTTTGCGCCACAAATCGAAGATCTTACTCAGCGAAGAAACGAGATCCTGGAAGAAGTGGACAGGATCACCCTGATGAAGGACAAGAGCTTCGGCGAATTTGAACAGTTATCTCTGAAAAATGCACAGCTGGCAGAATTGAACAACCAACTTGTCCATCAGATTCAAGAGTTGTACAAAGCAAACGCTGGTCCGCCGCTTGATATCGTACGGCCTCCACCAAATGACCTTGGTATCTACACTCAACACCACAAGGAGAGACCAAACGCATCAATAGACAGTCGGGAGCCGCGACCTTCGCTCGCCGAAAGTAATATGACTGGCTCAACGGTTGTACAGGAACATGACGTAGAGCCTGCCACGTACTTGACGGCACCTCAAGTCGTCAACATACGCAAAGCGCAGCCTAAGAAGTTCAACTGGAAGAAAGGTGGTCACAACGTTGCAAAGGGCGTGACGAAAGGCCTAAAAGCAGCCTTCAACGATGGCAATAGAAGCCAAAGAGAGGGCCAGTATCCCGAGGGTATGTCCTATGGTCAGATGCAGCAACAAGAATATCCTAGCAGTAGCCTCCCCAGGAATCAAGGTCAAGATCGGCGCGAAGGGTTTGGAGGACTGTTCGGCAACCAGAAACCGAGACCTCAACAGTGGAAGAACTCGCCTAATGGTAGCATGCCTGCTATCAACTTTGATGGCGGTCCTGGTAAGGATATCATGGTTTCTGCTCGTAGCTCCGCAGTGCTGACTTTTGATGTAGCCTTGTTCGGCTCCGAACTTGAGCATCGCGCAGAATACGAACGGGTGAATATCCCAGGTATCGTGATGCGCTGTATTCAGGAAGTGGACGCCAGAGGTAAGCCTTGGCACAGCCCGTCACTCTCGTGTAACACTATTGATACGATTGACTTTAGGCATGGACATCGAAGGCATCTACCGCAAGTCAGGCGGCAATTCACAAGTCCAATCCATAAAAGAGGGTTTCGAACGCAGCAACGACTACGACATTTCAGACCCCGATCTCGACATCAGCGCTGTCACCAGCACCCTAAAACAGTACTTCCGCAAGCTCCCCACCCCCCTCATAACCTATGAAGTATACGACAAACTCCTCGAAATCTCCCCAGTCCCAAACCAGGACATTGACCCCTCCCACCCCGCACACCCAGCTAACCCAAACAACCACAATTACCGCATCTCAAGCATGAGACACGCTCTCAACGAACTTCCAGGCCATCACAGAGATACGCTGGAGGTGCTAATCTTCCATCTTGCGAGGGTGGTCGAGCAGCAGGTGGAGAACCTGATGACGAGTACGAATATTGCAGTCGTTTTTGCACCGACTATTATGCGGCCGGAGAGTTTGGCGCGGGAGATGCAGGATACGCAGGCGAAAAATTCGGCGGTGCAGTTTTTGATTGAGAATTGTCAGGGTGCTTTTCAGCCGGAGAGGGGGGAGTGAGTAGTCTGATGAAAGGTGAACAGATGGGAACATGAAATCAATAGGAGAAGAAAGAAGAGGTGGCTATCCTGTCAGAGATGGAGTTCTCCGCCCCCATCTCAGAAGGAAAGGCATTGACACAGCTCGGGATCGTTTGGGAATGGTTGGAACATGGATTCGGACGACCTCACCATCCTTTGGCCAGGAGTGGAAACGAGAGAGCGCGAGCGAGAGGAAGAGAAGGGAGGGAGGCATCGCCCCTTGAAATGGTTACTGGATACCCCGGCTCACATCATCTATCTGATTTCTACAGCACTTCAAGCGGGCGTATCTGACTTTATACCTACCTGAATATCTTTGAGAGGATATCCTTCGGAGACGATACTTGTTGTTTGTCCTCCGCGTACTCGATTGAGCCCTATGGGTGGGGCGTGGACTATCTACCATCACGGAAATGTCAATTGTATCTAGTGTAAGCTTCTTTTGTATGAATGGGTGATGATGACTTGATATCGTCTCTTCTATGCAACGTGAATTGTGATGAGGATGTCATGCACAGCAGCATGAACGGAGAAGCTGGAGTTTCATACAGCGAGGCGATGGTTACATTGATCAGGAGCAACGAAAATTGGGTATTCACAAATCTGACACCAACAACTTCTAGCATGGCTTGACTCAAAAAGTATCCTCATCGACCATACCCGTCCTCCTCACCACACTCGGACTATCCTCCTCCAAATCATCGGTCACATTTCCCCCAGCCGTCAGCAATAAATCCTCAACAATCCGCTTCGACGCCTCTCTCGCTATTTCCCATTAGCCTCACCACCCAACCTTGAAAGCACTCCTACCAGGAAAAAACATACCAGGAGTCCTCATCAACCTTCCCTGCGGAACATGAAACTGCATCGTCTTCGGTGGACTCATCCCAATATCCCCACCCTCATCCTCATCACTATCCCACCCTCCCCCCACCTCCGTCAGCGTAGGCTTCTTCGCACTTTCACCCTTACTCAACCCCCTCCCCCTCGCAGGCATTAACACGCTCACACCCGGCACCCTCGCTTTCCTTGCCGGGGTATTAAAAATCTCCGCATGTAGCTGCGGCGCTGCGATCGCGGGACTCGAATCCAAATCGCTGTCATCTCTGAAGCGTCCGTGTTTGGCAGTGGAGGGTTTGGGCGTTCGTTCCGAGACTGATCTACTCCGCATGGGCAGGCGAGCGGTGCTGTGAGGGGTGGCTTGGAGGCGATAGTTTTTGTCGAGGACGCGGTGGAGGAGGATGTTGGGGGCGGGGGTGCGGTGGGAGGTGTGGTGGGTTGTTGAGGGGGGAAGGAAGGGGGAGGATTGCGGGGAGAATGTCCCGGGGGAGGCGTGGACGGCGCGGGGGGTGGAGGGGAGGGTGGATTCGGATGTATCTTGAGGGTTGAGGGTTTCGTACTTTAAGGTCTCGTAGGGGGAGGAGTACGTCGCTATTGTTGCTTGTGCCCTCTCTTTTGGCTGGCGCGGGGTCGTACGGCTTGGGGAAGGGGTTAGAGAATCAGAGTCGGTATAAGGCCGGTTGTTGGGCGTAATTTGGGGCGGGGGAGAGGCGTAGGTGGAGGTTGAGGGTGTGCTCGTTGTTGTGGGATGGTCTTCTGTGTTTGTTTCTTCGTCGGCCGGGGGTTCTTCGTAGCCGGAGAGAGAGACGTTGGCGGAGGCTTCGAAGAATTGTTTCCAGAACTGGAGGATCTTAATCGAGTATGAGTATGATGGGGACTAAAGGGCGTACTTTTGAGCCTTCCCACACATTTTTCGAGTGCTCTGCGTATTGCTCAACGATTGGCAGGATACTCGTCGTGACAATTCTGTGGGCTCGACTGAAGTTATGATCGATCTCTGAGGCAGTGTTGTTAATAGACTGTATCTCAATGGCTTTTCTAATTGGGCTACCTTGGAGTGTCAAAGTTATCGATTGTTCCAGCTTTTCAAGCTCCTCCGTTAATGTGAGGTTGCGCTGCGCAGCAACACTTGGACGCGACATCTGTGCAGTTGTCTAAGGCCCGGATAGAACCGTCAATGGATGCTTCACAGTCTGTTGACAATGTATTGATGCTGGAGTGGTGAAGTGAATTGGGGGTTCGCGTCTTTCAGGGCTTCCCGTGCGCCCACGCTATTCTAGCTTATCTTAGGGCACTTGGTGGGGGCGGCTCGTTGCCTCTTTCAATGACGACTTTCAAGCTTCCCAGGCACTCACTCCGAGGCTGTGCCTTGTACACTTAAATCCAACTCTGAGGCACCATTAATTCACACCGTGACACCCACAGATTTTCCAAATATTTAACAGTACATACTCGTCATTGACATTGTCTCTCCATCATGCCAGCACCGCTGGCCAAAGGTTAGCGCCTTCTCTCTCTTCCTCTTTCCTGAGACACATGCTCAAGCAAGCTACGGCTGCCCCCAGCTTACGAATCACTTGCATAATGTAATGTGGATGACTGACGTTTTACATACAGGCCTCATCATCTCTCTCTCCCTCCTCTTAGCTGCAGGCCTAGCCATCTACGAAAATGAGCAAGTACGCCACTGGGTTGACGAATCTCGACGAAAGGTTGCCATTGCGTTACACAGCCTCGGTGATGAAGTAGCCCCACATCAGTCAGAATCAAGAGATGCCTCTCCAGATGCATCCACTCGCGAAGCTGAAGATCCTGAAGCCGTTGAGCGGCGGCGAAAGGCTCGACAGGAAATCCTAGAGAGAGGCCGAATACTGGAGGACAGACGGAGATCTAAGCGCTCATCACAAGGAAAGACAAGCTTCGATGACCTAGTGGACAAAGATGGCTCTCTCAAGGCCGAGGGAACAACAGCAACGACTACTGCAGCAGAACCACAAGCTGAAGAATCAGGTCTTCGAAACAGACATACGGAATTCCAGGCTGCAGCCTTAGGAGATGCGTTTGCCAACCCTTTCGCCGATGAGATGCATCTGAATTCTCCTGCTGCGGTGCAAAATGAGACTCATAATATGGATGTTGAATCAATTCCCACCAGACGGTTCGGGACCGACGATATGCAAGTCGACTCCCCACCTACGGTTCGAGGGAACACCGAAGAGCCTCCCTCCCGCTCAAGGACACCAACCCTTCCCATTTCACCTGCATCTCCTCCCGTGCCACCAAAGCCAGCAGCATACCAACCCCAGCGTCTGCTCATAGACACCGACGAGGTCTCCAACCATCCTTCTGAATCACTTCTTGACCTTACACCTACCACATCTGCTTCATCCGCTGCTGAGGACTTGGCCGAGCTGAATGGAAATCACCATTCATCTCAAGCAAACTACTGGTCTGTCAACGAATGGGCCGAAAATCATGCAGCATCATTCTATTCTCCACCGCGCAGTGAAGCAGCAGGAATTGAAGAGCGAATGGAAAATCAGTCAGAGCGATCTGAGGTAGGTACTGGTGAGCATGCCAGTCAAGCCGGTGTTGAAGACATGGAAGTCATGAGTGATGATGAAGCTGGCATAAGTACCCCCAGCAGCTGGACAGAGGTCGGGAGCCAAGTTAGCGAGGACTATTGAGATTTGGAAATGGACTGGAGAAGACGCTAATGGCATGAGAATCTGGTGAAGGACCGATCTGTTTGAAGTGGGATCAGGTATTAGTGTTTTTGAACTTTTCAGAACTTCTACTTCATCTGCTCGCCCGGCGAAAGTGGCGTTGCAAATCACTTTTGGATTACGGCATTACCAGAGATCAGAGTGATGCTGTTCTTCATCTACCTTGACTGACACTGTAGTGGCACTTCATATGCAGGCCTGTAAGCTTCACTTTTCTTCTACTTCGCATCATAATATGCGCAAGTTTTTGATCTCATTTCTCCTGCCTCACCCTTCTCAACCTCAACCTCCTCATCATCTTTCTTTCACCATAAATATGAAAATACTATGGGTTCCAGACCTCAAAGTCAAGGAAGCTGCATTTCAGAACGACACCTTCACCTAAGAAGATTTTCCATTTGGTATTGGATTTCTATAGCCTTGAGACTTATACCCCACCCACCATTCAGAGCATGTACAATAAAATCCACGGTGTCCGGATGTCAAAAACATTGTCGCTTTGTCTACGAAAGTATAAGGATCTCCTGAAGCATCGCAAATGGATCACGGAGAAGCAGGAGAAATACACCGCGCCTTTAGATCATTAATTTCCAAGAACTTCGTGAACGGACCGAAGACCGATCTTTGATGATCTGTCTAGGGCTATGACATTGAGGTGGAGGGTATCATCTGCTTTGTTCCTTTCTTACACATTCGCTAGATGGGAGACCAATTAGTCTTTCTATCGGGAGTACTGCAAACAATCCATTCCTTCCAGACGATACGGGAAGCCGACCAGCAGTCTCGTCAAAACTCGGCTTCACAGTGTCATCAACAATTTGCAGGACTCGGCTTCCACAACCTCGATAAGCTTGACACGAGACCCTTGGTATCCTCACCTCGTCAAGGCAACGGCAGAAACCTCGTAGCTAGAGGCTGTCAAGAATTTCTCTTTCGACAGCGTGACGGTTCTCTTTTTCCAGTGTGTAGATTCCTCGATGCCGGTGAGTATTGATTACTGTACTACCCCAGTCTTGACACTCCGACCAATCAGCCGCCATTCTGACTTGTCTCCTAGCCGTCGCCGTCTTGAATCGAAGCTGGTTCGAGGAGGTGAGCAACGCCTTGCGAGTGAGACGCGCTAGGCGAAACAAATCGCTCGCTTTCGAAGCAAGTAGGCGTCTCTACCTGCCAACCAGCAGCTTGCTTCGCGGACAGATCTTGATGCCACGTATTCAAAGCGGCTCGCATTTCGGATACTTCTAGGCCATGATAGAATGAGGAATTCTTGGCTTACTTTCATAAAGGAGGTAATTCGACCCTGACTATTTCCGTAAACCTGGCCCCATGCCGGCGCCCACCCCCCATCCGGCGAAGGTAAAAAGTTTGCTGTGTGCATGGCGCAGATTGGTCAGGGAGTGATTACCGACGAACTCTCGGTTCGGATGGTACACAGCTATTTCACCATCCTCTTGTCTGCCATGAACAGATCCGGAGGATCAAGGATCTTACCTGTCTTAGGTCAGGTTTACCAGACGGCTGCCCATGGCAACGATGTCGGCTCAAAAGATGGCTCGCACCATCATTGTTACCAACTAAGATGGTGAAATAAGCTCCACGGGGTCAGCATGTCCCTACGTCCCTATCTTCGGAATTTTTAGAGGCTTTCTATAAAGACAAACCCTCAGGCTCGCGACGTTGACCTGAAGCACGCCAGGTCAAAGTGCCGGCCCCGCTCTCGCTCGTGATAACCTCCGCCTCGTCATCGCTAATGGGGTCAATGAATGAAGTATTGCGCTTCATGCTCTTGACAGCCTCGTCTTCATCGGCGCTGATGATGGCGGCAAATGGTCCTCTGGGCTTCACAGATATGTTTGTAAGGTCGATTGGCTCATGCTTGGGTATGAAGAACATGTTTGCACGCTCAAATGGCTCTTGCAGTAGACACTTCAAAAACCAAGCCTGACAATTCCGGGGTTCCAAAATGCAACACTCTCGGTAGAAGGGTTCCGTCAATCCCCAAAGGTCACTAGTGCATCCCACCGAACACCACCCTCCTCAATCGTCTACCCCAGACTTGCAAGCGTAGCAGCCAACGTCCCTTTATCATACTTGACATACTTTCCCCTCCCCCGATCCAGCGCCTCATATCTATCCCAAAACCTCGCATAAAGCGGCTCAACCATGTTTCCTACCTCCCTTCCCAAAGAACTCTTCACCTCCCTCTCCATCCCTCCACTAAGCTCCCGATGCGTCTTCACACACGCCTCGAAACTGGTGTTGAAGAGCTTGAATTTTTCCTTAATAGCGTCCTTGTCCTTGCTACCGAGCTGTTTGACAACGTCGGCTGAGGAGATGGAGGCGCCTGATTGTGGCCGCGGGCCAGAGCGATTGGTGTATTGGACGTCGAAGAGGGCGGAGGAGGGTTCGCGCCAGGAGTCCATATAGGTGGACGTCCCCTTTTTGCGCCAGGTGTCGATTTTGCCTTGGGCAGTTGGGTTGGAGGAGAGGAGGGAAGTCAGGTCAGAGGAGCGAATCATGCGGTCGATGAGCGCTGTGGTATTAGAGATGAAGACGCCATGGACGGCTTTGCTCTTCATTAAGACACGGGCGCGCGATTCAAGAGATGTAAGGTGCGCTTCGACAGTATCGAGGATGTAGTGCGTTAGGAGTTGGTTGCCGTCTGCGCCTACGTCGAAGGATTTGAGGGAGGGGATTGAGGTGGAGGAGTCAGAAGGGTGGGCGCTGTTGGAGGAGCGAGTCCAATTACCATCGCCTAGGGAGGTGAGGATTGAGGAGAGTGATTTCGGGTATGCGGTGAAAGTTTGGAGACGTTGCATTGTTTCGGAGGTGAAGGGTACGGCAGAGCCGTTGGGGGGCAGAGTGGCCATGGCGCTGATGCGGCGGCGTTGATCTTCAATCAAGTCTGGGAGGGATGATTTGGCTGTTTCGCGGATTGGCTTTAGAGCGTCGGCGAAAGGCAGCTTGACGTCCCCTGTTGCTGAGTTGACGCGGTGAGCTACGCTAGTTACGATTTCGATGATCTCGAAGGCTAGAAAGCAGTCTGTAGTCAAGTTCAGCTTGATGTATATGTTGAGCTCGCGTAGGGTTTTGGCAAAGTCGACCAAAGCTTTGCGGCAAGTTTCTTCAATAGCTGTACCCCAGTCGTCTCGAGGAAAGATAGCAGAGATGTTCTGGAGCTCAGAGAGGAAAAGACCTTCAATGGCGCGCGCATATGTGCCAATCGCACTTGTCCCTTGCCTGTATGGGTCATCGACATTCTTCCTCTTGGATGTACTGATGGTTGCCATGGATAAGCTCTGAAGACTGTTGACAAGATAAGGACTGCGGCACTCTGAATATATGCGTATTGATGGCGACTCCCGTTGGTTAAGAGCCGCAGCGCGTGCATTCGGCGAAGAGACGAATTTGTCCATGGCCGATAGATGCGAGGTCTTATCTTGCGGAAAGACGGGGAAAAGCAACTCTGGGGATCATCAGCGTAGCATTTTGCATGCCTCTCAATGGATGAGCTGACCTTTAGTGATGAAATGAAGGGGCTCGACTGGACGTTCGTTATCAAGAAGTGCGGATCGAAACAAATCCTGTAGTCTATTACTGCCCTCGCTGAGTAGCTCATTGAAGTCACCAATGGCCTGCTGGTTTGCGCGTAGGTTTGTAGAGGTCATCTGGGAGAGCGCTCGCTCAACGCGCTTGAGCGAGGCCATATATTCGGCCAAGCCGACTTTGCCTGGCCTGTAAACATGTCAGAATCAACGGACTGCCTTGACCGTAGTACGCTTGATTTACCCAGCCCGTATTATTCTCTCCTCCTTGCCTTTATCTTGGCCCGGCTCGAGCATTTTGTCAATGTGCGCGTCTAGTCTATCTATGTCTGAAGGAGTACTATTAGCATGGCATAGATACATGTGACAGGATACACACTATGGATCATGACCTGATGCTCTCGTGTGTTATTATGCACCGGGCCAATGGCATCTCTGACAGTCCGCCCTCCACTCTCGAGACTTGCGTGCAGCGCCCTGAGTTTCTTGGCAAGCTCTCCATACTTGACAGCGTCTGCAGAGAGCACCTCAACTTCGGCCTTCTCCTCAGCGTGAGCAGCGTTCCTTGATTGCACCGCCGCCATCTTGATTATTTGTTCAAGTTACATTTCAGAGTGACCGAGGTCAACAATGACCTTACCTCTTTTGGACAGGCTTGGCATTACCGACGCCTCGCGCGCCTCGTATTACGGACCAAAAGCGTTGATTTGCGCTAAGGGCAGCCCTAACCCTAAAATCCTAGTCAGCCCCCAGAGCGTGCAATACCCTTCGGGCTTGGAGTATCCGAGGATTGGGGCCTCACCATGAAGCTCTAGCGAGTAGCTTTGGGTGGTTCCAGGGGGCCACTCCATAGAAGCTAATACTAGCGTGGCCTTCCAGGGGTCCTCTCAGGGGCCAGGCCGTGGTTATCGTCCAAGCAGCCCTTATAGGGGCCAGGTACTTGCCAAGCCACTATAGTCCTTAGCGCAAATTAAGACTTTTGGTGTATGTCTCGGTATCCCACTATCCCATGATGGTGTACTTGTCAATTCACTCTGTTCGCTATCATTTAGTGCCTGGTCCCACGTTCTGCATATACGACTCCTAGTCGTCATGGACCGTCAAATTGGTGCTACCCTAAAGGAGAGGCTTGAAAGTCTATGCTGCTGCTTTACTTTGAGTCGGGATCACGTACTTCACAGCATTAGAATAGGATTGATAAATCAGGCTGCTACTCAAGCTGAGTCGCAATCAAGCACCTTGTGACTTTAGAACAAATTAGGTCTAAGCTTTAGTTGGAATCGACTTAGGATTCATCACTTCGAATTACTGCTCAGGTTCAGTTGTGATTAGGTACTTTGTAGGTTCAATATGGATTTAGAGGCCTGTGGTACTACTAAGTTTAAGTCAGGGTCAATTACTTTCCAAGGTAACTCCAAATTAAATGTGCAGTTCGAGGCTACTGTTCAAGCTGACTTTGCGTTTAGGGACTTCATGGCTTTAGAACAGGCTTGAAGTCCATATTATTACGTGAACTACGTCACGGTGAAGCACGTTGAGGCTGTATAATCATCCCAAAGTTCTGAGGCTCCATTCAAATTGAGAAGACTTAGTGCTTCAGTTGACAGCGCTCGCAACCTGCCACCTATTCCAACACCTTGCCTGATATGCTTGGCAGGGTTGGCATCAATGACAGCGGGTGGCTTGCAGGCCGCCTTGGCAACTCTAATTTTGCCCGTTTGGTTGAACCGGGTTTTGACGGCTTGACTTTCTCCATACTACGCGTCATGTTTCTTCGATATGCGCGTAAAGGCACGCCTTTCGTGACTCTTGGAACGGCGATTGGTATCACGCTCCATGGGCGACCTACAGTGCTGCGGAATGACAGCAGCAACAATAACACGCAATGGCCAGAAACGCGACTTCTTGTTACCTCGCGCCCAAATGAAGCAGGCCAGCAAAGGCACGAAGAGAAGAAACCAGCTCGTCCTGCTAAGGATAAGATAGAGAGCAGGGACGAGGACGTTCCTCTATCTGAAGATGAGGACAGTGCAGCATGGACAAATTTCTCCTCCAGGTTCGTTACAGCGCGCAAGTCCATCACATCAATTCATTGGTCAAAGCTTGGAGACAAGATTGCGGATCGGATTCTGCCAGAATGGGCACAAACACTTCCTGACTATCTCACGAAGCTACAAAGGGAAATGGAGATGGGTCCCGACAGCCTGGCAGACGAAGTCTGGCGTAATGCTCAAGATCCTGACATACATCCCAATGTGACGTCGAACGCGCGGGTACGGATCAGCAAGGATCTTTGTGCCGACGAATTGGCCTTTATCGCACGAAGAAAGAGGTATACTACCCAAGCGCTGGCAAGGTATCTCGATATTCCTGAGGGAGATGTTGATCCCCTGGACGTACCCACCATTGCAATCTGTGGATCCGGTGGGGGTCTGCGAGCGTTGGTCGCAGGGACGTCATCATATCTTAGTGCGCAAGAAGCAGGTCTTTTCGACTGCGCAACCTACACTGCTGGCGTCAGTGGCAGCTGTTGGCTTCAGACCCTTTACTATTCTTCACTTGGCGGTCGTAGGCATGACAAGATCATCCAACATCTCAAGCATCGTATCGGCGTGCATATTGCCTACCCGCCGAGCTTCCTGGAGTTACTCACCAGAGCGCCCACGAACAAGTATCTTCTCTCTGGCTCAATAGAAAAGCTCAAGGGAGACCCAAAGGCGGATTTTGGTCTTGTCGACGTATACGGTCTACTCCTTGCGACTCGATTGCTAGTGCCACGATATGAGCTTGGTGTAGACGATCGCGACCTCAAACTATCAAACCAACGCGCATATCTTGCCAATGGTGAAAATCCGCTTCCAATATATGCTGCTGTACGCCATGAGATACCAATCGAGGAACAAAAGAATGAAGATGAGGAAGCCAAAGGGAAGACTACAGATGCGATGAAAGAAAAGGCCAAGCGGGAAGCTTGGTTTCAGTGGTTTGAATTTACTCCGTACGAATTGTGGTGCGAAGAGTTCGACGCGGGTATCCCATCATGGAGCATTGGTCGGCACTTCTTCAAGGGGAACAACGTTCTCAATGCAGATAGTCTGGGCCTTCCAGAGCTTGGAATCCCATTCATGATGGGAATATGGGGTTCAGCCTTTTGCGCTACGCTCGCTCACTACTATAAGGAGGTCCGACCTATTATCAAAGGCCTTGCTGGCTTCGGTGGCATCGACGGTCTAATCGAAGAGAGAAATGACGACTTGATCAAAATGCATCCGATAGATCCAGGCGTTATTCCTAATTATGCCCTTGGTCTGCAGGGCCTGTTACCAGCCACCTGCCCTGAAAGTATGTTCAAAGATGACTATCTTGAACTGATGGATGCCGTAAGTACTCGGTTCTGCGTCTATTCCTAGGACAAACCTTGCAGTTCCAGGGTTTTCGGCTAATTTTCGTGTTCTCATTGCAAGGGCATGTCAAATAACTTGCCCATTTACCCTTTGCTGAGGAAGGGCCGGGATGTGGACATCATTGTCTGCTTCGACGCAAGCGCAGATATCAAGCAAGAAAATTGGCTATCTGTTGCAGATGGCTATGCGAAGCAGCGAGGTGTGAAAGGATGGCCAGTCGGTGCTGGTTGGCCCAAGCAAAAAGACGAGACCAAGAAAGAAATTGATGCTGCTGATGCAGTAACGGCCCAACAGGCGGCTGGTAAGATCGCTGAAGCGCGCGAGAAGCAGAGAGAGTCTCAAAATATGACTAAAGATGTCGCCAACGACACCCACGAAGGCAGCAAGAATCAGAACGAGGCCGATCTGGGCTACTGCAACGTTTGGGTCGGCACCACAATAGAACGACAGTCCGATACTGAGCGACCGCAAAGTAAGCGCGTGGACGCCGACGCTGATTGGCAGCTCTTGGCACCTGATGCAGGCATCACCGTCGTCTACTTTCCCTTCTTACCAAACCCGGAAGTTGAGGGTATAGATCCAAATACCTCTCCGTATCTGAGTACATGGAATTTCATCTACACGCCAGAAGAGATTGACAAAGTTGTTGCTCTGGCTCGTACGAACTTCGCAGCTGGTAAAGCCCAGACGAAACGTACTGTCAGAGCCGTGTATGAGAGGAAGAAGGCGAGACGATTAGAGGTTGAGGCAAAGGAGAAAATGAGGAAGTGGAAGAGGCATTGGAGAGAGCATGGTGACCACTTTCAGTGAGGTGCACGGTGCGACTGGATCATGCAATTGACATACATTATGATACCCATATACGTCTTATTCTTGTTCTGTAGATCAGCTGATCAATTCACCAGATTTCTGGACTTCTCGGGTGTCAGGCTAGTTGTCAAGACAAGTGGCAGTTACGAGGGCTACAGAGCCCGAACATCACAGCACGTGAATGCAGAAGCGCTAGGATTCCATCTATCGGCGCTCAAGATGAGTCGTGGTTGGATTATCACAGGCTCTAGATGAGCTTGAGTACCCAGTTCGCTATTCATATTGACCGCGGTTGTCTCCAAGACCGCTACTCATTTTGACACCAAGCCCGGTGGGGAGTCAAAGTGCGGCTCCCAATGCTGTTCCAGGTGATTTGTGGTAGAGTAGTAGGTAAATCACCAAAGGTACCCTCCGGAATTACAATGGTCGATGCTACCGTACTACTGACGTGGCCTGAACACACGGCTTTGTCATTGTGACTCTGCATCGTCATGTCTACAATTCGGGGTCGTGGGGTCGTTGATGTTGCACGCAGTCTGTCTGATCATCGAGACTGCAGGCTGACTGTATGAAATCCGAGGTTGCGAGGCCGCGGCTTACATGTAATTTTGGCACACGTCCACTTCATATTCAGTCGTCATGACATTTCTTCTATATATCTCAACCTAGCACGATGTCTCACAGGATGCACATACGAGTGATCATTTTGCGAGCTGTATATATTCCAACACATCAATCCCTCAACGTTTTTCCGTCTATCCGTTACTCGAAACTACCAATCCATCACAACTTGACGACTAGTTCACACCACTACAATGCAGAAAGCACTGATCGTCAAAGAGGTTGGCAAATCGATCATCCTGGTCGACCATCCCATACCCAAACCAAAGGAAGGGCAATTCCTGAACAAAATAACAGCTACCAAGAGTGCGTCCTCACTTTCCACATAACCCCGAGCAGAAGCTAAACACCATTCGCACAGTCCTACCCCACGACACCTACGGTCGCGATGCCGGTCTCTTCATCGCCCACAAATTTTCTTACATCCTCGGCACCAATTTTGCAGGCTTCGTCCATTCTTTCGGACCAAGCTCATCAGCACCCTGCGGCAAAGGTGACCGCATCTTCGGCCAGGCTTCCGTGGACTATCCAGCCTCAGACCAAGCCGGTTTGCAGCAGCATGCCGTCTCTCGATGTAAATGTTACCGCCGAAGTGCCTACCAATTTGACAGACGATCAAGTCGTCACATTGCCTGTTAATGACACGACGTCTTTTATTGCACTTTTCCATCCCGAGTCTGGCTTTGGACTTTCTGCGCCACTATCAGGCAATGAAAGTCACGGTGCCTCGGGTCCAAACCATAGTTGTAATCGGCGCCAGCACAAATGCAGGCAAGACAGCTATCCAATACGCAAAACTCGCACACATCGGTACTATCATCGGTATTGCCTCCGCGTCACGAGAGAAAGAATTCAGAGATATCGGTGCCACCCATGTGATTGATCGACATCTCCCACAATCGGACATTGTGGCAGAAGCTCACGCTGCGGCTGGGGAGCTGATAAGATCACCCACTTACGAACCTGCTACTGAGCTGCATGGCCCCAACATGCCCAGTGTATTATTGGCTTTGCATCCTTTCGATGCTGACACGGACAAGGACATTAACCCAAAGCGGCCACTACACAAGGCTAAATCTGTGATTAGAACGAGCCAACGTTTGGGTGCCTTGAGGGAGGATTTTTGGAGGATATTACCTGCTTGGGCTGAGAAGGGTTTGATTCTTTGCCCGGAAGTCAGTGTCTTGGGAGGATGGGATGGATGAACGGGAACTTAATGCGGCCCTTGATGGCTATGGGGATGGGAGTGGTGGAAAGGGAATGGTTGTGCATCCGAATGCGTAGAGGGAGAGGAGAGAAACAGGGGTGCTGGTGACAGGTACGGCAGTATTGAGCTCAAGGGTGGTAATAGCATAAACATGAATCTTGTATTTGAAACCCAGGCCTCATGCCATTGCAAAAATTTCGTTGAGATTAGCTACTGTTGAGCAGTTCTCTTCCAAAACATGCAACCAGACCCAGAAAGTAAGGCAATCAATGGCCGTAATTGGTCTGTCGTCCCCATCGGAGCCACGAGAAGTAAACCCATCAAGTGTAGTCTTTCTCACTTTGGGAGAGTCAGATCAGGGTCTCAAGCTCAAGGTGGGCCAGATCGAACGCACTATCAATTCTAGAAGGGTTGGGCACGAAAGATGCAAGGAGATTAGGCAGGAAACCAGATAGTAGGAAGAGTTGTAGAAACAAAGGTGTTGCTCGTGGGTGAAAGACCCAGCATATCTAGCGTCAGCAAAGTGTCAATGGATTTGCGGTGGAGACCAATTATCGTTGTGAGCATTGCATGACTACCATCAGCAAATCAGACCTCAAAGCCTTGAAGCGTAGAAAGAGTCAAGTGCTCTTCATTGCAAAGTAATAAATTGAGCTAGTAGCAATTGGGTATCAATGTCTAATTCTTTTCAACTCCGGTTTGATGAGCAAATTGAGCCGACCTAGGCATCGTAGCCTCCCCCCAACGCTTCGTGTGTCCCCGAGAAAGTTTTGCAAAACCTTTGCAGCAGTGGACTCCTTCGCTAAGCATCAATGCAAATGTTCTCTCCGATAGTCTTCATAAACTTTCAGACTTGCACTGCAGAGACGCACGAGTGCTCCAAGGGTGAGCTGCTAAAGGACGTTAATAGATGCTGTGAGTGGTAAGGCAGTGTTATGTTTGCAAATGGCCCACTTCTGAAGGATTATTGTGTAAATGAGAAAAAAGATTGTCAAGAGCAGAGCACTTGTGTTGCTCGACATCTGTTGAACTGTCGACTCTCGTTCTCGACGAATTGTATTGCAATCGGCAAAGGCGTGGTAATGCTCCCATGCGTCCAGAATTGTAGGCACGAGAATGGTGATACTGCCACGCACGACTGAGTGCCAGCCAAATCCTCGGGCACTACTTGAAGAGACTCCTTAAATCATCAAGCTTGCGCTTCGCAGCTTCAGCCTTATCAAGCTTGCCACGATTCATGCTCAAGTCGGCGAGGTTTTGCTTCTTACGCTGGAGCTCCAACATCTTCTCTTCGAAGCTACCTTCCATGATGTAGCGACAGGTAAAGACTTCGCGCTTCTGGCCAAGACGATGAACACGATCGACAGCTTGAGCTTCGGCGGCTGGGTTGAATTGAGGCTCCATGACGTAGACCTTGGACCCAGATGTTAAGTTGAGACCCAGGCCTCCAGCGGTAATTGATATGAGTATTACGCAGACTTCAGGATCGTCGCGGAAAGCGTCTAAAGATGCGTTACGATTCTTGCGGCTCATCCTGCCGTCGAGGCGTACGTATCTGATGTTATTGTCTTCGAGAGCGATTTGAATAAGATCAAGGTTGGCAGTCCAGCCCGAGAAGACAACGCTCTTGATGGGCTGCTCATCCGATGGCAGGCTCTCGCTCTCAACCTGGGATTCCTTAAGGGATTGGATAAGGGCCTTGACCTTAGTGTGAGGCCCACCGTAACGGCCCATGATCTTAGCCTGACGAGGATTCTCACGTGCCAGAGCTCGCTGCTCCTCTGCAGCCTCGACCCCGTCTTTCGTAAGCTCGAAGAATGACGCTCGTTGGATGGTTTCGTCAAACGGGCACTTGAAGCGGTGTTCACCAGGCATACTTTGCTCGAAAATGGGGCGGTTGATCGCCATACATTCCTTGCAAAGTATATGATAGGATGGAAGCATGTAGCCAATAATGTCATCCTTGTCATTGGCAGTGGCCTCGTTTTCAGTGATCTCGATCTTGTTGCTGCATTGACTACAAGCATCTTCGTCGCTCTCTCTCAACAGCATCAGCATCTCGTATGCGAGCTTTGGACTGAGAGCTGCCCGGTTCTCCTCTTCGTCGTCGTCAAGATTAATTGCGTTATCCAAACTAAACCCCTCAGTGATTTTGAGGTCGTCTTCACTGAGAAGCTCGCGACCGTGTGCGCAGATCAGACGGAGACGCATGATCGCGCGAAGAATATGGGCATATGACTTTCCGCCAAGGCTCTTCCTCTGTTCGCCAGCGATGATCTTCAATTTGTTCTGCGAGTCTTTGGAAAACCAATCGTACAAAGTCTGCTCCTCACCGCTGAATGGCAACTTCTCGATCCGATCATGACGGCCAGGGAGATCGATACGGTCTTTGAGGCGCCTTAGGGTAATGCTGTCCACGAGCAATCGCAACTTGGGGAGTATTTCAGGGTCTGCGTTTTTGAAGGGGCTCAAGATGAATTGAGCGAATCCACCTTCTTCGCTGAATGGCCTGATGCGCAGAAACTTGATAAGGGCTCCGAGATCATCCAACCTATTTTGAACAGGGGTGCCTGTAGTTTCGGAGTTAGTTTCATCCTCTTAGAGCGTTCATATAATATCGAAACAAGTCTTGGAAGTAAGGTCCTCATGGCAAAATCTCGCGGCTGAGCGAAAAACTACAGATAGGGCAAGAAAAAAGACGAAAAGCGTAACCCACCAGTGACTGCCCATCTCCGTTCGGCTGAGAGCGCACAAATAGCCTGCGATTGACGAGTAGATTGCTCACGAATCATGTGGGCCTCATCGAGTACGATACGGAAAAAACTGGTCTGAAGCAAAGGGTTCAAATCTCGATTCTTGTTGCTGCGTCCCATGAATTCGCTTGACACGATGCTGTAGGTGGTGATCACAATATCATACTTGGCTAGCTCGTCGATGTTCCGGACGCGATTTCCACCATGATAGACGTAGTAGCTTAAGGTCTTCGGCTTAATGTGATTCGCGATCTGGTCCTCCCAATTCGCCACGGTGCTAAGTGGCGAAACAAGTAATGTCGTTTTCGAATTTCGTACCAGGGCTTTCTCACCATCCATTTCCGGGCACGATTGCTTTGCCCAGTCCTCTGCTTCTTGGAGACTTCCAACGATGAGCGCAAGTATGCTGAGCGTCTTTCCCAAGCCCATCATATCTGCTAGGATTCCGCCGAGAACCTCAGGAGGCTTGTTGCGCTCTTCTTTGCCAGTGATGACATTATAGTACGAACGCCGGCCGTTGTCGTGCACTTTCAAGCGCCACAATGAATTATTGTCTTCTTCAACCTCGCTGAAAACGCGCTCCTTTTCTTTTTCAGTCAGAAAGTAAAGTCCTTGCTTCTGGTGACTCAGGAGCTCGGTGGTAACGCGGCGATCAGCGTCCAATTCAGGCAAATTCTCGGATTGCTGCAGAGAGTCGAACATCCCAATCACGTCACTGCGAACTTCTTCGACTGTGCGGGTAACATAGCCAGAACCTGGCCCAATGTTGGCGGAATGAGGACCACCGTTACTAGTCCTCGGAGCCGCTACGAGTGGCATGTGGGGATTGACGATCTCAGTGTTAGCATCTACCATGAATGGCGCTCGCAGCCACAGATTCTTCTGACTCAGAAACTTGCCGATGACCTGAACCTTGCTCTTGGGTCCGTAAAGGTTGATCGTCATATCAAGATATTCGGAACAATCCTTGCCAGGGTACTCATCAGTCTTCCGAGTGCGGGCAGTTAGTCGAGCCTGGGGTCGGAATTTGGGGTTCTTCGAGTCCATGATCTTGGCAAGGGCGAGTGAGGTCCGGACATCAACATTGCCAAAGTCTTTGCCCATAGGGTCGATAACTCGAATAATACTGTCCTTTCCTGGGTGACGCCGGAGTTGTAGCTTCATTGAAGGCCATTGCCCTTTGCTCAAATAGACCGCTTTGCCGCTGGGAAATGGGAGCTGATGTGCATGAACCTTGGTGCCTTCCAAACGGCCGTAGCAGACTTCTTTCTCATTGCTGTCGCTGACGAGGACAATGTCATCCTCATCATCGCCTAGCATGCCTGTCAATACTCGAAGGTCCAAGGATTAGGCCAAGTGGACGTACCTCCAGTAAGATCAACAACGGCGCTAACAGGACCAGACTCCTCAAGCCCCTCCTTTTTCTTTTGCTCCATGTATTCACCGATCTCTCCACCCTTGCCACCGCCAGCGAATGCCGCCTTCCTTTCCTTCTCGTCCTCATCGAAAGTCTCGCTCCTCTGCTTCTTTTGAGGTCGCTCTTGGCGCTGGGAAATGTTGTGGACGCGCTCGATGAGACTACCCATGCCTTGACCCTCGTAATCGTCATAGTTGCGCTTTTCTAGGCCATTACCATTGGAATTCCCATTTACCTCAGGAAGACCTCGGTTCAGGTGTGGGGTGGGAAGTGTAGAGTTAGAGTGGCCCAAGAGGCCAGATTCGCTTGACGCAGCCGGAGTCTTCTCTTGCCTCTGGCTCTTGTCGAAGCCCTTCGGATCAAGGAGCTGTCGTGCATTTGGTAAACTCGAAGGGGTTGGCCTCGCTGGTTGGGCGCCCGAGGCTTTCTTGCCTTCATAATCAAAGATCTGGTAAGCATCATCCTTTGATAGTTGTAGTGGAGAATCGAATGCAAAGGATGCACGCGAAGACATTGTAGAAGAGGGTGGCTCGCTGCTCTGACGACGCGGTAAAGGAATTGAATCGAAGTAAGGTAAAAGAGATGTACCATTTGCTAAGTGCTTTTTCATGGATTTTAGATCCATAAGCATTGATGCTGATATGGGAGGCCCATTAGCTCCTGTTGACGAAGCCATACTGGTGTATTATGCTGTCGAGGTCATGCGATCGTCCATGGGGGTGTAGACGGTAGATGAGGGTGTAGATGCGGAGGGTAGGTGAGGGAAGGGCAGTGAGTTTGGGTTCTGGATTGGGCGGGACGAATCACGCATCGTGAAGTGAAGTGAATTTTAAGTGAAGTGAGGTTCAAGTTGCTAAGACAAAAGAGTTGTCCTCGAATTATCTAAGGTATCAATTCTCGGCAACGGACGCCACATTTCGTGCATCTGCGCTACGGGAACAACCTTCTTCCAGTTGAGCCTCATAGGGAATGCTGTCTACAACACACACATTAAGCGTATAATGATTACTGAAAGAGACGTAATAAGCGGTGCTCCAAGAACTAGAAATTCGGAAGCCCAAAGTATGTCAATGTCGGTGTACAGGAATCTTACAGCTATTTGACAATGCAATTCTCTTTCCAGACGTGATGCTTCATTTCCATTTCCCCAGAACCCCACGCTATGCGCCATAATGAATATGAATGTGAGTTCGTTATACATGCCACGAATTGAATACCAGCACCGTGGAGCCTAGCACCATGTGAATACGGGGTTCTTACTTTTTACCGTTTCTAATCTCTCAACGATGACCTTCCGTTGATTAAGCTCCATACCCTCAGCAGCCGAATAGCCCAAGTCTCCTTCTAAATCGTCGCCATCACCCAGGTAGCCTCCGCTGCCATACCTTGTGGAAAATGAGTACCGCCGACGTTGGCTACTGGAGCTTTGCGACTTTCGATGCCCTTCGAAGCTGAGTCGAGTTTTTGACCTCGTAGCACTAGGTCTGGTGTTATTGGCGTAGCTTATCTTGGCCTTATCAAGGTCGACTTGCTGATCTAGAATCGATCCGTGGATGGTCGCTGGAGACTCTGGATCGTTGGAGAGCTGCCCTAGATCAGACGAGCTATTGTTGCGGGAAAGAGCGAAGCGATTTGGATTTGGTAGCTCCGTAGTAGGGGATGATAGGCCAAGAAGGTCATGCTGCGGCGCGGGTACAGAACCATTGGCAGCGCTGATGTCCATCTCTTCTTCCTCGATGCTTCGCCGTAGGTCCTTGTCTCTTCGCCGTCGCATCTCTCCTGATGGTACGCCCATTGGGATTGCAACTGGAATATCGACGAGGTCATCCCATACGCACACACGTGTCCGCCGTGTCAACTCGAGAGGACCATGGTCGGATGTCTTCAACGTCTCAACAACGTTCCAAGCCTGGCCTTTCATGACTGCGATCTGTCTGGCAAACATCTTTTCCTTGAAATCAGAGTCCTGACTAAATATGCGACGTAGAGCTAATTGCGTTTCGCTCCACCATGCTGTGGATGTGAGTAGGGGGAGGAAATGATCACGCGTCTTTTGCGAAAACGGCTGTCCGATCAATGAGACTGGGAGAAATAGCCAGCCGAAAGGGAAACTACGCCACTAGAAGCAGGTTAGTAGTAGCTCGCTACATCTCCAAAGAACAACTTACAGCATCGGGATGCTTCCAGGGCCATGACAGGCTATTATCAATAGCCCCAATCGAGATCGAGGCACCTTTTCCAGAATCTGACCCTGGTGGCGTTCCCGATCTACTCCTCGCGGTCATGGCCTCTTGGCGCTTGTAGGGGGAAGTGCTGAGCTTCCCAGCGCTATCACTGCTTTGCTTCGTCATTGATACTGGCCGTTCCCCTGTGTTCCCGTTCATCTTTGGAGGCTCTGCAACAATCGAAACCTCCTGAGTCTGCTCATCTACTCTGACCATCCAATTGTCGAGACCGCGATCCGTATTTCTCATGATGTAGTCTAGGATGACAAGCTTTTCTAGCTCCTCCCTAAATGACTGCTTTATAGCGTCTGTCCATGTAAACCTCTTGTTTTGGGCATGGGTATCTTCTTCACCATTCCTTGAATGGATCTCGCTGCGTCTCTCTTCCACATCCTCGGAAGTAGCACTGCCCGGCCGGCAGGTCTCTGTCCAAGGCTTTCTCCTCCACCGTGGGGCGTCATCGGGTCGAAAGCCAGAGTTGACTTGATCTGGCCATGGGTTGTCTCGAAGGAATAAATTGGCGTCCTTGAAGCCCTTAAGAAAGACTTGGAAGCTGCCAACCTTGGCAGGGAATGGCTTTCGCTTTCTGTAGTAATTCGACTTGTCCCAGAAATCGTAGTGGAACGATTTAGATGAGAGATAGACAATGTCCGTGTAGGGTACCAGATTGGTTCGCAGTCTACTATCCAAAACATATGCCGCGGCCTCGGAAACGTATGAAAGATTGGGTATGAGACAGGCTCTGCCGAAACAGCAAGGAAAAAGGTTTCGATGTAGCCATTTAGTCCATTTTGGATTCCGTGATGCGTATGGCTCCTCGTCCTTGGGTTTGAAAACTCCGACGACCTTCCCGTCGCTGTTTCGCGCGAAGTAGCTCCCAGAACTTCCTTGAGAGATCATTTTGGGATGTACACCGAGCTCAATTGCGACTTTGACGCTTTCTACAACGTCATCGAACCCAATCTTAGTCATCCTGTCACCTTGGGTTTCTGTAACGTCTGAGGCGAGGGTTTCTGCGCTGGCCGGCCGGTAACCTTCTGGGGCCTGGAAGACGGAGTGTTTGATCTCCAAGTGCTCTTCCTCGTGCGTCTTACCCTTCACCCTGTTGATTTTGAACTTCGACGCTATTTCTTCCGCCCATTTTTCCAGCCTAGCATTGATCGCTTTTATGTCCACGCCAGAGGAGTTTCTTCGCAATCGCCGTGTCCCTGTGCTCGGCCTCCTCTGATGTCTCGGAATGGTTTCATTGGGGTCTGCGTTCATGGATCCATGGGGTTGTGGTTGAATGGGGGCGTAACGAGGTGCTGAGGTGGTAGAAATGGTTCGAGGGACTCGGTAGGCATCCTCCTCCTCCGAATCATCCTTGTAGACATTCTCCTCATCTGCCTGAGCTATCCGCGCATATCCTGAAGACGCATATCCGAGTCGAGGCATGCTGCTGTTTAAGGGGGAAGAAGTGTGACGGAGAAGCTTGGCCTTAGGATTTGAGATGCAGCCGCAAACAGGGCTAAACTTTGCTGCTGGCGGGAAGAGCCTTTTTTCGAGCAACGCCAACCACTCACGGCATCTCATCTGCCACTCGTATTCATGATCAGAATACCGAATTTACAAAAGATCGCTCAATAGCACGAACTGTATCTACGCATGAAGTCGTCTGTGGATTGTCAGGCTGGAACATAAATAAACTGTGAAAATTGAGTCGTCTCTCGTTCACGAAAAGCCTCAGCATCTTGGCATTGTCAATACGGAATGGGTGGCCTCGTCGTCCTTCTTTGAAGAAGCCTAGAACATCCAGCTCCCTGACACCACAGCTTGAACGCCATAAATATTGCGACCAATGACCCAGATCAGTGATTCTTAACGCCTTCGCGTTACGCCTATTGCATCGACTGCCACATGAAATTCGAATAGAAGAACTTTGACATCTTCTGGTCGATATTGACCACCTGCATGTCTCCCTTCCGTATGTTTCTTATGACGACTTTATTGTAAGTCCCAGTGCTATCCGCCTCCATATCAATGCCTAGTGACCCGTATATCTTCAATTTCAATCTGGTTGCGCCGAGCATTAGCTATGTTCAACGACGGTTCTTGTCTAAACTCACATCGCAGGGTCATGAATTTCTCTCTTCGCCCTCTCGGCCTCATCTCCTTCTACTCCCTGAATATCTAATTCGTGTAGCCGGTTCTTGAGGCCCTCTAATTCCTGCTCTAGCCTCTCGCCCTCTATCTCGAGGTCTGACGCCGCTTTGGCTACTCGGAACTTCTGGGTATCGAGTTCGACGATCTGTGACGCATGATCCGTGCTACTCTGGGCTGAGACTATTTCGTTGTGTTGCTGAGACATCGTTGCAAGACTGCGTGAGAGCTCTGTACGAGTAATCAACACTCGGTCAGACCAGGGTAAGATGAGAGTTTGCATACTCTTTAGGGCGCCCTCTGCTTCTCTCAATCGCAGATCGCGAGCTTGCTGGAGTGTGGAGAGTGATTCATCAATGCGCCCAATGGCGACCTTGTCGGTCTCGATATGGAAGTTGGCCATGGTGCTTTGAACCAGCTAGGGGTATGGTCAGAATCTTTGTACTGTTTGCGCTGCATTCCAGAAACTATACCATAGCTGGATCTTCATCGAATAACATATTGAATGCCTTTGTAGACTTGACTGCGGTATTCTGGTCGACACCGAGGCGTGAATGTGAGTCGTAAGCGGCCAAGAGCAGATACGTGCGCAATGTCAATACTCGAATGTTGTACTTGTGGTCAGCGATTTGAAGTAGTGAGAGGGTGTGAATATCTCTTGATCTGCGAAAGTAAACAATGGAAAGTGATCGGCGATCGGTGGCTGATTCCCGCTGTTACCCCTATTCCAACAATGATAGATCGTTTTTCAATTTTCGGAATTTTGCGCACCCCACCAAATCCAAAATCCCAAAATCACCTAATCAGACTACCATATCACAACCACCTATCTTAAACTTATCAAAATTTTGGGAAGTATTATTCAGATATAGCTCATATATATTCTAGGTTTTTAAATTAATTAAAATACGTAGTTATTAAGATATATACGGTTTCGTTAATCTTGCAAGAAATCCCAGCGCTGGTCGGCGAATATAGAATTTTTACCGATTTTTTACCGATGTTTCGCCGACGTACGCCAAGGCTTCGTATTAAATCAACGAAACCTAATATATACTAATAACCACAGCTACTAATAATTCAAGATTCAAGAATATAATAGAACTATATCTGAATAATACTTCCCAAAATTTTAATAAGTTTAAGATAGGTGGTTGTGATATGGTAGTCTGATTAGGTGATTTTGGGATTTTGGATTTGGTGGGGTGCGCAAAATTCCGAAAATTGAAAAACGATCTATCATTGTTGGAATAGGGGTAAGCTTGCCACGAGACAAGGCTTGCGTCTCGGATTTCCTTTCTTCTGCATCAACCATTGTCATACTTGCATCACTTTACGTTGGACGCCAAGAACTTGAGCGTTCAGTAGAGTGGATGTCTATTATGGCCAATTTGCCATGTAAGCTCCTTCGCCTTCCTTCGATTATGTTGCAGAGTCATCATTAGGCAGAACGACTAGCTAACATGGTACAACGTTCTCCAGACGCAGCAGATGCTGATAGGTCAGTACTGCATTCGTGTCCAGCTTCTGGGAAGATAGCAAGCTCACCAAGCACGGATATAGTCCTCTGAAGCCTGACGAGCTCGGTGTTCTACGCGCACAATACGAGAAAGAAGGGCCTTATGTGGGCGTGCAGACCAAATTCAACTATGCATGGGTTGGTGACAAAAGCACTCGGATGAAAGAACCTGCTTACTCCTTTCTAGGGCTTGATCAAATCCTCAGCCCGAGGCGAGCAGCAAGAGGGCGTTCGTTTGCTATCTGAAATATTTAGGAACGCACCGGAACGGAGAAGGGAATGTCTGTACTATCTGGCATTAGGCAACTACAAACTTGGGAATTACGCCGAAGCTCGAAGATACAACGACCTTCTCATGGATCATGAGCCAGCGAATCTACAGGCAGGAAGCTTGAGAGGCCTCATAGACGACAAAGTCGCGAAAGAGGGGTTAATGGGAGTTGCAATACTTAGTGGTGTGGCGCTCGCAGCAGCAGGAGTGGGCGCGATGATATTCAAAGGGGCGAGGAGGAGGTAGCAATGCGATTTGTTGTTGGAAATATGACGTCGAAGCTGTACGGCGTTGAGGAGGGAGGTACTTTTGGCAACACCAACAAGCTATTCGAGTGAATCATGGGAAATGATGTTTTAGGCCTTGTTGAAAATTTCTCTTGCTGCTAAATCGGAATGCTCTTTCTTGAAGGTGCAGGAGAATGCCCAAGTCAAACAAGCATGTGCCTGATCGAAGTAGGAAGAAGGCTGAGGAAGCAAAGGATGACTCTGGTCTTGGGACCTTGATTGCGTGTAGTTTGATGACCTGTCTGTAGCCAAATCAACCTCTGATGATTCAACCATATTTCTGCATATAAAATGCAATGGCAGCCCCAACTTAATCGTATCCAAATTGGTAGCACTGTATCATGACTCACAAGGCTACTAATCTGACCGAAAACGTCATAGCGTGGGTCTCACCACTGGACCTTCGATCATTGGCCAGTGCATAGTCATACTCTTGTTCACTCACTCATCGAAAATGCCTATGGGTATTACTATCCCTCATCGTCCATATCGTTACACATATTGCCCCTGTCTGGGTACATAACCTTCCATCAATCTTTTCGCACGATTCCTGTGCCCAGTCACGATAGCCCCACTGCGCCCCTGTAAATTACCTGCTATCCTCCGACACGCCACACAGGAGCAGCAGCCTTGTCCAAGAGCTCTTGTCTTACAGCGTCTCACTCCTTACTCAGCTGAGTCTCTCGTCAAAAGCTCAAACAGCGATCACGAAGCTGCTCTTCGATAATCAAAAGAATTGGAAGCTGGACTACGATGGCAGACCGGGGGGCACAACCAAGGGAGCTTGTCTTTTGTCATGCCTGTTCTAATGAATGGTATAAAAATCAGCATGGCTTGGAGTGTCCAAATTGCCATTCTGAAGCAGTAGAAATTGTGAGATACAACGTCCCGAAAACTTCGATATCGTGCTAATACAACAGTACAGATTGACGGATGTTCTGATCCCGGAGATAACCAAATCGAAATCAGCAACGGCCACGACGATTTGACTATGAACAACAGCAGCAACGACAGCCTCCCCCACCATCCTTTACATCATCACAACCCTTGGGGGCATGCAGCTGCGCCAGATCCAGATGAGCCAGATATCGAGCATGTGGAGTGGAATCCAGCACCTGGCGTCCACTTCGCTCGTACGTCCTACCGATCATCTAACTCCAACATGAATTCGCGGGGTTCAGCCCAAAATGACCCATTTGGACCATTTTTTCAGACTTTCTCTACGATGTTGGAGGATGTTGGAATTGCACAACGTCGATCTCCCGGTCAGGCTCAGGCAAGAAATGTGCAACGTATGAATGGCCCCCACCATATACATCGTCCAGAATTTGCAGCTCAGAATCCTTTTCCAGATCATCACCATCATCATATCCATCAACACCACCATAATGGGCCCTGGAATCCCGGTCCGCCAGGTGGTAGAAATGTATTCACAGCCACTGGCCGATGGCCTCCAGCTGGTCCGAACCCTTTCCCAAATGCTCAGCCTGGAAACCCCGCTCACAAGTATGTCAAACACCCCCACCAATCTCAAGTTTGGACAGCTAATGCTTTACGCAGTGTCCTCGCCACATTACTACAAACGATGCAAGCCAATATTGCACAGCAGAACCCCAACAACCCCGGCATGGGCGCCATGCCGGGCTTCCTCTCCCAGATCCTCGGCGCTGGCGCTCACGGTGATGCTGTCTACACCGACGAAGCACTCGACCGCGTGATCACCCAAATGATGGATCAAACGAACTCCAATAGCGCACCAGGTCCCGCCTCGGCAGAAGCCATCGCCAGGTTACCACAAAAAACAGTTGACAAGGCTATGTTGGGTCAAGATGGCAAAGCCGAATGCTCAGTATGCATGGATACCGTGGAGATAGGAGACCAGGTCACAGAATTACCATGCAAACACTGGTTCCACGGTGATTGTGTTGGCGCGTGGTTGAAAGAACACGACACCTGCCCGCACTGTCGACAAGGCATCATGCCCAAAGACGGCCCCGAGGAAGCCCACACGCCACGCTCTCCGCATGAGGCGCCACGGCATAGCCAGAACTCTTTCTTAAATTCAAACAGGGCCAACTTCAGCCAGCATCCTCCACCTGCGCCAAGCCAACTACCATCATCACCATCAACAATGCCAGGACACGCACCACCCGGTGGTACCCAAACTCCTTTGAACGGACCCGTCAGCCAACCTGGCATGCAGCAACCATACATGCCAGGCGGTTTCCCCAACTACCCGGAACCTCGAAGTTTCGTGGTCCCAACCGGACAGAACCCCACGCATCCCTCGTCGCAGGTGCCCCCAGCGCAGCGGCGACCACAGGAAGGGCATAGGCGGAGATCCAGCGCGAGGATTAGTCGGACCAGGGGTAATAGTAACAACAACGGAGGCGAAGGCAGCAATAATAGCGGCAACGGCGTAACGGGCTGGTTCAGGAATTTGAGAGGTGGGAGTAATAATGCGAACCGATGATTTGGCCTCCGTCTTTCTTGTAGGGAAGGCTGATGGACACGAGAATAACCTGATGGACGACGACGATCTGGTGGGAATTTCAACATAGCATCGAGTTGAAAGGGCTTAGACGGGTTGAAGGAACTCAGATGCTTGCGAAGGAGGATTTCCTTGCTGTAGATATCACGCTTCTACTCGGTGATGTCATGAGAAGATGTCGTTGCACTGCGGGCGTTGGAGTAGATGGATTGGGGCAGCCCGGCGAATGCAAAGACTTGGCTCATGGGTATTCTATTGCTATAGAATAGCATGCACGATCAGGTAGAGAGGCAATCTCATAGGCGCGGGTAGACAGACACCATATCAACTCCTTACTCGGGATGAACACCGATGTATTTATCAACCTAGTTCATTTCCAGCAACGCCTTGCAATCAGCTTATGTCGGATGCGCTGCCTTTGCAGCATCTAATTTTAGAGGTCGCCGCGCGAGGAATTCGTTATTCAAGTTTATTGGTCTATAGACTTCACTCCCAATCCATCCCAGACGTATTTACAACCGAATCAAAGTCTTATGTGTATCCTCCTTTCACCAGCGCTTGTAACCGCGCCAAAGACCCTCATTACTTCAGGCTCTCTACGGCCTCTTCTTCGCCCCCCTTTCATCAACATCATCCCCTCCAACCCCCTCCAACAACTGCCTCACCCCCTGCAGATTGAACTCACTATTACTAAAATGCACCGCCACCAACCACGCACATACACCGTTAGCAATATGATGCATTCCATAAGCGTACGTCACGCCATAGACCGCCCCATAGACTGCCATGAAGAAGAAGAGCACATGAGTGATGTAGCGAGCTCGGGAAGTCACCTGCGGGATCATCTTTCCGCAGGTGAGGGTTTCGACGAGGATTAGGTAGGGCATTATGGATAAGACATTATGGTGGGAGGAGAAGGGGGTGAGCCAGTGGACGGCGAGGTTGTGGGCCCAAACAAGGAGGACGGGGATGTTGATGGGGAGGATCCAGATCATCAAAATTAGGATTGAGTGCGTGTAATTGTAGAAATTATAGTGGGCGCCCGATCGCTGAGGGTCATCAGCATTTCTGTAAAAAGTAGGGGCGGATAGTGGATAGAGGAGGGAGATTGGAGCTCACAGTTTCCCGAACTAATCGTAACGCCCGCGTGCATGTTGATAATTGTACAAGGACAGCGTCTAGGTATGCGAATTGGTATGGAATGAAAGTCGAAACCAAGAAAAGTAGTATACAAGTGGTGATTATTCGTCTTCTGGGTGAGCTGGCGGCGAAGGCTGGAGCGACTGATCGTCCACTGGGATTGTCAGCATATTGAAGATTCATGCTACTGAAAAGATTCTCACCTGATATCCTCTACCTTCACCCAAGCTGGTCGAGCGGTCAAATAATTGTATGGTAAGTAGAACAGGTTGGTCAAACCGAGGGCAGCGTAATTGATGCCAACGCAGGCACCAACGCTGATCAGCCCAAATAGCGGAACCAGGAACCAAAATATTGGATCCTGTGAGCCGAGCAGGAGATCGTTCTTCGTGAAGTCGATTGCAGTCTCGGTAGCATTTCCTCCCCAGCCAAACCAACCAGTGGATGCTGGCTTCGTAGGCGCAGCGTTCGATAACGTCAGCGAGATAGCGAAGAACGTCAGGACCATAAGCAGCAAGGGTAAAGAAGATCTAAGGCAAAGTTCCAAGGATTCTGCAAAGGTAATGAAAATACCGCTATCGTTATACACCTTGAACTGCTTCCGGAGAACCAATGCTACAACAACTATGGGGAAGGCGGCAAACACCATCCTGTAGCGCATCACCAATTTGCCCATGCTCCCAGCAACATCAACGTTCATGGAGACATCGATGGACGAATTACAGGTGGGATCGGTCCAAAATTGCAGCGAAACGCCATCGTTGGCAGCATGTGCGCGTAATGGCGGTGGCATGAAAGGGGCCACTCCATGCAAGCTAATGTTTGCCTCCTTGAGATTGACGAAGAATTTGGATTCGTGAGGCTCGGAAAGATACTGGCGTAGCAGTGGTGTGAATAACTCCACATCTTCGCCGCAGGCTTGCTTGCCCAAGCTAAGTTTGAAGGCAAGCAGGCTGGAATATAGAGCCGGGATCTTGACATCTGTCACTAACGGACCGTTCGCTGGTAGCCTGAGGTGCAGGCCGAAAGCTAGGAGTCTCTGCAGGCTCATATCGGTCTCTACAGTCGAATAGGCCTTTTCGTTAAACTCAGCAACAACCCAGCCATCTGCTGGCTCCGTAGCTTTGTCGACCACGGCAACAAATTGGAAGTCCGTGAGATCCTCTAGATGGTATTGGAGATAAGAGAATGGCTGAGCTTTATCAAAAGGCTGGCTGGACATCCTCGAAGACGCGGGAAGCGTAACAACGTCCGAGGCGGCCGACTTGCAAGCTAGTCTAGTGGATCCTGAATTGTCACCCAACAGGTCCAAATTCATCGAGAACAGAGTCGAAGACTGACCCGGCTGTAGCGGGAAGACGCTGCAGAAGAGGACCTCAAGCTTGCCAGTGACCACAGGATTTTCAAGGCGCTGGTCTGTCAACAAGGTGAAGGTCTTGGTGCTTGGCGTAGTCTGCGCTGGTATTGGCAGTAGATACGGTTTTGGTTCTTTCGTTCGTCCCAACTGTCTTATCACGAGTCTGTCTCCTAGAGCCAACACGTCTTTGGAGTCGTCTTCTGATGGTAACAAATTCTGAGGTTCGTTGTGGGACAGTGTTTTCTCTGCCACATCTTCCATCCCCGTCAAGTACCACTTCTTGAATATACGCATCCTTTCAGCTCTTGGCTTTGTCTGGCTTGGCCGATGCACGTCTAGAACACTGTATAATGATCGCACAACCGGCTTCATCAATTGAACACACCAAGTGGTCTGGATGTGATCTGCACCGGTCCAAACATCAGGTATTCCAGAAGTAAAGACAGTGAACCCGTGGGTATTTGGGACAATCGACTCCAGACTCGCAAAGTCCGAGGGCACAACAGTATCCAAACCTCCTCCGGCAATCGAGACGAGAGTAACATGCCATAGCGGATTGTCATTTGCCCATTTCTGCGTGTACGCGTGCCTCCAGTAGTCATTGATCCTTTTATACAGGCTTACCGATCCAGCATCGACAGATACCGGAGGCCGCGCGTGGGGGGCTGACATGGTGACGATGGTATTGATAGAGTTCGATTGGTAATTAGACATGGTGAGCATGGTCCGAGCTACAACACCGCCCATAGAATGGCCAATCAAGATGACTGAGCTCGGATCGGGAAGGCCAGGATCCCGTTGTGCCCTTCGAGGGTCGTGGTATAACGACAGGATGTACGCTACTGCATCATTCAGGTACTCCGCTTGATCTAGTATGGTCTGGCCGTGAAATGCTGAGAAGTCCTCGTTGAAATCGACAGCAAAGAAATCCAAGCTTGTCATGCCCTCTTCCAACGCGTTGGCTCTCGTCTGTATGTTGTTGTGGTAGTATTGAGCAGCCTCGAATGCAAGACATCTTGACTGCTTATAGCTCCCAGCATTTCCAGGTACGAAAAGCACAGGAACGCCTTTGACCTGGACAGAATCAGCTTGGTTTGAGTGGAGGTTTGTGTCTAGGGGCCCCCACCTTTGGATCTTCGTCGAAACCTCCTTCTCGTAGTAAGTGTAACGAGTATTTTGTGGCGAAGCGTGTGTGCTCGGTATCGAAGTCGCTGAATTTCAAGTATATGGGTCGAGACCAGCACATGTCACATCCTTTCGGATCAAGTTGTCGAGTGAGGAAGGCGTGAACAATGGAAAGAAGTAGGACGAGGGCCAAAGCAGTGATGCTGATAGTCAACAGAGAGCTTCGCCATGGGCTTCGTGCGCGTGATCGCCGCCAGAATCGAGACTCGGCCATCCTATCCACGTCCTCTCGAGATAGCAGCAGCGTCTGCTTCTTAGGACCCCCTTGCGTATATTCGGCGGGTGTATTGGGTCCATTGGAGGAAGCTTGCGGGATCGCAATTACTTTCTCAACTTTCCTCCGATCGAGGCTATCGGAATGTCGGGTCACGTCGTACTTGGCAGAGGTGAAGCTCTTCTTCGATCCATGGCCACGGTAGGGGGGAGGCTCAGCCTCGATTGAGCCTGCGTTGTCGATTGCCTCCTCGGAGCCCGACAACCTTCTGATCATTGAACGAAGCAGCAAGCTGCATCAGTCGACGATGACCTTGTGTGTATTGTGGCTGGCGAGAGGTGAGGAAAGAGCGATTGTCTTTGGTTTGAGCCGTCAGCCAAGACTTGAGCACGGAGAATCGCAATTTAGAGTTGCCGGTTAGCCGTGAGCGGTTAGCGTAGGATTCAAAACAAAGTGCCTCCAGTGCCTTTCTTTAGAACTACTGTATTGGCTGCACGCGGTAAATGGAGCTTGAGCCGCTCCCAGCCTCAAGAATTTTGATTATCCTGAAGGTACAGAGGGACAAAGGGATTTGTTTTGAAAGAGCAGATGCATCTCCAATGCTGCTACGAGCTTATCATCACAGTGTTTACGTCGCATAAAGGAGGCCACATGGACTACTGCAAGCTCGACAGCTCGACAGCGCGACCATGCTTCATGGTTGGCTCGGCCGTCAATAAAGCATCATTGAGCTAATCTATAGGAAAGTGCACCCGGAACAACCACAATTTGACCTCAGCAGCTTGCATTTTGAAAATGTATCCGCCACACAATTGCGCGTCCTCATACTTGCTTCGTGAAGCTTGTGCGACTCAAGCAGCAGCTTTCAATTCTCAAGCATCAACCCCCGCCCGAACAAGTCAATGCCCGTTTGCTGACGCGGACAAGCCTCCGCTAGAAGGCACGTATCGCGCGAAGCTCGAATCGCCTAGGAGCTGGTCTTCTCGTATCCGGCCGTTGTGGGAACGCCAGCAGTGAAAGTTGCACCGCTGCACTTGTGTGCAAGCCCTCATTCATGTCGTAGCATCTCGGGTCGTCCTATGGTCGAAAGTGACGCCCCTAGTACAATTCCGAGTCGGAGAAATATGCCCAATTTTGACCTCTTCACGTTGCCTCAAATCGCTGACTTGACGCAGCTTCCCACTTGCTCGTTCTGCCCGTTTCTTGGCAGTTTCGATATCGTTCAGCCAGCCTTTGGCACCAAATTTCATCTTGCTGATCATATCCGTAGCTTTCCCTTTAGTGACCGTGCCTTTGGTCAATTGATCAGTTGTTGGCCTCAGCTTATTGAGAAAGGCTAGTTGTCCCTCGGTTGCTGGCTTCTTCCTCCAGGCTTGTCCATTATGAACATCTCGCCACAAAAACTTTTCCACTGCAAATGTGTCTGCTGCGTGAACAGCGTCCGCGAGCTGGTCTGCCTTTGCAATTTCTCGCCCACGCATGTAAGGACTTTTCGATTTGGTGGTCCCATCGATTGGAAAAGTCCGAGGCAATTTCTTGATAAAGACGACCGCGTATCCCATGCCCGACTCCGAAGCCTCAATCGTGATGTAGTCCCCAGTGAGGTTTGGTAGAATGTAACGATTCTGTCTTACCATCACCCAAGCAAGCTGGCTAATGCCTCGGATATGTCGCTCGGATGAAGTATCATTGATCAGATCGTAGACAGAATCATAATCCGTGAATGTGACACTGCTCGGTGCCTGCCCTATTTGCTGGATATTCACAACGCGCATTGCTGCACCTTGCTCACACTTGGCCTCGAGCTCTTCCCGTTTCTGCTGTGTCTTCATCTCCTCGACGCTGGCGTCTTCGACCAGTGTTGCAGGATCTAGACCGAATAAGGTTGGGGTTGTGACGACTCCAGCTTCAAGCGAAGCAACCATGTCAATGATGTGACAGTTTTCCTTTCCCGGATGCAAACGCATACCACGGCCTATCATCTGTACCAACAGATTGCGAGATCTGGTGGGCCGGGCCAGTAGCACACATGAAATATTTGGGATGTCTGTGCCTTCGGTGAAGACTCCACAATTAAGTAATACGGGAAACTCTCCACTCCGAAAAGCATCGAGTCTCTCACTGCGCATCCGTTTTGGGGTGTCACCAGTGACAAATTCGGCCCGATATCCATGCCTCCGAAACGTGGCCGTGAGATCAGAGACGTGTTGGAGATCTACGCAGAAGACCAATGTAGATTTTCGATCAGCAGCTTTAGTCATCCAAGCTCGCACAGTGATTTCGTTGGTCTCCTTGGTGTTGACCGCCTTAGATAGAGCACCTACTTGAAAATCTCCGCTTCCTGCTGCCTTGACCTTGGAGATATCCGCTCTCGATCGCACTGTGGTGAATATGACATCTGATAGCCACTTCTCTCCAATCATATCTACGTAGTCTTTGTGGTAGACTATACGGTCAATAGCGTCGCTCAGCCTAAGTCCATCAAACCGAGAAAACGTTGCTGAGACACCGACTAGTGCTAGAGAGCTTTGGGTAGCGGGAGCCGTGGACAAGCCATCTGTTTGGTCGACAACTTCGTCAAGTAATTCTGACTGAGGCTGAGCGAGTCCAAAGTATTTTAGAACCTCCATGTAGCTGGCGGCCACAATATGATGGGCCTCATCCACTAAGACAAGCTTGAATCTTTTGGGTTCGAACTTGCTCATCCGATCACCTGAGATAAGGCTCTGGACAGAAGCAATTGTGATATCTGCAGCCCCAGAAGCATGCAGATTACCCATTTCAATCTCGACCGACTTGGAGGGGTAGGCATTTGTGCAATGCCTGGCAGCCTGCTCAACAAGCTCACGGCGATGTACGAGGATCAGTGTCTGTGTACCTTCAGGCGTAGGTGGTTCGATGCGATCAATAAGCTGGGTAAAAATGACCTGTCTCTTGTTCAGCAATAGAATTGCATAAGGTCAATCAGTTGTATCATACAGTCTTACCACTACCAGTAGCTAGAGAGATCCCGAGTCTCTTCTCCCCCTTTTTGAGATCTGCAAGAACAGCTTGAATGCATTCTTCCTGGTATTCACGGAGGCGTATGGGAGCACTCGGCCCCAAGTGCGGCTCCGATGGGGAGGAAGCCACGCTCGCAAGCCTTCGTATGCTGGGTGTATATCTCCATTCTGAGTTTGGTTTGACGATTGCACCTAGAATTCGTGCAGCCCTCTGCATGCCTCATGTCGCGTCGCCTTGGAGAGGATCGAAAGTCGAGTTCCGTGTGGATCTAAGGCCGTAGGGCTGTGCTAAGCTAGCGCTATCAAAGTGTCCAGTCTCGCGAATTCTAATCCTCGCAACACCCACCAGACAAATTGCCAGCATATATGGAGGCTCTTGGGGTTCAATCTTCTCCAGAACTCTGAACAACATCTGCGGAAGAGCGGGAGTTGCTTCGCTAAAAGCTAGGTACTTCATGTGAATGAAGGTTTCAAGTGCTTCTCAGACAGTACTTGTTTTGAGAATGCATCTGACGCAACCATCTTGATTCTTCCAAGTCGAACATACTTGAGCTGCATGCTCTTCAGGTCTTCATTGTTTGGGGATAATTCCAGAGCGTTCCTTACTATGGCAAGCGGACCCTATTGCAACCATGTCACAATCTGAGAGTGCTGCGGAAGCCATCGTTTCTGGGGATTTGGGTGATCTGCTGGACGAGTCACGATCAGTCTCAATGTATTCAGCTTCAGAAGGTTCAAAAAGCTCATCATCCTCATCGCAGAGAGCTTCCGACAGCCGAAGGAAGTCCAAGAAGCGTAAAGTCGAAGAAGAATTAGCGACATTGCAACCCAGGTCAAAACGTCTAAGAAACTCGTACAACGACCAGTACCGAGTATTGTACAATGATGCAGTCAATGAGATAGCCTCGCAAGATTTCCCGAAGGATGAGATGCTATCTGCGAGCCAGATTGGGGTCACTTTTTGGTCCTCGGAAGAGAAAGCCGTGCTCTTCCATAGTCTTGCTAAACGAGGTCGCCATGATTTCAAGGTCATCGCAAATGATGTTGGCTCGAAAAGCGGGTCTGAAGTGCAGCTTTATCTCGATTTGCTCCAGAAAGCTGCAGTCGACCAGCATATCCATGAGCCTCTTAAGAAAATCCTTAGACCCTTCGAATTGAACGTCGCGATGGAGCTCAGCGATAAATGCTGTGTGGCTCTTGATAGCGCCGCAGAAGCACTTGCCATCCTCCAACAGAAGGAAGAAGAAAGGTTGGAGAAATCCAAGCATTCTGACTACCCAATCCTCACTTGCAGAGCTGCCAAAAGTGTGGACCGCCGGTTACGTGCTGGTGAGGATGGCAAGGCCGAAGTATCGAAAGCGACACCACCAGCCATACTGTTGGATCTCAAGAAATTCCTTACGTTGTCCAAGCGATTTTTCATGAATTCAAGCGACCCGGACAAAAACTGGCGCTGTTTTACAGAAAAGAGGCAGTCTCCTATGATCATGTATACAGCATTCTCAGACTTTCATACATTGACAATATCAATTACCAGAAGGCTGATTCAATCCTGTCTGTTCATTGCGATGTCAAGATTGAGAGCTACAATTGCACCGGGTCATTACATCCCTCGGCGACACGTCAAGAGACGAGACGTCGTGGCAGCGTTGAATGTACTGGGTATGAAAGCCGACGCTACAGATGTGTGGGCTCGTATGGCTAGGAAATGCGGCATCCGAGTCTATGAGAACGTGAGACGGCGGCAAGTATCTGGCAAAAGATACAGCTACGATGAGATTGAAATGCTTTTGGGGCATGGGATCAACCAGGATCGAGGAAGATCCAGGGCGGTCTCCATGGATGCTAGCGACAGATCTGTGCCTTCAGAAGACGAAACAAATTGGCCGTCGTCAGAGAACGTGTCAAGCGACCCGATATCTTCGGACTATCCTCTAATCGACGAGGGCATCTCCAGCGAATCATCCGATGAGACTAATCTCCCCCGACCACCATACACCCGTCCCGACAAGAGCACCCAACACCAAGAGCGCTACGAGCAAGCACACGACGCCTACGCCGAAGCTCTCGATCAACAAGCCAGCCGCAAAGAAGAACAACGCTTATGGGAGATGCTCGGCGAAGACCCAGGAGACAAGATGAACGCAAATGACATTCGATTACCAGAAATTCCCTACGCTCAGCGCAAAGGTAGAGAAGATCTGGTTGACTGGAAGGTCTGGGTGGACTATGCCGGAGAGTGGGAGACGATGCAGTCGCCCGTACAGGAGAGCTGTTTTATTGCGAATCGAAGACTTGGGCGTAAGGGTGTTCCAGACGCAGGATTGACAGAGTCTGATTCGATTGAGGAATGGCCTGGCCGTGAGCAGTCTGCTGATGGGGGGTCGGACTCGGAAGATAGCTTGCGAGGCAAGTCACATGGTAGAATTCGAAGCTCAAGTATTGATGGACAGCAACGAGACTGATAAAGAGGGCGTCAGTGCTCCATCCGCAGAGGCTGATGACCATGGGATTAAGAATGAAGCTAAGCATTCGGATGCCAAGCTACGGAGTTTTGGCCCTGAGCAAGAGATATTATCAGACAAGGAAGAATTGAGTGACTAAGAAGAGCACAGGGACGTGGGTGATAATGAAGTACACCGCACTCTGGGAGTAGATGCCAGCGATCCGAACAAGGATGAAGATGGCTCCACCACGGATGACTCTACGCTGGACTGAATGAGTACCGATCATTGCTTGTTAGGAAGCAAAGGATAGGAGAAGCACTGAGTTGGGCATGGGTATGTCCCAAAGCAGCGCCATAGAAATTAAGAAGTGCAGCTTGATAAACCGATAAATCCGATTCGGAGCTTGAATTGCCTCTTATCTAAAACGTTCACAAGCAATACATGTCGTAAAGAAACCTTCCCTTTTCCAGACTTTGAGCTCTAGAAATCCATGTAATGTTCCTTGGGACTGGGTTTCAAGTGCATGGATTCCTGTCTCGCCTTGCACAAATACCCCTTTGCCTCCCAAATTTGCGCCTCATGATTAGTACACTCCCCTCAGATTTCATAGCTCTTGTATCCAGGATCGCCCGGAGCCAATGGCTGCACGTTTCCCCTCGACAGATCCTGCTCAAAGCCCATTCGCTCGCCGCCACCCACAGGAATATTCTGTGCCAACCTCGCACCCTCCTCTCCACCCTTCTGACTCGCTAGTCGAAGTGCCTCTTGTGTCTCTGACACTCGCTTTCTGAAAGCGAGACGGTCCAAAAACAGCTGCTGCCTACCACGGTCTAATTCACGTCGTTCGGCTTGGAACATAGATTCCCTCTCAGAGAACTGTTGCAATTTGAGTTCAAACTTCTGGAGTGTAGTGTTTACCGCAGCTGAGACCAGCCGAGTCATCTCACGCTCTTCGTCCGAGGCCAGAGCAGCTGCGCGAGCAGCAGAGGTAGCAAAGGCAGACGTCGCCACGAATGAAGCTGCATCCTTGGGTCTATCTGCTGATGAAACGGCGACCTGATTGGTGTCATCTGCCTGAGGGCTCGCTGCATCATCAACATCCATCGTGTCTTCGGTTTTAACGGCCTCCTTGTCCTTTCCACTACCGACGGGCTCTCCGCCGAGGCCTTTATTTAGACGTTTTCGGTAAGCCTTCTCCATTTCTTTGACAGATCTGCCGGCTGCTGCTGCGGCAACGGCGGGCTCGCTCATTCCTGCTAGAAACCCTAGGACTGACATCACTGGGTTGTCTGCTTGCGAGAAAGGAACGCGCCCGTTGTCGAGGGGGCCGTAGCTTGGTTGGCCATTGGCTTCAGGCTCGAGATACTTGTCTTCGATTTCGAGCTGTAAGAATTTGACGACGCACTCTTCACGGGTGCGAGAGCCGACGTGATCAGATATCTTATTCCAATTCTCATCGTAGCTCTCAAGACCCTCTAGAAGGAGTAGCAACTCATCCTCCGTCCATGGCGCATCCTTATCAGGTACACCAGTGTAACTCGGATCTTCGAGCTTAACAAAGTCTATTGACTGATTGTGACCGGCATGTTTACCACTCAGGAAGCAAGCGGGACAAAGGTCAAAGACAACTCTTTCCTGCTTCATTGGCGATGGGCTATGAGTCTTGGCATAGTGGTATCGGAGTCGTGTACAGTCGATAGCACACGAATAACAGTGGATTGGCTTTGTGGGTTCTTTTGCTATATCTTCAATCGTCTTCATGGGCAAGTCCCCGCCAGAGGCTCCGTTCGTGGTACCTTCTTCGCCGTTGGCTTGCTTGGCCTTGGAATCTGCGGTGAGATCCTTGCCTTTCTGGTCATAGATGTTCCGGCGGATCTCAAGATTAAGGCTTTCCCTTTCCTGCGGTGAAGCCTGTTTGTAGTGTCTCAGCAGAGCGTTCTCGGTCGCGGCATATTCTTTGCCGGGCTCAAGCTTCACATCTGATGCGGGCTGGAAAGTTTGAAGACCTCGAGGCGTATCTGCGACTATGCGGAAGTGTCCAGTAAAAGGGGGACCAATTGCGGAAGGTCGAGTCTCGGGATCAATCTTGTAGGCGGTCAGTGTAAATTAAAGAGCGAGTGAATCAAAAAAGCTTACCTGGTAGTTTATCAACCCCCATTGCTCAAGAAAAGCGTGGACTCGCATTATGGCGCAGACATCTCCAGCAAGATTTCGCCTGCAAGCAGTAACTGTGAGGTATTCAGATGGATTAAGGCGGTAGGTATTTATCATGAAGTCGCGATAGTCTTTATAAACGGACGGTGTCTTGCTTCGGTTGCGGCTATTGAAAAATTCTGGGAGACTTCTCTTCTCGGTGTCGTGAATGGTGTGCATGTCAAACCAGGTGCTGTAGCTCGGTAGGACCACAGCATGTCTCTGCGCTACGAGATGAGACCGCGCTGCCGACTCCAAGGATGCCTTTGATTGAGCAGGTTGGCCATCGACTATGCCATCGCCTATCTCTCCAGGAATGGCTGCATCTTTTTCAGGGCTACCATTCCCGTCTGCGGGATCTTCTCCTGTGCCAGCCATCTCCTCATCTTCCCTGTCAGCATCATCTCCTGGTCGAGGTGCATCTGGGGCGTCTAAAGGGTTGTCGGAGAAGGGCGCTGGTGTAGAACCTGAAGGCTTTTGGGGTGATAAGGAAGATGTATCAGGATCAGGAGTTGTTAGAGATTGTGATGCGTCGAGTGCTATGCACATAATAGAGCCATCAGTACTCCGGCGACTTCAACATCGGCCAACTCAGGATCGATATACTCACCTGGGTGTGGTGTCTGAAGAGCTTCGCCAAGTTCGGTAGATCCGACTGGGAAAGAATCACCGAAATCCAAACCTTCCCCCTCCATCTTTACTTCGCGTCTTTGATAGCAGCGGAAGTTATGATATCTTCCCGTTGCTGGCCGTATGCGGTGATGTTAGGCCCGTCTTTGACAGATCTCTCCTGACCAATATTCACCTGAGGCGCACAACTCGCTATTACACCCAGGGTATCCAATGATAATTGCACTTTGAACGAGACGGTCTGATCTCCTCCAATTTGTCACTCGTGGATTTGCGGGAAGGTCTTGTCACTATCGTTGACAACCAAAATCACCAGCCAGAATTAGCGTAACGCTGCTCGGTTAAACATTTAGCCTAGCTCCGTATAGCAAGCCGAGGTGGACAATCCCGACCCTCGTCATGTTGTTGCTATCTAGACACTCTACACTCTGATGCTAGAAGGCCGAGCTGTTCAGTGTCCTCGTTGTCTCCTGCAATGCTTTTCGCCGCTCGGAGCTCGGCCTTGCGGCTAGCACAGAATTCATGCCGATCCACACTGACATTTACTCGACAACAACAGACGCCATTTGCCCGCCTCCTAAGTTCTCTTGCTATTCTTGAACATAGGGATGGAAAGCTACAAAATGCATCACTTAGTGCCGTTACTGCTGCTCATAAACTTGGAGGCTCAATAACAGGCTTCATTGCCGGCAGTGGAGCCAAGTCAGTAGCGGAAGAAGCCGCGAAGGTCAAGGGATTGGACAAAGTAATCATGATAGATGACGGATCCTACGATAAAGTGCATATAATGGGAACATTAGATATATGCCGTCTCGCTAAACTCAGTACAGGGTCTCCCAGAAAACTACGCTCCCTTGCTCGTCGAGAATATCAATAAAGAAGGATTCACCCACATATTTGCTGGCCATTCGGCTTTTGGCAAGAATTTGATGCCCAGGGTAGCGGCCCTGTTAGATGTGCAGCAGATCTCGGACATCACTGCAATTGAGAGCGAAGACAGTGCGTTCGACTTGCATTCGCTTCGCAGGCACAGTTGCTGACTGTTCGCAGCCTTTGTTCGGCCAATATACGCTGGCAATGCAATTCTTACAGTACAGTCGTCAGATAAGATCAAGATAGTTACGATACGCGGAACGGCTTTTGCGGCAGCTGAAGCTGAGGGTGGCTCTGCTGAGATCACAGAAGGCGTGGATCCGAAAGTGGGGATCAAGACAGAGTGGCTCTCGGAGGACCTGGCCAAATCAGACCGTCCAGACCTCGCGACTGCAAGCAAGGTAGTATCGGGGGGACGAGGTCTGAAGTCAAGGGAACAATTCGATGAGATCATCCCACCACTCGCAGACGCATTAGGAGCAGCCATTGGTGCCTCAAGAGCAGCGGTCGACAGTGGCTTTGCGGACAACAGCTTGCAAGTCGGACAGACGGGTAAAAACGTAGCACCCCAGCTATATCTCTGTGCGGGAATATCAGGGGCCATACAACATCTCGCTGGTATGAAAGACAGCAAAGTAATAGCAGCCATCAATAAAGACGGTGATGCACCTATCTTCCAGATTGCGGATGTAGGACTGGTAGCTGGTAAGCATCCAAAGTCAAATTCGACTTGCAAGACATTCTCACCATACCTCTCAATACTTCCTCCCGAGAATCCTCGTCAAATTCGAATGAGCAATGCTGACTTCGCCATTTCTTCCAGATCTCTTCAAATCGGTGCCAGAATTGACTGAGAAGTTGAAGCAGCAATGACCAAGCTTGCTCATAGTCTTGTATATACACTTTACATCATATCGAGGATAATGTCATTCTTGAGAAGATTTTTTTAGGATGCCAAGACTTCAAGTGACTTTGTTCTGATACCAAACCTCAGCTCAGACATACACCGCAAGGCTGCCAAAGTAAATACTCGTGGGGTGTAGTCCTGTAGTCGTGAGATGGCGCTAAGGAATGGCTCGCTCAGCCCCACCTTAAGGCTACTTCACTTTAGTACGAGCAATCCCTGACAGACCTTTATTCCCACTCTGAACCCGAGGTTTTGTTATATGCGGAAATCGCGCTCATGGATTCACACATACCCGCATCAATAGGAACAGGCATTGTCAATGGCGCTATGTCCGCCACCAATGGCAATAGCAATGCCAATGCCAATGCCAATGCCAAAGGCAGTGCTCATCACTTCAAGTCCGAGGATGACGCAAGGGAGACCAATCAATTGCAGATGAGCCCTACCTCAGATACATCCTCATCGAGACAGCCACGACGGCGCAACAAGCCAAGTCTAAGCTGTGAATCGTGCACTGTAGCTTGCTCCCTTTCCCGCAGATAATTACTTCTGATACTAATGATACATCCAATCAGGTCAAGAAGACAAAGGTTTGACAATAGCCTGCCGACTGTATCCATCTTTCGCTGACCGAAGACAAATGGCTTAGTGTGACCGAACGAGACCGACGTATGCAAAGCTTTATCTAACTTCCTGTCGCATTGTCTAACCTCAGCGTGACAGGTGCTTCGCGTGCGTAAAGCGCAGGTCAGACTGTCAATACTCGGAATTAGCAGACCTTATAGAGTAGAGACACCCAATGAACCCAATCAATGGTGCTATAGCTGACAGTCAACCATGCGCAGGGAATCACATCGAGCACTTGGCACTGAGACGCCGAGGAAGAAGCAGAAAACGAGCAATGCAAGCAATACAAGCACTGCTACCGCCTCAGCCACTTCACCAGTACAGGTTTGTGTACTCTACAATTGTAAACTTGATTGCCGCCGTAAAGACTGACAAGAGCAGCCACCTAACAATGGCGCAAAGCTTCCACAGCGAAAGCTCTCGAGGTCATCGACTGGATCCTCGCCCATGTTGCTCTCTAATATACCCTTCTCACATCACACAACATCCAACATCTTCAAAGTCGAGCATCCATTCGTGTGAGTAGATTCTCACCATTCTTCATGAGCAATGCTAATGAGGAAAAAGTAATTACTGGACTCACAGCGGCGGGCTGAAGGAAGTCGTATCAGTCTTGCCCAGTAAAGATCAGGCCGACATGTAAGCTCTCTTAGCTTCTTTCCATTGCGCAGTGGATCTTCAGTATCCGTAAGAGGACACCAGACTACGTTATCCTTGTTGACCTCCATACCATGAGAATAAGAAAACTGCTCTCGACGCTGTACACATGCATCGTTGGACCCAGCTAACATCCGTAAAGTCTTGTTGCCAAATACTTCGATGCCGTCGATCCCGTATACCCAATGATACACAGAGAGGCCTTCCTGAGAGACTACGAACTGTTTTGGTTACGGCTGCCCGTAGATTACGCAAAATTAGGAGACCACCCCAGAGAAAATGGGGACCTGGTCGCTCTGATCTTCGTCATACTTGCGATGGGTACCCAATTCGTTCCCTTACCTTCTGCGGACCAGAAGGAGCAGAGTGCAGAATTCCATGGTAGCTACATCATCGCTCCAAACCTTGCTCCAACCTTGCTAATCTGCAAAGTCTCTGCATCACATCAGGCTCTGCGAGTCTTCTCCTACCTCGGCAAGCCTTCAATACGCACCATCCAGACCATGGTTCTGATCATATACTTTCTCATGAACGACAACCATGCTGCTGATGCCTTTGCCTTTGCAGGCATTCTTGTACGCCACGCTTATGCCCTAGGCTTGAACCGGGATCCCTCACGATTTTGCCCAAACGCTTCCCTCTGCGAAAAGCAGACGCGGCGCAAGCTGTGGCAAGCCATCTTTTTTCAGGATACCTTCCTCACTATTCTCCTTGCTCTCCCGCCAACAGCAACGCACACCGACGTTAGGATAGAAGATCTGCATCCAGAAACCGACAACTCGCTCACGCAGGCTAATCCTACTGACGTATCGTATATCTCAAGCATGTGGCATCTTGCCAAAATAGTGCAAGACACACTATGTAGCCCTCGTGCACTCGACCTCCCGATATCCAAATCGCAGGCAGAGAGGACACGCTTGGTGGACGATTTCCGCCGCATCTACGCCTCTTTCCCGGAGCCTCTTCGTACTTTCTCGGAGATCGGAATTTGCGACCTTGCACGCCGGAGCAAGAGACTTGCGAGGCAGGCTTTGTTTCTCACAAGCAACTACTTCCACTGCCTTATGCTCGTCTACGCGGAACAACACGCAAATTTGAGACGAGACGTCAATGGGACGCTGAACGCAGCGCATGATGCTATCAGTAGCTTTTTCTTACTCCATACGCTCTTTCAGGAGGAAGCAAAGGTGTGGTATCACTTTTCACACAGGGCATTTTTAGAAGCGGTAAACCTCATATCTAGTCCATGTTCTCGAAGGTCAATTATACTGACACGTGCTTTCAGCAAATGATTGCAGAGACACTCCAGAATTCAAACGGCAATTCTGTTATGGACCCTGTGCGAGTGCAGGGCCAGAACGATGTCTTGAGGATGATTGACATCCTTCAAATCAGCAGCGATCACGATCTACAGGCTAGGACCAGAGTCGGTGTGCTCAGTCAATATTCTTGAACAAGGGCGGCGTTTGGTCAGCCATTTGGACGAACGGCGGAATTTCAGATGTGCAATATGGTTGAAATTTAGAATGTCGCAGTTGGACACGGAAGATGCATGGCTAACGATTTAGTCCTGCAACTTGCGTTAGATTTCAGGACGTCACATTTGAACACGGAAAATCTAGGGCTATAACATGATCAGAAAGGATTGCGTTGCGGATGATGGCCATCTAGTTTTATACCCAAAGCAAAGGGCGCAGATACTGAAGACATATGAACACCTCATAAGCCGAAGTTCCCTCAATATGTCCAGTCCAATAACCCATACGAATTGCTATACATACACCCAGCATCAATCAATCATCCTTTTTACATTTCTCAACACCATTATCCGTCCCGTTCGTACCAGTCCCATTCAACTGCCTCCGCATATACCGATTCAAACTCTCGCAAAGCCGATCAAGCACCCACTCGCTCTCACTCCGCTCCGCTAACATCGGACTATCTTTCCCGATCCAATCCCACTCCACACACCCCTCCAGATCCTCTTCCTCCCCCATTTCCTCCTTGCTCATCCGACTGAATCTGATCAAACTTGTGTACTCCGCCCATTCTTCATATGAATACCGCTTGGGTGGGTCAGACTTCAAATCGTCGGCGGTATGCCGGATCGCTATAGCCAACTTGCGGGCGAGAGCAGCATCGTCTAAGTTGTCTAATTCGGCGACCTCTTCCATTGTGGGGGGCGTGGCGTCGGCGTCGTCTTCTTCAGGACCAACGCGCATGCCGCGTGCAAGGCGTCTTTTTTCTGCGGCTTTTTTCGATTTCCGTTCAAGCCAACCCAGTAACCGGGGGTTTTGCTCCAGTAGGTTCCGCCATATGCCTTCTTTGGGCAGGACGGTCCAGTCGGCTAGCTTGAAGGTGCCGCGTTTGAAACTCGCAATGACGGTGTCCCCCATGTCTGAGATCAAAATAGTCATGGTGGGCACAGCGATGAGCGACCAGACGATGAAGAAAGGCTTGCCGGCATTACTGGTTGGCGAGAGATCGCCGTAGCCGATTGTGAGGAGGGAGACGTAGCAGAAGTAGAGAGCTTCGAAGTAAGAGAGGCCTTGGGTGTTTCTTTCGGCTTGCCAGAAGCCGACGGCACCTACACACCAGAGGATCCCGAAGGCGATGACGGAAATTGTTAGTGCTGTCCACTTTTTGAAGCTGTAGGTTTCCTCCTGGATTTTTCGCATGGCGTCGAAGCGGTCTTTTTCTTCGCGCATCATGAGGATTTTGGGCTTTCGGGCGCCGACTCGTACGAGTCGCTTCATGCCTGCTGCTATAGGACGGGTGGTCGAATGCTTTTCTTGTTGCTGTTCGTGGTGTTCTTTGCGAGGTTGACCGGGTAGTGGCTCCCCCTTTTCCAGGTCCGTGAAGGTAAGGGCGCGCTCGTTGGGATTGAATGGTGCAGGACCAAATGGTTCGGAGATCGCAGGCGGTGGCTGCTTATGGCGAATTTTTGCTTGAAAGCGCTCCTCCAATTGATGGAATTCGAGATCGTTGGTGGCAGTTCGGCTTAAAGTGTGTGTCCTTTTCTTTTCGGCGTGCGCGTGGACGACGTGCGTGGAGCCGAGTTCATGGGCAAAACCTCGAATACTCGATATCATCAAACCCAAAATGATGATGCCTCCCACTGAGTATGGAAACACGAGTCCTCTTCCAATATCATTGATTGGGTGGAAATCGCCGAATCCAACTGTCAGAACTGTAACGTCACAGAAGTACAATGAATCCACGAACGACCACCCTTCCGATTTCGCAAACACGGCAGCGCCTCCTGCAAGCCAGAAAAAGAACATCATCGTCTGAAGAATCAAGTTTCGCTGGTCGTCCGAGAGCTCAAAATGCTGGGGATAATGCCCAAGGAAGTATCCCAACATGTTCAACATGAGGATCATAGACGATACGAGATATAGTACTGCTGCAATAACGGCGTGCCAGAACCCCTGGCTGTATACCTGGTCTGGGTAGTTGGGAGGCAAGTATTCGTTCATGGAAACCAAAATTCCCATCAAGATTCCTGTCGCAAAGTACCACAGTATTATAGTAACCGGTAAAGCGACGATATACCGTATGCGCCGGGTGAAGTTGAAGAGAAGGAAGAGATTTCCAATGAAGCCACAGGCCAGCGAGGCGCCGTTGAGTCCCAGGCACCACCTGGGATCTGGAAAGCCTATAGACTGTGCGTCCATTCCTGGAGCACCAGGAGCGTAGTTATTCCTCCAAGATGTGACTAAAGCTGCAGCCCCATCCATCAGCCACTATCCTTCGACCCATGCTTAGCAGCACACTCACCTGCAATGGACATAACATTGGCCAGAGGGCCAGAAGTCGCGGCGAGGAGTGGTATAGCCGTGGAACAAAACCACCAGTCTTGAGGCTCGTTATCTTCAACAGGTCTGGGACTGAAGTTCCAGACTTTCCGTCTCTTGTGTTTCTCTAGGAGGTTCTGCGCGCTGGGAACGCGCTGCAGCTTGCCGTAATCAGTGGCGTCGGCGCTGCTGGGTGGGGACTCGGCTGCGGCCATGTAGCGCTGTCAGAAATGATGAGTCTTATCGATCCATAGGCATATAGGATATACGATGTTGCAAGAGGGCGGCGGTAGAGGAGAAGGTTAGGATTGCTGACGAGCGACTGTAAGCCGGATTTTAACGATGCATTGGTAGTGTGAGGTCTGGGGGGAACAATGGCTTTTTCGGTGGAGCTATCATCGGAAAATGTATGTTGAAGCGGACGGGAATCTCACTCGTGAGCTTTCTCTGTGGGTTTAACCTGGTACAGAAACCTCCGAGGAGTGAGATCTTGTCCTTGTTGCGGCAAGCACCCCCACTTACCCCGCAACCGTTGTTACCGTAGGGCTGAAGCCTGGAAGATACTTCGGCCCCTTACCTCCTTTCGCTGGCGTGAGACTAATATTTTAGTTCCGGCAGCTAGTACTACCGGCTAATTAGTAGCTGCCCCCTAACTTTTTAAGGCCGGACTTTTTTTATCTTATACCTACTCTAGAAACTTTATATTTAAATTTTTTTTTTTTTATATTTATATTAAAAATCGATAAAAGTAATTATCTATAATTATATATAAATCTTAAATATATAATTATATATAAATCTTAAATATATAATTATATATAAATCTTAAATATATAATTATTTTATATTTAAAATAGGTTAATTTCTATACTCCCGAAAATATTTTATAATTATATAATTATATATAATTACCCCCGTAGTAGATAAAATACTAATTTTTATATTATATATAAACTTTATTCGCTCTTTCCGTTTTAACTCGATATATTATTTATAATAATAATATTTATTATTAATATAATATAATTACTTTTATCTTTTTTATTTTCGTTTTTTAAGAACTTCTTTTTTTACCTCCGAGTATTTTAATTAATTTTTTAAATATATAAAATCCGATAATAAAAAAAAGGGCCGTCCTTTAAAATAAATATATATATTAAATTTATTACTTTATTCTACCCTAATAATCTTATTTAAAAAAATTTTACTATTTTTTTTCTTTTCCTTAACGCCGTTAAATCTCCTTTCTTTTTTATTATTATTATTTTCTTTTTTTCCCTCGACGCTTTTTATAATATCTAGTTTTACCGCCGATATAAATATATATTTTAGAAATACACTTAATATATCGGGTATCTCGATAGGGTTTAATAACTCGTTTAATAATAATTTTAAATTTATTAATAACTCGGCTAGGTTATTAAATATATATAATATTTTAAACGAGTTATTTAATAATAATTTTATATATAAACTCTTTTAGTTAAATTATAGAGTTAAAAGAAATAAACTTATTATTATATAAAAATATAAGAAGAATATTATTTAACGACTTCTATATTTTTATATTATTAATAAATCGAAGACTTATAATATAATAATAAAGAATAATATTATTATATATATTATTAAATTATTTTATAAAGAGGCGAGGCTAGTTTAAATTAAAACGGTCTATAATATAATATATTAAAAATAATTAATAATTTTAATAGCGAAGACTAGAGTAAATGAAAATTTAATATTCGAGGTTATACTACTTTTAGATATAAAGAAACTCGGTATTACTTTAGTTATTATATTATTAAAGATTATTTAATAATAGTAATTAAAGAAAATCGATATAATTCTAAAAGTAAAGACCGTCGTTTATAATAAAAATTATAATAACCTAGATATATAAATAAAGATTATTACTAGTTATTTTATTTATAATATTTTCTATTTACCTTTATTATTAAGGGACGGGATTAGTATCTAGATATTTATTAAATTATAAACTAGGTTTATTAAACTATAATCTAACTATAATATAAAAGTAAATTAAGATAAAAGATAAAGAATAAAAATTAGAGTAAGACTAGCTATTATCTAAATAAAAATTAATATATAAAGTATTTATTTATTTTCTATCTTAACTATATTAAAATAGAAATAAGAAATTAGTTTAAATTTAAATTAGATTTAAAATAAATTAAACTAGGTTAAAATAAATAAAATTATATTATAATAATAACTCCCTCTTTAAAGTCGAGCTCCTACGAGATAAATAAATAATTAATTTAATTAATTAAATTTCGTAACCCTAAATTTTATTTAAGGTTATAAAATAATTAAAATAAAAACGCGTCGGAGTATTCGAGTTATTAATAGTAACGGATAAAGAATAAAACGAGGAATAGGCGGCGGTATACGAATAAAACTAAATATTAATATTATTATTTATAAATAATAATAGCGGGGCTAGGCTATAGGGTACTATTTATTTAAATAATAATATAAAATATCGGTCGAAGCCGATACGGAATAATAATCGAGGGGATAATAACGAATAAGGAATAAACTATAATATAAGCTGGGGTTAATTTCTTAAAAATCGGACTAGGATAAAAATAATAAAGGATCCTTATACTAGTACCTTTAAATAATATATAATAATTTATAGAGGCCCGCGGCGCTAGGATTCGAGATATAATATTTATTAATAAATTATTAATAACGGGTAAAGTAATAAAAGAGTTTTTATATAACGATATAACTTTCTTAATTAATATAATATTTTAATAGAAAATAAACTATAACGGCGATTATATTTAGAATTTAAAATACCGTTAATATACTACTCCCGTTAATTATCTTTAGTAATTATAAATTCTCGAATAAATTAAATTTATCTAGATAAAAAGTTATTAATTATTAATTATGATAGGTTAACGTAGAAGTCGGGGTAGATTTTTATTAAATATAAAAAATCTAATTAAATTATTAAAGAATTATTAAAAACTTTAGAGATTTAAAAGGGGCCGATATTATAATTATTAAATTTAATTAAAAAATATATAATATTCAAATATATAATATTTAATTATATTTAGTTATTTATTAAATATATTAAATATAGGCGCCTTCGTTAATTAACCGAGGATTTAAAAATAATTTAAATAATAAATATTTTATCGCGGAGGTAATCGTTTAAAACTTCTATTTATATTACGAATTTATTAATAATAATTAAATAAATATAGACTTAAACGGTAAAATTTTAAAATAAAAATTTAATAAACTCGAAGTTAATATAAGAATATTAATTATAATTAGTTAAAGAAGGCGAGACTAAAATATTAAAAGAATTAATATTATTATTAGAAAACTCCGCTTTAGGGAGCTATTTCACCTAATTATCCTATATATAATTAATATATATACGGAGGTAGTATTTTATTATAATATTAAACTATTTAGTTTAATTATCCGTCTAAGGATAATACCCGGTAGATATATATTTAATTAATCGATTTTAAAGTATTTATATAAAGTTTTTTAAAACTCCGATATAAATTAAAATTCTTAATCCGAAATAAAAATACCTAGTAGTTTATAGAGCTTCTATATATTCTAATAAAAAGCGTCGTAGGTTTCGTCTATTTCTATTTATATTTCTATTAATATAATTAATATTAAATACTATATTTTAGTTAAGCGGTCTACGAAAATTAAAATATATTAATAAATAATTCTTATAAAGATATAAAGCGGTAGGGGACTTATATAATCTATCGAGATATTTCTTTAATATCGTTATAAAAGCGGTAATAAACGTACTTATTTTTAAATATATTAACGGGAAGGTTTAATTCTTCGGTATATATAATAATTCTTAACGAATTATTAAATAGTAGTATAGACATTAGGCCATTAATAAACCCGATTAATTAATTCGTAATATTTAATATAACTTAAGTAATTACCCGCGATACTATTATAAATTAATTAGATTAAACGAAGGTGTAATTTATTAGAATTCGGAATATATTTTTTTCCTCGGAAGTAGAGAACTCTATTTTTATCTTTATATTTAGCGAGAGGAATTCCGTTATAATAATATATTTTAAAACGTAATATTTCTAAAACTTTAAAGGCGAATTAATCGGCTTAATTAACTATATCCTATAATTAATAAATCGGGGTATTATATAAGTCTTTATTTAAATTAATAAACTAGTCTCTATTTAATTCGGGCTTATAGGATATAAATTAAATTTAAAGTTTTAAATTAATATCCGTATTAAAGTCTATCGGGGTTATATAGATTAATATAAAATATAATTAAAAAAACTAAATAAGAATCTTTAAATTTATTACCGATATAATTAAAATAACTAGGACTAAGGCTAGGGTCGTTATATTTAATAATATATTATAAATATAGTTTTTAAAGACTTCTAGGGTTAGGTTTTTTCTTTTTAATATAATTTGATATTAATATTAATATCTAGAGTCTAATTTATCCCCCTCTTTAAAGAGGTCTTTTAATTAATATATTAATATATTAGATTTACTACCTTTTTTACTAGGCCGGTAGGTAATTTTATAATTAAAACGGGATAAAAATTCGCTCTATTTTATTTAATAACGAGATAATAATTTAGATAGAATAAAATATTCGAGAACTTTATAATTAAATATTATCTCGATAAAAAAAAATAGATCCCTTTAGTTTAAAGCGCTATTCTTCGAATATACGGACGATTACTATAAACTCTTTATTATAGATTTTATAATTATACTCGATAGAGTTATACTTTTTTAAAAAGTAAATAATAAAATAAAAGATATTTTAATTATTATACTAGGATAAAACGCCTTTAAATATATAATTAAACGTATTTATTTCTATTATAATTTTACGGTCGAGGTCGAAATAAATTAAAATAATATTAGAGGTAAAAGCCTTTTTTAAAGTATTAAAAATTATTTAATATCGAATATTCTACTCGAAGACGATATTTTTCTTAGTTATAATTATAAATAATATAACGAGTTTATTAAATTTATAGATAAAGCGCCGATAAAAGTTAATAAATCCTAAAAAACTTTAAATATCTTTAATATTAATTAACTAAAATTAATTTAGAATAATATCGATTTTCTTTAAATTTATTATAGTATAGCTTTATTTACTTTAACCTAGTCTAACCTATTTTAGATTTAACCTAGGTTTAAACTAGTTTCCCTATTTCTATCCTAATATAATCGGGATAGGAAATAAATAAATACTCTATATATTAGTCTTTATTTAGATAATAGCTAGCCCTACCCTAATTTTCGTTCTTTATCTTTTATTTTAGCCTACTCTTATACTATAACTAGGCTATAGTTTAATAAACCTGGCCGTTAGTTTAATAAACCTCTAGATATTAATCCCGTCTCTTAATATTATAAAAGATTAATTATTTAACTAGTACTCTTTAGTATTAGGATAATTATTATAGAGGATTAACCCCTTAACCCCGAAAACCGTATACGATAATTCCTCGCCGAAGTTTAGAATAACCCTATTAATTTCCTTAATACCTTCGATTATTTATATATTTATATCGAGAGTAATTCTTTATTAGATATTTTATCCTCGTCTATATCTCCTCCTTTTTTTATATTAAATATATAATCTCTAGTTTATACTATTATTTAGGTAATGACCTAGGTCGTATTTATTATAATCTAAATTATACCTTAGCCTCCGCTCTAGGTATTCGATAAAAATACTCTTAATAATACTATTATTATAGGCCTATATTTATCTTTTTTTTTAAGTACCTAATAATTTACCCCTTTACGATCTCGAATACCTCCTAGATCCGAAAAGTTTTTAGATATCTCGGAATATAAAGAGGACTAGGATAAATTAGATATTTAGGAGTAAATATTAATATAACGGATATATATAAATCCTAACTACTACCCTACCGATAGCGATAAGATCGTTTATATAAAGTTTAAATTAATTATCGGTAAAAAGGCCTTTAATTTAATAAACCGTTACTAAAAGGAGGGTCTCTATATTTTAATTAGTTTTATTAATTAACGAAAGAAACTACGGGAAGTATATAATAACCCGTTTAAATAAAAAGATACTCGGAATTATATCCGGGAATTTAAATAAAGCTTTATACCTTTTAATAAATATTTTAACCTCGTTTTTTAAAAAAAGGAATATTCTCGAATGAAGAACGAATCTTTAATTAATATTATAAAATATAATATTAATTATACTACCTAATAGGCCTCTATCTTTTAGAGGAAAGTTAATAATTAATAATTATATACCTTCGATAAATACGTCCGTATATACTCCGAAATCGACTAAAAACTTTAGTAGATTAAATACCGTTTATCTCGTTAGAGCACCGCTTTTATATAATTAAAATAAATTTTAAGGAGGTTTATTATATCTTTATTAATTTCTACCCTTATAACTCGCTTTAATATAATAAATACTTTTATCCCCGTTATTAGACTAGTTTTTATTATTTTATTTAAGGAGTTAATAAACTTTAATTCGGCCTAAATTATTATTAAAAGTAAATTAACGAGAACCCCGGTTATTAAGATTATTTATAAGAAGTAGAGGTTTTACTTTTATTATAAATCGCCTAGATATAATATAAGAGTCTACTCTATTAAACTAGCTAGCCTCCGATCTAGTATTATAATAATTATCGACGACGACGAGAGCGTTATAGGAGGAGTTATTTTAAACGCGGGAAAAGAATAGTCCCGGTATAAAGTCGTATATTAGGATTATAGGTACCTAGAACCCTATATATACCTTTTTATTTATCGGCTATATTATTTAATTTACCTTCGTTATTAATTAAGTTTTCGTTATAGTTTATTATATAGCTTTTTAAGACCGACCCTATTTTTTATAATAAATATATAGTTATTTTTTATTAATTACGGAATAGTTAGTCCCGAATTTAAATTAAAGTTTTAATTAATACTAGTATATCCGGCTATCTTTTTATCGATTATGATTTTATATATATTTATCGTCTACCCCTTCGCCTTTTTTATTATTTTTATATTATCCGACCCTTTAATAATATATCTACTATTATAAAATATATTATTTATATTATAAAAGCGATTTTAAATATTTATAACTATTAAGAACGAATAGTTTTTTTTATTACTAAATTTAATTAATACCCCGTCGTTATCGGTTTATTATACCTCTATCGTTATAAAGTTACTACCGATTTTTTAAATAATTCCTTAACCTTCGCTTTATATTTTTATTTAAGAAATTATACCCTTAATCCTATAAAAATCTTCGCGGATTTTTTTTTTATACCCTAAAAAAGTTTCTAGACTTAAGAATTTTAGTTTTTAATTTTATCCGATACCTATATAGGGTAAGCCCCGATTTAAAAGGAGTCGCTAGTATATATAAAGCCGTTATTATTTATAGACGATAATACTATTATTAAATAATTAATTTTAATTCGAGAGAAGTTATTTTAATTTTAGGTTTATTAATAATATATTTAGTCCTAGGTTTATAAAAAGTAAATCTCGATTTAAAAAGAGTTAACCTAGTCCTAGGTTTACTAGAAATAAATTTAATCTTTAATCTAGCTTAATACTTATATAAAATAATCTAGAACTTAAAAGGAGTTACCTTAATTTTAGGTTTATTAATAATAAATTTAGATTTAAGAGGAGTCTTCTTTATTTTAGTCCTAGTTATTTATTCCTATAAAAACTAGTTATAATAACGAGTATAATCGTATTATTACTACCGTTAAATAAGGAAAAATATTTAAGATTAAATATTATAGCCTAGCCTCGCTTCGTTTTAAATCCTAGTATTAAGAATAACGAACCTAGTACCTAGCTATTTTTAATATATATAAGATAGAATCTCGATTATTTACCCAGCTTATTATACCTAACGAGTAAATCGTATTTAATTTATTATTTATAAAAATCGATCGATTTTTAAATATTCTAGAAGAAATCTCGACCCTAAATATTTAACCTCGTTAAGAATTTAAATATTATAAATTTAAGCCCCGCCTTAATTAAAATTTTAAATTAAATATTTATAATTAAGCTTAGAACCGAGTTATATTTAAAATAAATAAGGAGTTTTATCTCGCCGCCGCCGTTATTTAAGAAGAGCTTTAAATTTACCGAGATAATAAGAATATTAACCTAGTTATGATTTTACCTACGCGGTATAATGAATTCCTAAACGTTTTTTTAAGAAAAGACGTTAATATTTTACCTTTATATCGGTTATATAATTATATTATTAAGTTTAAAGAAGGGCTATAACCTCCGTTATCTAGTTTATATAATATAAATCGTAATAAAATCCTAGAACTCCGCCGTTATTTGGATAAAAATTTTAATAAAGGTTTTATTCGAGTTAGTCGGTCCTACGCCGTATTTTTTATCCTATTCGTAAAGAAACCTAGCGGAGGCCTATATTTCTATATTAATTACTAAGGGTTTAATATTATTATTATAAAAAATAAATACTTTTTACCTTTAATCTTAGAAACTTTAAATCGATTAAATCGTATTAAAGTATTTTTTAAATTAAATATTATATTTATTTTTAATCGCCTCCGCGTTAGGGAGGGTAATAAAGAATTTATAATATTTTATACCCGATTCGGCCTATTCGAATATCTTATTATATTATTTAGATTATATAATAACCTTATTTTATTTTAGTATTATATTAACGATACTCTTCGTAAATTTCTTAATAAGATTTATATTATATACCTCGACGATATTCTAATCTATAGCGATATTAAGGAAGAGTATAAAATCTATATTAAATATATTCTTTAGAAGCTCCGCGAGGCGGGGCTTTAAATAAATATTATTAAATATAATTTTTATATTAAGGAAGTTATATACCTAGGATTAATTATTATTATTAAAGGGATTAAAATAGATTTAAAGAAAATTAATACTATCCTAAATTAATTATAACTAGTTAATATTAAAGATATTTAAAAGTTCCTAGGATTCGCTAACTTTTATTAGTATTTTATTTATAAGTTTAGTAAACTCGTTATATTATTTATAATCTTAATTAAAAAAAGTACCGTCTTCGAGTAGAATACTCGATATTAAATAGTTTTTAATACTTTAAAAAAGGCTTTTACCTCTAATATTATTTTAGTTTATTTCGACCCTAACTATAAAATTATAATAGAAATAAATATATTTAATTATATATTTAGGGGGGTCTTATCCTAGTATAATAATTAAAATATTCTTTATTTTATTATTTACTTTTTAAAGAAATATAACCCTACCGAGTATAATTACGAGATCTATAATAAAGAGTTTATAATAATCGTCCGTATATTTAAGGAATAACGCTTTAAACTAAAGGGATCTACTTTTTTTATCGAAGTAATATCGGATTATAAGACTTTTAAATATTTTATTTTATCTAAGGTATTATCTCGCCGTTAGGTAAGATAAAGCGAGTTTTTATCTCGTTTTAATTATAAGATTATCTACCGGCCTAGTAAAGAAGGTAGTAAATTTAATATATTAATATATTAATTAAGAGACCTCTTTAAAGAGGGGGATAAATTAGACTCTAGATATTAATATTAATATTAGATAGTATTAAAAAAAAAAACCTAACCCTAGAAAGTCTTTAAGGATTATATTTATAATATATCGTTAAATATAACGACCCTAACCTTAGTCCTAGTTACTTTAATTATATCGGTAACGGATTAAGAGATTCTTATCTAGCTCTTTTAGTTATATTTTATACTAATTTATATAACTGTTATAGACCTCGATATAAATATTAATCTAAAATTATAAACCCCGTTTATATTTTACGAGCCTAAATTTAATAGAGATTAATTTATTAATTTAAATAAAGACCTATACAATACCCCGATTTATTAGTTATAGGATATATTTAATTAAACCGATCGATTCGCCCTTAGAGTCTTAGAAATACTACGTTTTAAAATATATTATTATAGCGGAATTCCCCTCGTTGAATATAAAGATAGGGATAGAGTTCTTTACTTCCGAGGAAAAAGATATATTTTAAATTTTAATAAACTACGCCTTCGTCTAATCTAATTAATTTATAATAATATCGCGGGCGGTTATCTAGGTTATATTAAATATTATAAATTAATTAGTCGGGCCTATTAATAACCTAATATCTATACTATTATCTAATAATTCGTTAGGAATTATTATATATACCGAAGAACTAAGTCTTCCCGTTAGTATATTTAAGGATAATTATATTTATTACCGCCTTTATAATAATATTAAAGAGATATCTCGATAGATTATATAGGTTCCTTACCGCCTTATATCTTTATAGGAATTATTTATTAGTATATCCTAATTTTCGTAGATTATTTAATTAAGATACGGTACCTAATACCTATTATATCGATAGAAGTAGATAAAGTTTACGACGTCTTTTATTAGAATATATAGAAGCTTTATAGGTTACTAGATATCTTTATTTCGAATTAAAAATTTTAATTTATATCGGAGTTCTAGGAGGCCTTATATAAACGTTTTAAAATCGATTAATATATATCTACCGGGTATTATCCTTAGACGGATAACTAAACCGAGCGGTTTAATACTATAATAAAATACTACCTCCGTATATATATTAATTATATATAGGATAATTAGGTAAAATAGCTCCTAGGAGCGGAGTTTTTTAATAATAATACCGATTCTTTTAATACTCTAGCCTCGCCTTTTTTAATTAATTATAATTAATATTTATATATCGGTTTCGAGCCTATTAAATCTTTACCTTAAGATCTTACCGCCTAAACCCGTATTTATTTAATTATTACTAATAAATTCGCGATATAAATAGAAGCCTTAAATAATTACCTCCGCGATAAAATACTTATCGCCTAAATTATCTTTAAATCCTTAATTAATTAACGAAGGCGCCTATATCCGATATATTTAATAAACGATTAAGTATAGCTAAATACTAAAAATCTAAATATTATATACTTTTTAGTTAAATTTAATAATTATAATATCGGCCCCTTTTAAGTCTCTAAGGTTTTTAATAATCTTTTTATAATCTAGCTAGATTTTCTATATTTTATAATAATTTACTTTATCTTCTACGCTAGTTTATTATAATTAATAATTAATAACTCTTTACCTAGATAAATCTAGCCTATCCGAGAACCTATAATTACCGAAGATAATTAACGTAAATAGTATATTAACGGTATTTTAAATTCTAAATACAATCGCCGTTATAGCCTACCTTTATTAAAGTATTACGTTAATTAAGAAAATTATATCGTTATATAAAAACCCTTTTAATACCTTACCCGTTATTAATAATTTATTAATAAATATTATATCTCGAATCCTAGCGCCGCTGGCCCTTATAAATTATTATATATTATTTAGAGGTATTAATATAAGGAACCTCTATTATCTTTATCCTAGTCCGATTTTTAAGAAGTTAACCTTTATTTATATTTTAGTTTATTCTTTATTTATTATTATTCCCTCGGTTATTATTCCGTATCGGCTTCGACCGATATTTTATATTATTATATAAATAAATAATACCCTATAGCCTAGCCTCGCCGTTATCGTTTATAAATAATAACGTTAATATTTAGTCTTATTTATATACCGCCGTTTATTCCCCGTTCTATTCTTTATTTATTATTATCGATAACTCGAATACTCCGATATATTTTTATCTTAATTATTTTATAACCCCTAATAAGATTTAGGGTTATAAAATTTAATTAATTAAATTAATTCTTTATTTATCTTATAGGAGCTCGACCTTAAAGAGGGGGTTATTATTATAATATAACTTTATCTACTTTAATTTAATCTAATTTATTTTAGATTTAATCTAGGTTTAAACTAGTTTCCCTATTTCTATCTTAATATAGTCGGGATAAGAAATAAATAAATACTTTATATACTAGTTTTTATTTAGATAGTAGCTAGCTCTACTCTAGTTTTCGTCCTTTATTTTTTATTTTAACCTACTCCTATATTATAACTAGGCTATAGTTTAATAAACCTAGCCGTTAATTTAATAAACCTCTAAATATTAATCCCGTCCCTTAATAAACTTTATTTTAATCTCTTTAATAATAATAATTAATCCTAAATATATAATTTCCTTAATATAGAAATTATATTTAATAATATTTATTTAAAGTCTCGCTTTACGGAGCTTCTAAAGAATATATTTAATATAAATTTTATACTCTTCCTTAATATCGCTATAGATTAAAATATCGTCGAGATAAATAATATAAATCTTATTAAGAAATTTATAAAAAATATTATTAATATAATATTAAAATAAAGTAGGGTTATTATATAATTTAAATAATATAATAAAATATTTAAATAAGCCGAATCGGGTATAAAGTATTATAAATTCTTTATCGCCCTCTTTAATACGGAGGCGATTAAAAATAAATATAATATTTAATTTAGAAAATACCTTAATATAATTTAATTAATTTAAGATTTCTAAAATTAAAAGTAAAGAGTATTTATTCTTTATAATAATAATATTTAGTCTTTAATAATTAATATAAAAATATAGACCTCCGCTAGATTTCTTTACGAATAAAATAAAAGATATAATATAAAAATAATTAACCCGAATAAAATCTTTATTAAGATTTTTATTTAGGTAATTATCGGTAAAGCGGGAGTTTATACGAGAAGAGTCGAGGTACTAAATCCGTATTTTCTTAACTTTTAGCGGAAAAATAACGAAAAGAGAATATTCAAAAAAATAAAAAAAATAAAATTTTATTTTTTAATAAAAACCCTAAAAATAGTAACTTCGGATTTAAGATTTTAAATCCGTGATTTTTTATTAGCGCCGGGTAGCTCGCTAAGGTTATATAAAGCGCTATAACTACGCTAGTCTAATATCGATTTTAAATTACGTCGATTTATAAAAATTATATACGCGCGTAATACTCTCTAAGCTAGCGCGGTATTATAAACTATATAATTTACTTATAATTATATATATTTAATTATTTACCGGTACTATTTAGACTAGTTTATTCTAATTTATTTAAAATTATTTAAAATAAATCGAGGTACTAAATACGTATTTAGATATTTTAGACGAAAGTAGTTATTAAATCGATCTCTAGGGCTAGTATATAAATTGAATAGATCTACGCGTCTTTTCTGTCTTTTTCGATAGAATACTAGCTTACCGCTTTACCGATAACGACGGAGTTCTAGAATTTTATTATAATTTATACTATATAAATTAAATAACGGAGGTTATAACCCTTTTTTAAATTTAATAATATAATTATATAATTAATATAAAAATAAAATATTAACGTTTTTTCTTAAAAAGACGTTTAGGAATTTATAGTACCGCGTAAATAAAATCGTAATTAAATTAATATTCTTATTATCTCGGTAGGTTTAAAGTTTTTCTTAAATAATAATAGAGGTAAAATAAAACTCCTTATTTATTTTAAATATAACTCGGTTTTAGGTTTAATTATAAATATTTAATTTAAAATTTTAACTAAAGCGGGGTTTAGGTTTATAATATTTAAATTTTTAATAAAATTATATATTTAGGGTCGAGATTTCTTCTTGAATATCTAAAAATTAATCGATTTCTATAAATAATAGAATAAATACGACTTATTTATTAAATTTTATAAAACGGGTAAATAATCGAGATTTTATCTTATATATATTAAAATAACTAAGTACTAGGTTTATTATTTTTAATATTAAAACTTAAGATAAAGCGAGGCCAAATTATAATATTTAATTTTAAATATCTTTTTTTATTTAATAATAATAATAATACGATTATATTCGTTATTATAACTAGTTTTTATAGGAATAAATAACTAAGACTAGGATAAAAAAAACTCCTTTTAAATTTAAATTTATTATTAATAAATCTAAAACTAAAGTAACTCCTCTTAAATCCTAAATTATTATATATAAATATTAGACTAGGTTAAGGACTAGGCTTACTTCTAATAAATCTAGAACTAAATATATTATTAATAAATTTAAAATTAAAGTAACTTTTCTCTAGTTAAAATTAATTATTTAATAATAACGTTATTATTTATAAATAATAACGGCTCTCTATATACTAGCGACTTCTTTTAAATCGGGGTTTATTCTACGCGAGTATTAAATAAAATTAAGAATTAAGATTCTTAAATCTAAAATTCTTTTTAGGGTATAAAAAAAAGTTAATTTTCCACGAAGATTTTTATAAAACTAAGGGTATAATTTCTTAAATAAAATTATAAAGCGAAGATTAAAGAATTATTAAAGAAATTAATTATAACTTTATAATAATAAAGATATAATAGGTCGATTATAACGGGGTATTAATTAAATTTAATAATAAAAAAAACCGTTCGTTTCTAATAATTATAAATATTTAAAATCGCTTCTATAATATAAATAATATATTTTATAATAGTAAATATATTATTAAAGAGTCGGATAATATAAAAATAATAAAGAAAATAAAGAAGTAGATATTAAATATACGTAAAATTATAATTAATAAAAAGGTAGTTTAATTTATTAATATTAATTAAAGTTTTAATTTAAATTCGGGACTAGTTATTCCGTAGTTAATAAAAAATAACTATATAATTATTATAAAACGTAGAGTCGGATTTAAAAAGCTATATAATAAATTAAAACGAAAACTTAATTAATAAATTAAATAATATAACCGATAAATAAAAAGATATATATAGAGTTTTAGGTATTTATAGTTTTAATATATAATTTTATACCGGGATTATTCTTTTTCTATATTTAAAATAACTCCTCTTATAATACTCTCGTCGTCGTCGATTATAATTATAATATTAGATCGGAGACTAGCTAGCTTAATTAAATAGGCCCTTATATTATATTTAAATAATTTATAATAAAAGTAAAGTCTTTATTTCTTATAAATAATTTTAATAACTAAGGTTCTCGTTAATTTACTTTTAATAATAATTTAGGCCGAATCGAGATTTATTAACTCCCTAAATAAAAGGGTAAGAGTTAGTAGTATAATATAAATAAAAATACTCGTTATACTAGAGCGAGCTATAAGGATAGAAGTTAATAAAGGTATAATAAATCTCCTTAAGGTTTATTCTATTTTAATAGGAGTAATACTTTAATAAAATAAATAATACTTAATTTATTAAAATTCTTAATCGATTTCGGAGTATATATAAATATATTTATTAAAGATATATAACTATTAATTATTAATTTTCCTTTAAGAGATAAAGACCTATTAGGTAATATAATTAATATTATATTTTATAATATTAATTAAAGATTCGTTCTTTATTCGAGAATATTTCTTCTTCTAGGAAAGGAGGTTAAAATATTCGTTAAAAGATATAAAACTTTATTTAAATTCCCGGATATAATTCCGAGTATCCTTTTATTTAAACGGGTTATTATATATTTCCTATAGTTTTTTCGTTAATTAGTAAAGCTAGTTAAAATATAAAAACTCTTTTTTCGGTAACAATTTATTAAATTAAAGACTTTTTTACCGATAACTAATTTAAACTCTATATAAACGATTTTATTACTATTAATAAAATAACGATTATAATTTATATATCTACTATATTAACGTTTACTCTTAAATATCTAATTTATCCTAATCCTCTTTATATTTCGAGATATCTAGGAGCTTTTCGGATCTAGGAGGTATTCGAGATTATAAAGAAATAAATTATTAGATATTTAAAAAAGAAAACGAGTATAAGCCTATAATAATAATATTATTAAGAGTATTCTTATTAAATATTTAAGGCGGGGGCTAAAATATAATTTAAGTTATAATAAATACGACTTAAACTATTATTTAAACGATAATATAAATTAAGAATTATATATCTAGCGTAGAAAGAGGAGGAGGAGGCGTAGATAAAAATAAAATATCGAATAAAAAATTACTCTCGACTTAAATATATAAATAATTAAAAGTATTTAGGAAACTAATAAAGTTATTCTAAACTTGGGCGAGGAACTATTATATATAATTTTCGGGGTTAAGGAGTTAATCCTCTATAATAATTATCCTAATACTAAAGAGTATTAACTAGATAATTAATCTTTTATAATATTAAAAAACGGGATTAATATCTAGATATTTATTAAACTATAAACTAGGTTTATTAAATTATAATTTAACTATAGTATAGGAGTAAACTAAAATAAAGAATAAAGAATAAAAATTAGGGTAGAGCTAGTTACTATTTAAATAAGAAGTAATATATAGAGTATTTATTTATTTCCTATCTCAACTATATTAAAATAGAAATAGAGAACTAGTTTAAATCTAAATTAAATCTAAGATAAATTAAGCTAGGTTAAAGTAAATAAAACTATACTATAATACTTATTTACGAGAAAGAGAAATTAATTATAATTTAATTTTTATCGGTCTAGAATTAATCCTAAATAAAGAGTTCTATAAAGATATTATTATAACGGAATTATTTTATAGGCGTTTTATACTTTTTACTATTAATAAAATTTATTATATCGAGAACTAGAAGACTTTTCGGCCTAAATATATAAAGTTAATTATATTAAAAGTTTATTTACTTCGGATTTTATACTTTAAGATTACTATAACTCTAGTTATTAATAAAATAAAATAAATTTAAATCGCTATAAATTTTAATCCTAATAACGCGTTAATTAAAATATATATTAATCGCGCTAAAATTTCTATTTATATCCTATTTATAAAAGGGATATTAAATTCCTTCGAGGATTTTTAATAACTTTCTCTTTTTTAAAAAGATATCTAAGGTATAGTTTATATTCTTAAAATAATATTTTATTTCGATAATATTCGAACTCTTATCGTATTTATTTAAATAATATATAAATTTTAGATACCCGAATTTAGTTATCCGCTAGATTTAAAGTATTAAATTTAAGTATATTTCGCGATTATATCGGACCCCGATAAATAGCGAGTATCTAAAAAATTTGAGAAAATAAATAATTATACCGAACTTTCTTTATTTTTAAATATTTAATTCCTTGTAGTTATTAAAGATTACGGTATAAATATAAATAACCTAAATATTACCGTTATAATTTAATATAGAATTCTAGAATATTTAGATTTATTTATTTAAAGAAAAGATTAAGTTAATTAAAATAAATAATATTAAAAATATTTCTTTTTCGTCGTTAATAAATATATAAACGAGATATAGTTACCTCTAAAGAATATTACGAAGAATAAATATATTTATAAATAAAGAAATTATCCTTAAATAAATTATCTCCTCGATAATTAAATTAATTCTAAGGCCGAAATCTAGGCGATAAAGGAATTAAATATATTGAAAAAAGATATATAAAGGAGATTTAAATAATAACGCGCTATAATATAATTTATTAATAATAAAAAGTATTATCGCCTAGCGGAGCTTAAATATTACGGTAATATTATAAATAAAAACGGTCTTTATAGTCGCTTAAGAGAGTATTATTCTTTATATAACGAGTCTAGTTTTATTCCGCTTTTTTAACCGGATCTACTACTTAAAAAAGAGAATAATTTATTCGAGATTTAAATAACGACGAAATTAGAGGTATAAAAGTATAAAAAGACCGTAATATTGATTTAAAAATCTATTATACTATATCTAAACTCGATAATTATACTAGATATTATTATTAAAAAGATTACTAAATATCCTTATTATATTATAAATAAATCTAGTTTTTATATTTTCTATTATTATTAGGCCGAGTTAAATCTATATAAGGATAAAGTCCTTAAGATTTATTAGTTTATTATAATTAATAACGGCGCTAGTAGCGAGCTATATATTATAAATCGAGAAAAAATTAATAAACGTAATATTCCTAGGCGGAAGATTAAACCGTCTTTATAATCTCTATTTATTTTTATTAATATTAAATAAACTATTATAAAGGCTCTAAAGGAGAGACTCGAAAAATATTTTATTCTTAAGATTAAATATAGGCGGTTTCCTCCGGCTAAAAATCTTAAAAGTTTAATAATAATAATAAAACCTTATTTTAAATTTAACCTTTTTTATAAATAAACTCTTTATAAATTAAAGGCTTTTTATAGGCGGAGGATTTATAACCCGAATAAAACTCGTTTAAAAAAGTATTTTAAGATATTTAATCTCGTATAACGAATTCCTAATTCGTTATATTTAATTTAATCTCGCGTCGGTAAAACGAAAAGTGGCTCGATCGTGGTTTAGGGCGCTCGACGGGCGCCCCGGGAGCCTTAAACGCGACACTTATCTACCGACTCGAGGTGCGCCCGAGGCATGCAGCCAAGGGGCCTAGGGCCACTCGGGCGTATACCGAGTAAGCCTAAAACGGCCACTAATGGGCGCTAAATTAGGGGTGCGCCACTAACTTTGACCCCCGTCCATGGCCCCTGTTCATGGCCATGGCCTTATTCCATTTATGGCCATGGCCCCATTCCATTCATGGCTATGGCGCATTCCATTCATGGCTATGGTCCTGTCGCTGTCGCACCCTTATAACTGTCACTGTCGCACCCCTAAACCCCTGGCGTATGCCCTGGCGCATGGCCTGCGCACACCCCCGCGAGGATTTCGCCTGAATCGATCGATTCCGGGCATCAAAATTTGCTGGCGTTAGGGGTCGTTCCGGGGGGTCGCTACCGTCGATAGGGGCGATCATGGAACATCAAGATTTTTGAAAATTTTAGGTAGTAAATCATATGATTTTCTAAGGTTAGGGCCCCTGAAGCTTTAGGCTTAAATTACGCTCGTAGGGAGCCCGACGTTTATTTTATAACGGCCTCGGGCGCCCGTCGAGCGCCCGTCGAGCGATTTAACGCTCGAAGGGTGCTCGGCGGGCGCTCGACGGGCGCTCGGGGCCGCTCGGGTACCCCGAGCCTACCTTAGGCGCCCGAGGCAGCTTACCTAGTGGCCCCGAGCCGCTGGAGCCGGTTTTCGATTTACCGACGCGGTCGATAGGGTATTTAAATTATTAATTAATATATAATCCTATTTAAAGAGTTCTTAGGCTTAGGTAGTACCGAATATTAGAAATAATAAATAAATTATAAATTTATTCTCGTTTTAATTTAGAGATCTAGAGTTACTATTATTAAAAGAAAAAAAATATTAATATCCGAGTTTACTCGGGAGTATTAACGGTATTAAAATTTTTAAAAGAGAATATTATACGAGGGTTTAAGGTACTTAAAAAATTAATATTAATATAAAATTAAATAAAAAAATTAGGAGGAAAATAATATTTAATATTTAATATATTAAATTAAATCTTCTAGCGCGGCCTCGATTACTTTATATATAAACTCTTATAATAAATTATTATTTACGAGTATATTATTTTTATTTTAAATATTATTATTCGTAGAAAGACCGCTCGCTATTCTTTTATTATATTTAAAAATATTATTATTAAGACTTTTATAACTACTACTAATTAAATTAATAATTATATATATAAAAAAGGCCTTTTTATTTATAATTATATAATTATTTTATAATAAATTTAATAATATAATTTAAATATTCTTTAATATATCTTTAATTAAATATTTTCTTAAACGAGTCCTACCGAACTACGACTCTAGTATCTATTTTAACTATAGTATATATAAAGCGGTTAACGTAATCTACCGAAAAAGATTAGTTATTAATTTAATAAAACTTATTCGATTTCTTTATATAATTATAATAAACCTATTTAAGAATTTAACGAGGCGGTTAATTTCGAATATTTTACTATAAATTCTTTAAAGATTTATTAAATTATTAGTTAATATTACCTTCTATAAACTCGATTCGGTAGTATTATTATTATAAAAATATATAAGCCGAAGAAGTTTTAGGTTATAATTAAATATTTAACCCTCTTTAATTTAAAATATAATATAAACCTCCTATAATATTTATTATAATAATCTAATATCGGCGAATTTAATAATATAACGGAGTATAAAATATATATTAAGGAACGGGATTAGTATCTAGATATTTATTAAATTATAGGCCAAGTTTATTAAATTATAACTTAATTATAATATAGGAGTAGGTTAAGATAAAAGATAAAGGATAAAAACTAGAGTAGAGCTAGCTACTATCTAATAAAAAACTAGTATATAGAGTATTTATTTATTTCCTATCCCGACTATATTAGGATAAAAATAGGGAACTAGTTTAGATTTAAATTAAATCTAAAATAAGTTAAACTAGGTTAAAATAAGTAAAATTATATTATAATAATAACCCCCTCTTTAAAATCGAGCTCCTATAAGATAAATAGCGAGGTAGGATAAAGTATACTATTTATTAATATAGTTATACGAAATATTAATTAAAGTTAATACGGAACGCTTAATTATAACGATAATAACGGATAAAGGATAGGACGGGGAATAAATAATAATATATAAATAAAACTAGGCGTTAACGTTATTATTTATAAACGATAACGACGGGGCTAGATTATAGGGTATTATTTATTTACTCGATAATATAAAATATCGGTCGAAGCCGATACGGAACGATAACCGAGGTAATAATAACAAATAAAGAATAAACTAGAGTATAGGCGGGGGTTAACTTTTTAAAAATTAAATTAAAATAATAATAATAGAGATTCCTTATATTAATATCTTTAAACGATATATAATAATTTATAAAGGCTAGCGGCGCTAGGATTCGAGATATAATATTTATTAATAAATTATTAATAACGGGTAAAGTACTAAAAGGGTTTTTATATAATAACGTAATTTTCTTAATTAATATAATATTTTAATAAAGATAGACTATAACGGCGATTATATTTAGAATTCAAGATACTATTAATATATTATTTACGTTAATTATCTTCGGTAATTATAAATTCTCGGATAGGTTAGATTTATCTAGATAAAGAGTTATTAATTATTAATTATAATAAACTAGTATAAAAGACGGGGTAAACTTTTATAAAATACGGAAAATTTAACTAAATTATAAAAGGATTATTAAAAATCTTAAAGACTCGAAAGGGGCCGATATTATAATCGTCGAGTTTAATTAAAAGATATATAATATTTAGATTCTTAATATTTAACTATATTTAGTCGTTTATTAAATATATCGGATATAGGCGCCTTCGTTAATTAACCGAGGATTTAAAGATAATTTAAACGATAAATGTTTTATCGCGGAGGTAGTTATTTAAGGCTTCTATTTATATTACGAATTTATTAATAATAATTAAAAAAGTACGGGCTTAAGCGGTAAGATTTTAAAATAAAAATTCGGTAGGCTCGAAGTCGATATATAAATATTAATTATAGTTAATTAAAAAAGGCGAGGCTAGAGTACTAGAAAAATTAATATTATTATTAAAAAACTCCGCTTTAGGGACTTATTTCACCTAATTATCCTATATATAATTAATATATATATAGAGGTAATATTTTATTATAATATTAAACTACTCGGTTTAATTATCCGTCTAAGGATAATACTTTATAAATATATATTAGTTAATTTTAAAATACTTATATAAAATCTTTTAAGATTCCGATATAAACTAAAATCCTTTATCCGAAATAAAAATATCTAGTATTTTATAAAACTTTTATATATTTTAATAAAAAGCGTCGTAAACTTTACTTACTTCTATTAATATAATTAATACTAGGTACTATATTTTAGTTAAGCGATCTATAAAAACTAGGATATACTAATAAATCATTTTTATAAAGGTATAAAGCGGTAGAGGATTTATATAGTTTATTATAGTAAAGTTATATTATAGTAGAAATATTAATTAATTAATTAGGTCTTCGTCGAAGACGAACTAGAAAGGTAGGTTTCGGCGCTAAAGAAACCGAGTTACCTAATACGACTAAACCGTAATAATATTTATATAAAACGAATAAAATAGCGCCCTCGCTATTATTACGTTAATAATAAGAAGTATAATACTAGTAATAGAAGTAAATTAGTATTTTTATTAAAACGAAAGTAATAAAAGTCCCTCCGAAGCCTTCGGTAAATCTTATCTAATACTATAGTAATTAATAGATCGTTTTACTAGGACCGGCTTAATATCGAAATCTTCTATTATAATATAATATATTAGTCTATACTCTCCTAGGCCTACTACGGCCTCGATTAAAATAATTTATAATAGACGTAGTAATTACCCTTTTATTAAACTCCTCTACGAACTTTAAATTATTATCGAGTATATATAAAGACTATTAAATATTAGTTTCGTTATTATAACCCTTCTATTTTATAAGGTATTTAAAGTTACCTCGTATTATTCGCTTATTTAATAAGCGCTCGACCTCGAATAAAGGAGCTACCTACGATTTAGTTTTAATTTTATCCTCTTTAATAAGAGGTAATAATCTTCCGGTATATTAATAGAGATCTTCGAATAGTTTAAATACTAGTTTTAATTAAATAATAAAAACGATAAAGTAAATTCTTATATTAGGCGGTAGCTTAAGACGGTAGGCTAGTTTATTAATTTTTTTAATTATACTAAAAGGTTCTACGCGCTAATTAGAATACTTCTAGTATATACCGGGGATATAATAATTATAATAAAACCTTAAATATACTAGAGAGCCTTCTTTTAAATATAGAGTCTTATATTTACTATCGTAGCGGGTCTTTATTATAATATTCGCGAACGCTATAATATTATTTACTTCTTTATATTTTACGCTACGGAGGTATACTAGATTTTCTTTAAATAGACTTAATTATAGTAAATTAATACCTTCCCTAACACGGAAGTCGTAGATTAAATCGTTAAATACGAATTTAGTTATAGTAATAAGGTTATTAAATAAACTTTATAGATATAATAGAATAACGATTTAATTAATATTAGGGTTATCGGTACTAAGGTAGAAATATAATATTATTTCTATAATTTAATTAATACGCCTAGACTAGCTATTTATTTAAAGGTACTATATTATAGAAGTAAATAAATTAATACTTATTTTATAAAATACGTAACGTTAGAATAAATTTATAAACTTAGAGTCCCGATTATCAATAATCGCGCTAGGTATACCCTAGTTATAACTAATTAAAGCCGTTATAAAAGTATTAGTATATATTTTAATATTATCTATATTCTTTCCTAGGATAAGAAGTACGCGCTTAATCGACTTATATATAATAATTATAAGAGTATTAAACCCCCGGTATTCTAGTAGGGCTATAATAAAGTCGATAACTACTATATAGAATAATATTATTAGGGCGGCGATAGGGTTTAATTCGCTATAAATCGGATAATATCTCGTTTAATTTAATTAATAACTAGGATAATAATTAATATATTCGCGAAGATATTTTAATAAACCCCGAATAAATAAAGACGATATTATTTTATTATAGGTTCGATAGAATCCTTTATAAAAGTTTCCGTTATAAGTAAATTTAAAAATCTCTTATTATAAAGCCTTAGGGATATATAAGCGTTTACGGCCCTTTTTATTTATAAAATAAATAAGACTAAATTATTCCTAAAAGCGGAAGTCTTTTAATAAATTATTTTTATTTTACTTTAATAAATCTAGGGCCTTATTCTATTATAGATCGTCGGTATAAACTTATTTAAAATACTATTTAAATTCATTATTTATCTTAACTAATATATAGTAATAAGCGAAGATCTTTAATAGTATAATTTACTACTCTATTTTATTAAGCTTTATAGTACTTTTATAGAGATTATTAAATACCTCGGCCTTTACGTCGGCTAGTATATCTATTTATAAACGAGATAGTATATTTAGTATAATATTAGACGCCCCCGATTTATATTTAATAACGAGGTTAAAACTAGATAAGTATTATAAAGCCCGTACTAATTTAAGGTTAAATTTATCGGTCGATAATATACTAAAAATCGTTTACCTCGAAATAAGTACCGCGGTAAAGTAATTAATATAGATAACTATAAATAACTTTTCTAATAACTCGATTATATAATATATTTTACGAACTACCTATATAATACCTACTACTTCTAATTTAGTAGGTTAGTAATTCTTTTCCGCTATACCGAGGCTTTTATTAAGAAATATAATTAGTTATACCGCGGTACGTATAGGTTTCTTAGTATTATTCTCGGTATAATAAACTATAATAGCGAATTCCTATTTCTTAGATATATTAAAATTAACGAATAATTTCTATAAAGTACTATAGTAAACTAGGAAGGTAGGCGACTAGAATATATTTTATAAATCCGTAAAAGTATTAAGTATTAACTAGTAATAAAGTTTCGTTAATATTCTCTTCCTAGCTAGATTTAATAACTAAAGATTCGATATTATAAAAGATTTCGGTAAAGTTTACTTCGGTAATAATAATATTAAAGTCTCTAGTAGGGTTTAATTCGGTAGTAGCTAGTCCTAATAAAATTACTATTTTAATAGTATTCTATAAATAAATAAGGTCTTACGTTCTTATAGCGGCTAAATATACTATATATACCGAGGAATAAATAAACGTAGTTATCTCGTTAGTCCTAGAAAGATTTTAAGATCCTGTAGTATAGTAGGGAAATATAATATAGTAATAATTTTAATTTTATCTTCTAAAATAGATATTCCGAGGCTATTAACTTTTTATCCTAGTAATATAATTAATAGGTAGCCTAGGTAAGACTTATTAAATAATAAAAATATATATTTACTTCGTAGTAATAGAAATAACTATTATAAATACTTAACGTACTTTATTAGGATATAACTAAAGACGATAATATTATCTACGAATACCCTAGCGAAGGCGTATAACGAGCGAAGTATTATATCCGTCTAGCGCTATATATACGGCGGTAAATCTTTATAGTTTATTAAAATAATTTTAGATTCCTTTTATCCGCGATAATTAATAATAATTAACTTATAGCGGTCTCGTAGCTAAACTATAAATTATAAAAACTACTCGATAATATTAATTATAGAGATATAGCGAAAATTTGTAACTAATACTATAATATCTACTTATAGCGGTAGCGGGTAATTATTATCTTCTATAATAATATTTAATCCTCTAATATTTATAATAACGCGGTCTTTCTTCCCGTTAAGGGTATTACGCTAGATAACGAAATATAATTAATTAAATTAAATAAGTTAATCGGTGTACCGAAGCTTACCTTATATCTATATTTTATTAAATATTTTATCGATTATTTACTTATCTTTTACGCCGAGGGGGTAGACTCTAGAAATCTTTAATACAATACTTAACTTTAATTTAATTAGTATTTATTACTTCTTTAGTATATCGATAGTATTCCCTAAATTTATAAAGATATTAGCGAATTCCTTAACTAAATAGGCGAGAAAATTAGTAGTAATTTTAAGACCGTAGACCGTTATTCTATTAACGAGAGTACTTTCGAAAAATAAGTTAATTATAGTAGACGAAGGCTTCGGCGACTATAAAGCTAGAGATTTCTACGAAGACGAAATCTTTAATTTAGCCGGGCCTAAAGTATCTCGTTATTTATAAATAACTAGGTTTATAGTTTTTAACGAGATTTAATAGTATTCCGCGCCGTTAAAGTCTATTAATATACCTAGTCTAATACGTCGGGGTAGTTTAACTAGGCGAGAGGAGAAATTTCGGACCTAAATAAAGAATAAGAATATATTAATAATATAGGTATATATTTCTTCTTCGTAATTTAGCCGATAATTTATAACTAGCTCCGGCTCGAATAAGAAATCTCTATTTAATAAATTTCCCGAGTACGAAATTAATATTAACGTCGTAGACTAAAATAGTATAGTAATAGACTAGTTTATTTTAATAACTCGTTTAAATTTAGTAAAAGGCTTCGCGACTAAATTAATAGGAAACCTAATAACCTAGTAATTATTAATTATAACGGATTAAATACTAAGGTTAATAGATAATATATATAATATTAAAATATTAATACCGATAAAGAGGTTCGCTTTAAGATTTTCTATAATATAAATCTCTATAGTTATTTTAATAAAGATATCGTTATCTAAATTCCCCTTTATATAAATATTTATTAGGATATAATTTATTATCTAGGTAATCTTATTTCCTAAATTATATATTAAAATAAATATTATTATTATCTTAACGAGTTTATCGAAGTTAGGGATATATTTCCGTAAAAATACTCGATCTTCTATAATAATAAGATAGTCTAGGTCTAAGTAGGCGTCTAGCTCTATTTTATCTACTTCGCTAAAACGGATCTTTATAATAATATATTAGAAACCTCGGAAGGTATAGTCGGTTATAGTAGGCTTTTATACCCTATTAGATTTAATAATAAGTATAGATATAATTTAGTAAACTTGTAGGGTAAGAGAGCCGGAGTCCGCGTTATAAAAATTCTCCTTTAGCGGTAAGTTTTATATTTTATTATTTATTATACTAGTTAGGTTCCCTATACCTATTAGAATTATTTTCTCCTTTACCGAAAGATTTAGCGCGGAAAGATTCTACTTCGCGGAAGGTTTCTATTAATAGTCTTAATATAAATAAGAAAATAGTTTATTACGAGATAAGAATACCTTTTTATATTTTTATACGCGTAATTAAATTACTATAATGTTAAAATAAAGTTGATATTAGTAATAACTATTAAGTTATATAATTCTTTAGTTTCGTAGTAGTTATAATTAAAGTTTGAATCCTACGGTTACTTTTCCTAGTAATTATAAATATCCGCTTCGTTATAGAAGGAATTAATATTACTATAAATACTAGCGTCGCTATTACGGTAGTCGCTATTAAAAGAGATTTCCGAGTACTCGTAGTTATAATTTAGGTTATTTATTACGCTAGTTTAATATACTCTTTACTCCCTAAATTACTATAATTTATTAATTCTAATAAATCGGTAGGAGGTATTATCGTAAAATATACTAGGGTTATTAATATTAACTCTAAATAAAGGTCGCGAACCGAATTTATTTAATTATATATTCTAATTCGGCCCCGTAGTAATTTAACGTTAAGGCGGTAGAGCTAGAAACTAAAGCCGGTTACTTTAATAACTTAGGCTAGTACTTCTATAAAGCGGATTTATATACTAATTTCTATACTACTAACGTAAGTCTCTATAGTAAGGAGGTTAGGGTTAATATTAATTTTAATAAATATAACCGTCTTTCCGATATAGAGTCGAAGTCTACTACTAGCTTTAATTCTAGTATATAGAATCTATTAACCGAAATTATATACCCTTCTAGTAATTATATTAATTTTGATTTCTACTAGGTTAAATTTACCTAGATAAATTCGAGTTATTAGGCCGAAGACGTACTATTTTCGTTTATTATTAATACTTTCTCTTATCTAGTAATATAAAGAACGAATTAAAAGTAATATTAATATTAGGTACTTCGATATTAAACTAAAACTCGATATTTAAATTATTTTATATAATATTAAGCTAGTTATAGATATCGCTTATTTTTACTATATAAGTAACTCGAACGATTACTATAATATATTCTCGTGGTTTATAATAATATATTATATTAGCGAGGGTATACCGTTCTTTAATAAATTATATTATACTAGTAGTTTTAACTAGTCCGAATCGTTTTAGTAGAAATAAATTCTATTTATTTAAATTCTAGTTATATATTATGAGTCTCTTCTTATTATTTATAAATTATAAAGTATATTATTCTAAAGCTTCGCTTTTTAAATAGAGTTAAAGATTATTTCGTATTAGTTTAATACTTTTAACGCGAGCGATATCTTTTATTCTATTACTAAAGGCGAGTATATTACGGAAATAAATATCTTTTCCGGTATATTTTATAATAGAGCCGGTATTATAGGATTTATTATTATAGAAAAGATCGAAGAAACCGATATCTCTAGGATTAAATTATATTATAATAAAACCGTCGTTACCGCCGCCGTTTATTTTATTATAGCCTAGATTCCTTTAAGGTCCTAAATTACCTTATAAATTTTAAAGACTAAATTATAAAGGATTTTCGCGGAGGTAATATATAATAGTATTAGTAATTAATACTTTAGCGTTAATAATAGTTATATCGATTTCGGGTTATTTACTAGGTTAATAACTTTTATATTTACCGCCTCTATTAATATCTTCGGTATTCTAGGATATAGTACGAGAGGGTTAAAACTACCTACTATAATTTACTTCGCCTATACTAGATAACTCTACTATAGGACCAGAATATTACTATTAATATAGTTTGGGTATTATTTATTTAAATTCTTTAATATCTTTCCGTAGTAGATTTTTATTAATAGTCTACTTTTATAGTTAGGTTTATTTAAATAATTTTCGTAAACCGGCTCTTTAATCTTTAGTAGATAAAAGTAGATAAATAAACGGAGGTCGGAAAGTATTTTTAATAAATTAAACTATTATCTCTCTTATAGTAGGTTCGATAAGGTAGGCGAATAAATATCCCAATTCGACGAAATCTCGTATATACTACGTTTATATTATAAGATATTTAGTAGATAATATAGTAATAATTAATTTAAAATTTAATTTCTTCTTTAAGAAAAATAAAATAAATTTAGAGAATTTATTTAAATAGTAAAACGATAGATTTAATTTCTCTTTAAAAACGAATATAGTATTTATATAATACTACGATAATTACTACTAGTTTTCTACGGAAGAATTTAAGGTACTAGTAGATATTAAGTTTAGAAATTTAGAAATACTAAAATAAGAGTTTCTTCTAAAGTTTAGCGGGGAAACTCGTATCTTTTAATTTAAATTTAATAGGGTTAAGAGTATACTTCTCTATTTCGGGAAAAATATTCCTCGGACTTAAAGATATTCCTCGGACTTAAGGATAAATACGCGTATTAGCGAATCTTAATAAATTTCGAGGGAAAGAATACTTTAAAGTAAAAGAAATTAAAGTATTAAATCGATAGAAATATAGTATATAAACTATACTTCCTAATAGCGTAGCCGGAGGTATATATAGTTTAATATAGAGTACTTATAAAAGGCTTCTATAAATAGTACTCTGGTACTTCGGAAGCGAAGTATCTACTTTAGTAAAATATAGTTAATTTCGTAATAGAAGTAGGCTACTATATCTTTATAAAATAAGATTTAACGGAAGACTTTTATAGGAAGGTTATAGTTAAGGCTACTTCTATAATAGGGTACTAGTAGGTATTTTTATAACGAAAGGTTGATATAGAAAAGTAGTTTAGAGAACGAGTAGATTATTAGTACTATAAAGATAGTATTAATATACTTTTATTTATTCGAATAGTAAACTAAAGTACGAGCTAGTATAACTAAGCCGTTACTACTATTATTATAGTAAGGTTATATTATAGTAGAAGTATTAATTAATTAACTAGGTCTTCGTCGAAAACGAATTAGAAAGATAGGTTTCGGCGTTAAAGAAGCCGAGCTACCTAGTACGGCCAAGCCGTAATATAGTTTATCGAGATATCTTTTTAACGTTATTACGGGGGCGGTAATAAACGTAATTATTTTTAAATATATTAACGGGAAGATTTAATTCTTCGATATATATAATAATTCCTAATAAATCGTTAGATAATAGTATAAACGTTAGGCTATTAATAGGCCCGATTAATTAATTCGTAATATTTAATACGACCTAGGTAATTATTTATAATATTATTATAAACTAGTTAGATTAAACGAAGGCGTAGTTTATTAAAATTCGGAATATATCTCTTTTCTCGGAAATAGAGAATTTTATCCCTATCTTTATATTTAGCGAGAGGAATTCCGTTATAATAATATATTTTAGAATATAATATTTCTAGGACTCTAGGGGCGAATTAATCGGCTTAATTAATTATATCTTATAATTAATAAATTAGAGTATCGTATAGGTCTTCGTTTAAATCGATAAATTAATCTTTATTTAACTCGGGCTCGTAAAATATAAACGGGGTTTATAATTCCGGATTAATATTTATATCGAGGTTTATCGGGGTCGTATAAATTAATATAAAATATAATTAAAAAAATTAGATAAAAATCTCTTAACTTATTATTAATATAATTAAAGTAACTAGGACTAAAGCTAGAGTCGTTATATTTAATAATATATTATAAATATAGTCTTTAAAGACTTCTAGGGCTAGATTTTTCCTTTTTAATATAATTTAATATTAATATTAATATCTAGGATCTAATTTATCCCCCTTTTTAAAGAGGTCTTCTAATCGATATATTAATATATTAAATTTACTATCTTTCTTATTAGGATAGTAAATAATCTTATAATTAAAACGGGATAAAAACTCGCTTTATTTTATTTAAGGGCGAGATAATATCTTAAATAAAGTAAAATACTTTAGAGCTTTATAATCGGATATTACCTCGATAAAAAGAATAAATCCCTTTAATTTAAAACGTTATTCCTCGAATATACGGATAACTATTATAAACTCTTTATTATAAATCTTATAATTATATTTTATAAAGTTATATTTCTTTAAAAAATAAATTATAAAATAAAGAGTATCTTAATCGTTATATTAAAATAAAACTCTACTAGATACGTAATTAAATATATTTATTTCTATTATAATTTTATAGTCGGGGTCGAAATAAACTAGGATAATACTAAAGATAAAAGCCTTCTTTAAAGTATTAAAAGTTATTTAGTATTAAATATTTTACTCGAAGATAATACCTTTTTTAATTAAGACTATAAATAATATAATAAGTTTATTAGCCTAAACTTATAGATAAAGCGCCGATAAAAGTTAACGAATCCTAGGAAATTTTAAACGTTCTTAATATTAACTAGCTATAATTAATTTAAGATAATATCGATTTTCTTCGGATTTATTTAATTTTTTTAAATAATAATAATTAGCCCTAAATACGTAATTTCTTTAATATAGAAATTATATTTAATAATATTTATTTAGAGCCCCGCCTCGCGGAGCTTCTAAAGAATATATTTAATATAGATTTTATACTCTTCCTTAATATCGTTATAAATTAGAATATCGTCGAGATATACGGTATAGGTCTTATCGAGAAATTTACGAAAAATATTATTAATATAATATTAAAATAAAGTAGGATTATTATATAATCTAAATAATATAATAAGGTATTCGAATAGGCCGAATCGTATACGGAATATTATAAATTCTTTATCGCTCTTTTTAACGCGGAGGCGATTAAAAATAAATATAATATCTAATTTAAAAAATATCTTAATATAATTTAATCGATTTAAAGTTTCTAAAATTAAAAGTAAAGAGTATTTATTTTTTACGATAATAATATTTAGCCCTCGATAATTAATATAGAAATATAAACCTTTATTAAATTTCTTTATAAATAAAATAAAAGACGCGATATAAAAATAACTAACCTAAATAAAACCTTTATTAAAAAATTTATCTAGATAACGGCGGAGTTTTAAGATTTTATTATAATTTATATTATATAAACTAGATAACGGAGGTTATAATCTTTCTTTAAACTTAATAATATAAATTATATAATTAATATAAAAGTAAAATAGTAATATCTTTTCTTAAGAAAATATTTAGGAATCTATAATACCGCGTAGGTAAAATCGTAATTAGGTTAATATTCTTATTATCTCGATAGACTTAAAACTCTTCTTAAATAATAGCGGAGATAAAGTAGAACTCTCTATTTATTTTAAATATAACTCGGTTTTAAATTTAATCGTAAATATTTAATATAAATTTTTAATTAAGGCGGGGTTTAAGTTCATAGTATCTAGGTTTTTAATAAAATTAAATATTTAGGGTCGAGATTTCTTCTAAAATACCTAAAAATCGATCGATTTCTATAAATAATAAATTAAATACGGTTTACTCGTTAGATTTAACGAGACGGGTAAATAATCGAGATCTTATTTTATATATATTAAAAGTAATTAGGTATTAGGTTCGCTCTTTTTAATATTAAAATTTAAAATAAAGCGAGGCTAGGCTACGATATTTAATTTTAAATATCTTTCTTTATCTAATAATAATAACGATATAATTATATTCGTTATTATAGCTAGTTCTCGTAGGAATAAATAACTAGAATTAAGATAGGGGAGACTCCTCTTAAATCTAGATTTATTATTAATAAACCTAGAATTAAGGTAACTCTTTTTAAATCCTAAATTATTTTATATAAATATTAAATTAGGCTAGAGATTAAATTTATTTCTAATAAATCTAGGACTAGGTTAACTCTTCTTAAATTATAATTTACTTTTTATAAATCTACGATGAAATATATTATTAATAAATTTAAAATTAAAGTAACTTTTCTCGAGTTAAAATTAGTTATTTAATAATAATATTATTATTTATAAATAATAACGGCTTTTTATATACTAGCGATTCCTTTTAAATCGGGGCTTACCCTATATAAATATTAAATAAAATTAAAGATTAAGATTCTTAAGTCTAGAAACTTTTATAGGGTATAAAAAAAAGTTTATTTTCCACGAAGATTTTTATAAAACTAGGGGTATAATTTCTTAAATAAAAATATAAAGCGAAGATTAAGGAATTATCGAGGAAATTAATAATAATTCTATAATAATAGAGGTATAATAGGCCGATTATAACGGGGTATTAATTAAATTTAATAATAATAAAAATTATTCGTTCCTAATAATTATAGATATTTAAAATCGCTTCTACGATATAAATAATATATTTTATAACGGTAGGTACGTTATTAAAGAGTCGGATAATATAAAAATAACGAAGAAGACGAAGGAGTAAATACTAGGTATATATAAAATTATAATCGATAAAAAAGTAACTTAATATACTAGTATTAATTAAGGCTTTAATTTAAATTCGGGATTAATTATTCCGTAATTAATAAAAAATAACTATATATTTATTATAAAACGTAGAGTCGGATTTAAAAAGCTATATAATAAACTAGAGCGAAAACTTAATTAATAAATTAAACGATATAGCCGATAAATAAAAAAATATATATAGGGTTTTAGGTACCTATAATCCTAATATATAACTTTATACTAGGACTATTCTTTTTCCGTATTTAAAATAACTCCTCTTATAACGCTCTCGTCGTTATCGATTATAGTTATAATATTAGATCGGAGGCTAGCTAGTTTAATTAAATAGGTCATTATATTATATTTAAACGATTTATAATAAAAGTAAAATCTCTATATCTTATAAATAATCTTAATAACCGGGGTTCTCGTTAATTTATCTTTAATAATAATTTAGGCCGAATTAAAATTTATTAACTCCCTAAATAAAAAAATAAAAGCTAGTATTATAATATAAATAAAAGTATTTATTATACTAGAGCGAGCTATAGAGATAAAAGTTAATAAAGATATAATAAATCTTTTTAAGATTTATCCTACTTTAATAGAAGTAATACTCTAACGAGGTAAATAATACTTAATTTATTAAAGTTCTTAATCGATTTCGGAGTATATACGGACGTATTTATCGAATATATATAACTATTAATTATTAGTTTTCCTTTAGGAGATAGAGGTCTATTAAATAATATAATTAATATTATATTTTATAGCGTTAATTAAAGATTCGTTTTTTATTCGAGAATATTTCTTTTTCTAGGAAAGAAGGTTAAAGTATTTATTAAAAAATATAAAACCTTATTTAAGTTCCCGGATATAGTTTTAAATATTCTTTTATTTAAATAAATTATTATATATTTCCCGTAATTTCTTTCGTTAATTAATAAAGTTAGTTAAAATATAAAGATTCTTCTTTTAATAACGGTTTATTAAATTAAAGACTTTTTTACTAATAATCAATTTAAACTTTATATAAACGATCTTATTACTATCGGTAAAATAATAATTATAATTTATATATATTTATTATATTAATATTTAGTATTAAATATCTAATTTATTTTAATCCCTTTTATATTCTAAAATATCTAGGAGCTTTTCGAATCTAGGAGGTATTTAAGATTATAAAGGGGTAGATTATTAAGTATTTAAAAAAGAAAACAAGCGTAGGCCTATAATAATAGTATTATTAAAGATATTTTTATCGAATATTTAAAGCGGGGTATTACGATTAAGGCTTTTAAAGAACTTTAATAAACTTAATATATTTAGTATACTAAGGGACTACTCACTAATCGACGTAGTATATAGACTAATAAGTAGGTAAGCGCTTAACCGTTTATCTACTCGACGTAGGAGTAAGTAAATAAGTAGATAAATAATATAGTTTCTTTCTTCTATATAGACTACGTACTTTCTTAAAAGATAGGAACTTCGTATTTAATTTCCCTTAAGACTTTTAATTATAGATTCTAAATATAGATAATTATTAAAATATTAAATTAAGTTTATTAAATTTATCTAGTTTTATTTTATATTAATACGAAGCCTATTATCCTTTAATTCTTAATACTCCTCTCTACGAGTACTAACCTAGGTCCTATCGACGTTATACTATAATATTAAACGGAGAGCCTTAACACGGGGGTTAAGATATAATTTAAATTATAATAAATACGGCCTAGATTATTATCTAAACGATAATATAGACTAAGGATTATATATTTAATATAAAAGGAAAAGACGTAGACGAGGATAAAATATCGAATAAAGAATTACTCTCGATTTAAATATATAAGTAACAAGGTTATAGTATATATTTAGTAGTAATAATTAATTGATTAGCTAAGTATTCGTCTTGAATAAATAAAGATAGTTAGTAGCCTTCGTTACTAAGGAACTAACCTAGTATAGTAAATACGATATAGCCGTAATAGTTACCGCTAAATAAATAAAGCCATCGCCCCGATAGTATAAATAGATTAAATATTTAAAGAGGCGGTAGTATAAAGGGTATTACGGTAGCGCTAGGATAAAGATTTCCATTAAACTGAAATTATTATAGTAGGGAGCTTCGTCTATAATAAATATTTATTTATATTATTCTAATAAATTGGCTATAAGCGTCTTTATAATTCTTAATAATATTAGGTATATACTATAGTTACTTTATAGATATCTATTTATTATCCTCGGGCCTATACCCCTTCTAACGAACGAGGTACTATAGGGTTATATTCTTAACTTTCCTAAATTAATATTATCGCTTCCGTAGTAGCCTATTTATTTCCTATTCTTCTTCGTTATCGACGATAATCGGTAGCGGAGCTTTAATATATCTCCTATATAGGTCTTATTCTAGCCTAGTAATAAATTTAAGGTAAATAACCGAAACTATATTATAAATAGTTATAGTAGGTAGAAGTTTAAGACGGTACACTAGCCTACCGATATATTTAATAACCTAGAAAGGTCCGACGAACTACTACCCGGTTTTCTTAAATAGAATACCGGCTATTTAGTATCCTCTATATAAATATAAATAAATATAATCTCTAACCTTAAAGAATATAGGTTTATAATAAATATCGTAATATTTCTTTATCCGGAGCGACGTAAAGGTAATAATATCCTACGCGTCGATATATTCGGGACGGTAGGCGGTAGTAAAGAATACTTTTATTCCCGTAGTAAAGATTTTTATATCGATATTTATTTTTAAAGTAGAGAGTCCTATATTACGGAAGGCTCTAAGGATATCCGTTATATTAAGCTAAGAAATATTAAATTTATTAATATATAGTAGGTTAAATGGCTCCTTAATTTTAAAGTTATATAAAATCTCGGTAGGCGCTAAGCGAGTACTACTATATTTAATAGAGTTATTTAATATAGTCGAAAATTACGGTAGTACTATAAGTTATTTATACGCGTCGATTATTAGTAGGAAGTATTTTAGGGTAATTTTAATAACCTTGTTTAACTTTTTAGACTATCCGTCGGTCTAAAGGTAATATATAATCGAATAAAATATATTAATAATTAACTCCGTTATAATCTACTTCTATAACTACCCGATAAATCGAGTATCTCGGTCGTTAATAATTATTAATAGAAGACCTTAATTTAATAATAGAAGTTTTACTAGTAGGTAGTAAATTTATTAAAATCCGCCCTAGGCTACCTTACCCGTAATTAATATTATTAGTTTACTAAATTTATATATAACCGATATTATATAATCCTCGCCGGTAGAAGTTTCTAATAGAGCGAGGATAAAGTTAATAATTATAATTTTAAAGGGCCTATATAGCGAGTAAATTAGTTATAACGAGTTATAAGGTTAATACCTAGGCGTTTAATATAACTAATAATAAGAGTAGTATCTAAGGTATTTATATAACTTCGTCGATATATTAAATATATAAATACTACGTATAAGCTTCTTATAAGTTCTAGTATAATTAAGATATCTTATTTCATTATAAGTTTTCTAGAAAACCTTATACTTTAGCGTAGCTAGTAGGTATAAACGAAAACTATAGTTATATTCGATATCGTCGAAATAGAGTAACTTATTAATAAGCTTATATAGTAGTTTGGCTATATTCTTACCGAGTATAGTATTCTTTACTACCGTAGTTATAATCCTAACCTATCGTACCTCTACTTCGTAACCACTATATACGCTACTTTTAAAGTCTTCGTTAATAGTGATAATATTAACTAGAAAAGTAGTAAATACGTCTAGGATTAATTCGTCTATTTTAGGACGATATAACCGACTAGCGAGGTATAATAAAGTATCGGGAATAATATTCGCTTTACTAGGCTTATATCTTAATTTAATTCGGAATCTCTATAAATATTCCGACGCGCGGATTAACCTAAGGTTTAACTTCTCTATAAAGGTAATATTTATAAATATCTATTTTATTATACTTCATAGTAGAAGTATAGTTAATATAGATAATTATAATAGTATTAATAGTTTCTATAAAGTAGCGAATCTTCTTTATAACCTAAACGATATTAGTTATTTCTAGTTCGATTAGTTAGTATTTTATTTTAGCCGAGGTTAGTTACCTCGATAGGAAAAGAATAAGCTATAATAATTTCTACTTCGATACTTCCGTAATATCGTTATTTTTAATATAATATATATATACCCCGAATCTCTATTCCTTACTAGTATCTAGATTAATAAATAACGGTCTCTTTAGATTAATATAATATAGTATAGTAGGATTTACGAAGAGCTCCTATAAATATTTATAAATATTAAACTCCGCCGGCGTAGGCGTATCGACGAGAGATTTCTTTATTATAGATTTACGAGTATTACCCCGTATACTCTCACCCCGTAAATTTCGATAGTATTAATTTAATAATATTTTACGGTTTTATAGAGGCTTAATTATTACCGCGTAATACGGAATATATTACTTTAGGTAACCCGTTATTCCGAGGTACTACTCTAGCGCCTATAGTATTCGGGGAAATTAAAGATTCCGTATAACTACTAGTTTATTCTTAACTATAGTAAGGCCTAAAGCGTCGATATATTAACCTAGTAGTTATGTAAAAGGATAGTTAAGGAAGGACTTTTTAATAGAAATATAGATATTTATATCTAATAAAGCCTAGAATACTAGTATTAAATACTCGACGTATTCTAATAGAGAAGTAGAAAAAATAACGATATTATCGACGTATATATAGTAGAATTTTCGGTATAGCCGAAGTATATAGTTAATTATACACTAGACGTAGGCCGGCGAGTTTCGATAACTTATAACTAATATATTAAATATTTCTTATCCTCTATACGTAGTTATTATAAAACGGTATCGATAATATCGCTTTACCTACTATTAATAGAAGAAGGCTACTACGTCGATAGTTAAAATATACGTAGTATTTAATAGAAGCGCTAGGATTTCTATTTATAAGGGAACTAGATAAGCGTTAAATATAATAATTTTATTTAATACCTTAATATCGACGACTACGCGTCTTTTAGGCCCGGACGATATATCTTTTTAAACTATAAAGTATAGGAAGGAGAAAGACGTTATTATAATAATTTATTTTATTCTTCCCTACTATTATAGTTTATCGAAGGCTTCGTTAATTACCTCCTTATTTTATTTACCTAACGGATATATATAAACTTAACCGGCCTTATAGAGTTCTTTCTAATTATCGATAAAAGGAATCTTTATTTATTTAGATTCCGGGATATTCGCTATATTTCTAGTATCTTTCTATAGATCTAGAAACGAATCGACGATATCGGAAATTATAGAGGTAGAAGTATCGTTCCCGTAGATCGTAGTATTTATAGGGTATAGAGTTTCTAGTTTAGATAAATTAATATTCGGTATTATAGAAAACTTCGGTACTACGGAAGATAAATTTAATAGAGTGAAAGTTAAATCGGAAGTTATAAGATTTAGATAAATAGACTTCGATATTATCGAATAAGGAGTTATTATTATATTAAAAGTTATTATTATAATAAAACCGGCCTTAAAGTAGGACTTAATTAAAAACTTCGACGCTGAAGTCTTAGGTAGCCTTATGACTAAATTAATATATAAAGTATCTATTTAGAAGTATTTAGTTACTTCGTATTTAACTATTTTCCCTAGCCTAGTATATCGGCTAATAATTATAAGAAGATCGGTATTATTCCGGACTATAATCTTATTTATATTATAATTAACGATATACGCGGTTACTATTAGTATATTAAGTTAAGATAGTTTAAATAGTAGATCACGATTATAGGGTAGATCCGATTTTATAGATTTAACTATAATAGTTATATCTGAATATACTAGTACGGTATAGCGGAATTTATTAATTATAGTAGTATTTATTCTAGTACCTTTCGTAATTATAGAAATAGGGATCTCGAGGTTATTATAAAATATAATAATAACGAGATCTCTACCGGTATTAATTATAATTCCTTCCGGCTTTATAATATCGATACTTATTAGAACCTTAGTAGATAGGTTATCGACGATATATAATTCCCTAGTAATTAAAGCGATTTTACCGTCCTTACCGGGAATATATATAGGAATAATAACGAATTTATTAATATTATAGTTATTCGATCCTAAATTACGGACTTTTATAGCCGTAGGTATTTTACGGACCTTAATTTATAAACCTAGTTCTATAAACTTCGTAAGGAACTACCGGTCTATAAGGTTTATAATATATCTAGTATCGAAATAAAATTCGTAGAGTTAACCGTCTAGTTCTACGGAGACCTCGATAATAGTATAACGGTAACTACGGAATATATAACCGCGGGTAGGTTTATTAATAGAGGTAGATTTAATTACCTACTTCGCCGAGAAGGTAATCTTTAGTAGGACGGAAATTAATAAAGCGGAATTCGCTAAGGCGGAAGACGTAGTAAACTCTAATAAAATAAGAATTCGGTAAAGCCGGATATATATATATAATTTATTATTTGAAGAGAAGGACTATTTATATAAACGGTATATTACTTTACTAGCGGTATCGACTACTTTAATATTACGATCTTGGCTAATAAAAAGACTATTAACTATTTTATCTTAAAATTCTTCCGAATTAATAATATCGTTAGTATATTCGCTAGCCTATATAATATCTTAATAGAAAGTATCTTCGTTACTACTATAGTAGTTACTTTAATTATTATTATAAAGGCCTTCGATTTAGCGGAAGGATTCTATAGATTATTCTTCGTAACCGACGTCTTTAGTAGTTTCCTAGTCTTTAATATAATAGGCCCTTTAGGTCGAAAAGGGCTTTTTGAAAAAAAAATTATTAAAGTTTCTTCCTACTCTAGAGTCTTAGTTTTAGGACTTAAAAGGGAATATTTTTTAACTAGGTAACGAATTTAAACTTCCGTTTATAATTTATAACTACTTTCTAGGAGGTTATAGGCGGTTAGAATTCTATTATTATTACTAATTAACGTTATTTTAAATAGAAGGTAACGAAAAAGGCCTATATAAATTATTTCCGTAAAAAGTATTATTATTTTTATAAGGAGGTACGCCGTTATATAAAGGCCTATAATCTTTACCGAAGCCTTCGGTAGGACGATAAAGAATAAAAGATTAACGAAAGTTTTAATATTAATTATACTACTAAGGTTAACGCTATCCGTAGTTATTACTATTATTATTACGGTTCGACGGAACCGATCGATTATATTTATCCGATTTTCGGGATACTAGAGCCTACTATTTATATTTATAGTTATCGAGGCTCGTTAGAAAGTTATTAATAATAGTATTATTATTAGGCCTCTTAATATTACGCCGTAGTTTAAGGTTAATTCCGTTATAGATAATATTAAATTAATTTTATAATAACGATATTCCCGTATCTTTAATAGACTTTAAGATCTTTTATATATATTTACGTAATTCTCGCCGTAAGTTAGTATCTTTTATATTATAATACTCTTTAAAGATAATATTAATAATAATATTTAAAGGTTCCTTAAACCTTCTTATTAGAAGTTAGGTTTATTCCGTAATATTAAAATCGGTAATACCGTATTTTAAAAGCCTCTTCTTAGCGTTAGAAAGTTTCGTAGTATACTATTTTAATATAGTACCACGAAGATAAATCTAAAGATTTTTACGTATTATAATACCTTTAATAATTACTAGGTCCTTAGCTCGCTCGATAAAAAGATATATATCGCGGAAGTAAATTTCTTTACTAGTATACTCGAGACTAAACCCTATATTAATAGATTTATTATTATATATAAAGTCGAAGAATCCGAGGTTAACCGTATTTTATTTCGATATACTAGAAGTAATATTATCGCCTTAGAGGCCTTATAGGCCCTAAGGTCCTAATAATTTAAAAGGGCCTACTAGCGGTATTATTATAAAGTTTATAATAAGATTACGAAGTTTTATAAACTATATTTTATTAAAGCCCGCGTTCGCTATAGTCGAGGATTACCGCGGTCGTTAGTTAGGTCCGAGGGGTCTTTAGTAGATTATTTTTTCTATAGAGGTCTATCTAGTAGAATAACCTAATAGTGATATATTTAGTAATAACGAAGAAAGCGTTTATTTAAAGCTCTACGGGGATAAGGGAGGTATATTCCTAACTAACGCCGGTACTTTAAAAAAATATCGAGTCGCTTAAATACTAGTTTAGAAGTATATTATAATAATACGGAAAGTAGTAATATTAATAATGTAATTATTTAGCTAGCTCGGTACCTTAGTAGACCTTAACCGTACTTATTACTCTCGAGAATTAAGACTATAAAGGGGTTAAAAAGGCCGGAAATTCCGCCGAATAAAATAATTAATAATATAACGAGTGATATTGTTAACCTCGCCGGCGAAAGCGTAGCCCGACTATATAAATTCGTCGAGCTAGAATATTAAGACTACGGTATTACGGCTAGCGATATTACTAGATATTACGATAATAGTTTTACGAAAGTAGGAAAATTAAGGGTTTAATAAACTAATAATTCTTTCTAACTTTAAAAATAGAATATTTAATACTCTTATAAATAAAACTAAACTAATAGTATATAGGCTTTAAAAATAGTAATATAAAGAACTAGTATTAATATAAAGAACTCGAGATCTAAAGTAAGATTTTATTAAAATATTTTCGTTCGATAACCCCGCTTCTCTACTTCCGGTAAGTTTAGCTCTTAACGGATTTTATTAAAGAAAGTATAGAGGTAGTATTCTATATAAACGAATTATATAATAGATTCGTTAAGGCCGAAGACGTAGTTATAATAATATTTATTTTCGTAGGCTAGTACCTTGTAATAGAAGGTTTCTATAACTATATTAAATAACTGGGTATAGTATACCGAAGTATAGTATTTATAGTTTTAGTATTATCGTAGTAGGCCTTAATATAGTAGAGTTATCTACTTCGGTAGGGAAGAAGGAGGTAGTATTCTATTCTAACGAGATTATTGTATAAGTTATATTCTATTCTACCGAAACGAACTAGTAGAGGAGACGGGGTACGGATAAAAGGACGTTATTAAATAGTTTTAATTCGACTATTAATACTACTATATAACTAGTGGATCGAATATCTAGTAAGTGTAATATAGCGCTTATTAAGACGTATAAGTACCGTTACTATTAATTAATAAGGTTATAGTATATATTTAGTAGTAATAATTAATTAATTAGTTAAGTATTCGTCTTGAATAAATAAGGCTAGTTAGTAGCCTTCGTTACTAAGAAACTAACCTAGTATAGTAAATACAGTATGGCCGCAATAATAAGTAATCGAAAGTATTTAGGAAATTAATAAAATTATTCTAAACTTCGGCGAGGAATTATTATATACGGTCTTCGGGGTTAAAAGGTTAATTCTTTATAATAATTATTTTAATATTAAAGAGTATTAACTAGATAATTAATCTTTTATAATATTAAAAAACGAGATTAATATCTAGATATTTATTAAATTATAAATTAGGTTTATTAAAATATAATTTAATTATAATATTAAAGTAGGTTAAAATAAAAGATAAAGAACGAAAACTAGAGTAGAGCTAGCTACTATCTAAATAGAAACTAGTATATAGAGTATTTATTTATTTTCTATCCTAACTATATTAAAATAGAAATAGAGAACTAGTTTAGATTTAAATTAAATCTAAAATAAATTAGGCTAGGCTAAAGTAAATAAGGTTATACTATAATAATATATATCTATATAACGAATAAAGTATTAGTAGTTATATTATTTTTCATTAATAAAAGGGGGTAAATTAAAATTATTAAAATCTAAAGAGTTTATAAGATTTATAATAATATAAAATTAATTTTTAAAAGTAAGAGTATTTCGTTTATATAATTAAGTTTTAATATTTTCCCTCCGAGTAAAATCTTTACTAGCGTAATAAAATAATAGCCCGAGAATCCTCGAATAATAAAAGTATATTAAAAGATCCTCGAGTTTCTTAAAGTTTAATAAAATATTAATATTAAATTAATCCTATATATTTACTATATATTATAAAGTTAATAAATTTTACGGCGAATTACCTTTTTAATAAATCTTAAAAATAAGTTTTAGTATATTCTAGCCTAGGAATTTTTAATTTTTTTTTATTATATATATCTCGCGTTATTAACTTTCGTATATCCTAGACGGATAAGATTCTCTATATAATTTTAAAATCCCCGTAGTAGAGTATTAATATATAGGATTATTATTAATTATCGGGAACTAGACTATATTACTTCTCTTTTTAATTCGTTTATATATTTATATTTTCTTTATTCGTACTCTTATTCTCGAAGACGGGTATATATAAATAATAGCGAGTAAAATAAATAACGATCTTTTTTATTTTAAATATTATATTAAAGTATTATATTCTCTAAAAGAACTTCTCGTTAAAAATACCTAATAATCCTACTTTAATTATAAAGTATACGGTATATTACCGTACCTATTTTATATTAAAACGAATATAATTATTTTAAATTAATAAATATACTTTATAAAAAAAATTAAACTCCGATATCTTTTAAGCGATATTAATTATATATAATTAAATATAAAATTTTTATATTAATTAATATAAATTAATAAAAGGTATATACTATTTAATAACCGATATATTATTCGTTAATATAATAAATTTCTTCCTCTAACCTAGTCGTTCTTCGTATTTATACTCTATAAGATTATAATTATTATACGCGTTAAATCTAGTATTATAAGGGTTAAGGATATAGATTTAAATTTCTACTATAATTACTATACCCTTTATATATTTATATATTATAGAATACGAAATATAAAGTCTAATAATAGATAATATATTAACTACCCTCTTCTTAATACTACTATTAATAAAATATATACCGAATAATTTTAATAAACTATTTTATTTATTTCTTTATATCGAGAATATAAATATTATTATTTAAATAACCTAGCGCGGGTTAAAATCTATAAAAATATATTTATTTTAATAAAAAAATCGTAGTAATATATTTAAAAAATATAATAAATAGGGTATATTCTTTTTAATATCCCGTTAAAGAGACTCGATAAATATTAAAGATTTGAAATTAAAAAACTCCGTTATTTTAAGGAATTAAAATACCTTTATATTAAGAAACTTCTCTAAATACTTTAACTCTATATATAGAATATAAATTATTTAACTAGATCCGCCGGTTTTAAATATTTAACTCTACTTTTTATTATTTAAAATTAAATACTTTATTTATAAAAGTGTAGAGTAGGCTCTAAACACTATAAGCGCACGTGAGCCGGTTAAGCTTGGTTAAGCGGGGTAATATTATATCTTAACTCTCAAGCGTTATTAATCCCTGTAAGCGCTCCTGAGAATCTAGCGCGCTCCTAAGAATGTTTTTGGCTCGTAAGAATACCTAAATTTAGAATGCGCCACCAATATGGCCCCCATATATGGCCCCTATGTATGGCCCCACTTATGGCCATGGCCATGGCGCATTCCATTCATGGCTAAGGCCCCCATTCATGGCCAAGGCTCTGTCGCTGTCGCTGTCGCACTATATAACTGCACCTGGCAAAACGTCGCTATATATCCGGTGTCGCATAGCCCGGGCGTCACCCCCGCGTAGATTTCGCGCGAATCGATTAAATCCGGGAATCAAAAGTTCCTGGCGTTAGGGGTGGTTCCGGGGGGTCGCTACCGTCGATAGGGGCGATCATGGAACATCATACATATGCGTATGTATAGGCCATAAATGGGGGTATACGCGCATCTATGGGGGCAAGAATGGCCATATATACGCATATCTATGGCAGCAGCAATGGCCATGTATGCGCGTATCTATGGCAGCAGTAATGGCCATGTATGCGCATATCTATGGCAGTAGCAATAGCCATGTATGCGCGTATCTATGGCAGCAGTAATGGCCATGTATGCGCATATCTATAGGCCATGAATGCGCATATCTATGGCAGCAGCAATGGCCATGTATGCGCGTATCTATGGGCCATGAATGCGCATATCTATGGGCCATAAATGCGCGTATCTATGGCAGCAGTAATGGCCATGAATGCGCATATCTATGGGCCATGTATACGCGTATATCTATAGCAGTAGTAATGGCCATGTAAATAAATAATCCTGAGCGGCCCTGAGCGGCCCTGAGCGAGCCTAAGCGAGCCTAAGAATCCTAAATAACCCTAAGCGAGCCTGAGCGAGCCTGAGCGGGCCTAAGAATCCCTATTTAAATCTAAACTATTTTAGCGCTCGCGAGCGGGCCTAAATACTCCGAGTAAACTAGGATTCTCAGAGTCGCTTACACTTTTATAGATGTTCTCTTTATTTATAAATATATCTCTATATATAAATCTTTTAAACTATAATTAAAATTTCCGAAACTTTTTCGTTTAATTACTTTCCGACTAACTCTCTTAAATATAAATAATTAAAAAGTCTATTATTTTCTAGCCCCTCTTCTTTATACTTTTATAAATTAATTATAATTTTTAAATTCGGGTATAAAGACTTTATTTATTACTTTTCCGAGGTCGCTACCTCTAGCGCTTTAATAAGAAAGAATAAAAAATAAATAATAAAAAAAGATAAGAAATAATTAATATTTCGGACTCGGAGGATAATAATAAAAAAGGGGAAAAAGTATATTACGAGCTTAAAGGAAATAAGGACTATATAAAACGAAAAGAAAAGAATAATTATAACGAATTAAAAAGAGAGGAGAAGTTTAAATTTAAAAATACTATAATAGAATAAAGATTTATATTTAATTATTTAATAAAATAAATAAAGATATAGGATAAAAAGAAATTAAGAGAAAGTATTAATTAAATATATTTAATTAATTATAATCTAGGTTTTATTTATACTAGTTTTATCAATCTCGACTATAATTATTATTATTAATTTAGTTATTATAAGTTAACTATCTTTTATATTTAAAATAAATTATATTTAATATATTTAAAAAAATATTAAAATAACGAATAAACTAGCTTAAATAAAGATAATTTTAAAATTATAAAATAATTAAGAAAACGATCTTTTAAATAAAGACCTATACTCGTCGCCTTATCTAGAATATTATTTAAATTATAAAACTATTAATATTTAGCCTCTATATTAATTAAACCTAGATTATTAAAAACGGAAATAATTTTTAAATTAAATATATTTTCGATCCTCGTAATACCTATAAATATATCCGATATATTATTAATACTCTTTCCGTATTAATAATTAAGAAGACATAGGAGTTTATTACTTTTAAATATTAAATAATCTTCGATATCTTATAGTTATTATCTAGTATTATTATTATAATCTCTAAAATAGAGAAGAGGCTTTAAATTAAAGCGGTTTTTAATTATATTATAGAGGAGATATTTAAAGTTACCGGTTTATATATCTTTTTTAACTCTTTTCTCCGCGACGTAAAGAATATCCTTACTAGGGTCGAGAATAATTTTATATTTAAGGAAAAAATCGAAGTTTTACCCTCTTTATCGCTCTTTTTTAATAATAAAAGAAAATTATCCTAAAAATTAATTACTTTATATCGTTTAAGTCCACGTTAATTTATTAATATAAACGATTTTAATATAGCGGTAATACTCCGTAATATCGATATTAATAATAAGGGTAATCGCTATTTTTATAAATTAAAGAATAAATTTAATAAAGTAACTAGTAATATTATTAATTATAATAAACTTTAGGTAGGCTAGTAATAGTTATTTCGTATTTATATATTAAAAGATAGGGCGTACGGAGCGATATAAATAAATATTATTAAAGAAATATTAATAGAAATAGTAAATTAACCCTATATTATAATCGTTATAAAGTATATTTTTAAAAACCTTACTATCGCGGTTATTAACGATTTCGGCGAGAAACACGGAGTCGATAAAATACGCTAATAAATCTAAATTAATAAAGATAGATTCGTTTATAAAATTAACCCGACTATTATTTATCTTATTTATAGTAAGGAATATTTATAGAAGAATAAGATAATTTGTATATAAAAACCTCCTATCTATATATCTTTCTATTTAATAACTTTATTTTTAATTATAATCGTTAATATCTTTACTTTATACTTTAAAGTTAATATTATTTAATTATAATCTAATAAACTCGCGACTTTAAAATAGTAAAAATTATCTTTTTATAATTAGTTTAAAGATAATTTTATAACGATAAAAATAAAGAATAAATATAAATATTTTATAAATATATATATAAAGATTATAGCCTAGATAAAAAAAAGAAAAAGATATTTAAAAAGAGTAATATTAAGAAAGATTACGCTACGGAATAGGGAAGGGAAGAGAAGGGAATAACCCCCGCTCTTTTCCCTTCTAGTAGAGAAGAGAGCGGAAGGGAAGAAATAAAGATTATTAAAGAAAAGAAGAGATTCTTTATTATTCCCTTCCTCTCTACTCTCCCTATAGGGCTGCCCTATATATAGTTATATATATATATATATATACCTTATTACTACTCCTATATAGCCTATATATACTCCTATATATAATTTATATATACGCGTATATATACCCTATTACTACTTTTATATAGTTTATATATACGCGTATATATACCCTATTACTACTTTTATATATGGCCTATATATACGCTTATATATACCCTATTATTACTTTTATATAGTTTATATATACCCCTATATATAGCTTATATATACGCGTATATATACTCTATTAAATAGTATAAAGATTAGGATAATTAAGAAAGCGATTAAGAAACGCCAAGTCTTATATTTAATTTGAACTAGTCTTTTAGTATTAGTTATATATAGTTTATAGAGGTAAGAATAAGCGTATCTATATACCTTATTACTACTCCTATATATAGTCTATATATATATATATATATACCCTATTACTGCCTCTATATATAGTTATATATATATATATATATACCCCATTACTACTTTCATGTAGTTTATATATACGCGTATATATACTTTATTAATACTCCTATATATGGCCTATATATAAACCTATTATTACTTTAAAACATGACTTATTCTTACCCCTATATATTATATATATCCAATGCCAAGAGGCTAGTCCAAATTAGGTATAAGGCTTGGCGTTTCTTGACCGCTTTCTTAATTGTCCTAATCTTTGTACCACTTAATGGAGCATACATGCGCGCATATATGGCCATATATAGGGGTATACATGAACCACATGGGAGCAGCAATGGGGTATGCATGCGCGCATATATGGGCCATATATGGGAGCAGCAATGGGGCATGCATGCGCGCATATATAGGCCATATGGGAGCAGCAATGGGGCATGCATGCGCGTATACATAGGCCATATGGAAGCAGCAATAGGGCATGCATGCGCGCATACATAGGCCATATATGGGGGCATACATGGGCCACATAGGAGCAGTAATGGGGCATACATGCGCGTATACATGGGCCATATGGAAGCAGCAATGGGGCATGCATGCGCGCATACATGGGCCATATATGGGAGTATATATGGGCCATATGGGAGCAGTAATAGGGCATGCATGCGCGTATACATGGGCTATATGGGAGCAGTAATGGGGCATGCATACGCGCATATATAGGCCATATATGGGGGCAGTAATATGGTATATATACGCGTATATATGGCCATATATGGGGCAGCCCTATAGGGAGAGTAGAGAGGAAGAGAATAATAGGGAATCCCTTCCCTTCCTTAGATTAAGGAAGGGAATTATTTTAGGCCTATTTTTTCCCTTCCCTTCCCCTTCCTTTAGGGAAGGGAAGGGAAGGGAAGATAATCCCTACCCTATTCCGTAGCGTAAAAAAAATAATTAAATAACTTATATATATTTTTAATTACATCGTAGTTAATATACTTCTAGTATAGAAATTCGAGAAAGTATATAAGGAATTTATATAAAATATAAATACCGGTATAATACTATTTAAAGTATTTACTTTAAAATCTATTTTTATATTTTTATAAACGGGTATAAGATTTATCGCGACTTTTATAATAATTTTTTTTATAACTTTACCCTCGCCCGCGCTAATTTCTTAATTAATAAAAACGAGCGCTATTAATTAAAAATATACTTAACTTTTTATACTTTATTAAATATACCTCTACTCTACTTTAGAATTCCTCTCTATATCCTAGCCTTATTATTTATATTATATTTATATTTTATTAATTTCTTTTATTTAATAATTTCTACTCTTATTTTCTTTATATTACTATTTTTATCTATTATTTATATTATCTCGTCTCTCCGCGCGCTTAAAGATTATAACTTTATATCTTTTATAATATACCGAAGATATTCGCCTATTATATTAAATACTCGGCTCTAAATATAATATTTATAATTAAAATACTAGCCCTAAAGAGAAGTAGCTAGGAATTAATATTAAAATATTCGAAGTTTTCTTTAAATTAAAGATAAAAAAGAAGTAATTTATATAGTTTTTAAAATAAAAGTATAGAGGGCTAGTTAATATATTTATTTATATATAACTTAAAGAGAGTAAACCGAGGGGGATATTTTTAGAAATATAACGAAATTATATAAATAAAATATATCTTATTAAATTATTATTTAATATTTAATCTAATAGAGGCGGTCTAATAGGTTCGATATAAATTATTAATTAAAATTAGTTTTAGAGTTTATAAACTAGGAGTATATAATATCTATTTAAACTCGATAATAAAAGGATAGTATCGCGATTCTATTTTCTAATAATAAAAGTAATAAAGTAGTCGTAGTAATTTAATCCGTTTAATTACTAATAGTAGAAAATAGTATATTAATAAAAAAATATACTAAATTCCCCCGGGCCTTTATTTATTAATTCTTTTTTAAGAAAAAATTCTTCTACTCTTATTCTATATCTTTTTTATAACTATATATTAAACTTCTAACTCTTAAGACCTAGAAGGATAAATTTTTCCGCTTTTTCTTTTAAATATTATTTACTTTATTAAATTAAACCGAACTATTTAATTTTATATAATATAATATCTTATTTAATTCTTATTTATTTTACTATTTATTATTATTATAATTATATTTCTATTAATTAAATATATATTTAAAAGAATCTTACCGACTAATCTATTAATAATAATATTTATAAATATTATTATAATTATAATTATCTTTAAATTATCTATTTATTAATATTAATTTTAATTTATAATATTTATAATATAGGTATAATAACTACCGCGACTCTTTTTATTTCCGAATTTTTTTTTATTTTACTAGTTACCTCCTACTTCGATTTTAAAACCGGTATAAAATTTACGGTTATTATTTATACTAGGATTCTATTAATTATTAATAACTATTTCCGGCTCCTTTTAATCGACGGATTTAAAGAATTATTTTAATAAATAATTATAAAATTTAAAACCGACTTCCTTTATTTTATTATATAGGTCGATAATATTATCTTTATTAATACTCGCGATATCTTCGGTAATTTAATAAGTCTCCGAGTAATTTTCCTCGATAAATATAATTTTTCTAGGGTTTTATTTATTATTATATAATAAATTATCCTTAACCTCCGAAAAGATATTCGAGGTTTATAACTTTAATAATAAATTATTTTATTAAATCTAGAGGGCCGGTTTATAATAGATATTTTATATTTATAATATTATATTAGAGTTTTAATAATCGGGCCTTCTTTTATAACTTACTATATTATTATAAAACCGATTATATAGGAAGAGTATCGCTAATATATACGAGATCTAGCCGATAAAGCCGGGTTTTAAATTATTAATAATATACCTCCGTAACTTCTACCGCTTTAATAGTAAAACGATATAATAAATTTCTCGATTTAACTCGATAACTATAAGGTTTATAACCTTCTATAAACCTTATTATATAAAGAGTTCAATTAATTTAATAATTATTATACTAGCGCCGCTATATAATTATACCGCGCGTAAAAATTCCTTTATAATCCGGATATTACTTTTATTATCTATCACGGGGTAGACTTTAGTAGGAGTATTACTATAGATATTTATTAAAACGGCGGGCTGAGCCCTACCGCTAGCCCTATCGGGACTAGGGTAATACTAGGATTCTAGTATATTAGGGCCAAATCCTTTATAGAATAATTAATATCTTTTATACTATTTACTATTATACTGACCCCGTATTAAATAGTAGTAACGGTAATATTAACGTAGAACCATACCTCTTCTATATTAATAAGAACGATTATACTAGTTATAAATAATAAAATAACTCTTAAAACGGCTAATATACTCCCTATTAACTACTATATTTAAAATAATTTACTCCGTATCGATAGCGAGTCTTACCTACGTTATACCTATTTAATACTTCTATATTATACCCTACTACCTTAAATAAGTACTTCTAAACTCTTTATTAAGTTATTAAAATAACCTATTTAATACCCTTTTTATTTAGGGTATTTATAATAAATATTAAATTAAATATTTAAAACGTCCCTTTATTTATTTCTCTTTTATTAATATAATTATCTATTTTAGTAAACTACCTATTAGGTAAATATTTAACCTAGTAAATATATTACTAGTTATATCTTTTACGCTTCCGCTATAGAAAAAGAATACTAGAATACTAATCTTTTAATACTACTTTTATTATTCGCCTAGTATTATTACTTTTAATATTTATTATTAATTATTACTTTGGTTATTACCCTAGAAGAAATTTAACTAAGTTTTATTACGGTTGATTTTACTTTCTATTTATAAGAATTCCTACTATTAAGTAAATATATCTTAAAATAGGTAAAAGTTATTTTTAACGTTAGACGAGTAGTTATTTAGATAATTATATAGTCTCTTTATCCTCCTATTAAAGTACCTCTTTAATATTTATTAAGGAGGGCCTAGAAAACGAAGTAGTTTAACAATAACCTTTCGGAGTATATTAAGTTTAAATAGCCTACTATATAGCTACCCTAGGTTATAAATAAAATATCTATAATACCGTTTATCGGTACCTTCCGAAGGGATATTAAAGAGCTACGTTAACGCCTATAAAAAGAGTAGCCTTTAAAGGACGAATTTAAAGACGAAGAAACTATAACTCCTCCCGAGCCCGGGTAACCTACTATAGATTCCGAATAAATAATATAATTTATAGAATTATTAGAAATTCAGGCCTTTATTATTAAGTTAGTAGCTAGGATAAAGGAAGGCCCGGTAGGATCTTAAGACTTATTAAAAGTAAATAGCTTAACTAGTTAAAACGGTACTAGTTCTAAAGTAAACGCCTAGAATAAACTAAAGCTCGAAGAGATTAAATTCTTCGACCTTAAGGGCGATAAGAAGGATAACCTATTTACTTTAAAAAAATATATTATATATAAGAACGTTTTCGACTTTAAGGATCGCGTTAACGATATAATTAAATAATACGGCGAAGAGAAAGTATAAAAAATTCTATTTTTATATCTTAAAGGAGTAGCCCTTAAATAGTTTTTAAATAAATTAAATATTAATATTAAGGCGTTAATACGTACCTTCGCTAGCCCTAAATAAATAAATCGTTTTATTAAGCGATTTAAAATAAAGACGCTAGAAGCTATACGTAAACTTCGTTTTAATAAATATAGATTCGTTTAGATACGCACTAATAAAACGCCTAGATAGTATATAAATAAGATATTTAATTTAACTAAGGCCGCCGATATTCCTAGCGTATATTAATAAATATTTATAATTTATAATTATATTAGCTCTGATTTTAAGTCTTTTATTAATCCGCCTAAATTTAATATCCTACTAGATAAGTTCCTTAATTTATTTAATATTAAGGAAGAAGTTTAGCTAGGAATAATACGAAGTAATAAAATAACTAGGCCTTTACCGCCTCTTAAATTAAAGGGTTTACGATAAAGTTAGTAAAATTATTAATAACCTAACTAGTTCCGGTTATAATAGAACTAGTTACCTTAGGCTACTTCTTATTAATTTATTAATCCAGTCTATTAGAATATACTAAATATCCTTTAAACGTAGTAGTAGTTTTATTAAATTTAATCGTTACCTACTTAATTATAGATTATTAATAATAGTATTAAGAATATACCTTTCTCTCCTAAAAATAGGAATCGTCCTAACTTTTAACCGCGCCAAGAAAACCGCGGGCCTATAACCGGTAGTTATAATCCTAATTATTTCGGGTAATAATAAATACCCCCTAGGCGTATAATTATTTACTATAAAACCGAGGTATAAAAGGACTATTTTTAGGAAGATAATATTATAGAGTAATAAATAGAAGAGTAATCTATACCTAATGTTAATTACGTTAATAAATAGAGCTAGGATTAGTGGTAAAAGGATTACTATAATAAATAAAACGAAATAGCCGGTTACTAGGTAACTATTATCGATTCGCTTAAATAAATCGAGTATTATATCTATAAAAAGTCGTTCTTTTTTAAAAATATACTATATATATATTTTAGAAGTTAAGGTTTAGGTAGGAACTCTATTAAAGCCTCCTACCTTAAACGTTTAATTATAAATATTATTTAGAAGAGTAAATAATCTTTAGTAATAGATAAGAATACGGAAACCTATTATTAAGTTAAAATAAATAACGAATTACTAAAGTAGAAGCCTATTATTAAATTAAACTACAACTCTTCTAAAAATACGGGAATAGGATAAGCGTTTAAGAAGTATTAATATACCGGTATTCGGATCGGCCTAAACCCCGAAATTAAAATAGAAAAGAGTTATAAAGATACTAGCTATAAGGTAATTATCGCCGATTATAAATTTATAATATACTTCCTCTTAAAAGCTAGAATTCGTATTATAGTAACCCTACTCCAAGTTACTAGTATTAGTACTAACCGCTATACTATTTCTAAATATATCGTTACCTCTTTATACTTCCCCGGGAAAGATAAGAGTAGTAATAAAATAATAGCCGAAACCGCCTCTAAGGAAGTCTATATTATGGATAATCTTAAAATAAATATATTTATTAATATAAACGTTATAGCCCCTAAAGGAATTAATATACTAGTATCTCGTTAAATAACCCGTATCGGTAGCTACGATATAAAGTACCTTATCGATATTTATTTAAAGGGTATAAATATGAACCGGCCGGTATATACTACGAAAATAAAAGTTATTCCCCTATAAGTTATTATAATTATCGAAGTTCATAAACTTAATCTACTAGTATAAAACTACTTTTTTAAACCGGTAGATACTAACTTATATCTCTTTACCGGAATCGTTAACGATAAAATAAAATTAATACTTATAAAGAATAAGACGGATAAGTTTATTAAAATCCTAAGAAATATAAGGCTTGGCTAGGTACTAAAGGTTTAATTTAATAACTACTATAGTATTATTATAAGTAATAACGATATTCGCGAGCTCGTTATACGAAGGCCTCCTTAAAAGTATAAAGAAACTTTTATTAAAAACGCTTTTAATAATATAGTTACTATTAGTACTAGTTTATTACTTCTTAAGTAGTTTTTAGGGGGTAAAGATATAAAGAACCTAACTAGTTCCCAGCCTTCTATTCTATTAATAAAGATAACTACTTCGGTAAAGGATAGTATCCTCTTAAATAGTATTATTATTTATAGTAAATAACCGGAGTTAGTAAAGATTATTAATTAATTCCCTATACTCTAGGTAGAAGAAGGCTTTATTAATATTCTAGAAAACGAATAAATATATATACTACTTCGCGCCGACTAGGAAGATAAAGTACCTAAAATAATATATATTTATTCTATAAATAACGAGAGCCGGAAGATTATTAACGAAATCTTTAATAAACTATATATTTAGGGACGGCTTAAATAAACGATATAAACTACTTTATTTAGCTTCCTAGTCTTCGTTATTTAAACTATAAAATTAGACGGTACTAAGAAAGACCGTACCGTTATTAATATTCGAGGTTTAAATATTATAGTTATAATAGACGTCTATTATTTACCTCTATAGAATAATATAATTAACGCTATAAGGGTTATTATTAAATTACCGTTATTAACGCGGCCAGTTTCTTCTATTAATAGCGAGTATACTTTAAGGATAAATATAAACTTACTATTATATTATATCGCGGCTAGGAGACTTTTAATATTATAGTAATAAGATTTAAGAACTCGCCTACGTATATATAATAGTAAATAAACCGGATCCTATATATCTATAAAATATTCGCCCGAGTATATATCGATAATATTATAGTATTCTCTTAGACCCTCGAGGATTATATTTAGTACCTATATACGGTATTTTCTTTATTCGTTAAATTTAATATTTTAGTTAACCCTAAGAAGGCGTTTATCGATTATCCGTTAATTATATTATTTAACTAGAAAGTTAACTCGTTCGGGTTATTAATTTCTAAAGAAAAGTTTATAGTTATTAAATAACTAGTTTTCCCTTAAATATTAATAGTATTTAAAACGTACCTAGGAATAATTAATTAATTAAGAGATTATATTAAAGATTATACTACTCTAGTTAAGTCTTTATAAAATAAGAAAATCACGCTACTAAATAAAGTACCCCCTATAGGCGCTTAACGATAGGAATATATTAAAAAGACTAGTTTTAAATTACTTTCTCTATAGGAGATTCGTTCGTTTAAAATTATTTAAAATACCCTTTCTAAGCCTTTCTTTCTATATTATTTCGATAATAAAAAGGAATTATTTATCGACCTTAATACTAGTAAAGAATTCGGTTACGGGGCTATAATTTATTATATTATAAAAGAGCTAAAAGGCCCCTATCCCAACTAAAAGTAAATTTAGCTTATTCTTTTCCTTAACCGACTCTTTAAGGATATAGAAATACGCTATTAACCTACTAAAATAAAACTAATAGGAATAATATAGGTATTTATTAAGATTAAATATATAGTCGAATTAGCTCTTAAAACGGTCGTCTATACTAATTATAAAGCTGCGCTTAGTATAATTAAATAAATAAATATAACTACCTTATCTACGATAAAGACTAATTTACGTATCGTTACGCTGCGGAACAGGGAAGGGAAGGGAAGGGATTACCAGGGAAGGGAAGGGATTCCCTGTTGTTCCCTTCCTCCCTGCTCTCCCTATAGGGCTGCCATATATGGCCATATATGCGCGCATACATGCCCCATTGCTGCCCCCATATATGGCCCATGTATGCGCGCATGCATGCCCCATTGCTGCCCCCATATATGGCCCATGTATGCGCGCATGCATGCCCCATTGCTGCTCCCATGTGGCCCATATATGCGCGCATGCATGCCCCAATACTGCTCCCATGTGGCCCATATATGCGCCCATATATGCCCCATTACTGCTCCCATATGGCCCATATATGCGCCCATATATGCCCCATTACTGCTCCCATGTGGCCCATATATGCCCCCATATATGGCCATGTATGCGCGTATGCATGCCCTATTGCTGCTCCCATATGGCCCATATATGCGCCCATGTATGCCCCATTGCTGCTCCCATATGGCCCATATATGCCCCCATATATGGCCATATATGCGCGCATGTATCCTCCATTAAGTGGTACAAAGATTAGGACAATTAGGAAAGCGGTCAAGAAACGCCAAGCCTTATGTCTGATCTGGACTAGCCTCTTGGCACTAGCTATATATAGCTTATAGGGGTAAGAATAGGCCATATATACCCCCATATATGGCCCATGAATGCGCGCATGCATGCCCCATTACTGCTCCCATGTGGCCCATGTATGCGCGCATGCATGCCCCATTGCTGCTCCCATGTGGCCCATGTATACGCCCATACATGCCCCATTGCTGCTCCTATATGACCCATATGTGCCCCCATATATGGCCATATATGCGCGCATGCATGCCCCATTGCTGCCCCTATATATGACCTATGTATGCGCGTATGTATGCCCCATTGCTGCTCCTATATGGCCTATGTATGCTCCTATATATGGCCATGTATGCGCGTATGCATGCCCCATATATGGCCATATATACGCGCATCCATGCCCCATTGATGCTCTCATATATGGCCCATGTATGAGCCCATTACTGCTTCAAAATATGGCCCATTCTTGCCTGTATATCGCTTATTACCGCGTATATATGGGCTATTACTGCGCTAGTCCAAATTAGGTATAAGGCTTGGCGTTTTAACCGCTTTCCTAATTGTCCTAATCTTTGTACCACTTAATGGAGCATATATGCGCGTATATATAGGCCATATATGGGGGCAGCAATGGGGCATGCGCGCATATATGGGCCATATGGGAGCAGCAATGGGGCATGCATGCGCGCATACATGGGCCATATATGGGGGCATACATGGGCCACATGGGAGCAGCAATGGGGCATGCATGCGCGCATACATGGGCCATATATGGGGGCATACATGGGCCA
>JAABUK010000087.1_pt1 | contig 214148 bp, 165 predicted proteins | sample 5559141 | NCBI WGS metagenome assembly JAABUK01 (sample SAMN10711869, study PRJNA513367) | rock metagenome | isolation source: Antarctica rocks | place: Antarctica: Victoria Land, Pudding Butte nord | collected 2016-01-03 | reverse complement strand
CCCGCTGCTCCAACGACACATAGCTGAACATCCCATCCTGAAACCGCTCGTCTCCACGCATACCCGTAAGACGACCTCCACGTGCTCAGAGCCTGTGGATCGGTATCTATTTCAACAAGCTCCTAGGCGATATCGACGCACCGCTCCATCTGGCGAAGCTATATCTGAAGCTAGGGAAAAACGACCAGGAGGCCGCTAGCTGTTGAGGTTGCGGGTGGGCGCGGGGCCGCAGGAGTTGTTCACCGTTTCACCCGGAGTTGAGCCAAGCAGCGACCTTGAAGACGACGATTTTGAGGAAGCCAAGCAGCTGCTATCGAGTATGAAAGAGCGGGTTCAGTAGCTGGGTGATGACTGTGCATAAAATGTCTGCATGCCGCGTGATCCTTGGCGACATGAACTCGTAGAAGGTGATCAGGCGAGGGAGTTACTTACGTTCTGAGGGCGAGGTAGTTGCAGTATCCGCCGGAGCAAATCCCCAGTTCAGGAGAAGGCGGGGGTTGCGGGTCGGTCGGCAGATGGGGGAAACGAAGTGAGAGGCAGCGGAGGCTGTCTTGGCCCGGATGAGGTCGGCGAGGTGTTCGATCTGAGGGGAGGTCTCGGCGACGGGGGCGGCACCACGGTGGCAGACGGCGTACTGGTACCAGCCGTCGTACTGGAGGTCGGCGTCGGCCCAGGGCTGGGAGTGGACGAGGGTGGCGAAGGCGGGGCGGCTCATGACGTCGGCCTGCTGGGGTTCGCGATACTTGCCGGCAGCGGAGGTGGTGAGGCGGGCGAGCAGCCACATAAGAGCGAGGGGGAGGCGGGTGCGGAAGCCGGAGGTGGGTTCGGCGATGAAGCAGATGCCGGAGGGTTTGAGGACGCGGAAGATCTCGCGGACGATGCCCTCCTTGTCGGGGACGATGAGGAAGAGGCGGGAGACGACGATGCAGTCGATGGAGGCGGAGGCGTAGGGGAGGGAGTGGGCGTCGGCGCGCTGGAAGCTGCAGTTGGAGAGCTGTCGGGCGGCGGCCCGTTCGCGGGCGCGTTCGATAAGGGAGAGGGAGAGATCGACGCCGGTGGTGCGGAGGTTGGGGAACTCTTCGGAGAGTCGACAGGCATAGAAGCCGGGGCCGCAGCCGAGTTCGAGGAGACGGGTTCCGGGCGGCGGGCCGGATGGGGGGAAGAGGGAGTGGGCGATCTCCTGGGTGTGATCGCGGAAGAGGTACTCGCGGCAGAGGGCGTAGAACCAGGAGAGGCGTTCGAAGAGGCTATCCGTCGACGGGGTCAAGCTGCACGCGGTTTCGCAGTTGCTGGGATGCATTGGAGGGCCCTGTCGGTGCGGCGGCGCTCTGTATCCGGTGGTGCGTGTTCCGGACCAGAGTATGGGATGCGCTTTGATGATGATAGCGTTTTTGGCGGATGCGGGTGTAAGGATTACTGGCTCGGGACCACGGAAGGGCGGAGGTTCAGACGGTCTGGTTCATGCGGTCTGGTTCATGCGGTCTGGTTCAGGCGGTCCAGTCGAGGATGACCTTGCCGGAGTTGCCGGAGCGCATGGCGTCGAAGCCGACCTCGAACTGCTGCCAGGGGAGGCGGTGGGTGATGACGCCGGAGATGCTGAGACCGCTCTCCAGCATGACGGACATCTTGTACCAGGTCTCATACATTTCGCGGCCGTAGATGCCGCGAAGGGTGAGCTGGTTGAAGATGACCTGGTTCCAATCGATGGCGATGGGATCGGAGGGGATGCCGAGCATGGCGACCTTGGCGCCGTGGCTCATGTTGGCGAGCATGTCGCGAAAGGCGCGGGGGTTGCCGGACATTTCGAGGCCGACGTCGAAGCCCTCGGACATGTGGAGCTGGGGCTGGATGTCGGCGATCCTGGTTACGGTCGGGTCGATGGCGAGGGTAACGCCAACTTTTTCGGCGAGTGCGCGGCGGTAGGGGTTGGGGTCGGAGATGACGACGTGGCGGGCGCCGGCGTGGCGGGCGACGGCTGCGGCCATGATGCCGATGGGGCCGGCGCCGGTCACGAGGACATCCTCGCCAAGGACGGGAAAGGCGAGGGCGGTGTGGACGGCGTTGCCGAGGGGGTCGAAGATGGCGGCGATGTCGCGCGGGATGCCGGGCGAGTGGCGCCAGACGTTGGTCATGGGGAGGACGATGAACTCGGCGAAGCAGCCGTTGCGCTGGACGCCGGTGCCGAGGGTGTGAGCGCACAGGTGGCGACGACCGGCGAGGCAGTTGCGGCAGCGTCCGCAGACGACGTGGCCCTCTCCGGAGACGGTGTCGCCGGGGTGGAAGTCGACGACGTTTGAGCCTACCTGGACGATCTCACCGACGAACTCGTGACCGATGGTGAGGCCGACGGGGATGGTCTTCTGGGCCCATGCGTCCCAGTCGTAGATGTGGAGGTCGGTGCCGCAGATGCCGGTGGCGAGGACGCGGATTTTGACATCGTTGATGCCGATCGCTGGCTCGGGAACATCTTCGAGCCAGAGACCGGGTTCGCTGCGACTTTTGACGAGTGCCTTCACTTAGACCTCAGATCCTGCGGGCAGGGTGGATTGCCCCACTCGCATTTTAGAGCGCGGTGAGGGCGCGGGGCGCGGGTGGGGAGCCGAGGGCCGAGGCGGAGGACTAGGGCCTTTGCTCGGGCTGTTGCTGAGGTGCTGCCTGCTGCCGTTTGAGGTGCAGTGCTCTTGCGTGGGAGTTGTGGGTCAGGGGTTCAGTGCCCTGCCCTCTCGTGGACGCCGTTCCAGAGTCTTAGGATGCCGTCTGGATTGCTGTCCTGGAGCTCCGGTGGGAGGGCGGATTGCGGCATTCCCTGGAGCGCGACGGGGCGGACGAAGCGGAGGATCGCCTGGGTGCCGACGGAGGTGGAGCGGCCGTCGGAGGTGGCGGGGTAGGGGCCGCCGTGCACCATGGCGTGCGCGACTTCGACGCCGGTGGGGAAGCCGTTGAAGATGATGCGGCCGACCTTGGACTCGAGGACCTGGAGGAGCTCCCCATTGGACGCGAGGTCCTGCTCGGTGCCGAGGATGGTGGCGGTGAGATGGCCTTCGAGGAGGCGCGCGGCGGACAGGAGGTCCTGCCCGGAGGAGCTGTGAACGACGAGGGTGCTGGGGCCGAAGATTTCCTCCTGGAGGGCGTGGTCGGAGACGAACTGCTCGAAAGGGACCTCGTAGAGGGCGCTTTGGGCGGAGAAGCCGTCAGCGGCGGAGGCTCCGCGCACGGGCTGGAGGTGTTCGCGGCCGGCCGCCTGGCGGCTGTACTGCGAGGCGATGCCGGAGGTGAGGAGCGAGAACGCGGGGCTGGTCCCGGCGAGGGCGCGAAGGCGGGCCGAGAAGCCGGCGGGATCGTCCGATCCGGCCTGGGCGCCGGAGCCGGCGTCGGGAACGAAGACGACGCCGGGCTTGGTGCAGAACTGCCCGGCGCCGAGGGTGTAGGAGCCGTGGAGGCCGTCGGCGAGTGCGGGGCCGCGTTCGGCGAGGGCTCCGGGAAGGATAAAGACGGGATTGGTGCTGCCCATCTCGGCGTAGACAGGGATGGGGACCTTGCGCGAGGCGGCGAGATCCATAAGCGCGCGACCTCCGCGAAAGGAGCCGGTGAAGCCAACGGAGCGGATCGCGGGATGCTGCACAAGGGCGGAGCCGATGCTGAACCCCGCGTCGAAGAGGAGCGAGAAGGTTCCCGGGGGAAGGCCCTCAGCCCGGACGGCGTCGTTGACCAAGTGGCCGACGAGCTCGCTGGTTGCGGGGTGCGCGGGATGGGCCTTGACGATGACGGGATTGCCGGCGGCGAGGGCTGAGGCGATATCTCCGCCGGCGACGGAGAAGGCGAGCGGGAAGTTGCTGGCGCCGAAGACGGCAACGGGGCCGAGGGGACGGAGCATGGAGCGAAGGTCGGGCCTGGGAGGGGTCCGGGCGGGGTCGGCGGTATCGATGCGGGCGTCGACCCAGGAGCCTTCTTCGATGAGCTGCGCGAAGAGGCGGAGCTGTCCGCTGGTGCGGGCGACTTCGCCGGCGAGGCGTGGCGTTGCGGGGAGGGCGGTCTCGAGGTGGGCGCGTTCGACCAGATCGGCGGCGGCGGCGTCGACCGAAGCGGCGATGCGGCGGAGCAGGGATGCGCGCTTCTTCCCCGTGGTGATGCCGAGGAGGGGAGCGGCGGCGACGGCGGCGACGACGGCGCGGTCGAGATCGGCCGGGGAGGCAGAGATGTATTCGGGATCGAGAGCGCGGCCGTCGGCTGGATGGAAGCCGTGGAAGGGATGGCCGCCGGTCTCTCCGGGTGCGCCTGCTACCTGGGATAGGCCGGTGAGTCGGGCAATGAGATTTTCTGATGCTGTCATGAGCTGCTCCTTACATGAAGGTACATAAAAGAATCCCTCCAGAGAGGGGGAGGTGAGTCAGGGAAGAGATGAACCGTAGATGTCGCGACGATCAGGCAGTGAGGCTGTTGAGGGGCTTTCGATGGGCATCGGCTCAGGCCAGATTTTATGCCAGTGGATCGGCTTGTGCTGAGCGACGTGATGGCGGGGACCGCTGCTGCTTGACACCATTCGGCGAATACCCGGTATTCTCGTTTCTCAGTTGCAGAACGCGAAGCTGCGTGCCCGGATCCTGGGTGCGGACGCTTCGTTGGCACATCAACTTTGTTTTCAGGAAGTTTATCGATGATGTCCGATCGCGCCGTGAGCACGGAGACGACCAGCACTGCACCGACACGCTCCAACATGCGGTGGATGGTGTGCGGGTTGCTGTTCCTGGCGACGACGATCAACTACATGGACCGGTCGGTGCTTTCGCTGATCGAGCCGGCGCTGCACGATCTGCCGTTCATGGGGTGGAACCAGGGGACGGACGCGAGCCATCAGAAGATCTTCAACGACCATTTCAGCACCATCTTGACCTATTTCCAGATTGCATACGGCATTGGCCTGCTGACGGCGGGAAGGCTGATCGACAAGCTTGGGACGAAGGCTGGGTATGCAGTTGCGATCACGGTGTGGGCTTTCGCGTCGATGAGCCATGCGCTGGTTGGATCGGTGGCAGGCTTTTGCGCGGCGCGCTTCATGCTGGGCCTGGGGGAGTCGGGTAATTTTCCAGCGGCGATCAAAGCGGTGACGGAGTGGTTTCCGGCGGAGGAGCGGGCGCTGGCGACGGGTCTGTTCAACTCCGGCGCGAATGCGGCATCGCTGGTGGCGCCGTGGCTGATTCCGATTGTGACCCTGAAGTTTGGTTGGCATGCGGCGTTCCTCACGACCGGGTCGATGGGGCTGGTGTGGCTGATCGTGTGGCTGATGTTTCCGTATGAGCGGCTGCGGCGGAGCGCCTCCGAAGGTCGCGGTTCAGGGGAGGTCCGGAGGCAGACGGAACCGGCTGCTGCCGGCGGCGGGCAGAGTGGATTCTTTGCGTTGTTCGGCGAGCTCTCGAGGCAGAAGGGCCTGTACGCGTTTTCGATTGCGAAAGGGATGACCGATCCTATCTGGTGGTTTTACCTGTTCTGGCTGCCCAAGTACTTTCACGAGACGTACGGTCTGGACCTGAAGCATTTGGGGCCGCCGATCATCATCGTCTACTTCTGTTCGAGCTTTGGATCGATCATGGGCGGTGGCTTGTCCGGTCTGCAGATGAAACGCGGGCACACGGTGAACTACGGACGGAAGTTTGCGATGCTGGTGTGCGCTCTGCTGGCGCTGCCGGTGATGCTGGTGCCGTACATGCATACGGTCTTCGGGGCAAATGTGTGGCCGGCGGTGGTGCTGCTTTCGCTTGGGACGGCGGCGCACCAGGGCTGGTCGGCCAACCTGTTTTCGACGCCGACGGACATGTTTCCGTCGACCGCGGTGAGCACGGTGGTGGGCATTGGAGGGGCGGCAGGAGCGTTGGGCGGAGCCGTGTTCACGAAGTTTACGGGAGCGGTGTGGAGCTCACACCCGTTTCTGATCTTCCTCCTGGGATCGCTGGCGTACCTGTCGGCGCTGGCGATCTTCCAAGCGCTGGTTCCGCGGCTGGGCGCGCCGACGGAGATCTGAGCGGTCGCCAGGAGAGCGGCGACGGTCTGGGGCGATATGCGATGGGCTGGGGCTGGCGTTCGGAGCTGGCTTTCGGGGCTGAGCTTTCGGCGCTGCCCTGCTAGACTGCCCTTTAAACCCGATGCCTGTCGCAACCCAGAAGTTCTATCTCACGACACCGATTTACTATGTCAACGCGCGCCCGCACATCGGGCATGCGTACACGACGATTGTCGCGGATGTGATCGCGCGGCGTCACCGCCTGCTTGGGCACGAGACCTTTTTCCTGACCGGGACGGATGAGCACGGGCAGAAGATCGAGCGATCGGCGAACGCTGCCGGCATCCCACCGACGGAGTTTGCCGACGAGGTCTCGGCGTCCTTTCGCGCGCTCTGGGACCGGATGGGGATCACGTACGACGACTTCCTGCGGACGACGGAGCCGCGGCACAAGGCGGGTGTCCAGAGGCTGTTCAAGCTGCTGCAGGATCGCGGATACATCTACCTGAGCACGTACACGGGGCAGTATTGCGTGTCGGACGAGGCGTACGTGGATGGTCCGGGCGGGGTGCGTTGCCCGGACTGCGGGCGCGTGACCGAGACCGTGTCTGAATCGAACTACTACTTCAAGTTGTCGGCGTTTCAGCAGCCGCTGATCGATCAGATCGAATCGTCTGACACCTCCGCCCAGATATCGATTCAGCCGGAGTCGCGGCGCAACGAGGTGCTGAGTTTTCTGCGGTCGGGGCTGAAGGATCTTTCGATCTCGCGGACGAGTTTCAAGTGGGGCATCCCGGTTCCGGGGGATGAGGCGCACGTGGTCTATGTCTGGCTCGACGCGCTGGCGAACTACATGACGGCGATCGGCTATGGATCGGACGATCCGGCCGATGTGGCAAAGTTTGAGCGGTTCTGGCCGGCCGACCTGCACCTGGTGGGGAAGGAGATTATTCGGTTTCACTGCGTGTACTGGCCGGCGTTTCTGATGGCGGCGGGGCTGCCGCTGCCGAAGGCGGTTACGGCTCACGGGTGGCTGCTGTTTGAAGAGTCGAAGATGTCGAAGTCCCGCGGCAACATCGTACGCGCAGAGACGATCCTCGACGGGTTTGGGGAGCAGGTGTATGCGCGGCAATTTCCCGAGAGCACGAAGGTGGAGCGGGACCTGTTTGCGAGCGATGTTCTGCGCTACTTTCTGCTGCGTGAGATTCCGTTCGGGCAGGACGGGGGGTTTTCGTTCGGTGCGCTGATTCAGCGGTACAACAGCGATCTCGCGAACGGGTATGGGAACCTGGTGAGTCGCACGCTGAAGCTCATCGAACAATCCTGCTCGGGAGAGATCCCGGAGCGTCACGCTTCGGTGCACACCGGAGATGAGACGGGGCTGCGGCTGCTCTTCCCTGTCGACGACGGGATGTCTCCTTATGACTTTCGGGTGGATGCGATATCGACTACGAGCATCTTTGCTGATTGCGTTGCGCGGTCGGAGTTCTCGATCGCCCTGGGCGAGGTCTGGAGCTACATCGCCAAGCTGGATGGCTTCGTGACCAGGTACGCGCCCTGGAAGCTGACGTCGAGCCTCGTGGCTGACGACGCTGTTCGTCTGAACGCTATTCTTTACACCGCAGCGGAGTCGATTCGCATAATCACGGCACTGCTGTACCCGGTTCTTCCCGAGGCAACAGCGAAGGTCTGGTCTCAGCTCGGCCTGGGCGATATCGGGGAGGCCGCGCGCGAGGGCCGACTCAGAGATCTTTCATGGGGCGGGCTCGAGCCTGGCACGAAGCTCGGTCCGCTCGCCCCCATCTTTCCACGCGCTGACAAAGGATTGGCCCAGACAATGAACGACATGGAACAGAGCAACGCGCCCACTGCATCGAGGCTAAGCAACGAGTTGACCTCGGCCGCGCCCGACACTGCCTCTGACCCGACCCACCCTGCGGCACCGCCTCGGACATCGGCGATCGGCGAGGCTCATCCGATCACGCAGGTGGCCGGCTCCGGTGCGTTGACGACCGAGCGGGAACTGAGCCCGTCGCACACGGAGGCGCGCGCTTCCGGTCTGTTCGCGACCCGTGCTTCCGCGCAGCCGATGCCGATTGCGCCGGTGAGCACGGAGGTTGCGCCAGGTGCGGCAGCGAGCGCGCAGATCACGATCGACGAGTTCGCGAAGGTCGAGCTTCGGGTGGCGAGGGTGCTGGTGGCGGAACGGATCCCGAAGGCTGACAAACTGCTGCGTCTGGAGGTCGATCTTGGCTACGAGCGGCGGCAGATTCTCTCCGGCATCGCCGAGTGGTACACGCCCGAGGAGCTGGTGGGGCGGAAGATTGTTGTGATCACGAATCTGGCGCCGCGAAAGATGCGCGGCCTGGAGTCTCACGGGATGCTGCTGGCCGCGTCGTCGGGGGAGAATGGAAGGCCCGCTCTGGCCACGTTTGCGGAAACCGATGCGATCGAGGTGGGGGCGCGGCTGAAGTGAATCGTGAGCTCCGCAATGCTGACATGCTGGTGGACTCGCACGCGCACCTGGACCTCTACGACGACGCCGATCGTGAGCGCGTCCTGCGCCGGGCGTTTGCGGGCGGGGTAGGAACGATTCTTGCGATCGGCATCGGCAACGGCCCGGACACGATGCATGAGGCTCTCCGGATCGCGCATGCCTCGGCGGCGGCGGACGAACGCGATGTGCCCATCATCTTTGCGACGGCGGGCATTCATCCGGACGAGACCAGAGACGCGACGCCCGAGGCTCTGGAGAGACTGGCCGGGCTGCTTGCGGACCCGATGTGCGTTGCTGCCGGGGAGATTGGCCTCGACTACTACCATGTCGAGAATCCGGAGCCGGAGGTGCAACGCGCGGCTTTCCTGGCGCAGATGCGGCTGGCGGCCGAAGCGAGAAAGCCGATCGTGGTTCACTGCCGGACGTCCGAGCTTGCGACAGGAGCGGCCAAGGCTCGCTTTGGAGCAGCGGATGCCTGGGAGGACCTGTTGGCGCTAGCGGTCGAGCACTGGGCGCCGACCGGTCTGCCGGGCATCATGCACTGTTTTTCCGGGTCGCCGGAGCAGGCGCGGAGATCGCTCGCGGCGGGCTTTTACATCTCGTTTGCGGGGAACCTGACCTATCCGAAGGCGCACGGGATCCGGGACGCGGCTGCCGGAGTGCCGATCGAGCGCCTCCTGGTGGAGACGGACGCGCCCTTTCTGGCACCGATTCCGCACCGGGGCGAGAGGAACGAACCGGCGCTGATCCGACATACGGTGGAGGCCTTGGCGGCTGTGCGCGGCATCTCGACGGAGGAGCTCGCGGCGAGGACGACCGCCAATTTCGCACGTTGTTTCCAGCTGCGCGACGTCCGCGCGAATGCTGACATAATAGGATCGCAGGTTACGAGCTAGGGAGAAGACATGGCAGCCGATAACAGCTTCGACGTCGTCAGCAAGGTGGACCTGCAAGAGGTCAAAAACGCGGTTGAGCAGGCGACCAAAGAGGTGAACGCGCGGTTCGACCTCAAGGATTCGAAGTCCAAGATCGATGTCGAAGGCACTGAGGCGATCCAGCTCGCGAGCCAGGATGAGTACACGTTGAAGGCGGTGACCGAGATCCTGGGCCAGAAGCTGGTGAAGCGCGGGGTTTCGTTGAAGAACCTGAGCTACGAGAAGGTCGAGGCGGCGTCGAACTCTTCGGTGCGGCAGAAGATCACGCTGCAGCAGGGGATTCCTTCCGAGAAGGCGAAGCAGATTGTGGCGCTGATCAAGGAGTCGAAGAAGAAGGCGCAGGCTTCGATCCAAGGGGACACGGTGCGGGTGGTCAGCAAGGATCGGGACGTTTTGCAGGACATCATGTCGCTGCTTCGGGGCAAGGACCTGGGCGTTGATCTGCAGTTCACCAATTTACGGTCGAACTAGCGTACGTGACAGGTGCCGGTCCGGCCTGTTCGCCTCACTTCTAAATGTGTTTCAAAGTTGGGCGGCGTCGAGAGCTGGGAACAACACCGTACTTGGAATCGAAGCTCCGGCGGCGTCCTGATACTCTCATGGAGGCGTGGGTACCCTCTCCATCTCGAGTGCGAAGGAGGTCTTCGACCTCTTGCGGGAGGATCTCGACGCCATTGAAATAGAGTTTGCGGCGCAGTCGGCTTCGGATGTCGAGGTGGTGACCGACATTTCGAGCTACCTGATTGCGGGAGGCGGGAAGCGGATCCGGCCGATGCTGCTGCTGCTGGCGTCGAAGGCGCTTGGCAGCAGCTCCGCGGGTCGCATCCGGCTGGGCGCGGTGGTCGAGATGCTGCATACGGCCACGCTGGTGCATGACGACATCATCGATGAAGCTGACATGCGCCGTGGCCGGCCCTCTTCGAACACGACGTGGGGCAATGCGAAGTGTGTTCTGGCGGGCGACTGGCTGTACATGCAGTCGTTCTCGGTGGCGCTTGACGAGCGCAACTTCCACGTTCTCGATCTCCTGATCTCGCTCACGCAGCAGATGGTCGAGGGTGAGTTGCTGCAGATCCAGAAGCTCGGCCACCTGATCAACGAGGAGGAGTACTTCGACCTGATCTTTCGGAAGACGGCGTGCCTGTTCAAGGTATCGATGCAGCTGGGAGCGGCGCTGAGCAAGGCCGGCGACGAAGTGGAAGCGCAGATGGGGGAGTACGGGCGGAACCTGGGGCTGGCGTTCCAGATTGTGGATGATGTGCTCGACCTGACGGCGGCTGAGGATGTGCTCGGAAAGCCGGTCGCGAGCGATCTTCGCGAGGGAAAGGCGACGCTGGCGGTGATTCATGCGCTGGAGCGCGGGACCGGGGCCGACCGCGAGGCGATCCGCACCGTTCTAGCGGACCGCAGCTTCGACCGAGTCTCGCACCGCGAGATTCTGGGGACGCTGGAGCGTCACGGATCCATCGAATACGCGATGGATACGGCGTGCGCTTACGCGGAGGCGGCGCGGCTCTCGATTGCGGAGCTCTCTGACTCGCCGGCCAAGCGAGCTCTGCTGTGGATGCCGGAGTTTGTAACCACACGGGATCGGTAGGTCGTTTGAAGCGTATTTTTCCGCCGCGGATCCACGTTCTACGTCACTTTTACGTCACTCCAAAGATGCGCACGAAGGCTGCGGCTACGGCGGCTCCTGCGAGTGGACCGAGGATGGGCACCCAGGCGTAGTCCCACTCGGATCCCTGCTTGCCGGGGATGGGGAGGAGAGAGTGGGCGAGGCGCGGACCGAGGTCGCGGGCGGGGTTGATGGCGTATCCGGTGCTTCCGCCGAGCGACAGGCCGATGCCCCAGACGAGGGAGCCGATGAGGATGGGGCCGAGACCGGGGGCGAGGCCGCCTGGGGAGACACGGCGTGAGAACAGGGCGGCGGCAACCAGGACGAGGATGAAGGTGCCGACGAGTTCGCTGAAGAAGTTCCAGAGCGGGCTGCGGATGGCGGGAGAGGTGGCGAAGCAGGCGAACTTCAGGTCGGCCTCGCTGGTCGCCGCCCAATGCGGCTTGTAGTGCAGCCAGACGAGGATCGCACCAGTAAAGGCGCCGAGGATCTGGGCTGGGAGGTAGGTTAGGAGGCGCGATGCGTTGCCGGTCATAAGGACGGAGCCGAGGGTGACCGCGGGATTGAGATGCGCATCGGAGTCGCCCATGGCGGACGCGACGGCGACACCGGCGAAGACGGCCACGGCCCAACCTGTGGTGATGGCGATCCAACCGGCGCCCTGAGCCTTGGAACGACTCAGCAGGGTACCGGCGACGACACCATTTCCGAGGACGATAACGACCATGGTTCCGAAGAACTCTCCCAGGGCGGGTGACGTTAGGATCATGTACTCATCTCCTGTTGGAACTGTTGCGGGCGTTGGCTGGGTGTTGATTGACTGGGCGTTGATTGACGCGTTCAGGCTTCATACACGTACCCTCGCGCCACGGCTTCGAAGGCGAGTAGATCCTGCTGCCGGAGCTCCGGCGATCGTCCCAGGTCATCGGCGAGCAGGGTGGCGACGACGGGCGCGGCTTCGAGCGCGGCCCCAGCATCGAGGAAGAGCGACCGGGTTCTGCGAGCCAGAACGTCTTCGACGGTGCGGGCCATCTCGAAGCGGGCCGCCCACAGAACCTCAGCCTTGATGTAGGGAAGGCGAGGGTGGAGCAGATCGGCCAGGTCCGGCCTGTCGGCGCAGATCGCATCGATGGCGGGCAGATCGGATCCGTAGACGCTGCGGGAGCTGGGGGCTTCGGTGATGTGGGCGTCGCCTGTCCATCCGTGCAGATGGAGGTCAAGCGTCTTGGATGGGCCGAGCTTGAATCCGCCCACTGCCGAGGCGTGGTTGATGGCGTCCTCGCCCATGCGCCGGTAGGTGGTCCACTTGCCTCCGGTCACGGTGACGAGGCCGGTGCGGGAGACGAGGATCCTGTGGTCGCGCGACAGCTTCGAAGTGCTGGCGTTGCCGCTTGCCGCGAGCGGCCTGAGGCCGGACCAGACGCTGAGGACGTCGTCGCGGTTGACGGTCCTGCCGAGGTATTTGCGAATGTGATCGGAGAGGAACTCGCGTTCGGGAGCGGTGGACCGGGGCTCGGTGGCGCTGCCCGGCATGGGCTCATCGGTGGTTCCGACGACCAGGCGCCCATGCCACGGGATGGCAAAGAGAACGCGGCCATCGCTGGTCTTCGGCACCATGAGAGCGGTGGTTCCGGGCAGGTATTCGGGGGGAAGGACGAAGTGGGTGCCCTGGCTGATGGCGAGCAGAGGAGACGTGCCGGCGGGGCTGCCGGCGCCATTCCAGTCCATGGCTAGGATGTCCTCCGCAAAGACGCCGGTGGCGTTGATGACGGCCTTTGCCCTGATCTCCCACTCCTGCCCGGTCTCGGCGTCGCGGGCGACAGCGCCGCTGATCTTTCCGTCGCGGTACGTGAGGCGGACGATGCCGGCGTGGTTTAGCGCGACGCCGCCGAGGTCGAAGAGCGTGCGCATGAGTGAGACGGCGTAGCGGGCGTCGTCGAACTGGCCATCCTGGTAAAGGACGCCGCCTTTGAGGCCGGTGCGGAGGAGAGTTGGGAGCTGGGCCAGAGTTTCAGAGCGCGATAGCATCTCCGACCGGCCAAGGGAGAGCTTGCCGGAGAGGCGCTCGTAGAGCTTGAGGCCGATGCCGTAGTACGGCAGGCCGATGTAGTCGTAGACGGGAACGACGAAGGTCTGGCGATGAACGAGATGCGGCGCGTTGCGGAGCATGTGTCCGCGTTCCTTGAGGGCGTCGAGGACGAGCCGGAAGTTGAACTGCTCCAGGTAGCGGACGCCACCGTGTACGAGCTTTGTGCTTCGGCTGGAGGTGCCTTTGGCGAAGTCGTCACGTTCGAGGAGAAGTGTGCGAAGCCCGCGGGAGGCAGCCTCGACCGCGGCTCCGAGACCGGTTGCGCCGCCGCCGATGACGAGCACATCCCAGAGCGGATTTGTATCCAGCTCCCTGACGATTGACTGGCGATCCAGCGTGTTGACGATCGACTGGCGGTCCAGCGTGTTGACGATCGACTGGCGATCCGGCGTCACTGCTCCTCCCACGAGGAGGCTCGGCTGAGCGCCTTGCGCCAACGCGATCGCATGGTGTCGCGAACCGACGCGGACATGCTGGGCTCAAAGGTGCGTTCCGCCTTCCACTGCTTTGAGATGGCTTCGACGGAGGTCCAGAGCCCGACGCCGAGACCGGCCAGGTACGCGGCTCCAAGCACCGTTGCCTCGGCGTTGAGCGGACGGACGACGCGGACGCCGAGGAGGTCGGCCTGCAGCTGCATGAGCATGTTGTTCTGGGAGGCTCCACCATCGACGCGGAGCTCCTGGAGCGGGAGGCCCGAGTCGGCCTGCATGGCATCGAGAACGTCAACCACCTGGAGGGCGATGCCTTCGAGCGCGGCGCGGGCGATGTGGGCGCGCGTGGTTCCGCGGGTCATGCCGACGAGAGCTCCGCGGGCGTACTGGTCCCAGTGGGGCGCGCCCAGGCCGGAGAAGGCGGGGACGAGAACGACTCCGCCGGAATCTGGAACGGACATGGCGAGGCTCTCGACCTCGGCCGAGGTGCGGATGATCTGCAGTTCATCACGGAGCCATTGCACGACTGCGCCGGCCATCAGCATGCTTCCTTCAAGCGCGTACTCGATGCGGCCGCCCAGACCCCAGGCGACGGTCGTGAGGAGCTTGTTGCTCGAAGACATGGGCATGCTGCCGGTATTGAGAAGCATGAAGCTGCCGGTGCCGAAGGTGCATTTCACCATGCCCGGCCGGGTGCACATCTGGCCGAAGAGCGCTGCCTGCTGGTCGCCGGCGATCCCGGAGATGGGGATGCCGCTGAGGGCGCCGGTGGCGGTTGCGCAGGTCCCGCTTGAGGGGACGACCTCGGGGAGGAGGGACCGGGGGACGTTGAAGATGGTCAGCAGCTCCTCATCCCACGCGTGGGTGTGGATGTTGTAGAGCATGGTGCGCGAGGCGTTGGTGACGTCGCAGACGTGGCGCGCGCCGTCGGTCAACTTCCAGATGAGCCATGAATCGACGCTGCCGAATGCGAGCTCGCCGCGCTCTGCCCGGCGCCGCGCATCGGGGACGTGATCGAGGATCCAGCGGATCTTGCTGGCGGAGAAGTAGGCGTCGGGGAGCAGTCCTGATTTTTGCTGGATCACGCTGGCCAGGCCTTCGGCCTTTAACTGATCGCAGAACTCCGAGGTGCGGCGGTCCTGCCAGACGATGGCATTGTGGACAGGCTCGCCGGACCGGCGATCCCAGAGGATGGTGGTCTCGCGCTGGTTGGTGATGCCGATGCTCGCGATGTCGGAGTTGTCGAGGCCAGCGATGGCGAGGGCTTCGGCGGATGTTCCGATTTGCGAGGACCACAGATCGACGGGATCGTGCTCGACCCAGCCAGGCTGCGGGTAGATCTGGCTGAAGGATCTTTGGGCGAGGCCATGCACTGTGCCTGCCTGGTCGATGACCATGGCACGAGAGCTGGTCGTGCCCTGATCGAGGGCGAGGATGTAGCGGCGTCGCGTCAAAGCTCTTCTCCTGTGGAGCGTAGTTCCTGGCTCGTGGAACGAAGTTCCCGTTTGTCGCCGTGGACGTGAGGCATGGACGTCCGAGACAGCTGCGATCCGACGAGGAAAGTCTTCAGGGGGAACTTTACAGCAAAGATCCTGTTCGCGGCGGGGCCTGTGCTCTTGAGCGAAAGCTTGCGAAGGCTGTTCATGTCCTCTCGAAGCCGGGCGGGACTGGTGCCGAGCGGGACGGGACTAGGGGACGCTGTAGTCCAGGGTGAAGCGGCCGAGCTGGATCATGGGATGGGTGGAGGGGGGCCAGATGCGGAAGGACTCTACACGGTGGATTGCGGGATTGCGGACGGCGGGCACATCGACCAAGGCCTTGCCGGTGGCGGCCTCGGATATGGTGACGAGGAGCTCCTCGGTGCTTCTGGTCCAACCAATGAGGTAGTTGCCGGTTGGAAGGGTTCGGCCGCCGATCTTCAGAGGCACCTGGGTGACGAGGTAGTCGGAGTACTTGCCGTTGGCGGAGTAGCCGGCGGTGATCAGGACGACGCCTGCGATCATGCGGCCCTGGCTGTCGACGACGCCTGAACCGGTACGGAGTTCGGTTTCGATCCGCTCGGCGACGACAGGCGCGCGGGAGGGAAGAACGGACCGCAGCTCTTCCGGGGTTGCCGATCGCCATGCTGCGGGGCGAGGCGCCTGTGCGGTGATGGAAACGCAGCCGGCCACGATGTGCAGAAGCAGGAATGCTGCTGTTCGCAGCGGGAGTGAGGATCTCACGGTGCTAGTCAAAGTGCACGATTCCTCTCTGGAGCGCGGTGGTGGTGGCCTGGGTGCGGTCCGTCACACCGAGCTTTCCAAGGAGACTGTTGACGTGCGTCTTTACTGTTGCCTCCGAGATGAAGAGCGCGCCGGCGATCTCCTTGTTGCTGTTTCCGCTGACGATGAGCCGGAGGACGTCGGTCTCGCGATCGGTCAGGGTTGGACCGGAGAGCCGCTCGGCGAGGCGCTCGGCGACGGCTGCCGGGATTCGAGACTTGCCCTTGTGCACGGTGCGAATCGCGTCGATGAGTTCCTCCGAGTTCATGCCTTTGAGGAGGTATCCTTTGGCACCGGCCTGCAGCGCGCGGTAGATATCCTCATCGCCGTCGAAGGTTGTCAGAACGATGATGCGCGCGTCACGGAACTCCGCGCGGATGCGGGTGATGGTCTCCACCCCGCCGATGGTTGGCAGCCGGAGATCCATCAGGGTCACGTCGGGCCTGTGCTCGCGGAACAGCCTGATTGCGGCGTCGCCGTCAGGAGCCTCCGCGACGATCTCGAAGCCCTCAACCAACCGGAGCAGAGCGATAAAGCCCTGACGGACGACGTGGTGGTCTTCCACGATCATGATGCGGATGGCGTCGGTCACAGCAGATCCTTTCTCTCCGCTCTGCGCGGATCCAGCATGAGGTTGATGGTGGTTCCCTGCCCCGGTGAGGTCTCCACCGCGAAGCTTGCGCCGATATCTGCTGCCCGCTCGCGCATGCCCTGCAGGCCAAAGTGTCCGGCTCCGCTCAGGTCGTTTTGCGCGTCCAGAAAGCCCACACCGTCGTCCGTCACCTGCAGGTGGAGGACACTGGCATCGTACCGTAGCGTCACATGGACGTGCCTGGCCCGTGCGTGGCGGACCGCGTTGGTCACGGCCTCCTGTGCGATGCGGAGGAACTGTTGCTCGACACCGCGGGAGACGGGACGGTAGGTGCCCTTGATCGAAAGCTTGACGGACGGGCCTGAGTCGCTGACCTTGTTCTCCGTCATCGCGGCAAGGAGCGAAGGCAGAGTCTCGACCTCGCCCGGCGACCGCAGGTTCCAGATCGAACTGCGCGCCTCGGCGAGGCTGCCACGGACCAACTCCCGGGTTTGCTCGAGCTGTTTGAGAGCACCTTCCTTCGAGGTTTGGAGGAGCCGCGTTGTGACCTCAAGCTGCACCGAGATGGCCACGTAGCCCTGCGCCAGGGTGTCGTGGATCTCGCGGGCGATGCGGTTGCGCTCCTGGAGCACGGCGTTGTATTGAGCCTCGACGGTCAGTACGCGCCAGCGATAGACGGCGAAGGCAAGCGAGCCGAGAAGGAGGGCCAGCACAACGTAGAAAGTTTTGGTCTGCAGAAGCGTGGGCTGGACGCGAAGGTTGAAGGCTGCCGGCTTCGTGCTCCAAACGCCATCGTTATTGGAGCTGATGACCGAGAAGCGGTACTTGCCGGGAGGAACGTTGGTGTAGAAGGCTTCGCGCCGCGGACCGGCCTCCACCCACTCCTTGTCGAAGCCTTCGAGGCGGTAGCGGTAGCGTACCTTTTGCGGAGCGACGTAGCTAAGACCGGCGTACTGGACGGTGATGCGTCGTTCGCCGGGTGGGACCTTCAGCTCGGCGCGACGGTCTGTGGAGCGGATGGATTCGAGGTCGACCGCGTGCTCGTTGAGCAGCACCTGCTCGATGATGGTTGGCGGGGGCAGCTGATTTCGGATGGCCGACTCTGGATTGACGAAGGCCGCACCATCGAGGGTTGCGAACCAGAGGGAACCATCTTCCATGCGCCACGCGGCGGGGTGGCCTCCGCTGCTTGCCTCGCTGATGCGCATACCATCCGCGGCGCCGTAGATCCTGACGGCGGCGGCTCCGGCGCCGGTGTCGGCGAGTCGATTCAGATCCGAGAGCGCGACCCGCGAGACTCCGCGGCGAGAGCTGAACCAGAGATCTCCGTCGGCGTCTTCGAGGAGGCCGAAGATGGTTTCGGGCAGACCGGATCGCGACGGCGGGAGACTTCGGAAGGTGTTGTCGCGAAGGCGGGTCAGGCCACCCCCCTGGGTTCCGATCCAGAGCGATCCGCGGCTGTCCTCGAGAAGTGCCGTTACGGCGTTGGCGCCGAGGCCGTCCCGGGCGGTCGAGTTCACGAAGCTGCTGCCGTTCCAGCGACTCAGGCCGCCGAGTGTTCCGATCCAGAGATCACCTGCGCGACTGCGGAGGATAGCGCCGATCAGATCGCTTCCGAGACCGTCCGCTTTGGAGTAGGAGACGAACGCGCCGCCTACGAGGTGTGAGAGGCCGTTGCGCGTTCCGATCCAGAGCGATGCGTCCGTGTCGGCGTAGAGCGAGCGTACGAAATCATCGGCAAGGCCGTCCTCGGTGGTGAAGACGCGCAGCACGCCGTTGCGGATGCGGTTGAGACCGTTGGGAGTTCCGACCCAGAGGTCGCGTCCTGCCCGGGCGATCGAAAGAACGACGTCGCTTGAGAGCGCTGGATGGCTGGGTGCCGCAAGAGCTTTGCCGCGGTCGATCCTGCTGAGACCGCCGCCGTTGGTGCCGATCCAGATAGTGCCATCGGGATCCTGAAAGACGGCGCGAACGAACCCGGCGGACAGGCCCTCCGGTTCACCGACGGTCGAGAACGGCTGCTCCCGCACGACGGTGAGGCCCGCGTTGTCGGTTCCGAACCACATACTGCCTTCGCGGTCTTCGATCATTGAAAGGACGCCGCCGAGCCGGGAGGGGCGCGGTAGAAGATCGACCCTGCGATCGATGACGCGGGCGACGCCGCGGCTGGTGGCGACCCAGAGGGTGTGTTCGCGATCGCGGAAGAGGTGTTCTACCGACGCGTTGCCGATGCCCTCGGCTACGCCGATTGGTGCGATGGCTCCAGCTTTCCAGTGCGCGAGGCCGCGGCTGGTTCCGATCCACATACCTCCGCTTCCATCCGGCTGCAGGGCGGTGACCTCGTTGGACGGGAGGTGGTCGCGGACGGTAATCCTGGTGCTCCGGGCCTCGCCGATGATCTCGATGCCGCCTCGACCACCGACCCAGACCTCGCCGGGGTGCATGACCGCCAGGGTACGTAGCTCCCCGGTCTCCGCCGCCGAAGGAATGATCCTGGAGCTCGAGGCATCGGCTGCGAGGACGATGACTTGCCTGCTGCCCGCGATCCATATCTGGCCGGTGCTGTCTTCCGCAAGATTGGAGTCGCCGGCGACGATATCAAGATTCTGCAGGCCAGGGATGGGCTGAAAGCGTTGTCCGCGCAGGCACGCCGGACCGGCCACGGTGATCGCGAGCACAACTCCGGCACGTGAGGTATAGGTGGATGTGACGTTGTCGGACGGCAGACCGTCGGCGACGGTAAAGATGGTGAAGGCTCCCGCCTTTTCACGAAGGAGGCCGGCGGTGGTGCTGATCCAGAGTGCGCCTTCGCGATCCTCCCTGAGGTCGTTGACGCTGTTGCTGCGGAACTGCGGGGCGCTCTCAGTGTCGTAGATCCGGAAGCTGAGACCGTCGAAGCGGACCAGACCTGCTTCGGTGGCGATCCAGAGAAGTCCATCCCGCGTCTGCAGGACCGAATGGACCGTGTTCTGGGGCAGGCCGGAGTCACTCTGCCAGGTTTGCTGACCGAATTGTGCGACCGCTCTGCGCGTGCCGAGCGCATGGAGAGAGGTCGACGCGGCGATCAGAATGCCCAGGAGGAAGACCCGCATGAGTAAACACCGTAGCAGCATCTTCAGCAGCGTTCCCGTGAGAGGGGGCCGGGCGTTTTGACCTTCAACGGAACAGAGCCTTTTCGAGCGGACGGATCGAAGCCTGGCAGCGAGCTTCATCGAGGTCACGAATCCACTGCGAATCTCGTTCAGTGCGAACGCGGGGCGAGCTTTTCGGCGACATGCGGTTGGGCGCTGTGATCCGTGCGGGGGAGATTGACGGGGCTGAGATGCGAGTCTCCCTCACGAATACGGTAGGTCTGGTCGACGGGGACGCCTTCGAAACGCTGCTGGCTGTGTGGTGTGGGCCAGGTGACCTCGATCGAAGCTACGGAGGCCGCGGCACCGACACCGATGTGCTGGCGCAAGGGGTTCCCGCCGAAGCTTGATCCATAACCGACCGTTCGGAAGATGTGGCGATCGTGCCCGGAGTCCCTGACCGTGATGTCGATACGAGCGCCGAACGCTGCGCGGTTGGTGGTGACGCCTTCGAGTTCAAGCGTGATCCAGTGATTCCGGTTGAACCCGGGGTTGTGGTAAAGCGCGCTCTGGTAGGTGTCGCCCGGCAACGCTCCGCCCATCTCCTCGAAGATGTCTTCCCTGCCAGTGTTCTCGAGATCTCCGAAGGCGACGCTATGACCTTTCTGCAGGTGTCCGAAGCCACCCGCGGTTGTGACATCCAGGAAGCGCTTTCCGGAGTCGTTCCGGAACATGCGGTTGGGAAGGAGCGCCTGGTAGGACGACTCTCCTGTACCGAGATAAACGTCGAGCCAGCCGTCGTTGTCCAGGTCACCGAAGCTCGCGCCCATGACCATGATGGCGCGATTCAGGCCCGTCTGAAGGGCGGTGTCGGTGAAGGTGCCGTCGTGATTGTTGTGGTAGAGACGTGGGGTCTCCGCGCTGTTCGGCCTGCCCATTTCGAAGGCGCCGACATCCTGCATGGATGTGGTGGAGTAGCCGGCGACAAAGATATCCGGCCAGCCATCGTTGTCGTAGTCGAAGAACCAGGTGGCGAAGCTGTTCGTCTGCTGCGCGACGCCTGCGGACCGGGTGACATCGGAGAACTTCCAGCCCTTGCCGGCCGGGACACCGGGCAGGGCACCATCGTTGCGGAACAGATGATTCTTTCCGTTCATGACAGAGACGTAGAGGTCGGGCCTGCCGTCGTTGTTGAAGTCTCCCCAGGCGACGCCCTTGACGAAGCCAAGCCCACTTGGAGCTCCGATCTCGCTGAAGGTGCCGTCGTGGTTGTTGTGGAAGAGCTGCGAGGGATGTGGATCGCCGGGGCGGGACTCGTGTGCGACGAAAAGGTCGAGCCAGCCGTCGTTGTCGATGTCTGCCCACGCTGCCGCCTGGGTGGGATGTGAGGACAGGAGACCCGCGGCCTCGGTCACGTCGTCGAAGGTTCCGTCTCCGTTGTTGCGCAGGAGCGACATCGGATAGCATCCCTGCTTGCCCCACCAGGCACCGCGTAGAACCAGAACATCGGGGTGACCGTCGTTGTTGTAGTCGGTGAGGACGAGGTTGAGACCGCCGACCTCGCCCAGCAGACCTGCCTGTGCGGTGACATCCGAAAAAGTTCCGTCGCCGTTGTTGTGGAAGAGGTGCATCTGATCGACGGGTCCGGAGGAGCTGACCATGATGTCGAGCAGGCCATCGCCATCGAAGTCTTCCATCAGTGCGCCGCCGGCATGTCCTGTAACGTCCAGGCCTGCCGAAGGCGCAAGATCGGGAAACTCCGGAAGGCGCTGATCAGAGTCGAAGAGCTTGCCCGGTATGAGCCACGCGGCTGGGACCTCGGTGGGGTATCTGCCCAGCTGCATGAAAGCGACGTTGAGGAGCCACATGGATTCCGCGTCCCGGGGATTGCGCTCGAGCAGAGAGGTCAGCTCTCGCACTGCGCCCTGGGCCCCTCGTGGTAGCTGGTGGACGGCGGAGGCGGCGATGGGGAAGATGCAGGCTTTCTGCCCGTGCATGTGAGCGCAGTTCTCCTGCTCCCCGAGGCGGAGGTAGGAGATTGCGAGCCACTCGCCAAGCTGCTGCGCAGTGTCTGCTGGCAGGGGCTTGCCGACGTCCCGCCACCTCTGTCTGAGTTCCTCGAGCGTGCGCACGGCCGCCTCGCTCTGACCGGCGAAGAGTAGCTCTTTCGCGAGCTGCAGGCGGACGGTGGATTCGTCATTCGTATTGAGCTTCTGGTGCTCGAGCAGCGACTGGTAGAACTGCGCGTGCTGCTCCGGCTTGTTCGGGTCGAGCTTCCAATCTGTCGCGGCGAAGGTCGATCGCAGGAGATCGGCCATCTTCCGGGTGCTCGCGGCCTGATACGCAGGGCGGGTGGGGAGCGAGCGTCCGGGAGCCGAGACGGAGCCGACGGCGGGACTGCCAGATATGGGCGACATGCCGTCGTGCTCGTGAGGCTGCTGAGCGATGGCGGTGGAGTAGAGCAGGAGTGCCAGCGGGAATGTCCAGAGCAGACGGGGGTTCGGTGTCGCGCCTGAGTAGAACGACGCCGGGAGCTGGGAGTGGCTGCGACCTCCGAAGGCGTGTGGACTGAGCTTCTTCCCCCAGCGGAAAAGCATGCGGCTTAGAGCTTCAGTGAACATTTTCAAGCTTTGGCTCGCTCGCTGCCTGAAGGCTCTGTGCCGTTTGAACCTCGCGGCTAGCATCCTCCTGCCTGCCCAGCGCTCTATATGCCTGGCCCAGCAGACTGTGGGTGCGGTAGTTGGCTGGATCCATAGTTCGAGCCCGCTCCAGGTAGGTCGCGGCGCCGAGGGGGTCCTGCCGCTTAAGGAGCACCTTGCCAAGCAGGATGTAGGGCCCGGTTGCATCGGGTTCGAGCAGGAGTGCGCGCTGGAGCGACCTCTGCGCCTGCGGGTAGTCTCCTGCACGGTAGAAGGCATCGCCCAGGCGGTCGTACACGGGGCCATTCAGCGGGTTTCGCAGGCGTTCCTGCTCCAGCTCGGCGATAGCCTCTTCGACGTGATTGCCCGCGAGGGCAATTTCACCCAGCAGAGCATGCGCCAAGGGGAGCTGGGGGTCGAGTGCCAAGGCCTTGGTTGCAGACTCCTTCGCTACGGGGAGGAACTCCCGTCGGAGGAGCATGCGCGCGGCAAGGAGGTAGGCTGGGGGCGAGTCGGAGGAAAATCCGTACTGAGCGGCAAAGGCGTGGCGGGCGTCGTCGTAGCGGCGAGTGTCGAGGTAGCAGAGAGCGAGGACGTAACTCGGATCGACCTTGCTGGCGGCATTCCAGCTCTGGGCCCCCTCGAGCAATGGTGTGGCGGCGGCGGGCTTGCCCATACGGAAGAGCGTGAGGCCACGCATCTGAGCTGCCTCCTGGTCGAGAGGATCGATGCGCAGGGCCGCTGCGAACGCTGTATCCGCCTCGGCCAACCGGGCCTGTGAGTAGAGCGCCAAGCCCTGAAGCCGATCGAGACCGGGAGGGGAAGGGTGCTCGTCCGCCCGAGCCTGTAGTTGCCGCAGAGCCTCCTCTGCCCTGCCGCTATCGATCAGTTGCCGTATCTTCGGGATCTCGCCGATGGGGGTTGGCTTGGGGGGGGCGCTCTGGTTGAACTTGCGGGCGGGAACGATCCCCGTAGGCGCGGAGGCCTGCTGCGGGAGCACAGGGATGCCACAACATGCGCCGACCAGGAACACCAGCAGTCCCTTCGTGAGGAGAGGCAGGTTGGGAGAGAAGTTCAGCATCGAACCTGAGTTTAGCTGACAAGTTTCGGTGACAGGTTTAGCTGGCAGGTTAGGTGACAAAGGGGAAGCCAAAGCTTCCCCCTTGTCAGCACGTCGCCTACCTAGAACTGTACGCGTGCGGAGAACTGCAGTTGACGCGGATTGGTATCTCCGTTGACGCCCGGTCCACTGGTGATTGCACCAGCCCCGCCCTGCTCGATGTTGCCGCCGGGAAGGCCGAAGTTGATGTGGTTGAACGCGTTGAAAGCATCGGTGCGGAACTGCACAGATGCGCGTTCGCGGATGGGGAAATTCTTCTGCACCGAGATATCGGCATTGAAGAAGTGAGGCCCGAAGACGCTGTTACGACCTGCGGTGCCGATCTGATCCAGACCTGGGGCGGTGAAGGCGTCCCCAAGTTTGATCTGATCGTAGTACGACAGATTGGCACCCGGGCGGCCCGTCACATGGGAGTGAAATCTCTTCGTGTCGCCGTTGACGTAGCATGGCGCACTGCCGGAGACGCTGCTCGAACAGGAGTTGTAGGACAGCGTGAACGGAAGACCACTGGAGTAGTTGATCACCGGACTGATCTGCCATCCTCCCACGATCTGGTTGACAAACCCGTTTGCCTGTCCGAGGAATAGCTTGTTTCTGCCAAACGGCAGTTCCATGATCCCGTAGATGATGACCTGCTGTTGGCGAAGTGCGCTGTCGCGACCGCGAACTGCTGCGCGGTCCCAGGTGGAGTAATCGCTTGACTCACTCATTGCCTTCTGCCACGCATAATTCACATTCAGGGACACGCCGTGCGTGAACTGCTTGGCAAGACTCACCTGGAGAGCGTTGTAGTGCGTATCCAGGTCGTCGCTGTAGTACGTGATGTCATTGGTCCATCCGCAAGAGCCGGACGGAAGGCCGGTGAGCGCTGACCCTGCGTTTGCCAAGTAGGCCGGATCGGAGCAGGCTGGCAATTTCCCGCCGTAGTACCTGCGTAGGAAGGTGGTGTTTTTGGTGGCGCCACTTGCAGTTACCAGGTTGGCAGCGGTGCAATTCGGGCCAAGCGGGAAGCAGTTTCCGCCGGCCGGATCATAGTGAAGTGTCTGCCCGGTGATACTGTACTGGGCCGGCAGCACCAAGCCAGGTTCGTTCGGGTTGGTTGCGTTGCTCGATGAGTTACCGAAGGTATGCGTACCCTTATTGCCCACGTAAGCGATGGTGAGGGACACGGTGGGGGCAAGCGCCTGCTGCACGCTCGCATTCCACGCGTCCAGAGTGGGAAGGCGCAGTGTCGTCGGCCGGGACTTCGAATTGACGTTGTACCCGGGGTTCGGGAGCAGACCGTTGGTGGGAACCGCAGTCGCGGTTGGTGCGGGCGGACCCTGCGCCAGGTTGAATGCGAAGCTGGTGGGTCCCCCCGTGGAGTTGATCTGCTGGTTCGCCAGGACGGGCAGGTTCTGGGTGGCTGCGTGGCCGAAGACGGAACCAAAGACACCGATATCGAAGCTGCGACCGTATCCGGCACGGATCACGGTTTTATCCGTGGCCTGGTAGGCCACACCGATACGGGGGTTATATGCGTTCCCCGGCTTCTGATAGTTCATATTGCTGCTAACACCACCGACGCCCGCGACCTGGAGGTATCCGGTTGCCAGATTCAGCAGGGCTCCCTGTCCTTTGTTGTTGATGGCCTCCGGGAAGTAGAGTTCGTAGCGCAGGCCGTAGTTGACGGTCAGCTTCTGGGTGACGCGCCAGGTATCCTGGGCGTAGAAAAAGTCTCTCTTTTGGAATTCCTTTGCATTGGTCGATGTACTGACAAACCGTCGGAAGTTGGTTACCTGGCCCAGGGCGAGGGTCGCGAATCCAACTCCGCCCGCATTAGAACCGGAGCCACCGGACGCGATGCCAGGATTGGAAGTCGGACCGCCCCCGAAATCCAGGATTCCGGCGCGATTGGCATCGCTCGGCACCCGGAGATTTCTTGCATAGCGGAGATCGGTGCCGAACTTGACCGAGTGGTTCCCAAGTGTCTTCGTCCAATTATTTGCAATCTGAAACTGGTCTTCGCGCTCGATCAGGGAGCAATTGCAGCGGTTCGCATCGAGGCTTGAGCCAAGGAAGAGATTGCTGCCGTCGGGTTGAGAGATGCTAAATCCGGGTGCTCCGCTCGTGATCGGGTCGGAGGTGTTGAGACCGGGGATTCCAAGCTGCGTCGCGAAGGCCGTTCCCGCGTCGTACTTGGAGGTGATGATGTTGTACCGGTAGTACCCGAGTCGGACGTCGGTGACGAGCTTGGGGTTGACTGCCACGTCGACGCCGAGTGCGGCGCTGTCGTTTGCGCCAAGTGAGGTTCCACCGAATCCGCCGATCCCGAAGCCAGCGCCACCCGCGTCGCCGAAGAGGGTTTTGCCGGTCAGGGTATCTGTGAAGCGACTGAACCGGCCAAAGGCGTGGGTTCTTTCGCTGAGGGTGTAATCTCCTCGAACGTCCCACTGGTCGCTGTTGAACAGACCGGTGCCACCCTGGCTGAAGTTGTTGACCAATCCATTAGCAGGTCCGCCGGTCGCGTTGGGCTTGTAGGCCTGCAGGATCTTGAACAGGTTCTTCGCCTGCGGAGATACCTGGCTCGCGGGGATAATGTTGCCCGCATAAGGATTGCCATTTTGCTGATAGATGACGCCAGCCTTGTTGGGTAGCGAGAGGTATTCACTGAAGTCGCATCCCGTAGTTCCCAGACAGCTGGACGTCGCTAATGCCGTGGGGACGGTCTGCAGAATTGCGGTGCCCACCTTTTGCCGGACACCCTGGTAGTCACCGAAGAAGAAGAGCTTGTTCTTGAGGATCGGACCGCCTATCGAGCCCCCGAACTGATTCTTCAGGCCGGGAGGAAAGAAGGCGCTGCGGGGCTGCCGGAAGGGGTCGCGCGCCTGATTCGCGCTGCTCTGGCGGTAGTCAAAGGCTGAGCCGTGGAAGCTGTTGGTTCCGGACTTCGTCTGCGCAGTGATAACGGAGGAGACCGCCTTGCCGAACTCCGCGTCGAAGTTTTGCGTGGTGATCTTAGTTTCGGAGAGCGAATCGGCATTGGGATTGATGACGATGATGCCAAGGATCGGGTCCTGATTATCCGTTCCGTCCAGTTGGAAGGCGACGCCGGCGAACGCCTGTCCGTCGACCTCGATCTGCTTGCTCCCTTGCGGATCCTCGCTGGCTGCATGGCTCCATCCCAGCGCCTGCGCACCCGGGAGAAGAAGCTGGAGATTGGTGAAATTCCTATCCGGAATCGGCAGATCGACGATCTCCCGCGAGTTAAAGATGGTCGAGACATCAGCACGATCGGTCTTCAGCTGGGGAACACTGTCCGCGCTGACCTCGACGGTCTGGTCTGCTCCACCGGTGGTCAGAGATGCGTCTATCTTTGCTGCGGTATCGGCGAACAGGTGCAGACCGGTGGTGGAATAGCCCTTGAATCCCGCAGCGGCTACCTTAACATCGTAGGTGTCGGGAATAAGGTGATCGACGGCGAACTCACCGCTGCCATTTGATTGCGCACTGACCGACGTGCCCTTGGCGACGTCTGTAACCGTAATCGTTGCGTTTGGGATGACGGCGCCGGTGGCGTCCGTGACCGTACCCACGATCGAGCCGTAGACCGCCTGCCCGAAGCTATGTGTGCCTGACGTCACCACGAGCGCGGCGAGGGTGGAGAGCGCTATGGTGCGAAGAAGCTTGAACATGGAACCTCCTGAAGTGCTGCTCAGAGATGCTTGTGCTGCCCTGGTGGTGGCCGGGATGCGCCTGACTTTGCCAAAACGTCGTGGACGTGTTGTCAGATCGCTCCCGTTAGTTACGGAAAGGTCGACCATAAGGTGCAGACGCGGCACGTTCCTTAGGTCGAGAGAACGCTACGTGATCTGATATCCGAGTGTCAAGCGGGGTTTCGCCGCTGCGGAGTGATGGCGTTTGCGGAATCTGTTATGTCGAATGTGCTCAGCCCATTTATGTATTACAAGCAAAAGTGATTAGATACAAGAACAGTGGCTATTGCGCTAGTTGAACTTGTGTTCAACAGGTTGTGGAGGGATGAACTGTGTTGACCACTTCAATACAGACTCCTAAATGTGTAAGTGTCACTACGCTTGCCCTCCGGCGGCGGCTCTGCCCGGGGCAGACAGTAGAATTGTGGTCGATGCGAACTCTATGCCTCGCCGCATGCTTGCTGGGGTTGTCGTCAGCGGCTGTGGTGGAGGGTCAGACGGGGGCTCGGGGGAGCTCCGGCGCGAGATCGGCCGGGGGTGTTCGGACTGCGATGGCAACAGCCGATGCTGCTTTCAAGGCTGGGTCGAAGGCTTTTGCAGACGGTGACCTCCGGTCCGCGCACGCGAAGTTTGCCGAGGTGGTTCGGCTGGCTCCAGAGATCGGGGCAGGCCACAGTGCCCTGGGTGCGGTTCTGCTTGCTGAAGGCGATCTTCGCGGCTCCTCGGCTGAACTGGAGCGTGCCCGCAGACTTGATCCGAACGATGTTCGCGCGACGATCAACCTGGCAGAGGTTTACTTCCGGCTGGGGGACTTCAAGGCTTCGGTTGCGACGTTCCGACAGCTTCCCGCATCTGGACCCGGAGTCTCGGCGGTTCTGACGCCAGAGGAGACGATCAGCTTTGGCGCGGCGCTGGCGGCGACTGGCGATCGATCCGGGGCCCGGGAGCAACTTGAATCTGCGCTTCAGGCCACGCCGGGGAGTGCGCGCCTCCATGACGCGCTTGGAGCTCTGCTAGCGCAGACCGGGGAGGCAAAGGCAGCGGCGGGCCAGCTCCGGCTGGCGATCAGTCTGGATGGGCAGCTTGCTTTGGCCCACTTTCATCTTGGTTCCCTCGGCCTGGTTGGGGGGCGTTCCGACGAGGCCGTTCATGAGCTTACGCTGGCCGCGGATCTCGATAGGGACAATCCGGATTTTGCGCTTCAGCTCGCGAGGGCGCTCAGTGCAGACGGGAAGGATGCTGCGGCGATTGCGATGCTGCGTCGCTTCGAGGCACTGCATCCCAAGTCGATGGACGCGAAGTATGCCCTGGCGCTGGCGCTTCAGGGTGCTGGAGCGGCAAAGGAGGCGCTTCCCCTCTTCGATGCGGTGATTTCCGCTCGTCCGAACGACTGGGCCGCTCTCACCAATGACGCTCTGGCGCTGGTACAGACGGGCGAGGCGAGACGCGCCATCGCGGTGTACCAGCGGGCAGCGAGCGCGGGAGGCGACACGTCGACGCTGCGGGAGGATCTGGGCGTGGCTCATCTTCAGCTAAACGAACTTGACCAGGCTATTGAAGAGTTCCGAAGGGGGCTCGCGCTTGACCCAGCCAATCCTCATCTTCACTATGACCTTGGCCTGGCTATGAAGCTGAAGGACAAGCCGGCGGAAGCGATTGCGGAGTTGCTGGAGGCGGAGAGGATCGATCCCACGCTTCCCGACCCGCCCTATACGCTGGGCGTGCTGTATATGCAGATGGGTCGGTTTCCGGCGGCGCAGGTGGAGCTTGAGAAGGCTGCCGCGATGCGTGACAAGAACGGGGAGACGTGGGCGCTGCTGGGGAACGTGTATAAGCAACTCGAGCAGCCGGGGATGGCGAAGCAGGCGCTGGGGCGTGCGGCAGAGCTACTGCCCGACCAGCCCGGAGCGCACATCACGCTGGCCGCGATTCTGGCACAGGAGGGCGATACGGCTGGGGCAGCGCGCGAGCGCAAGATTGCGGCTGATCTCAGCCGGGTCGCTTATGCCCACCAGCGAGCTACGTTTGCGCTCGAGAGCGGGCGGTCTCTTCTGAAGAAGGGCGATGTCGCGGGTGCGGTTTCGCAGCTGCAGACCTCCCTTGCTGCAGAGCCCGGTCTGGCTGAGGCACATCTGCTGATGGCCGAGGCTCTGACCCGGCAGCATCGGCCGGCTGAGGCGGCGATCGAACGTAAGATGGCACAGGACGCTACGAAGTCCGCTTCCAGTCAGCCGGCGGTTGGCGCGAAGCCCTGATGGGACGCCGCTCCCTGCACGGGGAAAGAGGCGATACCTCCGGAGTGTAGGGAACCGTGGCGCAGAAGCACACGAAAGGTCTGTCACTTATGTCGATCCTGCTCCTCCTAGTCGTACTCTTGCTCTCCGGGGGGCACATTTTGCAGAACGCTCCCTTGCCGGTCGCAGCCGGCTCCGTCAATCAGAGTGGACCAGATCTGTTGTCTTCTGAGCAGGTCAGCAAGCTGCTTCCGCCCGCAGTCTTCTTCAAGGGCCAGAGTGCGCCTTTGCAGCTGCGGAATGCGGCGGCGGCCCGGTTTGCGGATGGCGCGGTCCTGTTCGCGTCACTGGTCGACACGTCGGGGTACTCCAGCAATGTACGCGAGCGCTACCAGTTTTACCTGGTCACGGAGACGCCGCTTGCAGTCGCCGACAAGGCACTTGCTGCAGGTGCGTACGGGGCTGGATTTCTGGAGGATGGTACGTTCGTGGTGATGGACATCGGCGGTCATGACGTGCTGCTGTCGCGCACGCAGAAGGACGATACGATGCACCGGCCCCGCCCCCTGCAGCTTGTGGCGGGCACCAAGGCGGGGGAGCTTCGGCTCTACCTGGGTCGCAGCTTCATCACGCTGACGCGTACGGGGCGGTAGAGGGTACGGGAGCGTGTTTGCAGGACCGGGCTTTGCTTGTGAGGCTGCGGGCCAGCTCTCTATACTTAGAGGTGCGGTTGGCCACTCAAACGGCGGCGCAGGAGTGTTTTCGTTGATCGGATCGCGCCGCGGTTTTCTCAAGTCGCTCTCCAGGACCGCACTCGTTCTCTCGCTCGATGACGTTCTCTCTCTTGCAGAGCCGACGGTGGCTCAGCAGCCGATCGGATCCCGACCTGCTTATGACGCTCAGGCCCACGCTGCACCGAAGCTGCTGCCCTCTCCGGTTGCGGGTACGCCGCTCGGGTTTAGCTTCGTTGACGTGGCCCGGCAGTCTGGATTGAACGCGAAGACGATCTACGGCGGCGAGCACAAGAATCGCTACCTGCTGGAGACGACCGGATGCGGCGTCGCCTTCTACGATTTCGATCACGACGACTGGCTGGATCTCTTTCTGGTGAACGGAAGCCGGATCGAGGGTTTTGCGAAGGGCCAGGAACCTGTCTCCCATCTGTTCAAGAACAACCGCGATGGCACCTTCACGGATGTGACGGCCAAGGCTGGCATGACGCGCTCCGGGTGGGGCCAGGGGTGCTGTGTCGGGGACTACAACAATGATGGCTGGGACGACCTCTTTGTCAGCTACTACGGACAGAACATCCTTTACCGGAACAACGGCGACGGAACGTTTACCGACGTTACGGCGAAGGCGGGGCTGCTGCAGGCGACCACGCGCTGGAACTCCGGATGCGCCTTTCTGGACTACGACCGCGACGGCCATCTTGACCTCTTTGTGGCGAACTACATCGATTTCGATCCGAAGACTGCACCGATCCCCGAGGTGGCCGGATGCCAGTACAAGGGGATTCAGGTCGCCTGCGGGCCACCCGGTCTACAGGGCGGCAAGAACCTGCTCTACCGGAGCAACGGCGATGGGACCTTTACCGACGTCTCGGCCAAGTCAGGCATTCTCGAGACGATTGGGACCTATGGGTTGAGCGTCGCGGTGGCCGATATCGACAACGACGGATGGCCTGACATCTACGTTGCCAACGACTCGACGGCGGCTACGTTCTATCGCAATCAAAAGAACGGGACGTTTCAGGATCAGGCGATTGAGGCTGGGATCGCCTACTCACCGGACGGCAAGCCACAGGCGGGGATGGGTGTTTCGGTCGGCGACTACAACCGGGATGGCAATCTCGATATTGTGAAGACGAACTTCGCCGGGGACACTGATTCGCTGTATCAGAATCTTGGCGATGGCACGTTTGAGGATCGGACCTACCTCTCCGGCATCGGTGTCAATACACGTCTGCTCGGATGGGGCGTTGGGTTCGTGGACGTCGACAACGATGGCTGGCTCGACATCCTGGTCTCGAACGGGCATGTGTATCCGGAGGTCGACGCGGCCAAGATCGATGCTCCCTATGCGGAGCACAAGTACCTCTATCGCAACCTGCGCAACGGGCAGTTCGAAGAGGTCACAAACGGCTCGGGGACGGGCATCACTGATCCGGCCCCGGCGCGAGGATGCGCGTTTGGGGACTTCGATAACGACGGGGACATGGATATCGCGGTCAACTGCGTGAATGCGCTGCCCCAGCTGCTTCGTTGCGATAGCACGACCGGACGGAACTGGATCAAGATCCGGTTGGTTGGGACGAAGAGCAACCGAACGGGGATCGGTGCCCGGATCACTGTGACGGCTCGAACGGATCCGAAGGCGACGCAGCCCATGCGCCAGATCGAGGAGGTTCGCAGCGGCGGCAGCTACTACTCGCAGAACGATCTGCGCATTCACTTCGGGCTGGACCAGGCGCTGCGGGCGGACCTGGTTGAGATTGCGTGGCCGTCGGGGACCAAGGACACGCTGAAGGACCTCCTCGCGAACAGCCTGTATGTGGTGCAGGAGGGTGGGAAGGTGCTGCGAACAGTGCCCATGCGACCACGGAACGTCCCGGGCGCGGTCCGTGCATGAGCAGGTCTGGTGCGAGTGCAGGGCTGAAGTCGACCGCGCGTCTACGTCTCCTTGTGATGTTAACGGTGGCGTTCACGATGCTGGCGTCCGGGAGCGTGTACGGGCAGCACCCCTACCCAGCGACGACCGAGCATCCACCGCCGGCGTGGTTTGTCGATGTGGCCGCGAAGGCTGGTATTACCGTTCGAAATGTCAACGGAGGGGTTGAGTCCAAGCGCTACATCCTGGAGTCGACGGGATCCGGGGTAGCGATCATCGATTACGATCGCGACGGCTGGCCCGACATCTTTCTGGTTAATGGAACCGATCTTAACCGGACCGGCACAGCAGCCAAGACATCCGACCCGCCGACCAGCCACCTTTTCCATAACAACCATGACGGAACGTTTACGGATGTGACCGTGAAGGCTGGGCTGGTCTCGACCGGATGGGGGCAGGGCGCCTGCGTCGGCGACTACGACAACGACGGTTTCGACGACCTCTACGTGACTGGCTACGGGAAGAACCGCCTATTTCACAACCAGGGCAACGGGAGCTTTCGCGAGGTCGCCGAGGCGGCGGGCGTCGCTGGGACGGGAAAGGAGTGGGGGACAGGATGTGCGTTTGTCGACTACGATCGCGATGGCAAACTCGATCTCCTCGTTGCAAACTACGTGCACTTCGATCTAGCCAAGACCCCGAAGCCGGGCGAGGACGGCGGTTGCGTGTGGAAGGGGACGCCTGTGATGTGCGGCCCGAGAGGTCTCCAGAGCGCACCCAATTCTCTGTTTCACAACCTCGGCGGCGGGCATTTCGCGGACGTGAGCCGTGCGAGCGGGATCGAGAAGACCTACGGGCACTACTGCTTTTCGGTAAGTACGTTCGACTACAACGAGGATGGCTGGCCGGACCTCTATGTGGCCTGCGACTCGACGCCATCGATCCTATTCCGCAACAATCGCAACGGCACGTTCACGGATGTCGCGGCCGACGCCGGTGTGGCCTTAAACGAGGACGGCCGCGAGCAGGCGGGGATGGGGTCGACGGTGGCTGACTTCGACGGCGACGGCCACCTCGACGTCTTCAAGACAAATTTTTCGGACGACACCTCGACGCTTTATCGCGCGAACGGGGATGGGACCTTTACCGATCAGACGCTTGCCGCAGGGCTGGGCATCAACGCCGACGCGCTCGGGTGGGGAGCGATGTTCGCGGACGTGGATAACGACGGTTACCCCGACCTGCTGATCACGAATGGTCATGTCTATCCCGAGGTCGATTCCGCGAAGCTGGGCGCGACGTACCGGGAACCGCGCTTCCTGTATTACAACCTCGGGAGTGCAGCGGGCGGGGGTCCGCCGAAGTTTCGCGATCTATCCAAGAGCTCAGGACCGGGGCTGGTCGAGCCCCTTTCGGGTCGCGGCCTTGCCACTGCCGACCTCTTCAACGATGGCCGGATGGAGGCGGTCGTCAACAACCTAAGCGACCGTCCCATGCTGCTGGTCAACCTTGCGCAGAACTCGAACCACTGGATGGGACTCCACCTGGTTGGAACCGGGTCCAACCGCGACGCTATCGGCGCCCACGTCGTCGTTCGCAGCGGCGATCGGAGCTGGGTGGACGAGGTTCGGAGCGGGTCGAGTTACAACAGCTCAAGCGATCTGCGCCTTCACTTTGGTCTGGGTAAGAGTGCGTTTCTTTCGTCGATTGAAGTTCGCTGGCCGAACGGGGAGAGCGAGACCTTCGCTCCGCAGGCCGTCGATCGGATGTTGGAGATCACCGAGGGTTCAGGCAAGAGTAGCCCTCCCAAGACCTAACAGCGCTGACAATTCTAGAGCTCTGGCCGGTTGCGACTTTGGCGGAAGCCGTTTGCCTCACCAAAAGCGGTCATGTCAGATGGCGCGAATAGTAGATGCAAAGAAATGTTATAGTTCACGCCGAAGCCTTCAACACCTAAAGGATGCGCATGCCGAATACCCTACTCCCCCTCCTGCTCGCCTCCTGCCTCCTTCCAGTGAGCACACTGGCGCAGGCACCGATCGCGTCTCCGACGCCGACAAACGCCCAGGCTGGCATCAGCTCGGGTGCGGCGAACGCTTCCGCGAACGATCAGACCTGGTGGAAGCACGCGGTGATCTACGAGATTTACCCACGGAGCTTTCAGGATTCGAACGGCGATGGGATCGGCGATCTGAACGGCATCACCCAGCGACTCGACTACCTGCAGGCGCTCGGGATCGATGCGATCTGGATTTCGCCGATGTTTCCCTCGCCGCAGATCGACTTCGGGTATGACATCTCCGACTACGAGAATGTCGACCCCCAGTATGGGACCCTGGCGGACTTCGATCGGCTTACTGCGGAGGCTAAGAAGCGCAACATCCGCATCGTTCTCGACATGGTGCTGAATCACACCTCCGATAAGCACAAGTGGTTCCTCCAGTCGGCCAGCTCCCCCAAGAATGCGAAGCACGACTGGTATGTCTGGAACGACGGCAAGCCCGCGGGCGGCGCCGACGTGACGGCGTACGAGAAGAAGTTTGCGCATGAGGGGAAGGCGCCGCCGAACAACTGGGTCTCGCTCTTCGGCGGCTCGGCGTGGGAGTACGTCCCAGCGACGAAGCAGTTTTACTACCACAAGTTTTACAAGCAGCAGCCGGACCTGAACTGGCGCAACCCGGCAGTTGAGAAGGCGATGTTCGGATCGATGCAGTTCTGGCTGGACCGGGGCGTAGCGGGATATCGGCTGGACGCGATTCCGACGCTGTTTGAAGATCCACAGATGCGTGACGAACCAGAGACCGGGGGCACCAATGCACAGGGCGATCCCAACCTGAAGGAGATCTACACCGATAACCTGCCGGAGGTTCATGACGTTATCCGGCGCATGCGGTCGATGGTTGCGAAGTATCCCGGAAACCGGGTTCTGATTGGAGAGACGTATCTGCCCAACACGGCCGAGCTTGACAAATGGTATGGCGGCGCAGCGAAAGACGAGCTCCAACTTCCGATGGATATGATCGTCGGCTTCTCAAAGAAGCTGGACGCGCAGACTTTTCGCGACCGCATCTCCGAGGTTGAGACCCAGGTGCACGGATCGCAGCCGCTGCTTGTGATTGATAATCACGACAACACCCGCAGTTGGGACCGCTTTGGCGACGGACAGCACAATCAGCAGATCGCGAAGCTGATGGCAACGATGCTGCTGACCAGTCGCGCGACGGCGCTGATGTACTACGGCGAAGAGCTAGGGATGCCGACAAGCACGCCTACGCGGGTGGAAGACGTTAAGGATCCGATTGGCATCACCGGCTGGCCGAAGGAGAAGGGCCGGGACGGGGAGAGGACGCCGATGCAGTGGGACACGTCGAATCCGCAGGCGGGCTTCAGCAACAGCTCGAAGACCTGGTTGCCCGTACCTTCCAACTACACCACGATCAACGTCAAGACGGAGCTGGCCGATCCGGCGTCGCTGCTGAACTGGCACAAACAGCTCATTGCGATGCGCAGGTCCAATGCAGCCCTGCATGATGGTGGCGTCGTGATGCTGGACACTGGAAATGCGAGTGTCCTCTCCTACCTGCGAACCGGTCCCGCCGGACAGCCCTCGGTCGTGGTGTCACTGAACATGACGGCTGAACCGCAGACTGTCATGCTGGATCTCGCGCCGGCCGGGCAAGCGGGCGACCATGTCAAGACCTTGCTCGCCAGCGACGCCTCGCTTGAGTCCGCGACGTCGACGAAGTCGGTGGCGCTGCCTCCCTTTGCCTCGTGGGTCGCTGCGGTTCAGTAGATCGTGCTGATGCACTTCCGTTGGTAGCAAATGCCTGTCAGCCAGCTTGATGGAATGAGGCCGGGATAGTGAAATCGACGCGCATCGAACGCGGCTCATCCCCGCCCTTCCCTCTCGATCTGCCGCGTCATCGGGCGATCTACGAGGAGCTCCTGCAGGAGATCCGCAGCGGCGTTTACAAGGCCGGTGATCGCCTTCCGAGCGAGGCTCTCCTGTGCGAGCGATTCGACGCGTCCAGGATCACGGTGGCGAAGGCGGTGCAGAGCCTGCAGCGGGAAAACCTGGTTCGCCGACGCCCAGGCTCCGGCACCTACATCGAGACGCCCCAAGCATGCGTGTCGCTGCAATTCGGCCTCTTGATTCCGGAGCTGGGCCGCACCGAGATCTTTGAGCCTATCTGTCAGGGGATGATGCAATCGCCGCCGGGGCGATCGCACTCGCTGATCTGGGGTCACTCGGCGTCGGACGAGGAGGATTGCGAGGTTGCGGCCCAGATGCTGTGCGAGCAGTACATCGCGCAGAAGGTAGCCGGGGTCTTCTTTGCACCGCTGGAGTCCACGTGCACAAGAGACGCTGCGAACCGTCGCATCATTGCGACTCTGAAGCAGGCAAACATGCCCGTGGTGCTGCTGGACCGCTGCTATGAGACCTATCCGGCACGATCCCCGCACGATCTCGTCGGCATCGACAATCACCGCGCCGGCTTTATCCTGACCCGTCATCTACAGGATCAGGGTGCGACCCGAATCGTCTTCGCGACCTGTCACCGTTTCGCCTCAACGGTCGACCAACGCATCGCCGGTTACTATGAAGCGCTGCGACATCGGCCCGGGTACGCTGGGGCGGTCTGCAGCACGGATATTAGCGAGGCTGCGGCCGTGAGTTCCTGGATGGAGACCGAGCGACCGGACGGGATCGTGTGTGCCAATGACCTGACGGCAGCGCGCCTGATGAAGACGATGGAGATGCTCGGGATCAGAATTCCGGAAGAGGTGCGCGTAGTCGGAATCGACGACGTGAACTATGCCAAGTTCCTGCCTGTCCCGCTCACCACCCTGCGACAGAACTGTGCAGAGATTGGCGCAACGGCGATGTCTCTCATGCTGGAGCGCCTGGACCGTCCGTGCCGACCTGCCCGCGACGTGCTTGTGCCGTTCGACCTCATCGTTCGGGACTCGTGCGGCGCCAATCGCAATCGAACCTGCAGGGACGGCCCGAGTGAAGCTGACCTCTAGGTCTGCGGGGATGGATTCCAGGCAAGATCTCCGGCTGAGTTTTTCGCGCTACAAAGACTCTCGATCCCATCAAAGGACTTCATGAGCTCCTCACAGAACAAGGCACTTCTTCTGCTCGCGAAGAGCGCGACAACGGGCGCGCTCGGCGGTCTCCTCTTCGGCTTCGACACGGCGGTCATTGCCGGCGTCACTCACTCCCTATCGACGCAGTACCATCTCTCCGATAGCCAACTTGGCTTTACAGTCGCGATTGCGCTGATCGGCACCGTGATCGGCGCGCTGTCGAGCGGTGTTCTTGGCCAGCGGATCGGAAGCCGCGCCGCTCTCCGCATCATGGGCGTCTTGTATGTGCTTTCCGCACTGGGATGCGCGTTTGCCGGCTCCTGGGGGATGTTCCTGGCGTTTCGCTTTCTCGGCGGCTTAGGCATCGGCGGATCGTCGGTGCTCGGCCCCATCTACATTGCGGAGCTCGCTCCGGCGAAGTGGCGCGGTCGCCTGGTAGGCCTCTTCCAGATCAACATCGTGATCGGAATTCTTCTCGCCTACCTTTCGAATGCGATTATCGCGCACTTCGCGCTGGGCGTTATTGAGTGGCGCGTTCAGCTGGGCGTTGCTGTCTTTCCCGCCATCCTGTTTCTGCTGCTTCTCCTCAGTGTTCCGCACAGTTCGCGATGGCTGGTTTCGCAGAATCGCGTGGATGAGGCGCAGATTATTCTCGCGCGCATGGGCTCCCCTGACTCGAAGGCCGAGGTGGAATCGATCGTCGAGTCGCTGCGCTTTGAAGGCGGTCTCGAGCAGCACAGCGTCTTCAACCGGCGCTACATGCTACCGGTTTTCCTGGCCATTTCGATCGGTCTCTTCAACCAGCTCAGCGGTATCAACGCGATCCTCTACTACCTGAATGACATCTTCGCCAGCGCCGGGTTCAGTTCCGTCTCGTCGAACGCGCAGGCGGTCGGCATCGGCCTGGCCAACCTTGCGGGAACGCTTCTTGGGATCTCGATCATCGACAAGATCGGGCGTAAGACGCTGCTTCTGGTCGGGTCTGTGGGCACCGGCAGCTGTCTGGCCGGCGTGGCCTGGGTGTTCGCGACGAACTCGCACCTGAAGCTTCTGCTTCCACTCCTGATCGCTTTTATAGCGTTCTTCGCGGTGTCTCAGGGCGCGGTCATCTGGGTCTACCTGAGTGAGGTCTTTCCGACAAACGTTCGAGCCAAGGGCCAGAGTCTGGGATCGTCAGCACACTGGATCATGAATGCCGCAATCGCCTGGACCTTTCCGGTGATTGCGCGGCATTCCCGGGCACTTCCTTTTGCCTTCTTCGCTGCAATGATGATCGTGCAGTTCGTCACGGTGTACTTTGTCTACCCCGAGACGAAGGGATACTCGCTCGAGGAGATGCACCAGCATATCGGGGCTCACTAAGCTGGCGCGGGCGAACTCCACCTGCGCCAGTCTCTCGTTCTATCGCTCGGGGAGCAGCCTGAGGTAGACGCCGTTCGTCCATCCGAAGCCAGTGGCGTTCGTCTTGTACCCGGCCGTGACCAGAACGGTCGTACTACCCGTCTCCACGTTGTACTTCTCGCGCACGTTTTCATCGCGGAGGTAGTTCGCTTCAACGGTGGTACGGAACTCCTCGGCCAGCCGGTCTCCATCAGTTTTGAAGGCAGCAGACCGCAGACCGACGACGGCAAACCAGGTCTCTGGAGCCCATCCGAAGGGCCGGTCCCACTGCATACCGGAGATGGTGTCGCTCATGGCCAGGCCGTGCTCCGCCTCCAGGCGTGGCAATGCCTTCTGCACTCCAGCAGCCTGCACCGGGGAGGCGACGCCCGCCCACAACGGATAGAAGACCGACGTGTACAGATAGGTGGACCGCCTCCCCCTGGTGAAGTCATAGTCCATATACAAGCCAGTCGGGGCGTCCCACAGGTACTGGTTGATGGCGGCTTTTCTCAGCGCGGCGCGGCGGGTCCAAGTCGCGGCTTCGTTCTTCTTTCCGAGTTCCTTTGCAAACGCGGCCATGTCAATTTCGTACTTGTACAGGAGGCTGTTCAGGCAGACCGGGGCGAAGTGATGGGTCGAGCCGCTGAACGGACCGAAGCGGAAGCTGGTATCGAAGCCTGACTCCCGCATCGCCCGGTCGCCCTCGTAGAAGTCGCGCGTGAGCCGCATGCCATCCACCTCCGCGTGGACACAGACGGCCGTCAGCCTCTGATCGCAGCTTGCGGCATCTCCGCGCGCTGCGGGAACCAGATACTCCCCGCCGACGTCCTGATGGGCCAGCATCCACCGGATCGCATCCGGGTAGTAGGTGCTGTCATCGGCCATCTCCAGCACCGGTCCCTCACCAATGTCGAAGTACCGCGCCAGTCCCGTTTTACCTGCCTGGTGTGCGGGCGTAACCCACAGAGCGTAGTCCTTTTCGGCTGCTGCGTAGGCCCGGCTCAACCACTCCCTGGACGCCCCCGCCTCGGACGCGTGCACCTCGCGGATCATCTCCGCCAGGAGTGGAGGCTGCGAGCGGGTCAGGAAGTACGTGCGGTTCGCGTTCAGCACCGCGCCATAGTTTTCGATCTCGAATTCGAAGTTCTCTACCATGCCCTTCGCCAGATCGGCGCGTCCATCCGCCGTCAGACCGAGGATGATGAAGTAACTGTCCCATCCATACATCTCGTTGAACCGTCCACCCGGAACCACGTACTTGTTCGGCAGGAACAGGAGGCCTGGCCGCTTGAGTTCCTGCGGCATCACCTCACCCAAATGCGTGATCTTCCGCGGCAGACGCATCACCTCGAGCCCGCACGCCGATCTCATGGCGCGCACCGCAGCCGGCTCCGCCATGCCTGCCGGCAGATAGAGAATCGGCGCGGTCGTCACCTTGACATCGCGCACCGATTTGCAGTCCACCATGGACCGTGACAGCGTGTCCCACGCCCGATGCATGTACTCGAGGATCGGCAGCTTCCCTGCTGCCGTTTTCGATACTCCGGTTGGCGCTGAACCAGTCGCTTCAGGCGGCGCCGAAGGGAGAGCCTGGCCTGACAGACACGAGGTCAGGCAGAGCATGGTTGTTGCCGCCGCGATCCGGCCGAGTCCTAGTCTTCGGATCCTGACTACTTTGACCATTCCACCTCCACTGTTCTGGTTACAAATCCATCTCCGGCCGGCAGCGTTAGCCTGAGCACGTCACCGGTCTGGGGCACATTGTCCATGCGCACACGAACGCCGGTCTGATTGCGCCTGACCTGGAGTTCGACCGCTGCGCCAGCCCGGCCTTCGATAGTGAGCTTCGCACGGTTCGTCTCATAGACCTCGTCCACGATGTGCGGCTGATCCGTTGCCGATCCGGGCAGCGGCGCAGGCTGCGCTGCCATGCCGAGCTCGACTGCGGGGAGCGGAACCTCCGAACGATGCTCCCTCGTCGCCTTCTCCGCACATCTTGCTGGGGCAGGCTCGTTGATGCAGAGTACGGTGTCCCGGCCAGAGTCGGCGGTCACGATCATGCGGCCGCGCTGGCGTGACATGGTGATCGTATACAGGTCGTCCCCCACCCGCACGCCTCGCATCTCCGCCTGATTCCATGCAGGAGGGAGGTGCGGCATGACGGTCAGAACGCGCCGCATCGCATCCGTCTCGACGCCGAAGAGGCCGCGAACGGCAGGTGCGAGCGTCATCGCGGAGGACCAGAGCTGGTGCGAACTGCTGCGGCCCAGAGGCTCGTAAAAGGCTCCCGAGAGTACCTCGGTCACGAACCCGGGATCCTGCGCCCAGGTCAGATCCACGTTGCGCATCAGCGTGGCATAGCCGGCCAGTGGGCGACCGCCGTGGAACTGCGCCATCGCTGCCCAGCCGGTAAACAGCGGCCAAACGGTGCCCTGGTGGTAGGCCATGGGATCGAAGACCGCCTGTGTGTCTCCCACGGCGCGAACTCCCCAATCGGTCGCGAAGTGGGCGCCCGACCACTGCGACAGCATCGCTCCAGGGCCGGGCAGGCCGGCGGCCGAGGTCCACATCGCGACCGAAGGGTAGACACTCAGCGTCTTGTCGTAGGTGCCGTCCTTGTTTCGGCTGAAGGCGTAGGCGCCATCGGGCTGCCGATACTTCGCTACCTCACCGGCGATGTGCTCGGCATCGGACTTCGTGGCCGCGGCTAGCGGAGCGTCGCCGATCCATGTGGCCATGGACCCGAGAGCCCGCGCCGCGCTCTCATCCAGGGCGGCCAGGTAGAGTTCCTGATGCGGCTGGCCTGCCGCCCACTGCTCCACCCAACCGGTGCCTTCGCTGTTGTCGTAGACGCCGTCGCCGTCCGAGTCATGTGCCCGCTCAAACGCGTATGCCCGCTTCACGCCCTCCCAATGCGCCCGGAGGAACTCCATGTCGCCCGTTGACCGTACGTAGTCTGCGACGGCCATGACGAAGAGCGGGGTCGCATCCGCAGCCGCGTACTCATACCCGAAGTTCGACCACTGCATGTCTCCCGTCAGACTGGCGGCAGTCAGCGAGAACTCGTGCATCATCTTGCCGTCGGCTCTCTGACGACGCGCCAGAAACTCCAGCGCCTGCCTCCCCAGAGTGCGATCGCCGTAGCTGTCGATCGCGTACATGGACCACAGGGTGTCTCGACCGAAGTACCATCCGAAGCCGGGTCGAGCCGAATCGAAGGAGGGATACCACCCGGCTACGAGGCCAGTCTCCCCGGCGGTTCGCACCTTGCTCTGCTCGATCGCGATCTCTGCCCAGCGGAGCGCCTTATCGAGCTTCGGGTCAGGTGTCTGGACAATTAGTCTTTGATCGAAGAAGTGTTGGTAGAAGTCACTTGTCGCTCGATAGACCGCCGGCAGAGCCGCCGCCTTGGCAGCTATTCTCTGCTCCATTGCCGCGACCGCCGCGCTGGAGTTCTTCTCCCCGGCTCCACTTACCTCGGTGAGGAGAGAGAAGAACTCGCCGCTATCCTTGGACGGATCGAACCTGATCTTGAACTGGAGCGGAAAGCCCTGTGGCCGCTCCTGATACGGCGCCATCACACCAGCGATCGCCTGCGGCATGGCGACCATTCCGAAGATCGTCGGATTGTCGGTCGACAGGACGTACGCGCCACCCGAGCCCATCGGAATCCAGCTGGCCGATGGCCGACCGTACTGGGGGGCGGGCCACTGCTGGATCATCGACGGCTCGAACGAGATTGTAACCACGGCGGGTTTGATTGCCGCGATCTCGAAGAAGACCTGGGCGCCGGTCGCGGTGCCTGTCTCGCCCGCAGGCACGAACATGTGCTGGCGGACTGTGATCGCCGCGTGAGAGTAGGTGATAGTGGTGTGATCGGGCTGCACTTCGATCCCGGCTGCGTGCGCTGTGAGGTCGATCGGCACGGGATATCCGTCCAACTCCGCCGAAACACGGAGGCCGCTGAGCACCTTGGTGGGGAGGTCCCAGATCTCGATACTTCCATTCTGCAGCCCAAGGATGGCCCCTGTAGCTCCCGTGACCGTGAATGGGTGGTCTGGCTGCACCGCCTGCCGAATCGCCATGTCGCTCTGAGCCAGAGGGAACTTTCGTGTCGCGTCCAAACCCACCTGCGACCTGGCCGAACCCGCCGCCGCAACTAACCCGACCAGAAGCACCGATACCCTACACATCCGCGTCCTATCCTCTAGCCTGGATCTGCTTGAAGGCACTCCCTATCTTGCTCCTCTGCACTCGATCCTGGCGGATCTTTTTCGCTGGCTCATCTGCGAAATCTCACGCCAGCCTGAACGGTCCTCGGCGTTCCCAGCGTCAGCACGGGCGTCCTTCCCGCCTCGATCTCCCGTCCGAGCAGGTTCTGCGCTGAGACATAGACCACCCAACGTTCGCGAAAGCCGTGCTCCGCATATGCGTTCACCTGAGTAAAGGCATGCAGCTCCTGAGTATTTGCCGAGTCGTCAAACTGTCGTCCGCTGGTCCGCACATCCAATGCAAGCACACCGAGTGCGGAGCGGCTGAAGCGCAGCTGCGCTGTCGCCGAATTGCGCGGGACCTGCGCCGTCCACCGTCCAACCAGCGTCGGATGCGGCTGAAACCGGGTGATGGTGGAGAGGGCGAACTGGTACCCGCCCGTTACTCCGATCCACGGCGCCGGGTGAAGCTCCCACTCCGCATCCACGCCCCGGCTTGCTAACTGGCCAAGATTCTCTCGTTGCAGCAGCGTCGCCGTAGGGGTGGAACGCACTACCAGCGAGGCTACCGGACGATTCACCACCGTCCAGAAATAACTTGCCCGCAAGGAGCCTGGAATGCCTGAGCTCAGAAGTCCACCCAGTTCGAAGCCGGTCGCCCTTTCGGATCGAAGACTGCTATTGGCAAGCGTGGTCTGCTGACCGACCTGACCCGTCCTGTAGAGCTCATACAGAGTCGGACCCCTGAAGGCGCGAAAGACAGAGCCAGTGAGCGCAACGCCTTCTCTCACCTGCTTGACCAGACCCAGCCGCGGGCTGAAGACGGTCTCAGCGATCTCCGGAAGCGATATGGGAGGACCGCCGGCCTGCCTGGCGTCGAAGCTTCGGAAACGGTCGACGCGCCCAGATAAGGCGGCCGACCAGCCCCCGGCCAATCCATAGTCGGCTCCCGAGACCGGCTGCCACAGGATCTCGCCATAGCCGCCCGCGTCGCGCTGCCGCGCACTGACCGAGATCGTCGTCTGCGCGACATTCTGCGCGACCGGCGTCTCCGCATCCGTGCCCCGGGTGTCGAGCAGGTCCGCGCCGGCGACCCAAGTTAATGCGTGGAGCGTTCGTGCCCACTGGGCCGCTCCACCCATCTGCTGCGACGGGGTCTTCTGCAGGCGTGTCAGATGCTCCGTCGACCGGCTTCGACCGATGCTCGAGAAGCTCTGGCGATAGCCCTCATCCTCACCGTATCCGCGCACGAAGAAGTGTCCCACTGTCCCCGCCGTCCAGTCCGCCCCGGCCTGATACCTCCAGATGCGTGTCCCGTTCGTCTGGATCGCCGTTCCGTTGCTGCGGCTCTCATTCAGAAGATTGCCACGGAGAAATGCCGATCCATCCCCTGCAAGGGCGCGGCGCAACTCGAAGCGCCCGCTCTGCGAGTGAACGTTCGAGGCGATATCTACCGGGCCGCGGGAGGGCGGGGCGGTCAGGATGTAACCGCCGGTGTTGAAGAGTGTGGTGGCGGCCAGAGCTGCCCAGCGCCCGGCAGCGCCCGTCGCGAGGCCATTCAGAGACAGGGTGTCCTGCGTGGCGCCCGAGAGATCGACGGCGACACCGCTCCCCCGTGGCACTACGGGCGCAACCTCGATGACACCGCCGATCGCGCTGGAGCCGTATAGATCCGATGCGCCACCCCGCATCAGGGTGACTGACTGGACCGCCAGTTGTGGTATCTCGTTCCAGTGCACCCATCCGCCGAAAGCGTCGTTCAGAGGGACCTCGTCACTCAAAACGAGCGTCCTGCTGGGCGCTGTCGATCCGAGTCCACGGAGCGAAGTGCCCTCCGTTGTGGGGTTGGCCACCCAGGACCCCGTCCGTCGGAACAGTTGGAATCCCGCGACCTGCCGCAGCCGGTCGTCGAGGTTGAAGCCTGGAGCCTCCTCGATGTCACGCGCGCTCAGGATGCGAACGCTGCTCGCCCCCGCGTCGAGAGGCAGCGGAGTTCGCGCGGACGTGACTTCCACCTGCTGGGTGACGGCGGCGGGTCGCAGCGCAAAGTTCATCTCCGCCGCGCTCACGGCGATCATGGTGGAATCGAGGAAGCCGGATCGATGCGCTGTGACCTCCATGGTGGAGTTCGAGGGCAGGTTGAGGAACGCGCATCCATCCGTTCCCGTGAGCACCGGACCGGCTGCCCGCGTGAGCACCGGGCTAGCGCCAGACCGCACCCGGGCGGATTTCGCGTCTGCGGTCAGGCTCGCCCCTACGACGGGGAGGCCGGTGCTATCCCGCACGCAAACATGCAGCGACCGATCGCTGGCGAGACCGGGGATCGTGCCCAAGACCATGATTTCGACGAGGACCACGACCAGAGCTGCGGGATGTAGGAAGACGCGCAACTCCTTGTTCTCCTCCCCGAAATTCTGAGCGCGGACTGCACGCCCGGCTTCTCCAATGATAAGTCTGTATGAGCTCCGCCTGGCGATGCGATCGCCGTGCTACTCTTCCCGAGCGCCCCACCGATGCCTCTCTCGCGCCGCCATTTCTGCTGCATCGCAACGTCTGTGGCCGCCTCGCGCCTCTTACCCGCGCAGGAACTCCATCCCGCCGGACCGACGTCGCGCCCCGACGTTGCCGCCATCGATCACGAGCGAATCCTGACCGCTGCCGGGCACTACATGGCGCTCTCGCCTGACCCGCTTACGGCACACCCCACGCCGGGCGCTCCGGGAACGCCGAACGAGTTTGTCTCCAGCCTCGATGAGGCCCCTCCGGAACTGCCGGCAGCTGAAAGGCGATCGGAGGCGTTTTCGGCACATCGCGATGCGCTCCTGAACCTATGCCTTGCGGTTGGTGCCCTGACGAGCGCTTGGGTCCTTACCCGTACCAGCGATCCTGCGCATGCTCACGGGTACGCAGAGCACGCCGCGCGGCACCTCCGTGCATGGTTTATCACGCCCAGCACGCGCATGGAGCCAGCGCTTGACTACGCGGGCGTGACCTCCGGGACGGGCGGACACCCGGACGGCATCGTGGAGACCTCAGGCCTGGCGGAGGTCGCCATGGCAGCCCGATTCCTACTGCGCGCTGAGACATTTTCTTCCGAAGAGTCGACCGCCCTTCGAGCGTGGTTCGGCGCGTTTCTGAAGTGGCTGACAAGCTCCCGCCTGGCTGGTCTGGCCCGCGATCGCAAGGATCACGTCGGCAGTTCCTGGCTGCTGCAGTGCGCGGCGTACGCCCGCCTGAGCAACGACGATGGGGCGCTTGCCGAACTTCGCCACCGTTTTAAGTCGGTGACCCTGCGAGCGGAGATCCTCGGCGACGGTACGTTTCCTCACGAACTCAACACCCTCAGTCCGTACCGCAACTCACTGTTCAATCTTGACCTGCTGGCGGGCGCCTGTGACCTGCTCTCCACCCGCTTCGATTCGCTCTGGGAGTTTCAGCTGCAGGATGGCCCCGGACTCCACGTCGCGGTTGCACGGCATGCTCCGTTCATCGAGAGTCGCGGTGCATGGCCTTACCCTGCCGACAAGCGTTTCTTCAACGACCTTCCTTACCGCCGGCCGGCGCTTCTGTTCGCTGCCCGGGCATACCAGCGACCGGAGTACGCAACGCTCTGGCGCTCGCTCAATCCAGACCCGAAGGAGCCTGTCCTGCTGCGCACCTTTCCTATCCGGCAGCCGCTGCTCTGGGTAACGCAGGTTTGACGAGCCTCAGCGATGGAGTCGATCAGCGAGTCCGCGAGAGTCTAGGGTCTGGCTTCGAAGACAAGGTTGAAGGGAGTCTGCGCCGCGCGATGGAAGCGGCTGAACCCACCTGCGCGCACGACCTCGCCGATCTGCTTTTCTCCCGCCTGTGCGCCTAGAGCCATTCCCTTCTCCTGGGACAGGGATGCGGGGACACAGAGCAGCGTGGATGCGGAATAGAAGACCCGGCCTACCGGGTTGTGGTTCTTTTCCGTTGCATCGTCCGCGAACGGCTCAACGACCATCCATGTTCCGTCGTCCTGCATGGTTGAACAGACATGCTTGGCGGCAGCGACCGGGTCGCCCATATCGTGCAGGCAATCGAAGAAGGTGACGAAGTCGTAGTGATCTCCCGGGTAGGACGCGGCAGACGCTACCTCGAACCGAAGCCGATCGCCGAGGCCAGCACGTTTCGCTGCCGCGTTCGCCAGCTCGATCGAACCCTCATGGTAGTCAAACCCGACCACCTCCGACTCCGGGAAGGCGCTCGCCATCAGAATGGTGGACGATCCGAGACCGCATCCCACGTCCGCTATCTTGCCTCCGCGGTTCAACTTCGCTTCCACGCCGTCGAGAGCGGGGATCCAGCTCGAAAGCAGGTTGGCGATGTAACCGGGGCGGAAGAATCGTTCGGTCCCAACAAAGAGATCGTGGTGATGCTCGTGCCAACCCACACTCTTCCCTGTTCGGAATGCAGCCTCCGTCCGGTCCACGTCATGGAAGCAGGACGCGATGATCTGAAAGGCTCCGGGTAGAAACGCGGGGCTATTCTCGAGGGCCAGGGCCAGCGCCTGTTCCGGGGGAAGATGGAAGTTCGCCGTGGCGGCGTCGTACGTCACGTATCCGCTGGCTGCGTTTGCATTCAGCCACTCCCGGACGGAGCGCTCGTTCGTGCCTGTGCGCTGCGCAAGCTCCGCCGGGCTTACCGGAGCGCCGTCGCTCATCGCCTTATAGAGACCAAGTTTGTCACCGAGAACGATAAGGACGGCGTGCATCGCCGCGCCCATGTCCCCCACCGCGCGACCCATGAACTCGTTCAGCTTGGATTCGTCGATTTGCGGGCTTGCGGCTGGAGTCGCCATGGGCGTGTTCCTCTGCCGCGAATGCTACGCCCAAGCCTGGTCACTAACAAGAAAAAAGAGAGCGTACGGAGCAGGTGCCCTCGCGTGAAGATCGGACGATGCACCTGACAAGAGCGCTCCGAGGTACGGGAGACCTTTTGCTTGCGGCACGTCCGAGCAGACTTGTGAGTTTGCAGGCCTCCCGCGCAGTACCATCGTTCCATGCTGCGTGTCCCCTTTGCCGAGATCGTCGACACGCTCACCAGGGCGAATGTCGCTCTCGGTCTAGACAACGAGCGTGCCTGGCAGTGCGCTCTCATCTTCGCCGAGAGTTCCAGGGACGGCGTATCGTCGCACGGGCTCAACCGCTTCCCTCGATTTGTAAGCACCGTGCATAACGGAAGCGTGGACGTCCATGCCAGGCCCGAACTCGTGCCGTCCGCCCATGACACGAGCCCTTGGCCGTGCCTGGAACGCTGGCACGGACACCTCGGGGTCGGCAACCTGAATGCGCGGGAGTGCATGCAGCGAGCGATCACGCTTGCGCACGAGCACGGAATGGGAGCCGTCGCGCTGGCGCATACGAATCACTGGATGCGCGGCGGCACCTATGGTTGGCAAGCTGCCGACCAGGGTTTGTTTGCGATCTGCTGGACCAACACGGGTCGCAATCTGCCCGCCTGGGGCACATCTGCGGCTACGCTTGGCAACAATCCACTCGTGCTTGCCGTTCCCCGCTCGTTTGAAGACGGAAACCACGTTGGCGCTCCGCACGTGGTCCTCGATATGGCGATGAGCCAGTTCTCCTATGGTCAGCTGTCCAACTACGCACGAAGGGGCGAACAGCTTCCTGTTCCGGGCGGGTACGACGCGGACGGGAATCTGACGACGGACGCCGCTGCCGTTGAGCAGAGCTTCCGGGCGCTTCCGATCGGTTTCTGGAAGGGCTCCGGCCTTGCCCTTATGCTCGATCTCTTCGCCGCCGCTCTTTCGGGAGGCAAGGCGACTCACCAGATCTCGGCCGATCCGCTCAAGGAGAGCGGTCTGTCACAGTTCTTTCTCGCCATCGCGCCGGACCGTCTCGGAGCGGCTGCCGAGGTCGAGCGAGTAGCGCGGGAGCTTATCGAAGCGGTTCACCAGGCGCCGCGTAGCGACCCGGATCGGGCGCCACGCTACCCGGGCGAGGAGACCTTCCGCCTGCGCCGGGAGAACCTGCGGCTGGGTGTCCCGGTGGACGCTGAGATATGGCGTCAGATTCTGGATCTCGGTTAGTACGGCTGACTGCCTGAGCCAGGATCTCCGGCCCCATTTACAATCGTCCGAGATGGACCTCGCAGAAAAATCCACGGTGCTCCATGAACGGTTGCGCGAGCTCGGAAGCCTTCTCGTCGCCTACTCCGGAGGCACGGACTCTGCCTTTCTCGCCTACTCGGCCTTCCATGTGCTCGGCACAAAGATGGTCGCTGTCCTGGCCGACTCCGCCTCGCTGCCACGGGCGGAGCTGGCCGGCGCCCTGGCCTTCACCGCGGCCCAAGGCATTCCCACGCACATCCTGCAGACGGATGAGCTCGCGAATCCTGACTACCAGCGTAACGACTCGCAACGCTGCTTTCACTGCAAGGACGAGCTGTTCACGCAGATGGAGGCGGCCCGCCTGCACCTCGGTTTCAGCCACATCGCGTACGGCATGAACATGGACGATCGCGGCGAGTTTCGTCCCGGCCAGAACGCCGCCCGGATGCACGGCGCCCATGCCCCTCTGGTGGAGGCAGATCTGACGAAGGCCGAGATCCGCACCCTTGCACGGCAGGCTGGCCTCGAACTGGCCGACAAGCCCGCCAGCGCGTGCCTCTCGTCTCGCCTGGCGTACGGGCTTCCGGTCACGCGCGAGCGCCTGTCGCAGGTAGAGCGCGCCGAGGACATTCTGCACGAGCTCGGCTTCCCGCAGGTTCGCGTTCGTCACCACGGGGACGTCGCCCGCATCGAGGTTGACCGTGCGGACCTTTCCCGAGCGCTCGATCTTGGGGTGCTCGACCAGATCACCGACGGACTCAAAGGCCTGGGCTTTCTGTATGTCGCGCTGGACACGTCAGGCTACCGTTCCGGATCGATGAACGCTGTGCTCCCTGCCTCTGCGATCTTGCCGGCCACCTAGAGGATTGGTTTGCCGCATCCTCTCTCGGCGGACCAGCCCGATATTTGAAGGAAGAACCGATGCGAATTGCTTACCTCGATTGCTTTGCCGGAATCTCCGGCGACATGTTTCTCGGAGCCATGCTCGATGCAGGCCTCCCACCACAGGTGCTCCACGAGGCGATCTCCTCGCTGAACCTGGGCGCGACGCTTCGGATCGAGCGGGTCGATCGTTCCGGGATTACGTCCACCAAGGTGCATGTACTCGAGCATGGGAAGATCACCGAAGCTGTCGCTCACGAGCATTCCGGCCAGAGCCTGCCGGGCGAGAGTCCCTTGCTGGAAGATTCGTTGGTTGAGCAACAGACCAGCCCCCGGCATCAGCAGCAGGTGAAGACGCAGCACCTCCACAAGGCTGGACACGACCACGGCTCTGACCAGGCAGGGCACACGCACCCGGCCGGGGAGGCAGGCCACGGTCATGCACATGGCCGGTCGCTTCCACGCATCCGCGATCTCATCCAAGCGTCGACGATTGCCGAGCCTGTGAAGAACTTCGCTGTAAAGACCTTCGAGCTCCTGGGCGCCTCCGAAGCGAAGATTCACAATGTTCCGATCGAGCAGATTCACTTCCACGAGGTAGGAGCGGTGGATGCGATCGTCGACATCGTTGCCGCGAGCGTCGGTATCCACTTTCTAGGAGAGCAGTCAAGATCCGAGACGGGAGCGGAGCTGCGCTGGCACAGCTCCGCCGTGAACGTGGGCGGCGGCATGGTCCGATGCGCCCACGGCGTCTTCCCGGTTCCGGCCCCCGCCACAGCGGACCTGCTCCGCGGTATGCCGACCTACTCCGCGCACGTTCAGAAGGAGCTGGTGACTCCAACGGGAGCCGCCCTTCTGCGGGCTCTCGCGCCCACCTTCGGGACGCAGCCCGCTATGCGGGTTAGCGCGATTGGATATGGCGCCGGAACGCGCAACCCCGAGCACTTCCCCAACGTGCTTCGCCTGTCGATCGGCGATGCTGGATCGCCTCTTGCTGGCCCGCTCGCACGTTCGCAGCAGCAGCCCGATGTCACTCCGGGCGAAGTTTCGCGCGATCACTCCGACTCCGCAGACACGGTTACGGTGATCGAGACCGCGCTCGATGATCTCAACCCCCAGATCCTTGCGCACGTCACCGAGCAGGCTCTCCTGCTTGGGGCCCTCGACGTTATGACTACAGCGGTCGGCATGAAAAAGGGCCGTCCGGGAACTCTGATTACGATCCTGACGGACGGGGCGCACAGGCCCGCACTGGAGCGCCTTCTGCTTCGCGAGACCTCCACGCTTGGGCTCAGGGTGCATGAGCAGAGCCGAGTCTGCCTGGTCCGGCGGTACGCGACCGTCACCACCCCATTCGGAGAGATCCGGATCAAGATGGGCTTGTTCGAGGGGGAGGTCCTGAACGCTGCGCCGGAGTTTGAAGACTGCCGGGAGGCGGCGGTACGATGCAGCGTTCCGGTCAAAGAGGTTCTCCAGGCAGCCATCGCCGCCCATGTGAACTCGAGCACGGGCCCCGCTGGCCGGCGCGAACGGGAAGACCTGCCGGCATGAACCAGCAGATGTTGCTTGCGTTGCTCGCGGAGGTTCAGCGCGGATCCACAACCACCGAGGAGGCCTCTCGGCGGCTCGGGAATCTGCCGTTCGAAGAGGTCGGCGAGACCCACGCGGAGACTCGCATCGACCACCACCGCCAGCTCCGCACGGGTCTTCCCGAGGTCATCTACGCCGCCGGCAAGACGCCGGAGCAAACTGCTGCGATCTTCGCACGAATGGCGGCTGCAGGCTCCGATGTCCTGGCGACGCGCGCCGATGCGTCCGTTGCCGAAGCCGTGCTCGCACAGACTCCAGGCGGCCGTTACCATCCCTCCGCTCGCGCCCTTACGCTTCGCCAATCACCGCCATCTCCGGCGCACGGGCACATTGCCGTCTTGTGCGCTGGCACCAGTGATCTTCCGATCGCGGAAGAGGCCGCCGTCACCGCCGAACTCTTCAACGCGCGGGTGACCCGTCTTTACGATGTGGGCGTAGCCGGCCTCCATCGACTTCTGGCGGTGCGCTCCCAGCTTGCGGACGCGGACGCCGTGATCGTGTGCGCGGGGATGGAGGGCGCTCTACCGTCTGTGGTCGGCGGCCTGGTGGGTGTTCCCGTCATCGCCGTGCCCACCTCGGTCGGGTACGGTGCTTCTTTTGCGGGGGCCGCTGCCCTTCTGGGCATGCTGAACTCCTGTTCGCCAAATGTTACGGTCGTCAACATAGACAACGGGTTTGGCGCCGCGTACACGGCGACTCTGATTGCAAGAGCGAGTCATCGCGCGCGACCAGACCCGGCCTGAACCCGCGTTCTCGATCCTGCATCCAACCCGCCATGGAACGCAGAGATTTCCTCAAATCCGCAACAGCTGCCGGCATCGCGGCAGCCGCGCTTGGCCGGGTCTCAGGCCAGACACCCGTGACCCGCCCGCAGTCTCCCGACATGATCTACCGCGATCTTGGCACGACGGGCGAAAAGGTCTCGGCAATCGGCATGGGCGGGTACCACCTGGCAAAGGATGCCCACACTCCCGCGGCGGACATGATCCGGCTCGTTCACCAGGCGATGGATCGCGGGATTACGTTCTTCGACAACTCCTGGGACTACAACGACGGCATCAGCGAGGTGCGGCTCGGGCAAGCTCTTAAAGAGGGGCGGCGCGAGAAGGTCTTCCTGATGACGAAGATCGACGGGCGAACGAAGGATTCCTACAACAAGCAGTTGGAGGAATCGATGGGCCGGCTTCAGGTTGATCACGTCGACCTGGTGCAGTTTCACGAGGTAATCCGCATGGAGGACCCTGACAGGATCTTCGCCGAGGATGGAGCTATTCACGGGGCCATGGAAGCTCGACAGGCAGGCAAGATTCGCTACATCGGCTTCACGGGGCACAAGGATCCGGCTGTCCATCTTCGGATGTTTGAGACTGCAGCCAAGCACGGCTTTCACTTCGATACGGTCCAGATGCCCGTGAACGTCATGGATGCGCACTTCCGCTCGTTCACAAGAGAGGTGATTCCGGTTGCCCAGAAGGCCGGTACCGGGGTCCTAGCGATGAAGACCTTCGGCGACGATTACATCCTTCGGAGCAGTCTTGTGCAGCCGATGGAGGCACTCCACTACGGTCTCTCGCAACCTGTGTCGGTTGTCATCACCGGCATCGAAAAGCCGGCGATTCTCGATCAAGCGATTGAGGCTGCGCGTACTTTTCGGCCCATGTCGCAGGCCGACGTCGCCAGTCTCCTGGCACGTACGCGAGACGCCGCGCTCTCGGGCAAGTTCGAGCCTTTCAAGACAACGCAGCACTTCGACAGCACTGCCAGCAACCCCAAGTGGCTCGGCTAGTGCGAGGCTGGGCTGGGAGCGGGCTCGACTAGTACCGGGGTCAAGCTAAGGGCAGGCCGCTGCAACGTGAGCGGGCTCTCCAGGCGCAAAGGCGGGGCTTGCGATGCTGATCGGCGTGATCTCGGATACGCATGGGCTGCTTCGGCCGGAGGCTCTGGCCGCGCTCCAGAAGGTGGAGCACATCCTGCATGCCGGAGATGTGGGTGACGAGCAGATTCTTCGAGATCTGGCGCGGCTTGCGCCGGTGACGGCGATACGCGGGAACGTGGATACTAACGGCGTCTGTTCGAAACTCCCGGCCACGGAGGCAGTGGATCTAGATGGGCACCTCTTCTACCTCGTGCACTCTGTACGCGACCTGGATCTGAACCCCGTGGTGGCAGGTGTGAACGTCGTTGTGAGTGGGCACTCGCACCAGGCCGGGGTGGCGTGGAGAGAGGGTGTGATGTATCTGAATCCGGGAAGCGCAGGTCCTCGCCGGTTCCGTCTACCAATCACCTTGTCTCTCGTGACGACTAGCAGGGCTGGCGTCTCGGCCTGGATTGAGGAGCTTCTGTAGCGAACCAAGATCGGACAGCGGCGCGGGATTTTCCTCAGCGGGGATCGAAGTTGACGGTCCTCAGAACGTTCTCGAGACGAAGCCGAACGGCTTCCAGCTGCTGCGGAGTGAGGTCACGGGAGCCGGATACGTCGCCTCCGCAGAACGTGTTGATCACGAGGTCGAAGCGATAGCACGTGTCCTTGCGCAGGGCCGTGTACACCTCATCGCGTTCTTCGGTGCAGACCTCGCCGTGTTCGTTATAGCCGTGCTTGAAGCTCTGGCCTCCGATCTGCACCGTAGTGACGGGGTGCGACGGGGGCGCGGTGGCCTGGTTCGAGCACTGGAGCGGGGTGGCGTGGGGCATGACGCTGGTGTAGAAGAGAGCGCCCGTAAAGGTGGACGAAGGAAAGGGGTTGAAGGCGAGTTGCGCTACGGAGCGGAGCTGGGTACCGGGCAAGGACGAGCGGGCGTCCAGAGCAAAGGTGCTCAGTTCGCCGTCGTGGCGGGCAAGATTCCAACCAGCGGGCAGGTCAAACGAGATGCCGGACGTTAGCAGGTGGACGTGCTGCGGTGCTGGAGCGGAGGGCTCGTTGACGATCTCGGGGGCGTGCGCAAAGGGGTTACGGGGCTGCTGCGCGGAAGCTCGGGTGGACGCGGGGACCAGGGCAGCGAACAGGGCTAGGCTGGGAACAAGCTTGGGCATGGCTTTGCACCTCCCATGATAGCGGGACGCGTCTGAGACCCGGATCACCCAAGTGTGGGATAGAGCGGGCAAGGGCGCCGTGGAGGCGAGCGTTGATTTATACATCCACGACGGTCCGGATCAGTTTGTCTTACGCATCCGAGGATTCGCAAGGGTGTAGGCGGCATCGGTAAGGAGGTTAACGAGAACATAGGTCATACCGATGGCGAGCAGACAGCCCTGGACGAGAGCATAGTCACGGTTCGAAATGGCGGAGAGCGTGAGGCGACCGATGCCAGGCCAGCTGAAGATGGTTTCAGTAACGATTGCACCCGCGAGAAGACTTCCAAACTGCAGGCCAAGGACGGTCAGGATGGGGATGAGGGCGTTGGGAAGAGCGTGCCGGTACAACACGGAATGCTCGGACAGACCCTTCGCCCGGGCAGTGCGGATGTAGTCCTGACCGAGTTCCTCGAGGATCGAGGATCGAACCATGCGCGTGAGGATCGCGGCGAGCGACAGGCCGAGGGTGACGGCGGGAAGAAGCAGATGGGCGAGGAAGTCGATCGCGCCGCCGGCGCCCGCTGTCGAAACGGGCAGCCAGCCGAGACGGATGGAGAAGAGCAGGATGAGAAGTGGGCCGAGAGCGAAGTTGGGGAAGGAGAGGCCCACGAGCGACGCCACGCCGAGCGATCTATCCTGCCACCGGTTTCGGTGAACGGCCGACGCAATGCCGGCCGGGAGCGAGAGGACGATGCCAATGAGGAGCGCCGCCGCGGTCAGCGCGAGGGTGTACGGGTAGCGCTGGAGGACGAGGTGGAGGACGGAATCGTGAAGCCGCAGGGACTGGCCAAGGTCGGCGTGGAGGACGCCTCGCCAGTAGTGCGTGTACTGCTGGAGGAGCGGAGCGTCAAGACCGTAGGAGTGGCGAAGAGCGGAGACGTCGGCCGCTGTGGCGCCCTCTCCGAGCATCTGGACGATGGGGTCTCCGGGAACGAGGTGGATCAGAAGGAAGACGACGGAGACCACCACCCAGAGAACAGGCAGTGTGAGAGCGGCGCGACGAAGCATGGGTAAGATGGGCCTGGTCACGGCTGTTCCCCAACCTAGCAGGTTATGGGGCTGGACGTGAACACGGCGGCAGCGCCGTTACAGCATCACGCCGACGTTTAAGGTGCGGTCGAGCTGGGTCCCGAAGAGAGGCGGCGCAGCGGCAGAGGAGCCCGCGGGTGGAGACCAGAGGAGACGCTAACCCGTTGCTTCCCCCCTGCTCAGCTCCGTGTTGAACGTGGACAGGTCAAGCGGAGCTCCGGTCGTGCTCTCGACGCGAACTCGGGCGATGCGGTGACCCTGCATGCTCGCAATAATGTAGAGGCGACCATCGTGATCAAGAATCTCGCCGGCCTCGGGGATGTGCCCGAGATGCGCGAGCAGGAAGCCGGCGAGGGTCTCGACACCAGCCTCTCTCGGGAAGGTCCATCGAAGCTGCGTCGTGAGATCGCGCAACGTCGTCGATCCGTCCAGGGTCATCACGCCTGCCGGACTTGGAAGGGGGGCCTGCGGTGCGGTGTCGAACTCATCGTGGAGCTCGCCAACGATCTGTTCCAGCGCGTCCTCGGCGGTGACGATTCCGACTGTGGAGCCGAACTCGTCCACGACGATGGCGATCTGCTGGCGGCGCTCCTGGAAGTCCTGCAGAAGATCGATGGCCAGCTTGGTTTCAGGCACAACCAACGCCGGGCGCATGACCTGGCGAAGTGTCAGACCGCTGGCACCTGCGCCGCCGAGCGCCAGCGACGCAGAGCGGAAGTGCATGAGGCGGGAGATGTCTTTGGAGTAGACGATGCCGATGATGTGATCGTTGCCCGCGTTGGAGCCGGGATGGGAGCTGCCCGCGGGGTCGTAGACAGGCACGCGGGAGTGCTGTTCCTCGACGATGCGGGCGCTCGCCCGTTCGACGGGCAGATCAGCAGCCAAGGAGAAGATCTGGCCGCGCGGCGTCATGATCTCGCGGACGACGACGTGGTTCAGTTCGATTGCGCGATGGATGATCTCTTCCTGGAACGGCGGAAGGAGGCCCATGCGGCGGGTCGCAGTGGCGATCAGTTTGAGCTCCTCGGGCGAGTGGACGGCACCTTCGCCTCGAAGGGGGGCTCGGAAGAGACGGAGCACGAGCGAGGCGGAGGCGTTCATCAGCTTGACCGCGGGGCGGGTGATGCGGATGAAGACGTCCATCGGGCCGGCGACCGCCAGGGCAATGCGCTCGGCACGTTGGAGGGCGAGCGATTTGGGGACAAGCTCGCCAAGCAGAACTTCAAAGTAGGTGATGATGGCGAAGGCGAGGGCAATGGAGGCGACGTGCAGGGCGCGGCTGTCGGGGTCCACGTTGAGCGCATGCGCTGCGCGCAGAAGGATATCGGTGATGGCGGGTTCGCCGAGCCAGCCCAGGGCAAGCGCGGCCAGGGTGACGCCGAACTGAACCGCCGGGAGGAACTCGTCGATATTGTGCTTGAGCTGCAGGGCAGTGCGGGCGCCGGGGCGGCCAAGCGCAATCAACTGCTGGACACGGGTCTCGCGAAGGCTTACAAGGGCGAACTCGGCTGCGACGAAGAAGGCATTGGCGAGGATGAAGAACGCCACCATGATCGCGCGGAAGAGGATCTGCTCGAGCATTAGTGGTCAGTTTATCTGAGTTGATAAGGGGGCGGCGCCGCCCACACCCGGGCGGAGGTTTGATCGCGAGGCGTTTGCTGACGCGGGCGGCGGAGAAGCTCCTTAATTGCGCGGTGAAGCCGTCAGATCGCCGACGAGAAGAAGGAGGCTGGGGATGGCGCGGCAGCTGGAGCTTTGTGATCGCTGCCAGGTGGATCCGTCGACATAAGTGATGGAGGCGAGATCGACGGAGAGGATGGCGCCGACACCGTCGACCCAGAGGTTCTTCTCACGCAGGCCGGCGGCGGAGGCGTTGGAGATCTCGAAGCTGTGATCGACGCTGGGGCTGGAACTCGAACCTGCAGCGGGAAGCAGATGGGCCTTGAGGGAGACGGCATGGACGATGATCCTGGCCCGTTTGATGCCGGTGGTATGGAGTGGATCGATGGTGAGGTGGATGCGTTGCGCACCCTGGTGGCGCTCGGCGTCCGCGGCGTTGACCACCTCGATGGGGGAGGTGCGCTGGACGGAGAAGGAGACGGGACAGCCGTTGCCGACCGATGGGGTGCTAAAGATGACGCCCGGTATCGAGGCGGCCTGCCGTGGTGCAGAGAGGATGGGTCCGGCGGAGAGGAACAGGAGAGTGATTGCGCGGATAGTGTACCGGCTGCGATTGCCCATGGGGAGCCTCCTGCTAAGACAACGCTAGTGTACTCCTGCGGGTGCGCGGTTCGACCGCAAGGGCCCGGGGTGGTGCGCGTAGAAGGAGGCGCCGAGGAGAAGCACGTGTGGAGCACGGCAAAGGCCCGAGGCAGGTTCTCCTCGGGCCTTTTGCGTTTTCAAGACGGAGCAATGGTTCTAGCGGCTTACGCGACTACTTTGGTGAGGGTCTTCTCGATCGACTTGGAGATGGTGTCCTTCGGGACGAAGCCAACGATCTGCTCGGCGACCTTTCCGCCTTTGAAGAGTAGGAGGGCCGGGATACCGCGGATCCCATAGCGAGCAGGCGTGACGTTGTTTGCGTCCACGTCCATCTTCATCACCTTGATTTTACCCTGGTACTCGCTTGCGACCTCGTCGACAACGGGCGCGAGCGCTCGACACGGACCGCACCATGCGGCCCAGAAATCTACCAAAACCGGCTGCTCCGACTGCAGAACTTCTTTTTCAAAAGACCCATCGTTGACTTCCGTTACGAACAGACCAGCCATGTCTCGCTTCCCTTCCGCGACTTCGCCCCTCAACTGATGTTGAGTCTGGCCAAAGCCCGTTTACTTATAGATGCCAAATGGAGCGGTTGGTTTCACCGGTGCAGCGAGGTACGACGTCTCGCTTGTCAGCAGTGAGTTCAGCCCCCAATGTAAAACGCCCGGACCCCTCGAAAGAGGTCAACGGGCGCTGTAGCAGCCCTCCCCAGAACTGTCTACAGAACGAAGAGTAGAGAGAAACTTGCCGTACGTAAAGAACTCTTAGGTAACATCTTAGCCGATTACCTGATGGTTACTGGACGGTCCAGGAAGCAGTTCAGCAGGCTCTCCGACCCCCGTCACAAGGATCTCCGCCAATTGATCCCCAGCCGAACTCCTGATAAGGCGCAGTATGGAAGGAGCGGGGACCTCCCGACGCGCGATCAGCAGAACCGATGGCCCGGCGCCGCTAAGTGCCACACCCTCGACTCCATGTTGACCGGAGAGGGGTAGCAGAGCCGGTAGTAGAGGGCAGATCGTCTGCCGAAAAGGCTGGTGAAGTCGGTCGCGCATCGCCCCACGGAGGAGATCAGGGCGGTTGAGCGCAAAGGCGGCGACCAGCAGGGCCGTGGACTGAATGTTGGCGATGGCGTCGACCCGCGAGTAGGACGCGGGGAGGACGGCGCGAGCTTTCGATGTTTCGAGACCTCCCTTGGGCAGCGCCAAGAACAGTTGCCAATCGAGGTCGTGGCCACAGGTTGCGGTCACGCTGATCGGTTCGGGATCGACGGATGTTGTCTGGATCATGAGAGACGAGGTCATGCCGCCGAACAGGCAAGCACCCACGTTATCGGGATGCCCCTCGCGCCGGCAGGCTTCATCCAGGATTTGCTGGTGGGACCAGTGGAGCTGGCCGAAGTGATTCGCGAGGAAGATGCCCGCCAGTAGAGCAGCTGCCGAAGAACCACAGCCCATGCCAAGAGGGATCTCGTTATGAAGCCGGAGGTCGAGTGGGGGAGCGGCCAGACCCAGGTGAGCGAGAAGCTCGTTGTAGGTCATCAACAGGAGATTGTTCGTCAGAGCGCCGCAGACCTCGGCGTCGCGGCCCGTAGCTGTGATGTGGAAGACTTCGGACTGGCGTGCTTCGACCGTGAGATACAGCGAAAGTGCGAGACCCAGCGTGTCGAAACCGGGGCCGAGGTTTGCCGAGGTCGCCGGCAGCCTGAGACGGACCGGCGGGAGGGATGACTCAGTTCCAGGTGTTTGGGCAGGCAAGGGAGGCTCCGCAATCAGGCGAGAACAGGGTACCGGAGGACGGATTCGATGATGTGGAGGACGCTGTCGACGTCGGGATCGAGGACGACTGGGGGCCTTTGCAGCACGCGATGGAGGGCCAGGTCGGAGGTGATGGCGGAAGCCATTTCGGCATCATCGAGAAGCGTGCCGCGATGGTAGTTGATGGTGTACTCGGGGTCTTTCAAGGTATGGCCGGTCAGGATAAGGACGACTCGTTCCTCGCGGGTGATACGGCCGCTGGCCACCAGCTTTTTGAGGCCGGCGAGGGTGGCGGCTGAGGCAGGTTCGCAGCCGATGCCCTCGGCACCGATCTCCGCTTTCGCGAGCGCGATCTCCTGCTCGGACACCTGCTCACACCAGCCGCCGGTCGAGTGGATCGTGCTCACGGCCTTTCGGAAGGAAGCGGGGTTGCCGATGCGGATCGCGCTGGCACGGGTGTCTGCCTCAACCGGGATCAGCTCCTCCCCGCCATTTTCCTGGAGGCTGCGGAAGAGAGGGTTCGCGCCCTCGGCCTGGATGACACTGATTCTGGGAACACGGGAGACGAGGCCAAGGTCGAGCATCTCGCGAAATCCTTTGCCTAGGGCGGCGCCGTTGGCGAGGTTGCCGCCGGGTACGAGGACGTGCTCCGGGACCTGCCACTCGAGCTGCTCGATGAGCTCGAACGCGGCGGTCTTCTGGCCCTCGGCACGGTAGGGGTTCACGGAGTTGAGGAGGTAGATGGGCAGCCGCTTGAGCAGATCCGAGAGGATGCGGACGCAGCCGTCGAAGTCGGTGCGGAGCTGGAGGGTGACGGCGCCGTAGTCCATGGATTGCGACAGCTTGCCCCAGGCAATCTTGCCCTCCGGGATGAGGACGATGGAGCGAAGTCCGGCACGGGCGGCGTAGGCGGCCATCGAGGCTGAGGTGTTTCCTGTTGAGGCACAGGCGACCCACTCGAATTTGCGCTCGGCGGCGACAGAGAGGGCGGCGGTCATGCCGGTGTCTTTAAAGGAACCGGTAGGGTTGCTGATGCCCTGATGTTTGGCGAGGAGGAAGTCGATGCCGAGGGCTTTAGAGGAGCGCGGAAGGTCGTAAAGGGGGGTGTTGCCTTCGCGGAGGGTGACGGGATTCTCGGGACTCTGGAGGATGGGGAGAAGATCGCGGAAGCGCCAGACGCCAGACTGATCGACGGGCATCGTCGAGGTGCGGCGCTCCTGCCAGAGCCAACGGAGGGCGCCGGGGTTGGGGTGATTGGTGTCCGGAATCATGACACCCGGCTCGCTCCCGGATGTTGTGGATGCCCGGGACGACCAGGGGTAAATAACGTCGAAGAGACCACCGCAGGCCGCGCATCGGAAGTCGGGCGCAGCGACCGTGGGCACGGTACCGACGCCACATAGAGTGCATCTAAGCTGATGAGATGCGACTGTCATGTATAGCAACAGGGTACCGTAAGAGCGTCCGCTGGCAAAGGTTGAGAGGGCAGGCAGGACTTGTTCTTCTGGCTGCAATGTTCCTTTCAGGGGTGTTGACGAACAAGGGCGAGGCGCAGGCGAAGAGGCCGCTTCGTGTCGCGGCGGCGTCGGATCTCCAGCCGGTGATGCCGGTGCTTGCCGGGCTCTACTTGAAGAAGACGGGAGTGGCGCTGGTGGTGAACTTCGGATCGTCCGGCGCGCTCGCGACGCAGATCGAGAACGGAGCACCCGTTGATCTTTTTCTGGGTGCGGACTTCCTTTACCCGGAGAGGATCGTAGCGGCAGGCCTGGCTGACACGAAGGCGCCGATCCCTTATGCAAAGGGGCGCCTTGCTGTTTGGGCGCGGAAGGACTCCCCGCTGCAGCCCATCTCGATCGATACGCTTTCGGACGGGCGCATACAAAAGATCGCCGTTGCAGATCCTCTGCACGCGCCGTTCGGACGGGCCGCTGCGGCGGCGCTGACGCGGATGAAGTTGATGGACTCCGTGAGGCCCAGGCTGGTGATCGCGGAGAACGTGGCGCAGGCCGGTCAGTTCGTGGAATCGGGTAACGCGCAGGTGGGGTTGATCTCGCTGACGCTAGCAACTTCACAAAAGTACAAGGAGCTGGGCAGCTTCGTAATCGTGCCCGACTCGCAATACCCGGAGATCCGGCAGACTGCCGTCGTGCTGTCGAAGGGCGGGCATCGGGCGGAAGCACACGCCTTCCTTGATTGGCTGCTCTCCTCCGAGATCCAGGGACAGCTTCCGAAAATCGGCATGGAGGCGGTTCGATAGGGTGGGTGCGGTAGCGAGTCGAGACGTATAGATTCATATGGTCCCAAGAATAGGACTCGGGCATCGGAACAGCACTTAGACTGACGGAATGGATGTCGATGCTCTTCTACTGACGTTGCGGCTGGCGACTGCGACAACTGCGGTGCTGATGGTTGTGGCAGTTCCTCTGGCGTGGTGGATCGCGCGCGGAGAGGGACTTGGGCGGGGTTTCGTGCAGGCTCTGGTGGCGATGCCGTTGGTGCTGCCGCCGACGGTTCTGGGGTTCTACCTGCTGGTGGTGATGGGTCCTATGACGCGCCCGGGGCGGGTGTTGATCGGGCTCCTGGGACATCCGCTGGCGTTCAGCTTCGGGGGTTTGCTGGTGGGCTCGATCCTGTACAGTCTGCCGTTCGCGGTGCAGCCGCTGGTGGCTGGATTCCGCGCCGTGGATCGGGAGTATGTCGAGGCCGCAATAGGCTTGGGTGTGCGACCGCGCAAGGTGTTCTTCGGGGTGGTGCTGCCGATGGCGGGCACTTCCCTGCTGACGAGTGCGGTGCTGACGTTCACGCATACGGTGGGGGAGTTTGGGGTGGTGCTGATGCTGGGAGGAAATATTCCCGGGGTCACGCGTACTTTGTCGATCTCGCTGTACAACATGGTGGAGGATGGCCGGTACATCGAGGCGAACGAGACAGCGGGGATGCTGGTCGGTGTGGCGTTGGTGACGTTGCTGGTGACCTATTTACTTCCGACGGCGCGGGGTGTTGCTCAGCGGTGGAACGGCGGCGACAGGGGCGATGTCATTGGCTGAGGAGGACCTGCTCTCGGTGAAGCTGCGTCACCGGCAGGGGTCGCTGCGGATGGCAGTGGAGTTCCGGCTGGCGGCTCCTTGGACGGTTCTGTTTGGGCCTTCGGGAAGTGGGAAATCGACGGTGCTGCGAGCGATTGCAGGGTTTGTGCGTCCGGAGGAGGGCCGGATCGTGTGCTGTCGCTCGGAACGGGTGCTCCTGAGTACGGCGGAGAGAATTTTCGTTCCGCCGCATCTGCGGCCGGTCCGGAGTGCGGGCCAGACGGCGCGGCTGTTTCCGAGTATGCGGGTGCGGGAGAACGTTGCTTATGGACTCGGGTGGAGGTCGCAGTCGGAGAGCCGGGCCAACGCTCAGGAGGTGGTCGAGGAGGTGCTGTCGATCTTTCGTCTGAGCACGCTCGCGCAACGGCGACCTGGGGATCTGAGCGGAGGCGAGCGGCAGAGGGCGTCTGTAGCGCGGGCGGTGGTTTCGGCGGTGACGTTTGAGGGGGCGGAGCGTGCCTTGCTGCTGCTGGATGAGCCGTTCTCCGGCCTGGACGGGGCGTTGCGGGATGAACTGGCGATCTCGCTGCGGGAGTACCTGGCGCGGTGGAAGGTGCCGGCGCTGTCGGTCTCGCACGACGTTGGCGAGGCGTTTTTATTGCGGGCGGAGGTGATCCGGATAGCGGAGGGGCGCGTGACCGCGCAGGGGCCGGTGGAGGTGGTGTTGGGGGCCGAGCGGGATAGATTGCTGATGGGGCTGCGAGGGCCGGCAAGCGTTTAGAGCGGAAGCAGGTTCCTCCTGAATGACAAGCAAGGGGCGGGCAACCGCGAGGGCAGAGAGCCATTTGAGCGCTACGTTCCGAGCTCGATCGGCTCCTGCTCGAGGGCGATGTTGAAGCGGGACTGGACCTCGGATCGTATGCGGTCGCGGAGGGCGACGAGATCGGTGTAGGTAGCGCCGCCACGGTTGATGAGGGCGAGGGTGTGGCGGGAGGAGATGCCGGCATTGCCGAGGGTGTAGCCCCTGCTGAAGCCAGCGTGCTCGACGAGCCAGGCGGCGGCTATCTTAATGCGTGTGCCGGTGCCGAGGCTCGGGGCGGGCCAGTGTGGGATCTCCCCGGGTTCAAGGTTGAGGTCGCGAGCCAGGGCTTCGAGATCCTGGGCGAGGACGATCGGGTTCTTGAAGAAAGAGCCAGCGCTGCGCGAGTCGGGATCTCCCGGGGTGAGGAGCATGCCCTTCGCGCGGCGGATCTCGCGGACGGCGTGGTAGACCTCTAGAGGTGTAGGTTGCTGGCCCGCGAAGTGCCTCGCGAGGTCTGCGTAGGTGAGATTGGGACGGGCATCGGGGGAGAGACGGAAGGTTACGGCGGTGACGATGTACCGACCGCGGGCGTAGGTGTTGAAGAGGCTGGAGCGGTAGGAGAAGCGGCAGGCCTCGTTCGAGAGCTCGGTGAAGCTGCCGGTATGGAGGTCGAGCGCGCGGACACTGTGGATGGTTTGAGCGACCTCCTGACCGTACGCGCCGATGTTCTGAATGGGAGAGCCGCCCGTAAGCCCCGGGATGCCGGCGAGGCACTCCACCCCACTGAGGTTGAGGTTGCAGGTGTGGAGGACGAGTGTGTCCCAGTCGAGGCCGGCGGCGACGCGGAGGTCTACCCCATGGGGACCGGTGCTGCTGGTGATGGGGAAGGTGAAGGTGAGGTGGAGGACGAGGCCAGCGAAGCCGGAGTCGGAGACGAGGAGGTTGGAGCCACCGCCGAGGGTGAACAGGCCGAGGTGATTGGTCTTGGCAAAGGCGACGGCCTGCAGGAGTTCGGGCTCGCTGCGGATCTCGACGAAGAAGCGGGCTGGGCCGCCTATGCCGAGGGTCGTGAAGGGGGCAAGGGCGACATTTTCCTGGATCTGAAGCGCGGGGCCTGGCACGGGTTGAGGGTACAACAGCCGCGGTTTGCGTGACGGCCGGTCGAGCAAGACCGTACTATGGAGGAGCGGGGCCGCTGGCCTGGAGACAGACCCGGACCGCGGGGAGAGTGCTATGTATCCAGAGATTATGGTGATTCCAATGCGCGAGGAGCTGACGCGCGCAGGTTTACAAGAGGCGCGCACGGCGGCCGATGTGGATAAGGCGGTGGCTGCAACGGGGACAACGATGGTCGTCGTGAACTCGATCTGCGGATGCGCGGCGGGCAAGATGCGTCCGGGAGTTCGGCTGGCGATGCAGCATGGGACCAAGCCGGATCACGCGGTGACGGTATTTGCGGGACAGGATCGAGAGGCGACGGAGAAGGCTCGGAGCTATTTTGGGGGGCACCCACCGACCTCGCCGGCAATCGCGATTCTGCGTGACGGCCAGCTGGTGTACCTGATGCAGAGGTCCGCGATTGAGACCTCGACGGCGCCCGCGATCGCCTCCGAGCTTCAGCGTGCGTTCGATACGTACTGCGTCAAGACCACGGCGTAGATCTGCTCGGGGATAAGGGCCGGATGCAGCCTCGGGCGCGTCCGGCCTTTCTGCTTCTTAACCAATATTTCGGAGTCGATCCTCTTCGTTTCCCACGGTGAATCTCGACCGGCGTACGCCTATGACATTCCTATCGAAGCCACTGGCTCGCTACCTTGCGTGCGGCAAGTGCAGCCGATGAACGACCCTGGCTCACTCGGGCATTTGAATACGAGGCCTGGGGCTGGAGATCTCACTCAGCGCCGAATGCTCAGCGGTTTGCTCTCTGGGGGAAGTGCCGCAACCGAGCAACTCCGGTTGCAGGTGCGTCTGATGGGGCCCCATCTCCGAACAGCGATCGTGACCGGCGAACGGGGTGTAAGGAAGGGAGAGGTCGCCCGAGCGCTCCACATGGCTGGTCGGGGAAAGCCGGGAGATCTCCTCATGTTTGACAGCCCTCGGATGGAAGCGATGGACCCCTCTCTGAGCGGTGCAGACGAGGCGAACGAGCGCATTAGGACTCTGCTGGGTGCGGCGAGCGGGGGCACGATCTTTCTTCGGGAGCTCGGGCGCTTCTCCACGTCCGCGCAAGCCAGCCTTGTCAACCTCCTTGACGCGTTCGAAGCTGCGGGAGGTGAGCGCATCCGCATCGTTGCTTCGATAAGCGAGGATGTTCAGGCGGCCCTTGCGAAGGGAACGCTACGGCCTAACCTCCACGCGCGACTCGAGACGATCGAGCTCAAGGTGGCACCCTTGCGAGAGCGGGCTGAGGAGATTGCGGTGATCGCGGCATCGCTGCTTGAGGCAAGCGACTTCGGACCGGAGATCGTCCTGTCCGAGGCAGCGCTTGAGGAACTTGGGAATCGCGAATGGCCCGGGAACGATCGCGAGCTTGAAGTCGTTCTTCGACTTGGGGCGCTGGCGAGCGGTGGAGAGAGGATCGATGTGGGGCACCTCGCGAAGGCGACACACCTTGTGGAGACCCGGAAGCAAGCAACCCAAGGACGATTCCTGAGCCTCGATCAGGTGATGCAGGCGCATGTGCGGGAGACGCTGCGACAATGCGAGGGCAACAAGCTACGAGCGGCAGAGATGCTTGGTATCAGCCGGTCGACGTTGTATCGAATGTTGGACAGTGTGTCGCCTGCGGCTGAGCCGGACCGCAAGCAGTGATTGGCGGCAGTAGACTGGCCAGACGTGTCTCCGGAGGGTTATGAAGACTGTTGTGGCTTTGCCCCTTGCCCTGTTGGTCTTTCTGTCCGGACCAAACCTTGTGTTCGCGAAGTGGCAGGAGCCGGGTGGAAACCAGCAGGCCGTGGCCACCAATGTCGAGGGCTCGAAGTCTATCGCATCGTTGTTCGCGGAGATCTGGGAGGACCGGCTGAAGCATGCGCCGGAGTATGCCTCGACACTCGGCGATGCGCGTTATGACGACCAACTGTAGGACTACTCGGCGTCCGAGGTTAATGCGCGGCTTGCACGCGAACGCGGATACATTGATCGGCTGGGTGCGATGGATACATCGCGGCTCAGCGAACAGGAGCAGATCTCGGCGGAGCTTATGCTGCGGTCGCTCATCGACGATCAGGAGGCTGCGAAGTTCAAGGAGTGGCAGATGCCGGTGAACCAGTTCAACGGGTTTCACACGAGCATGGCGCAGCTGTCGGGGCAGCTGAGCTTCAAGACGGTCAAGGATTACGACGACTGGATCGCGCGCCTGAGAAAGCTTCCCAGAGCGTTCTCGCAGATCGAAGCGAACATGATGCTGGGAATGGACGAGCGCAGGGTCCCGCCGCAGTACTTGATGGAGAAGGTGCTGGCGCAGACCAGGGCGATCGCCGAGACGACGGCCGGCAGCAGTCCGTTCGCTCTGCCGCTGAAGAAGTTCCCAGCCTCGGTCAGCACGACGGACCGGAAGCGGATCACGGACGAGATGCTGGAGGCGGTCTCGACCAGCGTGCTACCCGCCTACCAGAGGTTTGGCAAGTTTCTGAGTTCGCAGTACATCCCGGCCGGGCGAAAGGATCCGGGCGTGTGGGCCATTCCAGGTGGAGACGCGTACTATGCGTTCCGGGTGCGGCAGAGCACGACGCTGGACAAGACGGCGGCCGAAATCCACCAGATTGGCCTGTACGAGGTGAGGCGTGACGAGGCCGAGATGCTGGTGATTGCGAAGCATCTTGGTTTAGTGGATGGGAAGAGCCTGGGCGCCGCCATCAAGGCTAATCCGAAGCTGCATCCGGTCTCGGCATCAGCCCTGGTCGACGCCTATAGAAGCCATGAGGATGCAATGCGGCCGAAGCTGCCACAGATCTTCGGGCGCCTGCCAAAAGCCCAGCTGGAGGTGGTCGCGATGCCGGCTTACGTGGAGCGCGACCAGGCGGCGGCGGACTACGAGGCCGGTTCGATCGATGGCGCAAGGCCCGGGCGAGTCAATGTGAACACGTACGACTTTGCGAACCGATCGCTGGCGCCGGTGGAGGCGATTGCCTACCACGAGGGGCTGCCGGGGCACCATCTGCAGATCTCGATCGCACAGGAGCTGACGGGGGTGCCGGAGTTCCGCAAGCATGGTGGGTATACGGCGTACACGGAGGGTTGGGGGCTCTATTCGGAGCGGCTCGGCAAGGAGGTGGGACTCTACACGGATCCGTACAGCGACTACGGCCGGCTGGAGAACGATATGTGGAGGGCGATCCGGCTGGTGGTGGATACGGGCGTGCACTCGCAGCACTGGACGCGGCAGCAGATGGTGGACTACTTCCATGCGCACTCGACGGTGGACGAGCCGAGTGTGCAGGCGGAGGTGGACCGGTACATCGCCTGGCCGGCGCAGGCGCTTGGGTACAAGATGGGGCAGATGACGATTCTGGATCTGCGGGCGCGGGCGGAGAAGGCGCCGGGACCGCAGTTCGACCTCAGGGCGTTTCACGACCAGGTGCTGGATTCGGGAGCTCTGCCGATGGACGTTCTGGAGCGGCGGGTGACGGCGTGGATCGGGGCGCAGAGGCGGTAGCTGGTAGCCTCGGTGGATGAGCGAGACGATGGCCGACGTTCGGGTGGCTTTGCTGGGCGCGGGGAAGATGGGTGGGATTCTCCTGAACGCGTTCCTGAAGAACTCACTGCTGCGGCCGGAGCAGATCGTTGCGACGGTGGCGCATGCGGATCGGGCGGCGGCGGTGAGGGGGCGGACGGGGGTACGGGTGGGGACGGACAACCTCGTGGCGGCGGAGACGGCGGACGTGATCCTGCTGGGGGTGAAGCCGTCGCAGGTGCTGGACGTGGTGCAGGGGATCCGGCCGGCGCTCTCGCCGGGGAAGATGCTGGTGTCGTTTGCGGCGTCGGTGAAGACGCGGGCGATCGAGGATGCGGCGGGGTGTGAGATGGCGGTGATGCGGGCGCTGCCGAATACGCCGGCGGCGGTGAACGAAGGCATGACGGCGCTGTGCGCGGGCCGCTTCTGCTCGGCGGAGCAGACGGCGCTGGCGCAGCGGATGTTTGAGACGGTGGGGCGGACGGTGGTAATGGACGAGCGGCACATGGATGCGGTGACGGCGCTGTCGGGGTCGGGGCCGGCGTTTTTGTACATCATCATCGAGGCGCTGGCGGAGGCGGGGGTGAATGTCGGCCTGCCGCGGGAGGTGGCGACGCTGCTGGCGGCGCAGACGACGCTGGGATCGGCGAAGATGGTGCTCGAGACGGGGTCGCATCCGGCGCTGTTGAAGGATGAGGTGACGACGCCGGCGGGGTGCACGGTGGACGGGATCCTGGAGCTGGAGGAGGGCGGGCTTCGGGTGACGCTGATCAAGGCGGTGAAGCGGGCGACGATGCGGGCGAGGGAGCTGGCGAATGGGTAGGGCTAGGGCTGGTCCATCCGGGTACCCTCCCCCTCCCCCCCGGATTTCCTAAAGTCTACAAAGCAAACGAAATAGCCAAGACGGCTGTCGCAAAGTATTCTATCTGGGCTACTTACAGGCAAAGTTTACATTCAATTGGGGATAAAGTCTTACTGGGAGTGGACCGAGCAGGCTCATCTCCCGCTGCCCCGAAGCTTGCCCTAAATCCAGTATGGCAGGGTGAGGGGGGTGGGTGCGCCACGCTTATAGCCGCGTCTGGGGCGGGGTTAAGGGCGCGGAGGCTTGACATGATTGTTGAGATGGGGGCTCAGACCCATTCATGATGGTAAGGCTGGCATTAATGGGGTACCCGGCAAACTGCTCCTCTTCTCAGTGCCACATTACTTTGCGCCTCGGTGCTACCCACACGACATCCATGTCGTCGCCCTTCCCCCCTCAAGCCTACGCACAAGCCCGTCGAAGCCTACTTCGACGCCCTCGCCACCTTTGCAAAAGACGGCCACACCACCGAGGGCAACACCCGCTCCGCCTTCGCCGACCTCCTCAAGCGCTGCTGCCCTCCCTACGGCTGGCACCTGGTCGAGGAGTACGCCTTCAAAGGCACCGGCAAGCAGTCGTTTCGTGCAGACGGAACTCTCGTGGACGACCTCACTCTCGTCCACGGCCTCTGGGAGGCCAAAGACCCGTAAGGGAGACTTTCAGAGCGACAATTTTCCGTGAGGTGGGTATGGGTTTGACGTGTGACTTGCGTCAGATGCTCAAACGCGACCGCACTCCCTGATCTCGACAGAGCCGGTATCCGACTCCCTGAACCGTCTCGATCACGGAGGCGTTGTCGGCTAGTTTTTTTCTGAGCGCACGGATCACGACATCCACTACGTTGCTTCCACCGTCGTGGCTCTGATCCCACACATTCTCAAGTAAGGCAATACGGGGAACAGCCTCTCCCACGTGCCGCTGGAGATATTCCATAACTCCGAACTCGAGCTTGGATAGACTGACGCGCCGACCTCCCAGCACGAGTTCCCGTGCCGCGCAGTCGAGTAGACCGATGTCGTCAAAGCCCAGTTCCGCAGCCACGAGGCGAGCGAGCCAGCCATCCACGGATGATGGTCCGAAGTCCAGCATCAGGGTGGAGCCACGAATATGGGAAGGAGCATCCCGGTCGCGCAACACTTCAAAGCCAAGCGTCCGCGCGACCGCGGCAAAGGGCGTCAGATCGTGGACGGTTAAGTAGACCCGCCTTAGGTGCGGGCGGAGTTCCAGGTATTTGCGCTTGAGATCCACCCAGCAGGCGGCCTGGACGGGAGAAGGCGCCTCTCCGGTTTCGGCGGCCAGCCATCGGAGAAACAGAACGCCCTGCTGACGCGGCACGGGCTCTCGATCAAGATGTTCCATCCACGGGCGGGTAACCGAGTCCTCGCGGAGCAGCCGTGCGGAGAACCGGGCAGGGTCGAAGGCGCAGTAGAAGCCTACGACCACGCCCTTGCTGTCGCGGGTCACAACGAAGGTCTCCGGGGCCCGAGTCCACCATCTGGTGAGCGGGTGAGCGCAGGCTGCGTGGCGGTTGATGATTTCGAGGATCGGCTGCTCATCCCGCGGCTGAGCCGGATCGAGGCTGTACTCCTGCGCGCTGGTGGGGAAGAAAGCCTCGCGGACCACTGGATTCTCCAGCAGGTAGAGCAGGTCTGCGGTGCAACACCAGAGGCCGGACGGGGCGGCCGTGCGAAGTTCGGACATGAAGCGGCGGCAGGCCGCGCGCCGGAACTCCCGATACTGGTGAGGGTTCTCTGCGCGCAGGGTCATGGCGACCGCATCGCGCACGGCATCATGGATGCGCAGCCCGTGCCTATCGGCCTGCACGAAGGGAAGCGCCCGAATGCGCTCCTGGGTGTCCTGCGGCGACAGATCCGGAAGCATCGCTTCCAGAAGAGGAGCGGTTACCCGGCGAATGACTGACGCTGCCTCGAGCGCGCGCCGTGTCTGCAGATCCGTAATATCGGCAACGTACAGGCGGGACAGCTTTTCGACAAGCTGTTGCCCCACCTGTGCGTTCAAGGTGCTGGTTCCGTCATTGCCTTGTAGAGACGCCGCGAGAGTCAGGGCCAAGGGATGACCGTGACATATACCTTGCAGGCGCTTCGCTTCTTCGGGCGGCACACCTGCACGGGCGAGAAATTCCAAGGCGCTGCGTTGATCGAGAGCATCGAGCCGGATGGCTTTGAACAGGCCGTACCAGCCAGGGGCTGAGAGCCAAGCTGTAACCGGAGCTTCCCGGCCGCAAAGGATGAAGCGCACGTTGTCGGGCAGCAGGGGAACAAATTTCTGGCGGAGCCAGGAGTCCATCAAACGAAAGGCCTCGTAGGTATCGAGGGCAACGATCACACGGGTCCCTCCCTGCCCAAGACGCGCCGCCACGGCTTGCGGCGGACCGGGCGGACCTCCGGTGGCGAGGGCGAGTTCGGAGAGCAGACCTGCTTCGGTAGGCTCGATAGCCTGGCAATCGAGGCGGATCACGGTCGCTCCCGCAGACCGTGCGCGCCGGGTGAACGCCTCAAGAAGAGTCGATTTACCGGTGCCCGCTATGCCATGCAGATAGACGACGAGCGGTCCATCCCCGTCCAGCGTACTAAGGAGGAAAGCGAGTTCTTCTTTCCGGCCTACGAAGTCGACTGCAAGGCGGCGATCCAACAGATCCTTCAACTGCGGCATAGTCGGCGAACCTCAGCCCATCGGGACTATCGTAGCAACGGATGGGCATCCGGCTAGAGCGAATCCGAGGGTTTGTGGGATCTGACGATGCCGCAGCGAGTCCGTGGGACAGGCAGAGGAAGGTGACGCAGCACGGTCTCAGTGACCGCCCAGCCGACGTCGCTGCTGATCTGACGCCGTTGCTGGGCTCGGGACCGCCGAGAGACAGGGTTGCCGATGCGACCGGTGGCAGGGCCTATTTTTTTCCGGCAGCGAGCGCATTCACAGCGTCGGTCGTGAGGGCCTGGCCACCGATGCCCCAGTCACCACTGCGCACGTCTTCGATGAGGACCCATGTGACTGACCGCAGATTTTCTCCCTCGACGGCGACCATTGCATCCGTAAGTCTGGTGATAATTTCCTTTTTCTGAGCGGGCGTGAATACTTCTTCCATGAGTTTTACTTGAATCAGCGGCATCGTAGTCTCTCCTTGGAGTTCGTGTTTCCGAGCGGGATTGGCTCCCCGATGACCCAAATATAGGTTGTGCGGAAGGAACAGGCGTTAGGAGCGGATGAGAGTTTTATGAGAAAACAGCCGGCGATGGTGTGGGCTGCGTGTCGACTTCGGAGGTGCGGGCCGGGTGGCGTCATGCGAAAAGCTACTCGACGGGGAGTTTGGCTTTGTAGCCGTCGCGGGAGACTACGGAGTACTTGAGGGGCTTGCCTTTTTCGTCGGACATGCGGAGGGGGTGGCCTTCGTTGTCGACGAGGGAGACTTTGACGCGGCGGTAGCTGCCGTCGTTCTTGTTATTGGAGGGGCGGTAGGTGAGGACGTACTGGTTGCGGATGGAGTCGTTGATCTGGTTGAAGACGTCGGGGAGGGCTCCCTGGAAGAGGGGGTTGAAGTAGAGGCCGCCGGTCATCTGGGCGAAGGTGCGGAGCTGGTTTTCGGCCTGGAGGTAGTCGAGGCGCTGGATGCCGCCCATCTGGCCGCGGGAGTCGGCGATCTCGCGGATGAAGGCGCCGGTGCCGATGGAGAAGATGGTGACGTTGGGTGTGGCCTTGATTTTGGCGAGCATCTTGTCGAGGGTGAGCTTGGAGAAGGTATCGCGGCCAGTGCCGATGAGGATGATGTATTTGCGGCCCTCGATGCGGGAGGTGCGGTCGAGGGTCTCGTAGAGGGCGTCGAACATGTCGGTGTCGGAGAAGCCGGGGATGGTGAGCGAGCGGAGGATCTGGGCGACGACGTCCTTGTTGTTGGTGAAGTCGGTGAGGATGTGGGTGCGGAGGTCGTAGGTGATGACGGCGATGTAGTCGTCGGGGCGGAGGGTGTGGAAGAACTGCGCGGAGGCGTTCTGCATGTCGTAGATGAAGTAGTAGCTGTTGGCGGCGAACTCGAGCAGCATGACGGCGGTGATGGGGGTCTGGGCGATGCGGACGCTCGAGATCTGCTGGGGGACGCCGTCTTCGAGGATCTGGAAGTTGCCGGATTTGAGGCCGGGGACGAACTGGTGGGTCTTGTCGAGGATGACGTTGACGTCGAGGTTGACGATGGGGACGTCGACGCGAAGGGAGAAGGTTTCGCCGTTGGGATTTTTGACTTTGGGCTCGGCTGGGGCGGCGGGAGCGGGAGGCTCGGCGTCGGGGGCGGGCTCCTTCTTTTTCTTGAGGATGATGGGTCCGTTGTCGGTCTGGGGGCCGGCCTGGTCGTCGGTTGGTGCGGGTGGGGGCGGCTGCTGGGGGGCCTGGGCTGGAGGCTGCTGGGCCGTGGGCGCCTGGGCTGGAGGCTGGGCTGGGGGAGTTTGGGCGGGGGCTGCGAGCGTGATCGGGAGGGCGATGGCGAGGAGCAGGAGGAGGAGGCGCGTGGACTGGGCTGGGCGGGGATGGGCGGGGCGGGGATGGGGGCGATTCATCATCAGTGACTTTACTCCGTGGCGGAGGCTGGTATTGGGCTCTGGTGCTGGTCTGGGGCTGGTCTGGGGCTGGTCTGGGCTGATCTGCTTTAGTCTTCTAGGCTATGGGGTTCACCGACTGGAATGTTTGGCGGAGGGAGCGTGGGGGCCAATCTCCGGGGCTGATGGTTTGGACGTTTTGCCTGCTGCTTTTGGTGCCGGGGCGGGCGTGGGGGCAGGCGTCCGGTGCGGCGACTGATCCTGGCGGCGATGCGCCGGGGGCGGGAGAGCCGCGGATGTTTCCCTTGGCGGAGGTGCGGCGGGGGTTGAAGGGGGTGGCGTGGACGGTGTTCAAGGGGGTGAAGCCGGAGCGCATGGAGGTCGAGATCCTGGGGGTGTTGCGGGATGCGCTGGGGCCGGGGAGGGACATGATCCTGGCGCGGCTGTCGGGGGCGAAGCCGGAGTATACGGGGGTGGTGGCGGGGATGAGCGGGAGCCCGGTGTACATCGACGGGCGGCTCCTGGGCGCGCTGAGTTATCGCATCGGGCAGTTCTCGAAGGAGCCGATCGCGGGGATCACGCCGATAGGGCAGATGCTGGAGGTGCGGGACGGGGTGGCGGTTGCGGGACCGGAGCGGCGGACGGCGGCGGGGCTGACTGGGGGGCTGTCGGGGGGGCTGGTCGGGGGGCAAGGGGCGGGGCGGGCGGGAGCGCAGGCGGGGATGCAGGCGATGGAGACGCCGGTGGTCTTTGGGGGCTTCAGCCAGGAGGCGGTGGAGCGGTTTGGGGACGGGTTTCGAGCTCTGGGGATGACGCCGGTCGCAGGTCTTGGGGGGATGGACCGGGGGGCGCGGCAGCCGGAGCCGCTCCTGCCTGGTAGCGCTGTGAGCGCGGTGCTGGTGGAAGGGGATCTTTCGATCACGGGAACGTGCACGGTGACGTACGTGGACGCGACGCGGCTGCTGGCGTGCGGGCACCCGCTGGCGCAGACGGGAGCGGTGGACCTGCCGATGACCAAGGCGGAGGTGGTGGCGACGCTGCCGAGTCCGCTGAACGCCTTCAAGATCGTGAATGCGACGGAGGAGGTGGGGGCGTTTACGGAGGACCGGTCGTCGGCGATTCTGGGCAGGTTCGGGGCGCGGGCGCGGATGATCCCGGTGGAGGTAACGGTGGCGACGGGAGCCAATGCAGGGACCGAGGCGAGGACGAAGACGTACCACCTGCGGGTTCTGGATAACCGCGATCTGACTCCGCAGGCGATGCTGGTCTCGGTCTACCAGACGATGCAGCAGACGAACACGGCGGCGGCGGAGACGAGTTGGGATTTGTCGGGGGAGATCGGGGTGTCGCGGAGAGGTGCGGACGGGCGTGCGGGGGCGGCGGTGGAGACGGTGCGAATGCGGGGGATGATGGCGCCGAACATGCCGGGAGGGGGTGAGTTCAACTCCGGTGCGATCAATGCGGCGCTGTATGTCGGGGACCGGTTCAGCCGGGTGTATGGCAACAGCCTGGAGCAGCCGGTGGTGACGGGTGTGCGGCTGCGCCTGGAGGCGATCGGGAGGCGTCGGATCGCGGTTCTGGATTCGGCGCGCCTGAGCCGCGCGGAGGCGAGGCCGGGGGAGACGGTGGAGGTAGAGGCGGAGCTGCGGCCGTATGCCGCACCGGCGCGGATGGTGCGTTTGAGCTTCTCGGTGCCGGAGTCCGCGGGGGCCGGACCGATGCGTGTGCTGGTGAGCGACGGGGCGACGATCGACCGGCTGATGACGCCACCGTCGGGAGCTCCGCGCAGTGTTCCGCTGGCGGACGCGGTGGCCGGGGCGGACCGGCTGCATGCGAACGACCGGATGTATGTCACGCTGCTCGATCACACGGCACAGGCACTGCTGGACTCGGGCCCGATGGAGTCGGTGCCGCTCTCGGTGGCGAATGTGCTGGAGCCGCTGAAGGAGGCGCAGAGGCTGCGGCTGACGAGCGAGAGCGTGCGGGAGGCGGCGTCGGTGGAGGTGGGCGACGCGTTGAGCGGATCGCAGGTGCTGACGCTTACGGTGCGCTAGAGGAAAGTGTTTGCAAACGGTACTGTGACCGGGGACGGACGGCGGTGAGCGCAGGGTATGGGTTGATGTAGCATCTCTGAGGTGCGGGCCGGGTGGTCGATGATCCGGCAGAAGGACAGGGTGGACGATGAATGAATTTCAGGGCCTGGCGGCGCATGCGGCCGGAGCACATCTGCTGCCGTACCGGTATGACCCGGGCGAGTTGAAGGCAGACGAGGTCGAGGTGAAGATCTCGCACTGCGGCGTGTGCCACAGCGACGTTCACCTGATCGACAACGACTGGGGGCTGAGCAAGTACCCGTTCATTCCAGGGCACGAGGTGGTGGGGACGGTGGCCGCCGTGGGGAGCCTGGTGAAGCATCGCAAACTGGGCGAGCGTGTAGGGATCGGATGGCAGGCGGACAGCTGCGGGATGTGCGAGTGGTGCAGGCGCGGTGAGGAGCACCTGTGTGCGAAGGCGCAGCCGACCTGCATTGGACGGAACGGAGGGTATGCGGACCGGATCCGCGTGAACGCGCGTTTTGCGGTCGCGGTTCCGGAGGCGCTGGACAGCGAGAATGTGGCGCCGCTGCTGTGCGGCGGGATCACGGTGTACAGCCCGCTGCGCAACCACGGGGTTCGGCCATCGTCGCGCGTGGGGGTGATCGGGATCGGAGGCCTGGGGCACATGGGGCTGCAGTTCGCGAAGGCGTTTGGGGCGGAGGTGACGGCGTTTTCGACCTCCAAAGACAAGGAGAGCGAGGCGCGCGAGATGGGGGCGCACAACTTTGTGAACACGCTGGACACCGGCGCGCTGAAGAAGGTGGCGGGATGCTTCGACTTCCTGCTGAGCACGGTGAGCGCGGACCAGGACTGGATGGGGTACGTGAACGCGCTTCGGCCGAAGGGGATGCTGTGCGTGGTGGGCGCGCCGCCATCGCCGCTGACCTTGCAGGCGTTTGCGTTGATCGGAGCGCAGAGGGCGATGGCGGGGTCTCCCACGGGAAGCCCGACGGACATCGCGGAGATGCTGGATGTCGCGGCTCGGCACGGTGTAAAGGCGGTGACGGAGCGCTACCCGATGGCGAAGGTGAACGAGGCGGTTGCAAGGGTGAAGAAGAACCAGGTGCGGTACCGGGCGGTGCTGACGAACTGACGTGTGGGTGGGTCCGAGCGTACCTGCTTCTTGGGGCCGGAGTGGGTCTCGCGTGTTTCCGGTGGGTGCGGGCGGACGGCGGTTTGCGCAGGCGCGAATGCCCCACGCATCCGGCAGAGAGGTGTGCGGGCGGGCAGGAGGGCATACCCCAGGGGCTAAAGCCCGCTCATGCCGATGTCTGAAGTGCCAAGGATGAAGCCTTGCCTACCTAGAAGCATGGGCAAGGGGTGCCAAGGCTAAAGCCCTGGCCTACCTAGAAGCAGGGGCGGGGTTCCCTGCCGTTAGACTTGGTTGCATTCGCGGGACGTGGAGGAGACATGCGGCCTAGATGGATGTATGCGATCGTGCTCGGGTTCGGGGCACTGCGGCTTGGTGTGGTGGCTGCGCGGGCGCAGGAGCGGGTGGCGCCGACGGGGGCGGTGACTGGGCGGGTGGTGTGCGGGGACACGAACGCACCGGCGCGGATGGCGAAGGTGTACCTCGAGGGCGTGAAAGCCGCGGCGGGGGAGAGGCCGGCCGAGAAGAAGTTGGCTAAGGGAGAGGCTGCAGCCAAGGGAGAGGCGCGTGCAGCACCGATCGAGAGGGTGACGATCGAGACGGATTTGAACGGGGAGTTCGCGTTTCCGAAGGTCGCGCCGGGGGACTACTACGTGAACGTCGCGATGACCGGGTACCTCTCGACGCGGACGATGTTCACGGAGAAGGAGATGGCGGACCCCTCGCCCGAGATGCGCAAGATCGTGGCGCGCGCTCTGAACCTGGCGCACGTGGAGGTGGGGCACACGGAGCGCGTGGAGATGCGGATGGAGCGTGGAGCGGCGGTGAGCGGGACGGTGCGCTTCGATGACGGAGCACCTGCGAGCGGCCTGACGGTACGGCTGCTGAAGAAGGGGGCGGACGGCAAGTGGGAGGAGATGAAGGTAGCGGCGGCGATGATGTTCTGGGGGACGTCGACCGATGATCGCGGGCAGTTTCGGATGGCCGGGCTGCCGCCAGAGACGTACCTGCTGGAGGCGGACCTGTCGCTGCGGGAGGAGAAGCTGACGTCGACGCCGGGACCGGTGGGAAAGCCGATGTCGCAGATGGTGATGACGAAGGACCGGTTTACGCTGCCGTTCTATAGCGGAAGCGGGGGCGGAGGGGCGACGCGGCAGAGTGAAGCGGCGACCTTCACGGTGGGTCCGGGGCAGGAGCGGACGGGCGAGGATCTGACGATTCCGCTGGCGAAGCTGCACCGGGTGACGGGCGTTGTGGTGGCGAAGCGGGACGGGCACAAGGTGACGGCGGCGAAGGTGGTGCTGGCGTACAAGGATGACGGAAAGGAGGTGGCGACGGCGGAGGTGGCGAGGGAGGATGGCGTGTTTCGGTTCGAGTTTGTGCCGGAGGGCGATTACGTGGTGAAGACGGCGGACGCTCGCGATGCGGTCTGGGACACGGTGAAGAACCCGCCCGGGATGTTTCCCGCGACGACCGACAAGGAGCGGATGACGACCGCGTATGGGGCAGCCGAACAGCCGCTGCTGCTGCGGGGCGAGATGACGGACGTGGTGCTGACGGTTCCGGAGAAGGCGGCGGAGAAGGCGGGGGCGGCGGCGAGCCTGAGAAGTCCGGTAGCTTAGGGAGTCCAGGGAGTCTAGCGAGCCCAGGGGAGCCGGGGCCGTAGAGGGCGGGGCTGGAAGGGTTCCGGAGGCGGGGAGATTCAGACCTGGAGATAGACTTCGGGGATGGGGATGATGTGGCGACTGGCGGCGGCGGGGCTGGTGTTGGCGGGTTTGGCGGCGGCTGCGGGGGCGCAGGGCACGAAGCTGTGGAGCGTTGGGCGGTACGACGAGATGCTGCGCGGCAGGTCGGAGGGTGTTGCGATCCGAAGCGATGGTCGGATGTCGCCGGGACTTGCGGCCTCACCTTTCTACACGGCCGGCGCGAGCTATGTGTGGTCCGTGGCGGCGGGCGCGGACGGAGCGGCGTACGTTGGTCTGGGCGGGAGCACGGCAGGGTCGGCGGCGGTGGTGCGGGTGGGTGTGGACGGGAGGGCTGAGAAGGTCTTCGAGGGTAAGGAGCTGGCCGTTCAGGCGGTGCGTCTGGGCGCGGATGGAGCGGTGTATGCGGCGACCTCTCCCGAGGGCAAGGTGTACCGGCTGGGGCGGCCGGGGGCGGCGGCTGAGGTGGTGTTTGACCCGGCGGCCACGGCGGAGAAGCCGCGGTATCTGTGGGATCTGGCGGTGGGCAAAGATGGCGCGGTTTATGTGGCGGCGGGGGCTCCGGCCGCGGTGTACCGGGTGGTGGCGGGAGCCGGTGGAGGATCGAAGGCGGAGCTGCTGTTCCGCACGGCCGACCAGCATATACGGTGCCTGCAGATGGCGGCGGATGGGACGCTGTGGGCGGGGTCGGACGGGGCCGGCGTGATCTATAAGGTGCTGACGACGAAGGCAGGGGCCAAGCCGTTTGCGGCGTACGCGGCGGGGCGGCGGGAGATCACGGCGCTGGCGATCGGAGCGGGGGGCGAGGTGTATGCGGCGGCGGTGGGGGCGAAGGGCGGGAGCACGCTGCCACCGCTGCCGGTGACCGGAAATGCAGGCGTTACAGTTACATTTGTGCAGCCAGGATCGGCAGCAGCGGCGGGGGCGAACAATGTAGTGCCGGAGGGTTCAGAGATCGACCGGATCGCGGTTGATGGAACGCCATCCAGGCTGGTGACGCTTAGGGATGACGTGGTGTACGCCCTGGCGGTGCGCGGCGGCGAGGTGCTGGCGGCGACCGGGAATCACGGGCGCGTGTACCGGATTGAGCCGCGGGTGCCGGGGCGGTTCACCGAGGTGGCGAGGGTGGAGGCGGGGCAGGCCACGGCGTTCGCGGCGGCGAAGGACGGCCTGCTGGTGGGGACGAGCAATGGAGGCAAGGTGGTGCGGATCGGCGATGCTCCGACCGGTGCGAGCACGTATGTGAGCGAGGTGTTCGACGCGGGGCAGATTGCGCGCTGGGGCCGGGTGGAGGTGCAGTATGCGGCGGGGGCCGGAGCGGTGCCGGCCTTTGACGTTTGGGTGCGGACGGGCAATGTGCCGAGCTCGATCGAGGGATGGGCGGACTGGGTGAAGGTGCGGCCGAACGTGGATGTGGTCGGGGGAACGGCGGGCGTTCCACCGGGGCGGTATGCGCAGTGGAAGGCCGATCTGCGGGCGGGCGCGGAGATCGATGCGGTGGGTCTGAACTACCTGCCGCGCAACGTGGCTCCGGTGGTGGACGAGGTGGTGGTGGCGATGGGTGCGCGGGTGGCGGCGGCTCCGGCAGCGGCGACGCCGGCGACGGTGCAGGTGAGCCTCCCGGCGGCAGCGGCGGGTGCGGCGCAGGCGATCAGTTTTGTGCAGGACACGGGGGCGGCTCCGCTGACGGCGCAGAAGGACAAGACGGCGGTAACGGTGCGGTGGGCGGCGCATGACGACAACGGGGATGATCTGATGTTTGCGGTGTGGTATCGCGGCGATCACGAGACGGTTTGGAGGCTGCTGAAGGACAAGATTTCGGAGCGGTATTTGAGCTTCGATTCCGCGCTTCTGCCGGACGGGAGCTACGTTCTGAAGGTGGTGGCGAGCGATGCTCCCGTGCACGTGGACGGGGAGGCGCTGACGGGCGACCGGGAGAGTGCGGGATTTACGGTGGATACGACTCCGCCGGTGCCGGGGCCGCTGGTGGCGCGGATGGAGGCGGGGGTCGGGAGTTCAGCGGCGGGCTCGGGAGCCAAGGTGCGCGTGACGTTTGAGGCCAGGGATCAGACGTCGCCGATTGCGCATGCGGAGTACTCGGTGGACGCGGGGCCGTGGCAGTATGTGGAGCCGGTGGGTGGCTTGTCGGACTCGCTGGGCGAGCGGTATGACTTTTTGGCGGCGGTGCCGGCGACGGCCGGATTGGGTGCGGGCGCTGGCGTGGTGAGTGCAGCGGAGCATGTGATCGCGGTGCGGGTGTATGACCGGTTCGAGAATATGGCGAGTGTGAAGGCGGTGGTGCGGTAGATGGGAATCAATGTTGAACTACGAGACGAAACTTGGCGCGTGCTGTACCGGCTGGACGGTGCTCTGCCCCAAAGTCTCAGCTTCTATACGGGGGAATCTGAGCAGCGTGAGTTCCCGTTGACGAGTGGGATCGATCCTTACGGCGACACAATCTTCAACCATCGCCAAATGCCTCAATTTTTCTTCCAATGGAAGGTTCTCTCATCCGAATTTCAAGGCCGTGAGAAGGTGCTGATGGATGAAGTCTTCCGTCTCGCGCAACGATGTCAAAGCGAAGTACATGTCTACCTCGCGTTCATCGGCGACTAGAGAACCAGAGGTTCAGACAATGCGGTTTGAGCTCTTCATTGCGGCGCGATATCTGCGGGCGAAGCGGCGGCAGGCGGTGGTCGGGGTGATCACGGCGATCTCGGTCCTAGGCGTGGCGGCGGGTGTGGCTTCGTTGATTCTGGCGCTGGCAATTACGAATGGGATGCGGCGGGATCTGCAGGAACGGCTGCTGGGCTCGACGGCGCATGTGCAGCTGATGCGGGTGGCGGCAGACGGGATCAGGGATTGGCGGCCGCTGCTGGAGCGGCTGCGGAGGGTGCCGCATGTGACGGCGGCGGCGCCGGGGCTGTATGGGCAGGTGCTGATCTCGCGGGGGGCGCGGAGTGGAGGGGCGCTGGTTGAGGGCGTGATCCCGGCGGATGAGCGGAGGGTGGGCGATCTGCTGCAGTCGATTAAGGTTGGGAGTGCGGCTGAGCTGGAGCCGGTGGGTTCGGAGGGTCGACCGATGGGTTCGAGTGGCTCGGAACCCACCCTTTCGCAGAGTGCGCGAAAGGATGGGCCACCCGGGTCTAGTGGGGCGCCCGGCTCGGTGGCAGCGGTGCCGCCGATTGTGATTGGGAAGGACCTGGCTGGGACGCTGGGGGCTGGGGTTGGGGATTCGGTGCTGGTGACGAGTCCGCAGGGCGAGTTGACGCCGCTGGGGCTGGTGCCGCGGTACCAGAGGTTTCGGGTGGTGGGGGTGTTTGCGTCGGGGTTCTACCAGTACGACTCGAGCTACGGCTTCCTGCGGCTGACGGATGCGCAGCGGCTGTTTTCGGAGCCGGACCTGATCTCGGTGATCTCGTTCAAGGTGGACGATCTCTACCGCGCGCGGGAGGTTGCGACGACGATCGAAGGTGTGGCGGGGAGAGGATTTCAGACGACGAACTGGATGGAGCAGAACCGCGAACTGTTCCGGGCGTTGAAGCTGGAGCAGATTGTAACCTTTATAGTTCTGGCGCTGATCGTTTGCGTGGCGGCGCTGAATATCCTGATCGCGCTGACGATGATGGTGATGGAGAAGACGCGGGACATCGCGGTTCTGATGAGCTTTGGCGTGACGGCGGCGCAGGTCCGGCGGGTGTTTCTGATGCAGGGGCTGTTGATCTCGGTGATTGGGACGGTGCTGGGGCTCATCGTGGGATACGCGGTGAGCTGGGCGGGTGGACACTACCAGATCATCCGGCTGGATTCGGCGGTGTACTCGATCGACCACCTGCCGTTTGCGCCGCGGTGGATCGATGGCCTAGTGGTCGCGGCGGTCTCGCTGGGCGTGAGTCTGGTTGCTACGCTGTATCCATCAGGGTCTGCGGCGAAGGTGCTGCCGGCGGAGGCGTTGCGGTATGAGTGATGGGCAGAGGTTGAAGTACATCGAGCTTTCGCCCGGGGGAACCGGTGCGATGCGGGTAGCCGAGCACTACTTGAATGTGGAGAGCGGGCTCGATCCGGTGCTGCTTGAGCTGGTGCGGCTGCGGGCTTCGCTGATGAACGGATGCGAGTTCTGCATCGGTCTGCATCGGCGTGAACTCGCGAAGCATAACGAGCCGGAGAGCCGCGTGGCTGCGGTCGCTGGTTGGAGCGCGTCCGATGCGTTCACCGAGACGGAGCGGGCAGCGCTGGCCTGGACTGAAGCGGTTACAAATGTTCAGGAGGGGCAGGTTCCGGACGCGGCGTTTGCGGCGGTGCGGGAGCACTTCGCGGAAAAGGAGCTGGTCGACCTGACGGTCGCGATTGCGAGTATGAATGCGTGGAACCGGTTGGCGATTGCATTTCGGGCGGAGTGGAAGGAACCGAAGGCTGCACGCGGCCGGGCGCAGACGGATGTGGATGAGATCGCCGTCAACTCCGCGATGAGCGACGACGGTGAGCGGGCGGCGGTGGGGGACGACGGCGGGAAGGTGTCGGTGGACGAAGGGTGACGGGAGAGGTGGTGCTGCGGGCGTCCGGGTTAACGAAGAGGTACCCGGCGGTATCGCGCGAGGCGGCCGATGGGCGGGCGGAGCTGGAGCTGTTTCGGGGGCTGGAGCTTGAGGTCCGCGCGGGCGAGATGGTGGCGGTGGTGGGCGAGAGTGGCGCGGGCAAGAGCTCGCTTTTACATCTGCTGGCTGCGCTCGACCGGCCTACGGCGGGGGAGGTTTGGTGCGCGGGAAAGACCCTGAGCGGGCTGACGGGGGCGGAGGCTTCACGGTTTCGCAACCGCGATGTGGGGTATGTGTGGCAATTCCACTACCTGCTGCCGGAGTTTACGGCGCTCGAAAATATCGCGATGCCGCTGCTGGCGCGGGGGGAGCGAAGGTCGGATGCGATGGCGAAGGCGCGGTCATGGCTCCGGGAGGTGGGGCTGGCGGATCGCGGGGAGCACCAGTCGGGCGAGTTGAGCGGAGGCGAGCAGCAGCGGGTGAGCCTGGCGCGGGCGCTGGTGACGGAGCCGAAGGTGCTGCTCGCGGACGAGCCGACCGGGGACCTGGACGAGCGGACGGCGGAGGCGGTATTTGGGTTGATCCAGCGGATGCATGGAGCGCATGGTCTGGCGAGCGTCCTGGTGACGCACAGCATGGAGTTTGCGCGGAGGTGCGACCGTGTGCTGCGGCTGCGGGAGGGGCGGCTGGTGGAGACCTAGGCTGAGCTGGCCACGCGTGGATTCAGGTGCGCGTGGCGGTGACCTGGAGGTACTGGTTGTGGACGAGGGTGTGATTGGCGGGATCGGTGGCGACGTTGGCGCCGGTCCATAGGGCTTCGAGATCGGCGGCGAAGGCGCCCTGGCCGGCCTCGTCGAGACGGCTGAAGGCGACGTTAGTAGGGCCGAAGTTCTTGCGGAAGAACGCGACGGCTCCGGCGGGTCCGGTGGGCAGATCGAACTCGATGGGGACGATCTCGGTGGCGATGCCGGTGAAGTGAGCGGACAGGCGCTCGCGGACGGTGCTCTCGTCTCCCCACAGCACGGGCGCGGGCAGGGCAGACGGGGGCGCGGCGTGGCGGCTGCCGACGGCGAACATGCGGCCGGAGAAGCTCCCGGGGTTCCAGTTGGCCATGGCGAGCAGACCGCCGGGCTTTAGGACGCGGGCGAACTCGGCTGCGACGATCTCGGGCCGGGGGGCGAACATGGCGCCGAACATGGTGACGACCGCATCGAAGCTGCGGTCGGGATAGGGCAGTTGCTCGGCGTCGCCCTCGTCGAAGGTGATCTCAAGGCCTTCGGCGCGGGAGCGATCGCGGGCCTGAGCGAGCAGGTTGGGGGCGATGTCGACGCCAGTGACGACGGCGCCCCGGCGGGCGAGCGGGATGGCGGAGTTGCCGGTGCCGCAGGCGACATCAAGCACGCGGGCTCCGGAGGGGATGGCGAGGCGGCTGACGAAGGCCTCGGCGCCCGCCGATATGGTCTTTGCGACGACGCCGAAGTCGCCGGCGATCCAGGCGGACCGCATGGATGCCTTGATCTGCTGGATGGGGATCTGCTGCGTGGGGATCTGTTGCAAGGGCGGCCCGGAGGTGCTCATGTGTTGCCTCCGCGTGGTTGGATTGTGCCCCAAGGATGCTTGAGGACGGGTGCCGCGTCAAGTGTTCTCTGGGCATCAGCGGGGCGTCAGCGGCGCGAGCCTCCGAGGATGGAGCCGAGGACGCCGCGAACGATCTGGCGGCTGACGGCGGTTCCGGCGGAGCGTGCGGCGGACTTCATCATGGCCTCGCCGAGGCCCTCGCGATGGCCTCCGCGGGGTCCGGTGGAGCCGCCGAGGAGGCTGCCGAGGGTGCCAAGGATGGAGGTGGCGACGGAGGCTCCGGGTTGGCTTTGAGGCGCCGGGAATGGCTGCTGGGCACCGCCGGACGGCTGCTGGGAGGCGCGGCTTCCCTGCCCTGCGGGGGAGGTCCACGGGGTGCTGGCGGGGGTCTGGGCGTCGTCGGGCTGGTACGGGGCTGTTGGGGAGTGCTGAGGCGGGTGCTGGGATGCAGGTGGGGTCTGGGATGCGGGAGGGATCTGGGATGCAGGTGGGATCCAGGGCTGGGGCGGGGTCCATGTGGGGTTGCTGCTCGTAGCTGCTGTGGGAGACGCGGCGGCGCGGTTTTTGAGGCGTTCGTAGGCGCTCTCGCGGTCGACCGGGGTGTCGTAGACGCCGGCGACCATGGAGTTCTGCATGAGGGTGTGGCGCTGGTCGGGGGTGATGGGGCCGATCTGTCCGTGGGGTGGGTTGATAAGGGCGCGCTGGACGATGGCGGGGGTGCCCTTCTCGTCGAGGAAGCTGACCAGGGCTTCGCCCACTTCGAGTTGCGTGATGGCGGTGGCGGTGTCGAGTGACGGGTTGGAGCGGAAGGTGTCAGCGGCGGAGCGTACGGCCTTCTGGTCGCGCGGGGTGAAGGCGCGGAGGGCGTGCTGGACGCGGTTGCCGAGCTGGCCGAGGACAGTGTCGGGGATGTCGATGGGGTTCTGGGTGACGAAGTAGACGCCGACGCCCTTGGACCGGATGAGGCGAATGACCTGCTCGATGCGTGCCCGGAGAACCGAGGTGCCGTCAGCGAATAACAGGTGGGCCTCGTCGAAGAAGAAGACGAGTTTGGGTTTGTCGAGGTCGCCGGCCTCGGGGAGGTGCTCGAAGAGCTCGGAGAGCAGCCAAAGGAGGAAGGTGGCGTAGAGCTGGGGCGACTGCATGAGGCGGTCGGCGGCGAGGAGGTTGACGATGCCGCGGCCGTTCGCGTCGGTCTGGAGGAGGTCGTCGATGTTGAGGGCGGGCTCGCCGAAGAAAGTGTCTCCGCCCCTGCCGGACAGGGAGACGAGGCCGCGCTGGATGGCTCCGATGGAGGCGGCGGAGATGTTTCCGTACTCCTTCTGGAAGGTGGCGGAGTTCTCGCCAACGTATTGGAGCATGGCCTGGAGATCCTTGAGGTCGAGGAGGAGGAGGCCGTTGTCGTCGGCGATCTTGAAGACGAGGTTGAGGACGCCGGACTGGATGTCGTTGAGGTTGAGGATGCGCGCGAACAGGAGCGGACCCATCTCGGAGACGGTGGCGCGGATGGGGTGGCCCTGCTCGCCGAAGACGTCCCACAGGGTGACCGGGGTGGGCTCGAAGCGGAAGCCGGAGAGGTTGAGACGCTGGAGGCGGGCGTTGAACTTCGGGCTGGCGGCGCCGGGCTGGGAGATGCCGGAGAGGTCGCCTTTGACGTCGGCGGCGAAGACCGGGACGCCGATGCGGGAGAAGGCCTCGGCCATGACCTGGAGGGTGACGGTCTTTCCGGTGCCGGTGGCTCCGGCGACGAGGCCGTGGCGGTTGGCCATGCCGGGGAGCAGATCGAGGGGGGCAGGAGGGGCGGCTTCGGTCTGGGCGACAGGGAGCGGATCGGGCATGGGGATCTCCGGCTGGCGTGCGCGGCCAGCATCGATGCCCACTATATCGCTCCCGACCTCGTTCCCGACCTCGTTCCCAACCGCTGGGAGGTCTCCGCCTCCACATCGGGCGCGGAAGCAATCCCCCGTTTGGGCACCCATTTGCACACGGATTTGTGATCCTGCGCAGGTGCGGGGTCGGCATAATGGGGCCTGGACTGCCCGCTGTGGTCGCAGGGGAATACACTATAGGGAGTGGAGGGATGCGCCGGAGACAGTGCATCCTGAGTGTCTGCCGCGAGCGGTCAACGCGGTTGGATGGGCACGGCGACCAACGGCGCCACACGAGCCTGCGGGCAAGGTGATGGCCGGTTCGAAGGGGAGTGTATGTTCGAACGCTATACGGAGAAGGCGCGGCGGGTTATTTTCTTTGCCCGCTACGAGGCGAGCCAGTTCGGATCGCCTTATATCGAGACGGAGCACCTGCTGCTGGGGCTACTGCGTGAGGACAAGGCGCTGACGAATCGCTTTCTGCGGTCGCACGCGTCGGTGGAGTCGATACGGAAGCAGATCGAGCAGCACACGACGATCCGCGAGAAGGTGTCGACGTCGGTCGACCTGCCGCTCTCGAACGAGTGCAAACGGGTGCTGGCGTACGCGGCCGAAGAGGCCGAGCGGCTGAGCCACAAGCACATCGGCACCGAGCATCTGCTGCTGGGGCTGCTGCGGGAGGAGAAATGTTTTGCGGCGGAGATTCTGACGGAGCGCGGCTTGCGGCTGCCGGCGATCCGTGAAGAGCTGCAGCGAACCACGCAGGAGAAGGCACCGGCGACGGGCAAGCAGGCGAGCGGCAGCGGGCGGCAGGAGACGAGCATGCTGGCGGAGTTCAGCCGCGACCTGACCCAGTCGGCGATGGACCAGCAGCTGGATCCGCTGGTGGGTCGGGATACGGAGGTGGATCGGGTGATCCAGATCCTGTGCCGCCGGACCAAGAACAATCCGGTTTTGATCGGCGAGCCGGGGGTTGGAAAGACAGCGATCGTGGAGGGCCTGGCGCAGAAGATCGCGGACGGTGAGGTGCCGAGCTTTCTGGCGGACAAGCGGGTGCTGGCACTCGATTTGTCGCTGATCGTCGCGGGCACGAAGTATCGCGGGCAGTTTGAAGAGCGGCTGAAGACGATCATGAAGGAGCTGATGGAGAACCAGAACTCCATCGTGTTCATCGACGAGCTGCATACGCTGGTCGGGGCCGGATCGGCCGAGGGATCGCTCGATGCGGCGAACATTCTGAAACCTGCTCTGAGCCGCGGCGAGATCCAGTGCATTGGAGCGACGACGCCGGCCGAGTACAGGAAGTCGATCGAGAAGGATCGGTCGCTCGAGCGGCGCTTCCAGGCGGTCAAAGTCCCACCTCCGAACGAGGAGGATGCGATCAAGATCATCATGGGGATCAAAGACAAGTACGAGAAGTTTCACGCGGTGAGCTACACGGATGAAGCGATCAATTTTTCGGTGTCGCACTCGAGCCGGTATATCCCGGACCGCTTCCTTCCGGACAAGGCGATCGATCTGATCGACGAGGCAGGGGCGCGGGTGAAGCTGCGCCAGACCTCGCTGCCCGAGGAGCTGACTGAGGTCCAGAAGCGGATCAAGTTCATCGTCCACCGCATGGAGAATGCGATTGCGAATCATGAGTTCGAGAAGGCGCGGTTCTACTCGGACGAGGAGCGCAAGGAGCGGGAGAATCTGCGGGCGCTGCGCGACAAGTATCACCTCGACGATTCGTCCGCGGGTATCGTGACGCGCGAGGATATCGAGGATGTTGTAAGCCGATGGACGGGCGTTCCGATCACGTCGCTGAAGGAAGAGGAGACGCAGCGGCTACTGCGGGTCGAAGAGGAGCTGCACAAGCGTGTGATCTCGCAGGAGAAGGCGATTTCGGCGCTGGCGCGTGCCATTCGTCGATCGCGTGCGGGCCTCAAGAACCCGGCGCGACCGATTGGAAGCTTTCTGTTTCTGGGACCGACAGGTGTCGGAAAGACGGAGATGGCGCGCACGCTGGCGCAGTTTCTGTTCGGGAGCGAGAAGTCGCTGATCCGGTTCGACATGTCGGAGTTCATGGAAAAGCATTCCGTGTCGAAGCTGATCGGATCGCCTCCGGGGTATGTGGGTTATGAAGAGGGCGGGCAGCTGACAGAGCGCGTCAAGCGGTCGCCGTACTCGGTGGTGCTGCTGGATGAGGTCGAGAAGGCGCATCCGGATGTCTTCAACCTGCTGCTGCAGGTCTTCGAGGACGGCCAGCTCACGGACGGCCTGGGAAATACGGTCGACTTCAAGAACACGATTATCATCATGACGTCGAATATCGGGGCCAAGCACCTGATGAAGCGCGAGGGTCTGGGCTTCCAGTCGCGCATGGAAGATGTGGTGCTCGATAAGATGGAGGAGCTGGTGAAGGGCGAGGTGAAGCGCACCTTCAATCCGGAGTTCCTGAACCGTCTGGACGAGATGATCATCTTCACGGCGCTGAGCGACGCGGACCTGATGCAGATCCTGGAGCTGCTGGTGCAGCAGCTGAACGTGAACCTGGTGCACAAGGCGATCACGCTGAGCGTGAACGACGATGCGAAGCGATGGATTCTCGAGAAGACTGTGACCGATCGCAGCTACGGCGCACGTCCGCTGCGCAGAGCTCTGCAGAGGTTTGTGGAGGATCCGCTGTCGGAGGCTCTGATCGCCGGCGGCATCGCGCAACGGCCGGCGTTCCTTGAGGTGTACCTGGACAACAACCAGCTGTTCTATCGTCCACTGTCGTCGGTCGGTGAGGAGAAGGTCGGGGGCCTGGCTCTCAGCGTCGTCTAGAGGGTGCTTGGCGGGAGGGTGCCCCGGCGATGCTGCCGGGGCATTTCCTTTGCGGCCAGTTGGCGCAGCGCACATGAAGTCGCGGCGGGGACGTAGAATTCTCCCCGGAACCCTGGAGAGACCTTGGAAGATCCACGCCTCAGCCGGATGTACGCTTCTATCTTCACAAGGAATGCCGGAGATCTCTGGTTCCGGTTCAGCGCCTGGACCTCGCACAACACGACGAGGCTGCTGTGGCTGTCGATCCTCAGCCTGATCGTGATTCTTCCGCTGGGATGGGCGGCCCACACGCGCGGCCGATTCTCAACCTTGAAGTCGCAGATCCGCGGTCGGATATCGCCTCCGGACGTCCAGCCGCCAAGGCCTGGCGGGCAGGAGGCGCTGGTGCTTCAACGGGCGCTGCTGGAGGGCGGGGGCATGCCAGAGTTCGTGTCGGCGACCCTGCTTCCGGGGCGCGGGATGAACACGCTGCAGATCACGGCGTACCTTCCGGGCAAGGGAGAGGTGGCGCTGCTCTCGGCTCCGAGCGTCGCGCAGGCGGCCGTCTCCATGGACCGCCTGGGGACGGATGCGAACGGTGGAGCGAGCCTCCGCATGGGTGGGGCGATCGAGGCTCCGTGGGCCGGTCGAATCTTCGGATCGACGGCGGCGGACGGGTCCCGGATCCTGACGCAGTGGCGTGGTCACAGCCTGGCGCTCCCGGTCACGGACCGAACGGCGGGCGACGCCCTCTCCGCGGGCGGGATGCTGCTGACGATGCCCGCCGACTCGGTGACGACGAGCGTGATGCCCGACGGAGGCGAGGCGCAGGCGGTGTTTCAGGCGGGCAGCTTCGGTGAGCGCTGGCCGTCGAAGACCGAGATCACGATGACCATGCTCCTGAGCAGCCACGTCCTCGACATCCGCATCACCGCGCGCAATGTGGGCACGGAGACGGAGCCGTTTGGGATTGGATGGAGGCCGCGGTTCACGATTCCGAGCGGCGACCGGGCGCAGGCCACGCTGCGGATGCCGACGGGAGCGCGGCTGGAGACGCGGCCGGGCAGCGGAGGCGTGCCGACGGGCCGGTTGCTGCCGGTGGAAGGAACGCCGTTCGACTTCACCGCTCGGGGCGGATCGCGGCTTGGAACGGGCGCGCTGGACGAGAGCTTCGTGCATCTGCGGCCGGCGATCCTGGACTTTGGGCCGGCGGCCGAGCTCCAGGACCCGAAGAGCAATTACCGGCTGCGGATTACGGCGATGACGCCCGGCATCCGCGAGATGCGGGTGACCTCTCCGGTGGGAGCGAACTACGTGATGATCGCGCCCCAGCTGAATGTGGATGACCCACTCGGGAGGGAGTGGCCGAAGGAGGAGGATACGGGGCTGGTGGTGCTGCAGCCTGGGCAATCGGTGCAGTGGAAGGCGCGGCTCGAGCTGTTCACGACCGCATCGAGCGGACCGCAGCTGTAGCCTGCGTGGGCAGATGTTTGACCCCCTCCGCCGAAGGCTCGTAGAGTGAAGAGGAGGCGCCTGCCGCCATGTCTTTTCACGACGGGTGGGGCGGCACACATTGACGACCTCCGGAAGGCATCCTTTGAGTCAAGAGACAGAGATGGACGTAACAGAGCAGCGCCCGGAGACCGGGGCCGATGCCCACCAGGGCGACGCGCACACGCACGAGGCTGGGAACCACTCCCATGACGATCATGAGCACGGACATGGGCATACCCATGAGCCTGAGTCCGCGCCTGCGCTGAACCCGGAGTTGAAGCGCGAGATCGAAGTGGAGACGGGAGCGGAGGAGGTCTCGAAGAGCTTCCGCGCGGTGATCAAGCGGTACCAGAAGGCGGCGCGGATCCCAGGGTTTCGGGCGGGCAAGGTTCCGGAGTCGCTGATCCGTTCGAAGTTCATGAAGGAGATCCGGCAGGAGGTCCTGGAGAGCCTGGTCTCGGAACGCTTTCGAAGCGCGATCAAGGAGCAGAATCTGCGCCCTGTCAGCGAGCCGCAGCTGCTTGACATGCAGCTGGCCGATGGCGCTCCGCTCCGCTTCAAGGCGGCCTTTGAGGTGATGCCCGAGATCGACCTCTCCGGGTACGAGGCGGTCAAGGTGCAGCGGCCGGACGTCACGTTGACCGAGGAGGAGTTCGGGGCCGAGATGGATCGCATTCTCGAAGGGCACGCGACGGTTGAGCCCGTCGAGGAAGACCGGGAGCTCGCTGACGGCGACTGGGCGGACATCACGTTCACCGGAGAGGTGAAGGAGATGGCCCAGACGGTGGGTGAGGAGGGTCTCAAGAGCTCCGCGAAGGCTGATCCAATCACCGGCGTGGACGTGCTGATCGAGATCGGCGGAAAGAACACCATCCAGGCGTTTACGGACGCCCTGCGCGGGACAAGGCCGGGGCAGGAGCTGGCGTTTGAGGTGATGTACCCGCAGGACTTCGGCGAGGCGCGGCTGGCGGGCCGGACGGTCAGCTACGACGTCTCCGTGAAAGCGATCAAGCGCAAGATCTTCCCGGAGCGGGATGCGGAGTTCGCGAAGCAACTGGGCGAGTACGAGAGCTTTGAGGAGTTCGAGACCAAGCTTCGGGAGCACGCGGAGCAGCGCAAGCGCGACGCTCTCGGCAACCAGGCCAAAGACAAGATGCTGGAGGGCCTGATTGCGCGCTTCCAGTTCCCTGTTCCCGAGTCCTTCGTGCAGCAGCAGATCGAGGCCCGGCTGGATCGTGGGCTGCGCGCGCTTGCCCAGCAGGGCATGAAGCCGGAGGACATGCGCAAGCTGGACTTCGGCCGGCTGCGTGAGGCGCAGCGCGAGCAGGCTATCAACGAGGTGAAGGCATCGATGATTCTTGACCGCATTGCGGAGACGGAGCAGGTTGAGATCTCGGACGAGGACCTGGACCGCGAACTCCTGATGCTCTCCATGCAGGCGCGCGAGCCGCTTGAGACCTTGCGTGAACGGTTGACGCGCGATGGCGGTCTCGACCGGATCCGGGACCAGATGCGGCGGGAGCGTGCCGGCAGCGTTCTCTACGAGAAGCTGGCGTCCTAAACATTTCTGAACAGAAGTTTTGAGCCGGAGCCCGGCTAGAGAAAGAGAGATCTATGGGACTCGTACCAATGGTCATCGAGCAGACGAGTCGAGGCGAACGCGCCTACGACATCTACAGCCGTCTGCTGCGGGACAACATCATCTTCCTGGGAACACCGATCGACGACAACATCGCCAACGTGATCATTGCGCAGCTGCTGTTTCTGAGCGGCGAGGATCCGGAGAAGGACATCCAGCTCTACATCAACTCGCCCGGCGGATCGATCACGGCCGGCATGGCGATCTACGACACCATGCAGTACATCAAGAATGACGTGCAGACGCTGTGCATCGGGCAGGCCGCAAGCATGGGCGCCTTTCTTCTGATGGCGGGAAAGAAAGGGAAACGCTTCGCGCTTCCGAACGCGCGCATCCTGATCCATCAGCCGCTGATCATGGGCGGCGGCATTAGCGGGCAGGCGACCGAGATCGACATCCACGCGCGCGAGATCCTGCGCCTGCGGGAGTTGATGAACAAGATCCAGGCCGGCCACACCGGGCAGTCGCTGGAGCAAGTCGAGCGGGATACGGATCGCGACTTCATCATGAACGCGCACCAGGCAAAGGACTACGGCCTGATCGACGACATTATCGACCGCCCGCGCAGCTAGTCGACGCTGGCACTCTACACCCCGCCCATGCCCCGGTCCATTCCGCAACCGTGGTACCTGCCGCGGCACGGGGGGAGCAGCGTCTCCCGGATCGGGTGTAAAATTAATACTGCTAGGAAGTTGTGCTTCCACCCTGGAGTGTGGTCTTCGGTATGAAAACGTCAAGAGGTTCGGACGACTCTCTTCGCTGCTCGTTTTGCCACAAGTCACAAGATGCGGTCGCGAAGCTGATCTCGTCGCCCTCGGACTATCCGCGGGCGTATATCTGCGATGAGTGCGTTGCGGTCTGCAACTCCATTCTCGAGGACGACCGAACCGAGGCTCAGCCGGGTGCCGCGCCCGCCCACCTGCCGAAGCCGCAGGAGGTCAAGGCGTTTCTGGACGAGTACGTTATCGGACAGGATCAGACCAAGAAGAAGCTGGCGGTCGCGGTCTACAACCATTACAAGCGCATCCAGATGAACAAGACGCGCGGCAACGATGTGGAGCTGGCGAAGTCGAACATCCTTCTGGTGGGTCCCACGGGGTCCGGAAAGACGCTTCTGGCGCATACCCTGGCGAAGATGCTGGACGTTCCCTTCGCAATCGTGGATGCAACCACGCTGACCGAAGCGGGGTACGTCGGTGAGGACGTCGAGAACATCATCCTGAAGCTGCTGCAAGCGGCGGAGGGCGATGTAACGCGCGCCCAGAACGGCATTATCTACATCGACGAGATCGACAAGATCGGCCGCAAGGACGAGAACCCCTCGATTACGCGCGATGTGTCGGGCGAGGGCGTGCAGCAGGCGCTGTTGAAGATTCTAGAGGGCACGGTCGCGAACGTTCCGCCGCAGGGTGGCCGCAAGCATCCGCATCAGGAGTTCACGGCGGTCGATACGACCAACATCCTGTTCATCTGCGGAGGCGCCTTTGTGGGTCTCGAGAAGGTGATTGGGCGGCGCATCGGGAAGAAGGCGCTGGGGTTCAAGACGTTGTCGGAGCCGGTTGGGAAAGATGGCGAGGTCACCCCGATCCGCGCCCAGCGGGACACCGAACTCCTCCGGCAAGCGGAGCCGCAGGATCTGCTGAAGTACGGGCTGATACCAGAGTTTGTCGGCCGCCTGCCCGTGCTTGGCGTACTCGATGAACTCGACGAGCCCGCTCTGATCGACATCCTCACCAAGCCGCGCAACGCGATTCTGAAGCAGTACAGCAAGCTGTTCGAATACGAGAGCGTGAAGGTGACCTTTACGGACGATGCGGCCCGCGAGATTGCGCGCGAGGCGCTGCAGCGCAAGGTCGGAGCGCGCGGCCTGCGGATGATTCTCGAGGAGCTGATGCTTGACTTGATGTACTACGTGCCGGGAAACAAGAAGGTCAAGGACCTCACGATCACGGCGGAGATGGTGCAGAAGCGATCGCTGATGCTTCCGGTGCTGCTGGAGAAGGCCGGGTAGCCTGGCCGGGTTTCAAGGGCAAGGGGCACGCGTTAGCGCGTGCCCCTTGCCGTCAGCGCGTACGTACATCGACTCGTGGTCAAGCGAACCCGGCCGAAGACGTTATGTTCAGGGCGTCACCGTCCACGGCGGCAATGCGAGTTCCACACAGTACAATCACGGGAAGCCCGGCACCGCTGCATCGTTGCTGCAGCAAGGGCGTCTAACTTCGGGGGGACAACAATGGCGAATCATACCAAGGAAATTCTAGGCGGCGAGGTGCGGAAGCTGCCGATGATGCCCATCCGCGACATGGTCATCTTCCCGTACATGATGACGCCGTTTGTGGTCGGACGGGATTCAAGCGTGCGCGCTCTGGAAGAGGCGCTGACCGGGGATCGGAAGATCTTTCTGGCGACCCAGCACGACGCGACGGTCGACGAGCCCAGCGTCGGCGACATTTACGAGACGGGCACGATCGGCAACATCGTGCAGAGCGTGAAGATGCCGGACGGCAACATCAAGGTGCTGGTAGAAGGCGTCGAGCGCGCCCGGGCGAGCGAGGTCACGGATAAGGACGGCTTCTTCGTGGCGACGGTGCGCACGGGAACGGCGCGGCTCGAGATGACACCGCAGGTGGAGCAATTGATGCAGCGCGTCCACTCGCTGTTTGAGCAGTATGTGAAGCTGCAGCAGAGCCTGAACTACGAGACGGTGGCGGCGAGTGTGCGCGCGGACGAGCCGGCGAAGCTGGCCGATACGATCGCCGCGAATTTACAGCTCTCGATCGAAGAGAAGCAACAGCTGCTGGAGGTCTTTGACCCCGAAGACCGGCTGTCGCGCGTGGCCGACGCTCTGGACGTCGCCATTGAGAAACTGAACATGGACCGCACCATCCAGTCGCGCGTCAAGCGGCAGATGGAGAAGGCGCAAAAGGAGTACTACCTCAACGAGAAAATTAAGGCGATTCAGAAGGAGCTCGGCCGCGGCGAAAAGAGCGAGTTTGACGAGCTGAAGAAGAAGATCGAGCTCTCGGGCATGCCCAAGGACGTGCTTGAGAAGAGCATGCAGGAGCTAAAAAAGCTGGAGGCGATGCCGCCCATGTCGGCCGAGTCGACGGTGAGCCGCAACTATCTCGACTGGCTCCTGGCGGTACCGTGGCGCAAGCGCTCAAAGGAGATCCGATCGCTCGATCACGCCGAGCAGATTCTGAACGAGGATCACTACGGCCTGGAGAAGATTAAGGAGCGGATCCTTGAGTTCCTGGCGGTTCGGCAGCTGGTCAAGAATCCGAAGGGATCTATCCTCTGCTTTGTCGGGCCTCCGGGCGTCGGGAAGACCTCCCTGGGGATGTCGATCGCGAAGGCAACCGGCCGCAAGTTCGTCCGGCTGTCGCTTGGCGGAGTTCGCGACGAGGCCGAGATTCGCGGGCATCGGCGGACCTATATTGGCGCGCTTCCGGGTCAGATCATCCAGAGCATGAAGAAGGCGGGAACGAAGAACCCCGTGTTCATGCTGGACGAGATCGACAAGATGGCGTCCGACTTTCGCGGTGATCCCGCGAGTGCGCTGCTTGAGGTGCTCGATCCGGAACAGAACACCTCGTTCCAGGACCACTACCTCGATGTGGAGTACGACCTCTCGCAGGTGCTGTTTGTCGCCACGGCGAATGTTCTGCACACGATCCCCGGACCTCTGCAGGACCGGATGGAGATCCTACGGCTGCACGGGTACACCGAACTGGAGAAGCTGGAGATTGCGAAGCAGTATCTGGTGAAGAAGCAGCGCGAGGGAACGGGACTCTCGGAAGAGCAGATTACCTTCGCCGACGACGCATTGAAGCTGATGATCCGCGGGTATACACGTGAAGCCGGCGTCCGAAACCTTGAGCGCGAGATTGGAAATGTGTGCCGCAAGGTGGCACGGCGCGTCGTAAAGATCGGCGCGGAGCACAGGGACACCCTGACGGTTGAGAATCTTTCCGATCTGCTTGGAACCGCGAAGTTCCGCGACTCGCAGGCGCATGAGAAGAGCGAGGTCGGCCTGGTGACGGGACTTGCGTGGACCGAGGTGGGTGGCACTATTCTGCAGACCGAGGTGCAGGTTCTCGATGGCAAGGGCAAGATGACGACCACCGGGCAACTGGGCGAAGTGATGCAGGAGTCGGCGCAGGCGGCGCTTAGCTATATCCGGTCGCGGGCGCACCATCTCGGGCTCAGCCGGGACTTCTATCGCAACGTCGATATTCACGTCCATGTGCCGGAGGGCGCGATTCCGAAGGACGGGCCGTCGGCCGGCATCACCATGGCGACGGGTCTCGCAAGCGCCCTGACCAAGATCAAGGTTCGCCGGGACATCGCGATGACCGGGGAGATTACGCTTCGCGGGAAGGTTCTTCCGATCGGCGGCCTCAAGGAGAAGCTGCTGGCGGCGCACCGTGCCGGCATCTTCGAGGCGATTGCGCCCGAGGAAAATCGCCGCGACCTGGCGGACTTTCCGGAGCTGCTGAAGAGTTCGATGAAGTTGCACTTTGTCAGCGAGATGGACGAGGTGCTGCACATCGCGCTCGAGGGAGATCTGCCCGAGTTGCAGGAAGAGACACCGGTTGCGCTCAGCGGTGTTATCCCGCCGTCGCCTCCCGTCTCGCATCCGACTGCCCATCAATAGACGGTGGTTCTAGAGGTTTCAGCAACGTAAAGAGGCCGAGCATAGAGCTCGGCCTCTTTGCTTGCCTAGTCGTATCTAAACGGTCCGGCGACCGGTAACAAAGTGCATGATTACCGAGATGATCGCAAAGAGGATCAGCAGGTGAATGAGGAAGCTGCTGACGTGAAAGACCAGAAAACCGCCGAGCCAGAGAACCAGGAGGACAACTGCGAGAATGAGAAACATAGGACCTGCCTTCTTTATCCAGGATCGCGCCTACGGCGCAAGTACCACCCTAGCTAAGAGAGACAAAGGCCGCAGACCGTTGCTTCCGGGCCGATAAATCGAGAGTAGCGTGGAGGATGATCTCGGGGGCGATCTTCTCTGCCGGAGTCCCGCTCAGCGACCTCCGCCGGCGATCGACGGGATCAGCATTACCTCGTCGCCATCCTGAAAGGCGTAGCTCTCGCCACCGAGAAATCGGATGTCTTCCTCGTTCACGTAGATGTTAATGAAGCGCCGGAGCTTCCCTGCCCCGTCCTTGATCTGCGTTCCGAGCGCCGGGAACTGGTGGTCGATGTCGCTGAGCAGAGATGGGAGGTCCTGCGCCGAGGAGGCGAAGATCTTCTGCCCGTCGGTGTGGCGCACGAACGCGGTTGGCAGCGTCACCCTAATGGGCATAGGCACCTCCCGCGGTTACAAGTTCGGCCTCTGCCGGAACGCCATCCAAGGTCTGCAGGTACGCCTCGAAGTCGGCGAGCCGCGGCCGAACCGCGCGCGCTTGCGGGTAGCAGCCGGAGAGAGCATCGGTCGTCTTCAGGCCATTCCCCGTGATGACGGACACGGTCACCTCCTCGGGAGAGATGCGGCCGTGGGCGTACAGGCGTGCGGTGACCGAGGTGGTGACGCCGCCGGCGGTCTCGGTGAAGATGCCCTCGGTCTCCGCAAGCTCCTGGATGCCGGAGACGATCTCGACGTCGGAGACGTCCTCGGCGTATCCGCCGGTCGACCGGATCATGGTGGCGGCCGCGGGTCCATCGGAGGGGTTGCCGATTGCGAGCGAGCGGGCGATCGTGTTCGGCCGCTGCGGTTCGATGGTGTCGAGTCCCTGCTTGACTGCGACGGCGATCGGGGAGCAGCCAGTGGCCTGCGCGCCGAAGAAGCGGACGGGCTTGTCCTCGACCAGGCCAAGCGCGATCAGATCGTTGAAGGCCTTGCGGATCTTGCGAATGACGGAGCCCCCGGCCATGGGGCAGACCACGTTATCGGGGAGCCGCCAGCCGAGCTGCTCGGCGATCTCGTAGCCGACGGTCTTCGATCCCTCCGCGTAATAGGGCCGGAGATTGACGTTCACGAACCCCCAGTTGTACTCCTCCGCGATGAGCGTGCAGAGACGGTTCACATGATCGTAGTTGCCATCGATGCGCACCAGCCGGGCACCGTAGATCTGCGTCGCCAGGATCTTCGCCGGCTCCAGATCCGATGGCACAAGAATGGTAGCGGGCAGGCCCAGACGCGCAGCCTGTGCGGCGACCGCGTTGGCGAGGTTCCCGGTCGAGGAGCAGCCGACCATGCTGAAGCCGAAGCGCTGCGCGTTGGCCAGGGCGACTGCGACCACGCGGTCTTTGAAACTCAGCGTCGGAAAGCAGACGGAATCGTTCTTGAGGTACAGGTTCTGTGCGCCGATACGTTTGCCCAGATTGCGCGCGCGCACCGTGGGCGTGAAACCGACCGGAAGATCCGGGCAGAACTCCTCCGGAACCGGAAGCAGAGCGCGATATCGCCAAATGCTGGGCGGTCCGTCGGCGATCTTTGCGCGGGTGAAGTGGGGCCGCGCAGCTTCGAGGTCGTAGGTCACCTCGAGCGGGGCCAGGCAATCGTCGCAGGCGGAGATGGGTTGGTTGCCAAACACTCGCCCACACTCGTTACAACGCAACTGGTACGCCGTACAGGAATAAGCCATCGCACTCTTTTCCGAGTGGAATTGGAGCTGGCCTGTGACTCTCTCTGGGGATTGCCGGCATCGGCGAAGGATTTAGAAATGCGGGGTGCAGCCCGATCTCCGGGACTGCGTGCTCCGAATCTCATGTTCCCTGTCTCCAGGAGAGAGTTGACACCGGTACGCCTTTATTCTGTCCGGTTGTCGTGGTGTCACAGGGCTCGTCCCTCGACCACTCTGCATGAAATTCAAATCTGCGGTGAGGCAGACTGGAATAGGTAGTTTGTAGCACAGCGGGTGGGGGATCGCAAGTTGTCGGGCGGAAGGCGGTGCCTTCGCAGGTACATCGAGCAGCGCGGGTGGCGCCCGGGAGGTCGACTCAGTGCCTGACGATTCCGCGGACCCCATGCACAAAGGCTCTGGGATCGAACTCCGTCCGAAGAATCTCATCTGGGCAATCGGTCAGGTCGGCAACACGCCAGTTGCACACGAACGCGACCTTCTGGTTCTGCTGCGCCGTCTTCACCTGGGAGCAGATATGCTCCGCCTCGGCGATGCCTTTTTCGCCCTCGACATCGACCAGGACCAGGTCGTAAGGCCGGCTCGCAAACATGGAAAGCGCGCTTCGGCCATCCATAGTGGAATCGACATGGAAGCCCGATATCCGGAGAATCTGGTCGCGCAGGGGTCGCAACATCTCCCGGCGACACAAATGGAGGATCGCTGGAGGGACGTTGCGACTTGTTGGCAAGAAAACCTCGATCCGGTAAAGCTCTGCGGATCTCCCCGCGAACGTCGGATTGGACCCGACCTCCGTTGCAAGGTCGAAGAGTCCTCAAACACTCCCACGCACACATATTTTACTGGAAAGTGGGAACCAGGTAACGAATGATTGCATCCAACCTGCCGACTATCCTGGCGTTGACCATCCTGGCGCCGACGGTTGAGCGAGCCATCCGTCCCGCGGCAAGCCTAAGAGAGAACTTCCGCGAGATCCTGCTCGGACCGAGGCTCGAGCGGCAGCGCCGGAAGGATCGCCACCAGCATGTCTTCCTTCCGCATCACCAGATTGGTCGCGTTCAACGAAGCCAGCTCGAAGCCGTGGCCGTGCGTGATCGCGTCGGTGGGACACGCCTCCACGCAGTAGCCGCAGAAGATGCAGCGGTTGTAGTCGATGTTGTAGACCTTGGCGTAGCGCTCGGCGGAGGAGATGCGATGCTCTTCCGTGTTCTCGGCGGCCTCGATGTAGATGCAGTTGGAGGGGCAGGCGGCCGCGCACAGGAAGCAGGCGACACACTTCTCCAGGCCGTTCTCGTCGCGCTGGAGCTGGTGCTTGCCGCGAAACCGCTCCTGGAACTTCGCGCCCCGCATCGGACCTTTCCCGTCGGGGTAGTTCTCGACCTCGGTCGGCTGAAAGGCCTCCTTCAGCGTGATGCTCATGCCCTTGGCGATGGCGGCGGCATTGCGGACGATCGACATATCCGAAGTATAAATGCTGGGCCGCCGGCGCCCGCGGCTTGAACGGCGGGCAACGGGCATTGCTGCGCGGCGCTTTCGCCGCACTAAAATTTCGCCGCACCAAAGAGCTCCGGGCACGACCGAACGGCGAGGCTCTTCTACTCCGCCTGCGCCAGCGAGAACTTGTGCCGCACGTCCGACCCGCGCACCCAGAAGATCACGTCCTCCGCGATATTGGTCGCGTGGTCCGCGGACCGCTCCAGGTTCCTCGCGATGATGATCGCGCTCAGCGCCTGGCTGCTCACCGCCGGCTGCCTCTGCATCACCTCGATCAGCTCCTGCTGCACCGACCGGTTCATATCGTCGATCTCGTCATCCATCGCCAGAACGCCCTCAGCCATCTTCGCGTCCGCCTCGAGCAGGGCCTGGATTGCCCGCCGGATCATGACCCTGACCTTCTCGCCCATGGACCGGATGTCGATCGGCAGCGAGATCTGCGGGAGGCCATGCACCGCCTCCGCCCGCTCGGCGATGTTGGTCGCCTGGTCCCCGATCCGCTCCAGGTCGCCGTTGATCTTGATGACTGACAAGATGAACCGGAGGTCGATGGCCATGGGCTGCTCCTTCGCGAGCAGATCGTAGGCCATCTCATCCACGTCGCGCTCGGCCGCGTTGATCGCCGCCTCGACCTCGTGTACGTGCTCGCACAGCCCCATGTCACCCGTCAGGTAAGCCTCGAGCGAGTACTCCAGGGACTGCTGCGCCAAGGCCGCCATGGCGAGCAATTTGTCCTTGAGAGCGATCAGCTGCTGCTGAAAATTAATGCGAGGCATCGCCGGGAGCCCTCCTCTCAGACTACGTCTTCCATTCTCAGGCACACGGTGCTGCGACGCGATGAATAATGTGACGGCCGTGTTGCCGTGTGCGGATCACGCACAGCGCGATCAGGATCACCTCGCGCAGCAACAGCGCGTCCGCGATGCATCAGGGTTATATCGGGGGGCATGTCAGGGGGCATGTCAGGGATAGATCAGATAAGCCGCGCGCCGAGCCTTGAACTCCCGCAGCCCCTCGGCCCATGCCGCCGTGATCTCCCGCGCATCGTCGCCGCGCTCAAGCGCCGCCATCGTCGCCGCGTTCGCGATCAGACCGGACGCCCTCTTTGCCAGAAACCTCTCCGGGTACAGATGCCGCAACGCCGCCACCAGCTCCAGACCCATCGCGGGCGAATCGAGCGCCTGCCGATCCGTCGCTGTCACCCCCACACCTTCGATCGTCTGCCCGTGAAAGGGATAGTGGTTCTCATCCTCGCCCACCGCGAACCGCCTGGCAGCGAAATGCGCGCCCGCGATTCCCCGCGCGTTGAGGTACCGGGCCACCTCGGCGCCGTCGATCCACGGCGCTCCAAAGACCTCAAACGGCGTCGCCGACCCGCGCCCGACGGAGACGTTTGTTCCCTCCAGAAACGCCACGCCGGGGTACAGCAGGGCCGCCGCCTCCGACCGCAGGTTCGGGCTCGGGTTGACCCATCGCAGCCCCGTTTCGTCGAAGAATTCCGACCGCTTCCAACCCTCCATTGCTACCACCGTCACCTTCGCCCCAAGCGCCTTCTCGCCGTTGTAGAAACGCGCGAGTTCGCCCATTGTCATCCCGTGCCGCACCGGGATCGGCATGTAATCCGTGTAGCTCTCGACGCCAGCATCGGACATCGGGCCCCCGACGGCAACGCCTCCTACCAGCACCGGCCGGTCTAGCACGATCAGCTCCACACCCGCCTTTGCGCAGGCCTCGACGAAGTACCCCAGCACCGCCTCATAGGTGTAAAAACGCACACCTGCATCCTGCAGATCGACCACGATCGCATCCAGCCTTGCGAGGTCGGCCAGCTTGGGCCGGCGGTCCGCATCCTTTGCCCCGTACAGGCTAAGGATCGGCAGTCCCGTCGATCCGTCGACAGAGTTTCCGATCTCGGTCGAATCCTTCGCTCCCGCGATCCCGTGCTCGGGCGAAAACAGCAGCTTCATCTCCACGCCCGGGACAGCCTTTGCCGCGTCGGACGCCAACACATCGATGGTCCGCCGGCCGGAACGATCGAGCCCCGTCTGGTTCGTCAGCAGACCCATGCGCAGATGTCCCGCATGCCGCGCTGCCGCGTCGCGGAGAGCCTTGAAATTCGTCCCCTCAAGCACATCGATCCCGGTCAGCACCGGCGTCGGCGCAGGCCGGGCAGTGTCTCCGGGAGCCGCGTCATACAGTCGCAGGACCCGCGCCACCTCCGTGGCCACCGCGCCGCGCAGAGCCGAGATCGGCGGCCGCCCGTGAGGGTGAACCGCGTTCGCCAGAAGCACGACGTAGGTGTCGCTCCCGGGATCCATCCAAACGCTCGTCCCCGTGAATCCCGTGTGCCCGAAGCTGCCCACCGGAAAGACCTCTCCGCGCGGCCGCGAGAACGCCGAATCGACATCCCATCCCAGCCCGCGCACCTGCCGCCCCGGCCGGCTCGGATAGCTGACCGCCGTCCCGGCCAAAGGCTGGTCCAGGTCCGATGGGAGGTGGCCCGGCTGCTCGGGCGTGGTCATCACCTGGAGCGTCGCCTGCCGCAGCGGGAACGCACTTGGCCGCCCGGACAGACGGTCCAGCAGCGCCTGCGCAAACAGACTCACATCGTGCGCCGTCGAGAACACCCCCGCGTGCCCCGCCACACCGCCCATGCGCCGCGCCGTCGGATCGTGCACCGTTCCCCTAAGAAGTCTGCCGTCGGTCATCGGCTTGTCGTCGTTGTACGCCGTTGGCGCTATCCGCACAGACAGCTTTGGGGGTGGAAGATACGTCGTCTCGGTCATCCCCAGCGGCTCGAAGATGTGCCTCTGCGCGTACGTCTCCAGCCGCTCCCCGCTTACCCGCTCCACCAGCACGCCGAGCGTGATGTAGTTGATGTCCGAATACTTGAACGCTGTCCCGGGCACCGTCTCCAGGGGGGACTCCATCGCGCGCCGCACCCCCTCAGACCTTCCGCTCCAGGCATCCGCAAGGTGCACATCCGCCGGCAGTCCAGAGAAGTGTGTCAGGAGATCGCGCAGCGTCACATCCGCCTTTCCGTTGGCTGCAAATTCGGGCAGGTACTTCGCGACCGCATCGTCCAACCCGATCTTGCCGCTCTCGTAGAGCTGCATCACTGCCGTCGCCGTCACCAGGCACTTGGTCAGCGAAGCCATGTCGAAGATGGTGTTCAGCTGCATCGGCTCCACCTTCGGGTCGACCGCGCGGCTCCCGTACGCATGCTCGTAGACCGGGTGCCCGCTATGCCCCACCACCAGTACGGCACCGGGCAGCTTCCCCGCCGCAATCGCCTCCTCGATCACGCGGTCAACAGCGGCGAAGTCCTGGGTGGAAGCAGTCGCCTCGTCCCGGTTCGCTGCCCTCAGCTGCGCAGACTTCGCGGGGGCTGTCATCGCTCGGGCCGTCTTCGCTCGCGCCAACTTGAGCCTTGCCGTCTTCAGCCTTGCCAACTTCGCCCGCACTGTCTTGCCGTGCGCCGTTTTGGCCCGCTGGGCCGACCCTGTACCCACGCCTCCGAGCAGCACCAGACCGAGCACCAGCGAAGCCCCGACCCGTCCCCTCCGACCGACGACCAGGCTCGCCAGGCTCCCCACCGCAAACGTCACCGCACTTCCGATCAGCACATACCAGGTGAAGGCAATATGCGGAACAGTTATCGCGCCCAGCGCCATCGGCCCGGGATGCTGCCACAGCAGAACGTTCAAGAGGAAGCCCACCACCATGCCAACGATCGCGCCCGCCTGGGTGGCCCGCCCGTTCACCGTGCCCAGCAGAAACACACCCAGCAAAGCTCCGTACGCCACACTCGCAATCGACAATCCGATCTCCACCACGTGCCCCTTCCCACCCACACCCACCGCGTACACCGCGATCGCGAACAGCACCACCGCCCAGAAGACGGTCGAGCCCCGCGACACCCGCACACGCTCCCGCTCACTCGCCCCTGGCCGCCAGTGCATCCAGAAGTCCACCACCGTCGTCGACGAGAGCGAGTTCAGCGCCGCGCTTAGATTCGACATCGCCGCCGCCAGGATCGCCGCGACCAGCAGACCCGCCACGCCGCGCGGCATCTGCTGCACGATAAATGTCGGGAAGATGCGGTCGCCGCTTGTGAAAGCCTGCGGGTGCTGTCCGTAGAACACGAACAAGCCCACGCCTATCAGCAGAAACAGCGTGAACTGCACCAGGATCACAACGCCCGAACCCAGCAGCGCCAACCGGCTCTCCGCCAGGTTCCGAGCCGCGAGCATCCGCTGCACCATTAGCTGGTCGGTCCCGTGCGAGGCCATGGTCAGAAACGTCCCGCCCAGTACACCCGCCCAGAACGTATAGTTTTCGGTTACATTTACCGCGAAGTGCAGCAGGCGGAACTTGCCCGACGCCGCTCCAGCCGCATGGATGGCGCCCCAACCGCCCGCGACATGCGACCCCAGCGTCGCCATCGCGACCACCGTTCCACCGACGTAGATCGCCATCTGCACGACGTCCGTCCACACCACCGCCGCCATCCCGCCCTCAAAGGTGTACAGCAGACACAGCGCCGAGATGATCCCGATCGACAGCACATCGCCCGTGCCGATCGCGATCCCGACCACGATCGACACCGCAAAGACGCGCACCCCCTCCGCGGCCGACCGCGTCAGCAGAAACAGCCCCGCCGTCACCTTATGCAGCGTGCTCCCGAAGCGCCGGTCGATCAGCTGGTACGCGGTCAGCATCTCGCCCTGGAAGTACTTCGGAAGGAACAGCAGCGCGACCACCACGCGCCCGATCATGTACCCGAAGACCACCTGCAGAAATCCCATGTCGCCCGCGTACGCCACCCCAGGGACGGAGATGATGGTGAGCGTCGAGGTCTCCGCACTCACGATCGACAGGCCGATCGCCCACCACGGGATGGTCCTCCCCGCGAGGAAGTAGCCGCGCAGGGACCGATCCTTCGCCCCGCGAAAACGCAGACCGAAGATGGTGATCCCGACCAGGTACGCCGCGACCACCAGCAGGTCGAGCGCACCCAGCCGATGCGCGAGGCCAGCCGTCACCTGGACGTCCCGGCCACAGCCTCACCCCGGAGATAGGTCCCCACCAGCCTGCCCGCGCGGTCGAACCGGTTCAGATTCGCCGCGTCGCCGACGCGCAGCTCGCCGATCCCAGCGATCCCCAGCATGCGCGCCGGATTGGTCGATCCCATCCGAACCGCGGTCTCGAGCGCCATGCCCGTATGCGCCCGCAGGTTCGCGACCGCCCGGTCCATGGTCAGGACCGATCCGGCCAGGACCGATCCGGCCGAGACCGATCCCGCCAGCAAACCCACCGTGCCCGCCGTGGTGCAAACGCCGCCCGCGACATGGACCGCAACCCCGCCCAGAACGTACTCGCCGTCCGGCATCCCGGTCGCGGCCATGCTGTCCGTCACCAGAACGCCGCGCTCGTCGCCCTTCGCCTTCCACCACAGCCGCATCATCTCCGGAGCGACGTGCACACCGTCGCAGATCAGCTCCGCGTACAGATCCGCCTCGTCCAGCACCACGCCCAGAATTCCCGGCTCGCGATGGTCGAGCGCACGCATGGCGTTGAAGGTGTGCGTCGCGCTCTTCGCTCCCGCCTGGATCGCCGCGCGCGCCTCGGCCGCGGTGGCGTTGGAGTGGCCGATCGACACGCGCACTCCCACCGCAACCGCCCGCCCGATCACCTCCATCGCTCCCGGCGCCTCGGGCGCAATTGTCATCAGCCGGATCGTCCCCCGCGCCGCCTCCCACATGCGGTCGAAGACCGCGACCGTTGGCGGCAGGATCCACTCCGCCGGATGCATTCCCTTTTTCGCGTGAGAGACAAACGGACCCTCGATGTGGATCCCAACCGGGGTCGCCTCGGCCGGCCGATCCGCGCGTTCGACCGCCCCGGCGAGCTCTTCGAGCGACCGCAGCGTCGCGTCCATGGGCGCGGTCAGCGTCGTCGCCAGGTAGCTGCCGACGCCTCGCGCGGCGTAGAACCGCCCGATGGCCGCCATCCCAACCGACGTCGCGTCCATCAGGTCGTGCCCCGCCGCACCGTGCGTGTGCACGTCCAGAAAGGCCGGCGTCAGCGTCTCGTCCGATCGCAGCGACGGGTCGCTCCAGATCTCCGCGATCCGCCCATCCGCATCCGTCCGCACCACCGGGTACTCGATCACGCCCACACCCGTCACCAGGCGCCGCGCCGATACCGTCTGCTCCATCGCCATCACCGCACCCCCACAGGCGGCGCCGGTATCCCCAGCTCGCTCGCCGCCGGAATTGTATGTGCCTCGCCCCACTGCCGCTGCGCCGACCGCATCCGGTCAGACCGCGCCAGCCATAGCCCGATGGTGTAGTCGTAGTGCTCCAGCACCGGGCGCAGGGCGTAGGGCCGATTCGACCGCAGCCACGCCTGCTCGTACAGGTCCCGCAGCAGCGAGTACGTGTCCTTGATGTCCTGGATGCGACCGTTCACGCCGTTGATGTCGCCCAGCTCGCGCGCGACCTGCATCCGCAGCTTACGGTCCGTCGTTCCCTGCCCCGCATACGCCCTCGCGTACGCCTGCTCCATCTCCTCGGCCACCTGGAACTTGAGGCCAATGAAGTCCATCCTCCGCGCCCCCAGCTCCATAGCATCGATCGCGTCCGTCTCGCGCAGACCTGTCGGGTTCGAGGGGTACGAGCTCGCCGCGTTATAGCTCGCCGTGTTGCCAGCCGATCCGGCGCCCGGCACCGCGTCTTCACCCGTTCGTCCCGGCGGCATCACCGGAGGCGCCGCCGCCCTCGCCTCCGCAATCAGCGTCAGCGCCCGCTCCGCATGCAGCCGCACATCATGCATGTACGGCCGCACCTTGTCCGCGACCACCAGACCATCCTTCGACCACGGGTCGATCCAGAACAGGCCGTCCGATCCGTCGCCCACCTTGGCCTGCTCCTTCAGCAACGCGTGCGCGGCCATCAGCTCCTTTTGCGCCTCGTTCAGCTTTCCCGTGGCGTCGCCGTGAAAGACCTGCGCGTAGCTCTCCTCGAACTGCGGAATCGAGCTCTCGCCCTTCTGCCAGCCGGCCGCCGCTCCGAACAGAACGCCATACCAATCCATGTTGACCAGGCCCTCGCCGTCATCGTTCCATATGGTGTTCAGCTCGCCGTTCGAGCCCAGCCGCTGCCCGTCCCGGACGAAGCCCTGGATGTTCGCCAGACCCATCCCGAAGTTTGGATACACCCGCGACCAGTTATTCACGCCCGGCGCCACCCACGTCTCGAAGCCCGCATTCGTAAACGGCGTCAGGTAGCGATCGAAGCCCCGCGGCTGCGGGTTGTACTCCCACGCCACCGCCACTGTCGCGTCCTTGAAGCTTTGCGGCATCGCCTTCACCAGGTCGGGCGAGTTCATGGCAATATCGCCCCAGAACAGCAGCTTCCGGTGCAGCGGGGCCAGCGCGTCAACGATCTTCTGCATGAAGTCCAGGTACACCGCACCCAGGCCGCGCGCGTCCACGTCCGCCTTGGTCTGTCCCTCTCCGAGGTCGACCGTCTCATCGGCGCCGATGTGCAGAAAGGGCCCCGGGTAGATGCGCGCCAGCTCCGCGAACCAGCTCTTGATCAGATCGATCGAGCCCGCCTGCACCGGCGCCAGCACCGCTCCATGCGGCGTCTCGGCCAGGCCCCTGTACTGGTCCCAGACCAGCGTGTGATGCAGATGCCCGAACGCCTCCTGCTCCGGGATCACGGTCACGTGAAACTGCCGCGCATACTCCACCAGCTCCCGTGCATCGGCTGCGCTCATGCTCCCGTTCGGAGGCGCCGCGAGCGGGTTCGCCGCATACTGCATGGTGTGCTCGAAGTACGGCGAGTACAGATTGACCTTGTAGGCCGCGATCGTTCGCACCATCTTCTTCTGGAACGCGAGCGTCGGCACCGGACCGCGGGACAGGTCGTCGTCCAGACCGCGGTAGCGCATCGCCGGCCAGTCCCGGATCGTCGCCGCGTTCAGCACCGCGCGCCCGTTCCCCTGCTCCACCATCTGCTTGGCCGTCTGCGCCCCGTAGAACAGCCCCTCGGACGTCGCCCCCGTCACTACCATCCCGGTCGCAGACGCCGAGATCGTGTACCCCTCGGCCCGCATCGCCTCGTCGAACCCCGCCGGCAGAGCTCCCCCGGTCGACCGCACCAGACGGATCGCGAACCCGTTCGCGGCCTTCGCGCGGATGCCGCGAGCCTCGATCGCCTCGGTCAGATCGTCCGCCGCAAACTGGTCCTCCGCCGAGCACCCCGAGCAGACCACCCGCACACCTGCTGCAGGCAGAGGTATCGGCGCGCCCGCATGCACCTCCCTTGGCATCGGAATCAGCTTCATCGCCTGTCCCCAGCCGGCCGCCTCGCAACCACCCCACGCCACCATCGCAAGTACACCCACCCGATAGAAATTCATGGGTTTACCCTACCGCACCTGCCCCCCTCTGTGCTCGGCGGAACGCATCTTCAGCGGGCATCTCCATGGGTACGTCCGAGTTTGGCCGGCAGAGACGTTTACCGCACGGTCAAGCTGGATTCTTCAACCGTTCACACATCTCTGGGAGCATTAGGAATCAAACCTTCCAGGCGGTGGCGAAGCAGAGATTCTCTCCACGCGTACAGCTTCACCCCACTTGACTAGAAATACTCTGAGAGGTTCCATGACGAAGCACCTGCAAGCCACCCTGACAGCCATCCTGGTGATGTCGACCATGTCCGTCCGGGCTCAGCTGAGCACCACCACCTCCTCGAGGCCCGCGTCGCACACGACGACCGTGGGGAACCCCGATCGTCCGGCCGCGAGGTCGACCAAGCGATCCACCGCGCGTAAGACCACAGCCCGGAAGGCGCCGGCCGAAAGCTCCATCTCGCGCGAGCTGCGCGAACTTCGCGATCAGATGATTAACCAGCAAGCCCAGATCGACGCTCTCAGACAGCAGAACGCCGACAAGGATGCCCGGCTCGCCACTGCCGCCTCGGATGCCCAGGTCGCCAACGCCTCCGCCGCAGCTGCAACCGCACAGGCCCAGAGCCTCCAGACGCTCATCCAGGCCAACTCGAGCTCCGTCCAGACGCTCTCAAGCGACGTTAGCGATCTCAAGCTCGCCAACACCGGCCTCGCCACCACCATCAGCTCCACCAAGAGCGAACTCAACGAGAAGATCGAGTCGCCGGCAACCATCCACTACAAGGGGGTCACCATCACCCCGGTCGCCTTCTTCGCCATCGAGTCGGTCTACCGAACCCGCTCGATCAATTCGGGCCTGAACACGGCGTTCAACGCGACCCCGTTCCCCGGATCCAACCAGGGACACATCAGCGAGTTCAACTTCTCCGGCCGGCAGAGCCGCTTGGGCGGCTTGCTCGAGGGCAACGCCGGCGCCTTTAAACTCTCCGGCTACTTCGAGACGGACTTCCTGAGCGCCGGCATCACCTCGAACTCCAACCAGTCGAACAGCTACACCCTGCGCCAGAGGCAGATATGGGGCAAGGCCGAGACTAAGAGCGGCTTCGCCGTCACCGGCGGACAGATGTGGTCGCTCGTCACCGAGAACGGCAAGTCGACCGACGCCCGCACCGAGAAGCTCCCCAACACCGTCGATCCGGACTACATGGTGGGCTACAACTGGACCCGCCAGCCTGGCATCCGCGTCCAGCAGAAGCTCGGCAACCCGATCCTTGGGAATGCCGTGACCATCGCCGCATCGCTTGAAAACTCGCAGTACCAGTTCTCCGGATCAAACGCTCCGGCCAATTTCATCTTCGGCGGGGCCGGTACCGCTGCCGGTCTGTTCAACCCTACCGCGAACTACGCCAACAGCGTCGCTCCTGACGTCCTCGTCAAGGTCACCTTCGACTCACCCCACAGCCACGTCGAGGTCGGCGGCATCGCCCGCTTCTTCCGCGACGAGATCTACCCCCGCGTCCTCAGCCCGAGCGGCGCCGTCACCGCCTATGCCGCCACACCGGTCAAGAGCAGCAGGACCGGCGGCGGTGTCTTCGGCAGCGCCCGCGTCTCCCCCAGCAGGTTCGTCGACGTCGCCCTTCAGGGCATGGCCGGTGATGGCACCGGCCGCTACGGCTCCGCGCAGCTCGGTGACGTCACCGCCCACCCGGACGGCACGCTTGAGCCGATCCACAACTACCACGGCCTGTTCTCGCTCGAGACCCACCCGACCAAGAAGCTCGACTTTTACGCCTACTACGGTGCCGAGTACAACCAGCGCACGACCTACGTCAGCGAGACCGGCAGCCTGGTCGGCTACGCTCCGGCCAACCTCAACGACACCGGATGCAGCACCACGGTTGCGCCGGTCGTCGGAACCGGCGGCACCGGCGTGGCCGGATCGCCCGCAACGGCCAACTGCGCCTCACCCACACGCGTCATCCAGGAGGGCACGATCGGTTACACCTACCGCATCGTCAATAGCCCGAAGTTCGGCCGTCTCCAGTACCAGTTCACCTACAGCTACCTCACCAGGCAGGGCTGGAACGGGTTGACCAGTGGAACCCTCAACACACCGACCGCCACCTTTGGCTCCGCGCGCGCCACGAACAACCTGATTTACGGCGGCATGCGCTACTACATCCCGTAAACGTCCGCTCGCCAACCCAGCAGATATGCACCCAACCCAAGGGGCGTCGCTACCCGGACGCCTCTTCCTTTTCCGCCCCCGGCGCCGTTTCACAGCCAGCGCCCGGGTGCCTCGGCCTTGCCCACTCCTGCAGGTCATTCAGGAGCCAGTTCATTCAGGAGCGAAGCTGAGGAGCCTGCCTCTTGCCACCTCCCCCAAACCCCTCGAAACTTTGCTACGGTTAACCCGCCTATACAAGTCCCAACCGGCAGGTGCCCCCCAATGCTGCACGATCTCCGCCTCTTCCCCATCGACCACGGCACCCGCCACATCGCGTCGCGCCTGTACGAGAGCGTCCGCGACCTCCCCATCCTCTCCCCGCATGGCCACACCGACCCGGCCTGGTTCGCCGAGAACAAGCCCTTCCCCAACCCCGCTGCCCTGCTGATCCAGCCCGACCATTACATCTTCCGCATGCTCTACTCGCAGGGCATCCCACTTGAAACCCTTGGCATCGGCAACCCCGACGCCGACCCCCGCGAGGTCTGGCGCACCTTCGCCCGCAACTACTTTCTCTTCCGCGGAACCCCGACCCGCCTGTGGCTCGACTACTCCCTTTCGACCCTTTTCGGCCTCCACCACCGCCTGGACCAGGACAACGCCCGCGACTATTACGAGATCATCGACCGCGCCCTCCGCACGCCCGAGTTCCTGCCCCGCGCCCTCTTCGACCGCTTCCGCATCGAGGTCCTCGCCACCACCGACTCCGCCCTCGACTCGCTCGAGCACCACCGGGCGATCCGCGCCTCCGGCTGGCGCGGCCGCGTCCTCCCCACCTTTCGCCCCGACGCCGTCGTTGACGCCGAGTACACCGGCTTCCGGCAGAATCTCGACCGCCTGGGCGAGATCGCCGGCGAAGACACCTCCACATGGAAGGGCTACCTCAACGCCCTCCGCAACCGCCGCGCCCTCTTCAAGGCCAACGGAGCTACCGCAACCGATCACGGCCACCTCACCGCGCTCACCGCAGACCTCAGCCCCAACGAGGCCGCCGATCTCTACAGCCGCGTCTACACCGGCCGCACCGACCCCGGCGACGTCACGCTCTTCCAGGCGCAGATGCTCACCGAGATGGCCGGCATGAGCGTCGACGACGGCCTCACCATGCAGATCCACCCCGGCTCCATTCGCAACCACAACCGGTCCGTCTTCGAGAGGTTTGGCCGCGACATGGGCGCCGACATCCCCTCGCCCACCGAGTACGTGCGTGCCCTCCAGCCGCTGCTCTCGAAGTACGGCAACGACCACCGCCTCACGCTCATCCTCTTCACCCTCGACGAGACCACCTACTCCCGCGAACTCGCTCCCCTCGCCGGCCACTACCCCGCCCTCCGCCTCGGCCCGCCCTGGTGGTTTCACGATTCGCCCGAGGGCATGATGCGCTTCCGCGAGCAGGCCACCGAGACCGCAGGCTTCTACAACACCGTCGGCTTCAACGACGACACCCGCGCCTTCACCTCCATCCCCGGCCGCCACGACGTTGCCCGCCGCGTCGACGCCTCCTTCCTCGCCCGCCTGGTCGCCGAGCACCGCCTCGACGAACCCGAAGCCTTCGGCCTCATCGAAGACCTCACCGTCAACCTGGTCCGCAAGGCTTACAAGCTCTGAGCACGAGTCTCAAGGCCAAAGGCCCCGCTCCGTACCAGCCTTGGGCGACGTCCCAGGACATCGACCTCTCTGGGCCCCGTCACCTTGACGCGACCATGCACCCCACGTAGGCTTTTACTCATGGCTCACCGTTCCCCAGTCGCGCTCTGTCCCTGTTGTCGCGATGGCGCGCGCCGGTGTCCCTGCCCATGTCGGCCCTAAGCCGACCTCTCCAGGCAATTCACCCGCGCCCACGAATCCCGTGGGCCTTTCTTTTGCTCTAACTCCCACACTCCATCTCTCAAGGGTCATCATGCCTGATACCGTGACACTTCCCGCACCTGCTCAGCCCAAGGAAACCAAGGCCCAAAAGTCCGAACGCCTCAAGCTCGCCAAGAACCCGTGGGAGTTCTGGGACGAGGTCCGCGAGTTCGCGAAGACCGGGCGCTCGTCCGTGCTCCCTGAGTGGACCGGCCTCTACTTCAAGTGGTGGGGCATCTACACCCAGGGCGACGGGGTCGGCGCCACCGGCGGCGTCGGCGGCGAGGGCAAGGCCACCGAGTTCTTCATGATGCGCATCGGCCTGCCCAACGGCATGCTCACCTCGCACCAGCTGCGCGTTATCGGCGAGATCACCCAGAAGTACGCCCGCGACCTCGCCGACATCACCACCCGCCAGAACATCCAGCTGCACTGGCTAACTCTCGATTCCGTCATCGAGGTCGTCGACCAGCTCACCGCCATCGGCCTCTCCCCCAAGGGCGCCTGCGGAGACGTCGTCCGCAACGTCACCGGATGCCCGCTCGCCGGCATCGATGCCCACGAGCTCATCGACAGCTCCCCGCTCGCCGTCGAGATCGCCCACGTCCTCACCGCCAACCCCGATTTCTACAATCTCCCGCGCAAGTTCAAGATCACCGTCAGCGGTTGCCCCCTGTGGTGCTCCTACCCCGAGATCAACGATGTTGGCCTCACCGCGATCGAGCGCAGCGTCGAAGGGCCCGATGGCATCCAGACCGAGATCGGTTACACACTCCGCGTCGGCGGCGGCCTGTCGACCGAGCCGCACATAGCCGTACGCATCTCGGCCTTTATCCGCCAGGATCAGGCGCTCGCCGTCGTCGTCGCCACCGCCGAGATCTTTCGCGAGCAGCAGGAGCTGCGCGAGAACCGCACCCGCGCCCGCCTGAAGTACCTCTTCATGCGCCACGGCTGGACTGCCGAGTCTTTCCTCGAAGCGCTCGAAGCCAAGGTCGGTTACAAACTGGATCCCGCGTCAGAATCGGCTGCTCACTCTCAAGAGCAGGTCCCCGACGATATCTACCGCGACCACATCGGCATCACCCGGCAGCGGGAGCCCGGGCTCTCCGCAGTTGGCGCCTCCGTCCTCCGCGGCCGCCTCTCCGGCCACCAGCTCATCCATCTGGCCAACCTCGCAGAGCAGTTTGGCGACGGCCACCTCCGCACCACCATCATGCAGAACATCCTCATCGTCAACGTGCCCAACGACCGCGTCCACGCGCTCGCCGCCGAGCTCAAGCAGATCGACCTCCACGTCGACGTCACCCCCTTCTGGCGCGGCGCCATCGCCTGCACCGGAACGGAGTTCTGCAAGCTGGCCATCGCCGAGACCAAGGCCTTCTCGAAGTGGCTCGTCGGCGAGATGGAGGAGCGCCTCCCCGCCTTCGACCAGCAGATCAAGCTCCATGTCACCGGCTGCACCAACTCCTGCGGCCAGCACTGGATCGCCGACATCGGTCTCGAGGGGAAAAAAATAAAACAAAATGGCGTCTCGGTCGACGCGTTCTTCTTCTGCGTCGGCGGCGCCGTCGGCAAGTACGCCCGCCCCGCCCGCACCCTCGGCTACCGCGCCGCCGCGGACGAGGTCCCGGCCGCCATCGAACGCCTCCTGCGCGGATACCTCGAAGCCCGCACCCCCGGCGAGGACCTCCGCAGCTACTTCAGTCGGACCGATGACGAGATCCTCCGCGCCCACCTTAACAACACCACCCTCGCCCACCTCCCTCCACCCGACACCCGCGACGCGCCTCCTGCTGGCGGCCACCACGCCGCGGACGCCTGACGCATTTCGGCGCGCGACGAGCACCCTTGATCGTCCTCGCGCTCAGCCGTATGGTCCTCCTATGCCCTTCGCCGATCTCCCCCTTTCGAAACGTCTGGAGAGCGCCGAAGGCCAGGCCTGCGCCGGCTTCGCCGCAGCCCGCCGACGCATCTTTCCCAGCAGCGCCGCCGAAGCTATCGAGTGCGGAGGAGGATACGCGGTCTTCGACGGCGTCGACTCTCCAGTCACTCAGACCTTCGCCCTCGGTCTCTTTGAGCCGCTCACCGCAGCCCACCTCGACACCGTCGAACAGTTCTTCCTGGAGCGCGGCGCGCCCGTTCAGCACGAGGTGAGCCCGCTCGCCGGAGTCGCCGCCCTCGACCTGCTCTGCGCCCGCGGATACCGCCCTATCGAACTCGCCAGCGTCATGTACCAGCCAGTCGAGGATCGCCCGCGCAGATCTTCCGATAACATCACCGTGCGCCAGTCGAACGCTGACGAGGCCCAGCTTTGGAGCGAGCTGAGCGCGCGGGCATGGTCGCATGACCATCCGGAGTTTCGCGAGTTCATTGAATCCAACGGCGTTATCAGCGCCGGGCGCGAGCACAGCCCGAGCTTCCTCGCCGAGCTTCATGGGGAGCCCGGCGCGACCGGCTCTCTCTTCCTTCACGGCGGAGTCGCCCTCTTCGCCGGTGCGGCAACCGCTCCCGAGATGCGCTGCCGAGGACTTCAGGCTGCCCTTCTTGAGGCCCGAATGCGCTTCGCCTTCGACCACGGATGCGACCTGGCCATGATCGCCACCGAGGCAGGCAGCCAGTCCCAGCGCAACGCCGAACGCAGGGGATTTCGCATCGCCTACACCCGCACCAAGTGGCGGCTGGTTTCGGCCGCCGCCTCGCCCCGCAGCTCCGAACCAGGCGCTTAGACCGCATCCAAAGACGAAGGCCGACCCATGTCCCTCTTCCCTATCTTTCTCAAGCTCACCGCCCGCCCCTGCGTCGTCGTCGGCGCCGGCCACCTCGCAGAGTCGAAGGTCGAGTCGCTCCTCGCGGCACAGGCCCACGTCACGGTGATCGCCCCGCATGCCAATCCCCGCATCCAGGAGCTCGCCGCCGACGGCGAGATCACACTGCATCAACGGCCCTACCAGGCAGGCGACATCGCCGGTGCGTTCCTCGCCGTCGCCGCCACCGACGACCCCGCTGTCAATCGCGCGGTTTTTGCCGAGGCTGAGGCAGCGGACATCCTCGTCAACGCCGTCGACGACCCGCCCTTCTGCGACTTCTACTTCCCCTCCGTCGTGCGCCGCGGCGACCTCCAGATCGCCATCTCGACCGCCGGCCACTCCCCCGCGCTCGCCCAGCGCCTGCGCAAGGAGATCAACGGGCTCCTCCCCCTGGACGTCGGCGACTGGCTCAACGAGCTAGGCAACCTCCGCCGCGAGGTCCTCCAACTCGAACCCCTCAATGACGCCCGCAAGCAGCTCCTGCACCAGCTCGCGGGCCGCGATGTCTGCGCCTACGACGCCTGCCCCTCGCGCACCATGGCCCGCCACCATGCTCGCACCAACCCGCGTCCGGCCGCGGCGCTCGACCCCGTGGCGCCTGACCCCGCCGCGCCCGACCCCGAGCAGGGCGCGTGAGCAACGCCGCCGCCGAGCCCGGCCACGTTTACCTCGTCGGCGCCGGCCCTGGCGACCCCAACCTCCTCACCCTGCGCGCCCACCGGCTGCTTCAGACCGCCACCCTCATCCTTGCCGATGGCCTTATCTCACAGGCCGTCCTGGACCTGGCGAACCCCGCCGCCCGCGTCGTCTCGGTCGCCAAACGCTGCGCCCAGCCGCGCAACACCCAGGCGGCCATCACCGAAGCCGTTATCACCCAGTCCCAGATCCACACTTTGATGATTGACGGCGCCCGCGCCGGCGAGTCCGTCCTTCGCCTCAAGTCCGGCGACCCGCTCGTCTTCGGCCGCGCCGGGGAGGAGATCGCCGCCCTCCGCGCCGCCGGCCTCCCCTTCGAGATCGTTCCCGGCATCACCGCCGCCTTCGCCGCGGCCGCCACCCTCCGGACGCCGCTCACCGACCGCACTGCCGCCTCCAAGCTCATCCTCGCCACCGCCCACCACGCCGCAAACAACCTGGAATTGGACCCCGACCCCCAACCCATCTGGCAGGGGGCCCTGCCCACCGACGCCACCCTCGTCCTCTACATGCCCGGTCGCGACTTCGAAGCTCTCGCCCACGAGCTGATCGCCGCCGGCATCGCCCCTGCAACCCCCGTTACCGCGATCTCGCGCGCGTCCACGCCCGAAGAGCACATCCACCGATCCACCCTTGATCACCTGCGCTCGGAGCACGTCGGTCCCGCCCCGGTCCTGCTTCTCATCGGGCACGCCATCAAGCCCGCCTGAGCATTTGCTTCCGCTCCGACATCTCGTACGTCAACCGGCTGCTGTAGCATTGGCACGCAGCGCAAAACTTGCGTGACCAGGAACGTCCAGCTGCCGACCTCTGCTACCAGAACGCTCTCTGCTCCCTCGCCCGGAGACCTCGCCCACAACAGATGATGCCCTACCTCTACGTCACCCTCGGCAGCGCACTTGGCGGCCTCCTCCGCTACATCCTCACGCGCCTCACCCTCGGCCTGAGCGCCGGCTTCCCCGTCGGCACTATCCTCATCAACGTCCTCGGCAGCTTCGTGATCGGCTACTTCGGCACACTCACTCTCCACGGCACCCGCTTCGAGGCCCCCGAGAACCTGCGCCTCTTCGTCATGGTCGGCCTGTGCGGAGGGTTCACCACGTTCTCCTCCTTTAGCCTCCAGAACCTCGACCTTGTACGCTCCGGCCACTGGTTCCGCGCCCTCGCGAACGTGGTCCTCTCGGTGGTCCTGTGCTTCGCTGCTGTCGCGGCCGGCCACCTGCTCGCGGATCACGCCACCCACCGCCAGCAGATCGCGCAGACCTCCACCGAAGAGTTCACTGGCTGATCTACGGATTAGCTGTTGATTCCGCTGCCGGACGCTGTTCGCATCGAAACGGAAGACCATGACCACCGTCCGCCTCGACAAATGGCTCTGGGCCGCCCGCTTCTTCAAGACCCGCGCCTTGGCCGCACGCGCCTGCGATCTCGGCCGAGTCCGCTCCAACGGACAGACCGCGAAGGCCGCTCGCGACGTTCGCGTTGGCGACCTCCTCGAGATCACCAACGAGGGCGGCGTCTTCCAGGTCGAGGTGCTTCTGCTCAGCGAAGTGCGCGGTCCCGCCCCGGTCGCACAGACCCTCTTCCGTGAGACCGATAGCAGCCGCGATCTGCGAGCCAAGGTCGCCGCCGAGCGCAAGGCAGCCATGGAGTTCGAGGTTCTGCCCCAGGGCAAACCCTCGAAGCAAAACCGTCGCGATCTGAACCGACTCCGCGGACGATCGTGACTGCTTAGCGTGAGAACGACAATTACCCGGGTTTAAGGGCTGAACAGCGTTCCTCCCTGCCCAACCTCTGCTACCGGAACCGCTCCTCCGCCGTCTTCGTCGCCTCATAGATCTGGTCGAAGCTTTCGACCGCGAACAGCACCGGCTGCATCACGCCCGTGTCGAAGCGCTGTTCCAGCACCTCATCCAGGTCAAAGGGACGCACCTCGCATCCGCCCTCCAGCACCCGCGTACACTCGCCATGCGATGAGATCAGGCCGCTCCCGTACACCTTGACCTCTCCACCTTCGCGAATCAGGCCAAACTCCACCGTGAACCAGAACAACCGGCCCATGCGCTCCAGCGCGTCGGCGCCCCCCAGCCCCGCGCAGACCTGTCCGTAACGCTGCAGGAAGTCCCCAAACACCGGATGGGCATGCATCGGCACGTGCCCGAACACGTCGTGAAAGATGTCCGGCTCCGGCGTGTACTCCATGTTCTCCCGCGCCCGAAGCCATGTGGTTGTCGGAAACATACGCATCGACAGCATCTCGAAGAAGGCATCCGCCGGTAGAAATCCGCTCACCGGCGTCGATTGCCAACCCGTCCGCGGCCCCAGCAGCGCGCTTACCGCCTGAAGATCCGGCAGCCGGTCCTCGCGAAGGCCGATCTGCTCGAAGCCCTCCATGTACTCCCGGCAGGCGTGCTCCCGCAGCTGCGGCATGCGGCGCTTCACCAGCTCGCTCCACACCTCGTTCTGCTCCGCCGTGTAGGCGAGAGGGTCCTGCTCAATCAGAAAGGGCGCGGCTACGCCCAATCGGGCCTGCGCCTCCAGGGTTACTGCGCTCAGAGTTGCCATCACATCTCCAGGTATCTCGCGGCCCATGCAGGGATCTGCTCCGGCATGGGCGTATCCATTCTCCCTCACGAAGACCGGACTCGGCTACAACCGTATCTCTTTCTGGTGCGCCCCCGTAACGAGTGAACGTGGCGTAACGTCAGGGGGCGATAGGTATGATTGAAAGTGGAGTCCTATCTTCACGTTGTTGCCGGTCCTAAGCTTAAGTGAAGGTTTTGAAGACTTTACCCGTAACCTTTTTGATTTGAAGACTTTGGCTCCTACAATCGGTCATCCTGTCCATTCAAAGAACTTACGGCTTGGGGAGATGGGGGGTACCCCGAAGTGAAGGTCACCATTCCGACCCGGTCGGATAGTGTGATACTTGCCCACGGAAAGGTCTCGCCTTCGCACCATCCACAGAACGAGGATTACACCCATGAAAAGGAACTTCATCTCATTGCTGGCGCTCGCTGGCCTTTCGCTCGCCGGTGCTATGGCTCAAGCCCAGACCTCCTCCTGGACCATCGACCCCGCACACTCCAGCGTCGAATTCCAGATTCGCCACCTCGGTGTCAGCAACGTCCGCGGATCGCTGTCAGGAGTCAAGGGAACGGTTCAGCTCGACGACAAGGATGTCACCAAGTCCTCCGCAAACGCGACCATTGAGACGTCGACCGTCTCCACCAGCAACGATGCTCGCGACAAGCACCTGAAGTCGCCCGACTTCTTCGACGTCGCCAAGTTCCCGCAGATCTCGTTCAAGTCCAGCAGCTTCAGCAACTCGAGTGGAAAGCTGCAGATGACTAGCGATCTGACCATGAACGGCGTCACCAAGCCCGTGACGCTCGAAGTAGACGGCCCCGCTCCGCCCCAGAAGGGCATGGGCGGAAAGACCGTAAGTGGCTTCTCCGCCACCGGAACCGTCAAGCGCAGCGACTTCGGTTTCGGATCGAAGTACGCTCCACCGATGCTGGGAGACGATGTGAAGTTCACCATCGACCTTGAGATCGGCAAGCAATAAGGGACTTTGGTGGACAGAGATTTTACTGAACTACGGCAGATAAGAGAGGGGTCGCCAAGTGGCGGCCCCTACATCTTGGCGCTGAGCGGCTGCGTCGCTTCGGTCGGCCGCCCCGGAGCCGCAGCAGGATCTTTGCCGTCGTCATACTGCTTCAGCAGCTCGTGGTGGAGGCAGTAGAGCGCCAGCTCCAGCCGGTCCGAGACGCCCAGCTTGTCGTATACCTTGCGCAGATAGTTCTTGATCACCTGCTCGGTGGTCCCGATCTGGTAGGCGATCTCCTTGTTTCTCATCCCGCGGGTGATGCAGCTGATGATCGCCAGCTCCTTGCGCGAAAGCTTCGGCTGTACCCTGGGATTGGTCAGCAGCGTCGCCTGCGATCGGTAGGCCTCGATGACCCAGCTGATCGACTGGTTGTCGATCCACGTCTCACCGTCGGCGATCTTGCGCACACACTTGATCAGCAGGTCGGGAGAGATCGCCCGCGGAACCACGCCTCGCACACCGCGCCGGTAGAGCTCCACCGTGTTCGATTCGTCCGACTCGCTCACCTGCACGATAAGCTTCGCGTGTGGCGCCTGCTTCACCAGCTCCGGCACTTCGTCGATCGTACCCGAGATCAGGTGGCCTTCGAGCACGACCACGTCGGTCGGATAGCGCTCCAGAGCCGCATAGAGGTTGGTCAGCGTCTCCACCTGGGCGACCACGCGGATGTCGTCTTCGAGGGCGAAGATCTTCTTCATGCCAACGCGGTAGATCGCCTGGGAGTCGGCAAGAATCACACGAATGCCCGCTGGTCCACTTGCGTCGTGCTCGATCTCGTCGCCGTTCTGCGCGTGGTTCTGGGGAATGAGGGTCATGTTCAAGCCTTCAAATAGTACTCGTCGATCACCGCGGCCGCCTTCTTCTCGTCACCCTGTTGCTGGTGGCGGACAACGCGTCCAAAGCAGTGGATTTTTACGTCGTTCTTGGATCCCATGACTGACGACGGCATGTTGATCGTGAATTCGATCCTGCTGTCAACCTCGGGCAGATGATCGCTCACGAACAGCAGGCCGTTCGCGGAGATATTCTCCGTCATTGCTTCGAGCACACCCTCGGCGGTGCCAATCTCGATCACCAATTTCATGGGAAACCGGACAGACGTGCGGACGGGATTGTCTTCCGATCGCCTCTGCGAATAAGCCAACCGTTCCTCCCTCACCCATCCGGGAATGGCCCAGGGTCGATCAGGAGGAGTGTATCTTATGTTCGCCCGCGACTAACGCTTATTTGGGTTACACGGCCTACGACTTTGGGAACAGCGCCGCCGATCCCCCAACCCACTCCTTACCCCGGTTGTGATCGACACCCATCATCAGACCCCGCCCAAGACGGACCAGACTGATCACCGGTTCCAGCTCACCGCCGTCGGGCCAGAGATACATTACGCGGACCTCCGCCTGCGTCATCCCGTGCGGGGTCCGGATGAGCGGCTCGAAGCGCATCCGCTCCTGGATTAGGTAGAGATGCCTCTGCTCCTCTGGAATCGCGAGGAGATCGTCGTCGGTGGGCGCGAACTGAATGCCCTTGCCTGCGAAGGAGTAGAGCGGCTTCAGGAGCATGTCAGACCGGTCCAGCGGAAGTCGATCGCGGCCGCCTGGAGCCATCCACTGATCCAGAAACACGGCGCGCGGGACGGAGGGGTGGGTGAGGTACGGAAGCGAGAACTTGCTTCCACGAAAGTACCAGTTGGGGTGCCCGGCCCACTCCACGTCGAGCTCATCGCGATGATCGAAGCCGGGGCGGATCCCCTCGCGTTCCAGTTCGTCGACGATGGCGCGGTTGTAGATTCTATGAATGGGGATCGACCGACCGCCGGCAGCGTAGTGCAGCTTCGCACCCTCCCGGCGCACCTTCGCGATATCGACAGTGGCAATACCGAGCCGCTGTTCGTACACACGAAAGTCCGCGCGTGTCTTCTGCGTCTCGGGCGTCGCCTCGAGCAGAACTACGTTTGCGGGATCATGATCCCCGACGATCACCTGCCGGAGCATCTTCCAGTAGCTTTCCCGGTCATGACCACCGAGATGCCAGCGAAGTTCCTCACCCAGACCATAGGTTTCCACATACTGGCTCGAGAGGAGGTCCTGGTAGCCGTAGAGTGACGGAAAGGCCTGCAGCTCGACCAGCCTGAAGCCCAGGCTTCCGTCCTGCTCACGAACAAAGCCAAAGTCGACGGTCATGAAATTCGGGTGTGCGCTCTCACCGGGAACGCGGAAGCGCTCGGGAATGGAGATGTTGGAGGCCGCCATGTAGGCGATGTTGCCCGTGAGACTCAGCGTCATCTCACGACCCGCGTCCGCCATGGTGTCGAGCAGGGATCTCGGGAAGAAGCAGGGGGTCTCACAGACCCGGAACTGAACGCTCTCACCCGTCTGCTGCTCCAAATCCGCGAGCAAACGATCGTACATGGCAGGACGAAAGCGTGTATTGAAGTCGTCGCGATAGGGTCCGAGCATAATCCGTGTATTCCTCTTCCCTGCCCGATCTACAGCTCGTGTGCCCGGCGGAGATCGAGAGTTACGGGTCAGGTCTGGATGAGGAAGGCTCCATCCCGCATGATCTGCTGCTCGCCGGCCGCATCCCCCAGCCATATATTGAAGCCAAGACCAACCACGTCGATGTGCGTCGACGACTTCCATTGAGCTCCGGTGTGAGCTCCATAAGGATCACCGAACGCGATATGGACTCCGGGAAACTTCTCATCCTGGAGGATGTTTCCGATGACCCGCTCCACGCCGATGTTGGTGCCAATGGCGAACTCGCCGACGCGATCAGAGTTCTCGTCGGTGTGGGTATACGCCCAGAAGTCCCGCTCCAAGGCCTTGTCCGCGCAGACGACCCTGGTGATGCGATTGGCTTCGATATTGATGGTCAGAGGCGTTGCTCGGAGAATGCCATACCGCGCACACAGGAAATCGCCAACGACACCATCCACCACAAAGACGCCGTTCACCTCTTCGGGAGCCGTGAAGCACTCGCCTCCGGGCAGATTGCCCCACTTCTCCGCACTGATGATTCCGGAGGTCTTGAACCAGCGGTACTTCTTTGACAGCTCGGCGTGGATGTCCGTCCCAGCAGCGGTGGTGGCACGGACGTAGGTGGCCTCGCGAACAAGATCGAGAACTGCCTGGCTCAGCCTGTCGATCTCATGGAAATCCGCACGCATGCCCTGGGTCATGACCTCAGCCGTGATGTTGACCATGTGGGCATGGCGCATGTGCCGTCTGTTCACGACGTCTGTCATCTGCATGCGGCTGCGGAGCTCGTTGGGCTGCACCTGGACCGCGAAGATGCTCACTTGGGAGCTCTCCATGTCCTCGAGAACGGCGGCCGGCATCTCTCGGACAGGCCGCTCCGCGTGCTCCTCGAGAATGAAGCCGTCCCACGCGCAGCCGACGCGATCGAGTTCCGCTGCCATGGAGGCTGCGATTGTCTGGCAGTTGCGGTCGGTGATGACCGTGACCTTCTCATCAGGCTGGATTTTGAGGCAGGTCGCCACGGCATTCGAGGCTCCGGCGCGGAAGTCGTCCGGAAACTCTATGGAGCGGAGCTCTGCGCTTTGCGTCAACTCTCGGTCGGCCATGATGTCCATAGTGATGTTCTTGCTCCGTTGCAAACCTAATTTGCTGCATGGTTAGATGCAGCTACAGGCCGGCCTTGGTCTCAAGGGCCATATAGTCCACCACATCCCGCATGCTTCCCGTCTCCCGGAAGACGCGCAGTTGGCGATCCGCTCCGGATCCCTGTTCCAGCATGGTGTGGATGTAGCCGATCTCCTCGCGGCTTCCGAGCTCATCCAGAACGTCATCCACAAACACCATGTACTCCAAGATGAGCTCCCGCGCGGGAACCTCCTCCTGCTTGCCGAAGTCGATCATCTTTCCGTCAAGGCCATACCGCACGGCCCTGAACTTGTTCTCCATCAGGAGAGCTCTGGAGTAGGCGCGATAGTCGACGTTGCGCGAGTGAAGAAGCCATAGCTTGCATGCGGTCGCCTGAATCAAAGCCGCGATCGCAATCGTCTCCTGCGCACGCAGCGGGATGTCGCAGATCCGAACTTCGACGGTGTCGAAGAAGGGGTGCGGACGTATGTCCCACCAGATCTTTTTTGCGTTATCGATGCAGTTCGTCTTGATCAGAAGCGCGACGTAGCTTTCGAACTCGGAGTAGCTGGCGAAGGAATCCGGGAGGTTCGTACGCGGGAAATTCTCGAAGACCTTAGCCCGATAGCTCTTGTATCCGGTCTCCATGCCGAGCCAGAACGGGGAGTTGGTTGACAGAGCGAGAATGTGAGGAAGGAAGTACCGAAGCGAGTTCATGACGCGGATCGCCGCTTCCTTGTCTTCGATCCCGACATGGACATGGAGGCCGAAGATAAGGTTCGCTCGCGCGACCTGCTGCAGATCTTCGACGACCTGCAGGTACCGAGGGTCTGGGTGGATCTCCTGCAAGCGCCAATCGGCAAAGGGGTGGGTGGCTCCGGCCACCAGCATGAGTCCATGCTCCTCCGCCAGTTTGACCATGTTTCGGCGTAGGTCGAAGAGGTCCTCCCTGGCTTCCTTGATGTCGCGGCAGATGCGTGTCCCAACCTCGATGACGGACTGGTGCATTTCGGCCTTGACGCGTTCCTCCAGCCGCAGCTTTCCCTTGGCCAGCATCTCGGTTGCGATGTGAGATCGAAGGTCGCGAGACTCCGGGTCGACTGTCTGGTACTCTTCCTCGATTCCGAGGGTGAAAGATGGCCGCATGACTCTCCTGTCTGATGAGGACAAAGCGTAGCACCGATGGAGGTCGGCGCTCTACTTCCCTGTTTTGGAGGTCTTCTTGACCAAGGTTTCCGGCTTCGTTGTTGCCGATGTCTTGGTTGACGAGGGGGGAACTGACGCGCCTCGGAGCAGGGCAGCCCAGTTCATCTCAGATTGCATCTCGCGAGGGTTCTGGGCCTTCGCTATCGCGAGCCGAGCGACCGCGTCTACGATCCAGTCAAAGCTCTCCTGTCCAACGGAGTGCAGGTCGGCGTCGGGTGCAGGGTTCATGAAATCGATCGCGTACGGGACCCCGTTCTCCACTGCAAATTCCACCGTGTTGAGGTCGTAACCAAGCGCCTTGCAGAGCGTTAAAGCATCCGTCTCCACGCGGCGCAGCAGGTCCGGATCGTAGGCGGGCGGATCGAGCAGGTACCGCTCGGCGTGAGGTCGCCGGGGATCGTAGGGCATGATCCGAACCTCATTTTGTCCTACGACGTAGCAGCGGAAGTACTCCTTAAAATCCACCGCTGCCTGGAGCGTCATGCAGAGATCGCGCGTCTGGTCATAGGCGGCGAAGAACTCACCTGGATCATGCACATGAAAGACATCCCGCCAACCGCCGCCGTCGTGTGGCTTCAGGAAGGCTGGGAAGCCGACGTATGCGAAGATGCGCTCCCAGTTGAGAGGGAACTCCAGGTTGCGAACGGACTGATCGTTGATTTGGGGAGGGTAGTACTTGTGCGGCAGAAGGACGGTCCTGGGTACGGCCACGCCCAGCTTCGAGGCGAGCGCGTAGTTGAAGAACTTATCGTCCGCCGACCACCAGAACGGATTATTGATCACCTGGGTTCCGCTCAGGACTGCGTTCTTCAGAAAGGATCGGTAGAAGGGCAGGTCGTGGGAGATGCGGTCCACGATAACGTCATACCCGGACGGCACCGCCATCTCCACGCCGCCAACATGGACAAACTCCGCTGACACGTCGGCGATCTTCATCGAGTTGATCTTCTCAACGAGAGCTCCGGGGAAGGAGTTTTCCATACCGAACAACACTCCGATTCTCTTCATCAAACCTCCGACCTATAGATACGTTTGGATCATCTGCCGCCACCAGGGCCAATCGTGTCTGGCTCCGTCCTGCCAGACATCCAGCCGAACTGGGATATTCTTTGCGCGAAGAACACCCGCCATTCGCTCGTTTGCGTCCCAGCACTGATCATGGACGCCGGTGGCGAGGACGTAGGTGTTGCCGTTGTACTTCGAGAGTTCGTGGGAATCGTTCAGGTTCGGAAGGAAGTGAGTGGGTGAGTGGAAGTAAACATCCTGATCGTAGTACCCCTCAAGGAAGCCTGAGATGTCGAAGACGCCGCTCATGGACAGGAAGCCGCCAAAGATCGAGGGATGGCGGAGAGCGACACTCGCCGCATCGTACCCACCGAGGCTGCAGCCGAGAGCGATGGGGCGCTGCCGATTGCCTCGTTCGATCAAGGGAAGAACGTCGCTACAGACATATTGCTCGTACTGAACGTAGCGTGCGATCCGCCAGCGCGGCGGCACGTTTCGGTTGTACCAGCTCTCCGAGTTGACTGAGTCGACACAGAAGAACTGAATCACCCCGGCATCGACGTCCCGCTCGACCGCGTGGACCATGCCGTTGTCTTCGAACTCGAAGAATCGGCCACCTGAGGTTGGAAAGACGAGGACCGGCAAGCCGCCGTGGCCGAAGACGAGCATCTCCATATCACGACCGAGCGAACCTGAATACCACCTGCAGTACTCCCGCTTCATCCGACCTCTCTCTTGCAATCCTAGCGCACGGGATGGACGATATTGAAAGTGGAAAAGCAACAGCAAACGACCTGCAGCCTGACCCCAGTGCGTCTCGACGGCGACACCGCGTCCGGGCGCGCCCTCCAGTGCCCGGAGGACCCACTGCTGTCCAGTCGGCGTTTTGACACCTATCTATTCCACTCCTCCATACTTCCCGACGATCGCTCGATTGCGGTCTACCTTCCGAAGATGTACTACGAGCGGCCGGAGCAGCGCTTCCCTGTCTTCTACCTCCATGATGGGCAGAACCTGTTTGACGGACGCCTATCGTACGTTCCCGGGTGTACGTGGCGGGCCCACACCACAGCAGACGCGTTGACGGAGATCGGCGGCATACGCCCGGTGATCCTGGTGGGTATCGCAAACACTGGCCTACGACGAATGGCGGAGTACACGCCGACTCGAGACTTCAAGATGGGTGGTGGTGAGGGCGCTCGGTACGGTCGTCTTCTGATGAAGGAATTGAAGCCGATTCTCGATGCACGGTACCGGACTCTCCAAGGTCCGGGAGATACTGGCTTGGGAGGATCGTCTCTTGGGGGGCTTATCTCGCTCTACCTGGGTCTGCAGAACCCCGACGTCTTCGCCCGTCTGGCCGTCATGTCACCTTCGCTGTGGTGGGATCACCGCAGCATCCTGAACTTCGTTTCGAGGGCGGGGGCGAGGCCTGGCGTCAGGATGTGGTTAGACATGGGTTGCGCGGAGGGAGTCAGCCACCTCCGAGACGCCGATCTCCTGTACAAGACGCTTCTGCAGCGTGGATGGCAGGCTGGCGCGAACGTGACCTATCAACGGATCGAGGGCGGGGTCCACAGTGAAGATGCTTGGGCTCAGAGGTTTGGCGACGTCCTGAGATACCTCTTCCCGCCGGAGTAGCGCGCGGGCGTTGCGAAAAGGGGCTGCTTCCGCCATACTTACAGGGGTTGAGTATTCTTCGCCAGTGCGGAGGCCCTTCCGCTTGGCTGACAATAAAGTTTCGAAAGGCAATCCATTGTTGATGATTCGTTTAGCGCGTGTTGGAGCGCGCAAGCAACCCCACTACCGCGTTGTTGTCATTGAAAAGGACCGTGCTCGCAACGGGCGTTCTGTCGAAGTGGTGGGGACGTACAATCCGCGAACGAACCCGGCTACAGTAGATTTCAAACGGGATCGGATTGACTACTGGACTCGCAACGGAGCACAGCTCTCCGAACGAGTTGGCAAGCTGCTCTCAAAGGCGGCGGTCACTCCCGTTACGGAAGACGCATAGATCTCTGGGCAGGTCGACGCGGAACTTTAGGTACTTGAACAAGTTCCTTAAGATTTTAGGACTCCAAATTTTTCGTTCGCTGCCCTTCTCTTGGTGACGTAGACTCGAACTCACTTGACACCTCTCTCCGAAGTGTCTCGCTGTCTTCGAAGGCTGTAGCGCTTCGTTCGACATACGAACAGCTGCTTTGCTCGTAGTAGTTTGTCCTGGAATGATCTCGCCTAAGACGAGACGAACGGGACAATCATGAGCGGCGCGCTGACTCCCAGGAGGTATGTGTGATGACGCAAGCCATGGAACCTTTGGCAGGGAATGACCCTGCATCCTGCATGATGAGACTCGTATCAGAAGTTGCCCGATCGCTTGTGGACAGCCCAGAGACCGTATCGGTCGAAGCGATAGCTGATGGAGAGGGAACCATTCTTCGGCTCAAGGTTTCTCCGAGCGATCTTGGGAAGGTGATTGGACGGCAGGGGCGAACGGCTCGCTCGTTGCGTACCATTCTAGGTGCAGCTGGTATGAAGCTCAAACATCGATTCTTTCTGGACATCATCGAAGAGGGCCGTCCCACGGCTGTGGAAGCTCCGCCCGCGTGAATACAGAGTTCCTTCGCGGCTTTGGGCACATCTGTGCCTAGTGACGCCGAAGCCTGGGTGACGCTAGCCCACCTGCTTCGCCCTCAAGGCCGAAGGGGGGAGCTTCTAGCTGACATTCTGACCGACTCTCAGGGGCGATTCAGGCCTCACGACCGAGTGTTTCTCGCCCGCTCCAGCGCCTCCGGGTCCTACAAAGAAGCGGCTCCGATGGAGATCGTCTCAGCCTGGATCACTCATGGTCGTAACGAGGGGCGCATCGTTCTCGGCTTTGCTGGCGTCGAGACGATCGCAGCCGCGGAGCAACTCGCAGGCTTGGACGTCCTGGTGCCGGCGGAGGATCGGGCCGTTCTTACAGACGGAAGCGTCTACGTCGACAGTTTAATTGGTTGCACTCTGCACGATAGAGAGCATCTCGTGGGCGTGATCCGTGATGTGCAATTTACAACGACTGCCGATGGAAGACGGCGGATCGACGAGGCGGCTCCATTGCTTGTCGTAGATTGCGCCGGAGAAGAGGCCCTGATTCCATTTGTGAAGGCTTTCATCGTGAGCCTGGATCTGGAGGGCAAGAGAGTTCTGATGAGGCTTCCGGAGGGTCTCGTTGGAATCAATTTGAGACCGGAGGAGCGGCCCATTTAGAAGCGCAAGGCGAGCCCGAGCGAGACGATCGGGTAGACCTGCAAAGGACGGATACTTCGATTGAGCTGTGATTGCTCTTTTGCAATGTTGGACCGGACCACTGGGTCGCTGGCCGTATTGAAGCATCCCTGGGTCGTGCACGCTGTACCGGCCAGGTCGAGGTTGATCTGGGGCGGAGCGAGATACGCTCCGCCGAACTCGAAGGGAACGGAGACGTGACGACCGCTGCGGGGGATTAGATTTCCGAAGCCAAGCAGGAGGAGCGGGGCGATCCTGCGCTGGAAACCCAGGGTAGCCGTGCCTTGGACCGGATCGTCGACGCTGTTCAGGTAAGTCGTTCCCCCGAGCGTGAATCGCTGCCCTGGGGCGACGGAGGCTTCGGCGTGCACGGCGGTCTTCAGGTAGAGAGCACCGACGCTGACATGGAACCCTCCACGCCTGGGGAACCAGTCGATCAGGCCCTGCCCGGATGTGAGCTTCATCGCTGCCTGGTAGTTGACCCCGTCAATGGTGAAGGGAACCTGAAGGTCCAGGTAGCTACCGCGAGTGCGGAGGTTCACGTTGCGGAGGAGTGGGGTGGCGACCTCCAAGCCGGGGCCGAGTGTACCTCCCGTGAGACCCAGAGCGACGGTTGAGAACGGACCGAAGTGAGGCGACTCGCGCAGCTTGCGGAAGGGAGGTGGAACCTTCACCCCTCGGGTGGCGGGGCTGAAGCCTGACGATGTTGTCGACGGCGGCGAGAAGCCGGCTGCAGCAGAGGGAACGGCTAAGAGGGGGGATAGCGTTGCTGTGGAGCTCTCAACAGGCACCATCTGGGCCGCCGCTTGGAGGCAGGCGAGAACGAACGGCATAATGACTGCTGTTGCAAATCTGTTCGGGAGCAAGGGTTGACCTGTTCTCTCGCGCTTGAGCGGGATCGGTTCAATCGGCGATCCTCTCCGACGCGCAACTTGAACGTAGCAAGGACGCGACCTTTTGATCGATTCCCCTTCCGTGGTAGAGCCGCTTATGAGATTCGAGATCGTAACGCTGTTTCCCGGCTTTTTCTCCGGACCGCTCGACTTCGGTGTGCTGCGGAGAGCGCAGGCGATGGGCCTGGCAGCGGTAAAGCTGCATGATCTACGGCGGTATACGGGGGACCGGCGGGGGACGGTGGACGACCGGCCGTATGGGGGTGGCGAGGGTATGGTGCTGAAGCCGGAGCCGATGTTCGACGCGGTTGCTGCACTCGGTGTTTCGGCCAGGGAGGAGCGGGTGGAGCGGAGGGAGACTGTGGTGTTGCTTTCGGCGCAGGGGAGTCCGTTCACGCAGGCGGTTGCGCATGAGCTGGCGGAGCTTGAGCGCGTGGTGCTGCTGTGCGGACGCTATGAAGGTGTGGATGAACGGGTGAACGATCTGGTCTGCGATCGGGAGCTGTCGATCGGGGACTATGTGCTTTCGGGGGGCGAGATTGCTGCGGCGGTGATCGTGGATGCGGTGGTTCGACTTCTGCCTGGAAGTCTAGGAAATGCCGACTCTTCGAGGTTTGAGAGCTTTGGTGTGAGGGAGGTTGAGATGGGAGGGGGCGGGGGGCCGCGGGCGACACATGGGGCGGGCGGTCTGCTGGACTATCCGCACTACACTAGGCCGGCGGAGTTTCGAGGAGTTGGCGTTCCGGAGGTGCTGATGGGTGGGGACCACCATGCGGTCAGGACGTGGCGGCGGCGGAAGGCGATCGAGAAGACGCTGCGGAACCGGCCGGACCTGCTGGCGGGTGCGGTGTTGACGGAAGAGGAGCGGGCGATCCTCGACGAGCTTCGGCGGGAGATGGCACGCGCGAACCCTGTTCCGTAACCCATGGGGGTAACTGGGTGGGAAGGATCCATTCGTGTAGACTTACAAATTGAGTCCAACCCAGGAAAGTACCCATGTCTATTCATCCAATAATGCAGAAACTGGCCGCGAAGCTCCAGCGGACCGATCTTCCCGCCTTCGCCCCCGGCGACACCGTCCGCGTCCAGGTCAAGATCAAGGAAGGGGAGAAGGAACGCCTGCAGGCCTTTGAGGGCATGGTGATTGCGACGCGCAAGGGGCCGCAGGGCACCTTTACCGTCCGCAAGATGAGCTTTGGCCAAGGGGTCGAACGGATCTTTCCGTACAACTCCAAGGTCGTCGACAAGGTGGAGAAGATTCGTTCTTACGAGGTTCGCCGGGCCAAGCTGTTCTATCTGCGCGCTCTGCGTGGCAAGGCGGCACGTCTGCGTGAGGTTGAGCGAGCTTCGTAAGCGAGATTTCTGGTTTTCCAGAACAGGGCCACGGCGACGCCGTGGCCCTGGACGTTTGTGGACGGGCTTCCCAGGGTACCCCTCCCCCCCGGGTACCCTGGACTAAAGTTTCTCTTTAGTTAGATATACGTGATGTTTCACGTGCAAAGTATTGTAATTGAATCACTTACCGTAAAGTCTGGCCAGATTGCACTTAGCGGTTTGGCGACCAGCTGAGCATCCCTGCCCTCCGGACCTGTGCCTAGTCTGAATTCTGCCTCCGGGTTGGATCGGTACAGGTTAAGGATAGCGGATTGGACAGGGTGTTTGCGTCACCTGCATCTCGCGAGGGATGTTGGGCTTAGGGCGGTTCGGGGTTGACATCGGAAGAGACAGTGTGGAGGCGTTCCCAAAGGCGGAGCTTGGAGCGGGGACGGATTTGGGGTTGAAGAAGCAGATCCCTCCGCTACGCTGCGGGATGACAACAAGAAGAGCGATTCGGGTGGCCGCTTAGGACATCTTGCCGCGCTGCGAGGTGACAGTAAAGGCGAGGGCGAGGTCATGAGGAAGAAGGGGCCTCACGACGGTGGGTTGGCGGTTTAGACTCGATCCGTAGGATGGCAAGCTCCCCCAAGTCCGGCGCTTCAGACAGAGATCGTGCTGCCAAGGCTGCCAGGATGGTGACGCGGGCGACCGAGAAGCAGCGGATGTTGAAGCTGCTGGTGTGCAGCGACGCGCCCGAGCAGGCGTTGCGGTATCGCGGGTACAGGTTGATTGCCGGCATTGATGAGGTTGGGAGGGGGGCGTTGTTTGGTCCGGTGGTGGCGGCGGCGGTGATCCTGCCGGAGCGGAATGGGGCTCTGGCGCGGGCGGGCCTGAAGGACTCGAAGCAACTGACGCGCGACGAGAGGGAGCGCCTGGACCGGCGGATCCGCAGGCTGGCGGTGGCGGTGCATGTGGCCGAAGTGGATGCGGCGACGATCGACCGGGTGAATATTTACCAGGCGACGCGGCAGGCGATGTCGCTGGCGGTGCGGGGCCTTCCGCTCGAGCCGGATCATCTGCTGATCGATGCGATGCGACTGGATGACGTTTGCGCGCAGACGCGGCTGTTTTACGGGGATGCGTTGAGCCTGTCGATCGCAGCGGCCTCGGTGGTGGCGAAGGTGCACAGGGATGCCCTGATGCGGGAGTTGGACCTGCTGCATCCGGTGTATGGGCTGGCGTCGCACAAGGGATATGCGACGCCGGAGCACAGGAGAGCGCTGCGCGCGCATGGGCCATCACCGCTGCACAGGCGAAGTTTTCGTCCGGTTGCGGAGTGCGATCCGGAGATGCGGATGGAGGACTGCGCGTCGGTGGAGTTGCTGTTTGAGGATGCGGACCTGGAAGGTGGAATGCTGGAAGACGGGCTGCTGGAGCACGGGATGATGGAGGAGGCCGAGTGGGGTTGAAGTTGATGTGTGTGGTGGCGCACCCGGACGACGAGTGCTTTGGATTTGGCGGGGCTCTGGCGCTGGCGGCGGACGGTGGGGTGGAGGTATACGTGGTCTGCCTGACGGACGGGAAGGCGGCGAGTGCGCGCGGGGGTGCGGAGACGGGCGAGGAGCTGGGGCGGATGCGGCGGGGGGAGTTTGCGGCTGCGTGCAAGGTACTGGGTGTGCGACACAGCGAGGTGCTGGATTATGAGGATGGGCGGCTCGAGTTTGTGGACTTCGCCCGGACCGCGGGTCGGCTGGTGGAGCGGATGCGGCGGTTCCGGCCAGATGTGGTGGTGACGTTTGGGGGTGACGGAGGTTTGAATACGCATGCCGATCACATGCTGGTGTCGGCGCTGACAACGGCCGCGTTCCACTGGTCGGGGCGGGAGCGGCGGTATCCGGAGCTGGCGCAGGTGTTTCAGCCGCGGCGGCTGTTTTACCTGTCGACGAACTTCTTCATGGAGGACAGGCAGGCTCCGCTGCCGGCGCCGTGGACGTTGCAACTGGACGTGCGCGGAGTTCTGGAGCGCAAGCTGGAGGCGTTTCGGGAGCATACGTCGCAGGCGCCGCTGGTGGAGCAGACGAAGGAGATGTTTGCCAGGCATGGGGCGTCGGAGTTTTATACGCTGGCGGCAGGTGCCGAAGCGGGGGCGGCGAGGCTGGAGACGGGGATGTTTGCGGGGTTGTGACGGTTGCGGGGGATCGGTGAGGGTGTGGGTGTGCCGGAGTTTGGTGGCGGGAGGAGGTGCGGGGATCCTTCGCTTCGCTCGAGGATGACAGCCCGCCTGGGAGGGTTGATCGGGAGAGCTGCCGGTCGATGTTCGCAGGGTTTAAAGGGGTTGGGTGGACTTTCCGTCTGGCGAGGGGAGTGGGTTGCGGATTGGCGAGGGACGGCTATGCTCAGGGGATGGCCGGGCATGAGCTTGACACGAACGATCCGATCGAACTCTTTGGCGAGTGGATGCGGGAGGCCGAGAGGAGTGAGCCAAACGACGCCAATGCGGTCGCGCTGGCGACGGCGACGGCGGACGGAGTTCCGAGCGTGCGCATGGTGCTGATGAAGCAGGTCGATGCGAAGGGCTTCTGCTTCTTTACCAACGCCGAAAGCGAGAAGGGGATGCAGATTCTCGAGAACCCGAGGGCGGCGATGTGTTTTCACTGGAAGACCCTGCGCCGGCAGGTACGGGTGGCGGGGCCGGTGGTGGAGTTGCCGGCGGCGAATGTGGACGAGTACTTTCACAGCCGATCGAGAAGGAGCCAGATGGGGGCGGCGGTGTCGGAGCAGAGCCGCCCGCTGGGGAGCAGGGAGGAGTTGGAGGCGCGGCTGGCGCGGTTTTCGGAGGAGCATCCGGACGTGGTTCCGCGGCCGGAGTATTGGCGGGGGTATTGCATGCGGGCGGAGCGGATGGAGTTCTGGATGGATGGGATGGATAGGTTGCACGACCGCTTCCTGTTTGTGGCGGGGGCGGATGGGTGGACGATGCAGCGGCTGTACCCCTAGGAGGGGGGCAGGGGAAGGGCTGTTCGGGCGGCTCCTGGGGCTAGCTGGAGCTGGCTGGAACTGGAGCGGCTTTGCGCGTGTATTCTGCTTGCAGGAGCGATTCGGCGATGCCAATGTTTGGACCCACGGTCGACCATGGAGAGATCCGGCGATGGGCGGCGGTGAATGGAGCGATGCCGGTCGAGGTGACGCTGCTGGTGCACGACGGCGAGCCATCGAAGATCGGGTTTGTGTTTCCGGGCGGGGGCAAGCGGCAGCCCGAGTTCAAGCTGATCTCGTGGGAGGGGTTCTTCGCGCTGTTCGACGTGATGGAGCTGTCGTTTGTCTACGACGACGCGCGCCCGGCTGCGTACGAACTGCTGCAGATGGAGGCGAAGGCGCCGCTCGGGTTTTCGTTAGGGCAGAGCTGATCTGCGGCTTCGGCCGGGTAGAGCGTTCGCGGGCAAGGAGACTTGGATGATTCGACGGCGGGACGGAATTGTGGCGGTGTTGGCGATGGCGGGGACGTTGGGGGCGGTGGCGGCGGTCGACCAGGTGAAGGCGATGATCGGTCCATCGACGTACGAGCTGAACAGCTTCACGGCGAAGAAGACGGCGTTCGGCGAGGTGCGGCAGATCTTCGAGGGGCCGACCGCGACGATGGAGCGGCTGGAGATGCATGTGACGACGCTGAATCCTGGCGAGCAGCCGCATCCTCCGCACAAGCACCCGAATGAGGAGCTGATCATCATTCGCGAGGGGACGCTGGAGACGCTGAGCGGCGGGACGTGGAAGCGGGTGGGGCCGGGGGATGTGATCTTCAACGCGTCGAACCAGATGCACGGATTGAAGAACGTGGGGACGACACCGGCGACGTACCACGTGGTGAATTTTCGGACGGCGGCCACGCCTCGGGAGTAGTGGGGCCGGGGGCGGCTTGGGGGGCAGGGCGTTGGGACGGTGCGAGGGAGAGCAGGTGCGGGGATCCTTCGCCTCGCTCCAGGACGACAAGCTAAAGCTAATATGCAGCCAAGGCTAAAGATCGCTCTGGGATAGGCGAAAAGAGGTGGGGGCAGGCGAGGGCAGCAGCAAAGCACAGCCATGTCGAATTGGGATTGACGCGGTAGCGTTGCTTACCAGAGCTTTGGGGCGTTTCTGCGGAGGTCGGCGAGGGGGTAGAGGGTGCCTCGCCAATGGACGCCGCCATCTCTAAGGGTGGTGACGGTGGAGCGGAGCATGGAGTAGATGAAGAGGGCGGCGGCGAAGGGGAATGCGAGGAAGTTCGCGGTGGGGATGCGGCTGAACTGACCGGTGGTGCGGTACATGGAGGCGATAGCGGCGAGGGTGACGAGGGCGGGGAGGCGGGTCGGGGACCAGAGCAGAGCGGCGAACGGCAGGATGCAGAGGAGGGTGAGCCAGACGCAGGCGATGAGGAGCAGGGGGAGGTTGAAGCGGAAGATGGCGAAGAGGTTCTTCGTCATGGTGCGGATGATTCCGGTGGCGCCGGGCGCCCAATGGACGCGAACGTATCCGGGGGCGAAGGCGACGCGCTGACGGAGGCCGGCGTCCTTGACGCGACGGGCGAGGGTGAGGTCGTCGAGGATGGCCAAGCGGAGGGTCTCGAAGCCGCCGAGTTGCTGGTACGCCGAGGTACGGATGAGGTTGAAGGCGCCGATGCCGATAGCGTCGCGGGTGCGCGGGTTGGCGACGCACCAGGGACGGGTGGCCCAGAGGCCGAGGACCTGGAGGAAGCCCATGACCATGGCCTCGTTGCGGTGGTGGAGGATGGCGGTGGGAAGAGTGACGAAGTGGTCGGCCGCCTGGGCTTCTGCGAGGGCGAGAGATCGGCGGAGAGCTTGCGGGTGGAAGAGGATGTCGCCGTCGGTGAAGAGGAGCCAGGCTGGCTGGTGGATGGCGATAGCGTGGCGGGCGGCGAGGGCCATGGAGTGGGTCTTGCCGAGCCAGCCGGTGGGGAGATCGGTGATGTGGATGACGGTAAGGCGCTCGGGATGGTGGGCGGCGAGATCGTCGAGGATGGCGCCGGTCGCGTCGGTCGAGCGGTCGTCGATAGCGAGGATGTGGAGGTTGGGGTAGACCTGGGCGAGAAGGGACTCGATCGATTCGCGGATGGCCCCTTGCTCATTGCATGCGGGAACGATGACGGTGACTGCGGGGGTGCCGGGGGGTGTCTGGTCGAAGGCGATGCCGGTGAGGATGGGCAGGCGGCGGAGGCCGAGGGCTGACGAGATGGCTTTCCAGAGCCAGGCGAGGGTGACGAGCCAGGCGAGGGTCTGGATAGCGAGGGTGGCGTGGGGCGGCGTCGGGGCTCCTGTTTGGGGTCGGCTGGTTGTGCGGGGCGTCGGGAGGAAGCTCGATCAGGATAACTCGGCGGCTTGTGTCAGGGAGAGGTTTGGGCGGGGAAGACAGGAGTCTCTCGACTGCGCTTCGCTTCGTCGAGATGACGGCCGAGCAGATCCGCTGCTTCAAGAAGGGATAACCAGGAGGGAGGGTGCGGGTGCGGTGGACTTCGCTGGAGTGAAGGTTGCGGGCCTTCGCTTCCCTCGGGGATGACCCGACGCACGCGAGTGGACTCAGGGGGCGTACGAAGGGGCGGGGGTGGGCTGGAGGGGTGGGGCGAAGCGGGCACCGACGAAGAAGATGGCGGAGCCGAGGACGAGGGTGATGAGGGTGGAGCCGAGGCCGACGGAGAGGTCGGAGTGGTCGGAGACGGTGCCGATGATGCGTGGGGAGATGGCGTCTCCGAGGGCGTGGATGAGGAAGAGTTGGCCGGCGAGGGCGGTGGCGCGGATCTCTGGACGAACGGCGTTGACGGTTGAAGCATTGACGGGGCCGGTGCCGAGGAAGATGAAGAAGATGGCGAGGGCCAGGCCGGGGAGGGTGAGGGCTCTGGTTCCGAGGAGGTGGGGGCCGAAGAAGCAGACCAGGGCTGGGGGGGTGGCGAGGAGGGCGGAGATGGCGGGGACGAGGTAGAGGGCTCGGGGGTCGGAGCGCGACCAGCGTTGGGCGACGGCGCCGCCGACGATGGTTCCGGCGAGGCCAGCGACGACGGTGATGCCGCCCATGAGGAAGGCGGCGGAGGTTTGGGAGCGGCCGTCGATGCGCTGGAGAAAGGAGGGCATCCACCAGGAGATGCCGCCGAGCGAGAAGGTGACGGCAGCGTATCCGCCTACCGAGCAGAGGTAGGCGGGGTTGCGGAGGAGGGAGAGGACGGCGCCCTTGCGGAGGTGGGCTTCCCTGCCCTGGATTGGGGCGGGCGTTTCACCTCGGGGGGGCTCCTTCAGGAGGGCGGCGATGAGCAGGCCGATGAGGATGGCGGGGATGCCGGAGACGACGAAGCTGGTGCGCCAGCCGAAGTGCTCGCCGACGATTCCGCCGATCAGGTATCCGAGGGCGGCACCAACGGGGATGGCGATGTTGAAGATGGTGAGGACGCGGTTGCGCTGGGCGGGGGGGTAGAAGTCGGAGAGGAGGGCGGGGGCGAAGATGCCGAAGGAGGCCTCGCCGATGCCGAGGGCGGCGTGGCGGAGGTTGAGCGAGCTGTAGGTGTGGACGGTGGCGGTGAGGAGGTTGACGGAGCCCCAGAAGAGGGCGGCGACGACGATCATGGGCTTGCGCGGGAAGCGGTCGCCGAGCCATCCGGTGATGGGCGACGCGGCCATGTAGGCGACCATGAACCAGAGGGTGAGCGATCCGATCTGGGCGTCGGTGAGGGCGAACTCGCGTTTTACCTGTTCCTGGACGCCGGGGAGGATGTAGCGGTCGATGTAGTTGACGAAGTTGAGGGCGGTGAGGAGGACGAGGGCGGCGGTGGCGCCGGCAATGTGGGGCGGTCTGGAGTTGCTTACGGTCGCCATCTCCGGGAGAGGATAGCAGCAGGTGTGGGCCGGGAGGGCATTTTGGTGAAGCCGGTTGCGGATGGCCGGAGATGGACGCGCCAGGGCGCTAGTGGGGGGCTGACGGGGAGTTGGGCGATCGCTCGAGTTTGACGTTGGAGAAGGTGGCGGTTTCGAGGTGGTCGGCGTTGTGGGCGCAGACGCCGATGCCGACGTAGACGGGATCGTGGAGGACGACGGTGGCGGGGGTGGGGTCTGCTTCCATATGAGACTCAGAGCCGGCGGAGAGGGTGAACTGGTCCCCCTGGCGGACGATGCGGAGGCGGGTGGAGCCGTGGCGGGTGGAGGTGGTGTCGCCGGTCTTGCCACCGGCGGCGGCCCGGAACTGGAGGGTGATGTGGCCGTCGGAGTGGATGGCGGCGTCGGCGTAGGCGGAGTCGGGATCGAGACTCTGGCGGAAGATGAGGATCGCCTTGGCGGTGGGGTCTCCGGGGTTAGGGGCGAAGTGGATGTCGGCGGAGAGGGTGGCGTCGCCCGAGAGTTTGAGCCAGGTTAAGCGGAACTGATCGGCGGCGCCCCAGAGGTCGGCTCCGCCGCCGGTGACGCGGTAGCTGGCGGTGGCTGCGTTGTAGAGGGTTGCGCCGGGGCGGGTGGCGCCGATGTCGGTGGAGCTCTCGAAGATGCCGAGCGGATTGCGGGACTGCTGCTGGGCTTGACCGGTCGCAGCGAAGACCAGAGCGAAGACGAACAAGATGGAGGCGAGGCGGATGTGCTTGCGCATGGGAGCGAGGACAGTATAGTTGACGCGTCAGTGGGAGCGCTTTGGCCTGATTTCGAGGGCTGGCTGGATTGGGGGCGAGCTTGCGCGAGAGGGGGAGCGCGATTCAGAGCCGATGCGAGGAGGCCGGTCATGCGGCAACGTCGCCCGACACTTTGGGAGTCTCCGCTTCAGGGCTCCGCCCCAATTCAGCATCTTGCTCGCCTCAGCCTCTGCCCTGCTCGCCTCAGGTCTCTGCCCTGCTCGCTTCAGGTCTCTGCCCTGAGGAGTAGCATTCGATCCAAGGAAAGTACAAGATGATTGAGGCCGCCGGAGCACATCGACTTCTTCACCGAGCTGCCGCCTTTGCATCTGCCATCGCGTTTGCGTTGGTTACCCAAGCTTCTGCCAAGGCGCAACACGGTGCGACGACAACGCTGAGAGCTACCGGCCGGAATGTCATCCTGGATATTGTCGTCACTGACTCCCGGGGCAGGCCGGTGGCGGGCCTTTCTGCTGGCGATCTCGTGGTGATGGAGAACGGAGAGGCCCAGACGGTTCACATCGCCTCCGCGTCCACCGGCACTGGAAGGGGCGCTGGACAGAGGGGAACAAGGTCAGGCAACGCCTTCCCAAGCGAGATTCGTCCACACGGCACGCAGGTGCCGGAGAGGCTGGCGCTGGCAGATGGTGCACGCACCGTCATCCTGCTGGATGAGGTGAACGTCCAATTCATGGACCTCGCCTTTGCCCGGCAGCGACTTGAGGTCTTCTTGAGAGGCCCCGCGGCGCAGGGTCAGGAGATCGCGATTTTAGCCATGACGGCCAGACAAGAGGTCCTGGTTCATGACTTCACCACTGATACCTCGGCTCTGATCGACTCGGTCCATCGTCTTCCGGGCGTTCTGACGGCCACCGGTTCTGGGGGCATTATCAACGGCAATGTCGACCCGGCCAATGACACGGAGAATCTGCGCAAAGCGATGGGGGCTCTCGAACAGCTTGCACGCGCCTTTTCCGGCTCCGGCGAGCGCGTGAACGTGATCTGGATCACCAGCGGATTTTTGACCCTGGCTCAGCTGTTCACGAGCGGCGACTTCCAGGTCACGCAGAACGAGCTTCTGAAGCGGGCCACCAACCTGTTTCTAAGCGCTCGAATGTGCCTGTATACGATCGACCCGCATGGGGTCCAGATCGAATCGTCTCTTCCCAACCATAACGGCCAGAGGTCGGTGTACGGACCAGCTTCGGCCCAAGCTCTTTTCGCTGCGAATACTGGAGGCGAGTTCGCCGGACAGACGATGAATATGACCAACAATCAGGCGGTTGCGAACTCCTTTCTGGGGGCTTTAGACCGGAAGAGCGGGGGGCGCGCTTTTGGCAACGGGAACGATATCGATGTTGCGCTGGGGCGCGTGCTTGAAGAGAGCGATGCTGCCCTGCGGATCGCCTACTCCCCGACGAACAAGAGCTTTGACGGCAGCTACCGCAAGATCTCGGTCACGGTGAAGCGTCCGGGTCTGACGGCACGGGCGAGGGAGGGATATTACGCTCTCCCGGAACCTCCGGAGCCGACGGTCTCCCAGCAGAGGTCGCATCTCGAATCAGCGATCGAGAGCCCTTTCGCTTACCAGGCGCTGCAGGTGAGCGGCGAGTTACAAACTTCTCCGGCGCCGACGGTCAGCGTCCACGTGGCGGCGCGGCAGCTTCGATGGAGGTACGGCAGCGAGGGTGCGCATGTGGACCAGATTCTGGTGCTGGCGGCCTTCTCCGCAGAGAACCGCCCGCTTGGATCGAAATCCTTTGAGGTGAGCGCAAAGGAACGCAGTGTCAGTTCGAGCAGCACCAGCGTGAGCTACCGGGTTCCGTTTCCAGTTCCGCCAGGAACCGCCCGGCTTCGCGTGGCGGTGTCGGACCGAGGTTCTGACCAGATAGGAACGGCGGACGTCGCGATGACGGGAACTGGGACGAATGCTGAGGAGAAGCCGGTCTGCCGGGATCATTAGGGAGTCGTCCGGACCATAACGATCAGACGCGTGGGCCCCGGGAGTTTTGGGGGCGGGGGTGAAAGGCTTCGACGACGGTGGAGATGCCGCCGCGGGGGCGGAAGTCGCCCCTGACGAGGGCCCAGATGGGGTCGGTGGCGCGGACGATGTCGTTGAGGATCTGGTTGGCGATGTTTTCCTGGAAGATGCCGAGGTTGCGGTAGGTGAAGAGGTATTCCTTCAACGATTTGAGTTCGAGGCAGAGGTCGCGGGGCATGTAGCGGATGGAGATGATGCCGAAGTCGGGGAGGCCGGTTTTGGGGCAGACGCTGGTGAACTCGGGGTCGTCGATGAGGATCTCGTAGGCGGCGAACTGGTTTTTCCAGGTCTCGATGGCGGGGAAGGTGGCGTCGAGGCCAGCGGCGGCGTGAACGTCGGTGTAGGTGGGGGTCTGGGTGGGCATGGGGCTAGTTTATCGCGGCTCAAAACAAAGCCTACCTTGGCGACGATGAGGATGTCGCCAAGGTGGGCATCGGGTGTGGCGGCGATTCTAGTTGCGGCGGCCGAGGGTGGGGCGGTCGTCGGTGGTGGAGGAGGGGTTGTTGGGGTCGGTGGTGGGGCCGCCTACGCGACGGAGGGTGGGCTTGTTGTCCTTGCCCTTGTCGTTGAGCTTGCGTTTGTTTTCAAGGCGGGCGAGGCGGGACTTGATGTCGTCGAACTCGGAGGTGGTAACGATGTAGTCGGGTCGGGCGGGCATGATGGTGGCGATCTCATCCTCGGAGCGGCCGATGCGGTCGGGGGTCTGGGGGTGGTCGGAGAAGGCTTTGGAGAGGGTGCCGGGCTTGTGCTTTTCGAGAGCGTCGAGCTTTTCGAAGAACTGGATGAAGGCCTGGGGGTCGTAGCCGGCCTTGTACATGTACTGGAGGCCGAGCCAGTCGGCCTCGGACTCGAAGTTGCGGGAGAATTTGAGAAAGGTGAGGGGGACGGCGAGCTGCGAGGCCTCGTAGATGCCGTATCCGGTCCAGGAGCCCTGGGTGAAGATGATGAGGGGGATCTGGCCCATCTGCATGTAGTTCATGCGGGTCATCTCGCGGGCGGCGTGGTGGGCGGCGACGTGGGCGATCTCATGGGCCATGACGCCGGCGAGCTCGGCCTCCTCGTCGGCGGCGAGGATGAGGCCGGAGTTGACGTAGAAGAAGCCGCCGGGGAGGGCCATGGCGTTAATCTCATCGGAGTCGATGACCTTGATGGTGAAGGGGACCTTGGCGTCGGAGTTTTTGACGAGATTCTGGCCGATGCGGTTGACGTACTCGACGACGACGGGGTCGGTGACGAGGTGGGCGGACTTTTCGATCTCCATGGAGTACTGCTTGCCGTTCGAGATCTCCCAGTTGGTGGAGTAGAAGTTGCCCATGCCGCGAGCGCCGATGTTGCGGTTGCCGACGGCGGCGACATCATCCTCGCTTCCCTTCTTGATGTGGGGGTCGAGATTTTCGCCGGGGGACGGGAGGGAGTCGGTCTTGTTCTTTTTAGCAACGATGTCGCGGGCGGCCTTGTCGTCGGCGGCGGTGGGCGGGGTGCTGGTGCCGGGGTCCTTCGAGATTGGGGGGACGGGCGGTGTGGGCTTGGGGATGCCCTGGGCGAAGAGGCCAGCGGAGAGAGAGAGGGTAGCGGCCAGGCCGAGATGCGCGAGACGACGCATGGAGGGGGTTCTCCTTGGAAGCCGCTCCCCTGGTTCGAGGCGCAGCTTATCGCTTATTGGACGCGGTCTGGGGGTGATTGTGAGCCTGTGCTTGGGCTGGGGGCGGTGCGAAGACGCGGGGCTACCAGGTGTTGTAGGAGGTGCCGTCGCCGCCGAGCATCTGGGCTCCGGAGTGGACGTCGCCTATGCCGGAGTCGGTCTGGTCGAGGCTTTGGAGGGCGTCGGTCTGGACGGACTGCCAGGTGTCAGAGCGGTGGGTGAAGGGGTCGACGGGCATGACTTTGAGGTACCCGGCCTGGACGAGGTCATCGAGGGCCTGGGGGGCCTTCTGCTTGTCGATGGTGTAGGAATCGATGGCGGAGCGCATGGTGTGGAGGTCTTCGCGGAGGACGGCTTCGCGGGCGTTGCGGACGTTCTGGACGTAGGCGGGAACGGCGATGGCGGCGAGCAGGCCGATGATGACCATGACGATCATCAGTTCGATGAGGGTGAAGCCGGCGTGGGGAGAGCTCCCTGGCTTAGAGAGGGGCGGCGCTGTCAACCTACCTTTCCGCTTGAGGCCGCGAAAGGATGGGCCACGCGGCTTGAGGTGGCCGGAGGACTGGGTGGGATTGCGGGTTGGGGTGGGGCCTACCATGTGGAGTACTTTGTGCCGTCGAGGGCGGTGGCGTTGCTTTTGGTGTGGACGTCGAAGACGTTCTGGCCGCCGAAGGAGTCGGAGTCGGGGTCGTCCTGGTTGGAGCGGAGGCCCCACTCGGTGGAGTTGGTCATGGGGTCGACGGGGATCTTGCGGAGGAAGCGGACCTTTTTGGTCTGGACGTCGACGCCGTCGACGAGGGTCTGGAGATCGGGCGGGTAGTTCATGCTGTCGGTCTTGGTCTGGAAGGCGCCTTTTTCGGCGGCGTCCTTGTAGTGGTCGAGGGCGTCGCGCATCTCCCAAAGGTCGCGGCGGAGCTCGCGCTCTTTTTCACGGCGCACCTGGAAGCGGGCGATGGGGACGGCGGCGGCGGCGAGGATGGCGATGATGGCCACGGTGATGATGAGTTCGACGAGGGTGAGACCGGCATCGTTACCCGGAGAGGTTTGCGCGGACGTTGGCGCGGGTTCCGGAGAGGGCTTTGGAAATGATGTAAGAGAGACCATGCCGGACTCACTTCACGTGTACGACCGACGGTGTTCCGACGGCGGGGATGCTGGCCTGGCTGCTGTTTTTAGCGCCGACCCGGGGAAGAGCGAGCGTGGAGTCGCCGGCGGCGACGGCTTTGAAGGTGAGGATGCAGACGGCACCCTGTCCAGCGACGCCCGATGTGCTGGGTGGGCGGGAGGCGGAGATGGTGACGAGGCCGTTACCCTCGTCGCGGTGGACGATGGCGACGGCCTGGCCGTCGCGTCCGAGCAGGTCGCCGGAGTCGACGTTGACGAGCTGGAGGACGGCGGGGTTGAACTGCAGCTGGAGGGGGACGGAGTAGAGATCGCGTGCGCCCGCGGCCATGACGGCGACCTGAAAGGTGCTGCCGACGGTCTGGTTGGAGGTTGGGGGAACGACTGAGAAGCTGATAGGGGCGCCGGCGGCGGCCTGGGCGGCGGGGTTGGCCGGAGATGCGGCGGGTGCGGGGATGCCGGGGCTTGGTGTCTGGGTGGGCGGCTGGGTTGGCATTTGGGCCTGCTGGCTCAACTGGCCGACCATGGAGGAGGCGGCGACGGCGGCGGTGGTGGTGCCGTTTGCGGGACGCGGCCGGGGGACGACTGGGAAGGTGAGATCAGCGGTGGGGTTCTGGCGGAGCTCGATGGACTGGCCGGTGCCGGTGTCAATAGCGCGGGTGTTGAGGCGGGTGAGGACGGACTCGCGGACGATGTGGGGGATAAGGAGGAAGATGATCTCATCCTGCGCGGTCTCCTTCTTCTGGGTGGAGAAGAAGTACTTCAGGAAGGGAAGTTCGCCGAGACCGGGGGTACCGTCGACGCCGCGAGTGTCCTGCTTGGAGAGGATGCCGGCGAGGATGGAGGGCTCACCTTCCTTGAGCTGGATGACCTGCTCAATGACGCGCTGCGAGAAGATGGGCTCGACGACGCCGGAGATGGTCTGGTCACCGTTGTGGGTGGAGACTTCGATTTTGAGCTTGAGCGAGACCTCGCGGTCGTAGTGGACGGTGGGGGTCATGTCGATGTTGACGCCGACGTCGGTGTAGGTGAACTGGGTCTGGACGCCGATGGAGCCGACACCCGTGGCGACGCCGGCGTTGTAGCTGCCGGTGGCGACGGGGATCTTGGAGCCGATCTTGAGGGTGGCGCGCTGGCCGTCAGTGGCGCGGATGCGGGGATTCTGGAGGATACGGGTGTCGGCGTCCGAGAGCAGGGCGTTGACGGTGCCGCCGGTGACGGAGACGGCAAAGTTGGTGGCGTTGAGGCTGCCGAGTTGATTGAGGGTAAGGTTGGTGGCGCCGGTGGTGGTCGGCGTGGTTCCGGTGCCGGAGCCGGAGCCGGCACCGGTGCTGGTTCCGGAGGTGGTGGTGGTGGTGCTGGCGGTGGGGGTGAGTCCGAAGGAGGTGGGAAGGGTGATGCCGAGGTTGCGGATCTTGTCGCGGTTAACCTCAAGCACGGCGACGTCGACGACGACCTCAGGCTTGGCGCGGTCGAGATCGTTGAGGAGCTTCTGCGCGAGCAGGAGCTGGTCGGGGGTGGCGCGGATGACGATGGCGTTCTGGGTGGGGATGAGGGCGAGCTTGGCGGTGGGATCGAGGACGTTGCGGAGTGCGGTGAAGATCTCGTTGGCGTCGTTCTGCTGCGCGGCGTTGGTGAGGTAGAGGGTCTGGACGGCGAGCTCGTCGAGGTCGGTGCGCTTGGTTCGGGTGTTCTGGGCGACGAAGATGGTGTTGGGGGTGATGACCTTGTAGAAGGTGCCGGCAATGGTTCCGACGATGCGGAGTGAATCCGAAAGGGAGACGGCGGTGAGGTCGACGGGGATGCGCTTGGAGGTGTAGTCGGGATCGAAGAGGACGTTGAGGCCGGCGACCTTGCCGATGGCCTGGTAGATGAACTTGACGTCTTCGACGGCGTGGAGGGTGATGGGGTCGTTCGAGACGGGCTGGAGGGTGGCGGGGCTGGCGACGTTGCCGAGGGAGGCGAGGGCGGCGTCGGCGGGGGAGAGCTGTGGATTTTGGGAGTTTTGCGCGGAGGCAGGGTCTGAACTGGAGCCAGGGCCGGAGGCGGAGGGACCGGGCGGAGCGGGCGGGGCGGAGATCAGGAGCTGCTGAAGCTGGAGGATCTCCTGCTCGGCGGTCTGGTTGGAGGAGTCGATCTGGTGGGCGCGGATGAACTCGTTGAGGGCACCGTTGAGGTCTCCGTTCTGGCGGAGGACGCGGCCGCGATCGACGTGGGCGACGCCGGCCTGGAAGCGGAGGCGCTCGTAGCGGGTCCTGTAGCGGAGGTCGCCGGGGCTCTTGAGATGGGCCTGGCGGAACGCCTCGTAGGCGGCGTCGTAGTCTTCGCGGATCTCGGCGGTCTGGCCGCGTTTATCCCAGGCCCGGGCGGATTGTGCGTGCGCCGGTGCGGTCTCACGGGAGAGGCCAACGAGGAGGAGGACCGGGAGGGCGCGGCGGACGAGAGCGAAACGGGTGGGGTTCAGAGGTTGCCTTCGAGCCATTCTGCTTCCGTCGACCTCCTTTTGGCCTGAGTGTGTGGAGGCGCCGTGGGCACCGAGAACACGGGACTTAGCAGAGTCTAGCCAAGAGTGTTCGGGGCCTTCCGCATTCGCGTGAGTATAGCATCGGGACACTTCCGGGACAGATGGTATCTGAGGCTGCGCATGACCGGCGGTAATGCCGGGTTCGCGTTGGTTGACTTTGTTGCGGCAGTAGATAGAGGCGCGGGCCAGTGGTGGTTAGACGGCGGCGAGGCGCTGGGGTGAGGCGATGGCTGTGGGACGGGCAATGGGCGGGCGGGGGATGGCGGTTGCGTGACGAGCTTTGGTCGGGCCGAGTTTTGATTCCGGCGGTGTGCGCGATGTGGGTTGGGCGTGGGGGTCGCATGTTAAAGTGAGAGGTCCGATGCCTCGATCTCTCTCCAATCCGACCGCAGCGCAGGCGCCGAAGCCGGTGGTGAAGCAGAAGGACCGTGACCCGGTGGCGTCGGGCCAACGGGATGCGGCGTTCAACCGATCGGCGAGCTTCAACTATTTTCTGACGGACCGGTTTGAGGCGGGGGTGGCGCTGCGCGGGACCGAGGTGAAGTCGATTCGCGAGGGCAAGGCGAATCTGAAGGATGCGTACGGTCTGCTGAAGGACGGGGAGTGTTTTCTGCTGAACGCGCATATAGGTCCGTTTTCGCACGGCAACGCGATGAATCACGAGTCGCTGCGGACGCGCAAGCTGCTGCTGCACAGGGCGGAGGTGCGGAAGCTGGAGGTGGCGACGCGGCAGAAGGGGTTCACGCTGATTCCGGTGAAGCTGTACTTCCGGAATGGCCGGGTGAAGTGTGAGCTGGCGCTGGCGAAGGGCAAGCAGGACTGGGACAAGCGCGAGACGGAGCGGAGGCGCGAGGCAGATAAGGAGACCAAGGCGGCGGTGGCGCGGAGCCAGCGGAGGTAGACGCCTGGACGGGTAGACGCCGGGACGGGTCACTGGGTGGGGAGCGGTTTCGGGGTGACGGGTTACGGTTGCGCCGTTACGATGGGGTCTGGGGATTCAAGGGACCTATGACTACTAGACTTTTGTTTCAGGATTTGGGTGGGTTGCAGACGCCGCTGCTGGCGGTGTTCGCGGTGGACCTGGCGACGGGAAACGATGCGGATGCGATGCCGGCGCTGCTGACGGCCTCGGACGGAGTGGCGGGCGCGGCGGAAAGATTTCTGCGCGGGGGTGAGTTCAAGGCGGCGGTGGGCGAGACGATGCTGCTGCACAGTCCGGGCGGATTGAAGGCGGAGCGGCTGCTGGTGGTGGGGCTGGGAAAGGCGAAGAAGCTGAACCCCGACCAGGTGCGCAAGGGGGCGGGAGCGGCGGTGCGGTTCGCGAAGCCGCGCGGGTTTCGAGAGATGGCGATCGCGTTTCCCGAGGACAAGGCGCTGAGTGACGAGCAGCTGGCGGAGCTGCCGTGCGATCTGACGGCCCGGGCGCTGGTTGAGGGTGCGGAGCTGGCTGATCCGGACTACGACACCTACAAGAGCGACCGGAAGGACCGGTCGATGGTGGCGGTGACGGTGGTGGCGGCGGCGGCCGCGGAGAGGTCGGTGCAGGAGGAGATCCGGAGCGGGTTCGGCGAGGGGCAGATGGTGGGGGCGGCGCAGAACTTCACGCGGTCGCTGGTGAATGAGCCGGGCAATGTGCTGACACCGACGGCGCTGGGAGAGCGGGCGCGGGCGATGTGCGCGGAGGTGGGGCTCCGGTGCGAGGTGCATTCGACGGAGAGGATCAAGGAGCTGAAGATGGGTGCGCTGTGGGCGGTGGCGCAGGGGTCGGAGGAGCCGCCGGCGCTGATTGTGATTCGGTATGAGCCGGAGGGCGGGGCGGGGTTGAAGGATGGCGCGCCGGTGCTGGGGCTGGTGGGAAAGGGCATCACGTTCGACACGGGCGGCATTTCGATCAAGCCGGCGGACGGGATGGAGAAGATGAAGTACGACATGGCGGGTGCGGGCGCGATGCTGGGGGCGATGCGGGCGATTGCGCAGATGAAGCCGAAGGTGCGGGTGATCGCGGTGATCTGCTCGGCGGAGAACATGCCGGACGGGAGGGCGTTCAAGCCGGGGGATGTGGTGACAGCGATGTCCGGGAAGACGATCGAGGTGGTGAACACGGATGCGGAGGGGCGGATGGTGCTGGCGGACGGTCTGCACTACGCGAAGACGCTGGGGTGCACGCACCTGATCAACGCGGCGACGCTGACGGGGGCGATCGGGGTGGCGCTGGGGCGGCTGAATGCCGGGATGTTTTCGAACGACGATGCGACGGCGGCAAGGTTTGAGGGCGGGCTGAAGGCTTCGGGGGAGAAGTTCTGGAGACTGCCGTGCACGGACGACTATGCGGACCAGATCAAGAGCCCGATCGCGGATATTCAGAACACGGGGACGACGCGGTATGGCGGGTCGATTACGGCGGCTATGTTTCTGAAGGAGTTTGTGGGGGAGACGCCGTGGATCCATCTGGATATCGCGGGGACGGCGTGGGATGACGACGCGAAGCCCTGGATGGCGAAGGGGCCGACTGGGATTGGGGTGCGGTCGATTGTGGAGTGGGTGAGGGGGTATGGGGTGGGTAGCTTCTAGCTTCTAGCTTTTAGCTGTTGGCTAAAGGCCAAGGGCATCAGGCTAGGAGCTAGAGGCTAAGAGCTTGATTACATGACGGGGGGGACGGTGATGCCGAGGTAGCCGAGAGCTCGGGTGAGTTCGCGATCGGCGACGGCGGCGGTGGCTAGGAGGAGGGTTCGGCGGGCGGGGTCGGTCTCGTTGAGGACGTGGTGGCGGTGGTAGAAGTTGTTGAACTGCTGGGCGAGTTGGAAGGCGTAGCGGGCGAGGATGGCGGGCTCGGCGGCGGCGACGGCCGCGTCGAGGACGGAGGTGAGGCGGGAGGCGAGCAGCCAGGTCTCCCAGATGCTGGTGTCGTCGTGGGCGGAGAGGAGGGGGGAGAGGGCTTCGGGGGCGAGGCCGAGGAGTGCATCGAGGGTCTCGGGCGCGGTGGCGCCGGCCTTGCGGAGGATGTTGGCGGCGCGGACGGCGGCGTACTGGATGTAGGGGCCGGTCTCTCCTTCGAAGCTGAGGGCGTCGCGGAAGTCGAAGGCAATGACGGTGTTGCGGGTGAAGCGGAGCATGAAGAAGCGGAGTGCGCCGACGGCGATCTTGGTTGCGACCTCGAGCCTGTCAGCATCTGGGAGTTCGGGGTGGCGGGCGTCGACCTCTTTGGCGGCGGCGGCTATTAGTTGGTCGATGAGGTCATCGGCCTTGACGCCGAAGCCTTTGCGACCGCTGACTTCGAGGTAGGGGCGGGCGCGATCCTCCTCGCTGACGGTGTACCCGAGGTCCATGGCGCAGCGCGGTGTGAGGGCGACCATCTCGTAGGAGAGGTGGGTGTAGAGGTCGGCCTGGGCGGCGAAGCCCATGCCGCGGAGGGCGGCGATGACGTTGTTCTGGGGGTCGTTCTGGCGGGAGTCGATGACGTTGTAGATCGCGTCGGCGTGGCCGAAGGAGGGTGGCGGGGGTGCGGCGGCGCGGTCGCTGGATGGATCGCCGGGGTGTTCGTCAGCTGAGGTGTTCGAGGTGTTTGAGGTCGAGATCCAGCAGGTGTGGGTTGGGTATTCGTGGAAGACCTTGTAGCCGAAGTCCTTGCCGGGGAGGAGGCCGAACTTCCAAAGGTGGTAGGCGATGTCTTTGCCGACGTAGGTGACGGTGCCGTTGGATCGGACGATGATCTTGGCGTCTTCATCCGGGCCCGCGGGGTCGGGATCTGCGGGGTCGGGGCCTGCGGGGTCGGAGGAGTCGGAGATTGCGCTTCCCTGCCCTGACGAGGCGGCGGGCTCGGGACTGCCGGCGCGGCGCATGACGTAGCAGCCCTTATTTTTGCCCTCGGTCTCGAGGTAGAGGACGCCGCGATCGAGCATGAGGGTGCGGGCGGCGTCCCAGAAGTGCAGCGAGAGGATCTCGGACTCGCGGGGGAGGAAGTCGTACTCGATGCCGAGGCGCTCCATGGTCTGGAGGTGGCGGCGGAGGACGGCGGTGGCGACGAGGTTGGCGATGACGGCGATGTCGTTGGCGCCGCCGGATGCATCGGCGCCGGCTTCGAGGGCGTGGAGGGTACTGAGGCGGATCTGTTTGCGGGCGGGGGCGAGCTCGGGGTCTGCGGTGTACCACTGGGAGACGCGGGCGTAGAGATCCCAGCAGAAGAAGTCGATGCGCTGGTTGGTTTCGAGGAGTTCGGTGAGGAGTTCGCGGACGCTGCTGAGATTTTTGTCTTCGAGCTCCCTGAGGCCGACAACGATATCCGCGACCTGGACGCCGGTGTTGTCGATGTAGTTCTGGACGCCGATCTGGTAGCCCGATTTGTAGGCGTCGGGGCGGAGGAGGCGGGCAAAGGTGTCGCCGAGGATGGCGTTGCGGAGGTGGCCGATGTGGGCGGCCTTGTTGGGATTGATGCTGGTGTGCTCGATGAGCCGGAAGCCGGGGCCGCCGACGTCGGCGTGCTGATCCCGGGCCATGCCGCTAAGGGTTGCGGCGCGATCCAAGCGGACATTCAGGTAGCCAGCACCGGCGACTTCAACGGCAGAGATGCCGGGGAGATGGCCGGCGGCGACGGACGCGGAGAGGTGGCTGGCGAGCTCCTGTGCGATGACGCGGGGAGCCTTGCGGAGGCGCTTGGCGAGATCGAAAGCGACGGGGGTGGCGAGCTCGCCCATGGCGATGCCGGGGGGCTGCTCGATGGGGATGTGCGGGAGGTGGAGATCGTAGATCGAATCGAGGAGCTCCTGAACGGATCGGACAAAGGTCTGCTGGATGGTGCGATACATGCCGGAGGTTCACCGCTGGGAGAGAGGATGTCTGGGTTGGAACAGTTTACGTGAGCGAGTGAGGGTGGCGGGTCAGGGGAGGTGTTTGGGGAGCTCGTGGATGTCGTCGAGGAGGGGCTTGTGGGGGAGGGTGTGGAAGCGGTGCCAAAGGAAGAGGACGCCGCCGACTCCGGTGACCGAGAGAAGGAGCCAGGCGTGGAGGGCGAGGCCGAAGAGGGCGGCCTCCCCGAGCGGAGCGCCGTGGCTGGAGAGCGAGGTTTTGACCGCCCACTCGAAGGTTCCGATGGCTCCGGGGGAGCTGGGGATGAGGTAGGAGAGGTTGGCGACGGAGACGGCCTGCCAGGGGCCGATGCGGTCGAGCGTGGAGCCAGGGGCGCCGCTGAGGCCGATGAGGTGCGCGGCGGAGACGAAGATCATGCCTTCGCTGGTCCAGATGACGGCGGTCTGGAGGAGGAGGAGGAGTGATCCGGAGAGGCCGATCTCGCGGATGCAATCGAGGGCGAGGAGGAGCCAGTGCTCGATCTTCGCGAGGATGGGTTTGTTCGGGAGGCGGGCGAACAGGGAGCGCAGCGGGTGGGCCTCGCTGCCGAGGGTGCGGGCGGCGAGGAACAGGGTGAGAAGGCCGACGGTCGAGAGGACGAGGAGCGACTCGGCGAGGACGCGGGAGTGGTGGGAGACGTTGGGGCCCATGAAGCGGACGAACAGGAGAACGAGGATGAAGACGTCGAGGAGTTTCTCAAGGATGACGGTGGAGAGGAGGACGGAGGGGCTGGCCCCGATGTCGCCGGCGTAGCTGAAGACGCGCATGACGTCGCCGATGCGGAAGGGGAGGATGTTGTTGGCGGCAAGCGACGTCATGAGGACGCGGGCGCAGGTGGGGAAGCGCACACCGGTGCCCCGGAGCATGCGCGACCAGCGAACGCAGCGAAGGGTGTAACTGGCGGCGGTGAAGGCGAGCACGCCGAGGATCCAAGGGGGGTTGGTGAAGCGAAGGGCGAGGATCTGGCCGAAGGAGATTCCCTTGAAGGTGTACCAGAGGAAGAAGGCGCTGATGAGGAGGCCGGGGAGGGTCTGGAGGAGGCTTCGACCGCGGGATTTGCTCATGCTGGCTGACTGGATGGGGGGAGGTGCGCGGACACTGGGGGGCGAGCCATCTGACAGTTATTGTACGGGGCTGGAGGGCGGGTTGATGTGCTTGCGGCTGGGGTGTCGGGGCGCGCGGGGGCGGGGGCCCGAGCAGAACTGCGGGGGGATGGAGGGTTCGGGAGTGCTTGGGGTCAGTTTGCGGGAGGGCTTGCGCTGGCCTGGAGCGGGGCCTGCACCTTGAGGACGACGCTTTGCCCGTCCTTGGCCTGCATGGCGGAGTAGAAGGTGCGGAGCTCGGGGTATTCCGCGGCCTTGAAGATGATCTCGCCGAGCATGTAGTTGCGGCGGGTGGTGAAGCTGTTCGACGTCGCCTCGGAGGTGGTGGTGTAGAGGGCGAAGGTGTGGAAAGGAATGTTGCCGGGGAGGGGGATCGACTCGACGGAGAGGTCCTTCGGAAAGGTGATGCGGATCGCATCCTGCACCATGTGGGCATATTCGAAGTAGACGGCGATGTCGCGCTTATCGCGGGTGAAGGCGGCCCTGGGGTTGGCTTCGAAGAGGTCGCCGGGGAGGAGCAGGCGCTTTCCGGTGGCGGAGCCGAGCGCTCCCTTGACGTCGAAGACGACGGTGAGCGGCTGCTCGAAGTCGGCGAGCTTTTCGATGCTGAGGACCTTGACTTCCATCCCGCGGGGGAGCATTTCCTCCATGCGGGTGCGGAGATCGCGTTTGAGGCTATCGTCGTCGCCTGCGAGCGATTGCTGCCTCCATTGAAGCGCGGGGGCGCCGATGTAGGTGAGCTTGACGGTTCCCGAGGCGACTCCCTCCTTATCGAGGGCGAGGTTGGCGACGCGCTGGATGCGGGAGGCGGTGTAGCTCTCAGCCGGGCTTTCGGCGATGATGGCGCCGCCGTCGACCTGGCGTATGCCGCCGGTCATGGTGTGTTTCCAGGACAGGTGTTCGAAGGGGCAGAAGCGCGATCCGGGATCGAGGAAGTGTTCCTTTCCGTCGATGTTGACGATGGCGATGGCGTCATCGAGCTGCGAGAAGCTGAGGAACGAGGGGAAGAAGATGCGCTGGCTGCGATCGGAGACGAGCATGAGGTAGGACTTCATGCCGGCGGCTCGGGCCATGGCGACGAACAGCTGGGCGAGTTCGTCACTGGTGCCGCGCCCGCGCTTCCAGAGGTCATCGGTCGATTTGAGTTCACCGAAGCCCTGCGCCTTTTCTTCCGCGCCGGAGCGATTGCGGGTGAAGTCGGTGTTTTCGAGTTTCTGAACGGCGGCATAGAGCTTGCGGAGCTTCTGTTCCTGGGAGTCCGCGGGGAGGGTGAGATCGGCGACGGCGGCTTTGACGGCGGGTCCGGGCCCGATGAAGCGGTCGCGCTTTTTCGCCCAGTATTTGCTCTCGCCCTTCCAGTACTCGTCGGAGGTGCGATAGCCGGTGTAGTAGAAGAGGACGCGGTAGCTGAGGCTCGAGATGGGAGGCATGAACTCCTCCTCGGGCGCGGGCGGGATGTCGTGGACGGAGAGCTCGATGAGACTTTCACCCTTGCCTCCGATTTCAGAGTCCTTGACCTTGGCGTCGGAGGGAAGGATGGGGGTCCAGGCGATGCTGGTGGAGAGCTGCCCGCGCTCGTCACTCGAGATGAGGGTCTGACTGGTGGGCCGCCAGGTGTAGTGGGCCTTGCGGGTATAGAGCTCGGACTGGATGTACCAGGAGGGTGGAACGAAGTAGTGGTCGTCGTAGCGGAGCTTGTAACGGTACTCGATGATGCTGCCGACCTGCACGTCGGGCATGCTGAAGACCTTGGCGACGTAACGGAAGCCCTGGCCCTTGCCGATGAGCTTCTCGTAGGGCTTGCCGGTGAAGGGGATCACGGAGCCATCGGGGTGGATGGTGCGGCCGGCAATGTCTCCGATATAAAGCGCCGCGGGGCCGACGGCGGAGTATTTCAGCTCGATATCTCCGAACCTTTTCCCGCCTTCGTTGAGCACCTTGAGGCGGACGTACACGCTGAACATGTGCAGCTTGTCTTCGGTGGTCTCTTCGCGAAAGAGATAGACGGCGGCGGCTCCGGGGACCTGCGGCTGCGCGGTCATGGAGAGCTCTTCGGGGGTGGGCGCGGTCCATTGATCGGCGAAGGCAGCGGAGGGGAGGAGAGCAGCGGCGGCGGCGAGGGTGAGGCGGAGCAGAGATTGAGACAGGGGGCGCATGGTGGATTCCTTGGGTATGCATCCGCGCACTCGTGGGTGCGCGGATGGAGTGGGCTTACTGCTTCTTGAGGATGGCGTTGTTCCCCTCGTCGGCGGCGATGACCCCGGCGAGCTTCTGGACGTCGGGGTAGCGGTCGGCGGGGAGCGAGATCTGGCGCACGGTGTAGGTGCGGGCGTAGTGGAGGGTGCGGTCGTGGAGTTGGGACGAGCTCTCGTAGGAGGCAAAGCCGAGGTCGATTTTGACGGGGTCCGGGATTTCATCGACGGCGTACCCGGCGGGGAGTTCGATATCGAAGTCGTCGCTGGCCTGGAGCGTTTCGCGTAGGTCGATGGGGACGAGGCGAGGTTCGCGATCGGGTCGAAGACCCTCGGTGCCGAGGATGCGGGGGCGGAGCATGAGAAGCGGACCGACGGATCGGGCGAAGCGGTCCGCGGAGATGGTGTAGGTGGTGGTGAGGTCCTTGTTGAGGGCCTCGGCGTTGACGGTCTTCACCTCTCCGAGCGAGAAGGCGGGGAAGTCTACGGAGAGGAGGTGGTCAAAGAACTCCGCCTGCTGCCGGGCGTCGCCGGAGAGGGAGAGGTCGCGACGGTGCTCGGAGAGGTCGCCGAAGCGCTTTTCGATTACCGTGCCCTTGAGGGAGCCATCGGGCGCGAGATGGAAGCTGGCCGAGCGGTGGATGGTGTTGAGCTCGGGGGGGAGGACGGGGAGGTGAATGACCTGGCTATCGGCGCCCTCCATGAGGATGCCGTAGCCGCCCTGGAGATTGTGCTCGAGCTGGCCGAAGGCGGTCTTCTCCCAGGTGGGATCGAAGATGAGGTAGCGTCGGCCGGACTTCGAGGTGACGACGCTGCGGAGCTTCGGGGAGGTGTAGTTCTTCGGGATCTCGATGGCTGCGATCATGTGATCGCCGACGAGCGACGGGGCTTCGGGATCGACGACACCGCGGCGGTGGTCGACCATCATGAGAGCGGAGTGGATGCCGACGGCCGAGAGCATGGCGGAGAGCAGGGTGGCCTTATCCTTGCAGTCGCCGAAGCGATTGTGGAAGGTATCCGCGGCGAAGTGGGGCTGGTAGCCGCCGATGCCCATCTCGATGGCGAAGTAGCGGACCTGCTGCTGGACGAACTCGGCGATGGGTTCGGTGCGGTCGTAGAAGTCGGTGTGGGAGCCGGCGAGATCGCGGGCTTTGGCGGCGATTTCGGGCGAGGCGACGAGGCGATCCGCCGCGAGCCGACCGTACCACTGGCCGATGCTCTGCCATGTACCCTCGGTGGCGAAGGGGACGCCGGGGCCGGTGTAGTGGATGGTCATGCGGCCGGCGAGCGCGGCCTCGTCGGGGGTAAGGGGGACGCGGGCGAGGTCGATGCCAGGGATCCCCTTCATCTCCCATCGCCAGTGCTGGTGTTCGAGGTCGATGGGCTTCCCTTCCGGGTGGTGGGCCCAGACGGTGCCGAAGCTGTAGCCGGCGGGGAGCTCGAGGGTAAAGGTCTGGCTGAGGCTGGGAATGCTTTCCTGAAAGAACCAGGTCTTCTCGGTGAGGTAGGGACGGACGATCTGCTCGAACTCGTAGGCGACGAAGCCGCCGGGATCGCGGGGGGGACTGGCGAGCTTCTGCTTTTGATCGGAGAAGAGATTGCCCTCGCCGAAGCCGCGTTCCATGATCTCGCTGTCTTTGAGGGCGTACTCATGACCGCCGGGAGCGATGCTCCAGACGTGGAGGCTGGTGATCCGGGTGTCCTTGTCGAAGGTGACGCCGACCATGCCCTGGTCGCGGCCCTGGGGGCGAAGTATTTTGACGACACGGCGGCAGTGCACCGTGGCGCGGCCGTCTGGGTAGACGGTGTAGACGGTGTCGTCGAGGAGAACGACGGCGTCGGTATCGGGAGCGTATTTGGGAAGCGTGGAGGCGGCGGCGGAACGAACCCAATCGGGGACGCTGTCGGGCTTCGACGCGATGGCGGGGAGGGTGGAGAGGAGGCCGAGAGAGAGGAGGGCCAGCCAGGGGATGGCCCTGCGGCTAGGGCAGAAAACGCGCTCGTTCATGGGATCGCCTCGCGCGAAGGTGTGTCAGCAGGAGCCTGCAATTTGCCGCGGACCGCTGCGTGGAATGCCCGAGTTATACGGCGCGAGGGGGGGAAGAGCAAGCGAAATCGCTACCGCAGAGGAGAGAGCCGGTGGCGAAAAAGTTGCAGATGGAATGGCCGTTGAGAGACGGAGGCGAGGAGCTACGGGAGGCGCAGGGGACGGAAGCCGGAGACGGGAAAGAGGCCGGTGGGGTAGTCCTCGTTGGGCTGCTGCTGCTTGAAGAGGTAGCGGATGAAGAAGCCGCCGGACGCGGTCTTGTAGTTGTTGGTGTTGTTGGCGGAGAGGAAGCCGCCGACGTACCAGTGGTCGGCGATGCGGTAGGAGCCTTCGGAATCGAGCGCGTAGTTGAGGCCGGTGTTGCTGTTGAGCGGATAGAAGGCGTTGTTGAAGCCGGTCTGGAGGGGGCGGTCGAGGGGGAAGTAAGCTCCAGAATCTTCCTGAAAGGTCTGGACGCCGACGGCGCCGTTGAGGGTGTAGTGGAAGTCGGTCTTGTAGTAGCCGTTGTAGGTGACGGGGACGGACGCGAGGAAGTAGACGTTGGGGCTGAAGTATCCGCCCTGGCCGTAGGTCATGCCGCGCTCGTTGTGGTCGTAGTGCATGGCGAAGAGGTTTCCGCCGACGTTGAGGGTTCCGTAGCCGGGCCAGCGGGCGACTCGGAAGTATGCGCCCATGAGGCCCTCGTACTTCTTGTTGTCGAGGACGTGGAAGCCGGTGAGGGTGCCGCCGTCGCCGGAGAGGTAGAGGCCGGCCTTTTCGCCGCCGACATCGATGCGGGCGCCACCGGTAGTGGAGATGACGCCGCCCCAGATGTTTCCGGAGAAGACGTTGGTGACAGAGCCGGGGTCGCGGAGGCCAGCGTAGGAGAGCTGGGTGTCCTTGACGCTGTCACGATCGCCAAAGATGGTGAAGTGGCTGCCGAGATGGACCTGGGCGCGGGCGGTGATGTTGGAGACGAGGAACTTGTACGGTGTGTATCCGGCGGCGACGGAGAGGTGCTTGCTGGTGAGCTGGAGTTCGCCGCCGATGCCGCTGGAGAACTGCTGTGCCGGTGTGTTGAGGGCGTTTCCGGGGAGCGTGCCGAGGATGGGAACGGCGCCGGTCGCGTTTTGGAGGGCGTTGCTGTCGATGGTCCCGGAGTTGAGGAAGACGGGACGGGGGACGACCGTGACGCGGAGGGCTTTGCCGAGGACGGCGGCGGCTTCGACGGGAGCTTCGATGTCGATGAGGCGATCGAAGCCGGGAGTTCCGCTGCGGTAGCGGGCTGACCCCGTGCCGCCGATCCAGGCGCTGTAGGAGGCTTCGAGGCTGGCGAGGTCGCGCTCGGTCTGGTCGCGCTGCGAGCTTCCGCCGGTGGGAACGGTGCCAGAGGGGTCGTAGGATCCGCGGAGGGGAGGGACGTTCTTGGCGGTGAGCTCGGCGTCGGTCGGGGGGATGCCGATGGAAGCGGGCGGGCCGAGGACGGGGTAGGGCTGGGAGGCGAGGGGCTGGGCGACGCTGGGATACGCGAGGGCGGGTGCGGGCGCCGAGCTTGCCTGGCTGGGCGCGGCGGAGCCATAGCTGGCGTGGCGGCGGGTGCTGCGGGGGGTAGAGCTGGCGGAGACGTCGGGCTGCGGGTACTGTTGGCCGGTGCTGTCGCCGGTCTGACGAGGCTGGGCGGTGAACTGGGTGTTCTGGGTGGGAGGCGAGATGTAGCCGTCAGAGGGGGGCTGGCTGCGGCCAGACATGCGGCCGTTGGCGCGGGCGGCCTGGTTGCCTGGGGCGTTGGGCATGTAGCGCGCGGTGGGGAGGACATCGGTGACCTCGCGCTGCGCGGGGCCGACCTGTGGTGTGGCGTCGCCGAGCTGGACGGGGACGGGCGTGGGCGTGAAGCCGGCGTTCAGGGTCGAGGGGACGTAGGGAACGTAGGGGCCGAAGGCGTCACGCTGGGAGACGGCGGCTTGCCCCTGAGACGGCGGGATGCCGGAGGGTGATCGGGAGGAGGGAGGCGGGAAGAGTGGGGCGAAGCCGGAGGCGGTCTGGGCTGGGGTCTGGGCTGGGGTCTGGGCGGATGGAGGTCCGAGATCGCCGATTGGTGGCTGGGTGGAGCTGGCTTGCGGTACATAGTCCTTCAGGGTCGACCGGCTGCCGGGGCGCGTCTGGTTGAGGCGGAAGGACGGGTTCGCCATGTACGACGGGACTACGCCGGTGGTGCCGTTGTAGGACGCGGGGCCGACGGAGACGCCGCTGCCGGGAAGTTGAACGGGGGCTTCGCCGTTCTGGTTGCCGTAGCTAGGGAGGTAGGGGCGGGCGGGCTGGGTGGCCTGCGCGTTCTGCGTTCCGGCGGCTTCGTCGCCACCACCGGAGAGGAGGGAGGCGAGGTCCTGAGACTGGGTGGCGGAGGGGAGGCGAACGGCGGGGGCGGGCTGGCTGAGGGCGTTGGCGAGTTCGGCGCCGGGGTCTCCGGGTGGGAGCGCGGCGAGGGAGGCTCGGAAGTAGTCGGCGGCGCGTCCGTTGTTGCCGCGTGCCTGCTCGAAGCGGGCGCCGAGGGTGAGCATCTGGGCGTCTTTGGGGTAGGCGTCCAGGCCGTAGCGGAGCCAGGTTTCGGCGGACTTGGTGTCCGCGGAGGCGAGGGCGGCGCCGACGGCGGACTTGTAGTCAGAGGCGGTGGCGGCGGTCATGTCCTGCGCCTTGAAGATGAGGACTGCCTGCCGGGGGAGGCCGGCGCGGGCGTATCCGGCGGCCAGGGCGCGAAGGACACCGGGATTCTCTGGGAAGGCTTTGGCGGCGGCGTTGAGGATGGCGAGTGATCGCTTCTCGTTGCCGGAGGCAGCGGCCTGATTAGCGCGGCGGACGGCCCAGTTGGTCCAGATGGTCTGGACGGTGCGACGCTGTTCGTCGGTGAGATCCTGGCGGCCGCCGAGCAGCATGAGCTGGCGGTAGAGGCCGGCGTCGTTGGTGCCGTTGAAGAGGAGCCAGGCGTCCTGGACATCGATGTCCGCGGGTGCGGCGGCGTGCTGGGCGGAGTAGTGCTGCTGGACGCGATTGATGAAGACCATGGCCTGCTGGGGCTGGCCGAGGCCGTTGTACACGGCGCCGAGGGTCTGGAGGTACTCGGGATCGTTCTCAAGCTGGAGGCGGACCTGCTGCGGGATCTGCTGCGCCTGAGCGAGGGCTTCGCCATCGCGGTTGGCGCCATGGAGGACGGTGAGGAGGCCTTTCCAGGCGTCGGGGCGATCGGGATGTTCCGACAGCACCTGGCGGTAGATGGGGTAGGCCTGCTGGCTGTTGTTGCGGGAGAGGTAGACGCCCGCGAGTTGGAGTTCGAGGGCGGTAGACGGCTTCTGGTTGGCGGCGGTCTGCGCGGCGACGGCTCGCTCGAGGATCTCCTGCGCGGCGTCGAGCTTGTTGGAGGCCTGGTAGACGGAGGCAACGGTGGCCTGGAAGCCGGGGTCGCGCATAGCGGTCTCGTAAATGGAGGGCGGCATTACGGTGAGGGCCTGGAGCGCCTGCGGATCCTGCTTGAGTGCGTGCTCGACGCGAACGATTCCCTGCCAGGCGGAGACGTTGTTCGGGTCGACGGCGAGCACCTGGCGGAGGAGGCCGGCGGCCTGATCGAGGTGGTTCGCCTGCTGGAGGAGGCTGGCGTACTGGAGCTGGGTCTCCACCTTGAGGCCGCCCGCGTCGGCGGGAAAGGGCAGGTCGAGGGCGCTGCGAAGGATGCGCTGGGCGTCGGCATCGCGGCCGACGGAGGAGTAGGCGGAGGCGAGGGTGCGGAGGAAGTCGGGATCCCGCATGAGCTGCGCGCGAACGGGGGCGGGGATGCGGCGCTCGGTCACCAGCGCCTGCGTGGCGTCGCCGGAGCCGAAGTGCGCCATGAAGAGGCCGCGCCAGGCTGCCGGGGCGGAGGGCTTGGCTTTGACGAAGCGGTCGAAGACCTTGACGGCGGCCTCGGGCTGCTGCGCTTTAAGGAGGGTGCCACCGAGACCTTCGAGCGCCTCGGGGCTGCTGGGGCGGAGGGCGAGGGCGGCCTGGTACTGCTGCTCGGCGGTGGTGAGGTCGTTTTCGTTCAGGGCAAGGGCGCCGTCACCCAGGGTGGAGTAGAAGTGGGCGGTGGAGAGTGCGGTCTCAAGGCCGGGATCCTTGGCGCCGTTCTGCTTTGCCTGATCGAGGAAGCTGATAGCGGCGCCGAAGTTCGACTGCTGCATGCGGATGTAGCCCAGGCCGGCGAGGGCGCGGGCGCTGGCGGGATCGTTCGCGAGGATGGCTTTGAAGCGGGCCTCGGCCTCTTCGATGTGCCTGGAGTTAAGCGCCTTGTACGCCTCTTCCATCTCGGCTCCCCGGGCTCGGCCGGCGATGACTTCTGCCGATGGCTCCGCGGGGACGGGGGCTGTCGCGGTGGGGAGCGTGGGCGCGCCGGCGGTGGAGGTGCGGACCTGGGCGGATGCGGGGGCGGAGGATGCGGCGGCGGAGGGTTTGGGGGCCGCGGAGGGTTTGGGCTGGTTGCGCAGGGCCTCGGCGAGCTGAGGGTCGTTATGCTTTGCAAGGTAGGCGCGGAGCTCGGGAGCGGACGCGGGGTTCTGGGAGTCCCAGACGAGCGACTGACGCAGGGCTTTGGCGGCGGCGGGGTCGTTGGGGTGGCGATCGAGGTAGCGGCGGCCTTCGGAGCGGGTCTTGGGGTTGTAGGTGAGGATGCGGCCGAGGGCGATCTGGTAGCGGGAGTCGGCGGGGTACTTTTCGGTGAGAGCGTGGAGGCCGGCGACGGCGTGGGGTCTTCCCTCTTCGGTGGCGGCCTCGGTCTCGTAGTAGGCGAGGGCGAAGTCGCCGGGCGGCGGTGTCCCCCCGAAGACCTTGCGGTAGACGGCCATGGCCTGCGCGTACTGTCCGGCTTCGGCGTACTTGCCTGCCTGCTGGAGGGCGGCGGCCTGATTCTGCTGGGCACCGATGCTGTCCATGCGGGCTAGGCCGGGGTCCTTGGGGTTCACGGCGCGGAGGCGTTCCACGTAGGTGTTTGCGAGGGCGAGGTTGCCGCTGAGCTTGGCGGAGCGGGCGAGGCCACCGAGGGCTTCGGCGTTGTTGGGATCGGAGAGGAGGACCTGTTGCCAGGTCTGCGCGGCCATGTCCATGCGGCCGCGAACCTCGAGGGTGTGGGCCTTTTCGAGGAGCGCCTGGGTGGCTCCCCCCGAGGCCTGCGCGGCGGCGGGTGTGGAGAGGACGGCGAAGGCGATGGAGCCGCTGAGGAGGGCTGCCGCCAGGTGCCGGATTGTCGAGGGGCTCTTCATGGAGGTCATAAAGTGGGTGCCGGGAGGGTGGGGGTAATCAAAAGGGGTAACCCTCTTTCTCTCCCGAAGCTTACCTCCTTTCTCCGCGTTTGTACCGCACTATCTTGACAATCCGGGGCGGTATGGCGCGAAGGTTGTACCTGGATCGATACGGAGTTACCGCCAGTGGGTTACCAGTTTTCCGTCGCGGTCGAAGTGGTATCGACCCTCGCTCCAGCCGGTGGCGAAGAGGATGAGGTTCTGGTCGTAGTAGGCGGGATCCTTGCCGTAGAGGCCGGTGGCCCCGTTGCGAAAGGCGCCGACGCGGTCCATCTGGGTCTTGCCCTGCGACTTGAGATTGAGGGCGTGGAGGTAGGGGATGACGGCGGCGGAGAAGCCGACGGGGGCGTCGACGGAGATGGGGATTCCCTGGCCGTCGACCTTGTGGGGGGGCGTGACGTGGGTTTTGAGGTAGGCGGCCATGCCGGAGGTGGCCCCGAGGAGGCTCTTGAGGCCGGGAGTCGAGGAGTCGGAGAGGCCGAGCCAGAGGTAGACGCGGATGGCGTCGTAGCTGCCGAGGGGGCTGATGGTGTAGTCGCCGGACGCCAGCTCGGCGGGCGAGACGGAGGGCAGGATGGCAGCGCCGGCGGCGACCCAGTCCATGGCGAAGCCACCGGGAGAGCTGCGGGCGAGGATGTTGGGAAGGGAGCCCAGGATGGCGCTCCAGGGACCCTCGGGGAAGGCCTTTGAGAGGCGGACGAGGACGGGCGGGGGGAGGTAGCTGGGGTTGAGGATCCAGGTGTTGGGATCGGGGTGGAAGCCGACGGTTCCGGGCAGGAGCGTGGTTCCTACGCCCGGGACGCTGGCGACCTCCTGCTGCACGATGCGGGCGGCGATGAGGCTGCCGAGGCGTTCGAAGCGGGGCTCACGCCAGAGGCGGCCGGCCTCGAGCAGGTCGTAGGCGATCCAGAGGTCGGCGTCGGAGGCGGGGTTGGGATCGAGGATCTTCCAGACGCCATCGCTGCTCCTGCCCCAGCTCCAGGCGGGCAGGCGAACGGTGAGGTCGCCGCCGGCGAGGTTGGCTTCGGTCCAGTTGAGGAGGCGATCGAACTGCGGTCGGTCGTTCGCGACAAGGGCGAAGAACATGGCGTAGGACTGCGCTTCGCTGGTGGTGCGGTCGCCGGTGGAGTGATCGAGGACACGTCCGTCGGCAGCGATCATGCGCTGGCTGTAGGCCTGCCAGAGGGGCCACGGCTCCTCCGCCCGGCAGCCCGCCTGGACACCGAGGCAGAGGGCGATCGAGAGGGCGAGGAAGAGGCGTCGGGGGGATGGGGCTCCTCGGCGCGGCGGGATGCGCGGTTTGGAGCTGAAGGCGGTCATACGGGTTTATTCGTTTCCCTGGAGGCGGGCGCGGGCGTGGCGGCGGAGCATGGCGCGGACAAAGGTCGCGAGGAGGAAGCAGAGGAAGAAGCTGGCGAGGACGATGAGCCAAGGGTACTCGGAGAAGAGGAGGTTGAGGTGGACCCAGAGGGAGAGCGAGCCGACGTGGTAGACGTCGTTGCCGATGCGGTAGGAGACGAAGCGGGCGCCGTGGAGGACACTGACGGACTGGGCGATGTCGGAGGACTGCGAGTTCTTGAGGAAAACGGAGAGGAAGTTGGGGATGGCGGCGTGGTCGCGCACGGCCATGACAAGGACGGAGTGCGAGGATCCGGAGGGCCACTCGATGCCTTCGATGAGGGCGTCGGGAAGTCCGCCGGCGGTTTCAAGCTGGCCGGACTGGACGTGATCGGAGCTGCGGACCTTCCACCAGGCGTGCTGGACCTGGGCGAAGAAGCCCTGGGTGTCCTGGATGTGGAGGCCGCTGCCATCGATGACGACGGGGAGCGAGGGGTTGAGGCGGGTGAGCGCAGGCTGATCCTCGACGGTGCCCATGACGAGGTAGTCCTTCTGGCCGTCGGTCTTCATGCCGTCGTTGTTGGTGACGGAGACGTTGAGGACGGGGTATCCGGTCTGCGCGCCGAAGTGCCCCATGAAGGTAAGGTACATCTCAATCTCGTCCGCGCCGGGGGTATCGGGGAGGACCACGGCGGTGTCGGAGAGGTCGGCCTTGCGGGTGAAGGGGTAACCGGCGTTGGCGAAGATTTCGAGATTGGGGAGGACGGCCCAGTGAGGGATGTCCTGGATGTCGATGAAGGAGTCTTTGAGGATGGCACCCTTGAGGTTGTAGGGTGCGGTGTCCTGGCAGCGGCCCTTCTTAGGGAGGAGGAAGATGAACTGCATCATGAGCGAGTTCGAGAACGGGCGCATGTTGATGACGGGAACGGGCACGACGGTCTCGAGCGCGGCCGAGGCGCGGTCGGTGTGCGGCATGGGTGTGGAGCTGACGTAGGCGTCGTTGGTGTAGACCTGGAGCGAGCTCTCGTTGGAGATGGGGATGCCGTTGTAGCGGTAGTTCATGTGGAAGCTGAGGTTTTTCTGATTGGCGTAGTAGAGGTCGGGCGGGAGGCGCATGTAGGCGCGGATGGGGACGGCGCCGTCACCCTGGAGGTCGCCGGTCTGGGCGATGTCGCCGAGGTGGGTGACCTTGTCGGTTGAGAGCCATCGGGGGGCGTCGTCGGGCTCCCGGGGTGCGGGCGCGTGAAGGTTGGCGATGCGCATGGATTCGCCCTGGAGGAGGTCTCTCTGGAGGGTAAGGGCCATGGCGGCGGTGACGAGATCGTCGGGGGTATCGCCGGTGACGATGAGGAGTTTGGAGTAGGGGTCGGAGGGGTTGGGCCGCATGGCGATGGTAGGGCCGGAGCTGCCGCCGATGCCGAAGCTGGTGGGGAGTTCGGCGGAGTTCTCGCTGATGATGATGGCGTTGCCCGCGGGGATGCTGCCGAAAGAGACGGGGAAGCGGACGGGGCGGAAGTCCGTCAGGATGCCGAACCACGAAGCGATGATGCCGGCGGCCTGCATGGCCTTGGGCGAGGGCTGGGCGAGGAAGACGATGGGGACGACGGGGTGGAGGTTGACGGAGGCGTCGTAGAACGGGAGCGGGAGGAGCTTGAGGTCGTTCTGGAGCGGGAGGAGGGCGCCGGCGAGCTCGATGGTGGAGGTGGTGTCGACGTGGCTCCAGAGAGCGGAGCTGGAGGGGTCTTCGCACTGGGTGGTGTAGTGGCCGACGAACTCGAAGCTGAGCTCGTTCTGGTGGACGAGCATCTCGGCGGGCATGGCGAGGGTGGCTTCGAAGATGGCGGAGGACTCGGAGCGGGTGATGGTGGCGTTCGCGCCGGCGTTGGCGGCGGTCTGATCGGCCTGCTGCGCGGCTTGGACGGCTCCGGGCGCGGGCTGCTGGGTTACGGCTAGCGTAGCGAAGAGGGTCCCGTTGAGCGAGACTTTGAGGTGGCTGAGCGAGGGGATGAGGCCGGGCGAGAAGTGGTAGCGGATGTGCATGGTCGCGGACTTGACGACCTGGGTCTGGGGGACGGAGAAGAAGACGGAGTGGTAGGCGTCGACGCCGCGGAGGACGATGGTGTCGGGAACGCCGACATCAGCGAGGGTAAAGATGTTATCGAAGCTGCCGGGAGCGACGTCGCGGGCGGGATTGCCGCCGTCGCGGGCTGAGGGCGCCGGGGTGGGGGTGGAGCTCTGGGAGGCCTGCAGCTGGTTCTGCCCGGAGGGGGCTTCAGCCTGTGCGGGGGCCTGTGCCGGAGACCGGGCGGAGAGGCTGGTGGAGGCGAAGAGCACGAGCAGGAGGAGGGGGACGACGCTGGTTGCGAGCCGGCCTTTGGGAGGCGCGGGACGGGCGGTCTTGAAGAAGCTGCGGAAGGTCTTGGACAGGCCCATGACGGAGAGCTGGAAGATGCGGCGGAGGCTGACGAGGGGACGGTCGACCTCACGGGCCTCACCCCATCCGAGCCAGGTATCGGCGCGGGAGTAGAGGATCATGGTGAGGGCTTCTTCCTGCTGCATGGTGAGCGGATCGAACTGGGCGCGGAGGGTGTTGCCATCGGCCTGGACGATGGTTGCGGGGAGTTCGGCATTGCCATCGAGGACGGGGAAGATGAGTTTAACGGACTCGGCGGGGGGGAGGTAAAACTCGCGGTCCATGTGAATCATGACGCCGCCCGGGGACATGTTTGCAGTGGTTCCCTGGACGGTGACTCCGGACGGGGTGACGATCTTCGCGGGGACGGACATTTCGATGCGGACGGTCTGACGGCGCTGCTGGCTCTCCCAGGCGACGGCGGTTGCGACGCCGAGGATGACCATGTTGAAGCAGACCCAGATGACGTTCATGACGATGGTGCCGAGGTGGTTGGCGTCGTACATGCGGGCGAGGAGGTTGAGGGGAAAGATGAGACCGGCGCCCGGGAACTGGAAGTAATGAGGGAGCGCGGCGAGCAGGCCGACGATGTTCATCGCGAGCATGAGCATGAAGGGCTGGGCGATGCGGGAGTCGAAGAAGGTCTTGTTGACGACGCCTCCCTTGGCGGTGACGTTGAAGCTGCCGAACCTGGGATTGACGAGGGCGAGCATGGTGGGGAGGAAGATGTAGGGGGCAAGGACGGTCTCGTAGATCTCGTTCCAGAAGGAGTGGCGGTGCTGGCCCTGGATGCGGGAGTTGGTCATGTTGGAGAGGATGAGGTGGGGGAAGGCGTAGGCGAGGATGGCGGCCCAGTAGCCGGGGACGTTGGTGTGTCCGAGCAGAAGATAGATGAGCGGAGCGGTGAGGAAGATTAGGCGGGGGAAGGCGTAGAGGAAGTGCGACATGGCGTTGAAGTAGCACAGGCGCTGCGCGGGCGTGAGGCCTTTGGCGAACAGCGGGTTGTCGGTGCGCATGATCTGGATCATGCCGCGGGCCCAGCGGATGCGCTGCTTGACGTGGCCGGAGAGGCGTTCGGTGGCGAGGCCGGCGGCCTGCGGGATGTTGATGTAGGCGGTGTTCCAGCCGTTCATCTGCATGCGAAGCGAGGTGTGGGCGTCCTCGGTGACGGTCTCGACGGCGATGCCGCCGATCTCATCGAGCGCTGTGCGGCGGAGGACTGCGCAGGAGCCGCAGAAGAAGGTTGCGTTCCAGAAGTCGTTGCCATCCTGGACGATGCCGTAGAAGAGCTCGCCCTCGTTGGGGATGGTGCGGAACTGGTGGAGATTTCGCTCGAAGGGATCGGGCGAGTAGAAGTGATGAGGCGTCTGCAGCATGCCGAGTTTGGAGTCGCGGAGGAACCAGCCGAGCGTGACCTGCATGAAGCTGCGGGTGGGGACGTGATCGCAATCGAAGATGGCGACGAAGGGGGAGTCGAGGCGGTCGAGGGCGCGGTTGATGTTGCCGGCCTTGGCGTGCTGGTTGTCGTCGCGCGTCATGTAGCCGAGACCGGCCTCTTCGGCGAAGGCGCGGAACTCGGGACGCTTGCCGTCGTCGAGGATGTAGACGTTGAGCTTGTCGGCGGGCCAGTCGATGTTCATGGCGGCGAGCGCGGTGTAGCGGACGACGGAGAGCGGCTCGTTATAGGTGGGGATGAGCAGGTCGACCGAGGGCCAGGAGTCGGGATCGTCGGGGAGGGGGACGGGGGTGCGGCGGAGGGGCCAGAGGGTCTGGAGGTAGCCGAGGAAGAGGATGATGAAGGCGTAGGACTCTGCGAGGACGAGGAGCGAGATGAAGAAGGCGTCGAGCGGCGTCCACTGGGTGCCGGGATCGCGGAAGAACTTGACCGTGGTGGCGAGGCGCCAGTAGCCGTAGCGGAAGGTGGAGAACATGGAGACGAACATCAACGTGAGCGTGACCAGGTAGGAGCTGGAGCTGCGGTCCATCCAGATGGCGATGAAGATGGTGAGGAGGCCGAGAATGATTTGCTGTGGCCAGGTGAGCTCGAGGATGCCGGTGAAGCCGAGAAAGAAGATTCCGCCGACGATGAGGAGGATGCGAACGGTGCGGAGACCGAGGCCTTCCCCCGATTCGAACTCACTCCAGGCGGACGACCGGGTCATCGTTCGCTCCAGCGCACGTTGCGGAAGCCTGCGGTAGCGGGAGCGGAGACGGTTCGGAGCCAGGTTGCGGTGTTTCCGTAGTCTTCGGCGACGGGCGCCTCGGGGGAGTAGTCGACGATGGTCATACCTTCGGCCAGAGCTTCGCTGACGGCGGGTGCCCGACGGATGACGAAGGGGAGGAGGCGATCCCCGAGTTGTCGGCGGAGGACCTCGCGCACGTCAAGGTGCAGGGGAAGAGAGGCGTCGAACTGATTGAGGAGGTAGAAGAGCTTCAACGGGCGGCCTTCGGCATCGACGACTCCGTTGAAGAACTTTTCGACGGCGTGGAGGCTGATGACAGAGTTCATGTCGGGGGCGACCGGGACGAGGATAGTTGGGCTAAGCCGGGCCATGCGGCGGACGATCCAGCTGGAGCTGACGGTGAGGTCGAGGAGGACGCGGTGGGTGCCGCGGCTGCTGGCGGTGATCTCCTCGACGAGGGCCTCCTGGGCGGCCTCGTCGGTGGAGCTCGCTTCGACGTCGTAGCTGACGAGGTAGATAGGGGCGTCGGTGCTGCCGCTGGGTGGGGAGAAGGTGCGAACGGTTCCCTGCCGGAGTTCGCTGGCGCCGAAGTAGAAGGGGAGGAGGCCGTGGGAGGTGGTGTCGGTGAGGAGGACCTTTTCGCCGAGGGAGGAGAGCGACCGGCCGAGGGTTGCAACGAGCGAGGTCTTGCCGACGCCGCCGGCCATCGAGAAGACGGCCAGGACGGGCGTACGGGTCTCCTTCTGGCGAACGGGAGCGGGCTCGGCAGCCTCCTGCCCTGGCTGCTCGAAGACACCCTTGAGGGCGTACCAGCGTGCAGCGACGCGCTCGCGGGAGTGCTGGAGGGTGTCGGCAACGGAGGACTGCGGGGGCGCGGGGATGGGAGCGAGGGGAGCGGCCGGATGCTGTGGCTGGGGTGCGGAGGCGTAGAGCCAGGCGGGACCGGAGGGTTCGGAGGGGAGGGCGGGGCGGGCTGGAGGAGCACCGACGGGGTAGCGATCTGCCGGGTAGTGATCTGCGGGGGGGCGATAGGCGGAAGGCGGGGTCACCGTTGGGGCGGGGGCGTAGGCGTTGTAGACGTCCTCGCGGCGTCGCGACGGGCCGGGGTCGGAGGGATGCTCTTCTTTGTATCCGGGGGCGTCCTGGCGGCGGCGGCGGGGGGTGGTGTCGGGAGTGGCGGGGTCTGAGGTGGATGGAGACGAGGACGGGGGCGCGGGGGCGCGGAGGTCTCGGGGGTGGGACAGGCTTGCCGGGGCGGGGTAGGGTTCGGGGGAGTGTGGTGCGGGTCTCTGGTTGGACTGGGGGCGGTCCGGGGTGCTTTGAGGACGATCAGGGGTGGCGGGATTGGACCGGAGTGGATTGGGCTCGATCCGGTTTGACCGGGGATCGGCAGAGTGGGGATCGGCAGAGTGGAGCCCGTTCGATGGGAACTCGGCAGGCTGGAACTGATCCGATTGGAACTGGTCGGGCTGGATCTCGTCGGGCCGGATCTCGTCGGACCAGGCGGAGGCGCGCCCTTGCGATTGCGGCCGAGCGGGGGATTTGGATGCGGGCTGGGGGGCGGGCTGGGGGGCGGGCTGGGACGGGTGCTGGGGTCTCTGGCTTGATGAGGTCATTGCCGTGGCCGCGGGAGGAACGGGGCGCGCGGCCCTGGCGCCGGAGATCTCTCGCGGGGTCTCGAAGTCGGGTCCGCGATAGATCTGACGGACACCGGAGGCGTCGTCGGGCCGGTAGCCCTGCGGACGTCGTGCGGGCTGAACGGACGGTTGCGGTGCGGGGGCGGCGTATGGAGGCGGGGCGTATTCGACGGGGACCGCTGCAGGGGGTAGCGCGGGCTGCGCAGGGGCCGGGGTGAAGGCGGGGGGAGTGTAGAAGTTGATGTCGGCCGGGCCCAGGTCGGCGGCCGGCCGGAGGTGCTCTGCAGGGTGTCCGGAGGGGGCTGCGGGCGGTGTGGAACCGGGGCGGGATTGCAGGTTGGCTTCGGTGGCGAGGGCGGGCGGGCGGGGCTGGACGGGTGACGGTGTGTAGGGGTCTGATATTTCGCCTGGTATGGATGGCTGCCTAAAGGCTTGTTCCCCGCCCTTGTGACGAACCTCGGAGTCGGCGTACTGCGCGGCCTGGCGACGGGCGGATGCGTTGGCCTCGGCGATCTCCTGTTCTTCGCGTCGAGCGGCGGCCTCTGCAAGGGCGGCGGCTTCGGCTCTGCGGGCGGCTTCGATGCGCTCGGCGGCGGCGACGCGGGTTGCGTCCTCGACCTCGCGGAGGGCCTGCTGCTGCGGGAACCCGGGGGACTTTGCCTGGCTGGACATGGCGATCTCCCCTGCCTGGCGGGCAGCCCTTTCGGCGGTGGTGGCGGCGCTTTCGGCGTGCGCCTGGGCGCGGAGTTCCTGCTCCCGGGCCTGCTCGGCGGCGCGGTGCCGGAGTTGCGCACGGTATTCGCGGCGGGATGCGGAGAAGTCGCGGTATTTCGCCCCGTGGAGGTTCGCCCAGGAGTAGAGGACGGCGACATCTTCCGGGGTCTCTACGGTGGGCGGTTCGTCGTTTCGGTCTTTGCTGCGCATGTCCATGGTGGCTGTCCTGGTCGTGCCGGTAACAAATTCTGGAGTGGCAAGGGTTACGTCGCTTGGTAACTTACGTGCTGAACGTTACCCGGAGGTCCACGCGATAGGCTGAGGCTACTGTGAGGACCGGAGCAAGTCAATCGATGATGGATGCCACTTAAGTATCATTCTCTGCAAAGATTTCGGGGCTCCGGCGGGGCTTGAGGAGCTGCGTTTTCGGTGCAGCGATGGGGAGTTGGATGGTTCCGAAACGGGATGGACTGGCGGTCGAGCGGTGGTCCGGGAGCGAACGATCGTAACTTCAAGCAGGGTTCGGGCGGATCTTCGAATCGACCTTCCAGGGGATTTTTGAGCAGATCATTCCTTGGTGAAGGGCAGCGTTGGCGCGCGTTCGAGAGGCGTTTCGCTGTGCTACTTTGGAAGAGGTTGAGAGCGTGTAGCTCAGTTGGTAGAGCATCGCCCTTTTAAGGCGTTGGTCCTGGGTTCGAGTCCCAGCGCGCTCACCATTCCCTCTTGCCAGTAGATCTCCAAGCCACGAACTCCAGGAATGACAGACTTGGGCGGGCTGTTTGCAGTCGGCTAATACCTGATTCGGTTCAGGCCGTTGCCTTCTCCGGCACGGGCATGACGGCGCAGAAATCTTCGAGGAATCGATGCGCGTAGGCGGCGGTGAGGTCTTCGATACGGGAGGCCGAGGGTGACTGGAGGAGGATCCCGGCGTGGTGGCGCTGATGAAGTCTCTGGACGACCTCGGGATCGGTGTAGAGGGCGGTATCGGGCTGCTGCTGCCGGGCGAGGCAGATGACGCTTCCGGCGTAGTCGTGGCCAAGCGGAGGGAGGATATAGGGACGGCCGAAGAGGGCCGCGGCCTCGATCCTTGCCCATTCGACCCAGGGGTTGAGGCTGGTGGCTAACTCCACCACATCGGCGATGTAGGCGCCGCCGACGCGGGCCGCGGTTTCGAGGAAGTAGAACTGCTGGTCGGCGTGGGAGCGGATGAACTCGGTGTGGGTGACGCCGGAGACGAGGCCGAGGGCGTTGAGGACGTCGGCGTGCATGCTGCCGAGAGCCAGGGCTTCGGTTGAGTTGCGGTCGAGGGTGCGGGTGGTGAAGACGCCGCCCTCGTGCATGGTCTGCATGGGTGGCTGGCCGTACTGGAAGGGGATGCTGAAGAGGATTTTGCCCCCAAAGGTGACGCCCTCAACGTGGAAGATCTCGCCGGGGACGAAGCGCTCGAGCAGGTAGTGGCTCTGCCGATCGCCGAGCGAATCGAGCAGAGGCCAGAGGTCGGCGGCGTCGGTGAATTTGTGGATACCGATGGCGGAGGCGTTGGTGCGCGGCTTGAGCAGCCAGGGTGCGGGAACGCTCGCGAGGAAGGCGCGGATGTCGTCGTAGTGGAAGACGGAGGTGAACTCGGGGACCCGGACGCCGGCCTCCCTGGCGCGGACGCGCATGGCTAGCTTGTCGCGGAAGAAGCGGGTGGAGCTTTCGCCCATGCCGGGGAGGCGCAGGTGTTCGCGGATGAGGGCCGCGACCTCGAGGTCAAATTCGTCCAGGGCTACGACGCGATCGATGGGCTGGGTACGGGCAAGGAAGGTGACGGTGTTGAGGACCTGCTCGGGAGAGAGGCCGTCGGGCATGGTGAGGAGCTGGGAGATGGAGCTGCGCGGCCAGCTGGCGTCGGCGAGCGCGTCGACGGTGAGGAGGAGGACGTTGACGCCGAGGAGAGCGAGTTCGCGGAGGAAGGGCTGTCCCTTTTCGTAGGTGCTGATGCAGAGGACGGTGGGCTTGGGGGCTGGCGCGAGCATGGAGCACTCCGGCGGTGGCGTCTGGCCCTGATAGCGAGTCAGGGGATCAGTATGCCTTAGAGCGGTACGGGAGGCTCCTGAAAGGTGTGGCGGGTTCCCTGCTCAAGCGATGTGAAGGGGGCGGTGTAGCCCGCGCCGCGGAGACCGGAGACGTCGGCCTCGGTGAAGTGCTGGTAGCGGTCTTTGAGGTCGCCGGGGAAGGGGATGAACTCGATGTGGCCGGGGCGATGGACCTCCATGAGGGCCTCGGCGACGGCCTTGAAGGTGCGGGCCTCCCCGGTGCCGGCGTTGACGATTGCGTAGACCGGCCGGCGCGGGCTTTCGGGGAGGAGGCCGGCGAAGAAGAGGTTGATGTGGGCGAGGTCGTCGACGAAGACGAAGTCGCGGCGCTGCTCGCCGTCGGCGTACCCGCCCGAGCCCTGAAACATGCGGATGGTTCCGGTGTCGAGAAGCTGGCGGCTGAAGTGATGGAGAACGGAGGCCATGCGGCCCTTGTGCGCTTCGCGCGGACCGTAGACGTTGAAGTAGCGGAGACCGACGACGGTCGATCGAGCCCCGTCGCCGAGCGGAGGAATGAGGCGGCGGACGTAGTTGTCGAAGACGAGCTTGGAGAAGCCGTAGACGTTGAGCGGGCGCTCGTTGGCGGGGTCGACCGCGAAATTTGTGCTCCCGCCGTAGACGGCGGCGGTGGAGGCGTAGACGAAGGGGATCTCCTGCGCGAGCGCGAAGTGGAGGAGTTCCTTGGAGTACGTGAAGTTGTTGTCCATCATGTACTGACCGTCGTCCTCGAGGGTGTTGGAGCAGGCGCCCTGGTGGAGGATGGCTCGGACGGCAAGGGAATCGAAGTGGCCGCTGTTGATGGCGCGGCGGAACTCTGCCTTATCCATGAAGTCGGTGTATCCGGCGCCGGCAAGGTTGAGGAACTTGGGGGCGGAGAGGTTGGGTGCGGGCTTGAGGTTGTCGACGATAAGGATGTTGCGTTCGCCCATGCGGTTGAGCTGGTGGACGAGGTTGGAGCCGATGAAGCCAGCGCCTCCGGTGACGATGATCACGGGTGCACCTCCGTGGTGGCTGGGCCGGTAGAGGCGGGATCGGAGGATGGCGCGTTCGCCGCGAGTTTTTGGAGGATATGCGTGGTCGAGAAGCCAGCGATGGTGGGGACGATTTCGACCCGACCGCCCGCGGCGAGGACTTCGACGTGGCCGACCACGGTTTCTACGGTGTAGTCGCCGCCTTTGACGAGGACGTCGGGGGAGAGGGCGCGGATGAGCTCCACGGGGGTGTCCTCCTCGAAGAGGACGACAGCGTCGACGGCGGCGAGGGCGGCCATGACGCGGGCGCGATCGCGCTCCCCGACGATGGGGCGGGTGGGGCCTTTCAGACGGCTGACGGAGGCATCTGCATTTAGGCCGAGGACGAGCTTCGAGCCGAAGCGGCGGCAGTCTTCGAGAAGGGTGATGTGACCGATGTGAAGGAGGTCGAAGCAGCCGTTGGTGAAGACGATGGTCTCGCCGGCGGAGCGCCACTCGGCGACACGCTTGATGACGCGATCACGATCAAGGATCTTCTCCCCCGCGGTGACGCCGGAGCTGGGTGTGAGCTGCTGGACGAGCTCGTGCGCGGAGATGGGAACGGTGCCGGCCTTTCCGACGACGATGCCGGCGGCGAGGTTTGCGAGTTCGACGGCGGCGCCGACGGAGAGGCCGCCGGCGACGCCCGCGGCGAGGGTAGCGATGACAGTATCGCCGGCTCCGGAGACGTCAAAGACCTCGCGGGCGCGGGCCGGGGAGCGCTCGATGCCCTCGGGGCGGAGAATGGCGATTCCCTTCTCGCTCATGGTGACGGTGAGGAACTGGAGGTCGTGCTCCGCGGCGAGGACCTGGCCGGCGGTGAGCAGATCGGCGGTTTGGTGGGCGGGGATGCGGGTGGCGGCGGCGAGCTCGCTGAGGTTAGGGCAGACGGTGAGTGCGCCGGCGTACCGGGCGAAGTCGGGGGTCTTCGGATCGACGAAGACGGGGATGCTGTGGGAGCGGGCGAGTTGGATGACGGCGCGGCAGAGATCGTCCGAGAGTGCGCCCTTGGCGTAGTCGGAGAGGATGACTGCGTTGACCTTAGGGACGAGCCCGGAGACGCGGTCCTGGAGGCGATGGGCGTCCTCAGCGGAGGGCAGATCGCGGCTCTCGATGTCAAGGCGGAGCAGCTGCTGATTGCGGCCGACGATGCGGGTCTTGGAGGTGGTGGGCATGGAGGTGGAGACGACGCCGAGGGTGTCGATGGCCGAGCGCTCGAGGATGGCAGAGAGCGCGACCTGCTCGGCATCGCCGCCCCAGAAGCCGGCGAGAAAGGCCTGACAGCCGAGGCCGGCGAGGTTCATAGCGACGTTGGCGGCCCCGCCTGCGCGCTCATACCGCTGAGCGTGGCGGAGGACGGGAACGGGCGCCTCGGGGGAGATGCGGTCGACCTCGCCGCTGATGTAGCGGTCGAGCATGATGTCGCCGACGACGAGGATGCGGAGGTCGCGGGCGCCGCCTTCGAGCAGGTTGAGGATCGCGTGCAGGTCCGGAAGCATGGCTGGTGGGGAGACTCCTGCTTTTATCATCGCATCCCGTCGAAGCCACTGGGATCGCGCCGCGGGTTGCCGGCGGAAGGCGAGGGGCGAGGGGCGAGGTGTTTCGACGCCGGATCGTTAATGAGTAACGCGAGGTGGTTGGGGATTAGTGCAGGATGGTTGCGATTGCGGTGAGGACCTCGTCGACGGTGATGGAGGCGAGGCACTTTCTGCGCTGGACGATGCAGGTCTCGAGACCGCAGCCGGCGCAGTCCACGTTGTGGTAGAGGACGCGGTGCTGCGGGCCGTAGGGGAACCAGACGCGGGGGATGTTGCGGGCGGCGAAGATGGCGACGCAGGGGATTTGGACGGAGGCGGCGAGGTGCATGGGGCCGCTATCGGGACCGAGGAAGATGCGTGCGCGGGCGATGACGGCGGCACTCTCGCGCGGGGAGAGCGTGCCGCAGAGGTTGAGCACGGGGCTGCCGGCGGAGGCGGCTGCCCAGTCTGCGGCGGCGAAGTCGCTGCTCTCGCGCTCCTCGGGGGCTCCGCAGAGTGCGAGCGCGTGGCCGGGGTAGAGGGCTGCGACGCGGGTGAGGAGGGCGCGCCAGTTGTCGCGGCCCCAGTCCTTGGCCTGGACCTTGGTGCCGACGCCGGCGACGATGAGGGGAAGGCCGGCGGCGGGGGCGAGGACCTCCTGGGCGCGCTTGTGCTCGGCGGCAGTGAGGTGGAGGTCCCAGCTGGCGGGGTCGTCGAGGTGGGCGGGGCCGAGATCGGCGATGTTGCGGGCGAGGCGGCTGGCCTCGGGTTCAAGTGCCTGATCGGGCCCGACGAGACGGTTGCGCTGCCCGTCTTCAGTGACGGGGACGCCGATCTGCGTCGCGATGCCGCACAGGCGGAAGAAGAGGGCGTCGCGCTTCGCCGAGTCGATGCCTCGCGGGGCGCCGAGGTAGACGAGGACGTCGGGCCGCCAGCGAACGAGCTGCCACCAGAGGGAGAGGAGACTGGAGGGGCTGCGGGTGCCGACGGCGTAGCGGAAGAAGCCGTGGACGAGGCCGGTGTGCTCGAGGACGGCGGCGGCGGGAGGGGCCTTGACGTTGACGGGGAAGTTGGTGAGCAGGCGGCGATCAGCCGCGGGGAAGGCACGGGCGACGAGGTGCAGAGCGGGAAGCGCGACCAGGGTGTCGCCGAGGCTGCCGAGCCGGTAGAGCAGGACCCGATGGATGGTTTTCCCCATGCTGTCCCCAGTGTGCTTGGTCCGGCTCGTGATCGCAAATGACGCCGACGTGATCATGATTCCGGGGGCTGGCGATGGGACACTTGAGATCTCCTGATAGCTGCTAGAGTCTGGGGCATGATCGACGCGGAAGAGATCCGGCGGATGCAGGACGAGGGGACGAGGCGGTGGCACGGGGAGGAGGCCGGGTTGGCTGCGGGCGGTGGACTGGTGGAGCTTGCGATGCGGAATCACCGCGCCAACTTCGACCTGTGGCACGAGGAGGACAAGGCTCGCGATCCGAGAGCCTCGGATGCCGAGATCGCAGGTGTGAAGAGGGCGATCGACCGGCTGAATCAGCGGAGGAACGATGTGGTCGAGGAGATGGACGAGATGCTGCTGCGGGAGATGCCGGAGATGAGCGGAACGGCTCCCCTGCACTCGGAGACGCCGGGCATGATGATCGACCGGATGTCGATTCTGGCGCTGAAGATCTTCCATACGAGGGAGCAGGCGGAGCGCAGCGATGCCAGCGCGGCGCACAGGCAGAAAAATTTAGATCGGCTGCGGACTCTGGAGGAGCAGAGCGACGATCTGGTGAACTGCCTCGCCAGCCTGGCGATTGAGTTGATGGGTGGGAGGCGGAGGTTCCGGGTGTATCGGCAGATGAAGATGTACAACGATCCGGAGCTGAATCCGGCGATCTACGGAAGGCGACCCGGAGGTCGTGGGGATTGACCGCAGGGCCGACTCTGCGTATAAAACCGAGACGAGAGCTGGTACAAAAGCAGGCTGCCATGACGCGGGGCTGGGCAGGGACACGACCGGCGAGGGTTCCATGACGCAGACGAAGAATGCAGCAACGGCGACAATAAAGAAGGGCCCGCGGACGCTGGCAGGAACGGTTCCAATAGCGGCAGATACTGGCCGGATTCAGGCAATTGCGCTGTACGAGGTGGCGGTCCGGCTGATGCAGGAGGGCAAGTACGAGAAGGCGCATGCGGCGTTCGAGAAGATGCTGGCATCGAGTCCACCGGACCTGGCGGACCGGATCCGCATGTACATCAATGCGTGCCTGCTGCAGGTGTCAAAGGGCAAGGCGACGTTTGCGAGTCATGAGGAGCATTACGACTACGCGATCTCGCTATTGAACAACGGGCACTATGAGGATGCGCGGGAGCAGTTCAAGGCGATCTTGAAGGAGAACGACAGGGCCGACTACGCTTTTTACGGCCTGGCGGTCCTGGCGAGCATGACGAGCGATCCGCACACGTGTCTCGAGCACCTGACGGAGGCGATCCGGCAGAATCCGCGCAACCGGATACAGGCACGGGCGGACTCCGATTTTCAAAACATGGCCGACGATCCCCGCTTCACCGAGCTGCTCTACCCCGAGATTTAGCGGGGGTGACGCAGGTTAGAGTAGAGAGATGGCGGGCCTCTCGATGAGTTTTGCGGAGACGATCCGGACGAACGAGCGGTCGCTGCGGATAGTGGCGATTGGCGGCGGGACCGGGCTGTCGACGCTGCTGCGGGGTTTGAAGCGGTATGTGGCAAGGCCAGCCTCGCAGGGTGACGAGGACGCGCCGGGGCCGGAGACGCCGAGCCTGATCCGGGACCTGACGGCGGTGGTGACGGTGACGGACGATGGCGGATCCTCGGGGCGGCTGCGAGAGGACTTCAAGATGCTGCCGCCGGGGGACGTGCGGAACTGCATGGTGGCGCTGTCAGAAGACGAACACCTCCTGTCGCAGCTGTTCCGGTACCGCTTCGAACAGGGCGAACTGGAGGGGCACAGCTTCGGCAACATCTTTCTGGCGGCGCTCTCGCACATCACGGGAGACTTCGCGCAGGCGGTGCAGATGTCGTCGCAGATTCTGGCGACCCGCGGACGAATCTTTCCGGCGACGAATACCAACGTGACGCTGGCCGCGCTGATGGACGACGGCAGCCTGGTGCGGGGAGAGACCAATATCACGGCGAGCAAGCGGAGGATCGCGGAGCTGATGCTGGAGCCGTCGACGGCCGATCCGTTGCCCGAGACGCTGGAGGCGATTGCGAGCGCGGATCTGATCACCATCGGTCCGGGATCGCTCTACACGTCGCTGATCACGAATCTGCTGGTACGTGGGATTCCGGAGGCGCTGAAGGCCTCGAAGGCGACGAAGGTTTACGTCTGCAACCTGATGACGCAGGCGAACGAGTCGCTGGGGCTGACGGCGTCGCAGCATATCGAGAGGCTGAGCGAGCATGCGGGGCCGGAGCGGATGTTTGATTACGCTCTGATCAACACGGCGCCTATCTCTGCGCGGCGGGTGGAGCAGTATGAGCGGGAGGGACAGCGGCCGATCGTGGCCGATCTCGAGCGGGTTCAGAGCATCGGGGTGCAGCCGGTCACTGGGAACTTCGTCCATGAAGGGGACGTGCTGCGGCATGACTACGACCAGGTAACGGAGAAGCTGCTGACGGTAGGATTCCGGGAGCGGAGGAACGTTCCCAGAGCCGAGGCCAGGATTGGCTGAGCTCTGAGCGGGAGCTAGCGGATGGAGACGAGCGCGGGGGCTTTGGCGGGTACTGGCGGGAGGGGGCCGATGGTGGCCGGGTTGCTGTCAGGACTTGGGTTCATGCTGGGATTCGGGTTCATGTTGGGATCCGGGTTGCTGTTCGGATCCGGGGTGGGCTTGAGATCGATGGTTCGCTTGAGCTGACCGCAGGCGGCGTAGATGTCGCGGCCACGCGGGCGGCGAATGTAAGTGGGCATGCCGGCGGCGATGAGGGTCTTCTGGAAGAGGGCGACGGCCTCGGGCGAGGGCTGGGTGTAGGGGATGCCAGGGCCGGGGTTCCAGACGATGAGGTTGACCTTGGCGCGCATGCCGGAGAGCAGGGCCAGGACCTCGCGGGCGTGCACGGGTTGGTCGTTGATCCCGCCGAGGAGGACGTACTCGAAGGTGACCCATTCGCGGGTCTTGAGGGGGATGGTGCGGACGGCGTCGAGCAGGGACGCGATGTTCCACTTGCGGGTGATGGGCATGATGCTCTCGCGAACGAGGTCGTTGGAAGCGTTGAGGCTGAGGGCGAGCTTGGGGCGGATGGCCTCTCCGGCGAAGGAGCGGATGGCGGGTTCGATGCCGGAGGTGGACACGGTCATGCGGGACTCGGGGATGCCGACGCCCTCGACCAGGAGGCGGACGGACTGCATAAAGGCGGCGTAGTTGAGGAAGGGCTCGCCCATGCCCATGAAGACGAGGTTGATGCGGGCGGTGTTGCCGTTGCCGCGGGAGCTGCCGATGCTGACGTTGTGGCGATTGAGGACGGCGGTGACCTGACCGGCGATCTCGCCGGCGGTGAGGTTGCGCCGGATGCCGAGCTTCGCGGTGAGGCAGAACTGGCAATTGACGGCGCAGCCGACCTGGCTCGAGACGCAGATGGTGGAGCGGCGGAAGGCGGGGCTGGCGCTGTCCTGCTGGGACCCCGGCGAAGCTTCCTCTTCGGGCGAAGCTTCTTCTTCGGATGCAGCGGGGCTCCCGTCACCGCGTTCTCCGCCGTCGCCGTCGGGCATCCAGACCGTTTCGACGGTCTCTCCGTCGGCCATCTGGACGAGGTAGCGTTCGGTTCCGTCGACGGAGCGGGCGGCCTGGACGATGGTTGGGACGCCCACGGTATAGCCGGCGGAGCGAATGGCCTGGCGGAGGTCTGCCGGGAGAGCGGAGATCTCATCCACGGCGGACACGCGCTGGCGGTAGAGGGCCTCGTAGATCTGGCGGGCGCGGTATGGCTTGGCAGCCAGGTCGGCTGCAAGGACGTCCAGGTCTGCGAGCGACATGCCGAAGAGGGCTTTCTCGGAGCTCTTAGGGTCGAGGTTCAAGCCGTTTGTATTGTTGGGCATAGTGGCAGTCGAGAGTGACGTTGAGCGGAGCCGGAATGGATGATAACCCCATTTTAGCTGGTTGGAGGTCAACGGGCGGGCCGTTGGGGGCGGTTTGGTGGGTGGTTTGGGGGCGGCGAGGCGTGTTGGAAGCGTCGCGGAGGCGTGGTGGAGGGGCTGCCAGGGGGGCTTATGAAAGAATGGGTGCAAGGAGATGCATGTCCGCCACCCTGATTCAAGAACTCTCGGTACGCCAGAATATTCCCCGAAACATCCGAAAGACGATCCTCCCGAACGGCTTGATGGTGCTGACCGAAGCCATGCCGCATGTGAGGAGCGTGGCGATGGGGGTGTGGGTGAACTCCGGATCGCGGGACGAGGCGCCAGAGGTGAATGGCATCTCGCATTTTGTGGAGCACATGGTGTTCAAGGGGACGACCTCTCGATCGGCGCAGCAGCTTGCGCGCGAGGTGGACACGATCGGGGGGAACCTGGACGCGTTTACCGGGAAAGAGACGATCGGGTTCACGATCAAGGTGCTGGATGAGAATGTAGCGCCCGCCCTGGAGCTGCTGGCAGATCTGGTTCTGCACCCGACCTTTGCTCCGGACGATGTGCTTCGGGAGCGGGGCGTGATTCTCGAAGAGATCAAGATGGATGAGGACAATCCGGACTACCTGGTGCATGAGATCTTCACGCAGCGGTTCTGGAGGGGAGACGCGCTGGGTCGTCCGATTCTGGGAACGGTAAAGACGGTGGCGAGTTTCGACCAGCAGATCGTCTTCGACTACTATGCTGAGCGGTTTACGCCGCGCTACATGGTGTTCTCGGCTGCGGGCAACCTGGACCACGACGATTTTGTGGCGCAGGTGGAGCAGCATTTCGGCGGCCTGAGCGCGGGCCGGGGGCCGGGACCTGAGCAGCAGAGCGCGCCGGTGGCGACGCCGCACATCACGCTGCGGAAGAAGAAGTCGCTCGAACAGGTGCAGATATGCCTGGGGGTGGAGGCGCCGCGGGTGAACGACGACCGGAGGTACGCGCTGTACCTCCTGAACACGATTCTGGGCGGGGGGATGAGCTCGCGGCTGTTCCAGACGATTCGCGAGGACCGGGGGCTGGCCTACTCGATCTACTCGGAGATGAACCCGTTTCGCGATGGCGGATCGATTTGCGTGTATGCGGGGGCGTCGGTCGCGAACACGGAGCAGGTGGTGCAGCTTACGCTAGAGGAGCTGGGCCGTTTGAAGAGGGAGACGGTGTCTGAAGCCGAGTTGAAGCGTGCAAAGGATCAGCTGAAGAGCAATATCGTTATCGGGCTCGAGAGCTCGGGCAGCCGGATGTCGAACCTGGCGCGACAGCAGATGTACTTCGGGAGGTTCTTCGGCGTGGACGAGATTACCGCGGACGTGAACCGGGTGAGCGTGGGGGATGTCCAGGAGCTGGCGGGAGAATTATTTCAAACGGAGGCGATTGCGCTCACGCTTTTGGGCAATCTGAAGTCCATGAAAGTGTCACGTGCGGACCTAGCCTGCTGAGCTGGTTGCTGCTAGAGTCTGCAATGCCTGCGGTTTGCAGGACGTGAGAGAGACAGAGATAGCAGGAGTTTCATGAAGATGTGTACCGAGACACGCCGGCCCCATGAGGGCGGATTCACGCTGATTGAGCTTCTGATTGTGATGTCGGTGATGCTGATCCTGATGACGCTGGCGGTGCCCCAGCTGCTGAGGTTGAGGAAGCAGGCGAACCAGACTTCAGCGATCCAATCACTGCGGGCGATTGCGCAGGGCGAGCTGCAGTACAACTCGAATTACCCCGCGAATGGGTTCGCGTGCACGCTTTCCGCGCTTGGCGGACAGCCTGGATCGGGAGCTCCGTCGGCCCAGAGCGCGCAGATGATTCCGCCAGACCTGGCCAGTGGCCAGAAGGCCGGATATACATTTGGCATCAGCAACTGCACCAAGGTGACGATCAACAACCAGGACATGTACACGTCGTACCAGATCACGGCGGTTCCGCAGTCCCCGGGTAAGACGGGCGACCTGGGCTACTGCACGGACGAGAACAACCTGATCCGGTATGACCCGAGCGGTGGAACGAACTGCACGCAGCCGCTCCAGTAGTGCGATCCGGTGGGGCCGGGCTGGTGGGCCTGGCTGTGCTTGGGATCCTGTTTGCCCTTCCGGGTTCGGCGGCGCGGGCGGAGCAGGGTGCGACGGATACGGCTAGCTTGAAGGTTCTGAAGCAGGTTGACGACCACTACAACCACCTGGTCTCGCTGCGGACGCAGTTTACGGAACGCTACGCCGGGATGGGGATGGACCGGACGGAGACTGGGACGCTGGTGCTGAAGAAGCCTGGACGCATGTGGTGGAGCTACACGGCTCCGGCGGGCAAGGTGTTCGTTCTGGACGGAAAGTATGCGTGGTCGTACACACCCGGAGATGCGCAGGTGCAGCGGGTTCCGGCGAAGCAGGTGGATGATTTGCGGTCGCCGCTGCGATTTCTCCTAGGGCACACGCAGCTGAGGAAAGAGCTTGAAGGCATCTCGGTCAGCGCGCAGGGGGGCGGGTACAGGATTGCGGGCGTTCCGAAGGGGATGGCGCAGCGGTGGAAGCAGCTGGTTCTGGACACGGCGGCGAACGGGCAGATTGTGAGGATGCGGGTGGAAGAGACCGACGGAGCCAGCACCGAGTTTTCGTTTACCGACTCCGAGGAGAATGTGGTGCTGCCAGAGAGTGACTTCCGGTATGTCCCGCCAGCGGGCGTGGCTGTTATCGATGGCTTGCCGCCGGTGTAGGTTGGAGCTGGGTTGGATCAGCCCTTCAGCTTGACGGTGCCGGTCTCGCCCAGATCGATCTTTCCGCCGGTGGCGGCGGCGGCGACGTACTTGAGCCCGCGCAGGAGTTTGCTGGACGAGGCCTCCCAGTACTGGGCTTCGCTGATGTCGACGCGAAGAACGGCGATGTGCGGATCGTTTTCGCCTTCGGGGAACCAGGCTTTGTACATGGGGTTCCACAGCTCGTGAATTTTGCCGCGGTCGGCGCTGACGGATCCACGACCTTTCGCAGAGACGAACTTCGAGTTGGAAGGGTCGGCGTAAAGAAGCGAAACGTGGGAGTCGGCCTTGATCTCCTCGACCTTTCCGGATTCGCCGCGGGTGAGGAAGTAGACGACGCCGTCGAACTCGGCCTCCTGGGTGGCCATGGGCCGGCTGTCGAACGAGCCATTTTCGGCGGCGGTGGTCAGCATGGCGATGCGAATGCTTTTGATCAGCTCGCCTATCTTCTTCTTACCCTCTTCCGGGCTGAGGTGCTTCTGCTCACTCATTTAGATCCTCCAGAGGCTTTGGATGCTTGCTGTTCGCCGAGCGACTCGAGCCACGTTCGGACGATCGCGATCCCGTAGAATTCTTATACGGCGGTGCGCGGATTGATGCGCCGACGGAGAAGTGGAGCGCTTGCCGGTGAGTGAGTTTGCAGCAGCTCGATCCCTCTCGACGCGGGAGTTCACGGAGTCGGTGCGTGGGTCGGAGCCGAAGGTGGCGGTGTTCGATTGCGATGGAACCCTGTGGTCGGGCGACGCTGGGATGTCGTTTATGCGATGGACGATCGAGACGGGCCTGGTGTCGCGCGAGGTGACGGATGCGATCGACGTTTGCTATCGCAAGTATCTTCGGGGCGAGGTGTCGGAGGTGGAGATCTGCGGGAGCATGGTGCAGATGTACCAGGGTCTGCGTGAGGCCGAGATGAGGCAGGCGGCGCGGGCCTTCTTTGAAAGCGTGATTGAGCCGAACATCTTTCCGGAGATGCGGGGGCTGGTCGCCGAACTTCGGGAGGGCGGGACGGAGGTATGGGCGGTCAGCTCGACAAATGACTGGGTGATCGAGGAGGGTGTGACACGGTTCGGGATTCCTGCCGAGCGGGTGCTGGCGGCGCGGGTGCGCGTCGAGGCCGGGATGGTGACGAACGCTCTGATCGACGTTCCGACAGATGAGGGAAAGGTGGAAGCGCTGAGGCGGGCAGGAGTTTTGCTGCCGGACGCGGTCTTCGGAAACTCGGTGCACGATGCGGCGATGCTTGCGATCGCGGGCAGGGCGTACCCGGTCAATCCTTCCCCGGGTCTGTTGGAACTCAGCACGGAGCGCGGATGGGCGGTCTTCTACCCCGAGTCGGTGCGGGCTACGGCGCGGCTGGCGGAGTGAAGCTTTCGCGAACACTGTTCCGTCTAAACGGGAAGGTCCAGTGAAAGAGCCCATACGCAAGTTGAACGAACGCGAGAGCAACAGTGCGGCGAGGCCGGTTCGCTTCGTGGTCGCCGGGTTGATTCTGCGGGATGGGAGCGACGCGACGCGAGAGGTGCTGATCTGCCAGCGCCGGCCGGATCAGCCGATGAGCCTGAAGTGGGAGTTTCCGGGGGGAAAGATCGAGGCCGGCGAGAGCTCGGAGGCGGCGCTGGCGAGGGAGTTGAACGAGGAGCTTGGGATCGCGGCGGTCATCGGTCGGCGGGTTGCGAGTGTGCGTCACAAGTATCGCAACGGGGGCGCGATCGATCTGCAGTTTTTTCTGGTCGAGAGTTTTTCAGGCGACATGCAGAATTTGATCTTCAACGAGGTGCGATGGTCTCCGCTGTCCTCGCTTCCGACCTACGACTTTCTGACGGCTGATCTGGGGCTGATCCGGGACCTTTCGGAAGGCAAGCTGCTCCCTGCCGATTCGGTCTGATCCGATTCGCTCTGGATACCGAGGCTCCTGCGCGGGATCAGAGGGAGTTGAAGACCATGACGCCGGAGAGGCCTATGACGATGCCCGCAGTCGTCCAGGCGATGACGTTGAACCAGCGCGAGTTGGTGTGTGCTCCCATGAGTTCGTGCTTGTTGATGAGCTTCAGCATGAAGATCATGATGACGGGAAGAAGGACGCCGTTCAGCACCTGCGAGAGGATGGTGACTCTGACGAGCGGGAAGTTCGGTATGAGAACGACCGCCGCTCCGAGTGCCAGAAGAAGCGTGTAGAACCAGTAGAAGAACGGGGCTTCCTTGAAGCCCTTATCGAGGCCGCTCTCAAAGCCCAGACCCTCGCAGACGGTGTACGCGGTTGAGAGCGGAAGGATGGACGCGGCGAAGAGCGAGGCGTTGAAGAGGCCAGCAGCGAAGAGGATGAAGGCATACTGCCCGGCGAGGGGCTTCATGGCTTCGGCGGCGTCGGAGGGGACGCCGATATCGCGAATGCCATGGCCGAAGAGGGTGGCGGCGCAGGCGACGACGATGAACCAGGCGACGATATCGGTGAAGATGGAGCCGACGATGACGTCCAGGCGGGAGGCGGCGTACTGGCGAACGCCGATTCCCTTTTCGACTATGGAGGACTGGAGGTAGAACTGCATCCACGGGGCGATTGTGGTTCCGATGACGCCGACGGTCATGTAGACGTAGGTCTTGTCGCTCCAGACATGATGCGGTGGGAGACGAACGGTCTCAAGCAGGGCGAGGTGCCAGTCCGGGCCGCTGAGGACGCCGGCGACGATGTAGGCGATGTAGAAGACGCTGGCGACCAGGAAGATCTTTTCGACGCTCTTGTAATCGCCCTTGACGACAAGGATCCAAACGAGAAAGGCGCAGACAGGGACGCTGGCGTACTTGCTGATGTGAAAGAGCTGCAGGCTGCCGGCGATGCCTGAGAACTCGGCGATGACGTTGCCGAAGTTGACGATGACGAGCAGGAACATCATGACAAAGGTCATGCGGAGGCCGAACTCTTCGCGGATGAGGTCGCTGAGGCCTTTTCCTGTGACTGCGCCCATGCGGGCGCACATCTCCTGCACGACGATAAGGGCGAGGGTGATGGGGATCATCGTCCACAGCAGGGTGTACCCGAAGTGCGCCCCGGCCTGCGAGTAGGTAAGGATGCCGCCGGCATCGTTGTCGACGTTGGCGGTGATGAAGCCGGGCCCGAGGACAGCGAAGGTCAGAAGAAGCGAGGTCCGCCAGCGCCGCCAAGGCAGACGTGACGGCTTCGGTCTGAGGTCCGCTGTCATGATTCCACCTTACACATCCGGGGAGCGCTGCCGTTGATCTCGATGCGGGCAGGAGTGTTGCGGGGGGTACCGGTCTAGCCAGGCGCCTCCGCGGCCTGCGGCATCGAGCGCTGGGCGGCAGATCCGAGGAGGTTGCGATTCGGCGGGGCGGTGCGGGTCAGGGGTGCTGGCGAGTACTCTTGCGGGCACTGGCGATCTCGGAGATGCGATCCACGATGATCTGGACCTGCCGGTCATTTCCGTAGCCGCTGCGGTTGGCGCGGTCGCAGCCGGCCCGGGCGATACGGGAGCGGGCTTCTTCGTCCGGGAGATACTGCCGGATCTTTTCGAGACACTCGTCGAAGCCGGAGAAGAAGACTGCCTCTTCCCCTTCGATGAAGCGCCCGGCGTGGCCGGCGGAGCGTTCGGCGAGGAGGAAACCTCCACAGGCGGCGATCTCGAAGCTCTTGTGCGCGAACTCGTCCTGGTTGGAGTGGGTGAGGAAGCTGAGGTTGATTTCCGAGCGCCAGATGGCCTCCCGGTACCGATCGCGGAAGAGCTCTCCGTCGCGGTAGATAGCCTGCGCGGCCTCGGGGCCGAGGGTCTCCACCCAGACGGCGTTGCCGGATACGGTGACGTGGAGGCCTGCCTCCTTCCAGAGGCGGGTAAGGAAACGCGGGCGGTCGTCGTATGGGGTTCCGATGAAGGAGACGCCGCGATCCCGGTCGCGATCGTTCCAACCGGCCGGCGGCGGGAAGTGAATGGTTGGTTCGAAGGCGGTCTGTATTTTCATGACGCCGAGTGCGCCGCGGTCCTTGTAGTCCTGAATGCTGACGTCTCGTTGGGTGATGTGGAGGTCGTAGAGAGGGACGCATTTCCGGTAGAGACGCCAGCCCGGGTCGCGGCGCGGGCCGAAGGCGTTGTCGATCATGTAGCTGGCGGTGACGACACCGATGGCACGCAGCCGGGTGAGGGTCGCTGGCTGCATGCCGAGCAGCTTGTCGGCCCAAACTGCGTCCACACGCTCCTCTTCGGCGAGGCGCAGGAGATCGCGGTTGAGGCGGTTGACGTGGGGACCGGCGGCGAGGCGGAAGACGATCTTGTGGGCGAGCGCGGTGGATGGGAGGTAGTCGACGGCGTTGAACGGAACGACAGTGTGTCCCTGGCGCTCGAGCGCCCACATGCGGTAGAGGGTTGAGTCGTTAGGGGTGAGGTTACCGGCGTAGAGGATTTTCATGCTGCTGGCGGCGCCTTAGTGCTTCGCCCGCAGGGAGGCGATGACGTGCTCCGCGTGCACGACTCCGACGAGATGCTGGTTGCGGTCGACGACGGGCAGGGAGCGGAGGTTGTACTTATCGAAGAGTTCGGCGACCTTGCGTCCGGGCGCACCTGGCTCGCAGCTCAGGAAGTGCCCGTGGGGGAGGGTTTCGAGGCGCTCCTCGAGGCCTGCGAGAAGGAGATGGACGACAGGGACGACGCCGCAGATCTCCCCTTCGGCGGTTGCAAGGTAGACGTCGCTGAGGAGTTCGACATCTCCGTCGAAGCTTCGAATCAGCTCCCTTGCGTCCATCACAGACGCATCCCTGTGGAGGAGGACGTAGTCGGTGGTCATCTGCCCGGCGGCGGTGTCGGCGGCGAACTCGAGCAGGTCCTCGACTTCTCGCCGCTCCTCCGGATTCATCTCTCCGAGGATGGCTTCGGAGCGTTCGTCGGGGAGCTCCGAGAGGAGATCGGCAGCGGCGCCGGGGTCCATCTCCTCGACGATTCCAGCGACGGTTTCGGTGTCGAGCGTCTCGATCAGCGCCTGTTGCATTCTTGGCCTGATCTCTTCGAGCGCCTCGGCGGCGACCTCCTCGTCGAGGCTGTTGAAGAGAGCGCGCCTCTCGGAGGGGGCGAGGTCTTCGAGGATATCGGCGATATCCGACGGGTGCATTTTGGACAGGCGATTCTGTTCGACCCGGAGCCGGACACGGCGTGCCGGATCGCGATCGATCATGTCGACGAACTCCCACGGGATCGCGTTGGGACGGAAGCGGGTTGCGAGACGCTCCACGGTGACGGATGGCAGACCCTTGAGCAAGCGGCGGATCGCCCCTCGAAGGCCGATCTCCACCTCCTGGATACGGAGGACGGTCGATCCCTCCCCGTCGTGCGAGTGCTCCCACATCATCGAGACGTCGTTGACACGGACGACCTTGTGGCCGTGCACGTCAATGATCTGCTGATCGAGCAGATCCCGCTCCAGCATAACGAAGTCGTTCTCGGAGGGCAGCGGATGGAGGAGGGCCCCATCGCGCACGCGGATGTCGCCTGCGTCGGTGAGTTCGATCTCTCCTATGGCGACGGTTACGGAGGGCGCACCGCGAGCGGCTCCCTTCTGGCGGAGGACGAGGTTGGCTACGTGTCCCGTGTCACTCGCAGGGGAGACGGCAAACTCGTGCAGATGGCCGAGGGCGACTCCGCGCACATCCTGCACGGTGGAGCCAAGCAGCAGGGCGGCGCTCGTTCTGTGGCAGTTCCTAGTCATTTCGTTGCCCCTGGCACGCTGCACTTCGAATGTACACGGGAGCTTGCGGAAGACGACAGCAGGCAGTCGTCTGGGGGTGCTAGGAATGCGGCAAGGAATCCTCTCGCCACCATAGAGAGCTTCAACGCTTGACATTCAGGATTGGCGCAAGCACACTGCCTTCAACGTTTCCCCTCCACGCGAGTGTGTCAGCGCGCACCCTGAGGACAGTTCTTGGCCGACTCAACCACAAGCCGTGTCAGCTTCACCGTCGACTCTAACCTGCAGAGCGTAGACAAGATTGAGCAAACCGCGGAGGAGTATGCGGAACGTGCCGGCTTTGACGAGGATACGTCGGCGCACATAGCGATGGCTGTCCGGGAGGCCGGGGTCAACGCAGTGATGCATGGAAATGCGTACGACCCTGAGAAGCATGTAAGCGTGACGTTTGAGATGACCGCCGATCTGCTGACGGTGCGGGTCGCCGACCAGGGGCAGGGGCTCGATCCCGACACGATCCCGGACCCGCTGGCGCCCGAGAATATTCTGCGCGGCTCCGGTCGCGGCATCTTTCTTATCCGCGCCTTCATGGATGAGGTACACTTCCGCCAGTTACACCCGGGCACCGAACTCACCCTGATCAAGCACCGAAAACCCACTTCGCCGGGACTATAGTTCGCCGGGGACATCTAAGGAGACTCACGTTATGAGCATGAAAGTCAGCACTCGCCAAGTGGACGGAATTACAGTTCTCGACCTTAGCGGCAGAATTACCCTGGGCGAGGGTAGTGTCACGATTCGGGACGCCGTGCGGGACGTTGTGGCCAAGGGAGCGAAGAATATTCTGCTCAATCTGGGCGACATCAATTACATCGACAGCTCGGGTATCGGAGAGCTGGTCAGCGCGTTCACCTCGGTGCGGAACAGCGGCGGCGAGTTGAAGCTGCTGAACCTGACAAAGAAGGTTCACGACCTGCTGCAGATTACGAAGCTGTATACCGTCTTTGACATCAAGGACGATGAAGCGGCAGCGATCTCCTCGTTCACGAAGTAAGGTTTGCTCTAAAAGCAAGAGGCCGTCGCCCAGGGGCGACGGCCTCTTCACGTGAGGACCTTGTCAGTTTCCGAAGTCAACCCTTATTTTCCGAAATCAACCTTATTTTCCGAAATCGACTTTACTTTCCGAAATCAACCTTGGGAGCTTCGCCGTTGGCTGGATTGCCCTTGAAGTATTCGTCCCGGAGATGGTAGCCGGCCATGTTGGCCCAGATGCTGTTGGGGAACTGCTGCACGTAGACGTTGTAGTCCTTGAGTGTCCTGTTATAGCGTCCGCGTTCGACGGCGATCCTGTTCTCGGTTCCGGCGAGTTCGTCGGAGAGACGCATGAACTGTTCGCTGCCCTTGAGGTTGGGATATTGCTCCTGCAGGCGGAAGAAGGGCCCGAGGGCAACGTCGAGCTTGGAGTTCGCCTGAATGCTGCTGGCCCGGTCGGGAGCGCCGAGGACGCCGGCGCGGGCGTTCGCGATGTTGGTAAGGACGGTAGTCTCCTCGTTGACGTAGCCCTTGACGGTCGCGACGAGGTTGGGGATGAGATCCAGCCTGCGCTGCTGGACGACATTGACCTGCGAGTAGGCCTGGTTGACGTCCTCATTTTTCTGAACCAGGGTATTCTTCGCTCCGACGTAGCTTCCGCCGGCAAAGAGGATCACAACAAGGATGAGGCCAACAACGCCAAGTACGATCCACAGAGGTTTCATAGGTATTCCTTTGTCTTTCCTAAAGATCTACAAGATCTACGGTATTGGATGATCGCGGGTTCCACCGCTGTACTCTACCATCCCGATCCGACCGGGACGGTGCTGCCGATGCGGGTAGGTTAGAAGTCTCCACTGGCTCCGCCCCCGCCGGAACTTCCGCCGCCAAAGCCTCCGAAGCCACCGCCGTCTCCATCGCCGCCTCCGCTGCCGAAGCCTCCACCGTCTCCGCCGCGTCTTCCGCCCCGGCCGAAGCCGCCGCCCATAAGGTTGCCGAGAAGGATCCAGAGCAGGGGGCCACCGCCGCCGCGAAGGACGACGAAGAGGATGATGAGACCGAGGATGCCGTAGAGGATGAGGCGGCCGCCACTGATGGTGGCCTGTGCTTCCGGCTGGCGGTGGTAGGTGTGAACGGCCGGTGTGATGGTGACGCCGGCATCGGCGGCGATGACGCGGGCGAGCTCCCCGACGCCGAGCGGAACGGCCTGGTCGTAGTCGCCGGCGATGGCAGCAGGCCGCATGGAGCGGCCGATATCGCCTACCTTGGCGTCATTGAGGATGCCTTCCAGGCCGTATCCGACCTCGATGCGGCCGCGGCGCGGGCTCATGACGAGAAGCATAAGGATGCCGCGGTCCGTTCCTTTAGCGCCGACCTTCCACTTGTTTTCGAGCTCGGTTGCGAACTCTTCGACGGACTCGTCGCCATCGATGGTCTTGATAGTGACGACGGCGATCTGCGCGTGGGCCTGCCGGTCCACCTGCTGGCAGAGGTCCTCTACCTGCTGCCGAATGGGAGCGGAGAGTGCGCCGGCGAAGTCATTGACGTAGCCGGTGGGAGATGGGAGGGTCGCTACGCTCTCGGCGAAGATGGGCAGGTGCGCGCCGAGGCACGCAAGAACGACGACCACGAGCAGCGAGCGGGAGAGGAGCCTCATTACAACTTCAGTCTACTCAGTCCAGGCTCGGAGGTGTCGGGCGCTGGAGGTTTGCGCGCATTGACATAGGGGCGCAGGGCCGTCCCGCCGGAGGTTGCCGGCAACTCCCAAGCTGGCGAAGTTACGGCGCGGACGGAGCGGTCGGAGATGCGTGGCGACTGCCGCGAGCGGGAACGGCGACTCCCTTTGATTTGGCGAGAGCCTCGACCATGCCCGTGTGTTCGCGGATGACCTGGGTCCCTTTTTCGACGGCGCTCTTGAGGGTTGGATCGGTTGCGCTGGTGGCTTCCATATGAAACTCGCGTAGGTCGGCGTGGTGGTCCTTCACCATGTAGGCGAGGTACTCGGCGTCGAAGTCACTCCCGGAGAGTTTGCTTAGCTTCTCGAACTCTGCCTGGTCTTTGGACCCCATCTTTTTGGGGAGCATGACGCCCATGGAGTCAGCGATGGGCTTCATCTCCTCGTTGAGTTCGGTGTGGTCTTTGACCATCCTGGCGCCGAACTCCTTGACGTCCGCGCTCGACGACTTCTGCGAGGCGAGTTGGCCCAGCCGCACCTCGGCCATGCCGCCTTCGGCAGCTTTGCGGAGGAACATCTTGTCCTTCATCATCTGTCCCGAGACACCGGAGCTGGGGGCGGCATCCTGCATGTCGTTATGGGCGGCCTCGCTGACTGCGGGCTGCTGCTGTTGTTGCTGTTGTTGTTGTTGCGGCATAGGCTGGCCCGGCATGGGCGTCGACTGGGCGAGAGATGGGAGGCCGAGAGATGGGAGCAGAGCCAGGGTGAGAGTTGCCCGGGCCATCGTTGATGCGGTCATGGTGATCTCCTACACGGAACGCTGCGGCGAACGAACGGAATGCTGCGGCGAACGCGTGTGCGGCCACATGGAAGCCAGGCGCCGCGCCAGACGTGCAGGTCGCGTCCCCGACATGGGCCAACCTGTATCCTGTCGCATGGAGTAGACGATATGCAAGAAATCTTTTCGCAGCCTCCCCTAGCGAGGGAGGAGTTGACGCGCGTCTCGCTTCACGGGCACGTGCTGGAGGACCGGTACGGGTGGATGCGCAACAAGACTTCACCCGAGTTGATTGCGCACCTGGAGGCCGAGAACCGGTACACGGCCGATGTTCTGGCGTCGACGGCGGGCACGCAGGCGAAGTTGTATGCGGAGATGCTGTCGCACATCAAGGAGACGGACGAGTCGGTTCCTTACCCCTACCGTGGATGGAGCTATTCGACGCGGACTGTTGAGGGGAGCCAGTACCCGATCTTCTGCAGACGGAGATCGGGTGGGGCCATGAGTTTCAAGGAGAGTGAGCCGGAGGAGGTCTCTGCCGAGGCTGTGATTCTGGACGTAAATGCGCTGGCCGAGGGACAGGGCTTCATGGCGGTGGGAGCGATGACGGTGAGTCCGGATGGAAATCTGCTGGCGTATTCGACCGACAACACGGGATTTCGGCAGTACACGCTACATGTGCGGGACTTGCGGTCGGGGGAGGATCTGCCGGACTCGGCTGAGCGGGTTGGATCGGTGGCATGGAGCGCCGACGGATCGACGCTGTTCTACACCACGGAGGATGAGACGACCAAGCGTCATGACAAACTCTTCCGGCATAGGATGGGCGAATCGGGCGACGGAGACTTCTTGGTCTACGAGGAGGCGGATGAGCGCTTCAACCTGGGCGTGGGCAAGACGCGAGACGGACGCTTTCTCCTGATGGAGGCGGGGAGTCACACGACGAACGAGTGCCGGTACCTCCGATCGACGGATGTGGAGGGCGTGTTTAGCACGATTGCGCCGAGGCTCGGGGAGCAGGAGTACTACGTGGATCACCGGGATGGTCTGTTTTACCTGCGGGTGAACGACGTGGGGAAGAACTTCCGGGTGGTGACGGCTCTGGTTGAGCGATGCGGGCGCGAGGGGTGGAAGGAGCTGATTGCGGAGGTGGCAGACGCGCCGCTTGAGGACTTCGACCTGTTCGAGCGCTTTTGTGTGTGCTCGCGGCGGCGCATGGGTTTGACGACGCTGGAGGTGCATCGATTTCGGGAGGACGGGACGCTTGAAGCGGGGAGCGAGATCAGCTTCCCGGAGCCTGCGTATACGGCGCAGGCGCATGTGAATCGCGAGTTCGAGACCAAGGTGTTTCGGTACAGCTATCAGTCGCTGGTGTCGCCGGCTTCGGTCTACGAGTACGACGTGGCGACGGGTGCGTCGAGGCTGCTGAAGCAACAGGAGGTTCCGGGCGGGTTTGAGTTGGAGGCGTATGCGTCGGAGCGGGTGTGGGTGGGGACGGAGGATGGGGCCCGGGTGCCGGTTTCGCTGGTGTACCGCCGGGACCGGTTTGCTCGGGACGGCCGGTCGCCGCTTTATATCTACGGCTACGGGTCGTATGGGTACCCCTTGCCGCTGGGATTCAGTCCGGCGCGGCTGGCGCTGCTCGATCGTGGCGTGGTGATGGCGTATGCGCACATTCGCGGCGGCGGGGAGATGGGCGATGCGTGGCATGACGCTGGGAAGATGATGGAGAAACTGAAGACGTTTACGGATTTCGTGGCAATCACGGAGGAGTTGCTGAGGGAGGGGTACGGGGCACCTGACCGGGTGGCGATCGAGGGTGGGAGCGCGGGCGGGCTGCTGATGGGAGCGGTCGTGAACCTGCGGCCGGAGTTGTTCCGGGTGGTGCTGTCGCATGTACCGTTCGTGGACGTGATGAATACGATGCTCGATGCGTCGCTGCCGCTGACGGTGGCGGAGTACGAGGAGTGGGGGAACCCGAATGAGGCGGAGGCGTTCGCGTACATGATGACCTATTCGCCGTACGACAACCTGAAGCCGGGGCCGTACCCGGCGATGCTGGTGAAGACCAGTTTGAATGACTCGCAGGTGATGTATTGGGAGCCGGCGAAGTATGTGGCAAAGCTGCGCGGGCTGAAGACGAACGATGCTCCGGTGCTGCTGCACGTCAACATGGATGCGGGGCACGGTGGGGCGAGCGGGCGGTACGACTACCTGAAGGAGATTGCGATGGACTATGCGTTTCTGCTGCGGGAGCTGGGGGTGGAGGGCTAGGCGGGGGAGACATCCGTGTGGGTGAAATCGTCGCCTTGGAACAGGAGAGGTTCGCCGTAATACTTTGCGAGTGCGTACACGAAGCAGTCGCCCACGTTAAGGTGTGCCTTATCGCGCCCTTTGCCATACCGGTCGAATGCGTCACGTGCCAAAACCGACTGTGTGCGATCGACGGGAATGACCTGAACTCTGAACCGCTCGAGTAGAGCGTCGAGAACCTCTACTTTGACATGTCCACCCCGGGATAAGAGCACCATGGATGCTTCGGTCAGTGTAACTGCAGAGATGTTGAGAGCCTCAGCCTCGGTCAGCTTGTGCAGAAACTGGATGGTATTAGGCTCCTGAAGGACGACGGCAACGAGAACGGATGAGTCGACAACCACTATTCACCGTATCCATTCGGGCCATAGCCCAAGATCTCGTCTTCTGTCAGATCGTAGTTGACAGGTCCAGAGGGGAAGCTGCGAATGAGCTGGAGTATCTCCTCGACCGAGGGCTTTGAGGCCGGGAGATTATTCCCTTGAGCTTTAAGCTGCCTTACCGCCGTTCCAATCAGGTCTGTGATGGTCTGCCCACGAGCTTCAGCCAGAGTACGAACCTCTTGCTCAATCACGGGATTGTTGATGTGCAGTGCCATGTACATAGTGTACATCAGGCGTTGGTGGTGATCACATCCTCGGTTTTGTCACCTTCGCCGGGAGCGAGGAAGAGGTTGGTTTCGAGGCCGTGCTGGCGGGTGTAGAGGTCGTGGTAGCGACCGCCGAGGCTGTAGAGCGACGCGTGGGTTCCGCGTTCGATGATCTCTCCGGCCTCGACGACGAGGATCTGTTCGGCGCGGCGGATGGTGGAGAGGCGGTGGGCGATGACGAAGGTGGTTCGTCCCTGCATGAGGTAGCTGAGACCGTTCTGGATCATGGCTTCGGACTCGGAGTCGAGGGAGCTGGTGGCCTCGTCGAGGATGAGGATGCGGGGGTCGGCGAGGATGGCGCGGGCGATGGAGATGCGCTGGCGCTGGCCTCCGGAGAGCTTGACGCCGCGCTCGCCAACAACCGTGTCGTAGGTCTCGGGGAAGCGATCGGCGAACTCGTCGACGCGCGCGATGCGGCAGGCATCGAAGAGCTGCTGCTGGGTGGCTTCGGGACGGGAGAAGAGGATGTTTTCGCGGATGGTGCCGTCGAAGAGAAACGTTTCCTGGAGGACGACTCCGAGCTGGTTGCGGTAGCTCGACAGGCGGACCGTGGCGAGGTCGGTTCGGTCAACGAGGATGCGGCCGGAGGTGGCGGTATGAAACGCGCAGATGAGCGAGATGATGGTGGACTTGCCGGAGCCGGAGGAGCCGACGAGCGCGGTTACGGTGCCGGGACGGGACTCAAAGGTGATGCCGTGGAGGACGGGTTTGCCGGGCTCGTAGGCGAAGGTGACGTTCTCGAAGGCGATGTCGCCATGGATGTTGGGTAGATCTAGGCTTCGCCGGGGGTCGCGATCTTCTTCGCGCTCGGAGAGGATTTCACTGGTGCGGTCGAGACCGGCGACGGCCTCGGTGAGCTGAGTGCCAATTGAGACGAGCTGGACGATGGGAGCGATCATGAAGGCGAGGAACATGACGTAGGTGACGTAGCCGCCCTTGGTGAGCTGGCCGGCGACGACCTGGTGGGCGCCGAGGTACATGACGAGTGCTCCGACCAGGCCGAGGACGGCGGTGGAGGCGAGCGCCATGAGGGATTGGGCGGTAAGGGACGAGATGACGTTGGCAAGCAGGCGCTGGGCGCCGGCCGCGAAGACGTTCGCCTCCGACTGCTCGGCGTGGTAGCCCTTGACGACGCGGACGCCGCCGAGCGACTCGGTGAGGCGGCCTGTGACCTCGGCGTTGATCTTGGAGCGCTCGCGGAAGATCGGGCGGATGGTCTTGAAGGCGCGCTGGAGGATGAGGCCGAAGAGGGCGAGGATGACGAAGGTGAGCAGCGTCATCTTGACCGAGAGCGCGATGAGGTAGCAGAAGGCGAAGACGGCGGTGAGGACGCCGCCGCAGAAGTCGACAACGCCGGTGCCGATGAGGTTGCGGACGCCTTCGACGTCGGTCATGATACGGGCGACGAGGGTTCCGGTGCGGTTCTCGTCGTAAAAGGCGACGGGGAGGCGGCCGATGTGGGACTGGACCTGCATGCGGAGTTCAGCGATGAGGCGCTGTCCGGCCTTGGAGAGGAGCTGCGTGAGAGTGAAGGAGGTGATGCCCTGGAGGATGGTGGCGAGGACGACCACGCCGACGATGGTTGGGAGGAGGCTGAGCTGGTGCTTGTCCATGACGTCGTCGATGAGGTAGCGGGTGGACGCGGGGAGGACGAGGCCGCTGGCGCGGTTGATGATCATCAGGCCGAAGCTTCCGGCGAGCAGAGCGCGGCGCGGCTTGACCAGCTTCCAGATCTCGGGGAGCACCTTCTTGAGATTGGGCTTGGGGCGTGACGCGGTCAGCGAGGCGGCGGTGGCCCGGCCGGTGCCGCGCGAGGGGCGGTCGGCAGAGGGCATGTTGGCGCCGCCCATATTGGAGTGACTGAAGGAGGACATTCTCTTCAGATTACCTGTCCGGGCGAGCGGCTTCGAAATTATGCGATACGGCTGCGGCGGGCGGCGACGAACGAGCGCACGCAGAGGAGGACGAAGAGGAGGCAGAGCAGAGACATGCCGGCCTTCTCAAGGATAGCGATGGGATGCGGGAAGGTGGTTCCGTGGCTGAGGCGGATGACGTCGATGTCAGCCGGTATGGTCCCGAGGAAAAGAACGAGAGCGACGGTTACGGCGATGTGCATCCAGAGCATTCTCTTCCTGCTATCAACCGAGGTGGCGAGAGCGCCCATAACGATGAAGAGGATGCCGACGGCGCCGGGGATGAGAGCTGTGGGATGGGAGCTGCCGGTATTGAGGAAGGACAAGAGGGCGATGACGACAAGGAGGACACCGAGTGCGATGGTGAGACGGGGCAAAGCTAGCTCCAAGTTCCTGGGGAGGTTTCCTGTGGGGCATGGGTGAAGCGGTATCAGGGTACAGGACTGTTGACGTGTCCCTTCCGAAGGATGCCAAGTTGGTGATTTCAGGTGGTTGCGGCGGCCGCTTGTTTGAGCTGGGCGAGGACATCGGAGGTCTGCCAGTCGCTGGAGGGGTACCAGGCGACGACCTTGCCATCCTTTCCGATCAGCACGGTGGAGAGGGAGTGGGTGAGCGATGAGGCGTCGCCGGGGGTGACGCCGACGTTGAAAAACTGGGTAACCTCGGCGAGTTTATCCAAGGGCGGGGCGGCGAAGTCCCAGTGGCTGAAGGTCTCCTGCGTGAAGCGGCCGGTGTAGGCGCCGCCGTAGCTGCGAAGGACGGCGGGGCGGTCGTAGGCGGGATCGAAGGAGATGCTGAGGAGATGCGTCTGGCGGTAGAGGCTGGGGACGGATGCGAGCGCTTTATCGATGTCGGCAAAATTGTGACTCATGCGGGGGCAGAACTCGGCCAGCTGGCAGCGGGTGTAGACGAAGGTCATGAGGAGGGCGCGGCCGCGAAACTGCTGGAGGTGGATGGTGCGATCGCTCTGGTTAAGAAAGGCGAAGTTGGGGACGGTCTCGCCGGGGGTGGGGACGTGATACTGGACGGCGGGTTTGTAGTCGGGCCGCGCCTGGGCGATGACGACGATGTGGTCGAGGAGGGCGTTGTTGAAGCCGTCGGGGTCCTTCTGGACGAGGAGGGTGGCGGTGATGCGGTCGCCGGGGTGAAGCTCCGAGACGATGCCTGGGTCTTTAAGCTTGTAGGACATGGTCATAGCGTCCATGAAGCCGGGGATAGCCTCGTGGTCGAGCGTGACGTCGGGTCCGTGGAGGGCGACGATGCGGCCGCGGACGGGGAAGCTCTTGACGGCGGCGGAAGAGCTGGTGGAGGTGTCTGCGGGCTCCGTCCTGGGCGGAGGCGGCTGAGGCGATGGCCGGCAGCCTGCGAGAGAGAGGACGGCGACGAGTACGAGGAGATGACGATGGCGGCGCATGAGCGTGATCCTCCTGCCATGATGATACTGGCCCTGGCGGGGCGCCGGCGGGTCTGGGCAGGTGAGGGCGAGGCGGGATGGGACGAGACAAAGGAAGAGGCGGGAACGGAGGAGGTGTGTTGCCGGGAAGTTCGGCGGGGCTGATGCACTTTGCGTTTCTGCTGACGGGCCTGGGGACGGAGATGCTGGGGCCGCTGCTGCCGCTGTTGACGCGGCAGTGGAGCCTTCGCGACGACCAGAGCGGACTTCTGCTAATGGCGCAGTTTTGCGGGGCGTTCGTGGGGGGGGTGACGGTTTCGTCGAAGCTGAGGAGAAGCGTTCTGATCGGGATGGGGGCGGGGGCGGTGGGGGTGGGCGGGTTCGCGATCGCACCGGGGCTCCCAGCCGCATGCGCGGCACTTGTGGTGGCGGGCTTCGGCCTGGGTCATGCGATTACAGGGTTGAATATTCTGGCTGGGCAGCGGTTTACGGCGAACCGAGCCTCCGTGCTGGCGTGGCTAAACTTCTTCTGGAGCCTGGGGGCGATGCTGGCGCCGCTGCTAACGGCGTGGCTGACGCCGAGGTTTGCGTTGCGCGGTCTGCTCGGGGGATTTGCGATGCTGTTCCTGATGTGCGGGGCGGGGATTGCGCTCGAGACGCGGGGGACCGCAGAGAAGACGGGGGAGGAGACGGCAGCGACAGGAGGCGGGGGGGACGAGGCGCGGGGATTGGCGAGGCGGGTGTTCGTGATCTTCATGCTGATGCTGTTTTTATATGGCGGGCTCGAGACTTGCCTGAGTGGATGGCTGACGACGTATGCTCTGCGGTACGGTGACCGGACGCTGGCGATCAGCGAGTACACGACGCTGCTGCTGTGGATGAGCCTGACGGTGGGCCGGGCGGGCGCTTCCCTGCTTCTCCTGCGGTTTCCGGAGCGCGCGGTGCGGGGGGTTGCGCTGGCGTTGACGGTTCTGCTGACGGCGGGGCTGGCGCTGGCGCATACGGCGGTGGCGATCGCGGTGTACGCGGTGTTCCTGGGGTTGAGCCTGGCACCGTGGTTTCCGGTGACGTTTTCGCTGCTGATGGCGGAGCGTCCGCGGGCGCGGCAGGCAGGGATTGTGATCGCGGTGAGCGGCCTGGGCGCGGCGGCGCTGCCGTGGATGATGGGTGTGGTCTCGACGCGGATGGGGAGCCTGCAGGTGGCGCTGGCGATTCCGCTGGTGGCGGCGGCCGGGTTGCTGGCGATCAGCATGATGCGGGGTGCGGACGGGCGAAGGACGGGCGTCTAGCTGAGGATCCCAAGCGATCCGAGGGCATCCAAGGGGGCCTGGAAGGGGCGTATAACGGGGGAATGGAACGGGTGAACGGGACGGGGGTGCGCGGGCGGACGACGCCGGGAGAGATTCAGGGGGAGTTCGACTGGGAGTGCCTGGGGCGGGGGGCGGAGGAGGTCGGGAAAGACGTTCTGGATGCGGTCGGGAGGGAACTTCCGGAGCAGCCGTCGGGGGACATCCAGACGGAGCCTGGCGAGTACTTACGGAAGGATGTTGGGGAGGCGGTGGGGCGGGGAGCGGTGGTGGTGACCGTGAACGAGCGGTCTGCGCGGACTTTCCGGAACGACTGGGACGAGCTGCAGAGGGCGAGTGGACGAGATCGGTGGGAGCCGGCGAAGGTGTTGAGCTGGAGGTCGTGGCTCGCGTCGCTGTGGCGGCGGATGCTGCTGGAGGGGACGGCGAAAGCACTGCTGCTGAATGCGTTCCAGGAGCACGCGGTGTGGAGCGGGATCCTGAAGGAAGACGAGGCTGCCGGCGCCCAGGGAGAGGTCGAGGGGCTGGCGGGGATGGCGGCCGAGAGCTGGGCGAGGATCTGCGCGTACGCCGGGGGGGGGGGGGCGACTGGGGAGGGGCGGTTGCGGCGGATAAGCTCCCGTCTGACCGGGGAGAACGGGAGCGCGGATACGGAGGCATTTGCGCGCTGGGCGAGGGCTTTTGAGAGGAGATGCGAGGCGGAGGGTCTTCTGAGTGGGTCTGAGCTGGACCGTGCGATCGCGGACGCGGTGCGAGCCGGGGAGCTTCGGATAGAGCAAAAGGAGCTGCTGCTGGTGGGGTTCGACCGCTTGACCCCGGTGCAGGTGCGACTGGTGAAGGCGATGGAGACGGCGGGCGTGGTGGTGTTGCAGGCGGTGCTCCATGTGAGCAGGCGGCGAAGGCTGCTGACAGCGGGGGCGGATGGCGCGGAGGAGTTGCGAGCGTGCGCGCGATGGGCCGCAGGATGGATCGATCGTGAGCCCCGCGCGCGGGTCGCGGTGATTGTGCCTGATCTGGCAGGGGAGCGGGCGGGCATGGAGCGGGTATTCCGGGAGGTGATGGCGCCGGAGATGGAGTGGATCGGGGCCGGGGAGGGAGACGCGCCGTACGAGTTCTCGCTGGGGAGGATGCTGAGCGAGACGCCGATGGTCTTGGTTGGGCTGGAGCTGCTGCGGTGGATAGAGGGCGCGCTGCCGTTGGAGCGGGTGAGCGCGCTGCTGGTGTCCGAGTACTTTGCCGGGCGGGATGGGGAGGGTCAGGCGCGGGCGGAGTTCGATGCACACGAGCTGCGAGCTACGAAGATGCTGCGGCCCGAGATGAGTTTGCGGGGGCTGGTGGAAGAGGTGGCGGGGTCGAGGCGGGCGAAGAGACTTCGGGGATTGCTGGCGGCGCTGCGGGGAATGGAACGTCTGCGGACGGAGTTCGAAGGGATGTCGCAGAGCTACGGCGAGTGGGCGCAGCGGGTGCGTGAGCTGCTGGCGGAGGCTGGATGGGGCGCGGCGGGGACAGAGACGAGCGAGGAGTTCCAGACGAGAGATCGGTGGGAGGGTGCGCTCGATGCGATGGCGACCTTGGACTTCGAGGGGCGGGCGGTGGAGTACGGGGACGTCCTGCGCGCGATCGGGCGGATCGCGGGCGAGACGGTGTTCGCGCCGGCGTCGCGATCAGCGCCGGTGCAGATCATGGGGCCGATGGAGGCTGCTGGAGGCGAGTTCGATGCGGTGTGGTTTCTGCGCGCGGGAGAGGCGAGCTGGCCGGCGGTGTCGCAGCCGCTGCCGCTGCTGCGATGGGGGCTGCAACGGGATCTCGGGATGCCGGGGACGGATGCGGAGCGCGACCGGGCGGAGGCGCGGCAGGTGACGGAGCGCATGCTCGGAAGCGCGCCTGAGGTGGTCGCGAGCTATGCGCTCAGCTATAGCGGGGGGAGGGGCGAGGGGAGGCAGAGATCGTCGCCGCTGCTGCGGGGGATGGGCTTTGGGGAGGTTGCGATCGGCGATGTTGCCGGGGTGGAGCCGGAGCGCGTGGTGGTGGGGATGGATCTGGTTGAGGAGGTGGGTCAGGTAAGGCCGCTGCCGGACGAGGTGTTGAGGGGAGGGGTGCAGGTACTGACGCTGCAGGCTGCCTGCGGGTTTCGGGCCTTTGCGGAGCGACGTCTGTGGTCGGGCGAGATGGAAGAGCCGGCGCTCGGCTTGAGTGCGAAGGAGAGCGGAACCGCGGTGCATGGGGCGCTCGAGTGTTTCTGGAACGAGGTGGGATCCCAGGCGAAGCTGATCGCGATGTCCGAGGAAGAGCGGGCGGATGCGCTCTCGCGGGCGATCGACAAGGGTCTGCGGCGGGCAGACGCGACGTCTGCGGGAGGTTGGGACAGGGCGTACCTGGAGGTGGTGAAGGAGCGACTGCGGAGATTGCTGACCCGATGGCTGGAAGAGGAGACGCAGAGGCCTGCCTTTGAGGTGAAGAGGAGCGAAGAGGGGCTGCGCGACGTGCACGTCGGACCTCTGCGGTTTCAGCTGCGGGTGGATCGGGTGGACCTGGTGGATGGGGCCGAGGTGCTGATCGACTACAAGACGGGGGAGGCGGAGCTGAAGGACTGGAAGGGCGAGAGGCCGGACGGTCCGCAGGTGCCGCTGTATGCGATTCTGGCGGCGCGCGGTGTGGAGGAGCGTGAGGCGACGGGCGAGGAGATGGCAGGCGAGGGGCTTGGGGCGGTGGCCTTCGGGAGGGTCCGCGCGGGAACGGAGGCAGGGCTGGTTGGGTATGCGGAGCGTGACGGTCTGCTGTCGGGCAAGCTGAAGAAGATGGAAGCGGGGACGTTTCAGGCGCAGGTGGACCGCTGGCGCGAGGTGCTGGAGAGATTGGCGGGGGAGTTTGCCGCGGGAGACGCGCGGGTGCGGCCGAAGAATTATCCGGGGACGTGCGGACGGTGCGGGCAGCGGATTCTGTGCCGGCTGGATGCGTCGCTGCTGGACGAGATCGAGGAGGAGGGAGAGGAGAGGACACGGGAGGGTGAAGATGGCTGAGCTGATCGAGATGCCCGCGCCGGGTGTGACGGCGAGGCGCCCTGAAGCGATCCCGGCCGGAGCGCCCCCGGATTGGAGGGAGAGGGAGCGGGCAATGGACATCGGAGCCTCGTGGATTGTGGAGGCGCCGGCCGGCTCGGGAAAGACGGGGCTGCTGATCCAGCGATACCTGAAGCTGCTGGCGGAGGGTGGGGTGGAGCGGCCGGAGCAGGTGTTGGCAATCACCTTCACGAAGGCGGCGACGGACGAGATCCGGAACCGGGTAATGGCGGAGATGGAGGGAGCGGCGGCGGGGACGGTGGTCACGGACAGGTTCGACCGGACCACACGGGGGTTGGCGGAGGCAGTGCTCCGGGTAGATGGACAAAGGGGATGGGGGCTGCTGGAGTCGCCGCGCCGTTTGAATCTGCGAACGATCGACAGTGTGTGCGCGGAGATTGTGCGAGCGCTGCCGGTGACGAGCGGTGGAGGCGCCGGGCTGACGCCGGTGGAAGACGCGGGCTCGATGTACAGGGAGGCGAGCCGGCGGACGCTGCTGCAGATGGGCGGGAAGGATGCGGCTCTGAACGAGGCGCTGCGGGCGATGCTGCTGCACCGGGATGGGAGTCTGGCGGACTGCGAACGGCTGATTGCAGAGATGCTGAAGGCACGCGACCAGTGGAGAGATCTGGTGCCGGGCAGCGGCGAGGAGCTCTCCGAGGATTGGATGGAAGGGACAGTGCGGAAGCGGCTGGACCGGGCGCTGGAGATGGAGGTCTGCCGCGGTCTGACGAAGCTGACACGGGCGATACCGCCGGAGATGCTGGACGAGATCACGCTGCTGGCGGCTGAGATGGGTGAAGCCCCGGGGCTGGGCGAGGTGCCATCGCCGGTGGCGATCTGCGCTCGGCTGCGGACGACACCGGGTGAGGCGCTGGAACACATGGAGCACTGGCAGGCGCTGATCCACCTGCTGGTGAAGAACGACGGCGAATGGAGGGCCGGGTTTCGGAGCGATTGGCTGCGATTTAGCTGGGACCAGCGGCACACTCCGCCGATCAGGGGTTTGATTGCGAGCCTGCAGGATCACGCGGGGGTGCTGGCCGCGATCCAGCACTTCAACAAGCTTCCACCGGCTCGGTATCCGGACGACCAGTGGACGGCCGCGAAGGCGATCCTGCGGGTGCTGAGCAGGGCGCTGACGGAGTTGCAGATGGTCTTTCGGGAGCGCGAGGCATGCGACTTCGCCGAGCCAGCGCTGCGGGCGAGAGCGGCGCTGCGACAGGAGCGGGGGATGGAGAGCTACGAGTCCACGCTGGGCATGGAGTTGCGGCATCTGCTGGTGGACGAGATGCAGGATACGTCGGCGAGCCAATATGAGTTGATCGAGCTGCTGACGAGGGAATGGGACGGCACGGGAAAGACGGTGTTTCTGGTCGGTGATCCGAAGCAGTCGATCTATCTCTTTCGGCAGGCCAGGGTGGAACGGTTTGTCGCGACCATGGAGACGGAACGGATGGGCGACCTGCGGCTCCGGCGGCTCCGGCTGACGGCGAACTTCCGGACGCAGGCGGGGCTGGTGCGCGCGTTGGACGAAGACTTCGCGCAGGTTTTTGGAGCGGGGGGGGATCAGGGGGAGGCGGCGCCGATCGTCTCCGCGCAGGCGGTACGGGCGGCGACGGGCGGGGTGGAGGGAGAGGGGGGGCTGGCGTGGCACACGGCGGTGGCGGACACGGGTGCCGGTGCGGGTCGATCGAAGCGGAGACTCGCGCGCCGAAACGCGAAGGCGGTGCGTTCGGTGGCGGAGCGGTGGAGGGCGAGGCCGCTGCCGGAGGGGCGATCGGCGCCCTGGAGGATGGCGGTGCTGGTGCGGTCACGGCGTGAGCTGCGCGAGATTGTGGCGGCGTTGAAGGGGGACGAGAGCCTGTCGGCGATTCCCTTTCGCGCGGTGAAGGTGGAGCCGCTGAAGGAGCAGAGGGAGGTGCTGGATCTCGTTGCGCTGACGCGGGCGCTGAAGCATCCGGGAGATCGGGTGGCGTGGATGGCGGTGCTGCGGGCGCCGTGGTGCGGTCTGGAACTGGCGGATCTCCACGTGCTGTCGGGCGCGGACAGGAGGGAGTTTGCGGAGCGGACGGTTGTGGGTCTGGTGGAGGCGCGGGCGGCGGAGATGGGGGACGATGGCCAGGAGCGGCTTGGACGGGTGTGGCCGGTGCTGGAGGCGGCGATGGAGCGGCGCGCGAGGGTGCGGCTGCCAGAACTGGTGGAGCGGACGTGGAGATCGATGGGCGGGGATGCGGCGCTCCCGGACGCCGAACTCGCCAACGCGTTGCGGTACCTGGAGCTGCTGGACGAGATCGATCGCGAGACCGGAGGCATCGAGATCGCGACGTTAACTCGCCGGCTGGAGGGTCTATATGCGGCGGCGAAGGATGATGCTCTGGCGCTCGACCTGATGACAATCCACGGGGCGAAAGGGCTGGAGTGGGACGTGGTGATGGTGCCGGAGATGGAGCGCCGGGCTCCGCCGACGCGGGGGCGTCTGCTGGACTGGGAGGAGATGGCGGGAGAGGCGGAGGATGCGGCGCAGGTGATGCTGGCACCGATCAAGGGCAAGGGTGACGAGACGGCGTCGCTGAACCGATGGGTGCGGGGGATGCACTCTGCGCGGGAGGCGGCGGAGCGACGGAGGCTTTTCTACGTTGCGAGTACGCGGGCGCGGGAGGAGCTGCACCTGTTTGGAACGGCGAACCAGTTGAAAGGCGGGGCGGTGAAGGCGGAGAGTGGGAGTCTGCTGGACGCGGCTTGGCCGGCGGCGGAGGTTCGTTTCCGGGGGGTGGCTGAGAAGGACGTGCCGAGCGAGGTGGATGGAGTTTTCGATCTGGCGGCTGCGGCTGATGAGACCGGGGATGGAAGCGAGATGCGACCGGCGATGCTGGAGCGGATACCTTCCGGGTTCGATGCGGCGGCTCGGTTTCGGCGCGCGGTTGAGAGTGCGCCGGGAGACATGGCGATGGAGCGCCCACGATGGGTGAGACCTGCGGGGTCGTTCGCGGCGCGGAGCTTTGGGAATGCGGTGCACACGTTTCTGGAGATGGCGGCGCGACGGCTTGCGGATGGGACCACCGAGGAGGCGATTGCGGCCGCGGCAGGGGGATGGAAGAGCCGGGCGACGGCGGTGCTGCGGGGGGATGGCTTAGCGCCCGCGGTGGCGGAGAGGATGGCGGGACGGGTGATCCTGGCATTGACGAACACGCTGCGGGAGCCGGTGGGTCGATGGCTGCTGGGGGCGCGGGCGGAGGCTCGAAACGAATATGCGCAGACCTCGTGGGGCGAGGAGTGGACGAGGGTGCGTATGGACCGGATGTTTCGTGGGGGCGAGGCGCCGGAGGCGGCGGGCACGGATTACTTGTGGATCGTGGACTACAAGACGGGGTCCCATGGAACGGACGGGATCGACGCTTTTCTCGAGCGTGAGCGGCAGAGATATGCGGGCCAGATGGAGGCGTACGCGCGAGCGAGCGGTGAGGCCGGGGTGCGGTTGGGGCTTTGGTTTCCGATGGTGGGGCGGTTGCGGTGGTGGGTTGCCGGGTCCTAGAGAACGGGCCTATAGGCCGGGCTGTAAGGAGCGGGTTGGATCGAGAGGATCGGCTCTACCTTACTGCTCGATTGCGCTGTTGTGACGGACGTCGAAGCCGCGCACCCAGAAGATGACGTCTTCGGCGATGTTCGTTGCGTGATCGCCGACACGCTCCAGGTTGCGGGCGATGATGAGGGCATTGAGCGACTGCGGTGTGAGCTCGGCGTTCTCCTTGATGAGGTTTGAGAGCGAGTAGAAGGCGGCGTCGTTCATCTCGTCGACCTGGTCGTCGAGCAGGAGGACGGAGCGGGCGAGATCGGCGTCGGCCTCGATGAAGGCCTGGAGCGCCTTTCGAACCATGGCGGCGGCGAGCGAGGCGAGCTTGGGGATATCAACGGGCAGATCGATGTTGGCGAAGGCTCCCATCTCGCGGACGCGAACGGCGATGTTGACGGCCTGGTCGCCGACGCGCTCGAGATCGGCGTTGATGCGGATGACGGAGAGGATGAAGCGCAGATCGATGGCCATGGGCTGCTCCATGGCGAGGAGGTCGAGGGCCATCTGGTCGATCTCGCGTTCGAGCCGGTTGATGGCGGGCTCGGAGCGGAAGACGAGTTCACAGAGGTTGAGATCGCGAGTGGTATAGGCCTCGATCGAGCGCTGGATGGCCTGCTCTGCCATACCCGCCATGACGAGGAGACGCTCTTTCAGGTCGTCGAGGCTCTGGTGAAACTTGATGCGCATTCTCAACCGAACCTCCCCGTGATGTAATCTTCGGTCCGTTTGTCTTTGGGATTAGTAAAAATTTTGTGGGTGGAATCGAACTCGACCATCCTGCCGGAGAGGAAGAAGCCGGTGTTCTCGGCGACGCGGGCGGCCTGCTGCATGTTGTGGGTCACGATGACGATCGTGTACTCACTTTTCAATTGAAAGATGAGGTCTTCGATCTTGGAGGTGGAGACCGGATCGAGGGCGCTGGCGGGCTCGTCCATGAGCATAACCTCGGGATCGACGGCGAGGGCGCGGGCGATGCAGAGGCGCTGCTGCTGGCCGCCGGAGAGAGAGGCCCCGGACTTTTTGCGGAGATCGTCCTTGACCTCCTCCCAGAGGGCGGCCTGCTTGAGCGAACGCTCGACGGTCTCATCGAGGACGCGGCGGTTGCGGAAGCCGTTGAGTTTGAGGCCGCTGGCGACGTTGTCGTAGATGGACATGGTGGGGAAGGGGTTGGGCCGCTGGAAGACCATGCCGACACGGCGGCGGATCTCGACGGGCGACGCGTCCCGGTAGATGTCGAGGTCACCCATCCTGACGGTGCCGGTTGCACGTGCGTCAGGTGTGGTCTCGTGCATGCGGTTGAGGCAACGGACGAAGGTGGACTTGCCGCAGCCTGACGGACCGATGAGGGCGGTGGCGTGATTGGCAGGGATCTTAAGGTTGATGTCCTGAAGGGTATGGGTTTTACCGTACCAGGCGTTCAGGTCTTCGACGTCGATGCCGACACCCATCAGAGATTTCCTTTCAGAGTGCCGCGACCGGCGAAGATGCGGACGAGCGTAACCGAGACCATGATGAGCACAATGAGGACGAGAGCGCCGGCCCAGGCGAGGCGGTGCCACTCGTCGTAGGGCGAGATGGCGTAGTTGAAGATTTGCAGAGGAAGGGCGGCGATGGGCTCGTTGAGGTGGAAGGACCAGAACTGGTTTCCGAACGCGGTGAAGAGCAGAGGTGCGGTCTCTCCGGCGACCCGGGCGAAGGCGAGCATGCAACCGGTGATGATGCCCGGAGAGGCGGTGCGGAGGGAGATGGAGATGGCGGTGCGCCACTTGGGAACACCGAGGCCGAGCGCGGCTTCGCGGACGGAGTTGGGGACGATCAGAAGCATCTCTTCTGTAGTGCGGGTGATGGTGGGTACCATCATTACGGCGAGGGCGATGCCGCCGGCGAGCGCCGAGAAGTGTTTCTGTTGGAGGACGACGAGAGCGTAGATGGAGATGCCCATGACGATGGACGGCACGCCGTTGAGGACGTCGGCGGTGAAGCGGACCGCGGATGCGATGGCAGTTCCGCGGCCGAACTCCGCGAGGTAGAGACCAGCGGAGATGCCGACGGGGATGCCCATCAGACTGGCGAGGAAGAGGACCATGCCCGATCCGACGATGGCATTGGCCATGCCGCCGCCGGCCTCACCGACGGGGGCGGGCGTGTGTGTGAAGAAGGCCAGGTTGAGCGAACTTGCGCCCTTGTAGAGCAGGTATCCGAGGATCGCGATGAGAGGCGTGATGACCGCGATCGTGGCAAGAATTGCAAGGCTTGAGACGAAGAGATTCATCGCGGTGCGGCGAAGGCGGTTTCCGCTTGAAACGCGGAGGAGAGGACGCTCGGGATGTTGAACGGAGGACGTTGAAGCAGGTCCCTGCGAGGGATCGCGGGAGGGGTTCTGGGACGGCTTCGCGGAGGGCTTTGGGATGGGCGGTGCGCTCATGCTCATGCGACCCTCGGCGGCGCACCGCGGGTGACGGCCCAGACCATGAGGCGGGCGATGGCGTTGACGACGATGGTCACGAGAAAGAGGGCAAGGCCGATCTCGATGAGCGCCGAGAGGTAAAGGTCGCCGGTGGCCTCGGAGAACTCACCGGCGATGACGCTGGCAAGGGTGTTCGCGGGGGAGAAGAGCGAACCGCCGATATTGGGGTGGTTGCCGATGACCATGGTGACGGCCATGGTTTCGCCGAGTGCGCGGCCGAGGCCGAGCATGACGGCACCGACGATGCCGATACGCGAGTTGCGAAGGACGCTGACGCGGATCATCTCCCAGCGCGTGGCGCCGAGCGCGAGTGCGGCCTCACGCTGCGAGTTGGGCACGGCCAGCATGATGTCTCGCGTGAGAGACGAGATGATGGGCAGGATCATGATGGCGAGGATGATGGACGCGGTGAGGAGACCGACGCCGAAGTTCGGACCGCTGAAGAGGTTGGTCCAGCCGAGAACTTTCACGAGGAACGGACCGAGCTGGTCGCGCATGATTGGGACAAGGACGAAGACGGCCCAGAGGCCGTATACGACGGATGGGATGGCGGCGAGGAGCTCGGTAAGGAAGGAGATCGGCGCGCGCAGGGGCCGCGGGCAGAGTTCCGTGATGAAGACGGCGACGCCGAGAGCGAGGGGGACGGCCATGATGAGGGCCAGCAGCGAGGTTGCGAGGGTGCCGTAGATGAAGGGGAGGGCGCCGAAGTCTCCGCTGACGGGATCCCACGCTGAGCGGGCGAAGAAGTGCCAGCCGAACTGGTGAAGCGTGAGCCTGGAGCGGAGGATGAGGATAAGGACGATGACTGCGACGATGGCAAAGATGGACGACGCGCAGGCGAGCATGACGGCAGCAAAGCCGCGGTCCAGGAGGGCGCCGGTGGGGCGGGAGTTGAGGAAGGCTCGAACCGCGGAGGGAGTCATGGCAGAGGGCGCGTCTGGAGGGATGGACGGCTCGGCCATGGCTGCGATGGTGTTCGGAGGCGGCATAGCGAACCTGGACGTGGACTCTCTGGACGTGGACTCTGTAGAGATTGGAAGGGGGGACACAAGCGCTCTCTTTCAGATGCAGACTGCGGCTTGCTGTATCGTGCGCGGCGGTGATGAGGTGGACGTTGCGGGGCACAGGCTCCGGCGAGCCGTGCCCCTTACTGTTTACCGGATCTGAGCGATCGCGTGGCGGACGGAATCCTGAACCGGCTTTGGCAACGGCGCGTAGCTAAGGCCGACGGCCTCCGCTTCCCCGTGGTCGAGCATCCAGGTCAGAAAGCCTTGCAGGGCCCTGGCTTTGTTTGGATCCGCGGAGTGTTGCGGGATCAGGAGCCAGGTGAAGCTTGAGATGGGGTACGAGGTTGGGCCGGCGGCGTTGGTGATGGACACGCGGAAGTCGGCGGGGATCGCCTTTGCGGATGCGGCAGCAGCATCCGTGACACCCTGGGTGGTCGCCCTGACGAACTTACCGGAGGAGTTCTTGACCGATCCGAAGCTCATCTTGTTCTGTAGCGCGTAAATGAGTTCCACATAGCCGAAGGAGAAGGGGGACTGCCGAACCATTCCGGCTACACCCTCGTTGCCCTTCTGCCCGATACCGGTGGGCCACTTCAACGATGTGTTCTTGCCGACCCTGGATTGGAAGTCGGGACTGACTTTGGTGAGGAAGTCGGTGAAGATGTAGGTGGTGCCGGAGCCGTCGGAGCGGTAGACGGGGAGGATGGGCTTCTCGGGGAGGGTGACGCCGGGGTTATCTCTGCCGATGCGGGGATCATTCCACTTGGTGATCTTGCCGAGGTAGATGTCGGCGATGACATCCGCGGAGAAGTTAAGGTCCTTGTTGATCCCGGGGATGTTGTAGACGGGCACGACGGCCCCGAGCACGGTCGGGATGTGCATTGTCTTGATCTTTGCGCCGTTGATCTGCTCATCGCTCATCGGGCCATCGGTGGCACCGAAGTCGACCGTGCCCTCCGAGACCTGGCGGATACCGCCCCCGGAGCCGATGGACTGGTAGTTGATATGGACGTGTGGATCGACCCGGCTGTACTCGGTGAACCACTTGGAGTAGATGGGGTTCGGGAAGGTGGCGCCGGCACCGTTGATGTTCTGTGCGACAGAAGCGATGGACGAGAGGCCGAGGATGCCGGCGACAAAGCAAGACAGTCTCACTGAGGGAGCTCCTGAGGGTCTGTTGATGGCGTTTGGTGGCGGGGACTGGATGACACGGTGCTAGTTTGCGTGGGGCGTGTTACGGGGAGGTTACACAGTGAAGAAAAGCCTGCGAAAGGTGCTCGGGAGCGGTTGCTTACAGGGGAGGCGGGAGGTTCTCGGGGGATCAGGGTGAGGTGTGAGGCTCGCAGGCTCCGACCGTGGGTTTAGTGGAAAGGGGAAGGGTGAAGAGGAAGTTGCTGCCGTGGTTGAGTTCGCTTTCCGCACGGATGGCTCCACCCTGGGCTTCGACGATGTGCTGTGCGATGGCGAGGCCGAGGCCAGTGCCTCCCGACTCGACGGAGCGGGCTTTGTCCACGCGGTAGAAGCGTTCAAAGAGGCGCGGGAGGTGTTCGGAGGCGATGCCTGGGCCGAAGTCCTGGACGGAGAACTCGACCGACGGGCCAGGGGACGGGCGGGCGCTGACGACGACGCGGGCTACGCCGGAGGTACGGTCGCGACCGTACTTGATGGCGTTCTCGATGAGGTTCGAGAGGACCTGGAGGGCGGCGTCGGGATCGACGAGGACCTGATCGGAGCAGACGCCGGCGATCTCGAGGACGGCGTTGGTTTCACGGACGAGACCTGCCATGGCTGCGACGGCGTCGCGAACCAGGGTGTCGGCCGCGAGGGGAACGGGGCGGAGTTCCTGCTCGGAGGACTCGACGCGCGCCATGGTGAGGAGGTCTTCGGTGAGGCGGTTCATGCGGGTGGCGTTCTTGAGGATGGTCGAGAGGAAGCTACGGGCCTGAGGGTTGAGCGAGGTCTCGTGGTCGAGGAGGGTCTCGACGTATCCGGTAATGGAGGTGAGGGGGGTTCGGAGTTCGTGGGAGACGTTGGCGACGAAGTCCCGCTGGGTGCGTTCGACGTGCTCGACGCGGGTGACGTCGTGGATAAGAGCGACGGCTCCGCCGGACGGCATGGGCGAGGCGTTGACCTCGAAGATGCGGCCGGGGACGAGGGATGTGGAGCGGCGCTGGCAGAACGATCTCTGCTTGATGGCGGTGCGAACGCACTCGAGGACATCAGGGTCGCGGATGGTCTGGACGAGCGCGTGGCCGACGCGGACGTTGCCCCTGGGCGAGGGACCTTCGGTCCACGAGGGGAGGAGTCGATGGAGGCGCTGGTTTGACCACTGGATGCGGCCGGCGGGATCGACGGCGACAACGGCGTCCTGGAGGCTGTCGATCATGGCTTCGAGTTCATGGCGGCTGTCCGAGGTCTCCTCAAGGGCGCGCTGGACCTCGCGGGAGGTTCGGGCGAGCGACCGGGCGAGGGAGTCGAAGTCGCTGAAGCGCTGGTCGAGCAATTCGTCCGGAAATTGTTCTGGGAGCTGGTCTGGGAACTGGTCTGGGGCGGGTGCGGTGGAGGGGCGGTGGGAGGCGGTTCCGGGCCGGCGGGCGAGGGTGATCGCGGCGGCTTGCAGGGGAAGGATGCTGGCACGGACGGAGCGGGAGAGGAGGTAGGCGTTGAGCGATGCCCAGCCGAGGACGAGCAGCGATGGGAGGAGCCAGCCCTGCGGAGCGAGCCAGACGCGCAGGGCGAGAATCAGAGCCATGGCGAACGCGAGACGGACGAAGAAGGCGAAGAATAGGCTGCGGGTCATGCGTGCGCTGTCAGCTTACTTCAGATTCGACCCTGGAGAGAGACGGCTTGGGGATCTCGAAGCGGTAGCCGGCGCCGCGCATGGTCTTCAGGTAGCGCGGAGATTCGGGATCAGCTTCGATCTTTTCGCGGATTCGCCGGACGTAGACGTCGACCGATCGGGGGGTGACGAAGCGCGCGTCTCCCCAGACGGCGTCGAGGAGGTGGTCGCGGCTGAAGACCCGGCCGGGGTGGCGGGCGAGGTAGTCGAGCAGGCGAAACTCGGTGGCGGTGGTGTTGACGAGCTCGCCGGAGACGCGGAGCTGCATGGCGCTGGCGTCGATTTCGATCTGCTCGAAGCGGACGGCGGAGGGGGTGCTGGGACGATCGAAGCGGCGGAGGACGGCGTTGACGCGGGCGACGAGCTCGCGGGTGGCGAAGGGCTTGGTGATGTAGTCGTCGGCGCCGAGCTCGAGGCCGTGGACGCGGTCGTTTTCGGCTGCGCGCGCGGTGAGGAAGATGAGCGGGATGGTGGACAGGGCCGGGTTGGCGCGGAGGCGCCGGCAGAGATCGAGGCCGTCGCCACCGGGGACCATGATGTCGAGAAGGAAGAGGGCGGGGGGATGGCGTTCGGCGTCGGCGACGAGGCTGCCCTGGGTGAGGTAGGCGCGAACGGTGTAGCCGGCACCCTCGAGGTGGTACTGCACGAGACGGGCGATGTCGGCGTCATCCTCGAGCACAACGATGGTCTGGCTCAACGGGGCGTCCTCGGGTTCTGGCGTGGGCCTTGGGTTCCTGGGGGGGATCCCTGGTCAGAGCGAGGGTAGCCTCGGTCTGCGAACGTACGATGAACATCCGGGACGATGCAGGCGATTTGCTGCGGAACCACGTCTCGATCTCCGATCCCAGTGATTCTTCCTCTTGTGTCCAGCAGCCAGAACGCGTGACCAGCCCCGCCTGTGCGGGGTACCCTCCCTCCGGGGTACCCCTCTCCAAGTAGCCTCGAATGACCGGCTTGCCGATTTCGCCTGCCACAAATTCGTCCAAGCAAACAGGTTATGGGCAAATTCGTCATTCGAAAGGAGAAGCGGGCCGTTCCTACCGGGAATCTTCTTGCCCTAACTTGATTGTATTGATTCCCGACGGGAGTTACGCCAAGACGGGGGCGGGGTGGGACAGGAGTTCAAGTTGCCGGACGGCCAGGTGAGCGGCCTCCTGGCAGTCGGCGCGGGAGACGTCGTAGTGGGTGACGAAGCGGATGGCGTGGGGACCGATGGCGCTGGCCAGGACACCGTCGGCTTTGAGGGCGGCGACGAAGGCGGGCGCATCTCCATGGTCGAGCAAGGAGAAGATGACGATGTTGGTCTGGACGGCTTCGAGGTCGATCTCGACGGCTTCCGATCCGGCGACAGCCTCGGCGAGGAGGCGGGCGTTGGCGTGGTCTTCGGGGAGTCGGGAGGGCATGGCGGTGAGCGCGAGGAGACCGGCCGCGGCGAGGATGCCGGCCTGGCGCATGCCACCGCCGAGGGCCTTGCGGAAGACGCGGGCTTCGCGGATGTGGGCGGACGAGCCGACGAGCATGGATCCTACCGGGGCTCCGAGACCTTTGGAGAGGCAGAACATGACGGTGTCGAAGCCGCGGGTGAGGTCGGCGACGGGGAGGTTGAGGGCGGCGGCGGCGTTGAAGACGCGGGCGCCATCGAGGTGGACGGGCAGATCTGCCTGGCGGGCGCCGGACCAGATCGCCTGGAGGATGGGGAGGGGGGTGACGGTTCCGCCAGCCATGTTGTGGGAGTTCTCCAGGCAGATGAGGCCGGTGGTGGCGCGGTAGTAGATCTCGGGAGCGATGGCGGGCTTGAGGTTCTCCCAGGTGAGGATGCCGCGGTGGCCGGCGACGGTGCGGGGGAGGCAACCGGAGAAGGCGGAGACCATGGCCATCTCCCAATCGAGGATGTGGGACCGGGCTTCGAGAAGGACCTCCTGCCCGTGCCGGGTGTGGAGGCGGATCGCGATCTGATTGCCCATGGTTCCGGTGGGGACGAAGATGGCGGCTTCGCGGCCGAAGATCTCGGCGGCGGTGCGTTCGAGGCGATTGACGGTGGGGTCTTCGGAGTAGACGTCGTCGCCGACCTCGGCAGTGGCCATGGCGTGGCGCATGGCGGGGGTGGGCCGGGTGACGGTGTCGCTGCGGAGATCGATGGGCATGGGTGGTTTGGCTCCGGTTGGATTGTCTTTCAAGGGTACGGTGGGGCCGATGATTTCGGGTAGCGCGGTGGATCGGATTTCGGATTTCGGAAGCAATCCTCACACGCAGTTGAGAGCAGGAACGAGGGAATACCCTAGGAGCTTGTTGAAATAGGTACTGATCCACAGGCGCAGGTGGCGTTGAGTTCGTCTTAGGGGTATGCGTGGCGATAAGCGTGTTCAGGACGAGATGTTCAGCTGTGTGACGTTGGAGCAGCGT